>Ga0187870_1000016_pt1 | contig 233168 bp, 192 predicted proteins | sample June2016WEW_13_1_3_FD_132974 | JGI IMG/M metagenome (GOLD analysis project Ga0187870, IMG submission 132974) | Peatland microbial communities from SPRUCE experiment site at the Marcell Experimental Forest, Minnesota, USA - June2016WEW_13_150 | ecosystem: Environmental > Terrestrial > Soil >...
CGAACTGCGAGGGATCGCACAGGATGGAGCCGATGTCAGGTTGCAGGTCCAGCGTCAGCCGGATGTTGTCTCCGATAAGGCGGCCGATCATCTTGTGAAGGTTTCTCACCGCTTCGTTGGGGTCGATCTCTATGGGGACCACCGCCTGTTTCCTGCTGAAAGCGAGCAGGTGGCTGGTGAGCTCGGTCGCCCTGTTTCCCGCCTTCTTGATCTGTTCCACCTCGCGCCGCAGGGGACCACCCACCGGCAGTTTGTCCAGGAGAAAGTCGCTGTAGCTCAGGATGACCATGAGGATGTTGTTGAAGTCGTGCGCGACCCCCCCCGCGAGGCTTCCGATGGCCTCCATTTTTTCCGCCTGCCGGAGACGATCCTGGATCTTTGCGTTCTCGCTTTCGACCCTCTTGAGCTCGGAGATGTCGGTGATCACTCCGAGGAGCGCCGGCGCGCCTTCATAGGATATCAGCGTGGCGTTGAATACAAACTGCGCGTGGCTGCCGTCCTTCCGCAGACCTTCATACTCGGCGGGGGGAAATTGCGCCCCACCGACGGTGCGCGAAATGTGCAGGCTCATCCTCTCCATGCACTCTGGGGCGATGATCGATTGCCACGGGAATGCGGCTTCGAGCAACTCATCCTTCGAATACCCCAGGATATCGAGGGAGCGATCGTTCACGTACAGGACCCTGCCTTCCCTGCTGATGAACATGATGTTCGGCGACCCTTCCGCGAAGGTGCGGAACTTCTCCTCTGACTCCCGCAGAATGCGTTCGGCATTCTTTCTTTCGGTGACGTCACGGGAGATCCCGAGCACCGAGGTGACCTGTCCTTCCTTGTTCTTAATAGGAACCATCCGCGTTTCGACGGAGATGTCCCCGATCGATATTTCTTCGGAGGGACTCCTGAAATATGGCTCGCCGGTTTCGAAGACGCGGCGAAGATCGGCCACCGCTCGATCCACCGTATCGGCCGGCAACACCTCCGAGACGCTTTTCCCGACGATCTCCCCCACGGACGTGTTCAATATCCGCGCGGCCTCCGGGTTGGCGTACAGGTAGCGCAGGCCCCGGTCCACAAGGAGCACCATGTCGGGCGTTGACTCCAGGAGGATCCTGAAAAGATGCTCCGATTCCCTCCGCCTGTCTTCCGCGAGCTTCCTCTCCGTGATATCGACGAGGAAACCGATTATTTCCGGGGGACCGCCTCCCTCACCGCCGGCAAGTTTCCGATGATCTTCGATCCACCGCCAGGTGCCGTCGTAGTGACGAAAACGATAGACGAATACGTGCTCCCGATTATCCAAGAGTCGGGAATGCTCTTCAAGAACGCGCTCCCTGTCCTCATCATGGATGTGATCCAGCCAGAAGCCCGATTCCTCCACGATTTCGTGCGGCTCATACCCGAGTTGATCGTGGACGTTCGTGCTGATGATGGTCGCACCGAAACTGGCATCCGCCGCCCCCGAGTAGATAACCGCCGGGCTCGCGACGAGCAGCCTCGTGAGCTGCCCGGAGACTCGATGAAGCTCCTCTTCCGCGAGCCTGCGCTGCACGCGAAGCGATGTTTCCGCCAAAGCCCTCCGCACGACAACGCCGAGCCGGAAGATCTTGTCCTTGAGCACGTAGTCGGTGGCGCCTTTCCTCATCGCCTCCACCGCCCTCTCCTCCCCGATCGTGCCGGAGACGAAAATGAAGGGGACATCCGGGCGGGAGTTTTTGGCCACCTCGAGGGCGTTGAGACCATTGAAGGTCGGAAAGGTGAAGTCGGAAATGATGAGATCGAAGGGATCTTCCTGAAGGGCCTTGGCAAGAGCTTCGGGCGTTTCAACCCGGGTCCAGCTCGCATTGACGCCCTGGTTTTCGAGCGCACTTTCGATCAATTCCGCGTCCCGGAGATTGTCTTCCAGGTGGAGGATACGGATCCTGTCCTGCACAGGCCTAACCTTCGCCGAACGCGGCGACCGGTGGTTTTTCATTGATGACGGCCCAGAAGACACCAAGCTCTTTCACCGCTCGGAGAAAATCCCTGAAATCGATGGGCTTCACCACGTAGGCGTTCACACCCAACTTGTAGCTCTCCGCGAGATCTTTTTCTTCCCGGGAGGAGGTGAGCATCACCACGGGGATCAGCTTCAGCTTCTCATCACCCTTGATCCGTCTCAGCACCTCGATCCCGTCCACCCTTGGCATCTTGATGTCCAGAAGCACCAGGGCGGGATACTCCCTGGCGCGCATGCGATAAGCGCCCTGGAAGGTCAGGTAATCCAGCACGGCCTGCCCGTCATTCACCACGTCCACCTCGTTGGCCAGGTTGCATTCCTGGAACGCCGTCAGAGTCAGCTCCACGTCTTTCGGGTTGTCCTCGGCGTACAGAATCCGCATCAAACCGCTCATGTGGTTGCCATCCCTTTCTCCGGCAGTGAGAAGAAGAAAGTGCTTCCCGTGCCGGGCTCGCTCTCCGCCCATGTCTCGCCACCGTGGCGGCTCACGATCCGTCTCACGTTGGCCAGTCCTATCCCCGTACCCTCGAACTCGGATGTGCTGTGCAGCCTCTGGAACACGCCAAACAGCTTCTCGGCGCCCCGGGGATCGAAACCCACCCCATTGTCTCGTACCTGGATCACCACTGTCTCATCTCGTTTCTCGCTTCTCACTTCGATAACGGCGGTTTCCCTCGGCCTAGTGTACTTGAGCGCGTTGTCCAGGAGATTCGCGATAGCGAGCTTCAAGAGGTTCCTGTCCCCCTGCACCTGGGGCAGGTCCTTCACGATCCACTTCACGTCCCGCCCGGAGGCCTCGTGAGCAAGGTCCGAGATCACCTCGGCAACCACCGCGCCCAGGGGGACGGGCCCAGCGTTCAGCGGGGCCCGCCCGATCCGGGAGAACGCGAGCAGATCGTCTATGAGGACACCCATCTGCTTGGCGGAGTCCTTGATTATTCCCAGGAACCTTTGCGCGTCCTCTCGGAGCGCTCCCCCCGCGCTCTTTTGAAGCAACTCGAGGAAGCCGTTGATGTGCCGGAGCGGGGCGCGCAGGTCGTGGGAAACCGAGTAGGAGAAAGCCTCCAGCTCCTTGTTGGCTGCTTCGAGCTCCCGGGCGCGTCTTTCCAGGCTGGCATTGAGCTCCTTGATTTCCGTTTCGGCTTTTTTCTTGTCAGTGACATCCCGCGCGATGGCGAACATCAGTTGTTCGTCCACGCTCGGAAAGGAGTTCCAGGAAATCCATTTGTACGTCCCGTCTTTGCACAGATAGCGATTGTCGAATCCGTGGACCGTTTGACCCGTGCTTTGATCGCTGACCGCTTGTAACGTGGACTCCCTGTCGTCGGGATGGACGTAATCGAGAAACGGCTTTTCAAGCATCTCCTCCGGAGTCCATCCGAGGGTCTGCTTTACCGAGGGGCTGAATTCCTTGAAAAAGCCGTCAAAGGACGAAACGACCAACATGTCGATGGACTGCGTGAAGATCCGGTCCCGATCCTTGCGGGCCTCCAGGTACGCGGTGATGTCGACGAGAGTCACCACGACCTGCATGTGCCGTCGATGGGCCACGAGATCCGCAAACGCGCTCACCAGCATCCATACCCGACCCCGGATGCCGGCACGCTCGGCCCCAATAATCTGACATTGAAACGGCTCGCGGGTGGCCAGCACGCGGGTCACGGGATACTCCTCTTCCGCGAGTGGTGTGCCGTCCTCATGCACGAAGGTGCAGCCAAGCTCCCCGGTCGTTTTGCCCAGCACCTGGTCGGCGGAGAGACCCAACATTTCGAGCGCCTGCTGGTTGCAGAGCAGTACCCGCGTGTCGGGACCGTGAACCATGACGCCTGCGCTCAGGTTCTGGACCAGGAGACGATTCTCCTCCTCGCTGCGTTCCAACGCGAGCTCATTGCGCCTTCGATGCGAGATCTCCCTTCGAAGAAGCAGGTAGACCCCCACGAGCACGCACATAACGAGGATCAATCCAATGCCCATCCACCTCAGGGTGGCGGCGGTGCTCGCCTCCTCCTCTACCCGGCGTTGTGCGAGCAGGCGCTGTTCTTCCTGGGTCATAGCGCGAATCGTTGTGCTGATGGTTTCCGTAAGGCTCTTGCCCTCTCCTGTAGCGACCACCTCGGCCGCCGCTGTCAGGCCCCCTTCATTGCGGGAGCTCACGGTTTTTCGCGCAGCCGCTATTCTCTGGGCAACGAGGGATTCCAGAACGTTCAGACGTTCTTGCTGCGAAGCGTTGTCCGAGGTCAAGTCACGCAGCCTTTGCTCATCTTGCATGACGGATCCCATCGACGTGAATAAAGGATCCAGATAACTTATATCTCCCGTCAGCGCGTATCCGCGCGATCCCGCTTCGAGGTCATAAACCGCGGAAAGTACATTCACGAGCTGGGTGAGGACCTCCTGAGTATGTGCAACCCGTCGAGCGCTTTTTATCAACCCTTGCGTGTTGCGATAGACGGCGGCCCCGATGACGAGCAGCAGAAGAATGGAAAAGCAGAAGCCGATTGTATTCAAGTATCGAAGCATGCTCCGGCCGGTCCAATGGTCCGCACGTGGCTGCGCCGCAATGAATTGAGGAACACCGCTCCCATCCGCTGGGATATTCACCCTGGCCTCTTCTGCGGAATCGCTCGAACGCCTTTGTCCATGCCCCTACCCTGCACGATACTTCACCTCGATATATAATATCGGATTTCCCTTCAAACCGCTCATGTGGCTGCCATCCCTTTCTCCGGCAATGAGAAGGAGAATGTGCTTCCCTTGCCGGGCTCGCTCTCCGCCCATGTCCCGCCACCGTGGCGGCTCACGATCCGTCTCACGTTGGCCAACCCGATTCCCGTACCCTCGAACTCGGATACGCTGTGCAGCCGCTGGAACACGCCGAAGAGCTTCTCGGCACCGCGGGGATCGAAGCCCACTCCGTTGTCCCGTACCTGTATCACCATGGCATTATCCTGCTTCTCGCATCGGACTTCGATAACGGCCTGCTCCCTCGGCCGGGTGTACTTGAGCGCATTGTCCAGGAGATTCATGATTGCGAGCTTCAGCAGGTTCCTGTCACCCTCGACCTGGGGCAGATCGTCCACAATCCACTTCACGTCCCTCCCAGAGGCCTCGTGCGCGAGATCCGAGATCACTTCGGCCACCACTGCGTCCAGGGGGACGGGCCCGACGTTCAGCTCGGCCCGTGCGATCCGTGAGAACGCGAGAAGATCGTCTATGAGGACACCCATCTGCTTGGCGGAGTCCTTGATAATATCCAGATACCTTTGCGCGTCCTGCCGGAGCGCTCCCCCCGCGCTTTTTTGAAGCAGCTCGAGAAAGCCATTGATGTGCCGGAGCGGGGCGCGCAGGTCGTGGGAAACCGAGTAGGAGAAGGCCTCCAGCTCCTTGTTGGCTGCTTCGAGCTCCGCGGTCCGTCTTTCGACTCGTTGCTCCAGCTCCGCATTTAGTTTTCGCACTTCCTCCTCTGCCTGCTTGAGCTCAGTGATGTCCACTGCTACGCCCAGCAGTGCCGGTTCAGAGGTTCCTGGGAGAGTGAATGGAATTTTTGTCGTCTGGAGAACGCGAGTTCTCCCCCTCACGTCGGTCAGGCGCTCTTCAACCCCAGTGATCGGCTCGCCGCTTTCGATGACCTTTCGGTCGTCACGCATAAAGCTCTCCGCCTGGGCTCGAGTAGCTACCAAATCCAGGTCAGAGAGGCCGATCATCTGGTCGGGCTTCATGCCGTTGGCTTCCGCGCAGGCCCGGTTCACAAAGAGATGACGGCTGCTGCGGTCTTTGGCAAAAATGAACGGCGGCACGAGGTCGATGACCGCCTGCAGGAGCCGTTGGTGGTCCTGCAGTGCCCTCTCGGAGCGCTTGCGCTCGCTGATATCGTAGGAAAGTATGAAGACACCTTCCGGCACAGGTTGAAAACTGAGATCAAACCACGCCGAAGAGCCGTTCGGGTAACGAAACTCATTCTCCAGGCTTTGAGAAGTTCGCTCCTTCATGCAACGGCGCAGGATGCGGAACATTTCCGTTTCCTCAATGCCGGGAAATGCCTCCATCATCGTGCGGCCCAGCAGTTCCTCTCTTGTGCGCATGCCATGTCGTGCCGCAGTGCTATTGATGTAGAGATACTTCCAGTCGTAACCGACAATCTGGGCGCCCTCCAGCATATTGTCCAACGTGCCGCGAAATCGCTCCTCGCTTTCCTGCAACATCGTTTCCGCCCGTTTCCTCTCGGTGATATCTTGTAGAAGCGTCAGGATGCATTTCTGGCCTGATACTTCGATCTCTTCTGCGGAGACGAGCGCTGTCAAGATTTCTCCGGACTTCCGTCGGTGTCTTGTTTCTATGCTTCGCGTACTGCCTTTTTCGTGCAGGGTCCTGATCAGTTGTTCCCGGTCCTCGGGCGTCGCCCATGTCTGCAGCTCGAACGATGTGTGGTGGAGGATTTCTTCCCGCGCATAACCAAACAGACTGAGAAACGACTGGTTGACATCAAGGTATTGCCCATCGGCGAGGCGCGTGATGCTCATTCCTATCGGATTGCTGTGAAACACGGCGGAGAATCGAGTCTCACTTTCACGCAGGGAGAGCTCTTGGTGATTTGCTGCCACCCCCTGCCGCTTGCGGCGATAGAGCTCGGCAAAAACGCTCATGAACACGCCCATGCCCAGAAAAATCGCAAGTCCCAGAGTGTCGGCCGCCCGCGCGAGCGCAAAGTGGCTCTGCACAGGCAGTATCCAATACAGAGCAGTGAATGCTGCGATCGTTGTCACCAGAAGCCCGGGCCCCGCCCCTGCCATCAGCGCAACGAGCATGACCGCTGGATAGAAGGTGATGTACGGCGGCAGGCCAGGACCCACAGCGAGCGAGAGAGCCTGACGGATCATGAAAGCCACTGCCACCAAGGCCGTCGCTGCGGCATAGGTGACGAAATATCTGAGAAGGATGTGCGTCCGAGATTTCGACCTGCCACTGGCAGGATTGTTCATGCCTGCCTCCAATCTATTCCAGAGGAATGCTGGCTTAACCTCCGGTAGCGCTTCTCATTCAGTTCTTCACCCGAGAGGTTTTCCACCTCTCATATGTGCATCAGATATATTATACCAGCAAAGCGCGATTTCTCCTCTTCATTTTTTTGTTCTGTGGGAGTTTTGTCTTTTGCGGCGCAGCTCTTCTACGAGCTGAGTCAGGACTTCGATCAGTCGATCCTGCTCGTGCACCTTATCGAAGAAGAAGTCCGCACCGGCCTTTTGGCAGGAGGAGCGATAGGCAATGGAATGCGAGGTCGACAGCGCGATCACCACGGGCGGCCGCGGCAGGGCCTTGATGCTCCGGATCAAGTCGAGCGCTCCGCCCTTTTGCAAGCGCATATCAACAATTGCGGCGTCGGTCTGGAATAGGATAATCTGCGGGAGCACGTCGCCCGCGCGCGACGCGACGGCGGAGACGAGCAGGCCGGGGATCTCGGAAAGCATGCGGGCGAGTCGAGGCCGTACCTCGTTCTCATCATCGACCAGGAAAACCCTCATGGAACGGCGCCGATTACTTCCCGCAATGCCTCCAGCAAGGCATCGGATTTGTAGGGCTTTGCCATGAACACATCCACGCCCAATCCCTGCGCCCCGCTCGCTTGCTCATTCGCCGCCAGCCCGCTTGATGCAATGATTCTTGCCTTCGGGTCGATCTTTTTGATCGCACGGATCATCGCGGCACCGTCCATATAGGGCATCATCATATCGGTGATTATCACCCGGATTTCACCGTTCCTCTCAGCGTACAGCGCAAGCGCCTCCCCCCCGTTCCCTGCCGTTATGACGCGGTACCCATAGGTCTCGAGGATTTGTCTCGTGATATCACGCACAGCCGACTCGTCGTCTACCACGAGAATCAGCTCGCCCTCACCCATCGGTTTTGCCCGTTGCGGCCCCTCTTCCAAGTCGGGCGCCTTCTGCACCCGGGCCGGAAGATAGATCTTGAAAGAGCTCCCCTTGCCCACTTCGCTATAAACGCTGATGAATCCTCCGTGCGCTTTGACGATCGAGCGCGAGGTGGCAAGACCCAGCCCCGTTCCTTTGTCCACTTCCTTGGTGGTGAAGAATGGATCAAACACCTTCTCCTGGACTTCAGGGGACATGCCTGAGCCGGTGTCTTCCACCTTCAGCAGCACGTATGAGATCGGTTTCGCATCCAGGTGGACTCTCGCATAGGTCTCGTCCATTCGGACATTTTCGGCTGTGAGTACAAGTTTCCCGCCGCCCGGCATCGCGTCTCGAGCGTTCAGGCAGACGTTCATGAGTACCTGGTGCATCTGTGTCGCATCTCCCGTGACAGTCCAGAGATCCTTTGCAAAATTGGTCCGTATTTCGATTGATCGAGGGAAGATCTCCCGCATGATCCCCTCGATCTCGCGAAATACATGTTTTATCTGGACCTCGACTTGTTCCCCTTCCGCCCCGCGCGCAAAACTCAGCACCTGCCGTACGATGTCCGCTCCCCGCTGCGCGGTCGTCGCGATGATATCCAGGATTTTCCTGCTGTACGCATCGGAGTGTTGGAGGGAGAGCCCTTCGACGCCCATGAGAATGGGGGTCAGAATGTTGTTCAAGTCATGTGCGATACCGCTGGCCAGAGTGCCGAGGCTCTCCAGGCGCTGGGCTCTCCTCAGCTGTGCTTCCAGCGCAATCTCCTGCGACACATCCCTCCCGATCCCGACAAAGCCAGTGATGATGCCGGCTTCGTCCGTAATGGGAGCGATGGTTTTGTGCTCATGATAGCGAGATCCATCTTTTCGAATGTTGAGCAGCTGCCCCCGCCAGACTTTGCCGGATGCGATTGCCTCCCACATGCCTCTATAGAGCACGGCATCCTGAGCACCACTCTTGAGAATCCGTGGGGTCTTTCCGAGGACCTCGCTGCGGGAGTACCCGGTGATCCCTTCGAAGGCGGGGTTCACATAGGTAATAGCGCCGTTCGTATCAGTGACGAGGATCGAATCCGGGGCATGCTCGATTGCCGCGCTGAGCTCTCGCCACTCTCTCTCCTTTTCTTTGCGTTCGGTGATGTCTCTCCCAATGCCGACGATTCCTTTGACGATTCCCCGTTCGTCGAAGACAGGCACCTTTGTCGTGAGCAACCATCGCAGCGGGCTGGAAATCGACTTGATCTGCTCCTCCTTGTTGATTTGTCCGCTGCCTGTCTGCATGACGATCTGCTCATCGGCTCTGAGAATATCCGCGAGCTCCCCTGCGCAAAAGTCATGGTCAGTCTTGCCCACAAGGTTTGCGGGGTCTGCCACTCCCATGAAATCTGCAAGTCCCCGGTTTCCCATGACAAACCGGCTTTCGAGATCTTTCTGATAAATCAGATCCGGCAGGTTGTTGATCAATGTCAGAAGGAGGGCTTTCTCTCCTTCAAGTCGATTCTCCATGTCCTTGCGTCCGCTGATCTCCCGAATCGTTGACCATACACCGGCCGGATTGCCTTCATCGTCCTTGAGAAGGACCCGCCTCAGCTCCACGGGAATGATCGTCCCATCTTTTCTCCGGTATTCGATCTCGTAAATGTCGGAAAACTCCCTCTGGAGCACCTGGCTCTGGAATACTTCGGCTTCCCCCGCATGCCATCTTTCGGGAATGAGGCTCGCGTTGGCGAGCATGATCAATTCTTCCGCGCCATACCCAAGCATGTCTTGAAAGGCTTTGTTCGATTCAAGGATCCTGCCGCTCATATCGACATTGACGAATGAGTCTCTCATGCTCTCATGGAGCCGGCGGTACTTGTCCTCGCTGCGGCGAAGCTCCTCGTCCGCCCGCTGCCGGTGCAAATCCTGTCGCGCTTCGCGAAGAGCGTGATCTACCGCGGGGCCGAGGCGCTTGAGGTTGTCCTTCAGGACATAGTCGTGCGCCCCCGCCTTGAGCGTTGCGACCGCCATGTCCTCGGAAATCGTCCCTGATACGATCACCAGTCCCGGCCGCTGCGGGCTGGAGAGTATCGCGTGCAAGGCCTCCAGACCGCTGAAGCCTGAAAGTGAGTAGTCGATGAGGACGACGTCCCAGGTCTCCTTTTCGAGCGCTTCGCCGAGAGCACTTTGCGTGTCGACGCGGCGGTAGGGGGTTGTATACCCGTATTTCTCCAGGGCGCGAATCAGCAACAGCGCGTCATTCTCGGAGTCCTCGACCAGCAGGAGCCGGATGTTCTCGCTCATTACGATCTCTTCAGAGGAGGGGGGACGTTGAGAACGAGCCAGTAAAGGCTGAGCTGGTGGCATGCCTCGATGAACTGCTCGAAGTCAACCGGTTTCTGTATGTAGCTGTTCGCCCCGAGGGCATATCCCTCCATGAGGTCTCGTTCCTCCCGCGAGCTGGTGAGAATCACCACCGGGAGCAATCGTGTCTTCTCTTCTCTGCGGAGCCTACGGAGAACTTCCAGCCCGTCCACCTTGGGCAGTTTCAGATCAAGGAGAATCAGCTCCGGGAGCGCCCTGCCGGAAAAGAGGATTGCGAGGGCTTCTTCTCCGTCCTTTGCGATGACGAGCTCGTTGATGATACTGCTCTTCTTGAATGCGCGCACCGTGAGCGCGGCGTCATCAGGGTTGTCCTCTACAAGCAATACATAGTGACCGCTCATGTCATGATACTTCCTCTCCTGAAAGTGAAAAGAAGAACACCGCGCCTTCCCCCGCCGCTGCCTCTGTCCAGGCGCGTCCTCCATGCCGGTTCGCAATTCTCTTCACGATCGCGAGACCAATTCCTGTCCCCTCGTATTCTGCGGTGGCGTGCAGACGCTGGAAAACCTGAAACAACTTCTCCGCGTACTTCATGTCGAACCCCACGCCGTTGTCGCGGACAAAGAAGGCCGGGGCCCCACTGTCTGCCTGTTGTCCGAACTCGATCCGCGCCTTGTGCCGGATCTTCGTGAATTTCCAGGCATTCTCGAGGAGGTTTCCGAGGAGGATTTCCATCAGTCGCCGGTCCGCCGTCACCCTGACGGCGGGCTCGATCACAAACTCCGTCTCCCTTCCGGGATCCCGCGCGGCGAGCTCTTCTGCATGGCGCTGTACCATCGAGCTGAGATCGATCAGCTCGGGGAACAATTCCGCCTTATTCACTCGCGAGAGCTTGAGCATATCTTCTATGATATTTCCCATTTTCTGCACGGCGTGGCGAATTCTCCCGAGATAGTCCTGGCCCTGCGTGTCGAGCAGCGGGCCAAAGTCTTCAATCAGGGCGTGGCTGAACCCGTCGATTGCGCGCAGGGGGGCTCGAAGGTCATGAGATACCGAGTAACTGAAAGCCTCCAGCTCGCTGTTCGACTTTTCCAGCTTCCTGTTCACGCCGCGCAGCTGCTCTTCATGCTCCCTGAGCTTCAAATCTTTTTCCCCGAGCTGGGTAGCCATCTCGTTGTAGGAACGCGTGAGGATGGTGAACTCATCATTTCTTTCGTGCGTGATCCTGAAGGAGAAGTCCCCTGAGCCCGCTCTTTGCACGGCCAGAATGAGCTGATCGAGAGGTTTGAGAAAGCGACGGATCAGCACGAAACCGACATACGCGAGCACGAGCGCAAATGCGCCGGCCGTCACCCCGACCGCACGACTGAATGCGGCGATTGGCCTATATGCGACACGCTGAGGAATAACGAATCCGACGGCCCATGCGCGGCCATTGGAGCTCTCCGTGAGGTGGATGGGACGGTAGGCGCCGAGCATCAGTTCCTTTTCCACGGGGTCGAAAAAACTCAGGGTGCCCGTGTTCCCGGCAAGCGCCTCCCGGACCGTCGGCTCGGAGCTGAAGTCAGTCTGATCTTCCACGTACTGGGGCTTGCTCTGGTGGGCAAGGACGAGTCCGCGGCTGTCCGTCAAATAGCCGGAATCACCGGTCGAAACTGCCTCGGTCGCTCCTGAACCGGCGTGAGAGAGCGCCTCGAGCTTGAGTGACCCGGCCAGAATCCCATCCATCCGGCCGTCCGCGCCCACGATCGGGACGGTGATATTGACAGTCGGGTGGCTGCTGACAAGGGAAATGAACAGGTCGCTTACCGTTGGAGTCTTTGACCGGAGGGCATCTTGAAACCATTTCCTGAAACTGCGATTTCTGCGAATCGAGTTACCTTCGAGATTTCCCGGCTCGATCACAATCGCCGTTCCATTCAGATTGACCATTTCGATATATTCAAACGCCGTGGAGTGGGTCACCGCGATGGCCAGGATCCGGCGAGTTTCAAGGGAATCTTCGGCCACCGGCGCGATCAGCTGCGCCGCCACTTCAAGCTCGCTCCTCGCGTTGTTCAGATAGAAGCCAATAGCGGAGACGTAGATGTCGGCCTTTGCGTTAAGGTGGTCCATCTCGATTTTCGAGATGGTGGCGCGGCCAATAATGAACAGAACCGAGGTTACCGTCACCGCGAAAACCATGAATCCCGCCGCGATCAACAACGGGACGCGGAGCGTCATGCCCGGCTTGCGCATGGCGTCAGTTCCTCACCGTGCGTTTCCCAGGACTGCGTTGAGGAGCGTTTCGTCATACAGTTTTTCCGGGGCAATAATAGTGTCGATCAGCCCGAGATCCTTCATTTCCGATTCCAGGGCAAGCAGAAGCTTCGGATCGTTCCTCCCGTCCTTTGGCCAGTCAACCAGATTCATTTTCTGCGCAACGTCGTCGTTTATGCTGAGTGTCTTGCCAAGAATGCCGCGCGCCTCCCTGTCATGTTTTCCGATCCAACTGACGCTTCGAAGATGTGCGCGGAGGTACGCCTTGACCGCTCCCGGATTCTCTTTCAGAAAAGCTGTTCGAAAAGCAATCACCGTATATGCCATTCGCTCAAATGGCGGCTCACCGGTCAACCACGCAAGGAGATGGCCGTCCCCCCGCATGAGGGATTGAGTAAGGTATGGTTCTATCAGAGGCGCCGCGGCAACGTTTCCACCCGCAACGGCGAGCCCCTGGTTGGGGAAGGGGATTTCCAGGATCGTGTAGGGGAAGACCTTTTCACGTTTCAGCCTTCCCGCGATGAGCATTGCGACAACGCTGTTCCTGCTGTTGCTTGCGATGTACTGCCCCGCGAGCTGCTTGAAGCTGGAGATCGATTTTGAGACAACAAGCCCCGTGCCCGGGTGATTCAGATCGCACACGCTCAAGCTGGCGACCACCGTGACAACTGAAGGGATGCGCCCCGTGGCCGCAAAACTGATCAGGGGCACGCTCCCCATGTTGGGTGCCAGATCGACCTCGTTATTGACCATGGCGTCCAGGATTGCCGCTCCTCCCCCATAAGGCTTTTCTGAGAATCGAAGGCCGAGCGCCCGGTCGAAGCCCTTCTCCTTCATCACAAAAAAGGGAAGGACGTCGACGGAGTTGGAGACTCCTGTTCTTATTGCCGCAAAAGGCGCGGGGTGCGAACAGGCCGAGAGATACAGGGCCAGGCAGAAGACGCCGATGAGGGACAACGTTTTTCTTATGCACATCATGATGGAATCAGATTAACGCCAGGGAGGATGGCGCGCTATTGGAGTTCTGCCTGAACTTGTTTCAGTTTTTCGAGAATCGCCGTGTAGGAGGGAGTCCTACATCAATCGATGAGCTTGTGCTGGATTGCATACCGTATGAGCAGGGCATTGGAGTCCATGTGCATTTTTTCAAGTACACGTGTGCGGTATGTGCTCACGGTCTTGACGCTCAAGGACAGCTCCCGCGATGTGTCGGTCACTGTTTTACCGGAGGCAAGGAGCAGAAAGACCTGGAGCTCGCGATCGGAGAGGCTCTCGTGGGGGAGGTGTCCCGTGTCCTGTTCGATGTAGCTCGCGAGCTTTTCCGCGACCGCAGGCGTGATATAGCGTTTGCCCGAGGCGACGGCGTTGATGGCATGCACAAGCTCCTCCGTCGCATTTGCCTTGGTGATGTAGGCGGAGGCGCCGTCACGCAGGCAGCGGATGGCATATTGCTCTTCCGGGTGCATGCTGAGGATGACGATCTTTGCTGAAGGCCGCGCCGTCTTGAGGTCCTTCAGAATATCAAGCCCGCCCCTGCCGGGCATGGTGATATCGATGATCGCGACGTCGTAACTGACGGTGCGCGCAAGCGCAAGGACCTCCTCGCCGTTCGAGGCCTCTCCCGCCACAATCATGTCCGGGGACTCGGAGACGATTTGTTTCAAGCCCTGGCGTACGATCGCATGGTCGTCCGCAATAAGGAGTCGAATCATGCCGGCCCGCTTTCGGCCGCAATGGGGATGGTCACGTGGATGGTCGTTCCCTTTCCTTTGAGTCCCTGGACTGTCAGCTCCCCGCCGAGTCCTTCGACGCGCTCGCGTATTCCTATCAGGCCGAAGGAGGTCGGGGCTGAAGCCTGCTCCGGGGTGATCCCGATTCCGTCGTCTCCTAAGATGATTTCGAATCGACCGTCGGCTTCCCGCAGGAGGATGGAGACGTGCGAGGCGCGTGAATGCAGGCCGACATTGCTCAAGCTTTCCTGCACGATACGAAACAAGGCGGTGGCACTATTCCCCTCTATGCGGGATTCATGAATCATGACGTTTGTATCGCACGCGATGCCGGTGCGCCGCGAGAATTCTCCTCCCAGCCACTCGATTGCCGCGGGGAGGCCCAGATCGTCCAGCATCACCGGGCGGAGGTCCGATGCGATGCGATGCACGATGTCGATGGCCTGATCAGCGAGCCCGGAAGTCGCGCGGATCTTTTCCAGAATTCCGGCGTCGGCGGATCTGAGCCGTTTCTCGATCCAGTGCAAATCCATTTTGAGCGCCGTGAGCAACTGTCCCAGCTCGTCGTGTATTTCTCTTGCCACGCTTTTGCGCTCCGATTCCCTCGCGGAGAGCAGGTGTATAGCGAGGTTGCGAAGCTTGAGATGGGAATCGCCGAGCTTCTGCTCGAAGTCCTTCTGCGCGGTGATGTCGGTGATGAACGCGACGCTGGCCGGACCATCCGCGAAATCAAAGACCGTGACAGCCGACCGGAATGGGAACTCAGTGCCGTCTTTCCGCAATCCCACGCTCTCGAATTTCGTTTCTGTCGGCAGACTCTGTTTGCGCCGAAGCGCGCGTTCCGTGGCTTCCTTGCGGAAGCGCGGGGCGACCTGATCTGAAAAGGATTTGCCGACGAGCTCGCTGGCATCCTCGAATCCGAACAACCGCACATGGGCTCTGTTGCGGTAGACGGCCTCGCCCTGCCGCGAGATGCCGATGGCGATCGGCGCATTTTCAATGAGCTCGCGGAACCGGGATTCGCTCTGGCGAAGCGCAGCCTCCGCCTCGTGGCGCTCGGTGACATCAATGTATGAAATTTGAACGGCGCGGCTGCCTTTGTACGTCGTGCGCGCCGCCAGTACCTCCACCCACCTTTCCAGGCGTTGCCTGTTGAATATCCGGATTTCCTGGCCGGGGGGCGAGTCCCTCCCTGAAAGGATATCGTTCAGGGCGATCATCACCCGCTTGCGATCCTCCTGATGCACGGTGGCGGCGACCTGCTCAGGAGATAGTCGATAGGTCTCTTCCCGTGTGAATCCGCTCATTCGCAAGAGGGCCTCGTTGCAGAAAACGATCCTTCCCTTCTGGATGATCGCGAAACCTTGAATCGAATTTTCCACGAGTGAACGGAATGCTTCCTCGGCGATGATCCGTTCCGTCACATCGATGTAGCTGATTTCGAGGGCAGGTCTGCCCTTGAATTCCGTACGCCGAGAAAGGGTCTCGACCCACTGCACCTCTCCAGTTTTTTTCATTGAGCGCAGAAGTTGCCAGGGGGGGAGATCCTTGCCATCGAGACGGTTTTGCATCACCGAGAGCACCCGGGAACGGTCTTCCGGGTGAATGACGGCCGCCGCCTGCTCCGCTGTCATCGCAAGGAGCTCTTCCCTGGAATAGCCGCTGAGCGTACACAGTGAGCGGTTGCAGAACACGACTTTGCCGTCCAGGAGAATCGCGATTCCCAGCGGGGAATTGTCCACCAACGACCGATACGTATCCTCCGCCTCAATTCGTTCGGAGGATGCCTTAGTCTCGGATGCATGCGTTCGTTGTTTCACAGACGTCCGCCGAAGGGTCGGTTTCTTTTTCATTCCCCGCCTCCAGGGATGCGACAAGTATGATCAGTTTCGTCCTGTCCTGCGTGGAAGTCAAGACCGCGGCGTAGTTACATGGTCGTGAAATCTACTTGAGCTCCGTGCGCCAGGAGAAACGCGGCGCATAGCCGAGGCTCGCCCGGGCCCTGCCGATGGAGAGAAGCGTTTCGAACTCCCCGATCCCATTGCGCATCGGCACCTGACGGTACTGCTCCGCCATCAGCTGCCGGCTGGGCCTGTCCATGACTGTGTCGGCCGCGGCGAGGATGAAGACCGGCGCTCCGTCCAGCGGGCGTTCCAGGGCAAGTCGGCAACCCTGCGCGACGTCGCGCGCATCCACGTACCCCCAGAGATTCCATTTTCGCAGGGCGGAATCCTTCCAGTAGGACGGGAACGCGGCGTAGTCATGGGGCTCCATGATATTGGAGAACCGCAATCCCACAATGGGTATTCCGGTCCTGCGATTGAATTGCCGCGCCATCTCTTCGCTGAGCACCTTGGACAATGCGTAGCTCGATTGAGGGTAAAGCGGATGACTCTCGTCGATGGGAGCGTAAGACGGCTGCTCCTTCTCGAAGGGAAGTCCGAGGGTGGTTTCACTCGATGCCCACACGATTCTTTTCAGTCCCAGGGACGTGGCGGCTTCAAACACGTTGAACGTGCTCTCCATGTTCGTCCGGAAGGTCACCTCTTCCGTGAAGAGACCCGGGGCGGGGATGGCCGCCATGTGGATGATCCCGTCGAAGCCCTGAAGCGCCTCGAAGACCTCCCCGAGCTTCGTGAGATCGACCTTGAGAAAAGGACAAAGCCTTTCCGCGGGCGGCGTGAGGTCGAGGTTGAGAACATCGTATTTCCTTTCGACCAGATCGCGCACCATGGCTCTTCCCGCTTTTCCGCTTCCTCCGGTGACGATGATTCTCTTCAAGCTCATGGCAGGCTTACGCCTCCTTTCCAAGGATTGTCTGAACGATGCCCGCGAAGGCCGCGATATCCAGGGGCTTTTCCACGATTGCCAGGGCCCCCTCGCCAAGGAGCTCCTGCGCCGAGCCGTCGCTGGTATAGCCGGTGGCAATGACGACGCGCACCGCGGCATTTGCTTTGCGCAGCTGGGCCAGGCACTCCCTTCCCCCCATGCCCGGCATCACCATGTCGAGGACAACGAGGTCGATTCCACTGCCGTCGCCGAACCTGGCGAGGGCCTCCCGCCCGTCCGCCGCGGCGATCACCGTGTACCCGCAGCTCGCAAGCACCCGGGAGATCACTTCGCGCACCTGGGGCTCGTCATCCACCACGAGAATCGTTCCCTGACCGTGCACGAGAGCTGCGGCGGGCGCTGTTTCAGCCTGCGTCTCCCCCTGGCGCTCGGACATCGGGAGGAAAATCTCGAAGGTGGATCCCTTGCCCGGCTCGCTCTGCACGTCGATGAATCCCTGGTGGCTGGCCACGATCCCGTAGACCACCGCCAGGCCGAGCCCTGTGCCGCTGCTGGCGCCTTTGGTGGTGACGAAGGGGATGAACAGTCGCTCGAGCAGCTCGGGTGACATCCCGACCCCCGTGTCGCGCACGGTCAGTCGTACGTAGCGGCCGGGGCGGGCCCCGACATAGCGTCCCACGTCCTCGCCCCGTAGCTCGATGTTCGCCGTCTCGATCATGATCGTGCTGCCGGCCGGCCCGCCGGGCGCATCCTTCATGGCGTCGCGGGCGTTCATGCAGAGGTTCACCAGCACCTGGCTCATCTGGTTGGGATCCGCCTCGATGGTCCACGGAGAAGGAGCCAGGGAGATCTGGATGGCGATTGCAGGAGGGAATGTATGCTTGAAAATCTCCCAGGTCTCCTTGACCGTGTCGTTGAGTGAAATGATCTGGCGCGTGCCGGTGGCCTGGCGGGTGAAGTATCGGAGCTGCCGTGTCAGGGCCGTGCCCCTCTCCACGGTGGACATGATCTGCATAAGGTCGTGGTACATTGCAGTTTCTTTCGGGGCATCGAGAAGAAGGAGCTGGAGGTTCGCGCTGATTGCCGTAAGAAGATTGTTGAAGTCATGCGCGATCCCCCCGGCAAGGAGCCCGAGCGCGTCCATCTTCTGGGCCTGGAGAACCTGCGTCTGCAGCCGCTTCCTTTCCGTGACGTCCATGAAGGAGGTCATGATGCCGGTGGCCCGGCCATACTCGTCCTTGATCAGTGACGCGGAGAGCTCCACATTGAGGCTGCGGCGGTCCCTGCGGCGCACGGCCAGCTCGCCCCTCCATCCCCCGGTGCGGGTAAGGATCTCGAGAATGCTCCGCGCCTCCTCTCCGTTCCAGAAATCACTGATGCGAGCGCCCACTACTTCTTCAGGCGAGTCGAAGCCCCACAGGGAGAGGAAGGAGGAGTTCGCATAGGTGACCCTGCCCTCCAGGTCGGCGAGCATGATGCCGTCGAGGGCGGTGTTGATGGCGTGATTCTTGATCCGCAGCTCGAGCCCCTGGCTCTGCAGCGCGTTGGAAAGCGCACGGCGGAGCTGCTCCTGGTCTGAAAGAATCTGCTCCTCCCGGACCCGGATGAAGCCCTCCACGACGGCGGACGTGAAAGACTCGACGAGGTCCAGAAAGGCGGGCGCGGCGGAGTCTGGGCCGATCGCCTCACGGGAGACGCTCCTTATGCAGGACGTGAGCATGAGAAGCGGCCTTTCCCCCAGACCTTCCCGCGCCAGCCTCTGGCCGGCAGCGAAAGCGCCCCGTATATCCTGGGAAGAGAGAAATCCGAGGAAATCATCCACCATCTCGCGCCCGAGCTGCTCGAGGCGCCGGGGATGCAGCGCGTACCTGTTGTCGAATGCCGCGTCGCACAGCGCGGAAGACAGCGTCGTGACCAGATGGTTGCGTTTCTTCTCCAGGACGTGTGCAGGGTTCCGAGCCATCTCTGGCATCACCTTATCATTGTTGTATAATCGTGTCGCCATGTCCATTGAATGGTGGAAGTCCGGGGTCTTCTATCAGATCTATCCTCGAAGCTTCGCCGATTCGAATGGAGACGGTGTCGGCGACCTCCCGGGGATTACCCGCACCCTCGCCTATCTTGCGGGGCTTGGCGTCGATGCGGTCTGGCTGTCCCCTATTTACCCTTCCCCCATGCATGACTTCGGCTACGACATCAGCGACTATCGCGGCGTCGATCCCATTTTCGGAGGCATGGCCGATTTCGACCGGTTTCTCCAACAGGCGCACGAAAACGGCATTCGGGTCCTGATGGATCTCGTGGTCAACCACACGTCCAGCCTGCACCCGTGGTTCGTGGAGTCCCGCTCGTCCCGGTCCAGCGCCCGGCGGGACTGGTACATCTGGCGCGACGGAAAGCGGGGGCGGCCGCCGAACAACTGGAGGAGCGTGTTCGCCGGGAGGGCCTGGCAGTGGGACCCGGGGACCGGCCAGTTCTACCTGCACTCGTTTCTCAAGGAGCAGCCGGACCTCAACTGGAGAAACCCGGAGGTGCGGAACGCGGTATTCGACGAGATCCGCTTCTGGCTGGATCGGGGCGTGGACGGGTTCCGTCTGGACGTGGTCAACCTCTACGTCAAAGACGCGCAGTTTCGCAGCAATCCCTTCGGGATCGGCAGGTACCCGAGGCCCTACGACATGCAGAAGCACGTCTACGACTGCGACCGGCCCGAGCTGCATGGGATCCTGCGGGAGCTGCGCGCCCTCATGGATTCCTATCCCGAAAGAACGACGGTCGGGGAGGTTCTGGTCAAGGCGCCGGGGAACGCGCGAATTGCGGCGAGCTACCTCGGAGACGGCACGGACGAGCTCCACATGACCTTCGACTTCACTCTTCTGAATCTCCCGTGGGACCCCGCGCGCATGTTCCGGCAGATAGAGGCATGGTACGCCTGCATGCCCGCGCGCGGGTGGCCGACGATCGTTTTCTCCAACCACGACGTGCCACGGAGCTTCAGCCGCTATGGAAGAGAGAACAGAGCTGAAAAGGCCCGGATCGTCGCCCTGCTCCTGCTGACGCTCCGAGGTACGCCGTTCATTTACTATGGGGAGGAGATCGGGATGGAAGACGGCCGGGTGGCACGCAGGGAGCTGCGCGACCCGGTCGGGCTGCGCTACTGGCCCCTGAACAAGGGTCGTGACCCTGCCCGGACTCCGATGCAGTGGACGCCCGGGAAGAATGCCGGCTTCACCACGGGCGAGCCCTGGCTGCCCATCCCGTCGTCCCACGCCACGTGCAACGCCGCGCGCGAGGAACAGGACCCGTCCTCCCTTCTTCATTTTTACAAGACCCTGATCAGGATACGCAGGGAGAACCCCTGCCTCTCCGTCGGAAGCTGGCGCGCGCTTCATCGGGGAGATGACGGCCTGATCGGATTCGAGCGCACGGCAGGCGAAGCGCGAATCGCGGTCCTTGCCAATCTGACCGAGAAACGGAGGACGGCGCGTTTCGAGGGATCGATCTACCGCCGGGTGATCCTCTCCACCCGTGAACGGGGGCCCGGCCTCGCCCCGGGCACGATCGAGCTCCGGCCCTTTGAGGGCGTGATGCTCGCTCCAATCTCCCTTCTCTGATATAGTCTGCACAATGTTCGCCGAGCTGCTGGACCGCACATTCCACATCATGTCCCGCACGTGGGTGACCACGCTCATTCTCGGAGGGGTGCTCTTCGTCCCCCCATCCTACTTGATAGGGTGGGCCTACGGCCATCTCTTTGAAGTGCTCGGCAAAGTCGGCGGCATGGCGGGAGACAACCCGACGCTCCTGCTTACCACCCTTGGCATGGCCTATCTCTGGCTCGTGATCGGCGTCCTTGCGCAGGGGCTGGTGCAGCTCCTGGTACGGGCCTGCGTGACCGAGCACGCGGGCCGCGCCGCACGGGGAGAAAACCCTGCCCGCGCGATGCTTATCACCCATGTCATCGGGAAGAAGTACGGCAGGCTCATCGGCCAGAGGCTTCTCCAGCTCACCATTCTTTCGATCACATTCGGGGCGGCGGCAATGGCCGCGGGGGCGGCGGCCGCGGTTGCCGTCGCCCTCCATGCGACGCTCCTCGCCATACTCCTTGGAGGCCTGCTCGGCTGCGCGGGGCTGGCCCTGACAGTCTGGCTCTCGGTTCGGTTTGCCGTCACGCTCGAGTCACTGGTGATCGACGGCGCGAAGGTCGAGGAAAGCTTCGATCGCAGCGCGTCGGTTGTTCGCGGCAATTGGTGGCGCGTGTTCGGGTACACGCTTCTTTTCGGCCTCATGGTAAGCTTTGCCTCTTCACTGATTGCAACGCCGATCGTGCTATTTTCCGGGCTGCGCAGATACGTCCAGTTCGTGGAGGCGCTCCTCAGGGGAACATCCGGCACGGAGGGAGGCAACACGCTCCTCTTGAGCCTGCTGGCGGGAATGGGGAGGAGGATGGGACTCTTTCAGTACGTGAGCAGCCTGCTCGGAAGCTTCGTGACTCCTGTATTCATGACCCTGTTGTTCCTGGAGCTCAAGAAGCGCCACGAGCCGGAATCCGGGTCCCCCGTACCTGCGCAGGACGCCTCCGGCACTCTGCGGGAGACGCAGTGAGCCATCGGGAGGGAATCGTTCTCGATGGGTCCTGGGAACGGCCGGGCCGCAATCCTCTGGGCGCCGGCTTTGCCGGCGTCCTGTTGTGCGGCGCCCTGTATTCCGCGCTCGGGAGCCTGAGCCTGTCCGTCACCGTTGCCGTGGCCACTTCCCGCGATCACTCCTGGATCAGGTCGGACAGCTTCATCGAAATCGTCAAAGGCTACTACGACAGGTTTCAGATCCCCATTCTCCTTGTCACGGCAGTCGCGGAGTTCGCCGTGTTCTTCGGTCTCACACTCATGCTCGTCCAGCGGTGGCACAGCAGCCGGCCCGGGCGCTACCTCGCCTACACCCGGCCGGCAGCCCTCGACCTCGTTCTTGCCGCGGTGGGAGCGGCGACGGTCGTGCCCCTGGCCGAGCTCCTGGACAGCTGGTCGTACGTCCTGTTCCCCATTCTGCGCGAGCTCCGCAGCGGGGGAGCGTCGCTCCTGGCAATCAGATCCCCCGGCCAGCTCGTGCTCGTCACAGGGGCCGTTGCAATCACTCCTGCCGTCTGTGAAGAGGTCCTCTTTCGCGGTTGGCTGCAGGGCACGCTTCGACGCCGATTGTCCGCGCCGATCACGATTCTCATCCAGGGCGTTCTTTTCGCCCTCTTTCACATGAGTCCTCTCGCGATCGTCGCGCTGGCGTTCATCGGCTTCTACCTCGGCTATCTTTTCGAAAGGTGCGGGACGCTCTTTGCCTCCATGACCGCCCACTGTATCTACAATCTGACTATCATTTGTTTCATCAATATCGATCCGCATTGGCCGTGGCTCGTGACGAAGTCGGGGGACATCGCGCCTGGGGCCGTGGCGGTCTCCACGGCGGTGTTCGCGCTGACCGTGGCCCTGATCGAGACAATCAGCAGGAGGCGCGCCGCCTCGCGCGCATGAAGCAGGTGGGCGCCCGGGCAATGGTTTTTGCCCGTGCGCCGCAACCGTTGACGCCGCCGACACGGCCGGTTACCCTCGGGGCATGGAGAACGAACGTCTGCGCGAGCACGTGGACACCATCCGCGAGGTCTTCAGTTACCTGAAGCAGTTCCGCGGCACGACCTTCGTGGTCAAGATCGACTATACCGTGGTCAATGATTCCCTGTTCTCCGTGCTGGTGAAGGACCTCGCCATGCTGCACGAGGCGGGAATCCGCATTGCCATTGCGCCCAGCGCCAAGGAACGGATCGACGAGGTCCTTGCCACCTACGCCGTGCCCTACGAGCTCATCAAGGGGATCCGGGTCACGAGCGAGGAAGCCATTCCCTTCATCAAGATGGCCGCATTCGACGTGTCCAACCGGGTCATGACGATGCTCTCCGCCAACGGCATCACGGCGGTGATCGGAAACTGGGTCAGGGCACGGGGCATCGGCGTCATCGACGGCGTGGATTACCAGAGCGCCGGTGTGGCGGAGAGCGTGCGCGTCGATACGGTGCGCAAAGTCATGGATGACGGCGTCATTCCCATCTTCCCCTGCATTGGCTGGAGCTCGACGGGAAAGCCCTACAATATATCCTCGAACGAGCTGGCCGTGGTGGTGGCCACGACGCTGGGAGCCGAGAAGCTGTTCTTCATCACGTCTCGTGAAGGCTACGCGGCCGGCTCCTTCAAGGTCCCTGAGACGGTGTCGGTGGCTCCCGGGGGGAGGCTGGCCAATTTCAGCCTGGCGGACCTGGACCAGTTCTTTGCCGCCAATCCGGGACGGGAGAGCGACCTCGAGCTCCTGCACCGTGCCCGCCGCGCGTGCGATGCGGGTGTGGAGCGCGTGCACATCCTGGATGGGCGCAATGAAGGGGTGATCCTCAAGGAGACGTTCTCCAACCTTGGCTCCGGTACGATGGTCTACTCCAACCGCTATGGCGGGATACGGCCCATGACCCTCAATGACATCTCCGACGTGCTGCGTATCATGCGCCCATTCGTAGAGCGCGGCATCCTTCTGCCCCGCACCGAGGCTCAGCTCGAGGACACGTGGCAGGACTTCATCGTGTTCGAGGTGGACGATTCCGTTCATGCCTGCGCCGCGTTGCACGAGTTTCCCGGGCGCACGGGAGAGATCGCCGGCATCGCCGTGGACGACCACTATCTCCATCTGCGCGTGGGACCCAAGCTGGTGGAGTTCCTCTGCGAACGTGCCCGCCGCAAAGGCATTTCCTCCGTCTTCGTCCTGACCACCCAGACCGCGGATTGGTTTGAAAAGCTCGGCTTCGTGGAATCCGACCCGTCGGTCCTGCCGGAAAAGAAGCGACTTTCCTACAACCTGCAGCGGAAATCGCGCATTTTCCTGAAGAGCCTTGGAACGGCATAGTCGTTGCCGATGAACATCATCTCACTCGCCGGGGTGAGCAAAACCCTCGGTGACGCCCCCCTTTTCGAGCAGGTGACCGTGGGAATCGATGCCGGAGAGAAAATCGGCTTCATCGGCAGGAACGGCTCGGGCAAATCGACTTTTCTGCGGATCCTGAACGGCGAGATCGAACCGGACACGGGCAGCGTTTCGAGGAACAGGGACCTCACGCTCAGCGCACTCGAGCAGACGCCCCGGTTCGCTTCGGAAATGACGATCGATGAGTTTCTCGGAGGGCGCGTTGAGGACGATTCCCCGATCCTCTCCCGCTTCCGGTCCTTTTGTCGGGAGCTCGGCCTTGCAGACGGCGCCGCTGCAATGGGAACGCTTTCCGGCGGCATGGTACGCAAGGTCTCCCTTGCCCGTTGTTTCGCGTTCGGCGCCGGCTTCCTGACGCTCGACGAGCCGACCAACCACCTGGACCTCGATACGATAGAGTGGCTGGAAAGCCTCTTGAAAAACGCCGATTGCGGCTTCCTGCTGGTCACGCACGATCGCTACTTCCTGGATGCGGTGTGCACGGCCATCCTGGAAATCGACGCGCGCCGCATCTACAAGTACCCCGGAAACTACTCGGAATACCTGGAGCGCAAAGCGGAGCGGGCCGAGGCGCTCGAGCGCGCCGAACAACGAAGGACAACGATCCTGCGGGGCGAGCTGGAATGGCTGAAGCGGGGGCCGCGCGCGCGGACCGGCAAGGACAAGGGACGCAAGGAAAGGATTCAGGACCTTCTGGATGCGGGCATGCAGAAGGAGAATGCCCTTCGGCAGTTCTCCTCCACTCACCGGCGATTGGGCAAAAAGGTCCTCGAGCTGCAGGGCATCGCGAAAAGCTACGGGGGGAAGGAGGTCATCAGGCCTTTCACCTACAGCTTCAGACGAGGCGAGCGCATCGGCATCATCGGTCCCAACGGCTCGGGCAAGACGACTTTTCTCAACCTGGTGTCCCAGGCGGTCATTCCGGATAAAGGGACGGTGATCAAGGGCGAAGCCACCGTGTTCGCCAGCTTCAATCAGAGGGGGGGCTTCAGCAACGGAAAGCTCTCGGTCCTGGAATACGTCAAGGAGCTCGGCGAGCGCGTGCCGGTTGAGCAGGGCGCGACGGTCTCGGCCGAACAATTCCTGGAGCGGTTTCTTTTCCCCCGCGAGATGCAGGCTCTTCCCCTGGAAAGGCTGTCAGGCGGAGAGTTCCGCAGATTGTACTTCGTACGCCTGCTCGCTACAGCCCCGAACTTCCTCCTTCTTGACGAGCCGACGAACGACCTGGATCTCGATGCGATAAGGCTTCTGGAGAACTATCTCCTCGATTTTTCCGGCTGCATGATGGTCGTCTCGCACGACAGGGCAATGCTGGACAGGCTTACCGACTATCTGTTCCTATTCGACGGAAATGGCGGCATCCGCGGATTCACGGGAAACTACGAGGAGTACCGGGAGGCGCGCGCGGAGGAGAATGCGCAAGCTCGCGCTGAGAGAAATGCGCAAGCTCGCGCTGAGAGAAATGCGCAAGCTCGCGCTGAGGAGCGGGCCCTCGCCGACCGCGCGGCCCCCCGCGGCGAGAGAAATGCGCAAGCTCGCGCCGGGCAAAGGCCGCTCCGGCAGGAGAAATCCGGGCTTTCATACAAGGAGCGGCAGGAATACCAGGCACTCCTGGAGGAGATCACGTCCCTCGAAAGGGAGCAGCGTGAGCTTGAATCCGAGTTTCAGAGGCCGGTGCAGGACGCCGCCGCGGTGGGCCGGCGTCACAGCCGCTACCGCGAGGTGCTGGCCCTGTTGGACGGAAAGATGGCCCGCTGGCAGGAGCTTGCCGAGCGTGCCGGGAAGTAGGGGGACAGTGGCCGCATCCGAGCTCACGCAGGCATTGAAGCACTACTTCGGCTTCTCCTCGTTTCGCGCCAACCAGGAGACCATCATCCGCGCCACTCTGGAAGGGAAAGACGTTTTCGCCGCCCTGCCGACCGGCGGCGGCAAGTCGCTGTGCTACCAACTCCCCGCCCTCATGCGCGCAGGGCTCACCATCGTGGTGAGCCCCCTCATCGCGCTCATGAAGGACCAGGTGGACGCGGCCCGGGAGAATGGGATCCCGGCGGCAGTCCTCAACAGCAGCCTGTCAGCGGACGAGGCGCGGTCGGCATGGCGGGAGCTGGCCGCGGGTCGCATCAGGCTGCTCTACGTCTCACCGGAGCGCCTTTCGATTCCGGACTTCAGGGGGTCGCTCAGGAGGTTCGGTCTCGCGGGGATCGCCGTGGACGAGGCGCATTGCATATCGGAATGGGGCCACGAGTTCCGCCCCGACTACCGCGCGCTCGGCCTACTGCGCTCCGAGTTTCCCGCGGTTCCCATCGCCGCCTTCACCGCCACGGCCACCCGCCAGGTTCAGGAGGACGTGGTGCGGCTTCTGGGGCTCAGAAACCCCTTCGTGGTCCGGGCAAGCTTCGACCGTCCCGAAATCTTCTACAGGGTTGCCGCGAAACAGGGGACCGGAGAAAGCCAGGTGCGGGAGTTCATCCGGAAGCACGAGGGCGAGCCCGGCATCGTCTATCGCGGCACGAGAAAGGCCGTCGAGAAGACGGCGCTGTACCTTTCCGGACACGGCGTTCGGGCGGTCGCGTATCACGCCGGTCTCGACGACGAAGACAGGCGCCTGCGGCAGGAGGCGTTCGTCAAGGACGAGGCCACCGTCGTGGTGGCGACGATCGCTTTCGGGATGGGCATCGACAAATCAAACGTGCGATGGGTGGTGCACGGCGACCTTCCGCGCAGCGTGGAGGGGTACTACCAGGAAACAGGCCGCGCGGCGCGCGACGGCGAGGAGGCGGATACCGTGCTCTTCTACGGTCGGGCCGATATCGCGTCGATCCGCTGGCAGATCGGGCAGATCGAAGCGCCCGAGGAACGCGCCCGCGCCGAGACGCGCCTGCGGGAGATCCTTCGCTACGTCGGCGGACAGGTCTGTCGGCGCATCCAGCTTCTTGCGCACTTCGGCGAGAATTACCCCGGCAACTGCGGCCGCTGCGACGTGTGCACCGGGCAGAGCGCGAGAGCGGACATGACGACGGCGGCGATGAAGGTGCTGTCAGCCGCGGCGCGCACCGGCGAACGCTTCGGCGCCCACCACCTGGCCGACATACTCATCGGCAATGCAACGGACAGGATCATGGAAAGGGGCCATCACTCCCTGCCGACGTTCGGTGTCGGCAGGGACAGGGACAAAGGCTGGTGGCTCTCGCTCATCCAGGAGCTGGAAGCAGGGGATTTCCTGCTCCGCGGCGAAGGCCGCCTGGCCGGCTTCCACCTGTCGGACCGTGGCCGTCTTCTGCTGCGGGGGAAGGAAAGCTTCTTTGCCTCGGCGGGAACTGTCAGGGAGCCGGCCGTAGAGACGCCGCTCATGCCCGCGCCGCCGGCCGCGTCCCCGGAAGAGCTCTTTCTCTGTCTCAAGCAGGTGCGCAGGCGGATCGCGGAAAGCCGAGACGTCCCGCCCTACATCGTCTTCAGCGACAAGACGCTTCGCGCGATGGCGAAAGACCAGCCGACGGACCCTGCCGGGCTCCTGCGCTGCCCGGGCGTGGGGGATCGCAAGCTCGCCGTATACGGCGGGGATTTCCTGAAGGCAATCCGGACTTTCTGCGATACGGGGGAATGCGGGCAATGAGGGTTCACTATTTTCAACATGTGCCCTTCGAAAGCCTTGGCAGCATCGCGGGCTGGCTGGAATCCAGGTCTGCCCGCGTCACGTCGACCAGGTTCTTCGAGGATTCCCGGCTCCCCGGGGTGACTGATATCGACTGGCTCGTCGTTCTGGGCGGCCCGATGAGCGCCAACGACGAGGAGACCCGCCCGTGGCTCAGCGTGGAGAAAAGATTCATCGCGGAAGCGGTAGCGGGGGAAAAGGTCGTGCTGGGAATCTGTCTCGGCGCCCAGCTGATTGCGAGCGCCCTGGGAGCGAGGGTGTATCCCAATGCCCAGCCGGAAATCGGGTGGTTTCCCATCGAGCGGACCAGGCCGGGCGGTCTCGCGCTTCCGGCTCGCGCCGATGTCTTCCACTGGCACGGGGAGACGTTCGACCTTCCCCCGGGCGCGCTCGGGTTTGCCGGGAGCGAAGCATGCCGGAACCAGGCGTTCGCCATCGGCGAGAGGGTTGTCGGATTCCAGTTTCACCTTGAAACCACTCCGATGGCTGCGCGCGCAATGATCGCCGCCTGCGGAAGCGATCTCGTTCCGGGGCGCTTCATCCAGACGGAGGAGGAGATACTCGCTTCCACGGAGAGATTTGACCGGATCAACGCCCTCATGGCAGGCGTGCTCGAATCCCTCAGCGAAGTCCCTTCTGTTCGAAAAAATCGCGGTACTTGAGGTCCTCAAGGAGGACGTGCCGGATGAGCCAGTCTTTCAGGTAGTCCACGGACGTCTGCGCGCGTGGCCGCGCGCGCCGCTCTCCCTCCCCTGCAAACCGCTCCAGCCGGGCAAGAAGGTCGCCGTGCTCTTTACGCTGTACGTCCCGACGAGGGTAGTCGTGGGCCTCCATGAGGGCTTCCTCGCTTTGGAAATGCACCCGCGCAAACGCAAGCAGTTCCTTCTTCTGCTCGTCGTGGCCCCCGATCTTTCCCGTCTTTCCGATGATCTGGGACAAGTCGTTGACGAGACTGAAGAGCAGGCGGTGCTGGTCGTCCAGCTCCTTCACCCCCACGCGGAAAGCGTCGGACCATTCGAACCGGAACTCCGACCGGAAGCTTCTGAGGCGTCGCTCGAAGGTCTCCTGCAGCTCCCACTGCACCATGGGGATCGAGGAGAGAACATCGGCGGGGATGGCGAAATAGGAGCATTTGCCTGCCGCGCGCGGTTCGCAGATGACGGGGGAGGTGCTGACAATGCGCTCCTCTCCCCAGAATCCCCCGGGGCCGATCGACTCCACCAGCCGTGCGCCCACCATGAGATCTATCTCCCCGTCTGCAAGAACGCACAACTCAGGGCTTTCCGCCGGTTCAGAACCGCGATCCGGGCCCAGGCGCCGCTCCTGCATGACGGCCGCAATTCCATTCAACACCGTCTCCGAGCGGATCCCCTTGAACAGGGGGCAGAGGGACAGGAAGCCGCGTATTGCAGCCGAACGCCTGAGCGCCTCGGCCACTCCCGCGCGCCCGACAACCTCGCGGTACGTCCCGGCCGGGATGCCCAGCACGGTCACCGCGCTCAGGGCGCGGCAGGTCGTCGCGGCGAGCTGCTCCGGCCGCGCGGGCAGGACGCCCACGAGCGCTCCGGTGGAGAGCCGCCGGCTCTCGCCGGAAGAAGCGTCCGTCTCCTCCACCGTGCCGCTGAGGATGAGATGCACCTCAGCCTTCCCGACACGCGGCCCGCCCACCGGCGCGCCGGGCGCGATCTCCACGATGGGGCCGCGCGCCATGGGCTCGATCTCCGCGGCCGTCAACCCGGGAATGCAGGCGGCCAGGGAGGTGCGCGCGATGCCGAGGAGGTAGTCGTCTGCTCCCCCGGGGAGAAGCACGTCCGTATCGCCGAACGATGCCGTCATGGCGACTCCCTTCAGCGAGTCGGGTATCGACGCGATGCCATGGCTGAGCAGGACCTTGTCTGATGCGTCAGAGGCGAAATCGAGGGCATTGCCGTGGATGAGCCCGCCGCCCACGTCGATTTTCTTCAGGTTGACCGTCGCGAGCGCCTCCCGCGCAAAGGCTGCACGGCCGGTCTCAGTGAGCGCGCCCGTTCCATCGCGCCCCTCGGCCAGCTTTCCCAGTACATCGAAGGAAGGGATGTCCGCCAGGTGACCGTATGTGCGTGCCTCCGCCCCCGCGCGGGCACGGAAAAAGAACACCGTGGTCTCCACCGGATGCGGGGAATACAACGGCCTCACCTCCATCCCTTCGACGGAGTTCCATTCGCCGGGAACGAGGTCATGCACCTCGAAGAAGCGCGAGAAACGCTCCTCGTCGAACCGCATGAGAGCTGCGAGCTTCTTCTGGGCGGTGGCGCGCACGTACGGCGCCGCGAAGTATTTCATCCTCCGTTCGGAGCGCACCAGCGATGTCAGGCCGGCGAAATGGTCGTCGTGCGCGTGGGAGTGGAAAATGCCTTCGATGTCTCCGGCGCCGATGCCCAGCGCGTCCAGCGAGAAGGTGATGTGAGGGCCCGCATCCACGAGATAGAGGAGTCCATTGTGGCTCACAATGCTCCCCATGCAGGGTCTCGCGGGGTCCCACCCGTCCCCTTCACCCACGTGCGTGACGGAGAAGTGCTCCCGCCTGACCCCGCGGGCCGGGAGCTTGTAGGACGGCTCGAACTGCTCCCCGGGGCCGAGTGTGAGATCCACCTGGATCGATTGGCCTCCCGAGAGGAACGCATAGCGATTGAATCCCTTGCGGTGCAGAACAACCCCGGGGGCGAGCTCCACCGCTTCGGCGTCCAGGGCCCGGGTTTCCACGAGCTCGGCGGTGGCCCGGATGGCGCCGAATGCGAACCACTTTTTCACTCGGAACATCTCCCTCGCGGCCGCGGCAGGGACCCCGCACGCCATTATTTCCTCCTCGGAGCTAAGGCCATAGTTGCCGCGGAAGAAGTAGTCCGCCTGCGCGCGCACCTGGTCGCCCAGCCCGATGAGAAGCGGCCTGCGTCCGGTATTGCTCGGGTGGCCGGGGATCAGCATTCCCTGCTTGTAGAACATCTGCAGGAGGGGGAACTCCGAAAGGTTTGCGAAGCTTCCCTTCTGAATGGGAGTGTCGGAGAGGAGGATGGCATTCGGTCCTGTCTCGAATGTGAACCCGCCCCGGGTCGTGGAGACGATCATGCCATGCTTGGCGAGGTGTTTGACCGTGTCAGCGGGGCATCCGCATACGATGCGGAGGTCCGCCTCCGGTATTTCAACCCAGAAGATGCCGGGCGCGACCTTTGTTTTTTTCATAGCGATCTGTGTCCTTCCTCAAGAGTATATGCCCTTCACCCGTTTCGACAATCCCGCTCCCCTAGACAGGGACGCGTAGGGCGGCAGGCGATTGCGGAGCAAGCGCCGGGAGCCTCGAGGGACGCCGAGTGCAGGGACGGCGTTAGCGCCGAACGGGTAATCCCGTATGCACGACAGGCGTCCTTGACAGCCTACTGGCGATCCACTACCATTTCTGCGACAACGAAAACCGACACGGGGGCTACATGTCCACGGAAATTGATATTGCCCAGATAAAAAGAGCAGCCCACAACGCCATCCCCTTGACATTCAAGACTTATACGCTTCCTCATGAGACCGAGATCTATCTGGACAAGGTCCTCGAAAGCTTTCTCGCGGAGCTTGGCCAGGAGAAGCTCAAGGAACCGCTTTCATACTGCCTCCGTGAGCTCGCGGTAAACGCCAAGAAGGCGAACACCAAGCGGGTGTATTTCATGGAAAAGGGACTTGATCTCCATAATGACCGGGATTACGAGTCCGGGATGAAGAACTTCAAACAGGAGACGTTCGACAATATCGCGTTTTACCTCCAGAAGCAAAAAGAGCTGGGGATGTATATCAAGGTGATATTTCAAACCAAGGGCACTTCCCTCAGCATCGGCGTGCGCAACAACGTGGAGATAACGAAAAAGGAACAGATCAGGGTCTTCGACCGGCTGGCGCGTTCGCGGGCGTTCGCTTCGCTGGAAGAGGCCTTCTCCACCGTGCTTGACAGCTCGGAGGGCGCGGGTCTCGGCATCGTCATCCTCGTGCTGATGATGAAAAAGATAGGGCTCACGGAGGAATGCTTCTCCATCGATAGCGAGGACGGTGAAACAGTGGCCACCCTCACCATACCGTTCTCCGAAGTGCACATGGAACAGCTCGAGACGCTCACACACACACTCGTCAGGGAAATCGAGACCCTCCCGCAGTTCCCGGACAACATCATCAACCTGCAGAGGCTCACGGCGGATCCCAACGCGGAGATCACGGACATCGCGCGCGAGATCAGCGTGGATCCCTCGATGACTGCCGACCTTCTGAAGCTGGTCAACTCGGCCCAGTTCATGCTGCCCAAGCGCGTCGACAATATCGTGGAGGCGGTCAAGCTGGTGGGCACCAAGGGCGTGCGCAACCTGCTGTATTCCTACGGCACGCAGAAGGTCCTCGGGGAGAAGTACAGCGAGATGCGCAACCTCTGGCAGCACTCCTACCGCTGCGCATTCTATGCCTACTATATCGCCCGGAGCTTCAAGCGGAAGAAGGAGCTGCTCGACGACGTGTACGTCGGCGGCATTCTCCACGATCTCGGACAAATCGTCATTGCCTCTCTGCATCCCGACCTGCTGGAGAGAATCACGCGCGTGTGCAAGGAGAAGGGGATTCCCGCGCAGATGCTGGAGAACTTCTCCGTCGGTCTCAACCACGCGGAGGTGGGCGCCCTCATTGCGAAGAAGTGGAACTTTCCCGAGCAGCTGATCACCGCTATTCGCTACCATCACGAGCCCACCCAGGCACCTGCGGCGTATCGCGACATCGTGTATTGCGTGTACCTGGCCAACGCCATCCTCGACATCGAGCGGGAGCGGATCGGGTTCGAGCACCTGCAGGTTCCCGTGCTGAGGGACTTCGGCATCGAGACCGAAGACCAGCTGAACAAGATACAGGAGAAGCTCGCGAAGCTCTTCGAGGACCAGCGCTCGAAGTTCCAGTAGGCCCGCGCCTACACGGGGGCGCCAAGGGCCAGGGCTCGCTGCATCTCGATTTCTCCAACGGCATCACTCACCACTTGGGGGAAACACCGAAATTAGACGCGATGCTTCTCAATTCGTCGAAGACCCCCACTGTGGCGGGTCCCCTCCGTCAGATCGCCGTCAGCCGAGGCGAGGCACCTGGCGCCCCTTGACAACAGATCACCTATATATTATTTTCAATATGTAACTGATATCACTGTTACAAATGGAGAATGCAATGGCCGTGACAATCTACACAACACCAAGCTGCGGATACTGCAAGGTCGCCAAGGAGTTCTTCCGCGCCGCGCATGTTCCATTCACGGAATACAACGTTGCCTCCGACCAGCGCAAGGCAGAGGAGATGGTGCGAAAATCCGGCCAGATGGGCGTCCCCGTGATAGACGTGCACGGGAAAATCATCATCGGGTTCAACAGGCCCGAGATCGAGAGAGCACTGAAGCGATAGAATCCGCGGAGTACCGCGGCGCGATAGAATCCGCGGAGTACCGCGGCGCGATAGAATCCGCGGAGTACCGCGGCGCGATAGAATCCGCGGAGTACCGCGGCGCGATAGAATCCGCGGACGCAATCAGCCGGCTCCTTCAGCCCTTCTAGTAGGTGGGGAGGCCGCAATGAAGAAGGGAACCAAAGGAGTCGTGCTCAGTGTCCGCCCGGAGCTCCAGGCGGAGCGGCTGAAGGTCGTCGTTGTCGTCAGAACAGATTCCGGGGAGACCGTGGAGGCGCACATGCCTGATCGCGAGTTGGCGGCGCTCCTTTCCCGGTCCATTCTCCTTGGATCAGGGGCAACCGCGCATCCCTCGCTCTTGGACACTATGGCACCCATCCTGGCCCGCATGACGGAGGGACGCCGCGTGAGGGTCTGGCAGTACAAGGAGAGATGGTTCTTCTCTTTTCAACCCTGGCGCGGCGTGCGGTTTGGGAATACCGAATCAACGCGCTCCGCGTGATATCGAAATGTCGCCAGGAGCGACCGCGCTAAATATCGCCAGGAGCGACCGCGCTAAATGTCGCCAGGAGCGACCGCGCTGCGCCACGCCTGCATGAGGATTCCAAAGGCCACGGAAACGTTCAGGGACCGTTTGGCGCCGGCAAGCGGGATGGTCACTCTGCCCGCGCCCGCATCGGCAATCGCCAGAGCTTCGGGGCTCAAGCCCAGCTCCTCAGAGCCCACCAGGACAATTCCGCTGGACGGAAAGCGGAACTGCTCCAGTGGGGTTCCCCCCAGCTCAAGGGCAAAGACATTCTTCTTCCCGTGTAAGGAATCCAGCTCGGCCACCTCCCAAGGCAGGGCGCCGGCCGCTCCCCTCGCGCTCTTCGCCGCTCTCGGGTGGGTCGGCGGCGGCGTGCGCGGGGAGAGAAGGATACGCTCCGCGCCGAACGCCTCGGCCGTGCGGAATATCGACCCGACGTTGAAGGGAGACCGCACCTCTTCCAGGTAGACGGAAAAGGGGAGCACGCGCACCCCGGTTCTGTCCAGCAGCCCGCTTTCCCGGCTCACCAGGTCCCATTCTGCCGGCTCCGCGTTCAGCGCGCGCAGCAGGGCATGGCGAAGGGAGTTGAGGCCGCGCAGAAGAGCATCCGGGTCAGCGGCATGTGCCGCCTGGGTCCGAAGCGCGCCTGCAAGAGCGCCGACTTCGGCGGGGGCCTGCGCGCACAGAAGCGAAAGGAGGCCGTCGATGTATGCAGGGTCTGCGGCCGCGGCATGGTCGACCTCGATTGCCTGGAGCATGCGGAGGATCTTTCGAAGCCGGGTCCGGGGAGAAAGCTCGCGGAGCTTTGAAAGGGAAAACATCGGGATCAGAACGCGGACTTGATCAGCTCGTAAATGTCTTCCGTGGAAACCACGCGGGGCAGGTAGTTCATCATGTCGAAGCTGCGCGCGGCCCCTGCCACCTCGATCATGTCGTCCAGGGAAAGGTCGAACTCGCGCAGCCGCGTGGGCAGGCCCAGGGAGGAGATGACCCTGCGCACCGCGTCGATGGCACGCACCGGCGCTTCCACGGAGGAAGCGTCGCTCACGTCCTCCCCGAGCAGCCGCGCCACCTGGGCAATACGGTCCCCGCGCACGTTCAGCGCGAACTCCATGACATAGGGCAGGAAAATGGTGGACACCCACGACTTGGGCGACATGAAGCGCGCATTGATGGCGAATGCAAGGGCGGACCCGATACCGAGCCTGCTCGTGGAAAGCCCAAGACCCATCAGCAATCCCGCGGTGCTGGCGTTCATCCGCATGCGGATGTCGTCCACGTTTTGAATGCCTTCCTTGATCACCCCTCCCATGACTTCGATGGCCCGCTGAAGGTAGGTATCCGAAAGGAAATTGGCTTTTGCGGAAAGGAAACCTTCGATGCAGCCGAGCAGGGTGTCCATGATCGTGGTCGCCGTATACTTGGCCGGCAGAGTCAGGCTCACCTTGGGGTCGATGAGGGCCGCCTTTGTGATCCCCTTCTGCGTGCGGCCGATCTTGCCGGTTCGGTCCCGCCCGTCCACGACAAGGTACTCGTCGCTGAACATGAAGGGGTTCCGGCACGTGGTGGGCACTTCGATGTACGCGAGCGGCAGGCTCTGGGGCTGGACGCCGGAGAGGAAATCGTCCATGTCGTTCTCGGACGGAGCAGTCATGGCGATTGACTTGGCGATCGAAAGAGTGCGCACGCCGCCCAGTCCGATCACGACATCCGCGTGGGATCCCCGGGCCAGCGTCACGCCGTCATCAACGGTCCTGCTGGTCGCATTGGGCACGACCTCGTCGAACACGATATAGGGCACGCCCTTTTTGTCGAGGATCTCCTGGACCTTGTTGATCACCTTGCCTTCGTAGAGGATCGCCTCGGTAACGAGAAAGGCCCTCTCCCCGAAGTCCGTGACCAGTTGCCCGATCCTGTTGATGGTATCCAGGCCGAAGACAACCCGGGTCGGAATGTGGAAAAGGATGTCCGGCATGACTCACTCTCCCCCGTGCGGCTGTAAAAAAAAGCGGAGAATCCCGAAGGATACCTCCGCCTGACCCCAAAATGAAATGTCGCCAGAAGCGACCGCTAAGCGCAGGTCTATATGCCGAAGGACTTGAGTATTCCGTCGGCCGCTTTCTCGATGACTTCCTGCGACGGATAAGAAGGATCCTGGAGCTTCCGCCTGACCTCCTCCACCCTGTCCATGCGGACGTCGGGGGCGGCTTTTGCCGCCTCGAGGGCCTTGAATACTTCCGCCTTGGAGCGTGCCTCCTCGGAGACGTTGATGGAATCGACATCGCTCTTCGCTTTCAGCTTCGCGGGCTTCTCGGTCTTGTTGACGTTCGATGCTGGATCGAGCGGGCCTATTCTCTCAACGGTCATAGGACCTTCCTTTCACATACCCTTATCGACAGCCTGGAAATCCAACTTGAACCCTTTTCCTTCTTTATAAGGCCGGGGTCCCCGTTCGTCAAGGGCTTTTTTCACAGCCCCAGGATCTCCACGTCCATCGTCCGGGTCTCCACGAGAGCCACTGTGGCGGATTTCGCCAGGTAGCCCGAGCAGGTTCCCGGATTGAGCAGTTTCTTTTCCCCTCCCTCCACCCTGACCTGGTGGTTATGGCCGTAAATCACCAGGTCGTAGGATCCCAGCCGGAAGAGATCTTCTCCGAGCTCGGGATAGTGCATGACCACGATTTTCCTGCCGTCCAGCGTCACGATGCAGGTGCCGTCGCTGAACGTGCAGGAGTCGCCTCCCCTGCGCACGAGAAGCACTCTGTCTCCGTCGTTGTTTCCGAACACGGCGTGCATCTTGACGCCCTTGTCGAAAAGCGGCTTGAACTCGGCAATGGTGAATGGGGAACAGAAATCCCCGCCATGAATGAGCGCCTCCACGCCGTTTTTCGAAAAGACTTCCACCGCCCTGCGGATATTGGGCAGGTTGTCGTGACTATCTGAAAGCACGCCGATCTTCATTTTTCTCCCTCGCTACAGCATCGGCACGCCCCGCCTTTCTTTACAGCGTGGTGGCCGACTGCTACACTGCCCTCCATGAAACGGATCGGGATAGTCGGCTTTGGGACCATGGGAGAAGCTTTCGCGCTGGGCCTGTCTCGGAAGCTGCCCCGTGTCGAGCTCCTTGTTCAGGACGTGAGCAGAGAGAGGATCGAGGCCGCGGCGCGCATACAGAAACTCACGGTTGCGCACACCGCCGCCGAGGTGCTGCAGGGCAGCGACATCACAATTCTCTGCGTGAAGCCGCAGGACTTCTCCGCGCTGGCGGCGGAGGTGAAGGAGACATCGCGCGGCAGGAGAGTGATCTCCATCCTCGCAGGCAGGAAGATCCAGGCAGTGGCGGATGCCCTTGCAACGGACCAGGTGGCGCGGTTCATGCCGAGCCTGGCCGCGGTCAAAGGCGCGTCGCTGGTCGGAGTGTCGTTCCACCCGGCGGCGCGGCCCGAGATGCGTGAAGACTGCCTGGCCATCGCAGCGGCCCTCGGCGCGTCCCTCGAGATTCAAGAGAAGCTCATGTCCGCGATGACCGGGGTATCCGGGTCGGGACTCGCCTACGTGTTCGCGTTCGTCCACGCGATGGCCCTCGGCGGGGTTGCGGCCGGCTTCGACTACCGGACCGCGCTGTCCGTTGCCGTTGCGGCGCTGGAAGGCGCGGCGAGCCTGCTGAAGGACGGCGCGCATCCCCTCGAGCTCGGAAGCCGCGTGATATCACCCGCCGGCACCACCATCCAGGGGGTCAGGGCACTTGAGCGCGGCGGGTTCACCGCCGCGGTGATGGAGGCCGTGGAGGCTGCAGCGCGAAAAGCCGCCGAGATGGAGGTGTAGCGCATGCTCGACTTGAAGTTCATACGTGACAATGTGGGTGCGGTGAAGGACAACATTCGAAATCGTCACGTGTCCGCCGACCCGGACCTGGTGGTGGAGCTTTATGACAAGAGAAACCAGCTTCTGAAGGAGCTCGAAATGCTCCGCGCCTCCCGAAACTCAAATGCGGAGCGCATGAAGGGCAAGCTTTCTCCGGCTGAGCGTACGCCCCTCATCGAGGAAGGGAAGAGGCTGAAGGAGAGCATCGCGGAAGTGGAAGGGCGTCACGAGGAAACGGAGAAGAAGCTCATTGAAGAGGCGCTCAAGATCCCCAACATGGCCCACCCGGATGCGCCCATTGCCGTCGGGGAGACGGGCAACCGGCAGCTTCGCACGTGGGGCAGTGTGCCGTCCTTTTCGTTCGCGGCCCGTGATCACGTGCAGCTCGGCCAGTCCCTGGATCTCATCGACTTCGAGACCGGCGCGCGCGTGGCGGGGCAGAAGTTCTACTATCTGAAGAATGATGCGGTGATCCTGGAGCTCGCCCTCGTGCGCTATGCGCTGGATGCGCTGATGCGGGAGGGTTTCACACCGATGATCACGCCTGATGTGGCCCGCGAGGAGATCGTGGCAGGGCACGGGTTCAATCCCCGGGGGCCCGAGAGCAACATCTACGCAGTGGAGGGGACGGACCTGTGCCTGATCGCCACCGCTGAGATCACCCTGGGCGGCTATCACGCGGGCAGGGTGCTGCCCGTTGAGCAGCTCCCCCTCAGCTACGCGGGCCTCTCACACTGTTTCCGCCGCGAGGCAGGGGCTGCCGGCCAGTTCTCCAAGGGACTCTACCGCGTGCACCAGTTCACGAAGGTGGAAATGTTCGTCTATTGCCACCCCGAGGAATCCGAAGCCATGCTGGACCGGCTCATCGGAATCGAGGAGAAAATCTTCCAGGGGCTGGAGATACCCTACCGGATCGTGGACACCTGCACGGGTGACCTCGGGGGCGCGGCCTACAGAAAGTATGACATAGAGGCGTGGATGCCGGGCAGGGGAGAGAAGGGTGAGTGGGGTGAGATCACGAGCGCCTCGAACTGTACGGACTACCAGGCGCGGCGCCTGGGAATTCGGTACAAGGAGGGGGGAGGCAGGAACCCCTTCGTGCACACCCTCAACGGCACCGCCCTGGCGGTTTCGAGGACACTCATTGCGCTGCTGGAAAACTTCCAGAGAGAGGATGGCGGCGTGCACATACCTGACGCACTCGCCGCCTACACGGGATTCAAGGAAATAAAGCCGCGGTCGGCCTAAGGGATGGGGCTCCCGGCGGGTTCAGGGGGGGGCCGACCGGCCTACCGGCGCCCTACCATGCTGTGGAGGTTGCGCGCCAGATTATCCTGGTAGTCCTTGAAATGGTACGGAGGCCGGGCGCGCATCTGCGCCTTGGTGGCGTCCCGAAGCTCGTCATGGCAGGACTCGCAGACATCCTTGTCGAGGATCGAGAAGTAATTTTGATCCCTGCGGGCAGCGGGAACGGCCTTCTTGCAGATATCACACACAATCGCTGTCATTCTCTGTCTCCTTGCCTGATCTACTTCCCATTGTAGTTCAAAAAACCGGAGTTGTCGAGTGGACGAAATCCCCTGTTGTGAGTACCATATGTTTCCGGCTCCCGGTGAGAGGGGATTGAAATGACAAACGCGCTTGAAAGGCTGAAGGAAGAGAACATCCCCTACCTTCTTTGCGGTTATTCTTCGCTGGACAGGTACTTCCGGGTGCGGGAGTCAGGACCCCTGTACCTCGCCACCGACTCCTCAATCGTTTCCCTTGCCAAGGCGTTCGATGACCTGCAATTCCCCGGCCTTCCCCTGGAGGATGCCGCTGTCCAGAACGGAGGCAACCGGCTCGTATTCCGCTGCGTGGATTCCCTGTCCGACCCCCCCACCGCGCCATTCACTGTCCTGAGGCTGCTGTACGATCCTGGACGCAACGCTTTTATCGACACGCTCGACGTTTACCCTGACCTGCGCGCGCCCACCCTCTCCGGCCATTCGGACTCCTCTCCCCGCTGGCTGCCGCTGTGCGAGGCCGCACGGCTGGTCTCCCGCTATCACTACTGCGCGGACGGGCCATCCCTGGGATGGGACCGGGGCGACGAGCTGCCGCCCCCTGCCTACCAGAGGGACCTCCTCATGGGGCTCCTCGGCTCGCGGCGCTCGGAAAAGGGGCTTGCGCTCCTGGACTCGGCGGGATTCGTTGCGGAAGCGTGGCCGGAGCTTGCCGCCATGTCCACCGTCCGTCATGGAAAGGACTTTCATCCCGAAGGAAACGTCTGGGAGCATACCCTCGCCACCCTGGAATACAGGAAGCATCCCGACCTGACCTTGTCGCTCGCCCTTCTCCTGCACGACTGCGGGAAACCCGACGCGGAGGGCGCGGGGGAAAAGCGTTTTGACGGACACGCCGAGATCGGGGCAAGGATCGCCGTGCGCTTCCTGCGGCGGCTGGGCTTTCCCGATTCACTGATCGAGTCGGTCGAATTCCTCGTGCGCTATCACATGATGCCCCCGGCGCTGAAAACGCTTCCCTCGTTCCGGACCGACAAGATCCTTGCCTCGCCGATTTTTCCGCTGCTCCTCGAGCTCTACAGGGCGGACGCTTCCTCCTCATACGCGGGCGAGGAAGGCTATTACGAAGCGTGCCGCATCTACAAAGCGTGGCAGCGCGACAGAGGCAATCCCTTCATAGTGGAAAAGCTGCGCAGACAGAGGGCCAGGGCCAGGCGCTGAGGCCCGGCAAATCACCCGAAGGAATTCAGAAGGAACTCCGAGAGCTCGGGGAGAGACTTTCCCACAGGATGCGACTGCTTGGGAAGAGAAAGGCAACGAGCGAGCCTTTCCGGCAGAGGGGGTGTCGCTCCCGTGGCCTGCAGAACGATGTCGCTGAACTTGCCAGGGTGTGCGGTTGACAGGACTATTACCTGCTCGTCCAGGTGGTCCGCCAGGTGGTCCCATGCAGCGGCGCATCCCACCGCCGTATGAGGATCGACGAAAAGGCCGTGCTCCGTGTAGATCCTGCGCATGGTTTCCGCCGTCCGCGCGTCGCTCACCGCACGCCCCTCGATCACATTGGCCATATCTTTCCAGTCACCTCGGAAAAGCGCCTCCAGCCTCTCGAAGTTGCTCGGATTTCCCACGTCCATCGCATTGGACAAGGTTTGCGCCGACGGGCGTGGGCTGAATCTGCCGCTTGCCAGATAGAGGGGGACGACGTCATTCACGTTGGTGGCCGCGATAAAACCTCGTATGGGCAGGCCCCACCGCCACGCATAGACGCCCGCGGTCAGGTTGCCGAAGTTTCCGCTGGGAACGCATATCGTCGGTGACTCCCCGCCGATCTGCGCCCGGCGAGTAGCGGCGAACACGTAGTAGATGCACTGGGGAAGGAGCCGGCCGATGTTGATGGAGTTGGCCGAGGTGAGGTGGAGCCTCGCCCCAAGGGTCTTGTCCCTGAAGGCTTCCTTGACCAGGCGCTGGCAGTCGTCGAAGCTTCCCTTCACTTCCAGGGCGTGCACGTTCCCCCCCAGGGTCGTCAGCTGCTTTTCCTGCAGCTCGCTTACCCTGCCGGACGGGTACAGGATCACCACGTCGATGCGGGCCCGGCCGTAAAAGGCGTGCGCCACCGCGCTTCCCGTGTCGCCGGAGGTGGCAACGAGGATCTGGATGCGCTGGTTGTCCTCGCCGAGGAAGTCTTCCATGATGGCGGCCTGGAACTGGGCGCCGAAGTCTTTAAAGGCGCACGTGGGGCCATGAAACAGCTCCAGGAGGAGGAGGTGAGCGTCGAGGCGCCGCAGCGCCGGAGCGAACGTGAATGCGCGGTCGGTGATCCTCCGCGCGCGCTCTCCGTCGAGCTCCGGCGTCACAAGAGCGGCGCACACGGCCGCCGCAAGTGCCTGAAAGGGGGTGGAGTCATCGAAGCGGGCAAAGAGGGAAGCGAGGTCCGGGGATTCCGTCGGGTGATACAAACCGCCGTCGGGAGCGAGGCCGGCGAACAGCGCGTCGCGGAAGCTCACGCTCATCTCCGGGTGCCCCCTGCTGGAAAACCTCATGACGCCGATTCTTCCCGGGGACCCTGCGGGTCAATCACCACGGGTCCCTTCGTGTTCACCGCGGAGATGTAGAGGTCGCAGGCCAGGCCTGCCTTCTTGAATGCTCCGACCATGGCTTCCCCTGCCCGCGAAGATACCTCGGTGGTTGTGCACAGGGCAAAGACCGAGGGGCCGGACCCTGATATGGAGCAGCCCAGCGCTCCCGCTGACAGCGCCGCCGCCTTTACGGAGGCGAACCCGGGTATGAGCATGGAACGTGCGGGCTCGGCCACCACGTCCTGAAGCGATCGGCCGAGGAGACCAAGGTCGCCGCTGTAAAGCGCCGCCACCAGGGCCGCGAGATTTCCCCACTGCCGGATGGCGTCGGACAACCGGATCTCCTTCTTCAGAATGCGCCGCGCATCCTCGGTGCGGAGCTCCGCGTGCGGGTGGGCCACCGCGCAGGAGAGCCCGGCGGGCACCGGCAGCTGCACGATGTCCAGCGGTTCATAGCTTCTTATGAGCACGAAGCCGCCCAGGAGCGACGGCGCCACGTTGTCCGCGTGTGCCGATCCGCATGCCGCTTTTTCAGCTTCCATGGTAAAGGGCAGGAGCGCACGCGCGGAGAGCGGGCTGCCGGCGAGGAGATTCGCAGCGAACACCGCGGCAACCGCGCTTGCCGCGGAGCTGCCGAGCCCCGAGCTCAGCGGCATCCTTTTCTCAAGGGAGATCTCCACGCCGAAGGGGAACCCGATCTTTGCCAGGAAGGCGCTCACGGCCACGGCGGCCGTGTTCTTCAGCGGATCCCGGGGGAGCTTGCCGCCGTCTCCCTTGATGGAGACAACGGATACCGCGCGGCCCGGCACGCGCGCGAGGGTGACCGCATCCCCTGGATTCTCCAGCGCGAACCCCAGCACGTCGAAGCCTGAGGCAACGTTCGCCACGGTGGCCGGGGCGAATACGGAGACGCGCGCAGAGGGGGAAGTGCCTACGTTTGCGTCGGGGAGCGCGCTCATGAGGCCTGTCGGGTGCGCGGGGCCCGTCCGTCCAGGAAGGCCGAGTGGATGGTGCGCAGCGCGAGCGCGTGGTTTTTTTCTTCGATCACGCAGGAGATGTTTCGTTCCGAGGATCCCTGCGCGATCACGAGCACATTGATCCCCGCCTGACCCAGGGCGCTGAAGAGGCGTCCGGCCATCCCGGGCGTTCCGTGCATGTTTTCCCCGATCACCGACACGACCAGGAGGTCGCGGAGAAGCTCGAATCGTTCGATGCGCCTGCTCCCCAGCTCGGGCGCGAGCTCGTGGGTGAGCGAGACGAGCGCACGCTCCCCTTCCTCCGTGCGGAACACCAGACAGATGGTGTGCTCGGAGGAAGCCTGGGAAATCATGATGATATTGATCCCCTCCCGGGCGAGGACCGAAAACACCCTGGCCGCGAAGCCGGGGATGCCCATCATGCCGCCTCCCTCGATATTGACCAGCGAGATTCCCTCGATGGAGGCGATGCCCGTGATGGGCCGTTCCCGATCCCGCCGTATGACGCTCCCCGCGGCGATCCGTGTTCCCGGCGCGCCGGGGTTGAGGCTGTTCTTGATGAGGAGAGGGATGTTCTTCTCGACGGCAGGCACCATGGTGAACGGGTGGATGACCTTTGCCCCGAAATAGGACAGCTCCATGGCCTCCTCGTAGCTGATCTCCGGGATGACGAATGCCTCGGGCACAATGCGGGGATCGGCCGAAAGGACTCCATCGACATCCGTCCAGATCTCAATGACCTCCGCCCGAACACCCGCCCCGACGATCGAGGCCGTGTAATCCGAACCGTTCCTGCCCAGCGTGGTGGTGACACCTTTCGGCGTGGCCCCGATGAACCCCGGGATCACCGGGATCCCCTTTGCCGCTGCCACACGCTCCAGGATGAGCGCGTAGCTTGCGTCAAAGCTCACCGCTGCCGCGCCGAACCGGTCGTCGGTGACGACGATCTCCCGCGCGTCCATCAGCTCCGCGTTCATGCCGCGCGTATTCATGTAGTCGGCGGCCAGACGGCAGGAGAGTCTTTCCCCGAAGCTCATGACGAGGTCCATGGTCCGGGCCGAGCATTCCTTGATCAGCTCGACTCCGTGCAGGATTTCCTCCAGCTCGTTGCACATGATTGCCAGCGGAGTGAGAGCGGTCGCCTGGTCCGCGGCCCCGAACAGGAAGCGTACCGCGTCGAAGTGCCGCGCGCGCACCGTCTCGAGGGCAAGCTTGAAGTCGTCCGACCCTTCCTCCGCCTTGCGTGCCGCCGTGATGAGGAGGTCGGTGACGCCTTTCATGGCGGAGAGAACCACGGCGACACGGGCTTCCCGCGCCGCCCGCGCGATGATGTCCGTGACGCTCTTGATGCGTTCTCCGTTCGCCAGCGAGCTTCCGCCGAACTTGAGTACTTTCACCTTTCCCTACTCTCCCATGACCTTGATGATCACCCGCTTGGGGCGTCTGCCGTCGAACTCCGCGTAGTACACCTGCTGCCAGGGACCGAGGTCGAGCCTTCCCGCCGTGAGGGGAAGAATCACCTCGTGGCCGATGAGGAGGTTTTTCAAATGACTGTCGCCGTTGCTCTCTCCCGTGCGATGGTGGCGGTAGTCAGGCCCGCGCGGCGCGAGGGTCTCCAGCCATTCGTCGATGTCCTGTATCAGGCCCTGCTCGGCGTCATTCACGTATACTCCCGCGGTGATGTGCATCGCCGACACGAGGACCATTCCTTCGCGGCAGCCGCTCGCCCGCACGGCTTCCTCGACCTTGTCGGTAATGTTGATGTACTCCCGCTCTTTGCGGGTGGTGAATGTGAGGTACTGCGTGTGGAACTTCATCTGAAGGCTCCGGGTGAGGCGAAAATACACCGTAAGGCGGCCGCAGGTCTACGGTGCGCATCCTACGGCTCGTCCCTGCTCCCCAGGGCTCCCGCCGTTTCTACGAAACGGCTGCCGCCCTGGGGCCCCTTTCGCGCGGCCTTCGGCCGCGCTACGCAGTCTTCATCGCGCTCCATTTCTTCCACTGGTACCATTGCGCGGGGTAGCGCGATACGTACTTCTGCCACAGCTCCATGCAGTCCCGCGCGTTGCTTTCCGGTTTTCGCTGCACCGATACATCCTCCAGGATCAGAGTGTACCGGTGCCCCTCCGACCTCTTGAGAAACGCGGCCACAACCGGTGCGCCCGAGCGGTGGGAGAGCACATCGATGGTGTTGTCGAAGTAGAGGTCGCGGCCGAAGAGCTGGATGGTATGACTCTTCCGTTTCCGCCAGGCGTCCACCTCGTCGCACTGGGTCATCAGGACGCGGTTCGACTGAAGAGACTCGAGCGCGCGGAGAAAGATGGAGCCGCTGGAGATCGAAGAGATGAGCTCGGAGTCATGGGTGGAGACTTTTTCCTGGAGGCACCTTGCCAGCCGCGCGGTGGCGCACTCGATGATGACGCTCGAGCGGAAGCCCAGCAGGTGCAGAAGCCAGGGGATGAACTCCACCGCGCCGAAGTGAGCCGTCACAAGGATGCAGCCCTTTCCCTTTGCCAGCGCTTCCCGGATGAGCTCGGCGCCCTGGACTTTGAAGTGCTCCTCTATGTATCTCCTCACGCTCCCATACTCCCGATAGGCCGAGAACATCTTCTCGAAGTAGTGCGTGAAGATGCCTTTGAATGTATCCCGCACGAGCTTGCGCATATGGCATTCGTCCTCGCACGCAAGAACCTCGCGCACGTTTCGCTCGATCACCCTCTTCTCGCGCCGGTTCACCAGATAATAGAGAAATCCGATGGCATGAAGGTATCGCTGCGCGATTCTCGGGCTCATGTACCTGAACAGAAATACGTTGATCGGAGACTGAAAGAACACGGATACCTTGAGCTTCATACCGACCTCCTGAATCCAACTGCGCGAGCTTGCGCATTGTCTGACCGGAATTCGATCACACATGGAATGGAGATGCAAGCTATATTTTATTAATTTAGCTTTTTTGGGAGATTGGCCAGATTCTGGGAAAGGACAATCTCTTCGAAGACCTTCAGGAACGCTTCTGATACCTGGCTGGAGAATTGAGTCCCTGTATTGTTCTGAATTTCGCGCGCAGCTTCCTTCGGGGGTATCCTCTTTCTGTAGGGTCGGGAGGAGGTCATGGCGTCGTACGCATCTGCGACGGCCACGATCTGCGCCCCGAGCGGGATCTCATTCCCGGCCAGCCCGTCCGGGTAGCCCTTGCCGTCCCATCGCTCATGGTGGTTGCGGATGAGGTGCATGTGGTTCTTGATGAACGCGATGGGTTGCAGGATCTCCACGCCCTTCAGCGGATGCTTCTTGATGATCCTGAACTCGGCTTCACTGAGCAGCTTGGGACTCTTCACGATGGATTCCGGGATTCCGATCTTGCCCACGTCGTGCAGGATGCTGCCAAAGCTCAGGTACTCGATTTCCGATTCCGGCAATCCGAGAGCTTTTGCAATCTCGACCACCATCCACGCCACGCGCACCGAGTGGCCCCGCGTGTACATGTCCTTTTCCTCGATTGCTTTTACCAGGGCGCGCACGGAGCTCACGTAGCTCGATTTTACCTCCTCGTCCAGCCTTGCCCGCATGAAAGCCACGGCAATATTGTTGGCGAAGATCGAGAGAAGCTCGGCATCGCTCGGGGTCAGCTTGTTCCCGTCTCCCCTCCTGTCGGCCCCCAGGATGCCGATCGTTTCGTTCTCGGCGATCAAGGGACAGATGATGAAGGAGCTGGGCCGGAAATCGGCGAGTATCCTGTTGGTGGGATTCAAGCCCGAGGATTTCACGTCCCGGATCAGAACGGGTCGTTTCCTCTTCAGCACACGGATCATGAGGTTCTGGTCCCGGCTGAGCGGGATGCGGTAGGAGTTCAGCTTCTCCATGGCCGTCGGGGACTCGCCTACTCCGTATCGGTACTCGAGGTTCTCCCCTTTCTCGTCCACCAGCATGATCAGGGCGCGATCGAAGCCGAACACTTCCACGATCGGGGTCATGGTCTGCGCCAGAATCTTCTGCGTGTCCGCCACGGAGACGATGGCGCGCGTGGCGTTGTTGATGGCCTTGAGCATCGTCACTTTCTGGCTGAGCTCGAGATTCACCTGCGCAAGCTCGTCGAATTTCTGCTTGAGCAGGGTCTTGTCCCGATCGATCTCCTGCAGCGCGTTGTAGAGCGTGGACTTGCGCGTGAGAAGCCTGGACAGGAGGCTCCCGAATCCCCACCAGGAGACGCTCCAGGTGAAAGTGACCTCGCAGTAGGCTTGTCCCTCGAACCTGCACGAGCTTTCTTCCACGCGTGCGGGGGGCTGGCCCCAGAAGGTCGGAATCGCGCAATGGATGCCCTTGTTGTACGAGCAGATGTCCTTCGAGGAGACAACTCCCTCCCGCCAGTGCCAGCGGATCACGGAGCAGCCCGGGGCTTCGTAGGTGAGCTCGACGATTTTCGTGCTGTTGAGCTTTGTGTGGAGCTGGTTCATTCGCCGCAGGACGCTGCGTGGCGAACCGAAGATCTTGAGGAATATCTTCTGCCAGTAGCTGAACTCCCTGTTCAGAATGGACTCGTAGCCGATGTCGAACGCCACGTCGGGGTCGCCGGTGATTACGCGCGCCCGTTCGAACAGCGTCACGATGAGCCCGCTGGGAATCCAGTTGTTCTCGTCGGACAGATACGCATCGAGCCCGGTCATGCCTGACCACGGCGCCGGCAGGCCGGTGAACAGATCCTGAAGCCGCTCAGGGCTTTTTCTCCTGATGTATTCGATGATTGCCCGACTGTTCAGGCAGCTTACATTATTGCCTTCCTGCGGCACGTGATTTCCTTCAGGTTTACCGTGTGGGGTAGCGGGCCCCTCATGTGATTGTAACATAGAAAGTGGGAAATGATAGCGAACGCAAGCAATCGATTATATTGAGATGATTGTATCGTAGTCATATACTTGTCGGGCGTAGATGGCCTGGAGAAGGAAGGGCTGACTTGTTTTTGGGTATCGGGGCGGTTAGCATGGCCGACAAGCAAGGAGCGCCGGTCATGAGAGTGGAAGCCGCGGAGCTGCATTTCCTGGAAATACCATTCCGATTGAGCATTACTCATGGCGCGCGCGCGGCCAGAACCTTCTCGGATTCGCTTGTTCTGAGGCTGTCGGGTGGAGGGCGGACCGGTTACGGGGAAGGGGTGGTCAGGGAATACGTATCGGGTTCGCTGGGGAGCGGGGAGGACTTCCAGCGCGAGGCGGTGAGGATCACCACGTCCCTTCTTGCGCCTTTGCGTGAAAGAGAGCTTTCCTGGCAGGATGCAGTGGCCTGCCTGAACAGCCTGGAATGCGACTCACGTTCGCTCCCCCTGCTCTGCACGGTGGAAACGGCGCTGCTCGGGCTCGCCGTTTCCGAAGCCGGTGTGGACGCGTACAGGTTCCTCGGCATGACGCCGCTGAGAACTACCCTGGTCTATGGCGGCGTCCTTCCCATCCTCCCCTTCGCTCATGCGCGCACATACCTCGACATATGCGCAGGCATGCGTCTCGAAAACGTCAAGGTGAAGGTGGGCGGGGACAAGGCATACACGGAGGCGATCCTCGCGCTCTGCAGGGAAAAGCTGGGCAATGCGTGCGATCTGCGCGTGGATGCCAATGGCGCCTGGGCCGCGGAGGATGTCGATGCACAGATGGACATCTGCGGTCGTCATGGCGTGCGCATCATCGAGCAGCCGTTTCCCGTCTCCTCGGGGCAAAACACCGCGGCATCCGCGCGCATGAGGGAACGGGGGTTTGCGCTCATGGCGGATGAGGGAATCCTTGATGCCGCCGATGTGCGCTCGATCGCCGCGTCCGGGCTCTGCCGGATGCTCAATCTGCGGCTCTCCAAGAATGGTGGCCTGCACCGGGTCCTGTCCCTTGCCCGTGAAACTGAGGCGAGCGGCCTCACCTATCAGCTTGGCTGCATGGTGGGGGAGACGGGGATCCTGTCCGCCCTGGGCCGGATGGCCGCAGCCCTTCTTCCCCGTGCCGTCTACCTGGAAGGGGGGTACGACGATGTGCTCCTGGCAGGGAACGTCACGACGCGGAGCTTCGGGTTCGGCCCCGGCGGGAGGGCGGAGATCGTGCGAGGCAGCGGCATGGGCTTCGAGGTGGACGAGCAAAAGCTCGCGAAGTTCAGCCGGGCCCGGGTTGTCCTGTGAACCCGAGGCCGAGGAAATAGGTTTCCATGGAATCCGACCGGCTTGCCTTGGGCTTGAAGGCGCGCGCGGCGTCAAAGCGCGCGCGCATGCGATCCAGAATCTCCTTCTCCTCCCCGCCCTGAAAAATCTTGAGCACGCAGTTCCCGCCCGGCGCCAGGCACTTCTCGCAGATGGCAAGGACGTTTCGGGCGATCTCCGTGGAGCGCGCCGTGTCCAGCGTCCTGTTTCCTGTGGTGGACGGGGCGGCGTCGGAAACGACCACGTCGAAGGGCCCCTCCTCCGCGATCTGCGTGACGAGCCCCTCCGTTGTGAAATCTCCGTGAAAGAAACGGAAGTTCTTCCGCGAGAGCAGCTTGCCGTCCGGCGGGTTCAGGTCCACGCCGATGACGCGTCCCGCGCCCGCCAGCAGGTCGAGGATGAACAGGCTCCAGCTCCCCGGTGACGCTCCAAGGTCCAGGACCCGGTTCCCCGGCCGGAGCGGCCCGTATTTCTGCTGGATTTCCTGCAGCTTGAACACGGACCGGGCGGGGTATCCTTCCTCCTTGGATTTCCGCCAGTAGTAGTCAGCCTTCCCCTTCATCGTGCGCTGAAGGTAGCAGAGGGAAGAGGAGGAGGCAAGCCTTGACGCCCCACCTGACGCGGCGTAACTTGATGCCATGGCAAGCTTTCTGCGCCGCCAGGTGCGTTACCGTTACTTCAACGCGACGATCATCCTCATCGTGGTGAACGTGCTCGTCTTCCTCCTCGGGTTCATAGACCGGCGGGGATTGCTGCATTACCTGTGGCTGTTCCCCGCGTACGTGCTCCAGGAAGGCGGATGGTGGCAGGTCGTCACGTACATGTTCGTGCACGGAGGATGGGGCCACATTTTCTTCAATATGCTCGCCCTTTTTCTCTTCGGGATCCAGCTCGAGCAGAGGATGGGGAGCACGGATTTCCTTCTGTACTACTTCGTGTGCGGCATCGGCGCCGGGATCGCGACCGTCTTCATCAACAGCGCCACTGGTCAGGGAATGATTCCGGTCGTGGGCGCTTCCGGCGCGATCTTCGCCCTCCTCCTCGCCTTCGCCGCGTTCTTTCCCGATGCGCGAATCTTCATCTTCGGCATCCTCCCGATCCGCGCGCCGATTGCAGTGCTGGCGTACGCGGGCATCGAAATTGTCTTACAATTCACGAACCTTCAGTCCGGAGTCGCCCACCTGACCCACCTTGCCGGGCTTGCTTTCGGCTGGCTGTTCCTGGTCGTACGTTACGGCATGAATCCCATCGCCCTCTTTTTTCACAGGAGATAGCTCCCGATACTCATAGAAGCGGGATGCGCATACTTCTTGCATCACTCCTTTTCCTCCTTCTCGTCGGTACAGCCGCCCGCGCCCAGTCCGCTGACCGGCTTTTCATCCGTCAATGGATCGAGCTCCAGCCGCTCGGGCGCCTGGAGCCGGACCAGCCCCAGAAGCCAATGAAGGCCGCGGAGCAGGAGCTGCTCGAACAGGGCCGGGTGCTTTTTTCCGCCATGATCTACGGGTGGACCTTCACCTATATCCCCGGGGACCTGTCGCGGCAGGTCAAGGAGAGCTTCGTCCTCACACCTGTCGCGGAGATCCCCTGGGGCAGCGCGCGGCTGGAGGTCCGGGAGACGGAGATCGTGGAAGCGAAGCTGTGGGCACGGATGTCATACGCGCTGAATGACGACGAATCACAGAGACGCCTTGCATGGGAGAGCAACACCGTCGCCCTCTCCAGCGGCCGTGGGCAGGCGAAGGTCAGTGAGGGAGCGTCGGCCAGGATGGCATCACTGAAGGACGCCGTCCGGGACGCCATCCGGCGCAGCCTCGACAGCCGCTACATCAACAAGCCCCGGCAGATCGACGGAGAAGTCGTCCTGTGGGATGACCCGATCACACTCGTGCGTTCGGGTGCGTATTCCACCAGCGCAAAGGTGAAGCTGCTGGTGCGAGAGCTCGTCCCCTATAGAATTTTCTGACGCGAAGCACTATCTTCTGTGCATGCTGAAAAGAGCCACCCTGTGCGCGCTATTTCTCCTTGTTGCGTGCGTGGCCGTTCTCCCGGCGGCGGATACGCGCGGCGATCCGAAGCTCCGGGAGTTCGTCATTGCCGACATTCCCCAGAAACTGAGCCTTGATCCGCTGCACACCTTCACCTCTTTCGAGTCCCAGTTCTACACGGCGATATACGAAGGCCTCGTCATCGCGGACCCCCTTACCCTCGAGCCCGAGCCGGGGGTCGCATCGGAGTGGCAGTCCAGCGACAGCGGGACCGTATGGAAATTCACCCTTCGCCCCGACGCCGCGTACTCGAACGGCGACAAGGTGCGCGCCCAGGACTTCGTGGACGCCTGGCTGCGCATGATGGACCCGGCCAACAACGCTGAATACTCGTTCCTCTTCGACGTGATCAAGGGCGCGCACGCTTTTCGTACGGGCGCGGAGAAGAATCGCGCCACCGTGGGCGTGAAGGCGCTTTCTCCCGACGTGCTGCAGGTCGAGCTGGAAAACCCTGCCCCCCACTTCCTGAAGCTCCTCACCCACATCAGCTTTCTCCCCCTCCATCCTTCGCTCCTGCGGACCAGCGGCTGGGAGAACGCCAATACGGTGATCGGCAATGGCCCGTTCGTCATCAGGAGCCGCAGCGACACGGAGATCCTGCTGGACAAGAATCCCTTCTACTGGGACGCGGGCAACGTGGCGCTGGACAAGCTCCGCGTGCGCTTCATGGATGACGCCGCCGACGCAACGGACGCGTATATCACGGGCAAGATTCAATGGGTCACCCAGTCTCTCATCAGCTCGGACAAGCTCATCGCCTCCGACAGGCTCGAAGTGTTCCCCATGTTCGGCACCACGTACTTTTTCTTCGCCTGCGATCAGGCCCCATGGAGCGACTGGAGGGTCCGCCGCGGCCTCGCCCTCCTGGTGCCGTGGGACAAGCTGCGCACCAAGGATGCCTTTTTCTTTCCCTCCGAGCTTCTGATACCCGCGATACCGGGATATCCGCAGGTCCAGGGCATTGCCGCCCAGCAGGTGGACGAGGGGAAGAAGCTCCTGGCGGACGCGGGCTTTCCCAATGGCAGGGGGCTCCCGGCGCTGGTGGTGAAGCTGGGCAAGGATTCGGACGCGAAGAAGTACGTGGAGACCATGGCGGATGCCTGGAAGGCTCTCATCGGTCTCGATGTGACGATCAAAGACGTGGATCCCGATGCATATTACGCGGAGACCAAGAAGCGCGACTATGCGCTGGGGATTTCCACGTGGATCGGGGACTACGCCGATCCCCTGACCTTCCTCCAGCTGTGGACATCGGGCAGCAATCTCAACGATGCGCGCTTCTCCGACAAGGACTATGACACGGCGGTGAACGATTCCCTTTCCCTCGTGGACAGCAAGAAGCGCTACCGCAGGCTTGCGGATGCGGAGCAGATCCTTCTCACCAAGGCCGCGATCCTTCCCCTCGACCATCGGCCCGCGATCAACCTGATCAATACGAAAAGCATCGACGGGTGGTTCTCCAATCCTCTGGATGTCCACCCGTTCAAGTTCATCAAGTTCAAAGGCAGGTCGACCCCTCCGGGGATCGCGATGGCCATCAACTGATCGCCGCGGCGGACCAGATCCGCCGCAGGCGATTTGAACGGTCCTCCGTAAGTCTGAACACGCCGAGGAAAGGAGCGGGGAATGCCGTCTGTGCAGATACGTCCGGATGTGTATTGGATCGGGCTCAACGACAGAACAACCGATCTGTTCGAGGGGATCTGGCCGGTTACGGATGCGGGGGTGACGTACAACTCCTATCTGATTCGAGACAGGAAGAGCGTCATCATCGATCTGGCAAAGGGCTTCAAGACGGACGAGTATATCGAGAAGATCGAGGCGATCGCGCCCCTCTCTGAAATCGACTACCTCGTGGTCAACCACATGGAGCCGGACCATACGGGCGCGATCCGCGCCTTTACGCGCATCTCTCCGCGGCTGACAATCCTCGCCACGGAGAAGGCGCGGGAGATGCTTGCCGCATTCTACGGGATCACCGAAAACGTACGTGTCGTGGCGGATGGTGAGGAGCTGTCCCTGGGCAGGCGAACCTTGAAATTCGTGCACGCGCCGTTCGTGCACTGGCCCGAGACAATGATGACCTATGACGCCGCGGACCAGATCCTGTTTTCCTGCGATGCCTTCGGCGGGTATGGAGCGCTCCCCGGCACGATTTTCGACGACCAGTGCTCCGACCTCGTCTACTACGAGCGGGAGGCCCTTCGCTATTTCGTGAACATCGTGGCGAAGTTCAGCGCCCCGACGCTCAGGGCCATCGAGAAGCTGTCCGGCGTCCCCCTCTCGGTCATCGCGCCCTCCCATGGCCTTGTGTGGCGCAGGGACCCGGCGCGAGTCGTCGAACTGTATCGGAAGTGGGCCGAGCTGAGCACGGGCGGCGGGGAAATGGGAGTCACGCTCGTGTACGGCTCGATGTACGGAAACACGGAAAAGATGATGAATGCGGTGGCGCAGGGGATTTCCCGGGCCGGTATTCCCGTGGAGATCTTCGATGCGGCGCGCACGCACGTGAGCTTCATCCTTCCCTCGCTGTGGACCCAGCGGGGGATCATGATCGGGGCGCCCACCTACGAAGGAACCCTTTTCCCGCCCGTGGCGCAGGTCATCGACATGGCCGGTCTCAAACGGGTCATCAACAAGAAAGCGGCCATTTTTGGCAGCTATGGCTGGAGCAAAGGGGGAATGGCGGCGTTTCAGAAGCTGGCGGAACCGCTGAAATGGCAGGTCACGGATATGCTTGAATTCCGCGGGACTCCCACGGCGGAGCTGCTGAAACAGGGAGAGGAGTTCGGCGAGCGCTTCGCGGCTGCCGTCAAGACCCCGTAGGGGGGCCTCCTTTTCCCGCCAGCCTTTCGATCCAATTCTGTATTCTCGGGCGAAGAATCACCCCGGCGCCGAAGAGCGCGGCGGCCGCGGCCCCCACGATCCCTGCCAGCACCCACTTGCTCGACGCTGCCGCGCTGCCGATGACCGAGCTCCCCACGATGCCCGGAAGCCTTCCCACCATTGAGGCCCCCACAAAAAAGGGGAATCCCATCGGTGTAAGGCCCGCCACGTAGCAGAGGATGTCCTTCGGAATGCCGGGGATGAGGAAAAGCAGGAAGAAGACGACCCGCGCGCTCCGCGAGCCCAGAAGCTTTTCGATCTTCTCGACCTGTGCGGCCGGGGCTATGGCTGCCACGAAAGGCCTGCCGAGCGCCCGGGCCAGGAAGAAGCTCGTGGTGGAGCCGATGAGGATGCCTGCCACCGAGAGGAGCGTGCCCTGCCAGGTGCCGAAGAGGTATCCTCCCGCGATCTGCGCTACTTCTCCCGGGATGGCGAAGACGATAACCTGGAGGGACTGGAGCGCGATGAAAATCGCAGGCGCCCAGGCGCCCCATCCTTCCACCCAGTCCCGCAATACCTGGGGCGAGGAAAAAAGGCTCCAGAGGGCGTCGTGCCAGACTATCACGGGAATGACGACAGCCGCGATAAGAAGAGGGAAGGCGGCGAGCACCAGCAGTTTCTTCGCGTTCAGCTTCCTCATTCCGAGGACTATATCGCGCGGCGGGCCGCAGCGGCCAGTCCATCCGCGAGCTTGCGGGCTCCATCCGCGAGCTTGCGGGCTCCCCCGGGCCTGAGATATTTGACCCTTCGGCGAAACTGCGGTACAATGATTTTCATGAAATCCTCCCGCAAGCCAGCGAGACATCCACCTACCAAATACAAAGTGAGCCAGGAGATCGTATACCCTCTCCAGGGCGTCGGACATATCCGCGCCATCGAGGAGAAGCCTTTCCGGGACAAGAAACTGCTCTATTATATCGTTTACCTCGAAGTCTCCGACATGACGATCATGGTTCCCGTGGACAAGGCGGACGAGCTGGGAATCCGCGCAATCGTGGGCAAGAAGGAATCGCAGAAAGCGCTCCGGCTTATCGCGGAGGAGTTCGAGCCCATACCGGCGGACTGGAAGCTCCGTTACCAGATGAATCTCGACCTGTTGAAGAAGGGCAGTATCCTCGACATCGCAAATGTCGTCCGTGCGCTCTATCACCGGAGCAGGATCAAGGAGCTCCCCATTCTCGAGCGCAAGCTTTATGACAGCGCGCTCAAGCTCCTCATTGACGAGATCTCCTTCTCCCTGGACAAGAGCAAGGGGGACATCGAAGAGCTGGTTTTCTCCCGGCTCAAAGTCAATGCAAAGTGACCTCCCCGGGTAATAGGGCAGCCCACGGCCGCCGCATTCCCTGGGCCCGAATTTATCATGCCATGAGCGCGCGGCTGGACAGCGCGGGTTCTGTCCGGCCGCTGCCGTCCGTGTCTGAGGTTGCGCGGGAGAACAGTGATCCTTTCCGCGTGCTCGTCGCAACCATGATCTCCCTGCGGACCAAGGATGAGGTGACCCGCAAGGCGTCAGACGCCTTGTTCTCCGCGGCACCGGGACCCGAGGCACTCGCCGCCCTTTCCACGCTCCGCATCGAAAGGCTTATCTATCCAGCGGGTTTCTATCACACCAAGGCAAAGAATCTGCGCGCGGCCGCGCGGATCCTGTTGGACGCGCACGCGGGCAAAGTGCCCGCGGAGATGGACGAGCTGCTGGCCCTGCCGGGCGTGGGAAGAAAGACGGCCAACCTCGTGCGGAACCTCGGCTTCGGGCTGCCCGGGATCTGCGTGGACACGCACGTGCACCGCATCTCCAATCGGATGGGCTGGGTTTCCACCCGCCAGCCCGCGCAGACGGAGGAAGCCCTCATGGAAATCCTCCCTCGGCGCTATTGGATTTCGATCAACGAGCTGCTGGTGAGGTATGGCCAGGCGGTGTGTACCCCCGTTTCTCCCTGGTGCAGCGCCTGCCCGGTGTCGCGGTGGTGCGCGCGGGCCGGTGTCGGGAGGTCGCGGTGAAAGTGACGGCAGGCATCATCGAGGAGAACGGAATGGTGCTCATCGCGCGCAGGAAGCCGGGAAAGCACATGGGGGGCAAGTGGGAGTTTCCCGGCGGCAAGGTAGAGCCCGGTGAAAGCCCTGAGCAGTCACTGGCACGGGAGCTGGATGAGGAGCTCTCCGTCCGCGCGCACGTCGGGAAGTTCCTCTGCACAGCGTTCTTCGAGGCGGACGGAGTCAGCCTCGAGCTTCTCGTCTATCGGGTGGATCGGGTCGAAGGCAAGCCGTCGCTCCGCGAACATGATGAGATACGCTGGGTTCGGCCGGAGCAGCTCGCGTCCTACGACCTTGCGGACTCGGATCGGATGGTGGTGGAGGCTCTGTATCGCTGAGGCCGGAAAGATTCAGGGACGTCTCCCCGGCCCCGCGCACGGCCCGGCGGATTTGGTGTGCCGTCCAAACCTGCGGCGATTTCTTACTTCTTGACCTTCGCTTTCAGCGAGGCCTCTTTGAAGGTCTTGCTGAAGGTGAATCGCGGCACTTTTGATTCCGGCTTGGCCGCGATCATGATCGTCTCGCCGGTGGTCGGGTTGCGGCCGGGGTGCGCCGCGCGCGCCGGCCTGCGCCGGACGAACATCTTGCCGATCTTGCCGAGGGCCACCCGCTCGCCCCGCATCACGCCCGTGCTGATCAGCTCGAAGAGGTCCTCCATGAGCTGCTTCGCCTCTTTCCTTGCCATGCCGCTTCTGTCAGCGATGTAGCCGATCATCGAGGCGCTGGTAAGCTTCTCGGGCACCTTCACTATGGCCTTTTTCGCCGGTGCTTTTGCCACTGTCATCCCCTCCCATTGAAACACTTTTCCGCGGCACACGGCCGCGTTTGGTCAATGCAAGATATAACGGCGGAGGGGGAATGTCTATAGGCGCGGCGCCGGGTACGGCGGCGCGCTAAATCCGCCGGGTACGGCGGCGCGCCAAATCCGCCTAGCTGCACGGGGTGCGGAGTACCGCTCTAACGGAAGGCGCTCGCCTCCGGTCGCGGTACTCCGTGACATTTGTGCAAGGTACGGCGGCGCGCTAAATCCGCCGGGTACGTCGATGCGCTAAATCCGCCGGGTACGTCGATGCGCTAAATCCGCCTAACTGCACGGGGTACCGTGCAAGGTACGGCGGCGCGCTAAATCCGCCGGGTACGTCGATGCGTATTGACATCCGCTCCTGCCGGACGATAGGATGGCCGATTGTAATACCAGGATGAGCATACTGCATTGTTTCGATCAGGGCACAGTCGTCACCGATCTTCAGAGCACCGACAAATTCGAGGCGCTTCGGGAGCTCATAAGGCGGGCGGCTGTCTTCAAGGAAATCGGAAACCTCGATACGTTGGAGAACGCCGTCGTCGCGCGCGAGCGGCTGCAATCCACCGGCTTTGGACACGGGGTGGCCGTTGCACACGGCCGCGCGGCGGGCGTGGAGCGCGTCCTTATCGCAATGGGCCTCTCACGGGCCGGCATCCCCTTTGAATCGCCTGACGGCGAGCCGGTGCGGCTTCTTTTTGTCATTGCCTCCCCGCTCATGGTGTCGCTGGACTATCTGCACGCGCTCTCCACGCTCGTGCGCTGTCTGAGACAACAGCCCCTGCGGGACCGGCTCCTGGCCGCCCGCGAGGCGGGGGAGATCCAGAGGAAGCTCCGGCAGGCATTCATGACCGGCGTCGAGCGTTGCGACGACCCGCTCACCGACCCTCAAGCCTGCGGGGCGGCCGGCTGACCCGCATGCTCCTCCTCCCCGCAATCGACCTTCGCGGAGGTCGATGCGTGCGGCTGTTGAGGGGAAGCTTTTCAACAGCAATCAGCTACTCATCGGATCCTGTGGCGTGCGCCCAAAGCTTCGCGCGGGATGGCGCGCGCTGGATCCATATCGTTGATCTCGACGCGGCGGAAGGGAAGGGCAGGGACAATCTCGGTGTCATCGGGCGCATTCGCGCCGCCATTCCCTGCCGGCTGCAGGTGGGCGGCGGGGTGCGGCGCGCGGACCAGGCGGCCCGGCTGCTCGCGCTCGGCGTACAGCGCATTGTCCTGGGCACGGTTCTTGTGAAATCTCCTGATGACGTCGCGGCATGGGTGAGGGACTATGGACCACGGTTCGCTGCCGGGGTCGATGCGACCAACGGGAGCGTCCGCGTGGCAGGATGGACCGAGGAGGCCGGGCAAAGGGATACCGATGTCGCGGCAGGCCTTGCCGCCGTGGGCATCAGGTGGCTTGTCTATACGAACATCGAAAGGGATGGCACCCTTTCCGGTCCCGACATTCCGCGCACCAACGCGGCGGCCCGCGCCGCTGGTCTTCCCACCATACTCTCCGGCGGTATCGGCAGCGAACGCGATGTGGAGCAGGTCGCCGAGCAGAAGGACCCTCTTGTGGCCGGCGTCATCCTCGGGAAGGCGCTGTACGAAGGGCGCGTCGATCTCGCGAAGCTGATCAGCCGCTTTCCTCAGGAAGAAGATTCCTCCTGGGACTCCTGAGGAGACGCATGATCTCAGCCGCCACGGCAGCCGGGGTTCTTCCATCCGTGTCCACGGATTGGCCGAGCTCCTCGTAGACGGGCTGTCGGCCCTGGTACAGCCGGCGAACCGCTTCCGGGTCCTGGGCCAGGAGCGGGCGATCCGCTTTTTCCCCTGCTCTTTCCCGCGCGGTCTCCAGGGACACCCTCAGGTGGAATATGGCGTCCCCACGGGTGAAGAAGTCCCGATTCGGTGGATGGGCGGGCGCGCCGCCTCCCGTGGCGATCACCGACCTCCGGCGGTCAGCCACGGCTCGCAGGACCTCGGATTCCAGGGCCCTGAACGCCGGCTCGCCCTGCGCGCGGAAGATCTCAGCAATCGGCGCGCCCGCCCGCTCCTCGAGCAGGGCATCGGTATCCACGAGCTCGTAGCCCAGCCTGTCCGCAAGGATGCGCCCGACGGAGGACTTTCCCGAGCCCATGAACCCGATCAGAATGATGCGCTCCGGCAGGGTCTTCACGACTGGGTTTTCGAGATGATCCGCTCGAGCTCCCGCTTGAGCTCCGGCACGCTCCGCGCGTAGCGGATAATAGCCTCCAGGTAACCGCCCGGCTCGCCCGTGTCCAACCTCTCTCCTTCCACGCGACGGTACACCACCCGGCCCTTGCGCGCGAGGGCGAGCACAGCCGGTGTGTGGAAGAACTCGCCCTCGCCGTGTTTCTTCCACTCTTCGGCAAGCTGGTCGAGGAAATCAGGTGCATAGAGGAATCGGCCGATTGATGCCTCGCGGCTGGGTTCCTGGCCGCGAGACGGTTTTTCCGTGATGCCCGTCACGTGCAACCCGTCGGTCGCGATGGAGATCACCCCGTAGCGGTTTATGTCGGGCGGGTCATGCAGGGTGGCAAGGACAGTGCATCCGGTTTTCTCCCAGGTCTCGATCAGTTGTCGGGCAAGCGGCTTCTCTCCAAAGTGAAGATCATCCGGGTAGGCGACGACGAAAGGCTCGTTCCCGACGAATGAGCGGGCGAGCAGAAGCGCATGCCCCGTTCCCTTCATTTCGGTCTGCCTCACGAAATAGCAGGCGGCCTTCGGGGGCGCGATCCGCGCCAGCATCTTTTCGTCTCCCGCGGCGCGAAAAATGCTTTCCAGCTCGACCTCGCGGTCGAAGTAGTCTTCCAGCGCCTTTTTCCTGCGTGAGGTGATGAAAAGGATCTCCGTAATTCCCGAGGCGATGAGCTCCTGCACGACAAAATCGATGGAGGGCCGCGTGACAAGGGGGAGCATCTCCTTGGGAATTGTCTTGGTGACGGGAAGGAAGCGGGTCCCGTACCCGGCAGTGACGATGACGCCTTTCATGATGGGAAGTATAGCGAAAACACGGCCTTGGGCCACTGCGAAAGAACGGGCTTCGTTGACACTGCATTCTCGTAGTCCGTACAATGGGGCGAATGAAAAAGCTGCTCCTGATAAATCCGGTGGGGAAAAGGAGCGGAAGCCTGCTGAGCAGGTTCTCCACGTTTCAACCCCTGAGCCTCGCCTACATCGCTGCGGTCACGCCTCCCGGCTGGGAGGTGAAGATCGCGGATGAAAACTTCGGCCCGATTGACACTGAAGATGCGGACCTCGTGGGCATCACGGCTTTCACGGGCAACATCAACAGGGCGTACGAGCTTGCGGCCGAATATCGGAACAGGAACGTCAAGGTGGTCCTTGGCGGCATCCATGCGTCGATGATCCCGGAGGAGGCGCTGCGGTTCGCGGATGCCATCGTGGTCGGCGAAGCGGAAGGAATCTGGGGGAAGGTGATCGAAGATGCCGCACAGGGGCGGCTTTCGGGAATCTACACGGGCCCGCGGGTGGACCTGTCGCGCTTCTCCGTGAAGCCCCGGCGGGATCTCATGAGCCCGCGTTACGTGTTCCAGTCCGTTCAAACCTCGCGGGGATGCCCGTTCAACTGCGAGTTCTGTTCCGTCTCGCGATACCTCGGCACCACGTATCGACAGAGAAAACCCGGGGACATACTGTCGGAGCTCGCGGAGATCGAGGGGAAATACGTTTTCTTTCTTGATGACAACCTGGTCGGATATTCCGTGGAGAGCCGGGACAGGGCGAAGGAACTGTTCCGGGGGATGATCGAAAGGGGCTTGAAGAAAAGGTGGTGGATGCAGACATCGATCAACACCGCGGATGACGAGGAGCTTCTCTCCCTGGCGGGCCGCGCCGGCTGCATGTTCGCGCTCATCGGGTTCGAGAGCATCAGTGATGAAAGCCTGTCGGAGATGAAGAAGGGCATCAACATCAAGGTGGGCGTCGCCAACTACAAAAAAGTCATCAAGGCATTCCACCGCCACGGGATGGGTGTCATTGGCTCGTTCATAATCGGCAATGACAATGAGTCCCCCCTCTATTATCGCGCCCTTGCCCGGTTCCTCGTTGCCGCGGGTGTGGACATCGTCCAGATGTTCATTCTCACTCCGCTTCCGGGGACTGCACTTATGGAGCGGATGAAGAAGGAAGAACGCCTCCTGGCAGTCAAGTTTCCCGAAGATTGGGCCAAATACAGGTTGTCGTACGTCGTGCGAAAGTCACGGGGCGTGGATGCGGACACCATTTACCGTGGTGATAACTATATCAAGCATTACATCTATTCATTCCCTCGCTACCCGTACCGCATGCTCAAGTCTCTGCTTGGCATCAGGAAGTTGAGCAGCTTTGTCGCGATCTGGAAGTTCAATAAGGCGGTAAAAAAGGGCTGGCGGGGCTCACATTACTTCCGAGAATACCCTGCGACGTTCGGATCTGCGCCTGCCGATGCGCCGCCGCGGCGTTGATGCGTGCATTCGGAAAACACCCGTTTCGTTGACGCGGCGGGAGGAATCCGATACTGTGTGCGCTGACCGTTCCCGCGCCCGGATACCTTTCTTTTGGGGGGGCTATGAAGATCTGGATTAAGCTATTCATCGGCTCGATCATCGGTCTGGTGGCCGGTTTTCTGATTCCCGTTCAGTCCCAGGGCTTTTTCGATTCGCTTTCCGGGCTGCTCCTTGGAATCGGGCGCTACGTGCTGTTCCCGTTCATATTCTTTTCACTGGGCATCGGTACTTCAGAGCTGGTCCAGGAGAAGAGACTGTTGCGCGTGTACCTCTCCGCGTTCAAGTACCTTGCCCTCTCCGCGGCGCTGCTCATCGTCATCGGCACGCTCTCGGTGCTCGTTTTTCCGCCCGAGCGCATTCCCATCACCATCGAGGCGGATAGAGCGTTCGTGCCCGTCGGTGTCCTGGAAGGCCTGAAGGTCATTTTTCCCCGCAACCTGTTCAATGTGTTTTTTGGAAGCGGCGACTTTCTTCTCCCCCTCATGATCCTCGCCTTCCTCCTGGGCGTGAACATGGACTTCGATCGCCAGGTGACGCGCCCCGTCGCGCAGATGTTCGATTCGCTGTCGCGCATCTTTTATCACCTGAACTCCCTGATCGTTGAGCTTTTCGCCATCGCGCTGATCGTCATTGCGGCCGCCCGGGTCTCGCATCTCTCCCACGCTGACCTCGGCATGTACAAGCAGATCATCATTATTCTGGCCGTTGATGTCGGTGTGGTCGCGTTCGGGGTTTTTCCCGGGGCATTGTACGTGCTGGGCCTCAAGGAGAATCCGTACCGCTGGCTGTACGCCTCCGTGGGGCCGGCCATTGTGGGCCTGTTCAGCGGCGACCAGTACGTGTCCCTCGGGTTCCTGACCAAGCATGGGAAGGAAAGCCTGGGCGTGCCGCGGATGGTCGGCTCTGCAGTCTACCCCCTGTTTGCCGTGCTCGGCAGGGCGGGCACTGCCATGGTGTCCAGCGTTGCCTTCATCCTGATCCTGCGTTCCTACTCGAGCCTGGAGATCACGTTCCTGCAGACTCTCTGGGTCATGCTGTTTTCATTCATCGTGTCCTTCATCCTGGGAGCGGCACCCGGCACCGGCGCATTTTTCTCCTTGTTCATGCTGTGCAGCATCTATGCCAAGGGATTGCAGGAAGGGTATCTCATCCTCAGAAATATCGCGCCGCTCCTCGTGAGCTTTGGCGCGTTCATCGACGTGCTCAGCGCCTCATTCGTGTCTTTGCTGATCGCGCGCGAGGAAAACGTGTGGACGGAAGTGGAAACGGAGAACTTTATTTAGGGGCCGGCGGGCGTGGGCGTCGAGGGAGGTGCGGACGGAGGGGCTGCGGCCGGAGCTTCCGCAGGGGCCGACGCAGGCGTTGATGCGGGGGCCGCGGGCGCGGGTCCCAGCCTGATCGCTATCCCCAGGCCTCCGGCAAACATGAACTGGTCGACAAAGGGCTGACCCATGCCGTCCCAAAGGTGGAACACGGGATAGAAGGCCCGAAGATTCAGGATCAAGCCGATCGCGTCGGACACCTGCCAAATCACGGAAAACCTCGTCTCGGGATAGAAGAATCTACCTTTGGCGAAGAAGTAATTGAGGGCAGGCCCCCTCCCCTCGACGCTCGACGGGCTGTTGTTCGAGAGCTCCAGGGGAAAGCGGAGAAGGAAGTCCGCGCCGACCGACCCGCCCAACGAGACCTTCGGAGTTATGGCGTAGCGCACACCGGCGTGCATGCTGATCAAGGCCCCCAGGGTCCAGAAACCGGCGGCAGCCTCGATCTGCGCCGGGACGGCGGTGGAATTCGCGTCGATCCATTCATAGTTCGTGCCGAAAAACTCGAGCATCGGCTCAATATAGAACAGCCCCGAAAGCCGCATCGGCAGGGAAACGCCGAAGAGCTGGACAATCGGGCTCACGTCCCCGTATCCGCCGGGGTTTCCGATCACCATGAGGCTTGCGTTCACATCCAGCTCATTGAGGGAGAGCGCGAAGCCGGGTGCGGAGATTGCAAGCACGACACACAGCACGGCGGCGACTTTGAGCCTCATGCAATCAAGTATAGCACGCAGGCGCCAAAACATGTAGGCTTACACGTCGTGAGCAGAGTCACGCGTCTTCTTATTTCCCTGTCGCTCATTCTCAGCGGCTCGCTTTCATGCTGGGCGGCCGATGAACGGAGCCCGTTCATGTTCGACATAGGCCCCCGTCTCCTGGGCGTAGACGCGGGCATTGGCTACCGCAGCACTCCGCTCCTTCCCGGTGTCGATACGACAATCTGGGCATACCTGGGCGGCGGCTATGAATGGCTGACCTATTACCGCGATTCATCGGGAGCGCTCGTCGGCCCTCGGGATCTCGCCCCTGGGGGTGCCCTTGCAGGCAAGGACCCCGGGTTCGTCAGGATCGAGGGCGCATGGCGCCTGGGCATCGACCAGGGCCTTGCGTGGAATGAGCGCACGAAGACGAATCTTGTTGAAGCATTCGCTTTTTACCGGGGACGCGTGGATTTCAACCAGATCAAACCGGGCCAGCTCCTCTACGACTCCACTCTTTCCGACAGGACCGGGCTCCTTCTCAACTCCATCAACGCGGGCTTCGCGTATGACGACCTTTTGTCGGACGTTCATCACAAGACGCGCTCCGGGATTTCCGCCGAGGTGTCCGCAGAGTGGGGTCCGCGCTTTTTCCTCAATACGTTCATGGGCGATTCGGACTTCATTCGTTTCAACGCCGCGTTTCGCTGGTTCCTGCCGCTCTACGATATGAAGCCCGACACGCCCGTCAATTTCTTCAGCATGTACCTCGGGGAGCGCTTCTCCGTCGACTATGCCCTTGGCCTGGGCGCGCCAGTTCCGCTGTATATCCGCCAGACATTCGGAGGACGGGGGGACCAGGTAGTTGGTCTGGGCGGAGCCGTGCGCGGCGTGGACGACGGAAGCCTGGACACCAATCTCAAGGCGGTGAACAGCCTGGAGATTCGCGCAAACCTCCCTGCATTCGTGAGCCCCGACGTCGTTCCCGGCTTCGTGGTTTTCTGGGACCTCGGCTGGTACAATCAGGTGGGAGAGTCGGGATACACCGGCTCGGCCGGTGCCGGCATCGTGAGCTCGGCAGGAGGCGGCCTCTTTCTTGACTTCCTCGATCTTGCCCGGGGTGCGGTCTACATGACCCGCCGGCTGACCGGCGTGAATGCCGACGGCAGCGTTGTAAACTTCCAGGTTGAATTCGGGCTGCATTTCTAAGAGCGGCGCCCTCTACAAAATGTTCGACGCCAGCTCGGCCAGCTTGGACCGTTCCCCTTTCTCCAGGGTGACGTGAGCATAGAGCGACTCCCCTTTCATCCTGTCGATCAGGCACGTGAGGCCATTGGAGCGCGAGTCCAGGTACGGTGTGTCGATCTGGTAGGGGTCCCCCGTGAAGACCACCTTTGTTCCCTCTCCCGCCCGGGTGATGATGGTCTTCACCTCGTGGGGTGTGAGGTTTTGCGCCTCGTCGATGATGAAATAGATCTTCGACAGGTGCCTTCCGCGGATGTAGGCAAGCGGCGTGATCACCAGTTTCCCGTTCTCCAGCATGTCGTGGATGCGCTTGTATTCGGGTGAAGTTTCCTCGAACTGGTTTTGAATCAGGGTGAGATTGTCGAAAAGGGGCTGCATGTACGGATCGAGCTTGCTCTTGATATCGCCGGGGAGGAAGCCGATGTCCCTGTTGGACAAAGGCACGATGGGCCTGGCCAGGTAAATCTGCTTGTAGTTGGAGCGCTTCTCCAGCGCCGCGGCCAGCGCCATCAGCGTCTTTCCCGTTCCCGCCTTCCCGGCCATGGTGACGAGCGGAATGTTCTCATTGAAAAGCGCGTCCAGGGAAAAAGTCTGCTCGGCGTTTCGCGGCTCGATGCCGTACGCGCGTTTCTTCTGGATGTGCTTGAATGAATCGCCGTCAGCGATGTAGGTGGCGAGAATGCTCTTGCTCTGGTTCCTGATGATGAAGTATTCGTTGGGGTAGGGCGCCTGTTCCACGGGAAACTTCTCCCGGGGGACCAACCCCTCCTGGAAGAGCTCGTCGATGAGGCTGCCTTCCACGTTCTCCAGCACGTGCTTGCCCTTGTACAGCTCGTCGATGTTGCTGATCTTTCCCGTCTCGTAGTCCTCCGCCTTGATGCCGATGCTCTTGGCCTTCATGCGGATATTGATGTCCTTGGAGACCAGGATCACGCGCTCTTTCCCGTACTCCTTGGCAAGATTGAACGCCAGGGAGATGATGCGGTGGTCGGGCTTGTCCTCCCAGAAGATCTCCCCCAGCAGATCGTCGCGCTTGACGTTGGTCTCCACCACCACGATTCCGCCGCTCTCCAGGCGGATGCCTTCATTGAGCAGCTTGTCCCCGCCCATGCCGTCGAGCTTGCGTGAAAACTCGCGCGCATTGAAGTTGATGATCTCGTTGCCTTTCTTGAACTTGTCGATCTCTTCCAGCACGGTGATGGGGATCACCACGTCGTGCTCCTCGAAGGAGTTGATGCAGTCGTGGTCGTGGAGGATGACATTCGTGTCCAGCACGAAAATCTTGTTGGAGCCGGTGAGGAGAGGCATGCGGCCAGTGTAGGGCGCCGCCCCCTCCCGTTCAAGTGCCGATCAGATCCAGGACCACGGTGACGGCGATGGCGGCGAGCACGGGGAAAATTGCATTGCGCGCCTTCAGCGCCAGGAGCGCGGCGCATGCGCCCGCGGCAAGCCCTATCCAGGGCCGTCCTTCGATCACGGTGAGTATGCCGGGGAATATCAGGGCGCCCAGCGCCGCGTAGGGAAAAAATGAAAGCCATCGCCTTACCCAGCGCGGGAGCACGAGGTCCCTGCCGAGCAGCAGGGGAATCACGCGCGGCAGAAACGTCACCATGCACATGCCCGCGATCATGAGCCAGATCATGCGGATTCCTCCCGGCCGGGGGACGCTGTCTCCTCCCCGCCGGCGGCTGCGCCGACCGCGGACGCCACGAGGATGGCAATGACGATTCTCCATCCCGAGGGAAGTCCCGGGACGGCAAGCGAGGCGCCCCACGCAAGAGAGGCGCCCGCTATGGCCACCAGGCCGTTGATCCAGGCTTTCTTCACGCCGGGGATCAGGATGGCGATGAACATCGCGTACAGCGCCACCCCCATGCCGCGCGCAATGACCGCGGGGATCAGGGAGGAGAAGCCTGCCCCGATCAGGGTGCCGCTGAGCCACGCGAGGTACGCCGTGAGAGCGAGCCCGATGAAAAATGGGGGAGTGAGGGATTCGTTCAGTGACGCCACGACAAAGGTTTCGTCGGTAATGCCGAACCCGAGCCCCATGGGCGCCGCCCACGCAGCCCGTCCCGGACGGCGCGCGAGAGGAATCCTGCGCGAAAGAGCCACGCTCATGAGAAAATGACGGAAGTTGAGCACAAGGGTTGCCAGGACGATCGCAAGGGCGGATGCTCCCCCTGCCAGGAGCCCGAGGGATGCGAACTGGCTGGCCCCTGCATAGACGAACAGCGACATGGCCGCGGCCTGGCCGAAGCTCAGTCCGGTCTGCGTTGCCAGCACGCCGAACGCCATGGCCATTGGCAGGTACCCGACCGCGACCGGCAGGCCGGCCCGCACACCCCGCAGCATGTCCGCTCCCACAGTGCGTTCCATGGGGCAGGATCGTAGCGTGGAAAGGCGGGAGATTTCCAGTAGGGGGACGCCCGCTTCACTCTCGTTCGGTGCTGGAGTATCTTGTACGAACGCACGACAGCGCGGGAGGTACACTGAAATGGGCCTGATGACCGGCAAAAAGGGCGTGATCTTCGGAGTGGCCAACGACAGGAGCATCGCATGGGGCATCGCCCGACGGCTGCACGAGGAAGGGGCGGCCCTTGCCTTCACCTACCTGAACGAGGTTTTCGAGAAACGGGTGCGGCCGCTCGCAGAGAGCATCGACTCAGACCTCATCTTGCGCTGCGACGTCTCCAAGGATTCGGAGATCGAAGAGGTCTATACCGAAATCGAGCAGAAATGGGGCACCTTGGATTTCGTCGTGCATTCCGTTGCATATGCGGGCAGGGAGGAGCTGAAGCAATCCTTTCACCTGACCACCCGTAAAGGGTTCAAGACGGCCCTGGACATCAGCGCGTATTCACTGATCGCGGTCACCCGTGCGGCCCTGCCGCTCATGAAGAACGGCGGATCAGTCATCACCCTCACGTATCTGGGCTCCCAGCGCGCGATCCCCAATTACAATGTCATGGGGGTGGCCAAGGCCGCCCTCGAGGCCACGGTCCGCTACCTCGCGCTCGACCTGGGAGAGAAGGGGGTGCGGGTCAACGCGATTTCGGCGGGGCCTATCCGCACCCTTGCGGCGAGCGCCATCTCCAACATCAGCGAAATATTCGGCATCATGGAGGCCCGGTCTCCCATGCATCGCTCCGTGTCGCAGGATGAAGTCGGAAAGTCTGCCCTCTACCTGCTTTCCGACCTGGCAAGCGGCGTGACGGGCGACATTCATTTCGTGGACACTGGCTACAACATCGTCGGGCTGTAAACTCAAGCAGCGATCGTGAAGCTTCTCTCGTGGAACGTGAACGGGCTGCGCGCAGTGCTCGCCAAGGGCGGCATGAAAGCGGTCGGCCGGCAAAGACCGGACATCGTGTGCCTCCAGGAGGTCCGTGCCCGCGAGGACCAGGCAGGCCAGGTCCTTCCCCGCCTTCCTTTCCAGTTTTTTTCCGCCGCGCTCAAGCCGGGCTACTCGGGAACGGCAGTGCTCTCCCGGGTCAAGCCCGTCTCGTGGTCCGCAGGAATAGGAGATCGGGTTTCCGACGCGGAAGGCCGGGTAGTCACGGTGGAGTTTCCCTCACTCTACGTGGTGAGCGTCTATGTGCCCAACAGCCAGCGGGGCCTGCCGCGGCTCGACTTCCGGCTGAAATGGGACCGCAAGTTTCGCTCATTCGCAAAGGCGCTGGCGGAGAAGAAACCGGTGCTCTTCTGCGGCGATATGAACGTTGCGCACGAGGAGATCGACCTTGCACGGCCCCGAGACAACAGAATGAACGCGGGGTTCACGGACCAGGAAAGAAAGAGCTTTGCCCGGCTCCTCGGCGCGGGCTTTATCGATACCTTCAGGCTCTATCACGATGAGGGGGAGCGCTATACGTGGTGGAGCCTTGCGATGCGCGCTCGGGAGAAGAACATCGGATGGCGGATCGACTACGTGTGCGTCTCCGAGTCCCTGCGCGAGAGAGTGCGGGACGCCTTTATCCTGGATTCGATAACAGGCTCAGATCACTGCCCTGTCGGCGTCGAGCTGGAGGGTGCTCCGTAGGCAGGGACGCCGAGGGGCGCCCCGTCGGCGTCCCTGGCTATGTTTCATGCGGTCGGGATGATTTCGTTCTCCTTGGCCATGATATCGTGTGCGCTGCCTTCGCGGATGCTCACAGCGGAGGCCAGTGTTATGCGCGCCCTGGACTGCAGCTCGGGGAGGGTGCCTGCCCCGCAGCTCACCATCGTGCTGCGGATCTTGACCAGCGTAGAGTCCAGGTTGTCCTTCAGCTTTCCCGCGTACGGGACGTAGCCATCCACTCCTTCCTCGAAGCCCATCCCCTGACGGCCTTCTCCCTCGTGGTAGCGCTGCCAGTTTCGTGCTCTGTTGGAGCCTTCCCCCCAGTACTCCTTGACGTAGTTGCCCCCGATGCGCAGACGCCTGCCGGGCGCCTCGTCGAAGCGCGCGAAGAATCTTCCCATCATGACGAAATCCGCACCCATTGCCAGGGCAAGCACGATGTGATAATCCTGCACGATGCCCCCGTCCGAACAGAGGGGGACGTAAGACCCCGTATCACGGAAGTACTGGTCCCTGGCCTGCGCGACCTCGATGACCGCCGTGGCCTGGCCGCGGCCGATGCCCTTCTGCTCGCGCGTGATGCAGATCGAGCCCCCGCCGACACCCACTTTCACAAAATCCGCTCCCGCCTCCGCGAGGTAGCGGAAGCCTTCCGCGTCCACGACATTCCCGCCCCCGACTTTCACGCTGTCCCCGTATTTCCTGCGGATCCATGCGATCGTGTCGGATTGCCATTCGGAGAAGCCGTCGGAGGAATCCACGCAAAGCACGTCCGCCCCTGCGGCAATGAGGGCAGGCACGCGCTCGGCATAGTCGCGGGTGTTGATGCCCGCGCCGACCACCAGGCGCTTGTCTCCATCCACGAGCTCGCGGGGGTTCTCCTTGTGCTCCGCGTAGTCCTTGCGGAAGACGAGATTGGCCAGGGCGCCGGTTTTTGCGATGACGGGAAGGCAATTGAGCTTGTGCCGCCAGATCAGCTCGTTGGCCTCGGAGAGCGTGATGCCCTCTTCTCCGTAGACGAGATCGGGGAACCTGGTCATCAGGTCCCCCACGCGCGCGTCGGGCGGAGTGGTGCTGAGCCGATAGTCGCGGCTGGTCAGCATGCCAAGAAGCTGTCCCGTGGGAGTACCGTCGGAGGTGACAGCCATGGTTGTATGCCCCGTGCGTTCCCGCAGGGCAAGCACGTCCCGAAGGGTGGCGTCCGGGCGTATGTTGGAATCGCTCACCACGAAGCCTGCCTTGAACTTCTTGACCCGTTCCACCATCGCTGCCTGGCTTCCGATGGGCTGGGAGACGAAGATGAAGGCGATCCCGCCGCAGCGCGCCAGGGCGATGGCCATCGAGGAGTCGGAGACTGATTGCATGATTGCGGAGGTGAACGGAATGTTGAGCTGGATGCCAGGCTCATGACCTTTGGCGAATCGGACCAGCGGGGCGGAGAGGGAGACGGAGTCGGCGGAGCACTCTTTCCTTGTCAGGTTGGGGATCAGGAGGTATTCGCTGAAGGTGTGCGACGGCTCGGGGTAGAAGAACGCCATGCAGGCCTACCCGCTAATTGGCGCCGAGCCACATGAAAAATGCGTCCACTCCCTGCTTGATCAGCCTGTTGTAGAAGGGTTCGAGCAGATTCGCCTCGCTCAGTTCATTCGCATCCTTGTCAATGCTCTGCTGAAAGAGATAGTTGTATCTCCACAGGCTGTCGTTCGTTTCCTTGTCGACAAGCTGAATCGTGAGCGATATGTATGGCCCGTTGTCCGCGTTTTTTTGCGCGGCGATGAGCCCCCATTCATCGATTGTGAGCGCCAGGATGTAACGCGTGGGAACCGTCTCTCTGTACTGGCTGAAATCAAAGCCCGAATAGGCAGGGGGATCACTCTTGGTTTTCCCGTATTCAACCCCTATATTCTGGACCTCCGATGAGCTGGGGGTGAACAGGTTGGTTGCATTGCGGACATGGTTCGTAAAGGCAACGTCCAATTGCCTGTCCAGACCTTCAGGCGAGATCTTGTCCAGGACTTCCTGATATTTCTTGCCGTACAGTGAGCTCCAGATGTCCCTGGCCCCGAAAGGCATGTTCATCGTCAACGATACTTTTGGCGCTATTTTTGAAAAAAGAGTCACGGGTGTCGGGATTCCGACGGTGCGAGCGGGATAACCCAGCCGGGTGGCGCATCCGGCGAGCAACAGTGCGGTGATCAATGGCAGACAGATGACTTTCCCCTTGTGCATACTCTTCTCCTCCTCTGTTCAATTCAACACCGTGAAACTATCGCATGGCGCACGGAACTAGTTCAAGCGTAAGGGGGAGTGCTTTGCGGACGGCGGGAAGGGCAAAAAAAAGCGCGCTCTTTCGAGCGCGCCTTTTTTGTTCATGCAGAGACTAGAAGCCCCAGTCGATAAGGACCGGTATCTGCCAATAAGAGGGCATGCCGGATGCAGAGTTGCCTTCGTATTGGAAGCTCACTCTCAGGCCGAAATCATTGAGCTTCACGTAGGGCTCAATCGTATAGACGATTCCGGAGCCTGATTGGTCATTACCGGCAAGACCACCGTAGAGACCGAGCGAGATGGCCCCCATGTTGTAAATAAGTTCGGGGTACACGGACCATGACATGACTTTCACACCCAAAGTTTCTTGCGACCCCAAGAAGGCGACCCAGATTATGGTCAGAGGCTTCATATCGTAGACGCCCTGCACATCGGCATTGATGTTGTTCACTTTGGTTGCCTGGTCGAAGCCCCAGTATCTCACGTCCGCCCCGAGGGTGAGATTCGGAACCATGAGGAGCTGAGCGCGGCCCCAGATGTTCCGGTTTGCCCTGTTCAAAGCAAGGCCGATATCGGGTTGAGAACCTGCCGAGATCTTGATCATGTTGGGAACGGTATAGGACGCTGCAACGTTGATGTTCGTCGCGGTCTCAGCAAACGTAGCGACAGCGCCTCCGTTCGTGGCATCTCCATCCGGGCTCAGCGGAAGCCCAGGGTCAGTGGTCTGCCACCCGAACATTGCTTCGAAGCCCGAATCTTTCGGCTGAAGAACTCCAATGGCGCCCCATCCCTGGAAACGGCCGACGTTGTTGTTGGACATATCGTGGATCGGATGAGCGGAGTCCATTCTGAAATCGTCCCATCCATCACCGTTGAACTCACCAACGAGCACCTTGAACATGTCCGGCATCAGCTTGAGGGTGCCATAGAGGTTTACTATACCCGCGCTCCCTTCACTGTCTAACGGGGCGAGCTGGCCGTTCATCATGTAGTAGGTGACATTGAACGCCGTATGGTCGTTCGAGTATGCGAACTGGAAGTCGATACGCTGTCCAGGCGGCCACACGGGTATGTTGCCGTACCCGGTGAAGCCGGCCTGCCACCCCGACATTATTTCGCTTCCCGACGCCGAGGAGCCCGACGCAATGTTGATCTGGGTGCGTCCGAAATCCAGGCCGACGGTCGTGGCATCAGCATATGCCATGCAGCCAAGGGCTAGAAGGATCATCCCTAAAACTACCGCTTTCTTCATTCAGTCCCTCCTCCAAGTTTTTTGGGGGGATGAAAAGCCAACGGCCCTGAATCATCACCCCGCTAAAGTAGTTTATGCTGGCATTATAGCCGTCGCCATTTTTGCTGTCAAGCAATTTATTTTGGTTATTTTTAGGATCGACACGATCAATGAAAACATGAAGACAAGGACAAGCAAAGTTGTCTGATCACTTATTGCGATCATGCTAAGCAAGTCATCTGCCGTTGAAATTCCAACGATTCAATCGTGCGGCGATTCGGCAACCTTTGCTACGGAGCGTTTTCCAATCATCGAAAACCTGATAGCTGTTTGTTTCTTCAATTTGCAGTCTGACTCAGTGAATCACCAAGATATCCAATATCTCCATATGCCGCGGGCTCTGTGTCAGCTATTGATTGCATTCATCCGCGCAAGCACCTTGTAGAGACCCTGCGTTCCCAGGTTTTCAAGGCCGAGCGCCTGCGCGGAAACGTAGAGCTGGTTCACCAGCGCAAGTCCGGGCAGGGCAAGGTTCATCCGCCGCGCCTCTTGTAGGGCAATTCCCATGTCCTTCACGAAGTGCTTGATGTAGAAACCGGGATTGAAGTCGCCCTTGGCGATCCTCCTGCCCAGGTTATTCAAAGAGAACGAGGAGGCAGCGCCCTTGCCCACGATGTCGATCATCGCGTCAAGCCCCAGCCCTGCTTTGTGCGTGTACAACAGGGCTTCCACCATCCCGATCATGTTCCCTGCAATCACGATCTGGTTTGCCATTTTGGTGTGCTGGCCGGCCCCGGGTCCGCCCATCAGCGCGATCGTCTCTCCCATCTTCTGAAACAGCGGGAGCACGGCGTCGAACGCGTGCTTGTCGCCTCCCACCATGATGGCAAGCTTTGCATCCCGGGCGCCGACATCTCCCCCTGACACAGGGGCATCCAGAGAAGCCGCCGACCTGGCCCGCGCTTCCTTGTCAATCTTCACCGCAAGAGACGGCTCCGACGTGGTCATGTCACAGATGATGCTCCCCTCGCGCAGGCCGGCAAAGATTCCGTCCTCGGCCAGGTAGACCTGTTCGACGTCCGACGGGAATCCCACCATGGTAAAGACGATGTCGCTTCGCCGCGCCACCTCGCCCGGAGTCGCGCACCAGGAAGCGCCGCCCGCGAGAAGCTCGACGGCTTTCTCCCGGGTCCGTGTGAAGAGCGAGACGGAATAGCCGGCTCTCAACAATTGGCCGCACATCGAGCGGCCCATGACCCCGATTCCGATCCATCCTACCTTTGTGTCCGACATCGCCTGTCCTCCCGCGCCGGGGCGCATCATTGACTCAGATTCTTTCCAAAGCCTGTTCGGAATCGCCCAGCTTCATGACGGGCCCGTTCCCCGGCGCCGCCCATCGAACAGCGTTTCTGATCACGAGCTGGACTTCTTTCTGATGGTAGGTGGGAAAGGTTTCGTGGCCGGGCCTGAAGTAGAAAATCCGCCCCTTGCCGCGCGTAAAACAGCAGCCCGACCGGAACACGTTCCCCCCGGCAAACCAGCTTATGAATACCGTTGAGTCCGGGGCAGGCACGTCAAAGCGCTCCCCGTACATCTCTTCATGGGGGATCTCGAAGCATGGCCCCAGGCCGTCCACGATGGGGTGTCCCGGTTCCACCACCCAGAGCCGTTCCTTTTCTCCCGCCTCGCGCCAGCGCAGCAGGCAGCTTGTCCCCATGAGCCGGACGAAAGGCTTCGACAAATGCCCGGAGTGCAGCACGATCAGGCCCATGCCCTCGTGCACCCTCTTCTGGACCTTCTCCGCCACTTCGTCCCTGACCTGATCGTGGGCCATGTGACCCCACCAGGTGAGCACGTCGGTGGAAGCCAGGGCATCATCGGTGAGCCCGTGCGCGGGATCGTCCAGAGTTGCGGTGCGCACCGTCATGTCGGGCTCACCGGATAAAGCTCCTGCAATGGCTCCATGTATCCCCTTTGGATAGATTGCCGCCACGGCAGGATCGCTCTTTTCGTGCCGGTACTCGTTCCAGACGGTCACGCGTATTTTCGTTGCCATGAGAACGCCTCCCTCGGCGAGATTCGATAGATTGTTTCTAGGACAAATCCGGATGCTGGTCAAGGAGACGCGGCGTCATGGCATGGGTTTTACACTTTTCTTACAGTTCTTTTTCACTCTCGTGACACCCTCGACCGGGCAGGGCTGATATGCTGATTGCATGCATCGGGGACAGGAGCACTCTTTCCTGCTACAATCCCGGAGGGCAGCAAGCAGGTGAAGTCCCGCTCCCTCGGCATAATCTTCGTCGCAGCCGTTATCGTGCCCAGCATCCTGCTGGCAGTGCTCTCCATCCGCGCCGCGGGCAGAGAGGAGGCGTTCGTCGAGAAACAGCTCACGACGACCCTTCTCGCCGAGGTCACCCAGACCGCGGGTCTCGCGTCCGCAGAGGTGGGACGGATCGTGGATGAGCTGCGCGCGGGAATCGATGTCCCTGAAGCGGGTGACTATGTCCGAATCCTCTCACGCTGGCAGCGCGTGACGCCCCTGGTAGGAGTGCCTTTTCTTCTTTCGCCTCGATACGGAATTCTCTGGCCGCGCGAGAGTACTGGACTCGATGCCGCGCAAAGGCGATTCCTGCTGCAGAACGGCGATTTCCTGAGCGACAAAGCAGCGACCGTTGTGCTGCAGAATATCGCGGTCAAATACCGGCAGGAAATCCTCGCTGAAACCCGCAAGGCGGAGCGCGTGACGGCAGGACCAGCATCGCGGTATTCCGCGGATTCGGCATCGCTCCCACAGAAGAGCGCGGCCCCGACGGACACATCTGCCGTCGAGGCGCAGTCTTTCACGAAAGACGAAACCGGGAGGAGCGCCGCGGCTGACAACCAGGCCGGAGCGGCATCAGACAGCACCTCCCGTCAAATGGCGCTGGACGCATTTGCGCAAAACCCGGCTCTCCAAAGCAAGGTGTATGAGCAGGCGCGCGAGAAGGGCGACACGGTGAGCCCGCGCGTCGCGCAGCCCTTGTCGAAGATGGCCCAGAACGCGGCGCCGAATGCAGCCGCTCCCGAAGCAGGCGCGATGGATACGGAGCTGAGGGCGGCAGATCTTGTACCGGCCGACAAAAAGGAGACTCCCGCCACGGTGCCCGCGGCTGCCCCCGCCGGGGCCGCGCGCGTCCCGGACGCGCAGCAGTCCCAGTTCGTCATCACCTCCCGGCTTCTCAGCCAGATCGCCTCCCAGGGAAGCTACGGTCTCATTCCTCGGTTCATCGGTGACACGCTCACGTTCCTGTTCTGGGAACGCCAGAAAGACGGCAGGATCGCGGGCTGCGAGCTCTCCGTAAGCGCGCTGCGCCAGCGTATCGCGGGCGTGCTCTCGGGGACCTATACGCCCGTGCGGATCATCACGATCCTCGATGAAAACGGCGCGCCGCTTGCAACCCCGCCCGAATCGGCCGCGCGCAACTGGCGGCAGCCTTTCGTTTCGCGAGAAATCGGGGAATCTCTTCCCCGATGGGAGGCGGCAGGCTATCTCACGAGTCCGGACGTCATCTCCGCCCAGGCCCGCTCATCCTCGTTCGTGGTCTGGATCATGGTGCTGATTCTCTTCGTGTCAGTGGCCGGCGGGGGAACCCTCGTGCTCAACTCCGTGTACGGAGAGATACGGCTCGCTCAGAAGAAGGCCACTTTTGTCACCAATGTTTCGCACGAGCTCAAGACGCCCCTCACGTCCATAAGCCTTTTCGTGGAGCTGCTGCAGGGGAAGCGGCAGCCGGACGCGCGGAAGCGCGCGCAGTATCTGTCCCTCATGGCCTCGGAAACCGAGCGCCTGACACGGCTCATCAACAACGTGCTCGATTTCTCGGCGAGCGAGCGCGGCGGGAAGAGATATGCGATGAGATTGATAGACGCCGCCCGTGTCACGAAAGAAATAGTGGAAAGCCAGCGAACCGGCCTGGAGGGCCGCGGGTTCGCTCTTTCCCTGGCTGCTGACGGAGGGGACACTTCCGTGCGTGCCGACCCTGAGGCCTTGAAACAGATCGTCCTCAACCTGCTCTCGAACGCGGAGAAGTACTCTCCCGACAAAAAAGAGATTGAAGTGGAGGTGACGCGCACCGCCGCCGCGGGCTCGCAGACGGCCCACGCAGGCTCGCGTGGGGCCGCTCCTCCCTCACGCGGGTCCGAGCTTATCACGGTGCACGTGCGCGATCGGGGGATCGGAGTCGCAGAGAAGGACAGGGAGCGCATATTCCGCGAGTTCTTCCGGGTGGACGACTCTCTTTCCAGCCGGGTGCGGGGCACGGGACTGGGTCTGACAATCGCGCGAAGAATCGCCCGCGACCACGGCGGCGACATTGCATGCATGCCCCGCGCAGGAGGCGGCAGCGACTTCATTGTCCGCTTGCCTGCCGCGGGAAGCGGAGACGGGGGGGAGGAATCATGAAAAAACGGATCCTCGTTGTGGAGGACGATCCGGCCATCCTCACCGGCCTCGTCGACCTGCTGCAGGGGGAGGGGTTCGCCGTCGAACAGGCGTTGGACGGGGCAGCCGCCCTCGCGCGCCACGCGGAGGCCAGACCGGACCTTGTGCTGCTGGATGTCATGATCCCGGAAAAAAGCGGCTACGAGGTCTGCCGGGAAATAAGACGCACGGACGCCTCCACTCCCGTGATCATGCTCACTGCCAAGGGCGAGGAGGTGGACAAGGTGGTCGGGCTCGAGCTGGGAGCCGACGACTACGTGGTAAAGCCATTCAGCGCGAAGGAGCTTCTGGCCCGTGTCCGGGCCGTTCTGCGCCGCGGCAAGCCCAGGGAGAGCGAACGGGACGACCGTCCCATAAGATTCGGCGACGTTTCGATCGACCCCCGCACCATGCGGGGGACAAAGAGAGACCGCGCGTTCGACATCAGCAGGCGCGAGCTCTCCCTCCTGCGTCTTTTCACCTCGCGCGAAGGTGAGGCCCTGGACCGGATCACCCTGATGGACGAGGTGTGGGGCGTGCGTTACGAGGGCACCACGCGAACCCTGGACCAGCACATGGCGGGCCTGCGCAAGAAGATCGAGGACGACCCCGCCCACCCCCTGCATTTCACCACGGTTCACGGGACGGGGTACAGGTTCACGGCTGCGCCATAGCGTGGGAGCTGCGCTGCCGACCAGGACTCAAATCGGAATACCTATCTGCCTAGAATGATATCTATGCCTGATAGAATAAGATCTATTTTGCTTTGAGGCAGTTTCCCAACCCTTTCTGTGAGCGCTTGTTTGTCTAATGTGGTTATTTGCGATACGTTTGCCACTGAATCCTTGGGTAAGCCGGTCAAGTCGGATGGAAGTACAACGTTTCCCGGAGCTGCGGCCCATTCCATATTACTTGTCAATTGAACACAGACCGCTGTGGAGATCCTGCTCCTGTTAAGCGGTTCTCCCTGTACGATTACGACCGGTCGCCTGAATCCTGGTGCCGACCCAACTGGTTCAGATAGATCCGCCCACCAGATCTCTCCGTAGGCAATTGTTACCATGATTCTTTTGCCAGTACCTGACGCGCCGCCCTGGCTTGGAACTTATCGTCTACTTTCCCTAGTCGATCGCATACCAGATTCATTGATTCAGTGACATCACTCGGCGCATGCCGCGCGAGATATTCAGCAATTGCTTCAGAGTATAGCCTGCTTCTTGATTTGCCGAGTCTGCGGGCGAATCTCTCCGCTTCTCTGAAAACTTTCTCGGGAAGGGATATTGCGGTCTTCATACCATTGGTATAACCCAGTTTGACAGCCCCGTCAATCACGGTTCATTGAGCAAACGAAGAACGCTGGAACATTTCTGCCTGATGCCATATACTTGATATGATTCTCCTCCTATGAAACATATGGTCATACGATTCATGTCTTTTCTTCATGGACGAAGATCTCTCCTGCTTCTCGTGTGCGCATTCCTTCTCATCGGGACCTCGATGTTTCTCGTTGTGCCTTCAGAGTCCGCCCTGTCCGCGACTGTTTCATCGACCGCGACGGGCGGAGGGTCGTCGAGCCATGAGAGGCGGTTCACACCTCCCGCATCACGGGAGACACTGCAGGCCGCAAAACCGGCGCGCCAGCGCTACCTCACATTGAATCCCGGCGACGTTGTCGACTTTGCTCCCGGCCCGGTAAGCTTCGACGGGCATCCGGCCATTCTCTCCCGCGTAGGCGCCTCCTGGAAGTTCCGCGCGGAGGTCTCGGGGCACACTATCCTCAACGTGGGCGCAGGCAAGGCAATGCGTGCGGTGTACGTCTTCGTCCCCCCCTTGCCGTCCCGGCAGGTGAGCCGGGACGACCTTGATTGGTACAGGACTCAGTTCGGCACGGGCATCGCCAACTGCGGGCCCGCGCTGGTTTCCATGGCCATCCTTTGGGCGCACGGGAAAGACGTGCCGGTTCAACAGATCCGGACGGAAATCGGCTACCCCTACGACGACGGCGCCACAAGCTTTGATGACCTGAAGGAATCGCTGCGCAGGCACGGCGTTGCGTTCAAAAGCCCCACGCTTTCTGAGCCGCAGGACCTGCAGGATCTGCTGGACCGCGGGCATATCGCATTTGTCCTCATTCAGAGCGGGGGCATTGAAAAGGTTGACGGCAACCCGAGCACGAACCTCGTGGGCAGGTACTATAGCGATGACCTGGGCCACTACGTGCTGGTCAAGGGTTACAGCCTTGACAAGAGCTATTTCGTCGTCTACGACCCCTACCCTGTGGACTGGGATTCGAACAGCCTGCGCTATGCCGATGAAGTCACCATGATCGGCAAGAACCGCTACTACCCGGCCGGGGAGCTGTTCGAAGCTCTGCGGACGAAGATGATCCTCGAAGTGACGTCCGACTGAACCGCCACCGCGGCATACCAGTGAGCCTAGACGCGGTTCCGCGCCGGAAAGCTGATTGCCGTGGTGAGATAGAGCAGCAGCGCGGCTGCAAGAACAGCGCTCCACCCCGTGGATACGGAGAGGATGTTCGCCAGGGGCGTGGCAACGACCGAAAACGCGCCGTTTATTGCCCATGCCCAGGGAACAAGGGAATCAGAATAACCTGCGAGAGACGAAGTTCCCAGGGCGAATGGCCTGCCCAGGGCGAAAGAGAGCGGCGCGATCAGACAGACCGCGATTGCGATCTTCAGCGGCAGCGGGAGCCCGATGCACGCCCGCATCAATGGATCCAGTGCGAAGAGGAAAAACGCAAGGCTGGCCGCGATCACGACAAGACCTCCGAGCAGGCCGCGGCGGGGGTTTTCCTTGAAGCGCGAGGCGCGCCAGCTTCCCAGGCCGGAGAAGACGAGGACGCCGGCCAGCACGGTCCCGAATGACAGTGTGGCGCTCTCCAGGAAGAAGGAAAGCTTGTTTACAAGCGTGAGCTCGATAAAGAAGAATCCGAATCCCAGGGCGCTGAAGTAGAGGAATACCCGGGGGAGCAGGGAGCCGGCCCCCGCCGATTGTCGTACGACTTTCCTGCCCGCGCCCAGCGGGAGGAACAGTACGAGCACAGCCAGCACGAGCGCCTGGACCAGGATCACGAGGTTGAGCAGGTAGCCGATTTCTTTCTCGGGCAGAATCTGGATATTCGACAGGAGCGCGCGCACTTTCGAGAGGCGCGAAATCGAGAAGAAGTCCGGCCTGTCCATGGTGGAGGGGCTCAGATTGAAGAACCTGCCCGCCACAGGCGCTCTGCCGGAATGCCCAAGGATCAATACCAGGTCGTTCATGAGCGCATCCTGCGCCGTGGCCGAAACCTGTACCCGGTCTTCCTCAAAGGAGACAGGCGGAAGATCGTTCCATACGCTGATGGACGCAGGATCGATGCCCGGATACCAGGGGGTGTCGAAGGAGCGTTCCCCGCACCACCTCACAAGGTGTTCGATGTCGGAAGCGCTGAAGGGCTGGTTGGAAACAAGGAGCTGGCAGGTCCACGCGGTCCGATACGCCATGACATGACGGGCAGGATCCGTAACGCCCCGCCGGGAGAGGGCGGCAACTATGGTGTTGGCCAGCTTCAGGCTGTACAGGTCGAACTCGGAGATGTCCATTGGAATCGAGATCACGCCGCCCGGCCTGAGCGCGCGCAGGAACAGCTCCATGGCCTCCCGCGTGAATGACCAGGTGGTGTTGCTGTCCTGCGACAAAAAGTCATTCGCGACTTCGATGATGTCGAACCGCTGACCCGAGCCCCCCGGGAGGGAAAAGACAGTGCCGCGCTGCAGGCGAAATCCCCAGGTCTGCTCGAACCGCGGGTCAAGAGCGCGCAGCCGCTCCGTGACGATGCGGTGAATGTCACCCGGCTGCTCCAGCGCAATCCCCGATGCCGCGCCGCTCTTCGCACTCTCGATGATCTTGAGGCCGCCGTTTGTCCCCACGAGGAGCACGACGGGATGCGGGCGGATTGTATAGGGAAAGAATGAGAGCGACCCCGCAAGGTAGGAAAAATCCGTTGGAATCTCCCGAGGCAAAGGAGCGACACGGACGGCATCTCGATACAACCCCCACGTCCGAGGCGGAGACGCGGTGGCGAGACTGCCGTAGTTGTTCGTCATGCTGACGTCGTCGAACTCGGTATAGTTGTCCACTGTCAGCCATGATCCCGCCGGGGAGACCCGCGAGCTGATGATCCGGGTGTCGCGGATTCCGAGAATGGCATGCAGCTTCTTGAAGTCCGGCACGGAGAGCGTGCTCACGGAGAGCACGATGTACATGCCGAACCCCAGGAGGACCGCGCCGGCGGCCATGAGACCGAGGGGCCGCGCTTCGGCCAGATGTCCGAAGTATCCTGTTGTGTTCAGGACGATGACGGCGAAAAGGATCGGCAGCATTACGGCCGGCAGGTGATAGGGGTGCACGAAGAACATCGCGGCCAGGACCAGGGCTGATCCGCCGGCCGCGCCCAGCAGATCCACCGCATAGACCCGCGGGATTGAATCGCTCCAAACCAGGAAATTGAGGCCTATGAATCCACCGGTCAGGAAAAAGACGGGGAAAAGCGCCGCGTAGTACGAAAAAATGTGCCTGACCTGGCTTGTCCACAGCACGGAGTTTTGAAGCTCCAGCGGATTGAAGGGGTTCGCCCTCAGCATGACGAACGCGAGCGTGCTGGCGGCCAGGAGGAGCGGGGGAATGAGCAGGAGGTACAGCGCGCTGTGGCGATGAAAGTGATCGCGGAAGAGCGTGAGGAAGACCCCTCCGAACGAGTATCCCAGAAGGGCCAGGGAGATGACCCAGTAGCTGTAGTCGGAAAAAAGGGCGACGGCGAAATAGCGGCTGAGGAAGGTCTCGAAGGAGAGGCCGAAAAGCGAGACCAGGAAAAGAGACGCCAGGCTCCGGCGCTGGCTCATCAGTGCGTCGGCTTGGGAGGCGGAGTCTGGATCGTTCCCGTCATCGGGATGAACAGGGTTGAAACATCACGCTGGGAATGCACCTTGCCCTGTTCGTCCTTCGTGAACGTGTAGAGGAACTGGGGCTTCCAGGGCTGTCCGATCGGGATCACCATTCGGCCGCCCTTTTTCAGCTGGGCAAGGAGAGCGGGCGGGACGAAGGGCGCCTGGGCGGTCACGACGATGATGTCAAAGCCTCCCCGGATCTCCGGCCACCCGAAAAAGCCGTCGCCGACGCGCGATTCGATATTGTCGTAGCCCAGGGGGGAAAATATGTTCCTGACCTTCTCTCCCAGGGACGTGATGATCTCGATGGTATAGGCGCGCTTGACGATCCGCGACAGCAGGGAGCTCTGGAATCCGCTTCCGGTCCCCACCTCGAGGGAGACGTCCGTGGGCTTTGGCCGGCACTTTGCCGTCATGTAGGCCTGCATGACGAAGTCCGTGAGCACCGAGCCATAGCCGATCTTCCATTCGCGCGCCGGTTGCTCGTAGGCCGATTTTCCGAGGTTGTGGTCGGCCTCATAGTCGTACATGTAATACTCTCGGGGAACTTCCTGGAACGCTTTCAGGATGGCCGGGTCTGCGGAGCCGAAATCGTGGATGAGCATGGCCTTGATCTGGTCGAGCACGCGCTGCCTGCGCTGCTGTGCGGCAAGGAAGCTGCTCTCATCAAGGGCTCCCAGCTTCCGCCCGCTCTTCTCCATGGCGCGCTGGTAGGCGGAATAGTTCCAGGATTGCACCTCGGTTGCGTGGCCGGCAACCTGACAGAGAATGACAAGTGTACATGCAAGGATGCTTTTTCTGATTCTCATCGATTCTAGTATAAGAAAGAGTGAACAACGGGGTCAAGGCGGTCACTCGCGGCCGTCTGTGCGACTGCGCGCCTTCACACGCCCCTGCGGTTTCTCCGCAGCATCTCGGCCGCGCCCTGATCGGTCGTTACCACGTGGCCGGGCAGCGGGAGAACCCGCTCGTGGATCGTGTCGAGGATCCACTCCGCCTGCGGGAAGAACACGTTCTCCATCTCCGCGGCCGGGGTGATCCAATTGCGCGCGCCGACCACGGCAACCGGAGCGTCCAGGGAGTCGAAGGCCATCTGTGAGATATTCGACGCCATTGTGTGGAGGAATGAGCCGCGCTCACAGGCGTCCGAGGCGAGCACACAGCGCCCGGTCTTCCTCACTGATTCCAGGATCTTTGTGTAGTCCAGCGGGTTGATGAAACGCGCGTCAATCACTTCCGCGGAGATTCCGTGTTTCCCCTCGAGCCGGTCAGCGGCCTCCAGCGCCTTGTAGAGAGTCGCGCCGATGGTGACAATGGTGAGGTCGGTGCCGGTGCGTCGGACTGCCGGCTGTCCTTCCTCCACCTCGTAGTACCCTTCGGGCACGCCGCCGGGGACGAACATTTCTCCTATGTCGTAGATGCGCTGGCTTTCGAAGTAGACCACGGGGTCGGTGCCCCGAAGGGCAAGGTTGAGCATGCCCTTGGCGTCGTACGGGGTGACGGGGAACATCACCTTCAGTCCCGGCATGTGCGCGACGATCGAGGTCCAGTCCTGCGAATGCTGGGCGCCGTACTTGCTGCCCACTGATACGCGCAGCACGAGGGGCATCTTCAGCACCCCGGCGGACATCGCCTGCCACTTGCAGGCCTGGTTGAATACTTCATCCCCCGCCCGGCCGAGGAAGTCGCAGTACATGAGCTCGGGCACGGCCCTTCCGCCGCTCAGTGCGTAGCCGACCGCGGCCCCTACGATTGCGCCCTCCGAGATCGAAGTATTGAACAGTCGATGGTAGGGGAGGGCTTCCGTCAGTCCGCGGTACACGGCGAACGCGCCGCCCCAATCGCGGTTCTCCTCGCCGAATGCGGCCATGGTAGGATCGATGGAGAACCGGTGCAGCATGGCCTCGAAAATGGCGTCCCTCAGGGAAATGATCTGGGACTTGGGCAGCGGTTTTCCGTCCGGCCCGAGGCCCGTCCGCGACTTCTTGGCGTTGGCGATCAATCGAGGGTTCTGCGCCGCGGGCAGGAGCATTTCGGGCTTCCTGTCATCCATCTTTTCCATGCTGCCGTTGGAGAACATCAGGTCGCCGATGGCGTCCGGCGCCACCTGGATCCTCGGGGAGATCTCCAGTGAAACGGCAAGCTCGGTGATCCGGCGCAGCCTTTCCAGGGAGTTCTTCTGGATGGCTTCCAGCTCGTCGCTCTTTGCGATCTTGCCCGCCACGAGGTATTCGCCGAAGCTCTTGATGCAATCCACGTCCTGCCAGAGGGCGACTTCTTCCTTTGTTCTATAGGAAGAGGCGTCCGAGGGAGAATGGCCCGAGTAGCGATAGGTCACCACGTCGAGCAGCACGGGCCCGCGTCCCTCGAGCAGAACCTTTCTCTTGCGCTCGATCGCGTCCGCGACCGCCAGGGGGCTGTAGCCGTCCACGCGCTCCGCGTGCATCTGCTCGGGGTTCACCCCCGCGCCGATGCGCGCGAGCACTTTGAACCCCATGGTCTCCCCCATTGTCTGTCCGCCCATACCATAGAAGTTATTGAAGAAGTTGAAGAGAATGGGAGGCGCGCCGCCCACGTCCTTCGGCCAGAGCGTGCGGTACTGGTCCATTGCCGCCACCATCATTGCTTCCCAGACAGGGCCGCAGCTGGACGAGCCGTCCCCGATGTTCGCAATCACGACGCCGGGCTTGCGATTGATCCGCTTGAAGAGCGCGGCCCCCACCGCGATGTCGGCGGACCCGCCCACGATCGCGTTGTTGGGCATGCTTCCGAATGGCGCGAAGAACGCGTGCATCGAGCCGCCCAGTCCCTTGTTGAAACCGCTCTCACGGGCAAAGATCTCCGCCAGCACGCCGTAGAGGATGTAGTCGACCGCCAGGTCTTTCACCGGGCCCGTGGCGCCTTTTTCCACGACGCGCAGCGGCGCCCCGCCGAAGTAGCTTTCCATGACGCCGGAGAGCTGGGCCTCGGGAAGCTTTGCCGCAGCGGAGAGGCACTTGGCAATGATCTCCCCGTGGCTCCGGTGGGACCCGAAGATGAAGTCCTCGATGACGAGGGGCATGCACTGGCCCACCACGGCTGACTCCTGGCCGATGGAGAGGTGCGCGGGGCCGAGGTGATCATAGGCGATCCCCTGGTAGGCGCCCTTTGTCTTTATCGTATTGAGCATGGTCTCGAACTCGCGTATCAGGACCATGTCCCGATAGGCGCGCACGAGCGCGTCCCGTCCGTGCTTTTCCAGCTCCTTCTTCGTATTGGAGACGTACGCATTCAGAGGAATATCGGTGAAGCTCAGCTTTCCCGTTGTGCGTGTCTCTTTCGGGTCTACGATGATGGATTTCGGCATGTGTGTTGTCTCCGTTCTTTTTCTCGCGGGCGTTTGCTACCGCGCCAGGAGCAGGTCGAATCGGGCGATACCTTCAGCCAGCGTCTGCAGGAAGCGCGCGCCCGGCGCGCCGTCGACCACCTGGTGGTTGACGGTGAGGGAAAGTCCGATCTGGGGGATGAAGCTCACGCTGCCGTCAGGGGCCAGCACGGCTCCGGGAACGATGGACCCCACGCCGAGGATTCCCACCTGGGGCACGTTGAGGATCGGGGTGAAGCTCTGGACGCCGAGGGCGCCAAGGTTCGTGACGGTGAAGGTCCCTCCGGCGAGCTCGTCCGGGGTGATGCCGCCGCTGCGGCAGCCCTCCGCGAGGCGCCGCGCCTCCCGGGCGATCTCACTCAGCCGCAGGGTGTGCGCGTTCCTGATCACGGGGACCATGAGGCCGCGCGGCGTATCAACGGCAAATGCCAGGTGCACGGCGGAATACTGCCGCAGGGAGTCGCCCGCATACAGCGCATTCAGCTCGGGATGTGAAAGGAGCACGCGCGATACGGCGAAAAGGACCATGTCATTGACCGTGATGTCACGCAGCCCGAACCCTTCGGAGCTTTCTTTGAATCTTCTGCGCATGTCCTGCAGTAAACGCGCATCCGCGCCCGCATTCAAAGTGAGCTGCGCGGTGGTCTGAAGCGACGCGAGCATCCGTTCCGAAATGAGCTTGCGGATGCCGATGACCTTGATCTCCCTGAACTCACCCGCGGCCATTGGGACCGCCGCGGCCGCCACGGCCGGCCGTGTTCCTGCGGCCGTGCGGGGAGCTCCGTCGGCCGCGGCCGCTTTCACATCACGCTCGATAATGCGGCCGCCCGGGCCCGTGCCCCGCAGCCCGGCCAACATGACTCCCCGGGAGGCGGCAAGCGCCTTTGCCCGCGGCGAAGCCATGATTTCTGCCGGCGCGGCGAGTCCGGCCGTGGGAGGAGCCGCCTGCACGGCGGAAGGCGCCTCGCTGCGCGGAGGGGCCGAGATTACTGCCGCGGGGGCCGTGTTTCCCGGCCTCAAGCCGTCGAGATTCTCCCCCGGTTTTCCAATGGCCGCTATGGTGGCAAGAACGGGAACGTCGCTGCCTGCTTCATGGAATATCGCCAGCAGCGTTCCCTCCGCCGGAGACTCGACCTCGAATGTCGCCTTGTCGGTCTCCACCTCGCAGATGACCTCACCGGTTTTCACCGTGTCCCCGGGTCTCTTCTTCCAGCCCACAATGACGCACGATTCTACCGATTGTCCCTGCTTGGGCATGATGACGGGGGTTGCCATTGCGGAATCACAATAGATTCGCCCTAGTGAAATGTCAATACAAACGACGGCGGCGCACAACTCCGCGGCGTACCGCGGAAGGTCGACGATCGGCCTAAACTATTGACCGCGAAAAGACGAACATGGTAGTGTGCAGACGATGTCAGACACGGACCTTCAGTCATTCGAAGACGGGTTCTCCCCGGACAGGGTCTATTGCGCGAACTGTATTCACTGCAAGCTGATAAAAATCCCCATGGGCAACGCCAGCCAGTATGGATTGCGCGTGCGCTGTGACGCGGGCAAATGGCGGAAGAAGCTCGGCGAGGAAAAGGTCTACAAGTACTTCACCGTCATCAGGCGGACTCTCGACCAGTGCGATACATATGAGCCGATGGGGGAGGTGGAAATCTTCCTGAAAGAGCTCAAGAAAAACCTTCCTATTAAAGACGAGATCTACTCGACCTGACTTGATCCTGGATATATCTTGAACCTGGATATATGATGAAGATCGTGAAAACCACTCTTCTGTCCATTCTCTGCGTATCGGCTTTCGCGCTCCTGGTGTCGTGCGCCACCCAGTCGCGCACGCTTCCGGAGGAGCTGACGGCCGGCGAGATCTTCCAGCGGGCGCAGGATGCCGCCGATCGGGGCGACTACGCGCTGGGCATTACCTTTTACACGGAGTGCCAGCAGAGGTACCCCGACGACAAGGGCCACATGGTGTGGTCCGCCTATGAAATCGCCTTCCTTTATCACAAGATGGGGAAAAACGACAGGGCGGCCACGCTCATCAATGCGCTGCTGGCCGAATACGGGAATCAAGGCGACTCGGTGCCGCCTGCACCCCTGCTGCTCTCCCAAAAGCTGAAAGAACGCCTGGAAGCGAGCATTCCGAAGAAACCGTGAAACGCTACGCGTTCTGCCCGGTCTGCGGCTCCGCGCTCGGGCGCCCGGCCGGGAGCGCGGCGCACGTGAACCTTCTGACCTGCGGATCGTGCAAATTCGAATTCTGGCAGAACTCCAAGCCCGCCGTCGGCGCGATCATCGTCAGGACGGTGGGTGGCAACCCGCACCTGCTTCTCTGCAGGCGCGGCATCGAGCCCTACAAGGGGATGTGGGATCTGCCCGGGGGGTATCTGAACAACGGCGAGCACCCGGAGGAAGGGCTCCTGCGCGAGATTCGCGAGGAGCTTGGAACGTCCCTGGAACGGCAGAAGTTTCTGACAGTGGAGATCGACGAGTACCCGCGTGAGGATGTTGCGGAAGAGGCCCGATTCGTCCTTGGCCTGTACTACGTATGTGAGATCAAAGCGGACGCCCGGCTGACGCCCATGGATGATGCGTGGGACGCCGAATGGTTTCCCCTGGAAGAGCTGCCTGACGGAATCGCTTTCACCGCCAACCTGCGGGCGATCGAAGCTTTCAAGCGTACGCTTGCCATGCGCGCAGAGGGCGACCCGCACTCCGGCTGAGTTCCTTGTTCCTTCGATGGTGTAAGCGGCACCCATATCAGGAAGTTATTTTATTTTTATCCTCCATTTATGGATCGGGACGGCGATTCAGCGCATGTTCTGACCATGCCTGCAAAGATTCCGGCAGTGCTTCAAGAATTCCTTCAGGGCAAACAGGGGTGGATTGCGACGGCAGCCAGGGACGGAACGCCAAATGTCTCGATCAAGGGCTCTCTGCGACTGCTCGATGATGAGCACCTCGTATTCGCGGACTTCTTCTCCTTGAAGACCAGGAACAACCTCAAGGAAAACCCCAAGGTTGCGATCATGGTGTACGAGGACGGAAGCCAGCGCATGTATATGTTCAAGGGGGCAGCGGAGTTGCTCGCGAGCGGTCCTCTCTATGACCAGACCGTGGAGAGCTTGAAGAAGGTGACGCCCGATCTTCCCGCCCCCAAGTACGTGGTGAAGGTATCTGTCGAGTCGATCTATGATCAATCCGCGGGGCCCATCGGGGGAAGACGGATCGCCTGAGAGTGGAGTCACCCGGTTTTCCAACCCGAGGCCAGAGGAAAACTGTTATATAACTCATTCTTTATTCCCTTTTTATTCCCCATTAATGGAATGGACGTGGACAATGATGCAGTTTAATGATCGGGGGTTGCACCAAATGAAGCGTACGACAGCAGGGCAAGGCTGAATGTATGTTCGCCTGCCCGCAGGCACGCCCATGATACCTCCCGAGTTCTGCGGAGCCAGGACGGTCATGCTCGTGGATGGTCGGCCCGAAGCACGGATCGTGACCAGCCGGATTCTGCAACACGCGGGCTACACGGTAGTGACGGCTGCGAACGGGCGAGAGGCGATCGCCATGCTGCGGAGGGAGACGGTCTCCCTCATGGTGCTGGACATGATCCTGGAAGGGTCCTCAGACGGCATGGACTGCTACCGCGGGGCCATCGCCATCTTCGAATGGCTGTCGCGAGTGATGGCGACAGAAAGCTCGGTGCATCTTGAAGCGTGGAGGCAGCATTAAAGACATGACTCACTCCTCATCGTTTTTGCGTCGCGTGGTTTCAATCATGGCGGTGTTCCTGGCTTTATCGGCCGCCCTGTGCTTCGCACAAAACACCCCCGGGCTTACGATACCCAGCACCAAGGCTCCGGAGGGTGCGTTGGTGGACTCAGTGACTGCAGATGGGCCGGCTGCGAAGGCGGGCATCTCGGTTCACGACATCATCACTGCCGTTGAAGGAACCGCTGTACAATCTTTGAACCAGATCCTCGAAGCTCTGGCGCGGCATAAACCCGGCGACACCATGGAGTTGACGGTTGCCCGGGCTTCGGACGGTTCCCGCACCGACGTCACAATGACGCTGGGAGCAAACCCACGTGATCCGTCCCGGGCGTACATGGGGCTCGCGGTTCTTGCCGTCATATTTCTTGTGCCAGAGAGCGTAAGCCCGCCTGCGGAAAGGCAGGGGCCGCACGGCATTTGAGCCCTTCAAGAAATACCGATCGACATTTCCTCCATGTCTACGGATTGGCGGCTTTGAATGTGAGCATCATGCCCGCTCCATCAACGGAGTTGGGTCCCACCACGGTTTCCTGCGCGAGGAAAGCGATGCCCATCGTCAGGTTGGGTCGGCTCAGGTACAGCGTGAACAGCGGGATCGTGTCGGAAAACTCTCCTGTAAGGAAAACCGGCAGCGATGCAATGCTCTGTGCGTCCGGACCAGATGGTGCGCGCGCATTCGAGTTGTCGATGACGGCCCCGGCAGGCGCAGCGGCTTCCGCCCAGGTCGGCATGCTGAATGCAAGAAAACCCAGGGCGAGGGGGAGCAGGAATTTCGCTTTCATATTTGTACTGCCTTTCTTTAATCGCTAAAGAAAAAGTGCATTTCCGCGCGCCTGGAGTCCATTAACCCGATATGAAAAATCGAGAACGTGCTGTTATCCGAGCTGCCCTGACCAGTGCTCCGCTGTTTCCTGCCGTGAATGGTCATATGACAGGCGACCCTTGTAGCCAATGGCCGGCAGCCGGGCTATCATGAAAAAGTTGGACAGGATCAGTATGCCGAACAGGAGCGTGAGGAGGATGGAGGACATGGTGGTTGTGAAAATGCGTGGAAAGAGCTGGGTGAGATGGGCCTCGATCGGCGTGGTCCTCGTGACTGCAAGCACGGCGTTCGGCCAGCAGCAGGTGCCGGCGGTGCCCGCTCCTGCGGGCAATGCGCAGACCGCTGCCGTATCTCCAGGCCCCCTGCCCGTGGTCACGATCGATGAATGCGTTTCCGCGGCGCAATCGGCGGGCCCCGACCTCAAGCTCGCAAAGGTCACCCTGGACAATTCGCGCGCGCAGCTCACCCAGGTGCAGGGGAAGAACGGTCTCTCTCTCAGCGGGACCGGCGCTTACGTGCACGCGGGCAACCTGGCCGGCAGCTATGCTCCCTCCGTTCTGGCTCTGAGCCAGGGCAAGACGACTCAACCGGTGGGCGAGAATTTCCAGGGCGGTGTGACGCTTTCCGGCCCTTCGACCAGCGTCGGGCTCACCGCGCAGCACAGCGTGGTGGAGGGGACGCAACTGGACCAGGCGAGCGCCGTCAGCGTTTCCGGCAGCCAGGTGGTGTACGACGGCTATCCCGGAGGTCGCGCAGAGGCCGCCGTCAAGCAGGCTCAGTTTGCCTACCAGGCCGCGCAGGTTGCTTATGACTCCACGATGAAATCCGTCATCTATCAGGTGAAGCAGGCATACTACACCCTCCTGGGCGACCAGAATACCCTGCACGTGCGTGAGGCAATTGTGACGCAGGCCGAGGGAAACCTCGCGTACTATCAGGGATTGCTCAGTGTCCAGCGGGCAACTCCGCTGGACGTCCTGCAGGTGCAGGTCACCCTGACCCAGGCCCGGCTTGACCTGCGCACTGCTCAGAACACCCTTGCAACTGACCGCAAGAACCTTTCCCTCGCCCTCGGATGGCCTCTGGACAAGCAGTACACCGTCGCAGACGCCACAGTGCCGGAGCTGCCGACAAATACGTCGGAAGAGGCGTTGAAGAGCGCCTACAGGGACAGGCCTGAGCTTAGGACGCTGGCCCTTAACCTGGCGAGCGCGAACGTGAATCTCGCGTTCCAGAAGAGCCAGCTATCCTCCGTGGTCTCCGTAAACGGATCCCTGGGCTCCATCCAGGACTGGACCCTGAACAAGAACCTGGGCACGACCTTCACTGCCGGACTCTCTGTGGCGCTCCCGCCCCTGTATGACGGAGGACAGTCCAGCGCCCAGGTGCAGCAGGCGGCGGGCCAGGTGGCCGCGTACCTGCTCCAGCAGGACAAGGAGCTGCAGAGCATCACGATCGAAGTGCAGAACGCGCTCTTCGCGGTCCAGGATGCTCGAGACCGTCTTGACCTGGCCGGGCAAAACGTCAAGCAGGCGCAAGGCGTATACGATCTGCAGAAGGCAAAGTTCGCTGTCGGCCAGGCGGACACGCTGGACGTTCTCACGGCGTTTTCGACCCTGACAACCGCACAGACGGGTTTGGAGCAGGCAAGGAGCACTTACAACATCGCCGTCCTGAACCTGTTCAACGCCATGGGGCAATGAAGGAGAGCGACCCTGCGGGGAGACTTGATCGGGGCCGAGGGCCTGTTCCTACTCCGCCTCCGCGGCGACCTTTCGGCGGAATATGCCGATCCCTCCCAGACGTGACTGCAATCCGTCCAGGTATGTATAGATGACCGGCGTGAAGTAGAGAGTCAGGAGCTGGGAGAAGAGCAATCCTCCGACAACAGCGAGTCCGAGCGGCCTGCGTGATGCGGCCCCGCTTCCAAAACCGATGGCGATGGGGAGTGTGCCGAAAAGGGCGCTCATTGTCGTCATCATGATGGGGCGGAACCTGATGAGGGCACCCTGGAAGATGGCGTCCCGCGCGCTCGTTCCTTCCTTTCTCTGCGCGTTCAAGGCGAAGTCGATCATCATGATGGCGTTCTTTTTCACGATCCCAATGAGCATGAACACGCCGACGAACCCGTACAGGCTCAGGGACTGGTGGAAGATGAGAAGCGTGATCAGCGCGCCGAACCCTGCGGCCGGAAGCCCGGACAGGATCGTAAGGGGATGGATGAAGCTTTCGTAGAGGATCCCGAGAACGATATAGATCACGAGCAGGGCGATTCCGAGGAGGATCATCAGGCCGGAAAAGCTCGACTGGAACTGCTGGGCCGTTCCCTGGAAGCTTCCCGAGATCGTGCCGGGGAGCGTGCTCCGCGCCGCTTCCGTGACGGCGGCAACAGCGTCCCCGAGGGCGACGCCCGGAGCAAGGTTGAATGAGAGGGTCACAGCGGGGAACTGCGACTGGTGATTGACCGACTGCGGGCCGGTCGTTCGCACGGCCCGGGCCAGTGTGGAAAGCGGCACCAGGCGGCCGGAGTTCGAATGGATGTACAGCATGGAGAGAACGGATGGATCGTTCTGGTACGCGGGGAGCAGCTCCATGATCACCTGATACTGGTTGGCGGAGGTATAGACCGTCGAGATCTGGCTCGACCCGTATGCCGTATAGAGCGAGTTTTCTATCTCCGCGACCGTCACGCCGAGCTCCGCCGCCTTGTCCCTGTCGATCTGCAGGGTGATCTGCGGGTTGTTGAGGTACAGGTCAGTCCCCACGTCCTGCAGCCCGGGGAGCTGGCGGATCTTCTCCTGCAGGATGGAGGAATACTTGTACAGGTCCTCCGTGTTGGGGCCCTGCAGCGTATACTGGTAGAGGCTCCCGCTCACCCTTCCACCGAGGGGAAGGGAGGGCGGGTTCTGCATGAACACCCGCAGGCCGGGGACCGAGCTCACTTTGACCCGCATCTCCTGCAGCACCTGGTCCGCGTTGAGCCAGCGCTGCTCCCGCGGTCTGAGCTTGATCTGCAGGTAGCCGGCGTTGCTCCCTGCCGTGAGCCCGCCTCCGCCGACGGTGGACATGTACGACTCCACGTTGGGATCCTTGCCGATGATCGCGGCCACCTGCGCCTGGTGCGTCACCATTGCATCGAAGGAAGTTCCCTCGGCCGCCTGCGTGTAGGCGATGAGCTGGTTCGTGTCATCGCTGGGCAGGAAGTCCAAGGATATGTGTCCGAAAAGATAGATGGTTGCCGCCATGATGACGACCAGTGTCATCAAGGTTGCAAATCGATGTTTCATCACGAAGGTGAGGCTCTTTTCGTACACATTCCTCATCCCGTCGAAGAAGCGCTCCATGGTGTTGAACACGCGGCCGTGACGGGCCGAGCTGGCCGGGCGCAGGAATCGACTGCACAGCATGGGGGTGAGGGACAGCGACACGGCGCCGGAGACGAGGATGGCCACCCCGATCGTCACCGCGAACTCGTGCAGGATCCGGCCGAGTATGCCGCCCATGAAGATCACGGGGATGAAAACCGCCACGAGGGAGAGGGTCATCGAGAGGATCGTGAAGCTGATTTCCTTCGATCCCGTGCGCGCCGCCTCCTGGGCAGTGATGCCTCCCTCCATGTGACGGAAGATGTTCTCCAGCATGACGATGGCGTCGTCCACGACGAATCCCACGGCAAGGATGAGGGCCATGAGCGACAGATTGTTGATGCTGTACCCCAGTGCATACATGGCGGCGAATGTCCCGATGATCGCCATTGGGAGCGCGAGGCTCGGGATGATGGTGGCCGTCACATTGCGGAGGAACGCGAATATGACGAGGATGACCAGCACCACCGCGAGCAGGAGCGTGAACTCCACCTCCGAGATCGAGGAGCGGATGGACTGGGACCGGTCGTAGAAGACGTCGAGGCTCACCGTGGCCGGGATCTGCCTGCGCAGTTCCGGGAGCACCTTGAGGACCGAGTCCACCACCGCGACCGTGTTCGTCCCCGGCTGGCGCTGGATGGCGAGAATGATCGAGCGGGTGTTCACGAACCAGGCCGCCGTCTGGTCGTTCTGCACGCTGTCGATCACGTTGCCCAGCTCCTGCAGGCGGACGGGGTTTCCGTTCTGGTAGGCGACGATCACGGGACGGAACGCGGCGGCATCGCTGAGCTGGCCGGTGGCGGTGATCACGAACGACCTCTGAGGGCCGATGAGGGTGCCTGTGGGCAGATTTACGTTTGCTGCTTCCACCGCGCCCGTAATCTGGTCCACGGATATCTGGCGTCGGGCAAGCTCCAGCGGGTTGAGCTGCACCCGCACGGCGTATTTCTGCGCGCCGAAGACGTTCACCTGCGCCACGTTGTTCAGCATCGAGATGCGCGGGCCAACCACGTTTTCCGCATAGTCATCCACCGCCGAGGTAGGGAGCGTGGGTGAGTTCATGCTCAGGAAGAGAATTGGCGCCGCGGCCGGGTTCACCTTCTGGTACGAGGGCGGCGCAGGAAGATTGGCGGGGAGCTGGCGGATCGTCTTGCTGATCATGGAGTTCACGTCCTGGGCGGCCGCGTCGATGTTGCGGTCCAGGTCGAACTGGAGGGTGATCCGGGTGTTGCCCAGGTAGTTCGTCGAGGTCATCGAGGAGACCCCGGCGATAGTGGTGAACTGCTGTTCCAACGGGGTGGCGACGGAAGAGGCCATGATCTCGGGGCTCGCCCCGGGGAGGCTCGCGCTTACCGAGATGGTCGGAAAATCAACCGTGGGGAGGTCGTTGACCGGAAGGAGCCGGAAGGAGATGATGCCGAACAGGAGGATCGCCCCCATGACGAGGGTCGTCATGACAGGTCTTCTGATGAAAATCTCCGCGATGTTCATTTCTGCTTCCCTTGAGATTGGGTGCCGGGGGGCTGCGTCCCCTGGGCAGCGGCGGGCTTCACGTCCGCCGTGGCGCCCGGGACCAGCAGGAGCTGGCCGTCCGTCACCACCGTCTCACCGGGCTTCACTCCCGCTGAAATAGCGGAGACGGGGCCGACCTGTCGGGCAACCGTCACCGGTCGCATTTCCACCGTGCGGTCCGACTTGACGACGAAGACATACTGGCCGTTCTGCCCCGATTGCAGCGAAGCGGTGGGAACCACGATTGCGTCGCTCTGATTGGTGACCGTGAGGGTCACGTTCACGTATTGCCCGGGCCACAACCTGCGGTCCGTGTTGCCGAAGGTCCCTTTCAGCGCGAATGTGCCCGAGGTGCTGTCCACGGTGTTGTCAATGAACGTGAGGGTGCCGTTGACCGGTGTGCTCTCCTCACCAGTGACTGTCGCCTGGACTTTCAGGTCTCCGGCGGCCATGTATCGCTTCACATCGGAGAGGTTCTGTTCCGGCAGGGAAAAGCTCACGAAGATCGGAGCGAGCCGGTTGATGGTGACGAGCACGGACGTGTTTGCCTGGACGATGTTGCCGACGTCCACCTGGAGGTCCCCCGTGCGGCCGTCGATCGGGGAGATGACGGTGCAATAGGTGAGCTGCAGCTGATCGCTCTCCACCTGCGCCTCGTCGGCATTGACCGCCGCCTGCAGCGAGACCGTGCTGCTGTGCGCCGTGTCAAGCTGCTCCTGCGGCGCGAGCTTCTGGGTCACCAGCGCTTGAGTCCTCTGCTCATCCTGTCCGGCCTGGGCCGCCTGTGCCTGCGCCTGGGCGAGCACTGACCTGGACTTGTTCAGAGCGTCCTGGTAGGACCGCGGATCGATCCGGAAGAGGACCTGCCCCTTCCTCACCTCCTGGCCTTCCTTGAACGCCACCTCGACGAGCTGGCCGGTCACCTGCGGCTTCACCGCCACCGTCTCGAAAGCCACGGCGTGACCGATGGCGGTCAGGAGAACGGGAAGATTCTGCTGGGTCACGGTCCCCACGGTCACCGGCACCGCGCGGGCGCCTGCCCGCTGCGGCCTGGGATCCGGGGCGCAGGAGATCGACACGGCGAGGATTGCCGTTATGACGAGGAGGCGCGTGACCTGTTTGCGGTGCCGCGTCCAATAGATTTTCTGCATAGAATAACCAACCTTCGCTATAATTTGATGGAATCGTGACCCAAGCGGCAATGGGGCGTCAAGACGCTCGCGCATCTTACTCATAGCGCAGGGCGTCGATGGGATCCAGAGCCGCCGCGCGCCGCGCAGGATAGAAGCCGAAAACGACCCCGGTGAGCGCCGCGGAGGCAAAACCCAGGAAGACTGAGAAACCGGATATCACCGTCGGCCAGTGTGCGAACCGGGACGCCAGGAATGAAATGCCGATACCGAGCCCGATTCCAATCACCCCGCCTGCGGAGGCCATCGAGAGCGCTTCGATCAGGAATTGCAGCAGGATGTCCCGTCCGCGCGCTCCTACCGCCATGCGCAGACCTATCTCGCGCGTGCGCTCGGTCACCGACACCAGCATGATGTTCATGATGCCGATTCCGCCGACCACCAGGGACACAATCGCCACGGCAGCCAGCAGAAGAGCCTGGGTGTCAGCGGTAGCCATCCGCACCTGTTGGACGTTCGCGATATTGCGAACAGTGAAATCGTCGGGCTGGATCGGGGAGAGATGATGCACGAGCCGCAGGAGCCGTTCGGCGGCATCGATCACGCCCGACACCGTGTCCGCGGTCGAGGCCGACACCAGGATGCTGCTGATCCATGTCTGTCCGGTGAGCCGTTCCTGGTGCGTGGTGATCGGAACGATCACCACGTCGTCCTGGTCCCGGCCGAAACCGGTCTGTCCCTTTGTGGCGAGCACACCAAGGACCCGAAAAGGCACGCTCTTGACGATGATCGTGCTGCCGATTGCCCCACCGGCGGGAAAAAGGTTCGCCGCCACCGTGCTCCCCAGGACGGCCACCTTGCTGACCCGGGAAACGTCATCCTGGGTGAAAAAACTCCCCTGAGCCAGGTTCCAGTTTTCCACGCTCAGCCACGCAGGAGTCGTGCCGCCGATCACCGTGAACCAGTTCACCCCGCCCGCCACTACCTGTGCATTGGTCTGGGAATACGGCGCCGCCCCGGCAACCTCCGGCACATTGGCCTCGATGGCGGAGACGTCGTCCTGTTTGAGAGATGTCCGCGCCCCGCTGCCCAGGCTCACCCCTCCGCTGGTAACGCTGCCGGGGGTAATGACGATCAGGTTGGCGCCGAGGCTCTCGATCTGTTTCAGCACGACCGCCTGGGCGCCGGAGCCGATTGCAACCGAAGTGATGACCGCGCCGACGCCGATGATGATTCCCAGCATGGTGAGGAGCGACCTGCTGACGTTGCGCAGCAGCGCCTTCCAGGCGGTGCGTACGAGAACGATGAAGCTCATGCGGCGCCCTCCGCCGACCCGTGATCGGCAACGATCAATCCATCGTGAAAGGTGACGATGCGGCCCGACCATGCCGCGATCTCTGTGGCGTGGGTCACGACGATGACGGTGATGCCGTTCTCCTGGTTCAGGTGCTGGAACAGGGTCATGATCTCGACGCTGCTCGCGCTGTCGAGGTTGCCCGTGGGCTCGTCGGCCATGAGCAGGGGCGCGTCATTGACGAGCGCCCGGGCAATGGCAACGCGCTGCTGCTGTCCTCCGGAGAGCTCGTTCGGCCGATGCTCCATGCGATCGATGAGGCCGACCTTTTCCAGGATCGATCGCGCCCGTTCGTCACGCGCCTGGCGCGCGATCCCCGCATAGAGCATGGGCAGCTCGACATTCTCCCGCGCGCTGGTCCGCGAAAGGAGATTGAAGCTCTGGAAGACGAAGCCGATCTGTCGCCCGCGCACTAATGCAAGCTGGTCGCGTGAAAGGCCCGACACTTCCTGTCCTGCAAGCTTGTAGGAGCCCGAGGTCGGGTGGTCCAGGCACCCGAGGAGGTGCATGAAGGTGGATTTGCCGGAGCCGGATGGTCCCATGATGGCCAGGAACTCACCACGGTGTATCGCGAGGCTCACCCCCTTGAGCGCATGGACCGCGTAAGGTTCTTCGCCGTAGACCTTGGTGATATCCCGCACTTCGATGAGCGGCTCCCTGTCGACGGTATTGTTCATTACGGGCTCTGCCTCGGGGCGTTTCCGCTTGAGCCGTTCCCCTGCCCGCTTGCGCTTCCGCGGCTGCCACTTCCACCTGTTGAGCCGTTTCCGTCTGCTGCTGCGTTTCTTGCCGACGGACCGTTTCCACCGCCGCGGCGCTGGGCGACGATGATCCGGTCTCCTTCCTGCACTCCGTCACTGGTGATCTCGAGGTTTTTGCCGTCCGAAAGCCCGATCACCACCTGCTGCGGCACCGGTTTCCCCGCGATCAGCTTCCAGATCGTGACTTTGGACCCCGGGGCGCCGGCGACCGGCAGCGCGGCTGCCGCGCCGCCCGAGGACTGCACGACCCCCGCGCCGAAACCTCCCCCGCCGCCAAAACCGCCCCCCGGGCCTGCGGCGCCCGCCGTCGGCGCGGCGAGCGGTCTGTAGAGAACGGCGGCGATGGGCACGGCCAGCACATGCGTCTTTTTTCCCACCTGGATCGTCACCTGGGCCGTCATGCCGGGCAGGAGACGGCCCGAAGTGTCATGGACCTGCACCACTGTATCGTATGTCACGACATTCTGGACAGTGGTGGGATTTATACGGACCTGCAGCACCGTCCCGGAGAAAACGACGTTCGGGAAAGCCGTCACCGTTATCGCGGCGGTTTCCCCTTGCAGAAGACCGCCCACGTCAGCTTCGTCCACTGAGGTGTCTATCTGCATGTCCGTGAGGTTCGTCGCGAGGGTGAAAAGGGTCGGTGTCTGCAAAGATGCAGCCACGGTCTGTCCTACATCGACGTTGCGCGCCATGACGATCCCATTGAATGGACTCAGGATCACGGTCTTGGACAGGTTGTACTGCGCCTGCTCCAGCTGACCTCTCACGACCCCGATCTGCGCCTGGGCAACGCGCACCTGGGCCTGCGCGGCAAGGTAGTCCTGCTGGGCGGACTCCGCCGCGGTCTTATCCGTGTCCATCTGGTTCTGGTTGATCAGGCCCTGCGAGAGCAGGGGTTCGTCCCTCTGCACCGTCAGGTTCGCCAAGTCGAGCTCGGCTTTCATCTTGCCGACGTTCACCACTACGCTGTCCGCGTTTGCCTGCGCCAGCATGAGGTTTGCCTGGGCGGAGTCCACCGCTGCCTGGTAGGTCGTCGGGTCGAGGTTGGCCAGGACCTGCCCCTTGCGCACCTTGGAGTTGAAATCCACGTTGAGCGTTCGGATAGTCCCGGAGACTTCGCTCCCGATCAGGACCTGGGTCACGGGATTGACGATCCCTGTCTCACTGACCGTCGCCGCAATATCCGTGTAGGCGACAGGCCGGGTGACGTACGTGATGCCGTCTCCCTTGGAGAACAACGCGCGCAGAATGAAGAACCCTCCGAGGGCCGCCGCCACGACCACGCCGATAATGACTGCTGTTTTCGTTCGCACCTTCATTTCGATTTCCTCACAGTCCCATGACATTGTCGAGATTGAGAACGGCCAGCAGGTAATTGATCTTTGCCTGCTCGAGGCCGACCCGCGCGGTTGCGAGAGTGGAAAAAGCCGTCAACTCATCAAGGGTTGTTCCCAGGCCCACCGCGAGCTTCTCCTTTTGCAGATCGTACTGTCCCTGCGCCTGCTGCAAGTTCTGCACCGCCAACGCGTTGCGGTCTTTTGCGTCCGTCACGCCGAAGAGGGCGTTTTCAACGTCGATGGCGATGCTCTGTTCCTGTTGACCCCGCTGCACCTCGTAGGTGGAAATCTGGTCCGCGGCCTGCTGCACCAGGGAATTCCGCAGGCCACCATCGTAGACCGGGGGCAACGCGATATGTACTCCCGCCGCAAAGGCGCCATTGTTCACATTCGCCGTCCAATCCTGTCCCAGCCCAAGAGAAGCGTTGAGCGAAACGACCGGCAGGCCCTGGCTTTTCTGGAGCGCAAGAGCGATGCGTGCGGCGGTGATATTCTGCGCAAGGGTCAGAAGCTCGGACCTGTTCTGCATGGCGGTCTTCAGCGCATCGTCCTGCCCCATTGACGGCAGGTCGGGCAGCGGGCTGTCGGCCACGCTGTACTGCTTTTCCAGCGGCCATCCGATGGCCAGGGAAAGCTTCTTCCGGTCAGTCACAACGGTATTCTGCGCGGTGCGGACATCCAGCTGCGCCTGGGTCAGGGCGACCTGCACCTGCAGGACGTCAAGTGTCGTGGCCTTCTGTGCGGCGTACAGCCCCCGATACAGGGCGAGGTTCTGGGCGGCCTGTTCGGCGATTGCCTGGCGCAGAATGACGGTATCCTGATCCCCAAGGAGCGTATAGTAAGCCTGCTTGACCTGGTAGACGGTGCTCTTGAGCGCCGCTTCATATGTGACCTGGGCGATCCGGTAGGCAGCCTCTGCCTGCTGAACGGCTGCCGCCGCCTGTCCCCCGGGATAGCCGTCGAATACCGTCTGGCTGCCGGAAAGGACGAGCGCGCTCACCTGATCGTTTGAGGCGCCTTCTGCGATGGTATGCTGCGCGGAGAGGCCGACGCTCGTCGCAGGGCCCGTAAGAGAAAGGCCCCCTTTGATGTTTTCGCCGATCAATCCGCCTCCGCTCGCGGCGGCTGCGGCCATCGAGCTCGGCGGAGACGCCGTGCTCGTGCCATTGATGGTTCCCTGGTGGGAATAGTCGCCGCTCTCCCCCAGAGCCAATCCGTTCTTTGCCCGTGCCTGGTCAAGGGCGGCACGCGCCGTGTCCAGCGCAATGGTCGTCAGTTTCAGATTCGGGCTTGCCGCCTTCGCCGCCGCCACACTTTCCTCCAGCGTGACGGCAGGCAGGGGGACGGCCGTCTCAGAGGCTGGCGCCGGCTGCGCCGCGGGTGCCGCCGGATTGGCGGCCGTCTGCGCGATGCCGGGGACGGCGCTCAGAGAAATCAAGACGACCACGGATCTCAGCACTGATATTCGATTCATGTTGCACCCCTGACTTTACGCACCTTCAATGCCATGCCTCCTTGCAAATCGGTGCATCTGCATGGAATCTAAGCGGCTCGCCAGGAGGTTTTCCATTAACAGGAGATAAAAAGAAAATAACATTTGTATGTAGGCCAGTCGCGCCGCGGCGTCCCTCAGACAGACAGCTACCCGCCGCGCTCACCCCCACAGCCTGTCTGCGGCAAGAAGGGGAAGCATAGCCGCTCAGCTCTCCGTGTGCGTGCGGCGGACGTCGATGTCATCGGGATAGGACAAGGCCTCGCTCCCGCGTTCACCCGTTCTCACTCGAACGACGTCCTCAACCGGGTAGATGAAGATGATGCCATCTCCCTCCTTGCCCGTGCGCGCAGCTTTCATAAGCGCTGCAACCGTCGATTCAACATTGCGTTCGCTGAGTACGATATTGAGCTGGAGCTTGGGGAGCATGTCTTTGTGCCGGTAGGTATATTGCGAGGAGTGTTCCTGGCTTCCCTGCCGGCCACGACCGCGGATCTCGAACACGTTCATTCCAACGATCCCTATAGCCGCAAGCGCTTCCCGTACGCCTTCCAGCGCCTCTTCCCTGATGATTGCCTCGATCTTTCGAAACACTCTGAACTCCTTTCACGTTGACAATGCTTTATCCGACAAGGCATCCGCAAGAGGTGGGAAGAGTCAAAACAATGAAAGATGAACAGAGGCTTCAATGTGCTATTTTACAAGCCTTCACAGCTCGAAGCTGATGTTCCGCGCTCGATGCATCCAGGCATGCGCCGGACATCCGCGCTCAGGGCAGCGCGCCGTCCGGCGGAGCTCCCTGTTCCTTGCCCACCGATTCGGTCAGCTTGAGCAGCTTCTCCCGGTCGACAAGGCTCAGAGAGTCTCCCACTTTCAGAAGAATCCCCTCGCCCTGCATCTCGACGAGCACCCCGCGGACGATCTCCATCGGGAGCTCGAGACTGAGAGAGATCTCTTCGAGGCATTTTTCGAACGGGACCGCCTCCAGGCCGCCCGGAAGCTCCTGGTAGAGGTAACGCAGGTGCAGCGCGATCAGCCCCCACGCATCTCTCTTCACGAGGTGCTGGATCTTTAGGTGAGCGTTCTGGAGCCTTCGGCACAACTTGTCGATGATGCTGAGCGCAATCAGCGCATTGCGGGCGATCATGTTCTGCAGGCCTTCCCTATCGAAGACGAGCAGCTCCACGTCGTCGATTGCGGTCACAGTGGCGGTGCGCCGGATGCGATTGACGATGGCCATCTCGCCGAAAAAATCGCCTTTCTCCAGCACGGAGACCACGTGCGTCTTGCCGCCGAACCGCTTGCTGACTTTGACCTTGCCCTTCTGGATTATGTACATCTCCTCGCCCTCTTCGCCTTCCTGGCAGATCGTGGCGCCCGGAGCATATGCCCGCGAGAATCTCTTCAGTAGGTCATCCGGCATTTCAGAGCAAGTTTAACGGAATTCTTCCTCCGGGTAAAGCAAAACGCCGCAAGCGCCGCGCGGAAACGCCCGTCTTATGGTGGGGGGCACTATGAAAATCGTTCGCATACCGGGGTTGCTGGGGCTGCTCGTCTTGCTCGGAGTCGCTGTGGCCTGCGGGCCGTTTCAGGACACTCGGCCGTCGGAGGTTGATCTTTGCCCGCCGCAGCTCCAGGCAGTATTCACCACGGGTCCTTCCGAGCTCAGTGTCGAGTTCGATGAAGATGCAACACTCGTTCCGGACAAAACCAAAATCTCTCCGCCGCTCGCGATAACGGAGATCACGGGTCCCGGCAAACGGATAGTGATCCGAGGGGAGTCGCAGACGCCCGGAAGGCTGTATACGCTTGAAGCCGAGGCTGAGGACGCAAAGGGCAATCGCGCCTCATTCATGGCTGACTTCTACGGGTACAATGGAAGGGTGCCGAGGCTCCTCATCAACGAGTTCACCACTCAGGGGTCGGGCAATCATCCCGACGTCGTGGAGCTGAAGGCGCTCACTGCGGGCAGTATGGGCGGAGTGGTTCTCTTTCAGGGTACACCCTCCAGCTTCGACAACAGGATCGTCTTCCCTCCGTTGGAGGTGGCGCAAGGCGCTTTCATCCTGGTGCATTGCAGGCCGTCAGGAGACCCGGCAGAGATGAATGAGACGGAGGATATGACTGCGTCGAAAGGTTTCGATGCTTCGGACAGCGCCTGGGACCTGTGGATTGCAGACGGAAAAGGACTTTCCGGCAACAATGGCGTTCTCAGCCTCTACGACAGACCGGGAGGGAAATGCCTGGATGGCGTGTTGTACAGCAACCGGACTTCGCAATCGGATGAATTGTACCGGGGCTTCGGATCTGAGGAAACGCTGAACCGTGCGGAGGAGCTCGTTCTGGCCGGCGGCTGGAGGCCCGCTGGCGCCCGGGTGAGCCCGGAGGACGCCGTGAACCCGGAAGGCTCCACGGGTACGCGCTCCATTTGCAGGTCGTCAAGTTCAGCGGACACGGACAGCGCAGAGGATTGGCATATCGTGCCGACGCGCAAGGCGACCTTTGGCGCGGAGAACAGCGACGAGGTATACGCGCCCTAGAGCACTTCCTTGATCATCTTTTCCAAAGCCTGGCGTGGCACGGCCCCGATCTGCTGCTTCACCACCTTGCCTTTGCTGAACACAAGGATGGTCGGAATGCTCACGATATTGAACTGCTGAGCAAGCTCCAGCTCCGCGTCCACATCGATCTTCGCAATCTTGATCTTGTCCTTGTACTGGGCTGCAAGCTCCCGGAGGACAGGGGCAATCATCTTGCACGGGCCGCACCACTCCGCCCAGAAATCGGCCACCACGGGAACCGCGGACTTTGCTACTTCAGCGTCGAAATTGCTGTGTGTGACTGTTACTTCGTCGGCCATCCCTGTCTCCCTTCCTGTGCTTGAAGTGACTAATATATGTCCATGGGAGAGCAATAAGCAATCCCGCCCGGGAGCCATGAATGCCACTGATTACAGTGGCCGGCCTAGCTCTCTTCCCGGTCCCAGCGGCGCCGACGCTTGAAATCCTTGAGCCGGAAATCGTTTATGATTTCCCATATAATGGCCTTTTTTTCGTCGAGTATCCGCTTCTCCTGGGCGCCCATCTCGGTGTAGACGCGCTGCACCCTCTCCAGCACGGTAATAAGATCGTTCAGGAAAAAGCCCGCCTCCAGGATGTACTCCTTCTCCTCCCTGTCTATTGCGGCATAGTTGCGCGGAAACTTGCCGAGTTGGGACACCAGGCGCGTGAGGAATTGGGGTATCTCCTCCCGATTCGTGGAGGCGAGGAAGCGGAGCTGCGAATCGAGTGAGAGCATCTCCGCGGAGCTCATTGCGTACATGGTGTCGCGAAGGGCGGTGGTCAGGTCAGGCCAATGGTCCTTCTCCAGACCGGAGAGCGCACCCACCAGTCTGCGCACCTCTTCCCCCGCATCATTGTGGAACGGGACGTCGGGATACTTTTCGATGCGTTTGCGGTTCTCTTCCAGTATCTTGTCCGCGAAGCTCGGCTCCTTCTCCGCGCTGGCGCGCGGCGGACCTGCCATGACGCGCTGCTCTTCCCGCGCAATGAGCTCCTCGATTGCACTGATCTCCGCAAGGAGGAAGGAAGAGACGTCGATACCCGCACGCAAGGCCTTTATGTACCTGCCCTCGAACGCATCCCGCAGAGACCGGGGTTTGAAAAACTTGCTGATGTATTCGTCATACCTCTTGCGTATTTTCTCCATGCTGGAAGAAATCTCGCCCGGGGTCAACTTCTTGGAATTCACGATCCCTCTTCATAATATGAAAGCAATGCATTCGTCAAGAAATGCGCTGATTCCTCACAAACACCATGATGGCAATTCCTGCTGCCGCCAGGATGCCCGCCGTGCTGATGAACACCGAGCCATAGCCGGCGCTCACCGCGATGGACACGCCGATGACGGGTCCCAGCGCATTGCTTCCCGAGGCAATGGCGCTGGAAAGGCCGTAGATGCTTCCCTGCTTGCCGGACTGCGTCCTCTGCGCAATAAGGGCGTTCGCGGACGGGAGATTACCGCCGACGAAAAAGCAGCTTGCAATCCTCAAGAGCAGGAGCTCGAGCGGCGTGCGGGCGAATGCCTGTGGTATCATGAAGACCGAAGCCCCCACCATGCAGATGATCAGCGCGCGTTTGTATCCTATGCGGTAGCTGATCTTCCCGATGCTGAACGCGGCGAGCGCGCTCGATACGGCCCCCAACCCGAGGATCAGGCCCGTGGTGGATCCGACATGAGCGCTGCCCGCGCTCAAACCCTGGATGATCAACGGCAGGAAGGGGTTGAGGATCGAGCCCGCCACCTGGTCCGCCGCAATGACCGCCAGGAGCGACAAGAGAGCCTTCGAGGATGCGAGCGGGCGGAAATCGGGAACCATGCTCTTGAGAATCGACTTGCGGTTCGCCGGAGGTTTGAAATTGTCTCTTGCATACCGGGTGACGATCAGCGCGGCGGCGAGCAGGAGGACCGACGTGGCGAAGAAGTTCACGCGACGGCCGAACAGGTCCGCGATGACACCGCCAAACAGCGGACCAAGAGAGGAGCCCAGGAATATCGCCATCTGCAGAAGGCCGAGCGCGTACCCTACTTCTTCCCGCGGGGCTACCGATGCGACGAGGATCGTCGCGGCGGCAATCGTCCCCGTGATGCAGCCCTGGAGGGTGCGAAGCGCAAGAAGCTGCCAGGGGGCGGTTACCAGCCCCTGCAGCAGCATGATGACGACGCCGCCGACCAGGGCGCGGAGCAGCATGGGCTTGCGGCCGTAATTGTCGGCGAGACCTCCCCAGATCGGGGAAAAGAACACCAGGCTCAACGAGGGAAGCGCCTGCAGCAGCCCGGTCAGCAGCTTCAGCCGGGATGGATCGCTCACCCCGAGGTCCTGCAGGTAAAACGGGATGATCGGCGTGGAGGTCGTGAAGCCTGCCACCGCGAGCAGCTCGCCGGCCGCGATCGCGTAAAGCGTCCTTTTCCATTCAGGTCGTGAATTGGATCGAAGGTTCAGAGCATTTGCCTCGGAAGCATGATCTCCCCCATTATATAGAGACGCCTCTCCTCTTGCCAGACGGAGGCCTGGCGGAGTACCTATACGCATGCTTCATCGCATCTCGGTATTCCGCGGATTCTGCGGCCTGATGCGTTTTATCTCCGCATGCGTCCTTCTTCTTTCTGCGGCGGGCGCGCATGCGGCTTCTCCCCTGCACGTGGTTCTCACCGCATCCCTGCCGGATCCACCTGTGCTGCGGGCACGTTCAGCAATTCTTATCGAGGCGCGTACCGGCGCCGTGCTTTTCGAGGATCATGCCGACGAACAGATACCGCCCGCGAGCCTCGCGAAGCTGATGACGCTTCATATCGCCCTTGACCTTGTTGAAACGGGCAGGCTCGATCCATCCCGCCGCGTGGTACCCGGCTCTGATGCCTGGGCACGGAATATGCCCCCCCGTTCTTCGCTCATGTACCTGGGGCCGAACCAGGTTGTGACGGTCCACCAGTTGTTGCAGGGCCTGGTGGTCGATTCGGGAAACGACGCGGCGGTGGAGCTCGCGGACCAGATCGCCGGCTCCGTTGGAGGATTTGCCGCCCTGATGAACCGGGAGGCCGCGCGCCTGGGCTACTCGGCAATGCGGTTCGTGGAGCCCGCGGGGATCAGCGCGGAGAACCGGATCACGGCAAGGGAATACGTCGACTTCTGCCGCCATTTCGTTGCCGCGCACCCCGACGCCCTCCGCGACCTCTTCTCGTTGAGAGAGCTCACCTATCCCCTGCCGGAAAACCTGACAAACGGCAACAACGAAAAGCCGATTACCCAGGCGAACCGGAATGTGCTGCTTGGGAAGTACGAGGGGATCGATGGTTTGAAGACGGGGTATATCGATGAGGCAGGATACAATATCGCGGCAACTGCGGAACGGGGCGATATGCGCCTCATTGCAGTTGTGCTGGGCGTCCCTGATGTGGGCAGGGTGAGCGGCGCGGTTCTTCGCAACACGGAAAGCGAAGCGCTGCTCGATTATGGGTTTGCGAACTTCGTCGTGCTGCGGCCAGACCACAACGAGCCCCTCCCCGTGCGGGTGTGGAAAGGCGGGCAGCGTTCGGTTTTGCTCGGCCCGACGTCTGATCCCCTTGTCGTGGTGCCTCGAAGCAAAGAGCAGGGCATACATACCCGCATCGAGCAGGAACGGGAAGTCATTGCTCCCGTCCGCGCCGGCCAGGTCCTGGGCCACATTGTCGTACAACTGGATGGCGCGGAGCTCACCCGGTTCCCCCTGGCGGCGAAGACCGACGTGCCAGTGGGCGGCATCCTGCGCCGGGCCATGGATTCGGTCATTCTGCTGTTCCACAAGAATTGACCGCCGCACGATGCGTTTGTATTTTTCAATCATCACGCAGGAGTCCCGGCAATCCAATTCCCGGGCAGGGAGGAAATAATGGCAGTCCGTTCTTCGTCCGCGGAGTGGAAAGGGTCTCTGAAGGAAGGCGCGGGGAGCATGAAGCTGGGCAGCGGCGCCTACGAGGGGCCGTACACCTTTGCCTCCCGGTTCGAGTCAGGGCGGGGAACAAACCCCGAGGAGCTCATCGGCGCAGCCCACGCGGGATGCTTTTCAATGTTCCTGTCGGCGCTGCTGACTGATGCAGGTTTCATACCGACGCGCGTACGCACTACCGCCACCGTTCACCTTGATGAAGGTCCGACAATCACTCGCATCGAGCTGATGACGGAAGCGCAGGTGCCCGGCCTCACGGAATCTGCGTTCCTGAAACATGCCGAAGCTGCCCGCAAGGATTGTCCCGTCTCCAAGGCCCTTGCCGGGCCGAAGATCTCTCTCACCGCAAAGCTGGTGAAATAGGGGCGATGATCATGCGGCCTCTCCGCGGAGAGAGGCCGCTACGCCTGCTCCACGCAATCGCCCTTCTCCGTCATGATCGGCGTTTTGTTCGGACTGTCACGACCCTCGAGGCAGGGGGGGCGGCGCTCCAGCGCGGCGAGGCTGATCTCGATGTCCTCGGCGGCCTCCTGCGGTGTGAGGCACCCCACCGTCACCATGTCGCACGGCCGCACCGTGCTGTAAGCGAACGTCAGGCCGACAAATGGACTGACCCTTCCCGCTGCCATCGGCTTGATCGTCATGACCGGCTTTTTCGCGTTCCAGATGACCGAATGCACGTATTCCACCTCCACCTGCATGAGGAAGCCGGCGCAATTGTAGATCTGAGTGTACGTTTCCACGTCGTAGCCGTTCAGGTCGGTGAAGACCACCATCTCCGGCATGTGCGCGGAGAGCCCGGGGATCATCCCCTGGTCACGGATCATTTTCAGATAGTCCGGAAGCCGCGGCATTGCCCGGGCGTTCTTGTTCACCAGCTGCTCGCCGCTGGAGTGATGGGGGAAGCAGAACCGCGCGCCCTGCCGCGCACTTGCCGTGATCGCTGCTTCCGCTTCTTTGCGCGCAAGGGCTGAATCGTCCATATTCAGGAGCGGGGTGTCGATCCTGATTATGCCCTTTCCGGTCCGGTCCTCGGCGAGCTTCATGGCGTCGAGAACCGTCTGCCTGCCGAGAAAGAGCCCCATCACGGCATCCACGCCGTGAGCGAGGAACGCCTCGAGCAGCTCCGCAATCGCCTCGCGGGTGCGATGATGCGACCGTATCAACTCGTCGGCGGCAGGGCTTGTGTGGCTGTACCCGAGGATCCAGTTCGTGCCGATGATCATCCTGGGCAGAGACACTCCGCCGACTGTCGTGCGAGGAAACGCCGCTCTCATTCGACTACTCCTGTTTCCCGAAAAGTAGCATGTCGCGCGGAGGAGAGTCTACGACAGAGAGCCTTTACGGAATTGACTTTGCAGAATAGCATCCGGAAACAGGACCGGGGTGGAAAATGAGGACCCTCAGTCACACCAATACCTTCAACGACAGGAGCATTCCATGGATATCCTTCCCGAGCTCGTTGCGCGTCGCGCCCGATGCAGCATCGCCGCCGACCCGCTGCCCGTCGAGCAAATACAACGGCTGCTTTGCGCCTCGATCCTCGCCCCATCCTGCGCCAACACCCAGCCATGGCGTATCGTCGCCATCACCGGAGAGCGCCTGCCCGCCGTTCGTGAGGCTTTGAGTGAAGGCAACAAGTGGGCCACGCGGGCGCCCCTCATTGTCTTAATGGCAACCAAGGCTTCCCTGGACATGCGGCTTGAGGCGGGACGGGACTACGCCTACTTCGATCTGGGCATGGCAGCCCTGGCCCTCATGCTTCAGGCCACGCGGGAAGGCCTGTACGCTCATCCCATTGCCGGCTACACGCCGTCGAAGGTGGCAAAGGCAGCAGGGCTCCCGGAAGATTTCGTTCCCCTCAGCCTCATTATCGTTGGAAAGCCGGGGGACGATTCCCTTCTGAACGAAGGCCAGAGCATGCGCGAGCATGGCCCGCGTCAGCGCAAGGGCTTGGAAGAAATCGCCTTCAGCGAATCATGGGAAAAGCCCTGGGGAATGGAGGAGTTCGGGGATCTGCTCAGTCGACAGGGCTCACGTCGGCCGTAGGGGACATAAAAGGACCGACACACCGTTCACTCAAGTTCATGAATTTGCAGACGGCCGTTCCCTTGGGCGTGTAGGAGAGCTCAGGGTCTTACACACGGTAGGATCACTTTTTCTCTGGGCAAGAAGGTATTTTGGAGATAATCTGAACGCATGGAGCTGAGCCGCGTAGGGTCGAAATGAGGCTCGTTGCGGCGGCGTCTCAGCAGCTGTCAGGTTTGCGCTTTTGTCCCCTCATGTGCTCCGTGATTCGTGATCAATCGGGTTCGCCCCGAATCAGCCACAACGCAGACTCCTTGCGGCACACAAACCTTGAATGGAAAAGGGAGTTCTGGTATTCTGGTCTTCTGTAGTAGCCTTCACGTTCCCGAGTACCGTGGCACGGAGTTGTTCCCTGCTTTGAGCTGGCGAGTCGCGAAAGGCTGAAAATGTCTACGGTCAACTGTCCCGCCTGTGGTGGCGCAAATCCGGATACTCACAGGTTCTGCTCTCAGTGCGGAGCCATGCTTTCCGGACAGGTCATACGCGCTGAAACGCAAGGCGATGAGGAGCTTCGGAAGGTTACAGTGATTTTTTCGGATCTCTCCGGCTATACAGCGATGTCGGAGTATCTCGGGCCCGAGGAAACCAAGGCAATCACCTCTCAGATCTTCAGTGAAGCCGCCGCGATCGCAAGGAAGAATGACGGCTGCCTCGACCGGCTGATTGGTGACTGCGCTTTGATCCTCTTCGGTATCCCCCACCTCCACGAGGATGACGTGGTCCGTGCGCTCATGACCGCGACGGAGATTCACGCCTTTGTCGAATCGCTCAACACCGCAGATCTCGTTGCGCGGATCGGCCGGCGGCTGGCGATGCACACAGGGGTGAACACGGGAACGGTTCTGGCGGGGCAGACAGACCTTGAGTCGGGGGTTGAGACGGTGGTTGGCGACCCGGTGAACCTTGCCTCGCGGTTGAAAGACGCGGCCCGAGGAGGCCAGATCCTCGTTGGGCCCCTCTGCTGGCGATATACGCGGGAAGAGTTCGAGTACAGGGCGCTGGAGCCTCTTTTCTTGAAAGGCAAGGAGAGGCCTGTTCAGGCCTATGAGCTCCTGTCGAGGAGGCCAAAGGAGGCTCGGAGCAAGGCAGGGGCGCTCGATCGAGAGGTCCATTCGGCGCTTGTCGGGCGGGAAAAGGAGCTGGAGCTGCTCGATCGGCAGGCTCTCAACCTCATCGCTGGAGAGGGGTCGATCGTCTTCGTGCGGGGAGAGGCGGGTGTTGGCAAGTCGCGCCTTCTGACAGAGCTTCGCAGGAAGGAGCGCATGGGAGGTGCGCTCCTTCTGGAGGGGAGTGCGCAGTCCATCGGGAAGAACCTCAGTTTCCACCCCTTCATCGAGATGTTGAACAGTTGGGCGGGGATCAAGGAGGAGGACGGTGAGAATGAAACTCGTCGAAAGCTGGAAGCTGCCGTCCAAGAGGCGACTCGAGAAGAAGCGGGAGAGATCTTCCCTTTCGTGGCCATCATGAGAGGGCTGAAACTGGAGGGCGCGTATGCGGAGAGAGTGAACGGCCTGCCGGGGGATGCGCTCGCCAAGTTGATTGCAAAAAGCGTTCGCGACCTCATCAGGGCGCTCTCGAGGCAGAAACCCGTGATTCTGTTTTTGGATGACTTGCACTGGGCGGATCAGAGCTCTCTGGAACTCTTAGAAGGGCTCTTCAGGCTGGTTGGGAAGGAAAGGGTGTGTTTCATTGCCGCTCTACGGCCTTCAGAGCCGAATACCGAAAAACTGGTGGAGAAGACCCAGGAGTTATACAAGGAACGCTCTGTGCTCATCGATCTTCCCACCCTGAGCGCAACCGATTCGGAGGAAATGGTCTCCCATCTGCTGAGAAATCGAGCCGTGTCGAAGAACGTTCTGGATCTACTCATCGAGAGGACCGGGGGCAACCCGTTCTTCATCGAGGAGATCGTGAGATCATGGATCGATGAAGGGGCAGTGAGGGTGTCCAAGGAGGGATTCCAGGTCACGGAACAGGTCCACGCTGGAGACATACCGTACACGATCAACCAGGCGATCATGGCGCGGGTCGACAGGCTGGGAGAGGAAACCAGGGAAGTGCTGAGGATCGCCGCTGTCATCGGACGGAGCTTCTTCTATCGGATCATCGCTCAACTGGCAGAGAACGTCGGATCGTTGGACTCGAAAATAGAGAACCTGAAGGCGATCCAACTCATCGACGAAAGAAGAAGATTGGAGGAGGTCGAGTTTCTCTTCAAACACGCTCTTGTGCAGCAGGCAATCTACGACTCCCTACTCGTTCGGGAGAGAAAGAAGCTCCATGCGCGTGTCGCACAGGTCATAAAAACCATCTTTGCGGAAAGGCTTGCGGCGTTCTACGGAGTCCTTGCATACCACTACTGCAAGGCAGAGGACTTCAGCAGCGCAAAAGACTTCATGATCAAGGCAGGCGAGGAGGCCATGAGGGCTTCAGCCAGCAGTGAAGCGATCAGGTACTTCAAAGAAGCACTCGACATCTACTATCACAGCCATGGCTCTGAAATCAATGCTCGGGAGATGGCGCTGCTGGAAAAGAATCTTGCGATAGCGTATTTGAACAAAGGGCTGCATTCCGAAGCGATCGGTCATTTCACCGCAGTGCTGAGGATGAACGGCATCTCAGAAAGCAGTCTTTTGCTGGTTAGAATGGTCACCTTACCGATCAAGCTTGTCTCTTGCCTAAGATCGATTTACATTCCTCTGTGGAACTGGAAGAGGAAACCTTCTGAGAAGGATATTGAAACAATCAATTTGATGGCTTTCAAAGGCGAGTCGCTGTTTAATGTCGACCCAAAGGGCTTCATATCCTTTCTCATCAACGCGTTCTACTTTGTTAAGAGCTTCGATCTATCCTACGTGTCTGCGGGTTATGGAATGCTTTCTTCTGTTGCAATGGCTTTTTGCCTAACGGGCATCTCCCTCAGGGTCAGCGACAGAATACTACGGTTCCTCGCTGAGAAGATTGACAGCAATGACATCAGGTCCCGTCTCCTCCACGAGCAAAGCGTGGCGACACAGAGCTATCTGGCAGGAAGCTGGTCGGATTGGCTTTTCGATGAAGCCTTGATAGTCTCAAACCTGAAACGGGGAGAGCTTTTTTTTACAATCAACTATCTTTCATGGGCTGGCAGAATATTCCTTCAGAGCGGCCGATTTCGGGAAGCTGAGAGTCTCGGCAACATGCTCGCTGACATCTCGAGTTCGTACGCGAGTGACTTCGCGCAAGCTATCAGGCATCTGCTTTGCACGAACCGATTGGTGCAAATGCGCAGAATAGAAAGTGCATATGCCGAGATAACGCGCGGCCTTGATTTCATAAAGAACACGAATTTTCTGATGCTGCATTTTATGTTAAATTACCTTAAGGTCCGGATCGATACTCTGCGAGGCGATACCGCAGGGGCAGAGCGGGCACTCGCAGACGCCACGAGAATGGATAAGGAACTAAAGGCATATGCTCACTACCGGAGCGGCTTTCTTCTGAGCGCCCTGCACTATTATTTCGCCAGGCTGGAGCAAAGCGTCAGAGTGGCGGATCGGAAGGCCGCTGAGAAATACAGAAGGCTTTTCTCTGAGTGCTTGAGGAGGGAGCATAGGCTCTTGGCGAAAGTCGCGTCGGATCGAACTGAGGCATACCGAGTCACCGGCAATTACCATTGGCTCAGTGGCAGAACTCGCGTTGCCCTGGGATGGTGGAAAGCATCTCTGGACCAAGGTGACAAATTGGGGGCAAGGCTCGAGCTTTCTCGGACGTATTTTGAGATCGGCAGGCGCGTGACCTCCACTCTCATGTCACGCTCCCTTTCTGCCACGAAGAGGCAGATGCTCAGAGCGATGACGAATAGACATTTGGGCCTTACCGAGGAAGACTGTTTGTGCAGAGCTGAGATTCTCTTCAGAGAAATGAATCTGCAAAAGGACCTTGAGGAACTGCAAGAACTGAAGAGGGTTTCAGTAGAACCGCGCGCGGACATTCCTATCAAAGTGTAGTCGCTTTGGGGGCCCGGTTGCCGCGCTCGGCGTTGCGCGACTCGGCTGCGAAGCAGGAGGGCCGTGGGCGAGGGAAATCAGGCGATCCTATACATGACGAAGCCGCTGCAGGTTGTCCATTGTTTCGTCGAGGCGCTGCGCCAGGAGAGTAATGACCCCTTGGGCAAGTACCGGCCGCTCGTCCATCAGTTCCCAAAAGTCGTCAAGGAAATACGACAATTTTGTCGTCATACTAGGGGGATGGAGACCGTGCGGCCTCTCAGGTTCCCGATCACACTTCCAGAGCAAGAGCAACTGCCTGCTGCAAGTCCATGGCGTAGCCCCTCCTGAACGGTTCTTCCGCTCTTTCCCCGAAGGCAGCCCGAGCCTCCTCCACTTGCGTGAGCATCGATTCCAGCAAAGCAGGAAACGCCACCCCTGCTTTTTCTCGAAAGGATGTTATAGTGCCGAGCAGACAAAATGCAATATCTCCCTTTTTTGTCTGCAGTGCAATGGCGGCGAGGCCGCCCATTGCCATTACGATTCCAAAGCCATCGCCGAGCTCATTGAAGATGATGATGCTTTCTTTCGCTGCGGCCTCAGCGGCGCCTGCATCTCCACTACTCATTTTCGCAAGACCTCTGATTTGAAGCGCATACCCGAGATTTCTTCTATCGCCGAGCATCTTCCAGAGGGTTATGCTTTCTTCGATATCCTGACCGACTTCAGGCATCTTGCCCTCAAGGGCGAAGACCAAGGCTCGGAGGAATAAGGACCAGGCGATTCCCGACGGATCGCGGATTTCGCGGCTGATAGCCAGGCTCTCTTCCACTTGCGGGCGCGCCGCGGTTGTAACTCCCTGAAAGAAACTGACAAGCCCCAGCAACCCCAAAGAATAGGCTATTCCTTGTCTGTCTTCGACCGACTTGAAGAGTGTGTGGCTCTCTTTCAGCAAGTCTTGTGCCTCTTTCGGCTTGCCGCGGTCATTCGCCATCCATCCGAGGTAAAACAGGTCCCAAGCCAGGTTCTTTTGATCTCCCAGCTTCGTGTTCAACGCCAGACTCTGATTCAGGAAATCAAGCGCGGCCTCGTGGTCACGCTGATTGAACGCAAGAGCGCCAGCTCCAAGCAGCGCCTTTGCGCGCGCCGCAGGTTCCCCGTCCGCACAGCTCTCGAAGATCTGCGCGAGCAATTGTCGTCCCTCCGTCCAATGCCCACGCGCAAGCCAGAAGCGCCAGAGCGAGCCTCCCAACCTGAATCCTTCGGAAGAGCGGCAGCGTACAAGGCAGCTCACTGCGGAACGAATATTGTCTCGCTCCAGCTCGAGGTGTTCGAGCCATGCCACACGGTCCGCTGTGGTCAGTCTCGGCTCAATGCCTTCGACAAGCTGCGTGAAGTATCTTGCGTGTCTCAGCTCCAGAGTCGAATGGTCGGGTTCATCCGTGTTCTTCTCTTTTGCAAAGAAGTGAATCGTGTCGAGCATCCCGTATCGGATTGCATTTCCTTTTTCCGTAGTCGTTACCATGTTCTTGTCGACGAGACGGCTGAGCGTCTCCAGCACCTGGTCTTCCGACAGCTCTGCGCCTCCGCACACCTTTGCCGCCGCATCAATCGTGAATCCGCCGACAAACACCGAAAGCCTTCGAAACAAGAGCTTCTCTTCGCCTGTGAGGAGCGCGTAGCTCCATTCGATGAGCGCGTGGAGTGTTTGTTGCCTCGGAAGCGCTGTCCTGGTTCCCACTGAAAGCAGGCGGAAGCAGTCTTCAAGCCGAACGGCGATCTGTTCAAGGCCAATCTGCCTGACGCGAGCAGCAGCCAGCTCTATGGCGAGCGGTATTCCATCAAGCTTCCTGCAGATCTGCACGACGGCAGTCGAGGTGGCCTCTGACAGGCGGAATGTCGGGCTTTGGGATCTTGCCCGCTCCACGAAGAGACGGATTGCCGAGTATTGCTCCAGCTCGCCGAAAGGCGTCATCGTGTTCGGAACCTGCAGGCTCGCTACCTGCCATACGAGTTCTCCCGAAATGCCGAGAGCCTCCCTGCTGGTGCAAAGAACCCGAGACTCGCGGCACGAACGAATCACAGAGTCCGCAAACTGAGCGCAGGCTGCAATCAGATGCTCGCAGTTATCGAGAATAATGAGAAGCTGCTTTTCATGAAGGTAATCCAGAATCGTTCTCATGAGCGAGCGTCCTTGCTCTTCTCGGAGGCCTAGAACGCCAGCCACGGCAACAGGGACGAGTGACGGATCCGACAACGAGGCGAGCTCGACAAACCATATGCCATCGCGATGTAAATCCAATAGCGCTTTCGCAACTTCAAGGGAGAGCCGAGTCTTGCCGGTGCCCCCTGGTCCACACAGAGTCAAAAGCGGCGTGGTCGTGAGCAGTTGCCCGATCTCAGCGATCTCCTGCTCTCTCCCGACGAAACTCGTTACCTGGAGAGGTAGATTGTTGGGGATTGCCGCGAGGGTTTGAAGAGGGGGGAACTCGTGAGGCAGATCAGGGGCGACTACCTGCCAGAGTGGCTCTGGATGGGGAAAGCCCTTCAAGCGATGCGAACCCATCTCTCGGAGACTCACCCCACTCGGTAGCTCGGGCCGGAGCAGATCCGCTGTTGATTGCGAAACAAGTATCTGCCCGCCATACGCGGCAGACATGACGCGTTGGGCAAGTGCTTGCGTCGAGTACCCCGAGTACCCCCCCGAAAGATCCTCGATCATCCCAGGCTGCGCCGCGCCAGTTGTGATTCCCATGCGCACGCGCATCGGCCCCGCTGGCCACTCCTGTTGTTGAAGAACGCGTTGGGCCTGCACTGAAGCCTTGAGAGCGCTCAGCGCCATATCGAAGGCGGAGCATGTTGCATCACCCGCGATCCGAAACAAATGACCTCCGTTCGTTTGGATTGCTTCGCGCAGGATGGAATGGTGGCGTGAAAGGAGGTCTGGCAGCGCGTCTGGATGTTCCTGGGCAATTCTGGTGCTGCCTTCGATGTCAGTAAAAAGGAAAGTGACGGTGCCGCCGGGCAGTGTGCTCATGGTCTGCCTCCAAATACGCATGGCGATCCCCTACCCAAGGGGATCCGCAGTGGATTCATACCATTCTGCCGACTTCCACGGCGAACTCCCCCGTCGTTCTTCAAACGCGCAGGGCATCACTCATGCCGGATCCGGACTGTCCCTGTTTCTGGCCGGCCCGTTGCAGATTCTCCATCACCTGGTCGAGTCGCAGGGCCAGAACTTTTATGACACCCTGGGCCAGAGCTGGTCGTTCGTCCATGAGTTCCCAGAAATCGTCGTGTTCGATTCTCAGCGCGGTGACGTCGGTGAGAGCAAGGCAATCAGCCGACCGCGGACGGCGCCAGATGATCGCCATCTCCCCGATGGCCCCCTTCGGTCCGCGCGTCCCGATCTGACCGATGCCTTGCACAACGATGGAGGCCTCCCCGTCGACGATCAGGTAAAGGCAGGAGCCGGGCTCATCCTGATGAATGAATGTCTCCCCGGCCTGAAAATGCACCTCCTGCGCCACTTGGGCCAGAGGCAGCAGGTCTTCACCGGCGAGTTGGCTGAAGAGCTCAGCGCCCTTCAGAAACAGTACACGTTCGATCACTGGAAGGGCCATAGTTCCTCCGAGACGGTGTCTGGCACAGGTGCGCAGCCACGGGTCGTTGCCCGCTGCGACCTCGGCAAGCCGGATTTCAGCCGGCTGCCGCTCGATGCCGAATCGTTTCCCCGCAATGGCCCGCACTCGGTCTTCCGGTGCCTCGAGCGCGGGTATCAGGAGAGTCTTCGTTTCACCAGAAAGCATTGTATCAAGCAACTCAATAGCCATGGCGCGAGCCTTGCCATTCCCCGGGTCGAGTGCCTGTCGCAGGTTTGATATCCTTTCATCGGGGTAAAGCAGACCCAAAACCAGACAGATACGGTCGAGGCAACCACGCTCGCGCAATCGCAGAGCTTCATCGATCAATGAGCTATCAGCCTCTGGGCACAGATCTGCGTGCCAGACAACGAGGGTGTAGTAGTTGCGGATCTCCCCCATCAATTCCTCGTGCAACTCCTTATGAACAGTTGAGGAGAATGGGCCCATGCCAGCCATAGCTGCAAGAACCGCGGCGCGAACCATGGCATCCGGCTCCCGGATACGCGAGCCTAGGGCCTCGGCTGCTATCTTGCCTCTGAGTCGGCCCAGCAAGGAGGCAATCCATGCCCGCACAGTCGGAGCGAGCGTCGTATCGATCAGAGCCGCGCAGAGGTCGCTCCCTATCTCGGTGCCATAGCAAGCCAGGGCTTCAGACGCTTCCGCTGCGACCGCTCTCTGGCCGAGGGCTGCGATAAGATGGGGCAGCAGATCGCGGTTGCGCAAGACACCCGCGGCGCGTATGGCGCTGGCCCGAACCCGTGCGGGGCAGCTGACGTCGAATAGCGGTCCTAGTCGTGGCGCATCTTCCGACCTGCCGAGGGCAGCGAGGGCTCGCGCGCCTTCCATGCGGAGATCCGGATCGTTGGATTCCAAGAGTTCCTTGAGGGCGGAAGCGACAGTCTTCTCCCATTCGCCACCGCCATGCCGACCAAGGGCGGAGAGTGCAGCGCCGCGCACCTTCGGGTTCTTGTCTTGTAAGAAACGTCCTATCCTGTCGAGCGCCGCTCTTCCCTCGAGGGTGCACAAGGTGCCAATGGCTTGGGCGCGAACCTCGCTCTCGGGCGCGTCCAAGAGGGGGGTAACCTGTTCGGTCAGGGTAGCCGTTCCTTCCAAAGACAAATGGCGAAGCGCTTGCAAACGGACTTCGGCGGACGGGTGTCCGAGCAGCGGCGCGACATAAGGGACCCAGTCAACCTTCGGCGCCTGCGAAATCAGATCAAGGGTATGCACGACGAGCAGTTCATCTGTGCCGCGCAAGGCGGTCGCCAAGACCCGGATAGTTGTTTCGTCTGAGATGTCATATGTGGAGTTGGCGAAATCAAGGCGTCTCTTCTTTAGATTCTCAGCCAGGGCTCGCCGGTACTGTGTCTGACCCCAGCGCAGAAGGAGGATCCAAAGTATTGCAAAACCCAGTACGGGAAACGACCACGTTGTGTAGGACCAGCCTTGCACTCGTTGCGAGAAGAGGAATACGAAACCCAACAGCCCGAAGCTCACCGCATAGACGATCTCCAGAATCGTTTTTGCTCGCTGGCGCAGGCCCGCTTGCACCGGCAGATACAGCACAGCCATCGCGGATGAGTTGATGGTCTGGCGGAATAGCGGGTCAGCGGCCCGCACGAGCGCCATCGCCAGGAGTGCGCCGCCGGTCGCCACTCCGAGGCCTGCTCCAAGGGCCATCGCGAGCGGGAAAAATACCAGAGCTCCGAAGACACCCAGGCGTCGCATGACCGTGCGGGTGAGGTAGAGCTGCACAAACAGAGCAGCGAGGCCGATGACGACGCCGAACGCACCCAGGAATTCCACCATCTCCCGGCTGCGACCAGAATAAATCGCCTGCAAGGCCAGAAAGAACTGGTACGCGCCGGTATTGATCAGAAGTGCAGTCAGGACTGTAAAGGCGCTGATGGCCAACAAGAGGGGAGAGCGAAGGATTGCGCGCAGATCCCGCAGGAGTGACGCCCTTTCCCCTTTTATTGCCGGTGGATCAGGTCGCAGGGCTTCGGAAGGTCTTCCTTTCGTCTGCGTCTTTCGCTGCGAACGTCCAAGGGCCCAGTCGCAGAGGATGCAGAGAGCGAGTGCACCTGCCACGACCAACAGAAGGTTGTCCACGCCGATAAGGGATACTCCCGTGCGCAGGCCCAGACTGGCGAGCATCGCCGAAGCGGTGCCCCCAGCCGACATAAGACCGAAAAGCCGCTTCGCTTCTCGGGGGTCGAAAATTCTAGCAGCTTGGACCCAGAACTGGGCAATGACAAGGGTAGACCCCGCGTCTATGAAAAGGAAGAGAGCGAGAAGCACGGGAAACGTGTGGCCAAAGCTCATGCCCAGCAGAATGCGCAGGACCAGCGCAATAAGAAGAAGGAGCACATTTGAGCCGATCACTATCCATCTCATAGGGAGGCGGCTAACCGCGAGGCTGTAGAGAAGGAAAACCACAACGCTGGAGATGCCGGAGTAGATGAATACGAAAGGCGTCGCCGCTGCTGGTAGCGCGCTCAGGAATAGAGCGCTCCCCACGGCAAGGCCGACGGTGAGAAAGCCGCCGATAGCCGCAACAGAATAGAGGATCATCCAGGCCACCCGCACACCTTCGCCGGGATTGATACCGATGAGCGCCGGGAGACGCTTCGTGACAGGTAAGGTGGTTGGCTTTTGCGAGCCGGTAATAGAATCCATCACTTTTCTACAGACCCGACCTTCGAATTGCGGCCAGAATAAACCAGTCGACCCTGAGCTGCAAGAGCACCGAAGGAATCACGCCCGTGGAATCTCGCGACCAAGCTGGAAATGGTACGTTCATAGTGAGCAAGGTCAGGTTCCCGCTCATCAAAACGCGTCGAGCAGCTCTGTCGCTTCGCGCAGGTCGATTGGAATCCCTCTGTGAATCAGCCGTGGATTTCCGACAACAGGATGAGCAGGGAAGGAACAACCGCGCTTTTTACCTGGAGCTAGGAATAGGTGGGGAACAGTGAGAGCACGACCGTCCTGGCTGATGCGCTCTCATCCCCTCGCAACCGTCTCGGATTCCTTGATATGGCAGGCCTTTTCGGCTGCACGGAGTCAAGGACAAAAGTCGATCCGTGAGATAGCGTGAACACACTTCGCCAAGTACTGGCAATAAGCTAAAATAGTCGAATGGATGCGTTCTTGCTTCCCTCCATCGTGAATGCAGTGGTTTTGCTGGCGGCCTGCTACTTTTCCTCGCGCTGCGCGGTCGGCTACGCAGTGCGCGCGATCATCGTTCGCTGAAAACGCTGCGTGCAGGAGCTACATGGGCGAGGCGCAGGGTAGTAGCCACGAAGGCTTCTTACTCAAAGGCGGATAGCGGCCTTCCTCTTTGAGAAAGGCCGCACCCTTCAACCGCCCGCAGCCGTTGTTCGATTAGAAAGATGCCGCCTCCTTCATTCCCTCCTGCTCCTCCGGGGCAGCTTCCTCCTTTTCCTTATCCTCCACAATAGCCGGCTCCCCGTCCGTCTTCTTCTGCTGGGGCTTGAACTCCACGTGCTCAGCGACGATCTCCACCCGCGAGTGCGGCTTGCCGTCCGGGTCCGTCCATCTGTCCTGCTTCAGACAGCCGACCACTCGCACGCCCCGGCCCTTCTTGAGGTATTCACCGCACACCTCCGCGAGCCTCATCCACGTGGAGACGTCGAAGAACGAGACCTCCTTCTGGAACTCGTCGTCCTGCTTCCAGGAACGATTGCACCCGACCGAGAATTTGCAGACGGCCGTTCCCTTGGGGGTGTAGGAGAGCTCAGTATCTTACACGCAGTAGGATCACTTTTTTCTCTCCGGCAGAGCAGAAATAGATATTCTGGAGATTTCCAGAGGGCCCCTTTCGTTGATCTAAAGCATGTTGGGGGCAGTTCATTTTGGAATTCTCTCACACCCTCGGAGTGTGCGACATGACTCTCTGCAGCGGTTGTTTGCAGAAGGGGGACCCCTCGAACGCGACGCGCGTTAGTGGCAAAAAAGTAATACACCTCCTTGATCGTGCCGTATTTGGACCTCCTGTAAGCGTTAAAAAGGCCTCGTAAGATACCTATGGGGGTGCAGAGAGATAGCAGTGGTGAGCAAGGCCAAACGCTACACGCAAAAATTGCCTGCAATACTATATAGAAAGACTTATATTCTACGGAGTCACGTCTGGAGGCACTTATGCATGAATATGCCATGACAGTCGACGGTCACGCCGTCGAGGGTGCGAAGTTTTTCCCTGTCATCAATCCTGCGACAGGCTCTCCGTTCGCTGAAGCGCCTGAGTGTACACCGCAGCAACTCGATGACGCTATCGAGGCTGCCGAACGCGCCTTCGGTTCCTGGCGACAAGATGAAGCGCGACGCAGAAAGGCTCTTCGCGACTGCGCTCCAGCAATTCGCAACCAAGCGGACCTCTTGGCCAGAATACTTACCCGTGAACAAGGCAAACCGCTCGAGAAAGCAATTGGGGAGGTGGGAGAAACTGCAAGCTTCTTCGAAGAAGTAGCTGGCCAGTCCATCCCGTGCGACATTCTAAAAGATGACACTCAGGAGAGAATAGAAGTTCGGCGCAAGCCGTTTGGTGTCGTGGCGGCGATTCTTCCGTGGAACTTTCCTCTTATGATGGCTGCTTGGAAAATTGGACAAGCGCTCCTCACCGGGAACACGATGGTGTTGAAGCCGTCCCCTTACACCCCGTTGTCAACACTGAAGATGGGCGAGTTCTTGCTCGACGTGCTGCCTCATGGCGTGCTCAACATCATTTCGGGAGGCAATGATCTTGGCGCAGTGATCACAACAAATCCCTTTGTCCGAAAAATCTCCTTCACGGGTTCAGTGGCAACGGGCAAAAAAATCGCTCGGGCTGCAGCAGCTGATCTCAAACATGTGACGCTGGAACTCGGCGGCAACGACCCGGCGATTGTCCTGCCAGACGTCGATATCGACCGCATCGCGGAAGAGGTGTTTTGGAACGCTTTTAACAACTGCGGACAGGCCTGCATTGCCATAAAACGCGTGTATGTACATGAAGACATCTATCCGAAGATGGTGGAGGCGCTGGTGAATCAGGCGAGAAAAGCAAAAATGGGAGATGGGTTTGATCCTGCAGTGCAGATTGGCCCGCTTAACAATCGAATGCAGTTCGAGCGCGTTTTTGATCTGGTCGACGACGCTAAAAGGTGCGGCGCGCGGATGGCGATAGGCGGCAATCCGCGCCCTGGTTCAGGCTATTTTTTCGAGCCGACAATTGTCAAGGATATCAGTGACGGCACGCGTCTAGTTGATGAAGAGCAGTTTGGTCCTGTGCTGCCGGTTCTTCCCTATCGAGACATCGAAGATGCCCTGAAACGAGCCAACGCGACTCACTATGGACTGGGCGGTTCGATCTGGACAAATGACCTGGACAGGGGGATAGAACTTGCAGCAAAGCTTGAGTGCGGAACGGGCTGGGTGAATCAGCACTCCACACTGGACTTCTCGGTGCCGTTTGGCGGAACGAAATGGTCTGGAATTGGCCACGAACTCGGCTCATGGGGGCTAGAGGGCTACACCCAACTACAGGTGGTTCGTGCTGCAAAGGGGTAACGTGAATTGAGGCGGATCTGCCTGGCCACTATATTCTTGAAATGATATCAATCCCCGAACACAGCGAAGAGCCCCGTTAAGCGTTACGAACGGTGAAGCAGTTGGTTGCCTTGCAGATGACGGCCGGCGCGAGTCGCCGCCTCTTCGCAGATTTTCTCAACAAGCGTAAAGAGGAGAACACATGGCCAAGATCCTTGTTCACCTGACCGCGGGACCCGAAGACCCCACGCGCGCGGCGCTCGGATTTCTCGTAGCAAGGGCGGCCCTCGAAGAAGGCCACTCGGTCAGCCTATTCCTAGCAGGCGAGTCAGTACAGCTGTTCCGCGGAGCGGTACTCGACAACCTCGTTGGCTTGGGTACCGGAAAACTGCGTGAGCACTTCGATGCTCTTGTCGCCGGTGGCGCCCGATTCTACATGTCGGGCATGTCAGCAAAGGCACGAGGGCTGACGGAGGCCGAGATCGCTGGCAAGCTCGCGGAGTTCGCGATGCCCAACGTTCTTGTCAGGCTATCCCTCGAACACGATCGCATGTTCACGTACTGAGCACCGTGGGCCAAGCAGATTTTCTTGGCGAGAAAGTCGTTGATCTCGCTGTGTCTGGGGACAGTCGAGATCTTCTTCTTGCTGCGGTTTACGAATACTGAGTGCTTCCCTCCTTCTCGAAGCAACTCACACCCATTCTTTTCCAGGTGGCGGATCAGATCTTTGCGGTTCACTCAGATATGATTTGAAATGCTTCCCGAATTACATCGCGGCCGGCAAGGTCTTCCTCGGCAAGTTGACGATTGGCTTCAAGTACAAGCCGTACGGCCTCTCTCAGATTGTCTCTCACCTCTTCCAAAGTCGCGCCCTGAGTATTGGCACCGGGCAATTCCTCGACGAATCCGATATACCCTTGGGGCACTCTCTGAAAAATGGCCGTCAATGACATGTCAACTCCTTCATGGGACTTTAGCCGTTTTCCTGGATCTCGCCAAGATCAGCCGGGCGGAATGGGCCTGCCAGAGACCGTTGTAGTCCAGGGGAACCAGGCTCAAGACGCTGATCTTTGCGCATCAGTGAAACGAAGCAGCGACATAGAAGTGATCGCCTCCGGATTCACGATCGTGCCGGTCAATGTAGTCTTTCCAGAATGCGGACGAACGACGCCGAGGACTTTCTGAAGTCGTTCAAGCCACAACGTCGGCAAGGATGCGACTGCGTTCCGCGGCTGATGCCTTGGCGTTCGAATCCACGGCGGGCCTGCTGGTAACGGTGAGGGCGCCCTCGGCCCAGGCGCCCCCCGCCGCCACGGTCTTAGAAGCTCACAGCCTCCTTCCCGTCTTCCTCCTGCTCCTCCGGGGCGACTTCCGCCTGCGCGTCGCTTTCCTGGTCCTTCCCGTCGGGGTCCGTCTTCTTCAGCTGCGGCTTGAACTCCACGTGCTCAGCGACGATGAAGATGCGCGAGTGTGGCTTGCCATCGGGATCCGTCCACCTGTCCTGCTTCAGGCGGCCGACCACTCGCACGCCACGGCCCTTCTTGAGGTATTCCCCGCACACCTCTGCAAGCCGGGCCCACGTGGAGACGTCGAAAAAGGAGACCTCCTTCTGGAACTCGTCGTCCTGCTTCCAGGAGCGGTTGCACCCGACCGAGAATTTGCAGACAGCCGCTCCCTTGGGCGTGTAGGAGAGCTCGGGGTCCCTCACCAGGTTGCCCTCGATGAGAATGGAATTGAGATTGTTCATGCTTTCCTCCTCGTGTCCTCTAGTACAGGGCAACGGGCCCGCTGATTCATACCGCCTTTCGGTTGATCTGGCGGGAAAAATCGCATACGTTTTCCCCATGGCGGAGCTGGAACTAAGAATCAGCGGAGATTGGATCGAGCTCAAAGGAAAATCGAACGATTTCCACGCGCTGATCGACATGCTGGGCATCCCGTCGTACGAGCTCAAGGCGGCGGCGGAGAAGCTTCGGCATTCCGTGGAGCAGGGGATCGTCGAGTTCAAGCGTACGCTGCTCATGCCGGTCCTGGTCGCCCTGGAAACTGCCCGCTACAAGTCGCTCGCGGGCCAGGAGATGACCACGCATGAGAAATCCCTCGCCGTGCTCCTGCTCGCCATCCTCCTCCAGCGGCTGCTGTGCACGGAGGTGCTTCCCCTCAGCCGTGAACCGGATGAAAAACGCAGCTTCGGCGTGGAGTCGATGCAGGTGGGGGCGATCCTCGCCGACGTGAATGCGCGGATCAAGAGAAATCCCGCGCTGCGCTCTCACGTGGCCATCAAGAACATCCTGATGCAGGTGCAGCGCTACAATGCGGAGAACAAGAAGATGCGCGCGCTCGTGCCCACCATCAAGCCCGAGATGCGCAAATCCTTTCTGACGAATTTCACCCGGACGTTCGAGGAGATAATCGGAAGCATCAGGCGTCACTACGCCTCCCTCCTGCAGGAGCAGGCGGACACGGAAAAAGGGAGCCGTGACGTTTTCACCTGGTCTCTGCTGCCCCTGAAGGAGCTCGCCCCCCTCCTTGCCAGCCAGGCCCGCGAGGTCGCGCGCATTCGTTCCACGCTCGCGCACGCGCGGGATGAAAAATACAAGACGCGCGAGGTCCTCGTGCGCCTCTATGACGGGCGGCAGGCCGTGCTGAAACTGATCGAGGAGGAGCTCAAGGTCTATCGCAGGATCTGCCAGCAGGCCCTGCAGTATGATCTGGATGCGTGCTCACTCGCCGTCGCAACGGGCTTTCGCGACGAGATTGTGGCCATCCTGGACAAACAAGGCAGGCGGGAGGAGCCGGCGTAGGGGCTCGGGAGCCAGCGGAGTACCACAGCCGGGCTGGCGGACTACCGCGGATGGATCAGACGTCCTCTATGCCGACCAGGCGCAGGTGCCCGTCGCGGTACACGTGTTTGAACCGGAGCTCCTTTCTGCGGGAAATGAACACAAGCTCTCCCTCGGCCAGGTAGAAGTCATCCAGCTCTCTCTCCACGTCCAGCGAATAGTAGCGGGTGAGATATTCGAGGAGCCCGTCGAGGTTGATCTGCTCGAAATGCTCGACCAGGCGATTGAAGATCTCCCGACTTCCCGCCCGCTCGAGGAAGTACATCTTCTGAGCCATGAAGAAAATGATGTGATCCCGCGTGTGCTCCATGGTCGCTTCTATGATCGACATATCCACCCGATAATCTCCAATGAAAAATCCCCCGCGTGCCGCCCAAAATGTCACGGTGTACCGTGACGGCGCTTTCCTGCTATACTGTCCCTGGAGGACCGTGATGGCGATGGGATTCAGTCTCGAGATCGATCCGTGGGTCTACAGGGCCAAGTTCCATGAGGACGGCGGCTGGACGGAGGAGTATGTCGAAAAGCCGCACCTCACCCCGAATGAGGAGGCCGCGCTGCCCGTTTCCGAGAAGGCTGAGTTGTTGTTGCGACGGAACAATTTCACCGACCTCCCCCTCGTCAGCTATACGAGCCAGTATGGAATGGGGTGCTTCGAAGGACTGAAAGCCTTCCCCCAGCCGGACGGCTCCCTGAATCTGTTCCGACCTGATGAAAACGGGAAGCGCATGGAGGCATCCATGAAGGGGCTGTTCATGCCCGGATTTCCTCCTGACATGTTCCTGACCGCGGTGCGCACGCTGGTAGGCAGGAACAAGTGCATCGGTTTTTCCCCGTCGTACGACCCCGCGTGGGCCGCCGCTGATTTTGTGCAGGGCAATGCCGTGTATGTGCGTCCCTTCACATGCGCCGAGCCGGGGATCGGGGTGGGGATCAGCAAGAGCCCCTGGGTGATCGTCATTACCACGCCGGTGGGCTCGTATTTCAAGCCGGGAAATACCAAGGCCGTGACGACGCGGAGGGTCCGTGCGACCCCCGGCGGCACGGGGTGGATCAAGGCAGACTCAAACTACGTCACCAGCGCCCTTGCAAAGAGGGAAGCGGAGATGGCCGGGTACATGGAGGCGGTTTTCCTGGATGCCCGGGAGCATGCCTATTTCGAGGAAGGCTCCTCCTGCAACATCTTCTTCGTCATGAAGGACGGCACCCTTGTGACCCCCCGTCTGGAAGACACCATTCTCCCCGGCATCACACGCAAGAGCATTCTCATCCTCGCGCACGAGAGGGGCATACCGACGGATGAGCGGCCCGTGTCGGTCAAGGAAGCTTTCGCAAACGCAAAGGAATGCTTTGTCTCGGGCACCGCCGCGGGGATCACCTCGATCGAGTCGATCACGCACGAGGGGAAAGAGGCCGTTTTCGCGGGACGCAAGATGGGCGAGGTGACCGGCGTGCTCCTGAAGACCTTGAAGGGGATCCAATACGGCGCGCTGCCGGACACACACGGGTGGATGTTTCCCGCGGTTCTGACTCCCCCCCGGTCCTAGGGGCTCGCTTTCGTCCATCCTTGGACTCGCTCGCCCTCGGCATCCCTGCCTAGGGGCTCGCTTTCGTCCATCCTTGGACTCGCTCGCCCTCGGCATCCCTGCCTACGGACCTGGCGGCTCACAGGCTTTGCGCCTGGAGGTCCTTGGGAAGCTCCTTGAAGATCTGCAGCACGAAGCCGGTGAGAGGGTAGAGAATGCCCTTCATATTGAATGAAGGAAGGCTCCGCGTTTCGCTTCGCTGGACCGTGTCCGGAGCACGCGCCAGTGAATCGGCGATCTGTGCGGCCGCGGTGAGATAGACCAGGGCTTCCGACCGCTTCTTCCGGTCCCCCGTCCTCTCCGAGAGCCTGATCATCGTCACCCCGAGGTTGTTGTTCACTTTCACGAGATTGTCCATCAGCGCGCGGTGCTCCGGCACCTCCAGCGGCAGCAGGTTGCCGATCGCCGTCTTTTTGGTCTCCAGCCGGTCCAGCAGCCCCAGGTAGTACCCCTGCGCGGCGAAGTAGTCGCCCCGCTGGAAGAAGCAGTTTCCGAGCGCAAACAGGAGGTTCACGGGCACCCGGGCAAGCGGCGGCGCGGGACCCGCGGGAGCGCTTTCTGCGGCGGCACCCGGTTCACCGGGAGCGGCGGAAGCCGGCTCTTCGTTGCCGCTGGGATAGGCTGATTGATCCTCCGTGGACGCAAAGCTCGCCAGGGCTCCTTTGTAGTCCTGCCCCTTGTACAGGATATAGCCGATCTTGTAGCTCAGCCCGGGGTCCGTGAATTGGTTGGCAATCGCGTTCTGATACTCTACGCCCGCGTTCGCCAGATCGCCCTGGACATAGTAGTAGAGATCTCCGAGCGCCGCGTAGGGACGGCCGAACAGCTTGTCTTGCCCGATGAGCTTCATCTTCTGGTTCTGTTCGACGAGGCTGATCGCCGTCTGCAGGTCTTTCTCCGCGTCAATGAACTCGCCGCTCCTGTAAGAGAGCTCTCCCCTCCTGGTGTACGTGTCGATCTCGATGGCCAGTCTCTTGCGGGTGAGCGGATCCGTGTTTTTCATGCTCCGCACCACCGCGTCCAGCGCCAGCTTCTCGTCCCCCGGTGCTTTCACGATCCGGTAGTATCGCGCAAGATTGTAATGCACCTCGGCAAGCCCCGGTTTTACCTTATCGGCCCTGAAGAGCACGTCCTGCGCGTACTCCAGCCGGCGGTGGTCCACCAGGTATCCGCCTAGCTCGGCGAATGCCTCTGGATCAACCTTGACCTCGGGCCGGGAGGCGTAATAGACGCGGAGCCTCTCCACCTCCTCTGCGTTGTCCGTGCGGATGAAGAACCGCAACATGCGGAAGAGCAGGTCGTCCTTGACTCCGTATTTCTCGATCAGCGTCGCGTAGGAGAGCCTCGCGGCCTCGAACTTCACCGGGACCCTTTCTCCCCATTCCATGTCGTTATCGCCGGCGGCGAGAAGCGCATCGTAATCGTACACCTTCCGGTCGAGGAGGCGCTTGAGAAGCGTGTCGGCCTTCTCATAGTCAGCGAGCCGGGTGGATTCCATTCGGGCGTAGTCCAGTATCCCCTTCCTGTCGTTCCCGAATCGGCGCAGGAGGTCATCGTATTTCTCTTCCGCCAGCACGTACTGTCGCTTGTCGGCAAAGCCTTCCGCGTAGCGGTAGAACCAGCCCTTCATTGGCCAGACATTTGCCGCGCGCGCGAATCTTTCATTGGCAAGGGTGAACCTGTCGTTGACGATCTGGAGGTAGCCTGCCCGGTAGTTGGTGAACGCATAGAGGGGCCTGTAGACTAAGCGGGAGCCAAAAAGATAGAGCAGACCGACGACGAGGGCGGCCAGCGCGACCACGCGCACGAGCGGGAAGATGTTCTGCCGGAAGGCATAGGCAAAGGTGCGTTGCTCGGCTTCGAACGCGACCCCCGTCTTCTTCTCATACCCCGCGGGGATGCGGATTCGCTTTCCCGAAATGCGCCCCGCCAGCGTGGCGATCTCAAGCGCGCTCGCGCCCTCGAGCAGGAGAGAAATGAGTTTCGAGAGATCGGCTCCCGTCGCCTTGCCTTCCCCAATGAGGTCCTGTACCGCGACCTTCAGGTTCCGGGGAAGCGCTTCGAGAGCCCTTTTCAGCCGGGCGAACTGTTCGGGTGTGAGCTCGATTTCCCCTTCGGCGCCCGGAAGCTCCTCGGGCGCCGCGGCAGGACGCGCGGCAGCAGGGCGGCGCGGCTTCGGAGCCGGTCGCGCGGGCTCCTCGCGCACCGGCGCGGCGGGCGCGATCGGCGCAAGCCCGGGCGCGCCGAACTGCTCGGCGGATTCGGGGAGACTGAACTCGTCAAGGTTGAGGTCTCCGAGACTCTCCTCCCCGAGGCTTTCCATGCCCGGCTGCTCCACCGCTCCCTCCGGAGCCTCGATGGAAGGCGGCGGCGCCAAATCCGCCGGCGCCTCGAAGGGCTCCGCTCCAGGCTCCGGCATCTCTGAAATGTCGCCAGGAGCGACCGAGAATCCCGTTGCGGTATCGAGGTCGAAGCCTCCGGCAGAAGGGATCTCGGCAGGCGCTTGCGGCTCCGGCTCGCCGAATGACGGCTCGGAGGGTGCCTGCGGCTCCTCGAATGATGGTTCGGAGAGCGCGGGCTCCGCGGATGGCTCGCCAAAGCTCAGCGCATCCAGGTCGGGAAGCTCGATGCTTTCACCGAGCGCACCGGGGGGCTCGATCTGCGGGGGCGCTTCGGGCTCAGCGCTTTCAGGTGTTTCCAGTGAGAACGAGCCGAAGTCTTCGAAGGATTCAGCACCGGCTTCCGGGGCGGCGGGCTCACCACCCGGCGCGGTTTCGCTCTCGATATCTTCCGGAACAACCTCCATCTGGGAAATGTCGGCTTGCAGCCCCTCGGGCTCGCCTTCGGGAAAGGTGAAGGCTTCTTCCTCAGGGAGCGGGGCAGCGGGCGGAGTCTCCTGGGGTGCAGGCGTCTCCAGATCCTCGATTGCGCTCGGCTCTGTCTCTTCCGCGAAAAGGGATGCGAAGTCGAGAGCGTCGCCTGCCTCCGGCGCTGCCGGCTCCCCGGCTGCCGGCTCCTCTGTCAGGCTGCCCCCCGGCTCCGGCTCTTCTGCCAGCTCAGAGAGGCCTCCGAAAACGTCCTGCAGCCCCGCCTCTTCTTCCGCCGGAGGCTCCGCCGCCACGGGTCCGGGCCCCGCCAGCTCGCCGGGAAGTGCCTCCTCATCCATCGGGAGAGAATCGAGGGGCTCGCCCTCCGGCTCCGGGATTTCCTCGCCGGGAGCCGAGATCTCTTCTATGGTTTCCGACCTGGCCTCGCGTATTGCGGGCTCGTTGCCGAGGGAATTGAGCACCTGCGTAAACTTTTCAATGTCCTCGGGGCGCGGCATGCCTCTCCTGCATCAAATGTCGGTAGGACGAGGACGCACCATAACTCAAGCGTCCCGCCATTCCAGCCGAAACCTATTATAAGCAAAAGCACCAGGACGTCCACAGTGAAGAGCGAGGGTACGCGCAGCGAATCGAGGACTCCGGCACTCGTCCGGGCAAAACGCGCATTCAGGAAGGGCGCGTCGCTTTTGGGCTGCGCTTTGTGGGCGTGCATGTTCCTGTGCGCCGGCCCCGTATTTGGAGTGAACCCCCAGACCCTGGACATCGCGGTGAGGTCTCTGGCCGCTGCCCAGGCGCCGCGCATGGTGGAGGACGTTCTTCTTCTCACCCTCAAGCCGGGGACGCGGACCCGATTCGTGGGTGCGCGGTTCGCGCACGAATCCTGGAAAGTCCTTCATCCTTACGCCGTGAACGAAAGCGGCGTGTTCGTTCTGGACTACCCGGTGCCGGAAGGCGTGCGGGAGATTCGCTACAAGATCGTTGTCGACGGGCTCTGGATGGCAGACCCGACCAATCCACGTGTCGACACCGACGCGGTAGGAAATGAGGTTTCAGTATTTACGCTGGAGAAGGAGCCCGTCCGGCTGATCCTCAACCCGCGCAGGGAAATCGACGGGGGAATCACCTTCCTCTTCCGCGGAGCGCCCGGCAAGCGCGTGTCCATTGCGGGGGATTTCAATTTCTGGGATCCTTTTGTCGACACCCTGGTGGAAACAACCCCGGGGATGTACCGCATCACCCTGCGGGTCCCCGCGGGAGAACACTGGTACTTCTTTTTCACCGAGGGCCGCAGGATACTGGACATGTTCAATCCTGAAACCGGCGTGGACCCTGACGGCAACATCGTCAGCTATTTCTCCTCGTAAGACTCCGCACCCGGAAAAGCTTTTCCCCATGCGTCCAGCCACAGCATCGAGTGAAGAGGGTTGCGCGGCCTCCGTTGCGGCGATGCGCCCGTCCGGGGATAGCCGACCGCGATCAGGCACACCACCTGCACGTGCCACGGCACTCCCAGCGCCCTTCGCGCCGCGCGGCGGTTGAACCAGCCGATCCAGCACGTCCCCAGACCGAGCTCAGCGGCCTGCAGAACGAGGTGTTCCCCCGCGATTCCGCAGTCGAGCTGGTACATGGCCCGATCCCTGATCGATTTTCCGGCCTCGATGAGGCCCGTTCTCTCCGCGCACAGCGCGACCAGAAGCGGGGCCCGGGCCGCGAACCGCGTGGGGGAGAAGATCCCGGAGAAACACGCGCGGGAAAGCGCCTCTCGCGCCGCGGGGCTCTTCACCGCGACGAACCGGCACGGCTGGGCGTTCTGCGCGGAGGGCGCCCGGCGCGCGGCCTCGACAATGGCGAGGATGTCAGCGTCCGGGATGGCGCGCTCCTCGTAGCGGCGGACGCTGGAGCGGGAAAGCACGAGCCTGCGGAACGGGGACAGGCTCACCCGGCCGCCGCCCTGCTTTTTTCTTCATCCTGGAGCCTGTGGATGGTGTCGTACCACTTCAGAGCGCTTTCATTGCGGAAAGGAATGCGGTACAGCTTGCCCCCGCAGGTGAAATGCAGCTTGTCCCCCGGGTCCACCGACAGCGCCGCTATGGCGCGCAGCGGCGAGGCCAGCGGGATTCCGATCCGGGTGCGGAATACCAGCCGTCGGCTTGTCAGGAACGCACGTCCAAACGCGAATACGCGCAGGTTGGGAAACTTTTCCTGGGTGAAGAGGAAACGCGGCCGTGAGATCAGGTAGATCTGCTCATCCGCGGCAAGCCCGAGACGCACTTCACTGCGGATGGGGTTCAGCGGCATGCAGCGGATCCTGCGGTAATACTCCGGCAGCGGCGTCCACCCGCCCTCTGCCTTGCCATTTTCGTCCGCCAGCGCGAGCCGGCAGCCAATATCGATCACCCACGTGGAGAAGCAGCTTGAGCATTCGATCATATTCGTGCTGAACGGCCGTACGAGCTTCAGCCCTTCCTGCGTGCCACACGTGGGACATCGGTACAGCACCCGCGTGATATTGACGGCAAGCCCCTTCTGGTTGTTGCGGGAGGCGTCGACGGGGAGCTCGAAGTCAGGGGTTTTTATGACCGCCGCGATGTCAGCAAGGATCCTGTCGTCATCCGAGGGAATCGCGGCAGGATCGTACAGGAGGGAAAACACGCAGCGCACGGGCACGCGTCGCGGCGTTCGGGCCCAGCGCGGGTAGGCGAGGTAGGCGCCTTCAAACCGGCAGACATAGACCGGTACCGCCAGCTTCCTGATGAGCTTGGCGATCCCGTAGTACAGCGGCTGGTTGCTCCCGTCCCACGTGCGCACCCCCTCGGGAAATACCCCGATCAGGCCGCCCTTCCCCACAATGGTGAAGATGGAGCGCAGCGCGGCGAGGTCGGAAGCGGCCTTGCGCTTGGGGAACGCGCCGAACCAACGGATGATCATTCCCAGCGCGCGAATGCGAAAGAGGTCTTCCGTGGCCGCGAAATAGACGGGCCTCCGCAGCATGGCGTAGACCCAGATAGGGTCGAAAAGGGTCAGGTGGTTGGAAAGGATGATCCCTGCCCCCGACCGGGGAACCTTCTCCACGTCCACTGGCCGCAGCTGGAAGTAGCGTGTAATGAACCCTCGGAGGAGGCCGGTCATGAGCCTGTAGAAAATGCGATTCACAAGCCGCGGCTTGCGAAGGCCCAGCGCAGGAGCGTTCGTCTCGGCCATCGAGTGAGAAGATAACCAAACAGGGCTGGGGGCGCAAGCGCAGCGGCCGCGGCCGGCCTAGCTGCAGCCTGTCGTGGATCCGCACGTGTCGCAGCGCATGCAGGTGCCGCTGCGCACAAGAGAGAAATGGCCGCAGACGGGGCACGGATCCCCTTCGTAGCCTTTCATCTTTGCCACGTGCACCTCGTTGTCCAACGCCACCACTTCGCTGTGGCCGTTGCTGTCGTGGTGGGCGCTTCCGTTCCTGTTCATGGACGTGGCAATCAGGTCATCCGGCTTCACCTGCACGAGGTCGGTCCTGCCCAGGTACGCCAGGGCGACGTCCCTGAAAATGAAGTCCAGCACCGAGGTGGTCATCTTGATGTGGTCGTGGCCGCTTACCATGCCGTTGGGCTCGAAGCGCGTGAAGGTGAAGGCATCCACGTACTCCTCCAGGGGCACCCCGTACTGCAGGCCCAGCGAAACGGCGATTGCGAAGCTGTTCAGGAGGGAGCGGAACGCCGCGCCTTCCTTGTGCATGTCGAGGAAGATCTCTCCCAGCGTCCCGTCTTCATACTGGCCGGTGCGCAGGAAGATGCTGTGACCGCCGATTTTCGCTTTCTGCGTGTAGCCGAAGCGCTTGGCGGGCAGCGGGTTGCGCTTCTTGCCGCGCTCCGTCGGGGAGAGCGCCAGGCCGATTCCCTCGTCTCCGGTTTCTTTTGCAATGGACAGCACGGCGGCGGCCGCGGCGTCGGAGCCCGGCATGAGGGCGGACAACGGCTGGCTCAGCTTCGACCCGTCGCGGTACAAGGCGATGGATTTGAGCATTTTCCTCCACGACAGCAGGTAGGCGCCCTTGATGTCGTCGATTGTCGAGGAGGAAGGCATGTTGATGGTCTTGGAGATGGCCCCGGAGATGAATGGCTGCACGGCTGCCATCATTTCGATGTGCGCTTTCCAGGGAATGGAACGCTTCCCGATCTTTCCGTTGGGAGAGGCGGTGTCGAATACCACGTAGTGCTCGGGCTTCAGGTGAGGGGCGTTCTCGATGGTCATGGTGCCGCACGCGTACAGGTCCGCAGTTTCTATTTCCGCCGCCGAGAAGCCGAGGTGGGCGAGCAGGTTGAAGCCGGTCTGGGAAAAAGTGGTTTCCGGGATGCCCAGGGTGTCGGAGAGAAACTCCTTTCCCAGGACGTGGGGCATGAAGGAGAAAGCGGTGGAGAACGCATTGGCCAGGGAGGCGTGCACCTTCTCGATGGCTTCGTCGGTGAATCCCTTTGCGCGGAGCCTCTCGAAGGAGACACCGGAGGTGCCGTTCAGAGTGCCATGACCGAGACAGTAGCGGACGATGTCCTCGATCTGCTCATCCGTATAGCCGAGCCTGCGGAGAGCCGGCGGCATGGATGAATTGATGATCTTGAAGTATCCGCCCCCCGCGAGCTTCTTGAACTTGACGAGACTGAAATCCGGCTCCACGCCCGTCGTGTCGCAATCCATCACGAGGCCGATCGTGCCCGTCGGCGCGATGGCGGTGACCTGCGCGTTGCGGTAGCCGTACTTTTCTCCCAGGGCGAGCGCCCTGTCCCACGCCCTGCGTGCCGCCGCCATCAGGTCCGGCGGGCAGAACAAGGCATCGATGGGCTGGGGTACCACGGAGAGTCCCTCATATTCATCAGGGGCCGCGCCGTATGCGGCCCTGCCGTGGTTCCTGATCACGCGAAGCATGTCGTCCCTGTTCGCCAGGAACCGAGGGAAGGGTCCCAGCTCGGAGGCCATTTCAGCGGAGGTTGCATACGCCTCCGCGGAGAGAATCGCGGAAATGGCGGCTGCGATGGCCCTGCCTTCCGCGCTGTCATACGGGATGCCCATGACCATGAGGAGAGTGCCGAGGTTTGCATAGCCGAGCCCCAGGGTGCGGAAGTCGTAGCTCTTGCGCGCGATTTCCCGGGCCGGGAACTGGGCCATCAGAACGCTGATCTCCAGCACGATGGTCCAGAGCCGGATGGCATGGCGGAACTCGTCGATCCGGATTTCCGTCTTCTCCGCGTCGTAATAGGTCATGAGATTGAGCGAGGCGAGATTGCAGGCCGTGTCATCCAGGAACATGTACTCGGAGCAGGGATTGGACGCGCGTATATCCCCGTCCTTCGGACAGGTGTGCCAGTCATTGATCGTGGTGTGGAATTGCAGCCCCGGGTCCGCGCACAGCCAGGCAGCGGTAGCGATACGCTCCCAGAGCTCCCGTGCCTTCACCTTCTGGCGGCTCTTGTTGTCCGTGCGGTCCACCAGCTCCCAGGGACCGTCGTCCAGCACGGCCTGCATGAACGCGTCCGTGAGGCGCAGCGAGTTGTTGGAGGACTGGCCGCTCACCGTGTTGTACGCTTCGCTGTCCCAGTCGGTCGTGTACTCCTCGGGCTCGAAGTCCCAGATTCCCTGACCGGCGAGCTGGATCACCTGGTGCACCCAGGAGGCGGGCACTTCGTCCTGGAGCGCCGCGCGAATGGCGCGCTCCAGATCCTTGTTCTTGCGGGGATCGAGATCCTCGGCGCCGTCCGCGCTCCCGCCGTTCTCGGGATGGTGCCGGCAGGCTTCGAGGATGCTCTTCGTATGCCGCTTGAGGATCTTGCCGCCGGTGACCATGGCGGCGACCTTGCGCTCCTCTTCGGCCTTCCAGTCGATGTAGCGGAAGACGTCGGGATGGTCGGCATCCAGGGTCACCATCCGCGCCGCGCGGCGCGTGGTGCCGCCGCTCTTGATCGAGGACGCGGACCTGTCGCTCACCTTGAGGAACGACAGGAGGCCCGAGGACACTCCGCCGCCGCTCAGCGGCTCGCTGGAGGCCCGCAGCTTCGAGTAGTTGGTCCCTGTGCCCGAGCCGTACTTGAAGAGGCGCGCTTCCCGGGTGATGAGGTCCATGATGCCGCCCTCGTTCACCAGGTCGTCATCGATGGAGAGGATGAAACACGCGTGCGGCTGCGGCCGCTCGTACGCGCTGGTGGCTTTCTCCACTTCAGCCGTGTCGGGATTGACGAAGTAATGTCCCTGGGCCGGACCTTTCATTCCGTAGACGGCGAACAAGCCGGTGTTGAACCATTGGGGCGAGTTGGGCGAGCCCATCTGCCGGGCGAGCATGAAGCACATCTCGTCGTAGAAAGCCTGGGCGTCTTCCTCCGTAGTGAAGTATTTGTATCTCTTGCCCCAGTCGGTCCACGTGAACGCGAGCCGGTGGAATACCTGGCGCGCGTCCGTCTCCCCGGCCGTGGTGCCGTCCGGGCGGGGCACGCCGCGTTTGCGGAAGTATTTCTGTGCGAGGATATCGGTCGCTATCTGCGACCAGAACGACGGAACGACGACATTCTCCTGGCGGAATATCACCTTTCCGTCGGGGTTGCGAATCTCGGACGTTCGCGATTCAAAGGATATATCGGAATAGGGGCTTTCCCCGGATCGGGTGAAGCGCCTCTGGATCTCCATAGTTCCCCTCCCCTGGAAATTCGGCGAGACGAATAACTAGTGTAACGGAAACGGCTCTGATAAGGCAAGTGGAAAAATCATTCTTCCCTCCTGACAGTGATCGCATCCCCCCCCGGAGGTCCTCCTGCGGACTGCAAGGCCTGGTCGAGCACGTCGAATGACTTAAGGAAGGAATCGGGATGCTCGGCAAGGAGCCGGGCCGCCAGGCCGGCCCCCCGGGCAGACCCGGCGCGCATCCGTGACAGGGTGAGCGCCTGGAATCCCGCGACTGCTTTTCGCTCCTGCTGGAGGAGATAGCTCTGGAACTCGTTCACGACCAGGTAGATGTCGCTCGTGTTGTAGCCCCGGGAGGCCAGAAAACGGAGCCAGACCTGCTTTTCCACCGCAGAGAGGGATGCCCATTCGGCCTGCGTCGCGCTGCGGAACCCGGAAAGCGCGAAAAAAGCGCCGTGGAAGCACTCGTGGGTGAGCAGGAGGTTGCGCAGGACCGGCGCTGAAGTTCGGGCGATGGAGATCACGGATCCGTCTCCGGCGGCGAAGCCGGCATCCGTTTTCCTGAGAATAGCGTTTTGTATGAGGAGCCTGGCCAGCTCCTCCTCCCCTGGTGCCAGTCCGATGCCCCGTTTCTCCGCGGTAGTGAAGAACCGGGCAAGATCGTCTGCCCTGTAATCGTGCGCATTGTAGCCGTGGATCCCGCTCAGGGCAGCGGGGCTCTCGATGGCGCCGGCGTGCCCGGCTTTCTCCACGAAGAAGGCGAGCCTGTTGAAGAGGTCATCCTGCACCGCGTAACTGGCCGTATCGAGGATCAGAACGCTCGGGAATCGATCCCAGGAGAACACCTCGAAGTCCGGTCTGCGCCACGAGGCCCGGTCCCACGTCAGGATGGCCCCCGGGTCCGCGGGAATCGGGGCGTCCACGCGTAGCTGGGAGATAGTCAGGCTCTGAAGAGAACCCTCGAATGTGATGTCGCGGGGGAGGAATTCGATGAAGCCTTTCGCAAAGACCAGCCGGGAGAGCCCGGCCGTGGGGCTTATATCGAAAATCGCGGTCTTTCCATCAGGGGATGCAAAGCTTACCCTTCCCCCCGCGGAATCCGGATCGAGCCCCAGGGAAATGAGCCAGGTGCCCTGCATCATCTTCTCTCTTGTGGCCGCGGATATCCGGGCAGACACGGCGCCCGGCGATGCCGCGAGGACCGCCACGGACCCGTCCACCGCCAATCCATCGCTTTTGATCGCGAATCCGTGGACAAAGGGGGCGGTACCGGCTCCCTCGAGGTCAAGCGACCCCTGCGCCGTGCCCGCGGAGCTCTCCGCGACCTGGAAACCCCAGATCCTGTCACCTTTCGCAAGCGGAACGAGGTAGCGCAGCAGGGTGCCGCTGGAGGGCGGGAGCGGGACGCTTTTCAGCAGGGTGGCGCGGTCGGAGAAGATGCGGAGCGTGCAGTCCGCGATGCTGCTCGTGTATGCGAGCTGGAACGACTGGTTTTCCGCGGGCACCACATGGGGATTCGACAGGCTGTAAACGGGCGAGGCGGGCCGGGCACGGGTCGGCTGAAAGTGCGACTCCCGTTCCCGTGCCCTGGGCGGAGACGCCCTGATCTCTATCGAGACACCCTCCGAGGTCTGGAACGGGAAGCTTTCGAATCGACCCGAGCACCCAAGGACCAGGAGAGCGACGGCCGCCAGGAGCCCGGCGTGCGCCGCTCGGCTCACCCCTCCTCCACGGCCAGAGGCATGAGGCTGCGCACGATATGCTCGGCGATCTCTCTGCGCGCGTCCTTCGAAATCTCCCCGATGGGTCTCATGAAGCTGTCCATCTGGCCGGTGAGGCCGTCAGGCAGCACGGGCAGCGCCGCAATCCGTTCCGACAGCATCCGGTCCGAAGGCTCGAATTGCCGGTTTGCGGCGAACAGAAAACTTGCGACGCAGCGCATCAGGCGCGCGCCTGAGACAAGGAAGAAAAGGTCGTCCGACCGGTGGGCGGCGGCTCCCAGGTCGGAAAGGGCGCGTTCGGCGAGGGAGAACGCGCGCAGCCTGGCCTGCCACCAGAACTGGGGCGGCACGTGCGCGAGCACCGACCGCGCCTCTTCCAGCCACCCGTCACGGCTGAAGAGCACTTCCCCCCGCTCGATCCGGTAGAGCGCGTTCGTGCCGGGCTCGTGGAACACCCATGACTGCTCCGCGATGCGCAGGAGCATCCTGTCCACGTCCGCGGACCGCACGTAGTGCACGCTGGCAGGCAGCTCTTCCAGGAGAAAGCGGTCGATCGCCGCAACGGGTGAGGTCTCGAAAGCCTGCATGTCGGGCAGGAGGCTGCTCCGCGCCTCCATGCCGGGAGGCGCGCCGGCCGTATAAACGTCCAGGTCGATGGTGAAATACGGATCGAAGACTTCTATGTCGGCGGCGTCCCCGAGGAGGACGGCCTGCACGCCTTCCAGCCGCGACAGCCGCTCCGCGAGACTCCCTGCGATCCTGTGCACTTTGCGCTTCATGCGCGCATTGTAACAGGCCCTGGAGGCGCCCGCAAGCGCAATCGTAAGAACACGCAGGCTCGCTCTCGCAGGCTCTCGGCGTTTGCTCTGCAAACGCCTGCCGCCCTACGCTTCCCTGTGCTCGCTCGCCCTCGGAGGCTCTCGGCGTCTGCTTGGCAGACGCCTGCCGCCCTATGCGTCCCTGTCTATGCCGTGGTACGATTGTGAGGCCATGAGAGAGGAGGCTTTTCTCCGGGCCCACCCGGGCAGGTTGTGGATCGCTCTCCTCCCGCCCCTGGCCGGGTGTCTGGTCCTTGCCGTTGCCTCCAGCTTCGGGGCCTTCTCGCTGCCCGCGCTTCCTTTTGCCCTTGCCGGTCTCGTCCTCGCCTTCTGCCTCGGCATTCTCCTTGCCCGCGAGCTTCCCCGAAGAAGAAGGTTTGAAAACCTCGCCATGCAGCTCGAGGCGGTTTCCATCGTCATAGGAAAGGCCGGCAGCTCCATGGAGCTTCAGGAAGTACTGGACGCCGTTACCCGGTCCACGACCGAGGTGACCGGGGTGCGTGGCTGCTCGATAAAGCTCCTTGACCCGGGCGGAAAAACGATGAGCGTCCGCTCCCTTGCGGGCCTGCGCCGGGAAGTCTCCGAATTGCGCGCAGAGACGGCAGAAAGCATTGCCACCCGCAGCCTCATGGAGGGTCGGCCGGTCCTCGTGGAAGGTCCCGTGCTCGGCGATTTCCCCGAGCTGGACAGCGGCACCGAGTCGCTCATTTGCGTCCCCTTGCGGCACGAAGGGAAGGTGATCGGCGCTTTGTGCGTCTACGGGGAAATCGGGAAGAAGCTCAGTCCTGAAATGCTTTCCTTCCTTTCGCGCCTGGGAGATCTTGCCGTCTTGTCGATCGTGCATGCCTCGGTGTACGAGTCGCTCAAAAAGCTCGACGAGGCCAAATCCTGGTTCCTCCGCAAGGCGGCGCACGAGCTCGTGTCACCCCTGGGGGTGATCCAGTCCATGGCGCAGAATCTCCTTCATGGCTATCTCGGGGACCTCGGGGACCGTCAGAAGGAAGAGATCGAACGGATGCGCGCCCGGGCCGCAGGCCTTTCCGAGGTGGTGGGTGACCTTCTCGCGCTTGCGCGGGGCAGGGCGCAGCCGGCCGCAACTGCCCCGGGCTTGGCTGGCGAGAGCGTCGACCTCTGTGCCGCGCTGGCGGATACGGTGGCATTCTTCCAGCCCGCGGCACGGGAAAGGATGATCGACCTCGCCATTGTCGCTCCGTGCGAGCACTGCCCCGTGGCAGGCTCCTTCGAGGGGGTCAAGTCGATCCTCGGCAACCTGCTGTCCAACGCAATCAAGTACTCACCGCACCACGGGAAAGTGAGCGTCTCCCTGGCCCGCGGAGTGGCGGGAGCGCTGCTCGTAGTGAGCGATCAGGGCATCGGCATTCCCGATGCGGAGAAAGGCCGGCTGTTCAGCGAGTTCTTCAGGGCGTCGAATGCCCGTTCGTTCACTGAAGCGGGGACCGGCCTCGGGCTCGCGGTGGTCAAGTCCGAGGTGGACGCAATGGGGGGGACCCTGGACATCCAGAGCGAGGAAGGCAAGGGAACTACAGTAAGGGTGTTGCTGCCGGGGAGCCGCTGATCCGTGGATATCGAGGGATTTCGAATCGTCGCACTTGCCGCCCCGGGTTCGGTCGAGGCCGGCTTTGGGAAGCTCCAGGCGGAGATATTCTCCCGATACGGTCTTGCCTCGGCTCAAGCCATGCCCCCCATGATCCCCGTGGCCTTTCTGCCCGCGGAAGCCTCCACGCGCGGTCTTCTGGAAAGCCTGAATGAATCGGTCCGCGCGCCCTGGAGCATCCGGACGACCGAATGTGAATGGGCGGAGGATTATCTTTACGTAGGCATCGTTTCGGGCGGCGCATGGGCGGCGCTCCGGGCGCGAACCCTGCAGGAGTGCGGCGCGGGGGCGAAGCAGCTTTTTCCGATACGGGAAGGTTTTTTCATGGGATGCGGCGAGGCGACTCCTGCTCAAAGAGACACTATCCGGCCCGCTGTTCCGCCGGTTGCATTCAGCTCGAGCGACCTTGTCCTGGTGAGCATCGAATCAGCCCTCGGCCGGGGCGCATGGTGGCGTGAGCTGTACTGGGAGACAATCGAGCAGCGGCCGCTGCGAGGGAGGCGAGAAAAATGAAATCTTTCCCCGCGTTCGGGATCATGCTCAGGTCCCGCGGGCAGCGGGAAGAGCTGCGCGCGCTGCTGGAAAAGAACTCGGGGCTTCCGGGGCCGCGGGGAAACCTGGAGCTGGCCCATTCCTTCGCCGACGCCGTTGCGCATATGCGGCTGGAGGACTGGCAATGGGATTTCCTTCTCGAGCTGGCGTCGACCTCCGCGTCCAAGGCGCCTGTCAATACCCCGAAGGAATTCCTCCCTTTCTGCGGACTGCTTGCCCTGGGCGCGCTCTACGGAACCGGGCTGCCCCGTCCGCGGCGGCGCATGGCGCTGGCCGCTTTGAAGGCCGCTGCGTCGGACAAACGGTGGCGCACCCGCGAGGCCGTGGCGCAGGGACTGCAGCTCATCGGGGAGAAGGACCTGCCGGCGTTGCGGGAGATCGTCACGGACTGGCTTCCCGAGTCGTCTCTCCTCGAGAAAAGGGCGATCGCCGCCGCTCTCGCGCACCCGCCCATCCTCAAGGACCCTGATTTCGCCCTTTTCAGCCTGGAGGTATCACGCACGATCCTCGCTTCCGTGTCGCGATTGGACGCAAAGAGCAGGAAGGACGAGGCGTTCAAGATTCTCAGGCAGGGCCTCGGGTACTGCCTGAGCGTATTTGTCCAGCATTGCCCGGCAGAGGGATTCGCGCTCATGAGAAAAAGCGCCGCCGTCCGGGATCCCGATATGGCATGGATCCTCAGGGAGAACCTGAAAAAGAAGCGACTTTACGAAAAACACGAGGAGGATGTTCAGCAGGTGGCGATGATCCTGGAAGAAGCGAACGCGCGCTGAAGCCCATGCACGGTACTCCGTGCGTTTTTTCCGTGCGCCGCAAATCGCACGGAGTACCGCAATGCCGAATCCGCGGATTACGGCGTACTCGCCGAACGGGTACTCCCGTACCGCGATGCCCTGCCGGATAGTCGAAGGACTATCGATCACTGGTTGCTGTAGCTGACGTTCAACTGTGCCATCGCGAGGGTCGTGTCCTTTATCGCTTTCATCAGGTCCTCGCGGCTGAATCCGGACTGGAGGCCGGTAGGGGTGGAGAGAGCGTATACCTTCAGACGGTAGACATGGATGCGCACCTTGCTGGTGTTCTTGGGAACATCCGCGGGCGGCTGGGGTGCGGTATATACGGCCTTGCCCGTGCCATTCTTGCCCTGCGGAAACGACATGGTGGCCGCGGCATTGTCGGGCAAGCCGCCCAAAGACGGGTCGATGTCCGCGGCGATCCAGTGCAGGAAGAAGTCGCCGCCCATGCCGAAGGCGGCCAGGACGAGCCGGGCGTCAGGATCGTCGAGGATAACTGCAAGGGCCTTTGTTCCGGCGGGAAGATTCTTCCATGTGAAGGGAAAGGACCGGGGATTGGCGGGGCCGCCCGCCTTGGCGCCGTACATGGCATCCAGGCGACCGACAGAGACCAGGCCGCTGTCAAAGCCGGTTTCCGGCGCGCCCTGCACGGCAGTGGTGGATAAGGTGAACGTGGCGCCCCCCCCTCCTCCCGAGGTAGAAGCGCATCCTGCAAGCGGCCAAAGGACCACTACGCAGCTTGCCGCAAGCGTTGCGATCACGAAATGAAATCTCACGTTACATCCTCCTTGTATACAGGATGGGGATAAGATAGCTCCGGAGAAGCACTTTCGGCCAACACGGCGGACAGCTTTTTTCGCAGCGAGCCGAGCTGGCGGTACTGACCCGTCGCATCGCGGTATTCCGCGGATTCCGTCCTCAGCCCGCGAGCATGAGGGACTGCATCTCGTAGAGCTGCCGGTAGAGCCCGTCCTGCGTGATGAGCTCATCGTGGCTTCCCTCCTGAACGAGCTCACCCCCGTGCATGACCAGAATGCGGTCCACCGAGCGGATCGTCGAGAGCCTGTGCGCGATGATCAGTGCGGTGCGGTTTTCAAGCAGCCTGTGAATGCCTTCGCCGATGAGGTGTTCGGTTTCCGAATCGATGTTGGACGTGGCCTCGTCGAGAATCACCAGGGAAGGGTCCCGCGCAAAGGCCCGTGAGAGCCCCAGGAGCTGCCTCTGGCCCTCCGACAGGCGCTTTCCTTCCTCTCCCACGTCTTCGCCGTATCCCAGGGGAAGCTTGGCGATGAAATGGTTGGCCCGCACTTCCTGCGCGGCGTGCTCCACGGCGCGCCAGTCGACGCTCGGCTGATAGAGCGAGATGTTCTCTGCCACGGTGCCCGTGAAGAGGAAAACATCCTGGGGCACCGTGCCCACCGCCCTGCGAAGCACCTGCAGGGGGATCTCCTGTATGTTCACGCCGTCCAGCAGGATGCGTCCTTCCTGCACGTCGTACAATCTCGTCACAAGGCTGATGAGAGTGGTCTTTCCGGCTCCCGTGGGCCCGACGATCGCCACCTTTTCACCCGGGGCTACGCGGAACGAGATGCCGCGCAGCACGGGGGCATCCGGCGCATAGCTGAATCGGACGTCCTCGAAGACCAGCTCGGCGGGGGAGGCCAGGACGCGGCCGAGATTCACGCGCGGGGATTCGATGCTCACCTTTTCGTCCATGAGCTTGAAGATCCGCTCCGTGGCCGCCACCGCGGACTGCAGAAGGTTGAATTTTTCCGCGAGCTGCCGCAGGGGCCAGAAGAACATGTTGATGTACGCAAAGAAGGCAAAGATCTCGCCGATGTGCAGCGTCGTCCCGACCCAGAAATGGGCAAAAAAGATCGTCAGGATCATGCTCGCGTTTGTCACGATCTCTATGGCGGGAAAGAACAGGGCATACGCGTTGACGACCTTCAGGTAGGCGCGGAGGTAGCTCGTGTTGTTGCGGGCGAATGCTTCACGGCTTTCCTTCTCGTAGCCGAACTGGTGGATCTCCCGGATGCCCGAGATCGTCTCGCTCAGCGCCACGTTGATCTCCCCGTTCGCCTTTCTGACCTGGCGAAAACCGGCGCGTATCCCCGCCCGGAAAAGGAGCGCGGCCGTGACGAACAGCGGAATCGTGATGAAGGCCACAAGTGCCAGCGTGAAATTGATCAGCAGCATGGCCACGAGGATGAGGCCCACCTTCAGCAGGTCTCCTGCCACGCTCACGATGCCCTCCGAGATGAACTCCCGCAATGCCTCGAGGTCGTTGGAGAGGTTGGTGAGCGTGTTGCCCACCGGAGTTCTGTCGAAATAATCGTTGGACAGTCCGAGCACCTTGCGGAACAGGTCCATCCTGAGATCAAGGAGGAGCCTCTGGCCGAGATACTGGATGCCGTATGCCGAGAGGACCTGGAAACCGTACGCGGCCAGCAGCACAATGGCGAGCAGAACGCCGGTATGCGCAAGGCCCTGCAGGTCTTTTTGCACGATATCGGCGTCGATTGCATGCTTGACCAGGTAGGGCTGCAGCACCCCCGCGATGTCGACGATCACCAGGCAGAGAAGCGAGCCTATGCCCAGCCACGTATAGCGGCCGATGTACGGCAGGAGCCTTCGGAGCAGCTTCGGCTCCAGCAGCTTTTTTATTTCCGTCACGCCGGCCATCTCCTATACTGCCTCGGGGGCCGCAATGCTTTTTTCCATCTGCTGGTAGCGCACGAGCCGCTCGTACAATCCTCCCCGGGCCACGAGGTCCGCATGGGATCCCTGCTCGACGATTTTCCCGTCTTCCAGTACGTAGATACGGTCCGCACCTTTCAACGGAGAGATCCTGTGGGAAACAACGATGAGCGTCTTCTCGCCCTTGAGACGCCGCAGGTTGTCAATGATGGTGGACTCGGTGCGCGCGTCCACGCTGGAAAGGGAGTCATCGAGGATGACGATGGGGCTGTCTTTCATGAGCGCGCGCGCAATTGCCGTCCGCTGTTTCTGGCCTCCTGAAAGTGTGATTCCCCGCTCGCCGACCATCTGGCCGTAGCCCTGCGGGAACGAGGCCACGTCTCCGCTCAGGCCCGCGAGCTCGGCTGCATCCTTCACCTGGGGATGGTCCGGCGCACCGTCTTTTCCCATCGCGATGTTCTCCGCCAGTGTGCGCGAGAAAAGAAACGGGGACTGGGACACAATGCCGAAGTTCTGCAAGAGCGCGGCGGGCTCGATGTCGCGGATGTCCGTGCCATTGACGAACACGGTGCCCCGCACCGGCTTCAGGAGTCCGGTCAGCACATTCACGAGGGTGCTCTTTCCGCTCCCGATGGTGCCCGTGATGCCGATGAAATCTCCCGGCGATATCGACAGGCTCACGTTCCTGAGACAGGGTTTTTCGTGCCCTGCGTAGGTGAAGCTGAGGTCTTTCACCTCGAACGCCACAGTGGGGCCTTGGAGCCGCTGCCAGTCTGAGCGCTGCTCGACAGGTCCCTGGAGGATCGTGTTGATCCTGCCCATGGCGCTGATGCCCTGCTGGATCATGGACATGATCCAACCCAGGGAAAGCACAGGGAATGTAAGCGCGGTGATCATCACGTTGAACTGGAGGAGCTGTCCAAGGCTCATTGCGCCGGAGATCACCTGTCGGCCGCCGACGAATATGATGACGAGCTGCGTGAGGGAGAAGACGAATATGAAGGTCGGCCAGAGAAACTCCTGGATTTTCACCGTGGCCATGTTGCGCTGGAGAAACTCCTGGTTCAGCTTGAGGAACCGCTCTTCCTCACCGGCTTCCATTGTGTGGAGCTTCACCGTCGCGATTCCCGACACCACCTGCCACACGCGGCTGTTGATCCTGCCGGTGGATTCCTGGATCTTGAGGAAGTAAGGCTGCAGGCGGGGGAGCACGATGAAGACCAGCGCGATCACCGCCACGAAGACCGAGGAGACGAGGACCATGAGCAGGCCGTTCAGCCTGAACAGCACGGGGAAAAACAGGACGAACATGCTGAGGGAATTGGGAATGTACATGATCCCCGGTCCGAGCAGGGTGCGCACGTTGTCCAGGTCATTTGTCGTGCGGGAGACCAGGTCCCCGGTTTCGTGCGCCTGGAAGAAGGTATAGTCGAGCTGCAGAAGCCGATCATAGATGCGCTCTCGCAGCCGATACTCGACCTGGCGCGAGACGCCGATGATGAGCCTCCGCATGAGGTACATCGCGACCACGGTGACCGTGGCATACAGGCAGGCCGTGAGGATCAGGCTTCCGATGACCGTTCCCCTGTTTGCGCCGGTGAGCTCGTCGAGGATCTTCTGGAAGTACGCGGGTACGCGCACGGCGCCGAAGTTCTGAACGAGCATGAAGGCAAACCCCAGAGCCAGGGCAATCCAATGCCTTCCCATGTAGGGGAGGAGTGACGACAGACTCCTCATGCCGCGGCTGCCGCCTTTCGACTCTTTTTCTTTCATGAAGAGTTCTCAGTTTTCAAGATATGGGTCTGCCTGCGGGAAAACAAGCACCCCTAGGCTCGCTTTCGTGCATCCCTGCACTCGCTCGCCCTCGGCGTCCTTGCCTACGGGGCGGCAGTCGTTGGAGCGCGAATGCGCGAAACGGCGAGAGCCCGGGAGCCGTCCGCGCGCCCGGGCGAGGTTGCGCGTGTCGATGCGGAAAGCCCGATCTGGCGCAGCGGTCTCGTGCGGCGAACGGCCGATCATCACCCGCGGCCGATTCGTGACCTAAAGAGGAGTCGCATCACACGCCGATCAGTCCGCGGCCAATGCCCTCCCTCACCGCCTCCGCCCTGTTTGCCGCGTCCAGTTTCCGCAGCAGCGATTCCACGTGGAACTTGGCGGTGTGGGCGCTGATGCCGAGCCGCGCCCCGATCTCCTTGTTGGCCAGCCCGTCTGCCAGGAGGCCGAGCACCTCCATCTCCCGCGGGGTGAGGCCCGGCGCGGCGCTCATGACCTCGACAACCGCGTCGGCTTCCATTCCTCCGTCCTCCCCGCGCGCCCCGGGGGTGCGGGCGCCGTCCTCCTGCACCGCGATCTCCTCCAGCCCTGAGAGGCGCTCGGCAATCAGAGACCGCAGCAGAGGATCGCGCGCCCGCACCACGACGCGCGCGCGGGGGCGCGGCCGATTCATGCGCTGCCGATGGAGACGGATACGCTGCGCGGCGTGCCGCCGCGGATGACCTCCACCTCCACCGCGGCCCCCGCGCCGCGCTCCGCCATCAGGGAAACAAGCTGCTCGTGGTCCGATACCGGCGCGCCGGCAAAGCCCACCAGGATGTCCCCGACCTCGAGACCCGCGCGCTCGGCCGCGCTGCCCGCTTCCACCCAGACCAGGAGCAGCCCTGCCTCCTGTCTGCCTTTCACGCCATCACGAGCGGCCTTCGAGAGCGTGACGGACTGGCTCCTCACGCCGAGATAGGGTCGGGGTATGCTCCCCTTCTCCTCGAGCAGGCGGGCGCGCGCAAGCGCGAGGTCGGCGGGAATGGCCACCTCCGCGCCCATGCGGCGATTGAAAACCTGGATGCCGGCAAAGGCGCCCTCCGCGTCCGCCAGCGGCCCTCCGGTGCTCCCGGTGAGACGGTCGGCATCGGTCTGCAGATAGCGCTCCAGCACACCTGCCCGGCCGAGACGCAGCTTCGCGCCCACCGCGCTCACCATGGCAAGCGCGGCGTTGATCCCGTCGAAGGTGTCGCGCTTCAGCGTGACCACCAGATCGCCCAGCTCCACCGCGGCAGAGGCCGGGGCCGCCGCTTTGGCACCCGCGCCAAGGCGCAGCAGGACAAGGTCATGTATCGGGTCCCGGCCGCCCACCTTCGCTTCGAGCTTCTTTCCATCCGGCATGATGACCTTGATCCCCTCGTCAGGGACCAGGTGGCTCGCGCTCAGCACCCTGTCTCCCCCTATCAGGACGCCGCTCACCGCGTAGGGCTCGCGCTCCAGCCCGACGGTGTATGCTCCTGCCCGCCGAACCGCCTCCCGCAGGGAGGTTGACAACTCCTTCAATGCATTCGCCATGTCGATCCCCTTTCCGCATTCAAGGTACACAGGGAACGCGGGCAGCGGGTACTCGCCGAACGGGCAGGAAAGCGGGGTGTCGAAATGTCGTGCGTCTGCGCCGCGGTACTCCGCGGATTATTTGGCGCCGCGGTACTCCGCGGATTCTTTGTGACATGATACCGAACATGAAGATCAGCGTTCCTGATTGGTGCTTTTATGGAAAGATCGGCGAAGGGGCTCGCTATTACACGGCCCTGAAAGAGATCAGCGTGGATGGCGTGGAGATGGCGGCGCCGGAGCGGCACGCCCTGGCCCGTTCCGCCGGATTGGAAATCTTGAATGCGGCTGCACCGGGAATGCAGGCAGGCTTGAACCGCCGGGAGAATCATGCCGAGCTCCTTCCCCAGATCCGTGATACGATCGAAATGGCGAAGGCCGGCGGCATCCCGCTCGTCATCATTTTCAGTGGGAATCGGGCGCACCAGCCGGACGAGGAAGGAATTGCGGGCTGTCGAGCCGGCGTGGAAGCGCTCCTTCCCGACGCGCGGAAGGCGGGGGTCGTGCTCGGGTTCGAAATGCTCAATTCAATCGATCACCCCGACTACCAGGGGGACCACGGCAGCTACGGCTTTGCCCTGGCGGATGCGGTCGACTCCCCATGGCTGAAACTGGTCTACGACATCTACCATATGGAGAGAATGGGGGAGGACAGCGGGAGGGACATCGTGCGGCACCTCGACCGCATTGCGCACCTCCACGCGGCGGAGAGCCCTCGCCGGGACGCGCCGCGCGCGAACGGCACGATCCGCTACGATCGGATTATCCCCCGGGTAACGAAGGCCGGCTACAACGGGTACTGGGGCATGGAGTTCATTCCCGGCGGAGATGCGATCCAGGAGCTCCGTGATTCCATCGCCTTGTTCCGACGCCTCGCGGGGGACTGACGGCGACTCCCGGCCCTCAGCGCGAAAAGGCGGCAAACGGGTTGGAGCGTGTGAGCTGCCTGATCGTGTTTTCATCCACGCCCGCTGCTCTCAGCTTGGGCAGGAACTCATCAGTCAGGTACGTGTAGGGCTTCTGCTCACCACCCCGTGGTTTGGCCGGATCGTACTGGCCCCTGTCCTGGCTGAGCAGGATCTGCTTCACCAGTCCTGCTTCCAGCGCCTTCAGGATGCTGCGCACATATGACGCATCCGATTCCGAGCTTCCGATCCCGTCGTATTCGAGCCAGGCACCCTGGCGCGCGGCCTCGAGATGGAGGGCGAAGTCGTTCTCCGCCTGCGTGTGGATCCAGATGAACCTGGCCGGATCCAGGCCGAGGCCCTGGAGGATGCGCAGCTGGTCCCGCACGACCCGGCCCCGAATGGTGTGACTCCCGATGACCGCCCCAGTCTCCTTTGCCGCCCTGCCGGCTGCGCGCAGGACCTTTGTTTCACATTCGGTAAGGCCATTGTCCCCCGCGCTCAGCTTGATCCAGCCCGCGCCGATCCCGCTCGCCTCTATCTCGCCCACTAGCTCCTGGCGCATCCATTGGAAGAGCTTTTCCTCGCTTGCCTGGTGCACCCAGAGGGGAATCCATGGCTCGCGATACACACCGGTCGGCACCGCGAGCGCCAGCCGCGCTGCTTCAGAGACGGCGCGAAGGATATCGGCGCGCCTCCCCACGCCCACAGTGCTCGCCTCTACGATTACCCCGACACCCGCGGCGTGCGCCCTGCGCAGCTCAGGCGTCATGATCTGCACGACCTCCGCGGTCTCCGCGCGGCCATGTGCGGGATGATCCGGTGTCCGCAGGTCGACGAAGACGTGCTCGTGCGGGAGGATGATGCCGGCCGTATCCTCATTGAGCCTGCCGAGCGTGGTGACCAGATTTCGCAATGACTGTTTCCTTGCCTTCTCAGCTGCAGAGTAGAGCACATCTGTCTCGGCGTCAAATTGCGCGCCATGGGCAGGTTTGACGGCGCGGCCGGGCGACATTGATCCCGGCCCCTGAATGGACTAAGCTTCAAAACGGAGGCGAACTCATGCGCAAGCATCGCAACCGGACCAGGGTCCTCTTTGTGCCCGGCCTTTTGATTCTTGCCGCACTGGCCGCCGTGCCTGGATTTGCCGCGGACGTCACACTCACCGCCTCCACGGGCGCCGGCATCATGTACGGGGTGGCGCGCGAGTTCGTCTACGGCGCTTACAACAACCAATCCTATATCAAGAGCCAGCTCGATTGGGACATCCGACCTCTCTTCTATACAAAGGCCGCGCTTGCGCTGAGCGGGTTGGGGGGATTCGTCGCCTCCCTCGACGTACGGATGGGAGTCCCGGCGAAAACCGGGCTTATCAGCGACTCGGACTGGCTGAATTATGACTATAACGGCGCCACGAATAAAACCAACTACTCGCAGAGCGACTGTTTTACCGAACGGGCAATACTCCTGGACGCAAAGGTCGGCTGGGAGTTTCCGCTGGCCGCTTGGATGACCCTCCAGCCCTTCCTCGCATTCGAATTCATGGATTGGAAATGGACTGCCCGTGACGGCTATTTTCAATACCCGCTCGGGTACACGAAAGGTACCGCGATCCTGCCCTACCCGGACTCATCGACAGATACCAAGGCGTCGCTGTCCGGCACGGGCATCATCTACCAGCAGACCTACTTCATTCCCGCCGCGGGAATTGCGGCAGACTTCAGATCGGGGAAAGATTTCGGCATCTCGGTTTCATTCGCGTTTTCTCCGCTGGTGCTCTGCAATGACGTCGACAACCACGAGTTCGCCGGTCTGGATTTCTACGACTATATGTGGGCCGGTGTTCTCCTGGAGCCGAAGGTTTCCCTCAAATGGCAGGCGAGCGAAAGGGCTTTGCTCTCATTGGATGTCTCCTACCGGCACATCGAGCGGCTCGTCGGAAACACCGATGAGGTGGTTATCGGCCCCGGCTATACCCCCGGGCTGGTGGCAGGAAAGTCGACAAACGGCGCCGGCGCGTCTTTCGACGCCCTGGATGCGTCCCTGAACTTCTCCTGGGTTTTGTGACCGCGGGACGGCGATCCACACCGGCCCTCTCCTGCGGCCGTTGCTCCCGGCCATTGACGCGGCGGCGCATTTCTCATTTAATCGACGGATAGTCTTTCAAAAGAAGGAGGATGCGATGTTACGAAGCTTTAAGTGGTCGATCCTGATCTGCCTTGCCGTGATCCTGAGCCTGGCGCTCGTTGCATGCGGCCCGGCAAAGAGCTCACAGACGATACTGATCGGTGGCGCCCTCTGCCTGACCGGCATCCAGGCCCCGCTGGACGAGCCTGCCGTACGCGGGGCGCAGCTCGCGGTGGATGAGCTGAACAAGAAGGGGGGCATCCTGGGCCGCAAGGTCGAGTTCGTGAACCTTGACGGCAAGAGCGACCCGGTCACAGTCGGCAACGTTGCCGTGGAGCTGATCAAGAAGGGCGCCAAGGCCATCATCGCGCCCAGCGATTTCGATTTCGGAGGTCCGGCGAGCCGCGAGGCCCAGAAGGCCGGCATCGTCTGCATTTCCCCTGCGGCCTCCTCCCCCCTGTACGGGTCCAAGACCCTCGGCGACAAGCAGTTCACCATGTCCATGTGGAACACCACGATGGGCGCCGCCACGGCGGAGTTTGCCTGGAAGAAGGGATGGAAGACCGGCTACGTGGTGACTGACACCTTCATCGACTATACGAAGTCTTTGAGCCGCTATTTCATTATTCATTTCAAGAAGCAGGGCGGCACGATTCTCTTCGAGGACACTTATGTGCAGGGGGCGCAGGATTTTTCGGCGCAGCTTGCCCGGCTCAAGGCGTCCAAGAAGTTCGACTTCATCTTCATTTCATCCTACATGCCGGACCTTGGCACGATCATCCGCTCCATCAGGGAGGCCGGCATCTCCGTGCCCATCGTCGGGGGGGACTCGTATGACGACCCGGGCCTGTTCAAGGCGCTCGGAGAGAAGTACGGGAGCGATATCTATTTCGATACGCACAGCTTCCTCACCCCCGGGGTTACCCCGGACATGGAAAACTTCCTGAAGCTGTACAAGGCCAAGTTCAACACCGAGCCCGATGCGGTATGGGTGGCAACCGGCTGGGACGTCGTGATGATCATGGCCCAGGCGATGGAGAAAGCCAAATCGACTGATGGCGCCGCCATGGCAAAGGCCATGGAGACGACCGAGTTCTCCCTTTTGACCGGTAAGCTGAAGTGGTCAGGCACCGACAAGGGACATGAACCCGACATCGAGGCCCCGCTCGTGCAGCTCGAAAAGAGCGTGCCCAAGTTCATCGGGTGGGTCCGGCCCACCGACATTCCGGCGCCCTAGGGAGTCGCCGAAGCTGGCATTCACGGAGAGAGGGGCTTTCCGCCCCTCTCTTCCCATTGCACGCCTTCCTGATTCGTGCGGAGCAATCTATCCATGGAACGAACGCGTGAGCTGGTCGTGAAAGGCATCACCAAGGATTTCGCCGGGCTGCGCGCCCTGGCCGACGTGAGTCTCACGCTCGCGGAGGGGGAGATCCTCGGGTTGATCGGTCCGAACGGGTCCGGGAAGACCACGTTGATCAACGTGGTCACCGGGCTCCTGCCTGCCACCGGTGGTCACGTCCTTGTCGAAGGAACCGACATCACGAACAAGCCCGCCTACCTCATCGCGCGGCACGGCATTGCCCGTACATTTCAAACCATCCGGCTCTTCCGCGAGCTGACCGTGATCGAGAACGTGCAGGTCGCGGCGGTCAGCATGGGCCTCACCCGCGCGGCGGCCCTGCGGCGCGCGGAAGCCGAGCTGGAAGAGCTGGTGCTCTCCGACTGGGCCGGGCACAGGGCGGGAGCCCTGCCCTACGGCCTGGAGCGGAGGGTCGAAGTTGCCCGCGCGCTGGCCATGGAGCCCAGGTTCCTGCTCCTCGACGAGCCCGCCGCCGGCCTGAACGAGGATGAGAGCGACGAGTTGCTCAGGATCCTTGCGCCGATCCCGGCCCGGAAGGACCTGGGAATGCTGATCGTGGAGCACGATATGCGGATGATCATGCGTCTCTGCCATCGGCTGCACGTACTGAGCTATGGGAGGACCATTGGGGAGGGAACACCGGAAGAGGTGAGAGCCATCCCGGCGGTGGTCGAGGCCTACCTGGGATCCACGGCGGTATCAAAGACATGAGCGTCCTGAGCGTCGACGGCATATTCGTCCGCTACGGGGCAATAACCGCGTTGCGCGGCGTTTCCCTCTCGGTCAAGGAGGGCGAGCTGGTCGCGTTGATCGGTGTGAACGGCGCCGGCAAGAGCACGACGCTTGCAACGATCGCGGGCGGGCTGAAGCCGCACCAGGGCAGCATCACCTTCCAGGGGGAGCAGCTCCAGGGACGTTCGCCGGAGTACATCACCCGCAAGGGAATCGCCCTGGTGCCGGAGGGGCGCGAGATATTCCCCAGCCTCACCGTGGCGGAGAACCTGCGCCTGGGAGCCTTTGTCCGCGGAAGCCGCGCCGAGTTTCAGCGTGATGTTGCGGAGATGGTCGAGCTCTTCCCGATCCTCGGCGAGCGCCTCCGCCAGGCGGGGGGGACGCTCTCCGGAGGCGAGCAGCAGCAGCTTGCCGTGGCCCGGGCCCTGATGTCGCATCCCCGGCTGCTCATGCTGGATGAGCCGTCCCTGGGCCTTTCACCGGTCCTGGTGGACCAGATCTTCGAGCTGATCGACCGCCTGCATCGGCGCGGGGTGACGATCCTGCTCGTGGAGCAGAATGTCGAGCGCACCCTGGCCATCGTGGACAGGGCGTACCTGCTGCATACGGGCCAGGTCGAGGTCGAGGGTACCCCTGCCCACATCCGCGAGTTCGGCAATGTCGAAGGGGTATATCTCGGGGACCGCGGGCGGGACGCCGGCAGGAAGGAACCCCAATGATCACGCTCGATTTCCTCATCAACGCGATCAGCCTCGGCAGCACGTACGCCCTTCTCGCGCTGGGCATGGTGATCGTGTACGGCATTCTCAAGCTGGTCAACTTCGCCTACGGCGAGCTGATCATGATCACCGGCTACTCCCTGTTCGTGCTCACCCTCGGACCTCACCTGCCCTGGATCATCATGGCCGTGCTGGCCGTCGGGGTGGCGGTGCTCACCAGTTACCTGACCGAGCGGGTGGCCTTCCGGCCGGTGCGATCGAATTCGCTCACCGCCATGCTGATCACCTCTTTCGCCGTGAGCACCCTGCTGCAGAACGCGGCCCTGCTCATCATTTCCCCCCGCGCCAGGGGCGTGCCGCTGCCGGATGTCTTCAGCGAGAGCGCGGTGATATGGGGCCAGTCAGTTCCGATCCGAAGCCTTCTTGCCATCGTGACGAGTCTCCTCCTCCTGGGCCTGCTCGTGCTTCTCCTGCGTCGGACCGTGCTGGGCATCGCCCTCCGGGCCGCCTCGGATAATTTCCGCATGACGCGCATGCTCGGTGTGCCGGCGAATCTCGTCATTTCGGTCGCTTTTGCCATCAGCGGCCTGCTGGCCGGCGTGGTAGGGCTCTTCTGGGTCGGCCGCACGGCATCCGTCACGCCGACCATCGGCGCGGCTCCTCTGCTGGTGGCTTTTGTGGCGACCGTGATCGGCGGCATGCGCAGCCTGCTCGGTGCCGTGGTGGGAGGGTACATCTACGGGATCGTCTTCAGCCTCATCGGCGTCCTCCTGCCGCAGGGGTTGCTCGAGTTTCGTGAGGCGTTCATGTTCCTCATCGTGATTCTGATACTGCTCTTCCGCCCGGAGGGACTCATACGCGGAGTGAACTCCTCGAGACGGGTATGATGCGAATGAAGCCCCCTGCATGGATCTCTCGCAACTCCACCTTCTTCGTCCTGGCCGTGCCGCTCCTGCTGATTTCCGCGGTCACTTTCCTGATCGGGGACACGCTGATCGAGCGCATCATCACGGTCCTTTTCATCGACGTCATCCTTGTCCTGGCCTTGCAGGTTTTCATGGGCAATTCGGGGATCCTGTCATTTGCCGTGGCCGGCTTCATGGGTATCGGCGCATATGGCTCGGTGCTCTTTTCCATGACACCTGCGGCCAAAGCAGCGGCCCTCCCGGACCTCTACCCTTTTCTCACCCAGATCCAGCTTCCCTTCCTCGTCTCCCTGCTGATCGGCGGTTTGATCGCCGCGCTTGTGGCGGCCATTGTGGCGTACCCGCTGATGCGGCTCTCGGACGCGGCCGGGGTCATCACTATTTTCTCGCTCCTCGTGATCATCAACGTGGTGCTGGTCCACTGGTCGGCGCTCACCAACGGACCGCGCACGCTCTTCGGCGTGGATCGTTTCACCTACCTGGGGACGACGACCGTCTTCTGCATCGTTTTCCTCGCTGTCGCCTGGTGGTTCAAGGAGTCATCAACCGGCCTCAAGCTGCGCGCCTCCCGGGACGACGCATTCGCGGCCGCGTCCATCGGCATCAACATCGTCATGATGCGATACCTCGCCTTCGTATTGAGCGCCTTTATGGCGGGTTTCGCCGGGGCCCTGTGGGCCCACTTCATCACCTCATTCTCCCCGTACGCGTTCTACCTCTCCGCGATGTTTGTATTCCTCGCCATGCTCGTGATCGGCGGCCCGAACGGCATCTCGGGTGCCGTGGTGGGCACGGTGCTGGTCACGTTGTTGCGGGAAGGATTGAGGTCGATAGAGAACAACGTGAATATGTCGAAGATCCTTCCCAGCGGCCTGGTGGGGTTCACTGAGATCGTCATGGCCATTCTGCTGATCGTCATCCTCATCCTGCGTCCGGCGGGTATCATGGGGGGGCGGGAGCTGCGCTGGCCCCCGGGCTTCTTCGGTCTTCGTGGAAAAAGAGAGACGCCGGCAAAGGACGGCGATGTGTGACACATTCGTGGCCCTCGGGCCGGCAACCCTTTCCGGTGCTGTCCTGTTCGCCAAGAGCGCCGACTGCGAAGTCAACGAAGCAAACGCCCTTGTCCGCATACCCCGCGCGCGGCACCTCCATGGAGAAGCCGTTCGTCTGACTCACCTCGTCATCCCCCAGGCTGAGGAGACCTTCGACCTCATCCTCACCAAGGCTTTCTGGACTTACGGCTGTGAGCTCGGTGTGAACGAGTTCGGCCTGTGCATGGGGGAGGAGGCCGTGTTCACCACCGAGATGGCGGAAGAGCGGGACGGGATCATCGGCCCCGACCTCATGCGCATCGGCCTGGAACGGGCGCGCACCTGCCGCGAGGCCATCGCCATCATGACGGGCCTCCTGGAAACCTGGGGCCAGGGGGGCAGCGCGGAGCTGAAGGGCAATTCTCATTTCGACAGCAGCTTTCTCATGTCGGACGCCTCCGAGGCGTATATCCTGGAGACCGCCGGCCGGAAATGGGCGGTGCGCAGGATCGATGACATCGGGTCGATCTCCAACATGCTCGGCATCCGCGCCGATTGGGAGCGGTGTTCGGCTGCCCGCGGCGGAAGCTCCCTGGACTGGGCGGCGGCCTTCGGCCTTCCCGAGGTGCCGCCCACCCTTGGCGCGCCCGAACGCCAGCGCATCACATTCAACGGGCTCGCGCAGAACAAGGGCAGAATCACCACGCGCACGATGTTCGAATTGATGAGACAGCACGGCGCGGGCTACCATCCGGCAACCGCGCCCGTGCACGGCAACACCTGCATGCACGCCGGGCCTCAGAAAGACCGCTGGTGGCAGGCGGACGGGGCGATGGTGGCGGATGTGCGGGGGGACGATATCCTCGTCTGGGCCACCGGCACATCGAGCAACTGCCTGTCGATATTCAAACCTGTTTTCCCGCGCATGGATCTCCCGGAAATGGGACCCGTTCCCACCGAGCATTTCGATCCCCGATCCCTCTGGTGGAAGCACGAGCTTCTGCACCGCCGGGCCATGGCCGATTTCGACGGCCTTGTTCCGGAGATCCGTTCCGATTTCGACCGCATGGAAGCCGGGTTCCTGGCCGAGGCCGAATCAGTACGCCGGGGCACCGACACGGAAAAGCGGGATTTCATGACTCACTGCTTTCAGCGGGCCATGGAGGAAACAGACGCCTGGATTGAGCGTCTTCGGTCCCGGACGGATCTCGCGTTCCAGGATCCCGCCTACTGCCGGATGTGGGCCTTGCTGAACTCAGCGGCAGGATTGACGGGCATGCCTGCGTAGAGGAAGAGGAGGGATACCATGGCCACCCGAATATCGCGAGAGAATGTCTTTTTCGCATTCAGTCCGGCCGTGCGGCCGGTTGCGCGCGTGAAACAGGGCGAGGAAGTGCTCCTGGAAACGCATGACTGCTTCCAGGGTCAGATCCGCACGGAGAAGGACCTGATCAGCACGCTGGACTGGAGCCACGTGAACCCGGCAACGGGCCCTCTGTACATCGAGGGAACGAAACCAGGGGACGTCCTCCGCATCGAGCTTCGGGAGATCGTGATCGGCGACCAGTCGAGCATGGTCACGATTCCCGGAGAAGGCGTGCTCGGGGACGTGATCACGAAGATGGAGACGGTGGTCCTCAAGCGGGAGGGCAACGAGATCCTGTTCCGTCACCTCCGGTTTCCCCGCAAGCCCATGATCGGGGTGATCGGCGTTGCCCCCGCGGCCGGGGAGGTCCCCAATGGGACTCCGGGTCCGCACGGGGGAAATATGGACTGCACGATGATTGCGCAGGGCGCGCGCCTCTACCTGACCGTCGGCGTGGAGGGGGCGCTCTTCGGCGCCGGCGACCTTCACGCGGCAATGGGAGACGGGGAGATCGTGGTCTGCGGCGCGGAGACCGCGGGGTCGATCCGGTTCGTCGCGCAGGTCGTCGATCTTCCCGGCCTGCCCACGCCCTTCGTGGAGAACGAGGAGTCTGTCGCTGTCATTGTCGCCGCGAAGACCGCCGACGAGGCCGCTTCCCAGGCAACCCACCGGATGGCCGCGTTCCTCACGGACGCGGTGGGAATTCCCCTGAACGACGCGGGCATGCTGATGAGCCTGGTGGGCCAGCTCAGGTTCTGCCAGGTGGTGGATCCGCTGAAGACGGTGCGGTTCGAGTTCCCCAAGCGGGTCCTGAAGGAGTACGGGTTCGCTCTTCCCGCGTGACGCCCTCACTCCCCGTTTCTACGGTTTTTCAGCGCGCCCGGCCTGTAGATGATATCCGAAAAAACCGCGGTGCATTTTTTTCCCGTGGGCGATTGTGACGAAAATCCCACCTTCGGGTAGCTCAACCTGCCGAGGCTGAAGAATCTGACCATGTGCCAGAAATGGCCGTCCCGAGAATAGTGAAACGCGGTTGCCTCGGGCGTATGGGCGATGCGGAGAAACACCTCCCGACCGTCGATGACAGTCGAATTGCAATCGTCGGAAGTCCCGCGCGTGACAACCGATACCACGGTTGGTTCCTGCTGCGGGGAATATTCGAAGCAGAGCTTTGCCCACAGATCATCCTTCTCTCTGAGCTGGAGGACCCCTGCGTCGTAGGTCGAGGCAAAATCGACCATGACCCGGGCGCTCAGGAGGAAGCTCGTATCCGGCGGCGCGAAAAGTGCGCTGGGCACATTGTCGGTCGCACCGCTCCCCGATGGGTCGATGAACAAGTCGGTGAGCTCCGAAGCGGTGATGGTCAACCGCGTGCCGTCCCCCGCGTCCCAGTCCAGCGGACGGTTCCGCCATTGCAGCCTGCGGGGGATTGAGGACAAAGTGAATTCGCTCATCTCGGCACCTCCTGGCTCGGCTCGACTTTCTCTTTGGCGCTCACCTCAGCAGTGGCAGGCGCTTGCTCACCACGCTTTCCATCGCACCGATCACGTCCCGCACGGTGACCGCGTAGCCTTCCCGCGCGATGGTGGTGCAGAACTCTTCGTGGCTCCTGCCTTTGCGGTACTCCGGAACCTTCACCGGCATGGCAAGGTAGCGCGTGAACACCGCTATATCATTGGAGACCAGGAGGCTCGCCTGGTAGAAGAGGATCAGCCTGGTGCGATAGAGGGAAGTTCCCACGATCTTTTTCTCTCCAATCGCCAGGTCGGATATCCCCGCGGGATGTACGCCGTTGACTCCCAATAGCGCGAGGGAGTCGACGATCCATGAATTGATCTCTGCGGCGTACTCGCGGTTCTTGAAAGGCGACTCCACCGCCGTGACAAGGGCGAGCACCACCTGGCCGGGACCGAGGATCACCGTGCCGCCGCCCCCCCTTCTCTTCAGCCACGGCACCCCGTCAGCATCCAGGTTTTCAAGGAGCAGGTCCTGCGCGGGCTTGCCGGAAGCGCCGAGCACGGCGCAGAGGGTGGGCGGTTCGTAGAGCCGGTATACGGGCACTCCTGTCTGTTTGTAGCGGTCAAGGAGGTCCTCGTTCACCGTTGTTTCATGCACCTGGTTTCGCAGGCCTCACTGTGGTCCCTGCATCTTTTTTTTCAGCTCATCCAGCGCCGCGCCGGCCTCTTCCTGCTTCATCGTGTGGGCCAGCTCGTCCTTCTTGCCCGTCACCATCTGAAGCTGCGCCAGGAGCAGGTCCGCGTCCACAAGCTTGACCCCTGTCGTGCGGATCCGCGTCAGTTTCTCCTTGAGAACAGAGATCTTGGCCTTCAGATCGGCCAGCTCCGCCTCCAGTTTCGACTGTTTCGCTGTGGCGTCCGACAACCGTGCCGTTGCCTGCGCGGCGAGGCCCGCGTCCCCCTTGGCCTGGGCCAAGCTGACGCGGCGGGTCCAGAGGTTGGTGTCCTCCTGCGCAGTCTCGAGCGCCTTCTCCGTCTGCTTCAGCGTGGTAATGAACGCCAGGACGTACTCAGCCGCTTCCTTGGGTCCGAGGCCTTCGAGATCGGTATCCAGCATTGCGATTCTCCGGGGCAAGGGTAGCACGAATCCTAGAACGCGGTAAGCACGAGGCGCACTCCCACAAAGCCGAGGGCTATCGCGAGAGCCAGGACAATCCACGGAGCGGAGATCTTTCGGGACAGGAATGCGCCGACCTGGGCGCCGCCGATCACGCCGGCCGCCAGGCACGCGTCTCGCAGCAGGTGGGTGGGCCAGGTGTGGTCGAGGACGTGCTCCACCACGCCGGCGAGCGCGGTGAAGAAGAGCACGAAATGGGACGTTGCCGTCGCGATGTGCAGGGGAAAATTGAATATGTACGTGAGCACGGGCACGTGGATGAGACCGCCGCCGATGCCGACCAGGGTTGCGATGAATCCGATCACCAGGCTGAGGCCCATGCCGACGAGCAGGTTGAATGACAGGGGATGAGACCTGCCTTCCCGGTCGACAACAGTATCGCGCATGCTCCCCCATGCGCGCACGGGCCCGTCTGCTGCCATCGCCCTTGCCTGTCCCTGTCGGCGGATGCCCCTCGTAACGGAGAGGAATACTGCGACCGCCATGAGCAGGCCGCCGAAAAGTACTCCGAACGCTTTCCTGGGAATGAAGCGCGTGAGGGCGGAGCCGAGGAACGCCCCGGGGATCGATGCCGCGGCGAAGAGAATCCCAGTCTTGTAGCTGATCCGCTTCATCCGGGCGTACGCAATGGTGCCCGACCCGGCGTTGACGCAGATGATGGCAAGAGAGGCCGCGGTGATCATGGACGGCCCGTCCTGGGGGAAGAGGAATACCAGGATCGGCACGAGAATGAATCCCCCTCCGGCGCCGATGAGCGTGCCGTACACGCCGATGAAAATGCCGATGGGGATGAACCACACCACGCTCATGCAGGGAAATGCTATGCGTACCGCCGCGGCCGGTCAACATCCTGCAGGCCCTGGAAGCGCTGCCCCGCATCCCGGGCCGCCCGAACTTGCACACCCCCGAGCGAACCGCTATCCTCTTTTGGCCGTGATTTATTCCCCCGACGATCCGATTGCCGCTCTCGCCACTGCCGCCGTTTCCAGCGCACTTGCGGTGATCCGCGTCTCCGGCCCGGGCTCCCTCTCGCTCCTCTCGGGGCTCGTGAAGGGCGGAAGGGACGCGGCCCGGATGAAAGGTCATACGATCCACCGGCTGGTCCTCCATGACGGTGAGGAGGACGTGGACGAGGTGCTCATGGCCGTGTACAAGGCTCCGCGCAGCTACACGGGGCAGGACAGCGCCGAGATCTTCTGCCACGGCGGGCTGCCCGTTATCCAGAGAGTATTGTCGCTTCTCACCCGCTCGGGGTTCCGTCCCGCCGGACCGGGAGAGTTCACGCAGCGTGCGTTCCTGAACGGCCGAATGGATCTCACGCGGGCCGAGGCGGTGAACGAGATCGTGAGGGCGAAAACGGACAAGGCGCGCGCCCTTGCGCTGCAGCGCCTCGCCGGCGCGATCGAAGGGAGGATCAAGGCTGCCCGTGATGCCCTGGTGGAGCTCCGCGCGGCGCTCGAGGTGATGATCGATTCCCCGGAGGACGAACCCGGGGACGTGATCGACGAAGGAAAGCTGGCGACGACCGTCGGGCTTCTGGAGAGCCTGACCGGCACGTACCGGCGCGGCAGGATATACCAGGAAGGGGTTGCCGTCGCGATAGCGGGCGCAACCAACTCGGGCAAGTCGAGCCTCTTCAATCTTCTGCTCCGCCAGGAGAGGGCGATCGTGTCGGAGATCCACGGCACCACCCGGGATTGGCTGGAGGGCATGGTCAGCCTGTCGGGCATACCCGTACGCCTGTTCGACACCGCTGGACTGCGTCCGTCCTCTGATCCGCTGGAGATCGAGGGTATGCGCCGCACCGAGGAGGTGATCCGGGCCGCGGACGCGGTGGTGTATCTTGTGGACGCACGCAGGGGCGTTGCCGCGGAGGACCGGGAGTTCACGGCTGGATGGGCGGAGGGCTCGCCGCTCCTCCCGGTCTGGAACAAAACGGACCTGCCCGGCGTCCCGCCGGCCCCTCCGGGCTATGTCGCGGTAAGCGCCGCAACCGGCCAGGGGCTGGACGGGCTGGAAAAGGCGATCGCGGATGCGGTGCTCGGCGGACCGACGCGGGAATCGGGAGAGCCTCTCATCGACTCGCAGAGGCAGAGGGACCTCATCCTGCGCGCGCTCGCGGCACTTGCCCGGTTTCGGGAAGCGCGCTCTCGCGGCATCACGCCGGACCTCCTGGCCGTGGATCTCTCCGATGCGCTGGAAGCGCTGGGGGAGATTACCGGCGAGGTGACCAGCGCCGAGGTGCTCGACCGGATGTTCTCGGCTTTCTGCGTGGGGAAATAACGTGGAAAAAGGCGCGCGCGCGGCTGCTGACTATGATGCCATCGTCATTGGAGCCGGACACGCCGGCATCGAGGCGTCCCTCGCCCTGGCGCGGCTGGGTTTCTCCACGCTGCTGGTCACGCAAAGCCTCGACTGCATCGGCAAGATGTCCTGCAATCCCGCCATCGGGGGAATTGCCAAGGGGAACCTCGTGCGGGAGATCGACGCGCTGGGCGGCCAGATGGGCAAGCTCATCGACGCCACGATGATCCAGTTCCGGATGCTCAACGCGAGCAGGGGCCCCGCGGTGCAGGCACCCCGGGCCCAGGCGGACAAGCAGGCGTACGCGGCGCTTGCAAAACGGAGTCTCGAGGAGCAAAAGGGTCTCGCGCTCTTCCAGGACACGGTGACCGACCTGATCGTGGATGCGGCCGCGGCGCGCGTGGAAGGGGTGGTCACCGAGCGCGGCAGGCGGATATTCGCCCGGACCGTGGTGCTGACGACGGGCACGTTCATGGAGGGCATGCTCTTCATCGGGGAGTGGAGCGCGCCGGGCGGCCGGTTGGGAGAGCCTGCCGCGCTCGGCCTGGGCACGAGCCTGCGCCGCAGGGGGTTCACCGTCGGCAGGCTGAAGACGGGCACCTCCGCGCGGGCCCTCGGCGCATCCCTGGACTACGCGCGCATGGAGAGACAGCTTCCTGACCCGCGCGCTCTGCCTTTTTCATTCTCCAACGAGAAAGTGGAGCGCCCTGCCGTGCCCTGCTGGATCACCTATACGAACGACGCCACGCACCGCATCATACGGGACAACATTCACCGCTCGCCTCTCTATGGAGGGAAAATCGTCGGACGAGGCCCGCGCTATTGCCCTTCCCTGGAGGACAAGGTCGTCCGATTCCCTGAGAGGGCGCGCCATCACGTGTTCGTGGAACCGGAAGGGCTCGGGACCGACGAGGTATACCTGAACGGCGTTTCCTCCTCGCTGCCCGAGGAGGTGCAGGATGCGTTCCTGCGCACGATTCCCGGCCTGGAGAACCTGCAGATCGTGCGCCCCGGCTACGCGGTGGAATATGATTTCCTCCCGCCGACCCAGCTTTTTCCCAGCCTGATGGCGAAGGGTCTCGACGGGCTTTTCGTGGCGGGACAGACCAATGGCACGTCGGGATACGAGGAGGCCGCCGCGCAGGGGCTTCTCGCGGGAATCAACGCCGCCCTGCGTCTTCAGGGAAAAGGGCCCCTGGTGCTCTCCCGCGCGGAGGCCTACATCGGGGTCATGGTCGACGACCTTGTCACGCGGGGAACGGAGGAACCGTACCGGCTTTTTACCTCCCGGGCCGAATACCGATTGTCGCTGCGGCATGACACGGCTGATATCCGCCTTCTTCCCATGGGCCACGGGATCGGCCTGCAGGCCGATGCGGCCATGGAAAAACTGGAACGCAAGATCCGTGGAATCGAGGAGATCCGCGAGCTGTTGCGCGCGCGCAGGGTTGCGGGAGATGATGCCGCCGCTCTTCCCGTCCTCGAGGCTCACAGGGGACGGAGCTTCGAGCAGGCGCTGAAGGACCCGAAGCTTTCGATTGCCGCGCTGGCCCTTCGGGACCAGTCCCTTGCCGGCGCTCCGCCTGCATGGCTCGATCTGGCCGAATGCGAGGTGAAATACGAGGGCTATATCCGGCGGCAGGACGAGCTGGTGGGACGGTTCCGCGGCATGGAGGAAAAGCGCATTCCCCAGGGGTTCAACTGGGACTCACTGACGGGGGTCTCATCCGAGGCCGGGGAAAAGCTCAAAGCCATACGACCCGCCTCCGTGGGTCAGGCCTCGCGGATCCCCGGCGTACGGCCCCCGGACATCGCGGTTCTCATGCTCCACCTCAGAAAAGGCAGATCATGAGGGCTGACGCCGATCCTGCCGCGGTGCTCCGCGAGGGCCTTGCGCAGCTCGGCATCATGCCGGCCGAACCGGCGCAGGCCCTGCTGGAAAAATACATCGCAGAGATCGAGCGCTGGAACCCGCGGTTCGGGCTGGTGAAGTACGACGGCAGGCAGGAGCTCATCGTCAAACACGTGCTGGATTCCCTGTCCGCATGGACAGCCCTGCGCGAGGCGGCGTCCGGAGCGGGGGCCGTGCTCGACGTGGGCTCGGGCGCCGGTTTTCCGGGCATACCGCTGGCAATCGCGCTGCCTGACATCACTTTCACGCTCCTGGAGCGCATGGCGCGCAGGGCTGCATTTCTGGAGACCTGCGCGATCCTTCTGGGGCTTTCGCGGGTGAAGGTGATCCAGAGCGACCTGGCCGTGATGACGGGGGAGTTCGACGTCGTGACGTGCCGGGCAGTGGCGCCGCTCGCGCGGCTGCTGGAGGACATCGGGCGCAGCGCAATACGCTGGCGCGCGATCGTTGCCTATAAAGGAAAACAAGAACGCGCGAGGGAGGAAATCGAAGAGGTTGAACGCCTCATGCCCGGACGTTTCAGCCTTTCGCTGCGGCCGCTCCGCACCCCGTTCCTGGACGAGGAGCGCTGTCTGGCAGTGCTTGCCCCGATCCGTTATTGACAAACGGCCGGAGGCAGGGTAGGATTTTTTTCTTAGGGGGAGCTTGAGGTTTGGGCGATTCGACGATCGGAATCAAGGTCGCAGACGGATCTTATTACCCTGTCCTCGAGCACGGCTTCACGGGCACGAAGAAGCTCACCCTGACGACCGCCAAGAACAATCAAGGGAAAGTCCAGATCGACCTGTACCGTGGAAACGGCACGACCCTGTCCGAGGCCCACTATATCGGTAGTCTCATTATTGAGAACATCCCCCCGGCGTCCAAGGGCGAGCCTGAGATCGAGCTTCTCCTTGGCATCGACGACAACGGGCAGCTTTCCGCCCGGGCCAGCGACAGCCGCACCGGTGAAACGCAGGACTTCTCGACCACCATTGCGACGCTTTCCGCGGAAGACACGTACGAAGAGCCCGAGTTCGAGGTGGAGGATGCCCCGCCGGGAAGAACCGATTTCGAGGAACGGCCCCTCACAGGTGAAAGCTATCCGGTGACGGAAGAGGACCGCAGAAGGGAGCGCGTGCACGCCAAGGGCCCCAACATCCTGCTTCTGGTTCTCTTCGTGATCTTCGGCGTGCTCCTCGTGGCTGCAATCGCCTACTTCGTCTACAGAAGCATTCCGGGACCGCACGTGCCTCCGCTCGGCACAACGGGGGCGGCAACCGCTCCCGCTGGGCAGCCCACGCCCGCCGCGCAGGCGCCGCAAACCTCCACGAGCAGCAGTCCGCAGGCCGCCGCTCCCGCGGTGCAGACCCCGTCCAAGCCGGCGGGCACGGGCGGGGTGACGTACCGGATCAAGAATGGCGACACCTTGTGGGACATTGCCGCCACCTATTATCGAAACCCATGGCTGTATCCCAAGCTGGCCAAGGCCAATTCCATCAGGAATCCGGATCTGATTTTTGCGGGCACACGGATCAACATACCTGAGAATTGAAATCTTGATCGCCCTGCTCGCCCTCCCCCTTCTCACCGCGGGATGTGGTGCGCGGGAGGTCTGGGGCATGCCGGAGGACGAGCTGAAGGCGGGTCTTGCGCGGGCCGATTACCAGGCCCTCGCCTCGATCGACTTTGCTTCCCAGGACCCCGCAGATGCCCTTTCCATTTCACCGGAAGCGCCGTACTACCTTTCCTTTGTATTCGATTCCATCGCCCGGCCTTCCCAGGCGCTGCGGATGCTCGAGCTGGCGTGGAGCCGAAGCCCGAGTCCCTGGAAGGAGGAGGCGGGACTTCTCCTTGGGGAGAGATACCTCGCCCAGGACAGCTACGACAAAGCCATCGCCGTGGCGCGGCGTCTTCTTTCCTCGTCAAAGTCAGCGGACGTGGAGCAGCGCGCGCGCAGGATTCTCGTGGAAGGATTGTACTGGAACAAGGACGACGCGGCCGTGCTCCAGGAGGCCATGCGCCTTCAGAATCCGGATCCTGAGGTCCTGCTCTTCCGTGCCGTGAGCTCCCTGCGCCTGCAGCTGCCCACCGGGCGCGACCTTGTGATGCAGCTCTTTATCAGGGAAAAGGCTTCGCCGCTGCACGGGAGGATCTATACCTTCCTGACCGCGGAACCGGAGCTCCTGCAGCTTTTCTCCGCGCAGGAGCGCGACCTGCTCGCCGCCAAAAACGCATTCGCGCAGGGGGACTGGGACGCGGGACTCCCTCTCATGGAGGGAGTGCTGAGCAGCATCGAGCCCTCGAAAGTCGCCGATGGGGCACTCGTGATCGACCTTGGAGGCGCGTATGGCTCCGCCGGCCGCCAGGCTCCGGGAGCGAAATTCATGGAGACGCTTGCCGCGCGGCTCACCGGTCAGGCCAGGGTGGATGCGCGGGAGCAGGCGGGCAGGCTTTACCGGCGCGCCCGGGACTTCACCAGCGCGCTTTCGAGCTTCAAGGCAGTGGCCGCCGAGGCGCCTGCTGCCGGGCAGCGCGAGCGCGCCCATTGGTACATCCTGGACGCCCTGCTCGAGACGGACCAACCGGACCTCGTCTCCCAGATCGGATCCGAGACAGCCTCCTGGCGCGATCCTGCCTACTTCTCCTCCCTGCTGGAAGACAGGATTGCTGACTTCGTTGCCGCGAGAGGCTGGAAGACGCTGATCGGGCTCTGGCGGGTGCTGGAAAAGACCGGGCCCGACGACGTGCGCGCGCAGCTCTCCTACATTCTGGCGCGCGCGTGGCAGGAGGGCGAGCTGGCAAGGCTGCCGGGCGCGCCTCCCATTTCCGCGCGCGAGCTCTTTCTCGACGCGGCGCGAAGGAACCCCATGGGCTACTACGGCCTGCTGGCCTCGAGCTTTCTGGGCGAGCTTCCCGAACGTGCCGTTCCTGCAGCGCCTCCGGAAGAGCCGGCGCGCAATGCGGTGTTCGATCCCATTGTCATGGGGTTCCTTCCCTTCGGCCTCACGCAGCAGGCATACAACAGGATCTGGCCGGCCCGTGACAGTCTCTCGGAAACGCAGCTCCTGGAGGCGGCGCGCCGATTCGCCCAGGCGGGGGACACGAGGAGCTCGATGTATTTCGTGGGCGTCCTCGCCCGCAGGCGCAGGCTCACGCTCGTCGAGCTTCAACTCTACTACCCGAAAGCCTTTGAAAGCCTTATCGAGCCCCTGGCCGCCGGGGCCGGCATCCCTGATCACATTCTCTACGGCCTCGTGCGCGAGGAAAGCTATTTCGACGCGGACATCGTGTCGAGCGCCGGCGCGGTCGGGCTTTCCCAGCTGATGCCCGCAACGGCCGCCTCGCTTGCCGTGAGGATGCGCATGACGGATCCGGACCTCCGCGATCCCTCGACGAACCTCACGATCGGCGCGCGTCACTTGAAAGACCTGCTGTCCAGGGTGGACAGCCCGATAAAGGCGCTGGTCTCCTACAATGCGGGACTCACTCGTCTGCGTCAGTGGGAAAGGGCGGCAAAGGGGTTTTCCGCCGATCTTTTTGTCGAATCATTGCCCATCGCCGAAACGCGGCAATACATACGCAAGATCCTCGTTTCAGCGGTGATGTACGCGTTTCTCTACCGGGACGCGGACCCCCGGGAAGCGGCGTTGTCGTTCTTCGGCATCCAGAAGAAACCCCTCGACGCCCCGCCGGAGCCGCGGCTGGGTGCGCCGGCGCGGCCGAACTAGTGCGCCGCGGTACTCCGCGGATTTGGGGCGCCGCGGTACGGAGTGCGGCGTACCGCTCTAGCGGCAGGCGCTCGCTTCGCTCGCAGTGACCGTTAGTACCGCTCTGGCCACTTTCAATCCGCTCCCGCAATGGACTCGACCATTTCGTGAAGCTGTGCGTCGCTGTACTTCCCCCTGCCCGCCGGCATGATGTCGCTGAATCCCGCCACGATGTCTGCGCCCGGGTCAACGATCGAGCGGATTATGTACGCCTCGTCCGCCCGCAGGCTGCGCCTCTTGCCGCCTGTCAGCACCTCCACCGTGCTGCCGGACAAGCCCTTGAATGTCGGCCCCACGAGCTTTGTGCCGTCGAGACTGTGACAGTCGAGGCACCCGGACTGGCGCAGGAGGGCGACGCCCGTTCCTTCTTCCTTTTCTGCCTGCGAAGTGAGCCCCGGGATGTCGACATCCTGACCCGCGTACCACTTGTCGAAATCCGGGGGCGGGACCACGAAGACCTGGCTCAGCATCTTGGAGTGCTGCAGCCCGCAGTACTGCGTGCACAGGATGTCGAAGGTGCCCAGGTCAACGGCCTTGAACCACGCATGCGTGGTCATGGTCGGCAGGACGTCCTGCTTGATCCTGTATGCGGGTATGAAGAAGCCATGGATCACGTCCACGGATTTCATGTCGAGTGCCACGTTCTTCCCCTGAGGCACCACGAGGTCGGTGCTTTTCCTTCCGTTCGCGTAGGTGAAGAGCCATGACCACTGCCGCGCCGTGACCTTCACGTTCATCGAATCGGCGGGCGCCGTGCGAAGGAACTTGAACGAGGTGAGGCCGTAGAAGAACATGCTGAGGGCCAGGACCACCGATGCGGCAATCCACACGGTTTCGACTATCGCATTGCCCGAGATGTCCGAAGGATTCGGATTGCGGCTGCGGCGATACCGCACGACGAAGTACAGCATGAGAAACATGATCACGGCGAACAGCAGGAAACAGAAAACCATGATGTAAATGAACGTGCTGTCGACCGCGGCGGTGGTGGTCACCGGCATTCTTTCTCCTCCCTGGCTACCTGTACAGGACGTCGGTGAATGTGAGCCCGATGAAGATGGCCAGGGTGCAGATGGCGATCGGGACCAGGAGCTTCAGGAGAAGCCGCTTCTCCGAGCTCAGGTGCATGAAGTATAACAGCACCAGGGTGGATTTTATCGCAGCAATGGCGAGGACCACGAGGATGCCGACCCGTCCGAAATTCAGGCTTGCCGTGGTCACCGTGATCGCGGTGAGCACGATCAGGGCCGCCCAGATGTACACGTAGCGCGTGTATGCCAAAATCCTCACCTCCTAGGTGATCAGGTAGAACAACGGGAAGAGGAATATCCAGATGATGTCGACAAGGTGCCAGTACAGCCCCGCGTTCTCCAGGGCCGCGGAGCGTTCCTGGGTGGCCTTGCCCCGGACGATGAATGCGAGGATGACGGAGAGGACCGTCATGCCGATGATCACGTGCAGCGCGTGCAGACCCGTCATGGTGAAATACAGGCCGAAATAGAGTATCTCTCCCGGCGGCCTTTTCATCAGCACGGCCGCGTTCGGGTACAGGCCATGCTCGAACTTCGCGGTCCACTCGAAAGCCTTGACCACCAGGAAGGCGGCGCCGAACGCGATGGTGGCGCCGAGAAAGAATATCGTGCGCTTCGGCTTGTTCAGCTCCTGCAGGGAAAAGACCGCGGCAACCGCAGTAAGGCTCGAGGTGAGGAGGATGGCCGTGTTGAGCGTGCCGTCGAACCTGCTCAGCTCCATTGATGCCGCATGGAAGTCCCCGGGATGCTTCGATCTGTAGACGGCGTACAGGAGGAACAGGCCTCCGAAGAGCAGTATCTCCGAGAGGAGGAACAGCCACATTCCTATCCGTGCGCCGACGCTGTGATCGCGGGTTTCCATGCTACTCCTTTTTTTCCTTGCGGCCCGGAAACACGTACGGCCCATGGGTGATGATCGGCACGCTCTCGAAGTTTTCCGCGTGGGGCGGAGAAGGGATCTGCCACTCCAGGGTGCTTCCGCCCCACGGGTCGGCCTCCGCCTTCTTTCCCCTGAAGAGCGCGTACAGCAGGTTGCCGAACATCAAGCCGAGCCCCGATACCATGATCCACGAGCCCACCGTGGCAATCACCTGCAGATCGGTGAATTGGGGGAGATAGGAGTAGTAGCGTCGAGGCATTCCCGCCCACCCCAGGATGAGCAGAGTCATGTAGAAGAGGTTGAAGCCGACAAACAGCACGATGAATGCCACGGTGGCGGTTCTGTAGTTGTAGGTCTTGCCGAACATCTTGGGGAACCAGTAGTGCAGGGCGGCGAACAACCCGAATCCCATGCCGCCAAAGATGATGTAATGGAAGTGACCGACTACGAAATACGTGTCATGGGTGTGCACGTCCGTGGAGAGCGCTCCCAGCACCAGCCCGGTGAGGCCTCCAATGGAAAACAGGGCAATGAAACCCAGCGCGTAGAGGAACGGCGGGTCCACCTTGACCGAGCCCTTGTACATCGTGGCGATCCAGTTGAACACCTTGATGGCGCTGGGGATTGCCACGAGGAATGTGAGGAGGGAGAAGACGATGCTTGCCGTGTCGCTCTGGCCGCTCACGTACATGTGGTGTCCCCACACGAGCGAGCCGACGCTGGCGATGGCGAGGCTGGAGAATGCGATTGTCTTGTAGCCGAATATGTTCTTGCGGGAGAACACGGGGAACAGGTCGGAGATGATCCCCATGGCGGGCAGGATCATGATGTAGACCGCCGGGTGGGAGTAGATCCAGAAGAGGTGCTGATAGAGAAGGGGATCCCCGCCCTTGGAGGGGTCGAATACGCCTATGCCGAACACGCGCTCCAGGAGGATGAGCACCATCGTGATGCCGATGACCGGTGTGGCCAGAACCTGCACCCACGCGGTGGAGTACAGGCCCCACACGGAGAGGGGCATGCGGAAGAACGTCATGCCGGGCGCGCGCATCATGTGAGTGGTCGTCACGATGTTGAGCCCGGTGAGTATGGAGGACATGCCCAGGAGGAACACGCCGAAGACGGCAAGCGGCACATCGACGGTCGTGTGGATGCTGTAGGGCACGTAGAAGGTCCAGCCCGTGTCCACCGCGCCCTTGGCAAAGAGAATCGATCCCAGGACAACGGCGGCGCCGGTCATGTACAGGTACCACGAAAAAAGGTTCAACCGGGGGAATGCCATATCTTCCCCTCCGATGAGGATGGGGAGGAAGAAATTGCCGAAGATCGTCGGGATGCCGGGGATGACTACGAGGAAGACCATGATGATCCCGTGCAGGGTGAATATCGAGTTGTACATCTGCCCCGAGAGGAATTTGCTGTCCGGGGACAGCATCTGGATGCGCATGAGAACGCCCAGGATCACGGCCACGGTGAAGAAGCTCAGCACGGCCACCAGGTACAGTATTCCAATCCGCTTGTGATTGGTCGAAGTGATGAAGCCCCGGATACCCGGCCGCTTCCCGTTATCCAGATACCAAGGGCCCACCGCGTGGTGGGCGGCCTCAGCGTGAGACGCCATTCGTCACACCCTCCCTGCTGTACGGCGCTTCCTGCCTGCCAGGAGAAGATAGGAGACCAGGCCAAGAGCGACCAGGAGCGTAAAGCTCGCGGTGATTTTCAGTATATTGAAGACAAATTTGTGATTCTGCGGATCGTAACTGAAGCAGAACCGCATGACTTTTGCAATTGTCGGGCCCACCGTGCCAGTGGAAGCCTCCATGAGGGACATCTTCAAATCCACGGGCAGGAAGTCGGTCCCCGTCATGTAGCGGACGATCTTTCCCTGGGGGGAAAGGATCACAAGACCCAGGGGATGGTCGAACTCGTCGCCATTTCTTACGTAGTGGAATCCCACCGCGTCAGCCACTTTCCGTATGTCCTCTGCGCTCCCCGTCAGGAACCGCCATGCCTCAGGCGGGAAGGGGGCTTCGATGGACTCGAGGCTGAGCTTCTTTGCCTTTCGGGCGTCGGCCAGGGTCTCACGGTCGTCGATTGTCATCGTGAGGACCTGGTAGTCCCGGACGGGTGTTGCGGGCAGAAGCCGTATGACGCCCGCCATGCTGGTGAGAAGATAGTCGCAGGCGTTCGGGCATCTGAAATAGACGAGGGCGAGGATGGTCGGCGTGCGCACCAGGTCATGCAGCGTGACCGGCGCGCCGTCATCCGTCGTGAACTTTGCGTCCAGCGGAACGAAGGAGCCGAGGTGCTCCTCGATGCCTACTCCGCCCCAGACACCCGGCAGTGATTTCTCCTCAGCCCGCGCGGCCGCGCCGCCCGCAATAGCGAGCAGCAACGCGGCCGCGAGCAGCCCGCGCGGCCTCCCCATGGGAGTCACCCCCCTATTTCCAGCTGGCGAGGGCCGAGGAGATGTACGTGAAGAGGTCTCCCGCTTGGTCGTCGTTGATCTGGTCTGCCGGGAAAGACGGCATGCCGCCCGCCGAGCCATCCGGCATTTTCGGGGACCTGATGAAGGCCGTGAATGCGGCCAGGCTCGCGAGCTTCTTCGAGGTCTTCAGGGGGAGCTCGGCAACCACCACGTTGCCGCCGTTCGGATGGCAGGCGGAGCAGTTATCCGCGAAGATCTTCTGACCTGCCGGCGCGGCGACAACGGCGGTCTTGCCTCCCTGCGAGGGCGCCGCCTGCGAGGGCACAGCCTGCGCGGAACCGGGGGACCACCCGCCGTAGACCAGCCGGGCGCCATACCAGCCCAGCCCCACTACGGCAACGAACGCAAGCCCGTAAATAACGAGCATCGGCGCGGCATGCATCTTCACTTCGCTTCCCAGAATGATGCCGATGGCAAGGAGCACGAGCACGGCGCTGGCCATGATCATCTTCATTTTGATCGGCGGGATCATGGCGCCCTTGAAAAAGTGCAGCCAGTCGAATACTCCGAACAGGATCGTGGGGAAGACGAAGAGGAAGGCCAGTATCGAGACGTGGCGCGCCGTGGTGAGCACGTTCTTTCGGGCGAACACAATCCCCACCACGAGGAAGAGGAACGCGCCGATGACCAGCCCTATCGGGATGTGGGTGATCGGGGCGTGCAGAGGATCGGGGAAACCGATCTTCGTGACAAACTGGTAGAGGGAATCGATCATGGTTCGCCTCCTCGAATTGCTCCCTGTGTCCGCATCTTAGCGGCGGGACCGACCCGTGTCAAACAGCGCAGCAACTGTCAGCCCTTCCTGCCGTAGAGCTCCGACACGGCCGAGAAATCCAGGTCCTTGAGCCCGGCGGCGGAGGCCAGCGCGAAAACCTCTTTGGCCGCATTGATCGTCGGCATGGGGACGCCGTTCTCGAAGGCGGTGACGCAGGCAAGCTGGAGGTCCTTGTGCTGCCAGCGCAGCGGAAACTCCGGGTTGAAGGTGTGCGATTCCAGGTTGGAGCGTTTCCCCGCAATGAACGGCCCGGCCACCGCCCCGCCGACGAGCATGTCCAGCAGCGCCTTTCGGCTGAAGCCGAGGGCCTCCCCGAAAGCCAGGGCTTCGGAGAAGGCCGCCATTGCCGTTCCCAGCATCATGTTGATGATCATTTTCATCGAGGCGCCCATGCCCGTGCCGCCCATATGCTTGATGGTCTTGCCCATGAGCCGGAGGAGCGGTGTGCACTCCTCGAGATCCTTTGTCTCCGCGCCCACAAGAAAAGTGAGCTCCCCTTTTTCCGCAAAGGGCAGGGAGCCGGTCACCGGGGCGTCTACGAAACGGATGCCCCGCCGAGCGGCCTCGGCTGCCATCTGCCGGCTGAATGAGGGATTGACCGTGCTGCAATCCACCCAGAGGCTGCCCTTTGTCATGACGTCGAGAAACCCGTTCTTTCCGATGGCGGTGCCGGCGACGGCGTCCGGGTGGGAGAGCATCGTGAAGAGAATCGCGGCGCCCTTCCCTGCTTCCGCCGCGGAAGCCGCCACAATCGCTCCCTCGCGTGCCAGCAGGTCCGATTTGCCCGGCGAGCGGTTGTACACCGAAAGCGCATGCCCGCCGCGAAGCACGTTGCGGGCCATCCTGCTTCCCATTATGCCCAGGCCGATGAACCCAATTCTCATGCGCAGCCTCCTCTCATTTCAGATTCGCAATGCAGGCGCTGATTGCCTGGCGGAGCTGCACGGCTGATTGTGGATCCGGGAGGCCGTTTCCCGACAGCACGTCAGTTGGCTTTGAAATCTCTTTTCCATAGTAAAGGGCGTTGGCGTCGTAATCCACTTCGAGGGCCGCGCCCTGCAGCGCGACACCGGCGAATAGCCCCCTTGTCCGGGAATAGGAATAGATCTCCGCGCGCAGGTCCTGGTCGGTCACCGCGCCCGCCTCCCTGCCCAGGGAGCCCGCCGAGAGTGAAGCGTCCACCCCCATCGTGTACTTCCCGCGCAGGACCCGATCCACGCTGTCCTTCGTGCGGAAAAAGAGCACGATGTCCGCGGACTGGATGCCGATTTGCCAGCCCACGCTTCCCCCGGTCAAGGTCAGGAACAGGGGCCTGCTCCAGGAGCCATCCGCGCCGCGCACGACGAGCACGCCCCTGCCATGCTGCCCGCCGATGATGAACCCCGCCCGCTTCACGTCCGGGATGATCGCAATGCCGTGCACCTGCCGAATCAGAGCGGCAGGTACCTGGTATTCAGGCACCTGCGTAAGAGTCTGGAATACATCCTGGGCATCCTGCACCTTGTGGACTTCCGCTCGCTGCGCGCGGACCGGAAGGATGGCGATAGTCATGAGGGTGAGGACCGGCACAATCCTCGAACGAGACATTCTGGTCATGAGGGAGAACCTCCTGGACGGCCGCTTCGACGCGCGCCGACCGGGTCGAAGCCGTGACGCGCGCCTCGAATTCATAATATCCATCCGGAACACCATCGGCTATTGTTTCTGCGCACGGTTCTTGTCAATCCGGCTCCCCGGCTACCGATATATCAATCAGGGGGCTCACGTGACTGCTTTCGGCAGGAGGCTCTCTCCTGCGGTTTTTTCCCTCGTCGTCATCCTGCTGTCTCTCTGCCTGGTGTGCGTCACTTCGCTGGGGCTTCACCTGGCGGGAGTCTCAGGCCCGGCCGGTGCACTGGGCAGGTTTCTGATCGAAGGCTTCTCCTGGGCCGGGTTCTTTGTGCCCGTCTATCTGCTGGCCGGCGTGGCGCTCCTTCTTGCGCCCGTTTTCCGCAGGCGCTCCGCCCTTCTCCTCATGTTTTCCATCGTGCCTTTCGTCACTTTGAGCCTGCTTTTCCATGTCCTTTCGAAATCCACTTCCGCGCTGGCGCAGCTTCTTCTGGACTCCTACGGGATGGCCCCCTCCGCGCTTCTGCTCTTCCTGCTCCTTGCCCTGGAAACCATCTTTCTTTTCACCCTGCCGCGCGGGACCCGCACCGCGGCATCAACGAGGAAGTCTGCCCGCGCACCGCTTGGCCTTCCTTATCTGAAGCCGGAGCCGACCGCCGATGCGCCGCTTCCCGTCAATGAGGCGGAGGCGGCGCCGGAAGCGCTCGAGGAGCAGGTGGATGAGGGGCAGGGGGAGGAGGAACCGGCGCCCGAAGAGGAGACTGCCGAATCGGACACCATCGAGCTCACACCCGTCGAAAGGGGACTTCCCCTGCGTACACGGCCGAAGGCGCCCTCTGTGATGCTCACCCCGGGCCCCGAGCAGGAGGAGCTCCCGTTTCCGAAAACCGGCAGCGGGCCCCGGTCCTACAACATACCCGTGCACGACGTCCTGAAGAGCCGCGGCGGCAACGAGTACTGGATCATCGACGAGGAGACCAAGCGGGCCTCCAAGATCCTCACCGACGCGCTGAAAGAGTTCAATATCGATGCCGAGGTGACCGGCATCCGAAAAGGCCCTGTCATCACCCTTTTCGAGGTTCTGCCCGCGCAGGGGGTCCGGGTGTCCAAGATCGCCAACCTGTCGGACAACATCGCGCTGCGTCTTGCCGCGCCGAGCGTGCGCATTGTCGCGCCGATCCCCGGCCGGCACGCGGTAGGCATCGAGGTGCCCAACCGGGTGCGCTCCATCGTTTCATTCAAGGAAATGATCTCCCTGGACGTGATGCAGAAGTCGCCTTACGAAATCCCCCTCGCGCTCGGGAAGGACATCCTGGGTGAAGCGCAGGTCATCGACCTGATCCAGACCCCGCATCTGCTGATCGGCGGCGCCACCAATTCGGGCAAAAGCGTGCTGGTGAACTCCATCATCTGCTCGATTCTTTTCCGCAAGTCCCCCGACGAGGTACGGATGTTCCTCATCGACCCGAAGATCGTGGAGCTCAAGCTCTACAACGGCTGTCCGCACCTCCTCACGCCCGTGATCACGGATCCCAAGAAGGCGTTCCAGGCGCTGCAGTACTGCATTGCGGAAATGGAGCGCCGCTATACCCTGCTGGACGCCATGGGCGTGCGCGACATCCGCTCATTCAACAAGAAGGCGAAGAAGGAGCGGGTGCAGAGGCTTCCCTACATCGTCATCGTGATCGACGAGTTCGCCGACCTGATGGCCACCACGGGCAAGGAGCTGGAATCCACCCTCGCGCGGCTTGCCGCCATGGCGCGGGCGATAGGCATTCACATGGTGCTGGCCACCCAGCGTCCCTCCATCGACGTCATCACGGGCCTCATCAAGGCGAACATCCCCTCCCGCATCGCTTTCATGGTTGCCAACAAGTTCGATTCCCGCATCATCATCGACGCGGTGGGCGCGGAGAAGCTCCTCGGCAAGGGCGACATGCTCTTCTCCGCCGCGTGGAACCCGTTCCCCACCCGGATCCAGGGCGCCTACATCGACGAGGACGAGACGGACGCGGTCACCGAGTACGTGAAGAAGCTCGGGCCGCCGCAGTACATCGAGGACGAGGTCTTTTTCGACGACGAGGAGACCAACGACTTCGAAGGCGAGCCGGGCAATGATCCGCTTTTCGAGCGGGCGCTGGAGATAATCGTCTCACAGGGCAAGGCCTCGGCTTCCTACCTCCAGCGAAGGCTCAAGGTCGGCTACAACCGCGCCGCGCGGCTGGTGGAGGAGATGGAGATGCGCGGAATCGTGGGCCCTGCGCAGGGAAGCAAACCGAGAGAAATCATCCACGTGCCGTCAAAGGGCTCGTGAAGCTTTCATGCCTTTCAGGGAGTTCCCCCGGCCGTAGTCAATGAACCGGCCGATCGAGGACGCCATGCCTTCCATGCAGAACGCGCATGCTCCGGTGGGCTCGCTTGCGCAGCGTTTGCCGGGATAGATCTCATACAGCTTCTTGAACGCCGCCGGCGTGAAGTTCGGCATGAGCACGTTGGCTCCCGCTTGCAGGGCCTTCGGCCGGTAATCCTCCCCCATGCTGCCGAGGGCGGTGGTGGCGGGAAGGTGGCTGTTTTTCGTCACGATCCGGGTGAGGGCGAGCGTTTTGAGGGTCAACGTCACATCTCCCGGTTCCCGGTCACCCAGCCGCGTCCGCGGATGCGGCTGGAAAGGCCCGATGCCGATCATGTCGAAATCGCTCTGCCGGAAAAAAAGGATATCGCGCGCGATGCAGCGATTCGTAAAGCTCCCTGTCCGAGGATTCGATCTTCAGGAGGAACCTGTCCGCCCCGGCGCTTCGCCAGAGCGCGTACTCGGGTTTCGGCCACTCTCCCACCGAGAGTGTCACCGACATGCCGTGCCTGCCCTTGATCTCCTCCACGATCCGTGCGAGCCAGCGGGGATCCATGCCGGCGTCCTCCCCTGACTGCAGGACCACGGTCTGTATTCCCTGCGCGGCAATATCGTCCACACTGGCGATGATCTCAAGAAAGTGTCAAGCGGACTGGACGCGGCAGAGCAGTTCGTCGCCGGATTCAAAAATTTCGCTTGACAAATCCGTCATCTATGTAATAATGGTTGCAATTGGTTATAACCAATGGTACGCAAAGCCGTAATGGAAGCAAAAGAGACTATTCAAAAGAACGCCAGGGATTCGATGCAGGCACAGGTCGAATCCTTCCTGCTCGCCAGGATCGGATCTGACGCCTGGACCGTCGGGACAAAGATCCCCTCGGAGCGTGAGCTCGCGGTAGAGCTCGATGTGAGCCGTACGACCGTCCGCAACGCCGTGCTTGCGCTGACGGCCCGCGGTCTTTTCGAGCGCTCCGTCGGGCAGGGGACCTTTGTCAAGCGGAAGCAGGGACCCAAGGCCGGACCGCGCACCACGACGGGCACGCTGGGCTACGTGGTCTGCAAGGAGAAGTCCGAGCGTAAGCCTATAGCTTCCGAAGCTTTCTATTTCGACGTCTTCCTTGGAATCGAAGAAGAAACGGCCCGGTCGGGCCGGCACACCCTTTTTTCATATCTCGATGACTACGACCCGGAAGAACGCGAAGCCTTTCGCGCGTTCCTCGAGAAGGTGGACGGCGTCATCGTGGAGGAGGCCAGAAATCGGGACCTGCTCGAGCTGGTCAAGGCGAGCGGCGTCCCGACCGTGCTCCTGGCGCCGACCGCTTCCCTTGAGGGGCTCGACCTCGTGACCATGGATCTCGCCGCCGGCGCCCGGAGGGCGGTTCATCACCTCCATGATCTTGGTCATTCGCGCATCGCCATCGTCAATGGGCCGGTGCGCCTGGAATCGGCGCGGGTCCGTTTTCTTGCATGGAAGGAAGCGATCGAAGAGGCAGGTGGGGTCCCGGATGAGGAGCTCGTCGACGGCGATGAAGGCTGGTCCGCGGAAGCGGGCTACGCGGCGATGAATCGCCTCCTGGAGCGCCGACCGGATCTCACGGCAGTGTTCTGCGCCAACGACCTGTTGGCCATCGGGGCACTTTCCGCACTTTCCGAGCGCTCACGCAGGGTACCGGATGACGTGTCCGTCATCGGATTCGACGATTCAGAGCTCGCGCGGCACGCGTCGCCGCCCCTTACGACAATGCGGATCCATTCGAGGGACATGGCACGAACGGCGGGCAGAAGGCTGCTCGAGAGGGTGGAGAACGGAAACCTGCCGTCGGTAAGGATCGAGTTTCCCATAGACCTGGTAGTCAGGAAATCATGCAAGGAGGTGAAAGCGGGGGAGTGAGGAGAGGAGAAAGAACAGCCGCGGCACCGGGTTCCGCCTTGAGCAGCTGGTTCCCGGTGCCGCAAGCCGTTGGGTACGTTCGAAATATAGCCGACCGGCAATTGAACGTACAGTCGCACAACAGCGATACGATGTCGTATCGACCAAAGGAGAGATTTCATGAAGAAGCTGAAGTACGTTCTGGCGCTGGCCTTCGTACTGATCGCCGCCTCTGCATTCGCGGCGAAAATCGAGATCACGTACATGGCCTGGTACAACACGACCGAGTCCGAGGCCGCGGATATCCAGAAGACGCTCGACAAGTTCAATACGTCGCAGGACAAGATCCACGTCACAATGATCGCGGTCAGCCGCGCTGACTATGAGACAAAGCTGAATACCATGGCCGCGGCGAAACAGCTGCCTGACACCTGCATCATGGCAGAACCCATGACCATCAGGTATGCCGCCGCCGGCCTGCTTGCCGACATGGGCGGCGTATACAAGCCGGATGAAGCCCCGCTCAAGTCACTGGCTTTCACCTATAAGGGAAAAACGGTGGGCTACAGCTGCGCCGACGAAGTACTGCTCGTGTACTACAACAAGAAGATGTTCGACGACGCAAAGGTCGCCTATCCTCCGGCGAGCGCCGACAAGGCATGGACCTGGAAGGAGTTCGTCGCGGCAGCCAAGAAGCTCACCAAGGACCAGAACGGCAAAACCCCGAACGACGCGGGCTTCGACCCGAACAACATCGTCACCTTCGGCGCTGATTTCAACAGGCTCTCATGGATGTGGCCGGTCCTCGCGGTTTCCAACGGCGGGGGCGTCATGAGCCCCGACGGCCAGCGGCTTCTGATCGGCACGCCGGAGAGCATCGAGGCCCTTCAGGCCATCGCCGACCTGTATGTGAAGGATCACGTGGCTCCCTCAATCGGCGACAAGAACAATATGCCCAGCCTGGACGTCAACCTCCTCACCGGCAAGGTTGCCATGGCGACTTCCGGCCAATGGGAAATCGGCGTCTCCCTGAAGAACTCCCTCAAGGACGGCCTGGTCTACGGCGTGGGCGTGCTCCCCAAGATGAAGAAGGCCGTCACGTACAACACCGGCGGGCCCTTCGTCGCTTTCGGCTCATCCAAGAACCTCGATGCGGCCAAGGCATTCGTCAAATGGATGAGCGACGAGTCCAACGGCTGGGACCTCATCACCGGCGGCATCTGGATGCCCGTTTCGGCGAAGTGGTACGCGAACGAGACGGTCATGAGGAAATGGGCCGACAATGATATCCACCCCCCGTTCGCGCAGTACAAGACTGCGGTCATTGACTATGCAATGAAGAACGCGGTACAGGTCCCCTGGTACTATTTCCCCAGCTACGACAAGCTCGATACTCTCATCAACTCGGGGATCACTGACGTCTGGAACGGAAATGTGACTGCCAAGGACTATATCAACGGAATTCTGCCCCAGGTGCAGAAGCTCTTCGACGAGAACAGGCCCAAGTAGGACGTGTCGACAACCAGGGGGTTTCCCCGGCCGCATCCGCGGACGGGGAAACCCCCATTCTTGATTCAAGGAAGCGAATATGAAAACGAGAAGAACCCGCGGGACCACTGTCACTGCGTACCTGTTCCTCACTCCCGCGCTCCTGGGCCTGTTTTTCATCACGATATTCCCGATGATCGGCGTGATCGCGATCAGCTTGACCAATTGGACGGGGCTGGAGCCTCCCGTTTTCACCGGACTGGGTAATTTCAGGGAGATATTCACGACTGACTTCTATTTTGCGAAGTCCGTGGCAGCGACTCTCTATTTCGCCCTGGGGGCGGTCATCTCGGGAATAATCTACGCCTTCACGGTCGCCCTGCTGCTCAACCGGAAGATCCCGGGGCGCGGCTTCTGGCGTTCCGTGTTCTTCATTCCTTATATCGTGCCTTCCATCGGCTCCTGCATCGTGTGGTCATGGATGTACGAATCGAATTTCGGCGTCTTCAATTACTTCCTGCACCTCGTGGGGATCAACAAGATTCAGTGGCTGCAGAGCGGGACATTCGCCGTACCGTCTCTCATCGTGATGACGGTCTGGGGGATGGGCAGCATGATCGTCATTTTCCTTGCCGGGCTTCAGAATGTGCCCCGCACGTACCTGGAAGCCGTGGAAATCGACGGCGGGAACACCTGGCACAAGTTCCGCCACATTACGATCCCCATGATGACTCCCGTCATCTTCTACAATTTCCTGATGAGCATGATCACCAACCTGCAGGTGTTCGTTCCCGCCTATGCGCTGACCAAGGGGGAACCGAGCGGCAGATCCCTTTTCATGGTCTTCCTCATTTATCGCGAGGGATTCATGCAGAACAATTTCGGCCATGCCAGCGCGCTGTCTCTCATCTTTTTCATATTCATAGCCGCGCTCACCGCCGTCATTTTTGCCACTTCAAAGAAGTGGATGTTCTACGAAGGAGAATGAGGCATACCATGACACGTTCGAATAAGGGAATGAATATTCTCGTCGCCCTCATCGTGGCCGTGATCGGTCTCGCGGTGCTGTTCCCATTCTTCTGGATGGTGCGATCCTCCTTCATGTCAAACATCGAGATCCACAAATATCCGCCGCTGATCCTGCCGACGACCTGGCGCCTGGACAATTATCCTTACACCCTGTCGGTTTTCCCGTCCTTGAGGTACATGGTCAACTCCCTGACGATCACGATCCCGTCGATCCTCGGGGTGCTCCTGACCTCGACGCTCGCGGCGTACGCGTTCGCAAGGCTCGATTTTCCCTTGAAGAGACTCTGGTTCACGCTGATCATCGGGAGCATGCTCATGCCGGGCGCCGTCACGATCATCCCGATCTTCGTGGCCTGGAGCGCGGTCGGCCTCAGCAATGGGTACGTCCCGCTGATCGTCCCGGCCTTTCTCGGCGGGTTCGCCGTCAACATTTTCCTCTGCCGTCAATTCCTGATGACGATTCCCCGGGATCTCGACGAGGCGGCGATCATTGATGGCGCCAGCCACGTCAGGGTCCTTTTCCAGATCCTCGCGCCCCTCATCAGGCCGGTCCTGATCGCAATCGGGCTGTTTACGTTCATCCTGTACTGGAACGACATCCTCGGCCCTCTCATCTACATCTCGCGGAACGAGCAGAACACAATTTCGCAGGCGCTTGCCAATTTCCGCTCGGGATTCGGCACGGACTGGAAATCGATCATGGCTGCATCCTGCATGGCCATCACTCCACCGGTCCTGCTGTACTTCGTCGGGCAGAAATACTTCATCGAGGGCATTGTGCTCTCCGGCTTGAAGGCATGACCGTGACCGAAAGGCTGTACACCATGATCGACTATCCCATTGCCCCGACGCCCTTCGGTTCAGTGTCCCTGGAGGACAGCTTCTGGCACCCGCGGCTGGAGACCAACCGCACCGTGTCCATTCCCGCGGTCTTTCGCAAGTGCGAAGAGTCCGGACGGGTCGACAACTTCCGCAAGGCCGCGGGCATCCTGCAGGGGCCCTACGTCGGGAAAATGCCGTTCGAAGACACGGACGTGTACAAGGCAATCGAGGGCGCCTCTTATTCCCTCGCACAGCATGCCGATCCCGAGCTGGAAAAGTACCTCGACGGGCTCATCGCCCTCATTGCAGGGGCGCAGGAGCCTGACGGCTACCTCTACACGAACCGCACCATCGATCCCGCGCACGTCCTGCCGTTTGCCGGGCCCGCGCGCTGGTCGAACCTGGTGATGAGTCATGAGCTCTACAACTGCGGCCATCTCTACGAGGCTGCCAGCGCGCACTTCCTCTCCACGGGGAAACGGACACTGCTGGATGTTGCCCTGCGGAGCGCCGCGTTAATCCGCGGCGTTTTCGGCCCTGACGGGCGGCGTGACATGTGCGGTCACCAGATCGTGGAAATGGGCCTTGCGCGCCTTTACCGCATCACGCTGGATCGCGGCTACCTGGAGGCCGCGCGGCGTTTTCTGGAAGAGCGGGGCCGGCATCAGTCGCGGCCGCTGTACGCGTACGCGGACAATCCGGGGTACTGCCAGGATCATGCGCCGGTACGGGAACAGAGGGAGGCGGTCGGGCACGCGGTGCGCGCTGCCTACATGTACTGCGGAATGGCGGACGTGGCGGCGCTGCTTCCCGACAGGGCGTACGCCGATGCAATAGAGGCGATCTGGCGAGACGTCGTGGAGTCAAAAATCTACCTGACCGGGGGGATTGGCGCGCGGCACACCGGTGAGGCCTTCGGGAACGCCTGGGAGCTTCCCAACCGGACCGCCTACTCGGAGACCTGCGCATCGATCGGCTCAGTCATGTGGAATCATCGCCTCTTCCTGCTCACCGGGGAGGCGAAATACTTCGACGTGCTGGAGCAGACCTTGTACAACAGTCTCCTCTGCGGGGTTTCCCTCGGAGGGGACGAGTTTTTCTATACCAACCCCCTCGAATCCGACGGAGAGTTCCGTTTCAATCACGGAAGCGCGGGCCGGCAGCCCTGGTTCGACGTCTCCTGCTGCCCGACAAGTCTGTGCCGCTTCTTTCCCTCTTTGCCGGGATATGTGCATGCAACGGTCGACAAAACGCTCTACGTCAACCTTTTCATTGCCGGCCGCGCGAATGTCGAGGTCGGAGGCGTCCGCTTCCACGTGGTCCAGGAAACGGACTATCCCTGGGCCGGGGCGGTCCGCCTGCAAATCAGCCCTGAACAGAGGGCCCGCATGGAGCTGCGGATTCGGATCCCCGGCTGGTCTCGCGAGCGGATCATGGGAGGGAGCCTCTACCGGTTCGAACGGCCCTGCCCGGAAGCGCCATCGCTGCGCCTGAACGGGGAGCCGGTGAGCTTCGAGATGGACAAGGGCTACGCCGTCCTCGATCGCGAGTGGGATGGGGAAGACATCGTCGAGCTCGCCCTGCCGATGCCCGTGCGAAAAGTGGTCTGCGATGCGCGGGTCATCGACAACCGGGGCAAGGCTGCTCTCCAGCGGGGGCCGATCGTGTACTGCGTGGAGCAGCGGGACGCTGATCGGTCCCTGGACTCGATTTCCCTTGGCGCGGAATCCAGCTTCACCGCGTATCAGGAGCCGGCGCTCTTTGGCGGCATCGCGGCGTTGCGAGGAAAGGGCTTCACGGCAATTCCCTATTTCGCGTGGGCAAATCGGGGGCCGGGCCCCATGCGTGTCTGGCTGCGGAACAGGGGCGCGAACTAGCAAGCATGCAGGCACCCTGTGGTTTGGAAATCCCACAAGCATGCAAGCAACCTGGGGTTTTGCACGTTCATATTAATGGTTGGGCGCCCAACCATTAATATGGGAGGGATTTGGTCCAATGCGGCGAGGTGTGTCCGGCAAATACGAAATCAACCGCGCACCAGGGCCGCGAGAAGGGACAGGAGCAAGCCGACGCAGCCGCCGACCACGGCACCGTTCAGCCGGATGTATTGGAGGTCATTTCCGACCGCATCTTCGATGCGGCGCACGAATTCCCTTTCGTCCGTGCTCTTGAGGAGGGTGGCGAGATAGCCGGTTATGCCCTCGATCAGGCGGCTCTTTGCGATGGCCCCTGAGATGAGGCCCGCGACCCCGCGATTGAACCCCAATCTGAACTCGGTATTGCCGCCGAGCCTGTCCTCCAGGGCGCGTTCGATATGCGCGAGGCCTTCGATGAACCTGCTTTGCGGCTGGGCAAGGTCCACGTCGAGCCGCGCAAGGAGATTTGCCACGAATTGCACGCTGCTTTTTTGAAACCCCTCATCGCCGAGCACGTCACGGACCCATGCGCGAAATCGTCCGCGATCGCCGCCCGGGTCCGGGGCGGTTCCCGCGAGCCGGGCAGCGTACGTATCGAGCGTGACGTCCAGGAAACGACGCAGCTCGTGGTTCCGGTTGGACCGTATCTGCGCCAGCTCATTCTGCACCCCTGAGAGAAGCCGCTCGACGGTGCCCTGGCCGACGAAGATGCCCTGCCAGCCCGCGTTTCGCTTGATGATGGGAGTCAGGGCGGCGGCGAGACGCGCGGTGTTCTTTCCTATTTCGATCCGCAGCAGCTCCGAAACGCTTTCAATGATCCGCTCATCGAGGCGCTCCCGGCGCGCCCAGTTGAGGAGCGACGCGAATGCGGAGGCTGAGTCGAGCCTGTTCCCGACAAAAGCGAGGACTTCCCTCATGAGCATCGTGAGGCCTTCCGCGGCGGAACCCTCCTTATAACCGGCGAGCAGGGAGGACAGCCGCTTGCGCACGAAATCGTGGATCTCCTCGCGTGAGCCGCCTTCACCGATCAGCTTCTGGACCTTGCCTCCGAAATCCACGTTCGAAAGCTCGACGGCAATCCTTTCCTCGCTCACGAAGCTCGTGAGGAACCGTGGCACCGCATCCGCGATGGCGTCCTTGTTCTTCGCGATTATATCGGTGTGGCGCAGCTTGACGCCCAGCGGGTTCCTGAACAGCGCCGTCACCGCGAACCAGTCCGCAAGGGCGCCCACGAGGGAAGCGTCGAAAAAAGCCGCCAGCAGGCCCTTGAGAGACAGGGCGTTGTACAGAATGAGCCTGTCGAGCGGAATCCAGGGCTGGAACATGACGAAGAGAAAACCCGCCAGCGCCGCCAGGAGCGAAACGGTTCCGATGCGGTTCCTGCGCTTGCTCACTCGGGCGCGGCCTCAGAATGCCCCAAGGACGGCCGCAAGCGCAAGAACAGCCAGCGGATAAAAGCAGGCTTGTGACAGGGCAACCGGACAATCAGGATGCGTGAACCGGCCATGAGAAACCCCCGAAAGATGAAAAGTCAGCATATACGAACGGCTCCCGGCGCGCAATCGGTGTTTCGTGTATCCTCACCTCATGCGGAGAACGCGCATAGTCCACTCCCTCCTCGTGCCCCCGGTCATCACCCTCGTCTGCGTCCTGCTCGGTCTTGCCGGGATCTTTTCCTACGCGGGCGGCTGGATGTACGACGCGCTCTTGCGGGTGAAGCCTTCCGCACCCGCGGCGCCCGCTGTCCTCTTGATCGACGTGGACCCGCAGGCAACGGCGGCCGCGGGGCCCTGGCCCTGGAGCCGGGACGTGCTGGCAGATGGCCTGGTCGTATTGAAGGAGATGAACGCTTCGTACGCCGTGCTCGACCTGCCTCTCGGCCGGAAGAGCGCGCCCGGTCTCGATCCCTCCGCGCTGCGGCAGGCGCTTCCGGCCGCACTTGATCGGGAGTTCCTGCAAATGGAGGAGAACATCCAATCTCTTTTTGAGGCGATACGACGCGGCTCGGTCCGGCCGCAGGATTCGCCGCGCTACGTCTCCGACCTCATCGGATTGGTGGCCCTTGCGAAGATCCGCCTTCGGGAAACGGCCACGGGAATCGAACGGGACGATGACACGCTTCTCGGCCAGGCGGCGAAGTTCTTCGGCCGGACCTACGTCCCCCTCGAGCTCCTGACCGCACCGGACGAAGCGGCGGACAGGGATCTGGCCGAAGAGGCTTTGAAGGACCTCGCGCTTCCTATGCGCGTACAGGGCACGGACCCTTCATTGCGGATACCCGGCATCAGTCCCCCCGTGCTTCCGGTTCTCCGGGGAGCGCAGGGCGGAGGGTTCACGGACCTTCTCCCCGACTCTGACGGCGTGCGCCGACGCGCTGCTCTCACGGCGGAATACGGCGGTGCGCATTTCGGCCAGATCACCTTCGCCGCTTTGCTCGATCTCCTCGGCAATCCCGGCGTGGAGCTGGGAGCCAAAAGCGTCCTCCTGCGCATTGAGGCGCGCCCCGGACGTGCCGCGCGCACGCTCTCGATCCCGCTGACGGAGGCAGGGAAGGTGCTGCTCGAGTGGCCCCGTTCCACTGCGGGTGACGGCTTCCGCCACATGTCGTGGGCCGAGCTCTTCCGCTCCGAACGGCTGGAGGAGGCGCTGATCGCCTCTCTCAGGGACATGGACGGCCACGGCTATCTCTCATACCTTCGCAGCGAAACCGGTCTGCTCGACGTGTACGAATACGGATCCCGGCTCAAGTCGGAGATGCTGGCCGCGGGAGACCCGGGGAATGCGGGGGTGTGGCGGAACGCACGCGCCCGTTTTTTCAGCCTGGCCGACCAGTTTCTGAGCGGAGACGCGGAAGCGAGGATCATCGCGGATGCGGACAGGGCACTTCGATCGGAGTCGCTCACCGAAGGCGAAAGGAAGGCGATCCAGGGCGAACGCGACAGGGTCCCCGACGCCTTTGCGGCTGCACGGCGTGCATTCGCCGAGCTGCAGCAGACGCGCGCCGCCCTGGAGGGAGCGCTGCAAGGATCGTTCTGCATCATTTCGCTTTCGGATCCGGGGCAGGCCGCGAAGGCCGGGCGGACGCCTTTTGGTGTTGTTGCCACGGATGCCGGTGCTTCCGCGGCCCTCGTGAGCACGGCCCTTTCAGGACGCTTTCCGCGCGAGGTCCCCTTTCGCTACCCCCTCGGTCTGGCCGCATTGCTGTCCGTTCTCGCCGCCGTGGCCGTCAACCGGATGCGTCCGATGCTCACTGTTCTCTGCGGGCTCGGCCTGGGATGCGCCGTCATCGTTGTTCCTTCGGCGGTCTTCCTGCTGTTCGGCGTTTTCATGAACCCCCTCCTCCCTGCCGCGGACGCCGTCCTCACGTGCGCGGCGTTTGCGGGCCTCAAGGTCTCCATGGCCCGCAGGGAGGCGCACGGTGTGCGGAATGCGTTCTCGGGCAGGTTGTCCCGGGAGAGCATGCAAAGGCTTCTGGCGTCTCCCCGGGATCGCGCATCCGCGGGGGAGCGGAGAAACGTCACGGTCATGTCCGCTGCGGTGAAGAGGCTGTCCGCTGATGCGCTCCCGAACCCGGGGGATCACCTGGGTCCGCTCAATGCCTATCACTCGGGCATGCACGAAGTGATTCTCAGCCTGGAGGGGATGCTCGGCAGGGTGGGGGGAGACGCTTTCACCGCGTGCTTCGGCGCGCCGCTCGCCTCCGCCGATCACGCGCGCCGGGCATGCCTGGCCGCGCTCCGGATGAAGGCGGTTGAAAAGGAATTGAATATCGCCGTCTCCCCGCCGTTCGTCACGCGGATCGGCATCGAAACCGGAGAGTGCATCGTCGGCGCGCTCGGCTCCCAGGGCATGCCCGGCTACGCCGTTGTGGGGCCCGCAAACGACCTCGCGTCCCGGCTGGAAGCGCTGAACTCGCGATTCGGCACCACCATTCTCATTTCGGAAGCCGTGCGGGACGCGGCGGGAGCGGACTTCCTCGTGCGGAGCCTCGACCGGGTGCGCTTTGCCGGCACGGATGCGAGGTTCCGCGCCTTCGAGCTGGTGGCGGAAAAGGGCGGGGCGGACGGAACGACGCTCCAGGCCATTGAGAGCTTCAACGAAGCTCTTGCGCTCTTCGAGCGCAAGAAATGGCGGGAGGCAGAAACCCTGTTCTCCCGGGTCCTTGCCCTGCTGCCGGCGGATGCGCCCGCGGCCGTCTACATCGAACGCTGCCGCGAGCACTCGTCCAACCCTGCCCGGCCCTCTACTTCCGACCCGGACTGAGCTGGCGCGATATCAGCTTTTCCATCACTTTGAGCCTGACTACGGCGCCCCCCCCGAACTGGGGGTACGCGCGGTAGCGTTGGCCGTCATCCCAGAACTCAACGCCCGTCTCCCCGGCAAACGGGGCGGACCGCCTCTGGTGCCACACGAGCGTCGGATCCTTCAGGCTCGTCTCGGGCCTGTGCGGATCGAAGGTGATGAATGACTCGTGCACGCCCCTGTCGTTCTGCTCCGCCACGTCCGTGGATTGCAGGTAGCGGATCGTGCCGGCGGTCATGTCGACGGACTGAATGACCGCGGAGTGACTCGTGATCCCGTCCTCGCCCCTGAACATGATCACGTCGCACGGCCTGAGGTTGCGCACCTCGTCCTTGACCACCTCGAGATTCCGGTTGCGGGGGTCGAAAAACCAGGTGCCGACGTACAGGGACGCAATGGCGGGCTTGGATGCGCCAAGGTAGCGGCTGAGCGCGCGGTCGAGGTCGAGGCCTCCGGTCCGCGCAACCGTCTTCAGCACGTACCACACGAAACCGGAACAGTCCATGCCCAGCCGGCCCACCCCGTAGAGGTAATTGTAGATGTCAGGGGGCGTGATTCCCTTTCCTCTGGACAGGACATAGGGCTGATGGGGGAGCCCTTGATACGCGCCTGCCTTCATCTGGGACAGGTCGAACCAGTCCCTGCTCGTGGACCAGCTGCGCGCCGTGAGATCGAATATGACGATCTTCTCGTGCTCGTCGGTCAGCGCGGCCACGTAGGCGGCGAAGTCCGGGGAGGCGATGAGCTCATCGATCTGGTCCCAGAGCGCAAGAGGATCTGCTTTGCCGCCTCCCCGCACGGCCAGCTCGCTTCCGACCAGCTCCGAGCGCTCATTGTTCTCGGCAAAGGGGAGGTGGAGCGTCATTACCTTCCCGGCAATGATGTAGGTGCGAAAGCATTTTCTATACGCGTCCTCCATGATTGCCTCGATGCCGCTGCCCCAGTCCGCGGAGGCCTGGGAAAACGCGGCAAGAAAATCGACATCCGAGCCGGCGGGAGCGGCGAGCCGAGGGTCGGGGCGCGTCTCCGCCGTGGAAAAAGAGGCCTGAAAAAGACCGAGTATGAGGGCGGCAATCCTGAGACCGCAGGAAACACGATCCATCCCGGATAATATATCACTGGGAGACCTGACGGCCCAAGACGTGATGGAACCCGGAAGGACAAAAAAAGGGGGGCCGACCTGCCCCCCATGGATTTTTTGTTTCGGTATTTTCTAGTAGCGGTCGCGGTACCCGCCGCCGCCTCCGCTCCTGGCGGGACGATCTTCGCGGGGCTTGGAGATGTTCACCGTGAGGCTCCTGCCTTCATGCTGCGTGCCGTTGAGTGCCGCAATGGCCTTCTCGGCCTCTTCCTGGGTGCTCATCTCGACGAACCCAAAACCACGTGAGCGGCTGGTTTCCCTGTCCGTGACCACCTTTGCCGATTCCACGGTCCCGTGACCGGCAAAAAGCTGCTGAAGCTGCTCATCTGTCACCGAATAGGACAGCCCGCCGACGTACAATTTCTTGTTCAAGTTCTCCTCCTTGGAGTGTTTTTCATCATCGCCCTTTGATTCATACCGGTTAAGGAGCAGAACATGGCAGGATCTTTTATGGATACCGCTGTCCGGTCGGATGTTCCTTCGGGGTAGAATAGGAAAGGTCCGAATGATTCGGCTTCTTTTTCTTCGTATCGGACTTCACGAAGCCATCTTTTTGAAGTCCGGGCAGAAGCTTATACATTATTCCAATGACTGTCAAGGAGGAAATGCATGAGACAGGTCGGGGCGTCCATCGAGGGAGAATACAAACGCTGCAAGAGTTTGCGCGCCGGGGAGTGACACGGGCGGAGCTCGTGCGGAAATGGGAAGAGGGATGGCAGACCCTTTCAGGCGCGCTGCAGACGCTCAATGACGAGGACCTGGGCAATCCAGGGAGTACAACAAGGATCCCGCGCACGAAAACCGCCGCCATCTTTTGCAGCGCAGAAGTAGGAGCCCCGAGCGCTTTGCGCCGGTGTCGCTCTGCGGTATACTATTCCCGAAACTCCATGAAGGCACTCGATTTCAACGGGAAGCTTGTTGTCGTGACCGGTGCCTCCAGCGGACTTGGGCGGGAGATTGCACGCACTCTCGCGCTGAAAGAACAGGCGCACGTGGTGGTGGCGGCGCGCAGACGCGACCGCCTGGAAGGGCTGAAGGCCGAAACCGAGGCGCAGTGCGCATCCCGCGTGCACGTGGTTTCCGTTGACCTGGCCTCGCCGGGCGGGGCGCAGACCCTCTTTCGGGAAGCCACCGCCATCGGCGAGGTGTACGCCCTGGTGAATTGCGCCGGACTCACGTATTACGGCAGGACGCTCGACATGCCGGCGGAGAAATACGATCAGATCATCGCGGTGAACTTCCTCTCGGAAATGCGGGCAAGCATGCTCTTTCTGAAGTATTTCCTCGATCGGGGAAGGGGCGCGCTTCTCACGGTCACCAGCGTGACCGCCTTTGTGCCGGCGCCCTATCAGAACGTCTATGCGGCGACCAAGCATGGCATGCAGGCTTTCATGGAAGGGCTCGCGGTCGAGTACCGGGGCAAGGGAGTGGCCATCTGCACTTTCGTGCCCGGAGGCATGGCCACGGAGATGATCACCAATTCCGGGCTTGACAGGAAGATCGGCACGGCAGACCGCGTCTACATGGATCCGGCCCGGGCCGCGCGCAAGGCGCTGGCATCGTTCAAGAAGGTAAAGCGAAGGTCCATTCCCGGGCTCATGTACAAAACCGTTGTCTTTCTTCTCCGGCTTCTACCCCGGGCAACCGTGGCCTGGGTCGTGGAAAAGATCTACTCGCCGGGAAGCCGGGCCGGGTAATTCGCAGTCCTAGAACGAGCCCCAGGCAACCCGCATGCCCAGAACGGGCGTATACATGACGTTGCTGAAGAGCGGCCTGCCGCCGGAAACTCTCGTGATCGCCTGCATGCCTGCGTAGCCCGTCACCTCCATCCAGCTGATGAACCCCAGCCCCAGCTCGAGATCGAGCTCCCCGAACAGCGCGAACGAACTCCCGGAGGGCAGCGCAGGGTCGGCGCTCAAGCCGCCAAGACCCGTCCATAGATTTATTGCCATGAGAAACGGCCCCGCGTGCATTTCCTGGCCTGTGATAAGGCCCGCAAATCCGCCATCGAGCGCGCCGTTGGGTGCCAAGGAGTGGACGGCCATCGCGAAGCCGCCTATTCGCTGGCCGTGATGCGTCACGCCGTAGCCGTACGCACCCGACCAGGTGCCCTGAAAGTCGTAGTTGGAAAGTCGAGAGTCGAAGAATTGCTGGCCCCACGTGAGCCCGCCCGCGCCGCCGGCACAGGCCATCGACAAGGGCAGAATCGCGAGGGCCGCGGCGAGGATTATGATCTTTCCGCTGTTCATGATTGTTTCAACACCGGCGGGCCGCGCCGGCGTCACGCCGTGACATTCGCACTCAATGCGTGTTGATGTGCGTCCGCGCGTAGAGTGTCCTGAACTCCCGCGGCGTCAGGCCGGTGAGGCGTTTGAACATGCGGCGGAAGTACCCGGCGTCGGTATAGCCGCATTCGAAAGCGATCTCGTTGATGTTCTTGCCGGGTTCGGTGTGCAGGGATGCGCGCGCGAGCCCGATGCGCTTCTGGTGAACGGCGTCGATGATCGACATGTTCCAGTGACCGTGAAACACGCGCTCGAGATAGTCGGGGTTGTAGTGAAGATCCCGCGCGATCGTTGAGGTGGTGATCGGCTTCTCGTAGTTCGCCCCGATGTGCCGATGAATAGTTTCCGCAAGGGATTCCTGCTCCCTGCGGATGCCCCGAGAGCGGGAGTGCCGGGCCTGTTCCTCCTCTTCGCAGATCATGCACATCATGAGCGCGACAAGATGGGCCGCGCTGAGCGGATCGAGGATGCCCGATTCCTGGTCAGAGATGAAGCGGCAGAACAGCTCCGTCAGCCCCTCGGGATCGTTCACCGTCGCCGCCTTTGGGACATGGAGCGAGGCGCCGGGAGACCCGGGGGTGGCCAGCCGGAAGTGCACCCAGTAGAAGTTCACGTCCGGCGCATACGGCAGGAGACCCCCGTGCCGGATTCCGGGGAAGAGCAGGAGCGTCTGGTTGCGCGCGAGGTGGAAAGAGCGCTCCCCTTCGAACATGTCCAGCCGGCCCTGCGTGACGAAGATCAGCTCGTACGAATCGATCACGCGCACCGCGTGCGAGCCGAATCCCGGTGAAACGAACTGGCCGCCGTTCAGAGATTCAATGGTGTCGGAGACGGGGATGGTCATAGGTGCAGCGCTTTCTCGGCCGCGCGCGGGGCGCCGTCCGGGAGGGCCGTGTTCACGGCCCGATAGCCGTGCGGCGTCATGTGGGTGGCGCGCTTGAAGAGGCGGCGAAAGTAGCCGGCGTCGTTGTACCCGCATAATGCGGCAATCTGGGCCACGCCTTGCTTGCGCAGGAGAAGAAGCTGCGCCCGGGCCTCCTTGATCCTGCGCGCGTGGATTGCCTCCCGGATGGACATCCGGCGCTCCTGGCGATAGGCGCGCTCGAGATAGTCAGGGTTGTAGCGCAGCTCCGCGGCGATGTCGGGAGTCGAGATTGTCTCGTGGTAGTGCGCGGCAATGAAAGCGTCCACCCGCGAGGCGATGTTCGCGAGGCCGGGCTCCCGGGCCTGGACCGGCATCCCTTCCTGGGAGGAGCGCGCCAGCTCGCACAGGGCGAGAACGAGGAGGTGGTGAAGCATGAGCCGCGCCGACGTACCCGGCGGATTTGGCGCCGACGTACCCGGCGGATTTGGCGCCGACGTACTCGGATTGGGCGCCGACGTCTCCGCCTTCGCTTTCTCGATGTACATGCGAAGGAGGTGCGTCAGCCTTCCGGGCCGGAGCACGCTGACGTGCGCGGGCACGTTGAGAACCCGGCCCGCGGCCGCAGCGGCCTTCTGCGCCCAACGAAAGCGCAGCAGGTAGAAATCCGCCTCGCCCCTGTTGGTGAGCGTGATTGTGCCGGCACCGCGCGGCGCAAGCAGAAGCGCCGCGTTTGCATGAAGCTCCAGCTCCGCGTGGCCGTCCTTGACCAGAAGCCCCCCATGGACGCTGAAAATGAGGCATGCGGATCTGCCGGGGCGTACCACCCTGCTCCCGGGATGTTCGGCCACGACGTGACTGGCTTCGACTGGTTCGAATGGCCGTATGAAATCGAGTCTGAGACCGTCCCGCATGGATTGCGTGTCTCCCGTCCCGCACAGAATCATTCGCCCACCCATAGGATCATTTCTCCCGCCGCTCGGTTGGCCCATGCATAGTAGGGGATGAAGAGAAGCCGTCTTTGCTCGATGCTGTCCTCGAGGACCTTGCTCTCATAAAGCGCCCCTGCCTGCCGGGATGCGCGCCGGGCCTTCCCCTGTCCAGAGATTGCAACCACCCCGCCGAGAAGATCGGGCCGATTCATCGTCTCCAGCTTCGCGTCCGCGGGGAGGCTCACCGTGTAGAGGTCGGGGCCGTTGTCCACCTCTTCGAGACAGTAGACGAGGGGACCCCGCTGGATCGCCACCTTCCCATAGTCGGCCCGGACCCGGGGGTCTGCATGAATCCTTTCGACGTTCATCTGAAGGGTGAGCTCCAGCCTGTCCCCCTTCTTCCAGGCCCTGCGTATGCGCGCATAGCCGTCTTGAGGCGCGGCGGGCTCGGCGGATTCTCCGTTGAGCCTGACCGTTGCCTGCCTGCACCAGGACGGGATGCGAAGCGCCAGGGTGAGCTCACCCGCGTCCGTCTCGAGCTCGAACTCGATGCTCTTCGTCCACGGATAACGGGTACGCTGCCGGAGGGTTACTTCCCTTTCGCCCTCCCCAAAGGTGCACACTCCCTCATGGTAAAGATCGACATAAAGGGTATCTCCGTTCAAGTGGTACAGGTACTCGCCCAGGGACGCCAGTGTCCGCGCGATGTTCGGCGGGCAGCATGCGCACCCGTACCATGGCTGGCGCCGGTATTTCACCCTGCGGTAGGTGCCATTGGCGTCACAGACGTCAGGCACTACCTCCAGCGGGTTCACGTAGAAATAGCTCTCGCCGTCGAGCGCGAGCCCGCTGATGATGCCGTTGTACAGTGCGCGCTCCATGACATCGGCGTACCGCCCGTGATTGTGTATCCGGGCCATGCGGGATGCGAAAAAGAAGAGCCCTATGGCGGCGCAGGTTTCCGCGTAGGCCGTGTCATTGGGCAGGTCGAAGTCGGTGCTGAAGGATTCAAGATGCGCGGAGGATCCCACACCCCCCGTCATGTACATGCGGCGCCCCGTGGTGCTTTCCCAGAGCCGGTCGCATGCGGCGAGCAGCGTCCCGTCTCCCTCCTCCAGAACAAGGTCGGCCATGGCCGTGTAGAGGTACATTGCGCGTACGGCGTGCCCTACCGCGTCGGTCTGTTCCCGCACCGGCACGTGTGCCTGGTGGTAGTCGAGCGGTTTGAGCCCATAGATCGTCGCAAAGTCAGGCGCCGCGGCCTCCTTGTCGAAGAAGTTGGGGGCCCGGCCGCGCTCGTCGATGAAATACCGCGCCCGTTCGAGGTACCGCCGCTCCCCGGTGAGCCGATAAAGCTTCACGAGGGCCAGCTCCACCTCTTCGTGGCCCGGGTATCCCCTGATCTTCCCCTTCTCCACTCCGAATCGTCCGTCGATGAGGTCCGCCAGGCGGCGCACGATTTCGAGTATCTTCTGGTTGCCTGTTCCGCGATGCATGGCGACTCCGGCTTCGATCAGGTGGCCGGAGCAGTAGAGCTCGTGCGCTTCCCTCAGGTTCTTCCACCTGCGGCCCGGCTCTTTCACCGTGAAGTAGGTATTCACATAGCCGTCCGGCTGCTGTGCGCGCGCGATCAGATCAATGGCTTCTTCCGCCCACGCCCGCAGTGCCTCATCGCCCGCCAGTCCCTGCCCGAGCACGTAGCCTGCCGCCTCCAGCCACTTTGAAAGGTCACTGTCCTGAAAGACCATTCCGTCGTAGGTGCCGTGAGCGAGCCCCGCAGCAATCCTGAAGTTTTCCACCGAATGGCTTTTCGGGGCGCCGGGGATTTCATCGTTCATGGCTTTCCACTGGTAAGGAATCACCTTTTCGCGCACAAGCGACTGGTAATCGCGCCAGAAGCCCCCATCGATCTTTGCCTCTATCTTTGCCCGCGTTTTCTGCCCGGTCATGTCCACGCTCCTCACGGCGGTCTTCCGATGAATATGCGTATCGGAAGCAACGGGCAGCAAGTCGGGCGGGAGGGCTGATGTCGGAATCGTTCTCATTCAACCCGTACTCCGTGCGGCTAGACTCGTGTTTGCAGGCGCAGGACGTTCCAGGAAAGCGGCTCCAGGCGCACGCTGAGAACATCGCCGTCCATCCGGGTCTTTCCCGCGGGCGTCCGCGGCATCACCTCGTTCGGTTTCTCCCGCGTGTTCGTCGCCTTCGGATCGGCGTGGGTGAGCTCGATGTGCTCGACGAGCTTCACGCCCTCGAACCCGTGCAGGTCCGCTTCCAGCTCGAGCTTTTCGGTCGTCGCCCGGTTCACGGCGAAAATCGTGAGCGCCCCCTTCGATTCGTCGGCCACGGCGGCCGTCTCCAGGTAGGGCACGGTGCCGTACATGGTCGACTCGTAGACCGGGGAGTGGACGCGGACGTCCAGCACGGTCCCGCGGCCGAACTTCGATGCATGGAGGAAAGGATAGAATATCGTCTGCCTCCAGGCCGGACCCCCGTTCGCCGTCATGATGGGCGCGATGGCGTTCACCAGCTGTGCCAGGCACGCGATCTTCACCCTGCCGGCGTTCTTCAGCAGAGTCATGAGGAGACAGCCCACGACCAGGGCGTCCTCGAAGGTGTAGACGTCCTCCAGAAGGGGAGGCCCCACGGACCAGGGCTCCACGCGCTTGTCGGCGGCCAGCGAATGAAACCAGACGTTCCATTCGTCGAAGGAAAGGTACATCGTCTTTTTGCTGCGTTTCTTCGCCTTCACGAAATCGCAGGTGGCCACGACGGACTTGATGAAGCTGTCCATTCCGATCGAGCTTCCCAGGAAGCTGGGGAGATCTCCGTCACGGTTGCCGAAATACGAATGGAGCGACAGGTAATCCACCGATTCATAGCAGGATTCCAGGACGGTGGCTTCCCATGACGGGAATGTGGGCATTTTCTCGAATGAGCTCCCGCAGGCGACAAGCTCGAGGGCGGGGTCGAAGAGCTTCAGGGCTTTCGCCACCTCGCCGGTCAGCCGGCCGTATTCTTCCGCGGTCTTCTGGCCGACCTGCCAGGGCCCGTCCATCTCGTTTCCCAGGCACCACATGGTGATGCCGTACGGTGCGGCCGCGCCGTTGGCCTTCCGTTTATCGCTCCAGTAAGAACCTCCCGGGTGGTTGCAGTACTCCACGAGGTTGCGCGCCGCGTCGATCCCCCGCGTGCCCAGATTGAGCGCCATCATCGGCTTCGTACCGGCCTCCCGGGCCCACCGTACGAACTCGTCCAGGCCGAACGTGTTCGGCTCCACCGACCGCCAGGCCAGGTCCAGCCGGCGCGGGCGGTCAGCGGAGGACCCGATCGAGTCCTCCCAGTTGAAGCTTGAAACGTAGTTGCCACCGGGATAGCGCACCACCGGCACGGCGAGCTCCCTCACCAGGCGCAGCACGTCCCTTCGGAAACCATGTCCGTCCGCCTCGGGATGTCCCGGTTCGTAAATGCCGCCGTAGATCGCGCGTCCCAGGTGCTCGATGAACGACCCGAACAGCCGGTCCTCCGCCTTCCCCACATGATATTCCCTGTCCACGTGCAGCCTGGCTTTCATTGTTCCTCGCTTTATTTTATGCCGGAAGTGATGGCGACGCCCTGCGCCACGCGCCGCTGGAAGACAAGATACAATACAACGGTCGGGATTGCGGCGAGAACGGCGGTCGCCATATCCCTGCCGAAGTGCACGCCGTAGGAAGATTGCGTCTGGGTGATCCCCACCGGTATCGTCATCATCGGAGTCGTATTCTCGATGATATAGGGCCAGAAAAAGTTGTTCCAGGTCCAGATGGAGAGGATGATGGCGAGCGCCCAGGTGATGGCAAGATTCAACGGCACGAAGATGCTGAACAGCACGCGGAACTCGCCCGCGCCGTCCATTTTCGCGGCATCGCTCATCTCCAGCGGCATCTGGTCGAAGAACTGCTTGTAGATCACGACCGCGATCGGATTGACGAGCTGCGGCAGGATGATTCCCCAGTACGTGTTGGACATCTTGAGCTTCACCATCAGCATGTAGAGCGGGATGACGTTCGTGGCGTACGGGATCATGAAACCCGCCAGGATGAAGATGTACAGCGCTCTCCTCCCTCGGAACCTGATCTGTGAGAGCGCGTACGCGCTCATCAGCGACAGCAGCAGGACGAAGACCACGATTGCCAGGGTCGTGACGACGCTGTTGATGTACCAGCGGATGATCTGCGAATGGTTGATGATGAAATCGAATTCCTCGAGCGTGGGCGGCCGGGGAATGAACGAAGGAGGCCTCATCACGGTGTTCGGCTCGGCCATGAGCGAAGTGTTGATCGCCCAGTAGAGGGGAAAGATCCATACCAGGCCGAGGAGGATGGTCAGCACGCGCGAGACCCTGTTCATCACAGTGCCCTCACTCTCAGGATGCGGATCTGCACGATCGACGTGATGAGAATGATGAGGAAGAGCGCCATGGATATCGTCGCGCCATAGCCGCCGTGCTGTTGATTGAAGGCCTGCTGATACATATACAGCAGGACGACCCGGGTCCGGTTGAACGGCCCTCCGAATGTGAGCAGATAGACCTGGTTGAATATCTGCCACTGCGCGATGAGCTGGAGAACGAGAACGAGCGACGTGACCGGCCAGAGGAGAGGCCACGTAATGTATCGAAAGAGCTTGAAACCCCCTTTTGCGCCGTCAAGGGAGGCCGCTTCGTAGTATTCCCTGGGGATGGCGGTGAGCCCCGCAACGAACATGAGCACGTTGAACCCGACGGTCCACCAGATGGTCACGAAAGCGGTCGCCGGCATGGCGGGAACGGCGGTCCTGAACCAGCTCACCTTCAGGTCGAAGATGAAGTTGATGATGCCGTAGTTCTTCTCCAGGACCCACAACCAGATCTGCGTGACCACGCTGACCGGCAGCACGTAGGAGAGAAAGAACAGGGCCTGGGCGAGACCACGGAGCCGCTTCATCTTCAGGATCAGGAACGCAAAGAGCAATCCGATCAACGTGTTGGGAACGACGGTCAGGAGGACGAAATAGACCGTATGCCATAATGCCAGCCAGAAATCCTTGTCCTGGACCAGCCGCACATAGTTGCCGGCTCCGATGTAGGTCCCCACGCCGGCGATGTCGGCATTGGTGAAGCTGAGCATGATGACCCGCACCGTCGGATAGACGATGAAGGCGAGGAACAGCACGAGGAACGGAGCGAGGAGCGGGATGGCCGCGGCCGGATTGCCCATACGGAGCTTTCGTGGCCGCTTCGCATCCGCACGGACGCCGGTAATTTCCACTGCATGGCTCATTGTGCCCTCCCTTGCGAAGTCGTTGCCGGGTAAGAAGGCGTCCCATCCGCACGCCCGCGGATGGGACCCTTGCGGGAACAAGATGATGAGGCTACATGGAAAGCTTCGTGACCTCGTTCTTGAACTGGCTGACCGCATCATCGATGGAGATCTGGTCGGTGAGCGCGGGGGTCATGAAGTTCGTGAACGCCGTGTAGATCGTGCCGCCGACTCCGAAGACCGGCGTATTCGGCTCGAAGGAAACGATCTTTGCCGCATCGACGCTGTACTGGTTGTTCGGCGACATCGCCGCGAGCTCTTTGCCGTTCAACACGGGCAGATACGCGGGGAGGTGACCGCCGCCGGCCCAGACGTCCGCGTGCTTTTCAACGTATGCGATAAAGGCGAGGACACCCTTCAGTTTTGCGCCGGAGAGGGGGTTCTTCGTGTTGTTCGGAATGGCCAGCTCATGCGAATCGGCAAACGAGGCGCCCATGGTGAAGAGCTTCGGGAATGCCATGACCCCGTAGTCGAAACCGAGCTTGCCGGACTTCGCCAGGTCCACCATGGTGGGAACTTCCCAGTTTCCATTGATCATGAACGCCGCCTTGCCGGAGGTGAAAAGGGCGACCGCGGCGCCGTAGTCAGTATCAGTGTTGATCAGGCCCTGAGAGGCCCAGTCGTGGAATGTCTGCAGGGCCTTCTTGCCTGTCGTGTCCATCGCGCTGAGGTCCAGCTTTCCGTTCTTCACCAGCGTTCCTCCCATCTGGGAGAAGAGAGTGTACCAGAGACGCCACGGGCCGCCCGTGTCGTTTCCAGAAGACGTGGTAATCGGAAGGACTCCGGTGGCGTCCTTGATCTTTTTCAGGGTGGCGGTGAAAGTATCGATTCCCGCCGTGCCGGTGGGCTTTCCGTTCCCGCCCAGCACGCCTGCCTTCGTCAACAAGTCCTTGTTGTAGTAGACCACGACCGTATGCGTGTCGAGAGGCACGCCGTACAGGACGCCGGCTTTTCCGTAGGCCGCGCTGTCGGCCTGCGAATAGGCGACGAGCGTGGGGTTGAAGTCCTTGTACGAAAGACCGACCGACCTCAGCTCCGCGTCGGTGATGGGGCGCAGATCTCCCATCTTGATACCGGTCGGGAAATGCGAAAGATGGTACGTCATGACGTCGGCGGTCTCTCCCGCGACCACGCCGGTATGGACCCTGGTATAGAACTCCACGCCCCAGGGAAGAGTGGTGCTGGAGACCTTGTACGCGCTCTGGCTGGCATTGAAATCGTTGACAAGCTGAGTCCACTTCACCCCGTCACCGCCTCCGAGGAAGTCCCATGACACGATGGGCAGGGGCGCGGCGGTCACAAAGGCCGGCGCGGCAAGCACCAGGCAGAAGAGCAGGATTGCAAAGAGCTGTTTTCTCATACCTTTCCTCCTTAAAGGACCAATGTCAGCTCTATAAGGCGCGCTTTCAAGGTGTCCGATGCGTAGAAAAGGTGGATAAATCCGACTTTGCCCGCCGCCTCGACCAGCGCCCGGGCCGCTCGTCAATGCACGCGCTCCCGGCTATAGTATGACTCATGCGCGGGTCCCGATATCGACGCACGATGCGCTTCTTCACGAGCGTGATGCTGCGGGAGCTCTGGTGGGAGCTCGTGGTGCCGAAGACTGGGCTGGGCCGGCTCGCCCGGCGGACGCGCTCCGCCAGAATGCAGCGAATCGCCACTGAGTTCCGCACGCTCGCCCTCCGCATGGGGGGCGTGCTCATCAAGGTCGGCCAGTTTCTCTCTTCCCGACTGGACGTGCTGCCCAGGGAAATCACCTCGGAGCTGGCAGGGCTGCAGGACGAGGTGGGCGCCGAGAGCTTCGAGGCCATCCGCGGGGTGGTCGAGGCGGAGTTCGGCATGCCTCTTTCACGCAAGTTCCTGGACTTCGAGCCGGTGCCGGTTGCCTCCGCTTCCATCGGCCAGGTGCACAAAGCGCGCCTGGCCGATGAGGTGCAGGGATCCGCTCCCCCTTCCCAGGTGGCGGTGAAGGTCCAGCGGCCGCACATCCAGGAGATCGTCGAGGCAGACCTGGCCGCCATCCGCGCCGCCGGACGCTGGCTGCAGCGCTTCAAGTCGATCCGCCGGCACGTGAACGTCATGGCTTTAATCGAAGAGTTCAGCCGCTCCCTCTACGAGGAGATCGACTACCTGCACGAGGGAAAGAACGCGGAGAGATTCGCCCGGAATTTCAGGGAGCTCTCCGACGTGGTCGTGCCCTCGGTGGTCTGGAGCCACACGACGCGGCGCGTCCTCACCCTCCAGGACGTCGGCGCCATCAAGATCACCGACTATGTGGCAATCGAGGCCGCCGGCATCAAGCGGGCGGAGGTCGCCGACAAGCTCCTCGATGTGTACCTCAAGCAGGTATTCGAGGACGGGTTTTTCCACGCAGACCCGCACCCGGGGAATCTCTTTGTCCTTCCCGCCCGGCGGCGAGGCTGGAAGCTCGTGTTCGTCGATTTCGGCATGACAGGCACGCTCTCCGAGGAATCATTCAACGGCCTGCGGGAAGCCCTGCTCGCCGTGGGCACGAGGGACGCGGTGCGGCTCGTGCGCGCATTTCAGTCCCTGCAGGTCCTTCTGCCGGGAGCCGACCTGGACCTGCTGGAGCGCGCGTGCAAGAAGGCATTCGATACGCTCTGGGGCAAGTCGATGCGTGAAATCATGCGCATGAGCAATGAGGAGCTGCGGGTTTTCATCGACGAGTTCGGCGACCTGCTCTACCAGATGCCCTTCCAGGTGCCGGAAAATCTCATCCTCCTGGGCCGGTGCGTGAGCATTCTCTCCGGCATGGCGACCGGGATGGACCCGGACTTCAGTGTATGGAAGGGGATGGCCCCGTACGTGCAGAAGCTGATGGAAAAGGACGGGCAGACGGGCGCGAGGCTCGCCATGAAAGAGCTCACGCTTGTGGCCCGTCTCCTCCTCGGGCTCCCCAGGAAGGTGGACGAGCTTGCCACACGGATGGAACAGGGGAAGATGGAAGTGCGGATGCCGGAGCTGAAGCAGCAGGTGACGAGGCTGGAGCATGGCGTACGAAAGCTCGCCGGTTCCGTCATATTCGCCGCCGGCCTGCTGGCGGGCACCGAGCTTTTTCTGGGAGGACACGTCGAATATGCCGTGGGGCTCGGAGCAGCGGAGCTGCTTCTCCTGATCTGGATCCTCTTCGGGAGATGAAACGGCGGCCAGCGTGGCCAGACTACTCGGGGGGCTTTTTTTCAGTTCGCTCGATGGCTGCGTCCAGGAGGCTTCTCATGGCGAGAAGCATCTCCTTTCGCGCCGCCCTGCGGTGCTCGATGAAGCCCTTCGGAATCAGGTCTTGAAGGCTCAACCGAAAGGATTCATGCGCCGCCTTCACGTGCGCGCGCGCTTCCTTCAACGGGGGACTGGCCTCTTCCGCGTGGTGCGTCTTTTCCGGCATGACCCACCTCCGCCTTCAAAAGTAGGTGGTTGATTGAAGTCAGTCAAGCGCCCGCAGGCCCCGCCGGCTTGGCGCATAACAGAATGTTATGCCGAGTTCATGGCCGATCTATTGCACTGCGCTTTCAGAAAAGCATACTATTTTTCCCAAGGAAACGCGCAGTGAAACTCACCGCACTCATTTTTCTAACGGCTCTTTGTCCGCTGCTCTCCGCGATTGCCCAGGAGTCTGTTCCCGTGGTCACGCTGGCGCAGAGCATCGACGCGACTCTCACCAACGGGGACGACATCAAGATTCTCCAGAGGAGCCTCGATGTCGTCAGGGCGCAGCATGCCTTGAACGTTTCACGAAACTCCTTGTCCCTTGCCGGCTCCGCGGGGTACGGGGCCGTCTGGCCGTTCGGCACGGAGGCGCTCGTCCTCAGCAAGTCCGTGAGCAGCCCCTTGTCCAACCCGCCAGGCGCCGTGGCGGGGGTTGCGCTCTCAGGCCCGATGACGAACGTGAGCGTGAGCGCCATCCCTTATGTGCCTCCTGTTCCAGGGACGGACACAACCGGCGTCGTCGGCGCGAGCGTGACCCAGACCCTGTGGAACGGGTACCCGGGAGGGCAGAATCAGGCCACGGTGGACAAGAGCCTGTTGACCCTCCAGGGCAAGGAGCTTGCAACTGAGTCAGGGACGCTGGGCCTGATTTACAACGTCAAGCAGGCCTACTACGTCATGCTGGGGGCGCAGCGGAGCCTCGCCCTGAGGAAGCAGATATTCGAACAGCAGGATTCCGTCCTGAAGCAGATCACGGCCATTTATGAGCTGAAGCTCGCCAGCACCGCTGATCTCAAGACCGCGCAGCTCAACGCCCGCAGCGCCCAGGTGGACGTTGACAGCGCGGCCAATGATCTGCATTTCGCAAGGCTCGGTCTGGCCACTCTCATGGGGTTCCCCGCGGAAAAGGATTTCACGGTAGCGGACGCGCCGCAGCCGTCGGTCAAAGTGGACACGGTGGAGCAGGCCGTGTCGGCTGGATTGGGCAGGCGCGTGGATATCAAGCTGGTCGAGCTGAATATCAAATCCTCAAACGTCGACCTTGCCGTGACCAGGGGTCAGGCAACACCCACGGTGAGTGTCAGCGGCGGCGTGAATTGGCTGTACGACTGGAGCAGCGTGATGCACGCGGGAGTGGCGGGCGCAGCGGTGAAACTTTCGATGCCCATCCTGGACGCGGGGGCAGTGAAAAACCAGGTCGACTCGATTCTGAGGCAGAACGATGTCTATGCCCTGCAGGAGACTCAACTTCGAAAGAGCATTGCGACGGCGATCCAAAGCGCCTGGCAGGCCGTTCAGATTGACGGGGAAAAGCTCGAGGTCGCAAGGCTCGGCGTGGAAGCGAACGACCTTCAGTACCAGATCGTGAGCGCTCAGCGTGATTCAGGCACGGCATCGAACCAGGACCTGCTGACCGCGGCCGTGAATCTGGCGAATGCCCGGAACGCGCTCGCCACGGCGCAGAGCACGGTCGAGCTCGCGGTACTTCAGCTTCAGAACGTGATGGGGTACTAGATGAAAACAACGACTTTGATGACAATGCTCGGCTTCGCGGGGCTCCTCGTGCTGGCCGGTTGCGCCGCAAAGCCGGCCGACCCGCAGGCGGGCGCGGGAGCGCGGAACGGTGGCCCGAACGGAACGGGCAATGGGAGCGGCCGCAGGTTCGCCTCCATTCCCGTGCAAGCCGTCGCCGTGCAGGTCGGTCCGTTGATCACGGACAATGACACGGCGGGAACAGTGGTGCCGGTCACGCAGAGCCAGGTCGCCGCGCAGGTGGCGGGTGTCGTGTCGGCCGTGTATCGCATGGCCGGCGATTGGGTGAAGCAAGGGGCGCCCGTCGTCCAGCTCGACGACTCGGCGCTGAAGCTGGCGGTCAGGAACGCGCAATCCGCTCTTGCGAATGCAAAGATCAATCTCGCGATGGGTCAGCAGACCGCCACCGAGTCCAACCCGAAGCTCTCCAGTCAGCTCGACTCGGCCAAGACCGCGTTCGCCGCGGCCCAAAAGAACTACGATTCACAGAAGAAGCTCTTCGACCTGGGAGGCATTTCCTCTTCGCAGCTGGACACCGCGCAGAGCCAGCTCCAGCAAGCCCAGGCAAATGTGCAGGCGGCGCAGTTTGCCCTCGAACAGAATCAGCAGTCCGACACGCAATCAACCGCGCAGTTGCAGCTCGCGGTGGACCAGGCGTCGACGCAGCTCGAGATCGCGCAGCTCAACCTGCGCAACGCAAAAATCACGGCCCCCTTTGCCGGACAGATCGCCGCAGTCAACGTGACGCCGGGAAGCTACGTGAGCCTGAATACTTCCGTTTTCACGCTGGTGAGCGGGGAGAAGCAGATCAACTTCAGCGAGCCCCCCTCCGATGCGCCGAATTTCAAGGTGGGTGATATTGTCGTGTTCACGTACGCGGGAAAGAGTTACCCGGTGAAGATCACCCAGGCGCCCTCCGCACCGATCAACGGCGTCGTGCCCATGGTGGCGGCGATCCCCTCTTCCGTGCCGGTGTCCTATGGCGCGGTAGGGACCATCACCTACAAGCTCACGCTGGCCACGGGTCCCCAGATACCCATTGCAGCCCTGCAAACCAGGGCGGATCTGAACTTCGTCTACGTGATCGTCGGCGGGAAAGCGGCCGAGCAGCCGATCACCATCCTTGCCGAGGGGGGCATCGCGGCGGTTGCAAAAGGGGTTGACGCCGGCATGCAGGTCATCCTCAATCCGCCTCCCGGACTTCTCGCCGGTTCCTCGGTTCAGGTGGTTGCACTGCCGTCGGCCCAGAGCCAGGGTGCGGCGGCGCCTGCGGGCCCGCAGGGGGTGGGCGCACAAGGGACACGCCAGAACAACCAAGGGGCAGGCCCGGGATCGGCACCGGGCGGAGGCCCGCCGGGCCGGCCCGTCCCGGGAGGAAAGCAATGAAAAGCCTCCGTGACTTCGAGGCCACGATCTTCAACAAGATCAACCCCGCGGTCAACTTCTCGATCACGCGCTATGTGCTTTCCATCGGCATTTTCGTCGCGGTCGTGGTATTCGGCATTATCTCGACGTTCAGTCTCGGTGTCGACCTCCTGCCTGCCGTGAACATACCGGTTGTCCTGGTTGTCACGTCGTTCCCCGGCGCCACTCCCGGAGTGGTCGACCAGCAGATCACGCAGGTCATAGAAAACGTGGTGTCGTCCCTGAGCGGCATCACGGACATCAGCTCCAACAGCTCCATTGGCATCAGCCGGGTCGCCATCAGCTTCGATCCCAGCTCCGACAAGACCGCGGACGCGAACCAGGTGTCCACGCTCGTTGCAGCGGCAATCCGCAGCCTTCCGCCGGGGATCAACCCGCCGACGATCCGCACATTTGATCCCAACTCACAGCCTATCGTCCAGTTCGGGATTTCGGGAGGCGCGGCGAGCCCGGCTGATGTCAGCGACTACGTGCAGAACACCCTGACCCCGTCGCTTCAGCTTGTCCCGGGCGTCGCGAATGTCGGAGTTGACGGCGCCCCGGCGCGGCAGTTCATCGTCTACCTGGATCCGAACAAGCTCCAGTACTTCAACCTCATACCCCAGCAGGTCGTGGCGGCAATCATCAATTCCGCGGTGAATACGCCCATAGGCACCATCATCAGCCAGAACAGCGCGCTGACTTTCAGCACGCAGAACGTGCCGGTCAACCTGCTCCAGATCGAGCACACCCTGATCGACCCGGCGCGCGGCATTGCGGTGGACGACCTCGGGACCGTCCGTGACGTGCCGGTCGACACGAATTATGCCCGGGTGAACGGGAAACCCGTGGTGCTCATCTCCGTCCAGAGGACAACGGATTCCAACTCGGTCGCGGTTGTCCAGGGCGTGCGTGATCTGATGAAAAACACGCTGCTGCCCAAGGGCTACACTCTCACCTACAGCAATGACACGACCGGCCCGATCAAGGCGTCCATTGAGGCAACCTACCACGAGCTGTTCGTCACGGCTCTCGTGGTGGCCCTGATCGTCCTGCTGTTCCTGGGCAAGCTGAACACGGCCATCTCCGTCATCGCGGCGATTCCCATCGCCCTGTCGGCGTCGCCCATCCTGTACAGGTTCGGCGGGTTCTCCTTCAACCTCGTGTCGCTTCTGGCGCTGATCATCGCCATCGGCATCGTGGTCGACGACTCGATCGTCGTCTCGGAGAACGTGGAGCGATACCGCGCCATGGGGTTCAGCCTCAAGGAGTCGGTCCTCAAGGGCGCGAGCGAGGTCTTCAGTGCCGTCGTCGCGGCCTCCCTCTCCCTGCTCTCCGTGCTGCTCCCCGTGAGCTTCATAGGAGGGTTCATTGGCCGCTACCTGCAGCAATTCTCGCTCGGGCTCGCCGCCGCGGTCGCCTTCTCGCTCTTGGAGGCGGTCCTGTTCCTTACCGTGCGGCTGGCGTACACCCCGGAGTCCCATACCCTTACCTATGGCGATTTCTTTCGAAGCTGGATTCAGCTGCCTGATGCGCTGCGATGGGGATGGAGGACGTGTCGGAAGGGTTTTGGGATACTGCTCGGCATCGCCGCTATCGTCGTGATCCGGGTGGTGAGCGGCAAATGGATCTATGCGGGTGCCATCGTCGCCTATCCGTTTGCTTTGGGAATCGTCTACTACCTCGGCCGGATCGTTCTTTCACTCTTGCAGGCCCTGACCACCACCCTCCACGGCTGGACCGAGGCGGGGCTGGCGTGGGTACGTGACAGGTACACGGCTTCCCTCGGCACGCTCCTGAAAGGCAGCGCCTGGGTTCTCGGCGTCGCGGTTGTTTTCCTCGTCGTTTCCGCTGTCGTGGTTGTGCCGCGCCTGCCCTTCAATTTCGTGCCCACAACCGACTCCGGCGTCTTGACGGTGAATGTCCGTTTCCCGCGCGGAACTCCGCCCTTCGTCGTCAACCAGGGCACTGAAAGAATCGAAAAGTACCTGCTGCAGAGACCCGAGGTGGTGACCATCCAGGCGGTGGCGGGAGGCGGGGGGGAGGTGACCGTTCAGATGGTGCCTCTTGGAAAAAGGCCGGGAGTCTCCGCCCTGACCACTCTTTACCGACAGGAACTCCTGAGGCTTTTCCGCGACCAGCCATCGACCACCCTTTCCGTGAGCGCGGGCAGCGGATTCGGAGGCGGTTTCGGCCCCTCCCTCCAGCTCAATGTGGTTGCGGCGGACTTCGACACGCTCAACGCGCGCAATAACGCGATCATCCAGGAGCTGCAGGCCAACCCCTATGTCACGGATGTCACGTCGAGTCTTTCCCTGGTGACGCTGGAGAACGACTTCATTCCCGACCCTTCCCGCATGAAAGGGACGGGGATCACCCCGAATGAAGTGGCGCAGGCGCTGCAGACCTACACAACCGGCACACAGGCGTCGAACGTGATTACGGGCGGCATCAGCTACCCCATCCAGGTGCAGGCCAACCCGACCACCATCTCGGGCGGTCAGTCCCTTCTCAATCTTCCTATATATTCCCCCGCGCTCCAGACCACAATCCAGATCGGGCAGCTGGGAAAATTCGTGCTGAACCAGGCGCCGTTGACCCTCAGCCGCGACAACCGCCAATACACGGGACAGCTCACCATCAACCTCAAGCCTGACGCGCCCACCGCGCTCACAATGCAGAATATGATCACCGCCGATCTGACGAAAGCCGGGCTCATTGGCGGCGACGTGAACCTGACGGCAGGCAGCAGATTCTCCCAAGCGGCCCTCGCGAGCTCGCTCGCATCCACGGGCCCCGTGATCTTCCTGCTTGCGCTGTTTCTTGCCTACCTCGTCATGGCGGCCCAGTTCAACTCATGGCGCTACCCCGTCTACCTGCTCCTGCCGGTGCCGCTGGCACTTGTCGGTGCCGTCTGGCTGGTGTATCTCATCGGCGGCGGGCTGGACATCTTCGGTCTCATGGGCATGCTGATGCTGATCGGGCTCTCCGCCAAGAACGCCATCCTGTATCTGGACTTCGTCGTGGAGAGGATCGGAAAGATGCCGTTCGTGGACGCCCTGCTCGAGGCGGCGGAGCTTCGCTTCCGGCCGATCGTCATGACCACACTCACCGTTCTCGTCATCAGCTTCCCCCTGATGCTCGGCCGGGGCCAGGGGTCGGAGTACGGTCAGCGCATGGGCGTGGTCATGCTGGGGGGGATCCTGTTCTCCGCCATACTGACGTTCTTCGTGGTGCCCTGCGCGTTCTACCTGTTCGAGCGCAGACGCGTGATGAAGGCTGAGGAACAAAAAACGCTGGAAGCGCCGCAGACCATGCAGATAGAGGCGGAGAGGCCGCAGAAGCGGCAGACGCGGAAGGCACTGAAGGCCGTCCCGGGCGATTAATGCGGAGTACCGCTCAAATCGCCACGCGCGGACTCCGTCCGCCGTGCGCGATTTGTCGCCCCCAGTGTTCCGCCGCGCTTACCGGTCCAGAACTTCGCGGATTTTCCCCAGCAGCGTCGTCGCGTCGAAGGGTTTCTGGAGCAACACGACTTCCGCGTCCAGTATCCCGCGGTGGACGATCGAGCTTTCTGCGTATCCGGACATGTAGAGAATCCGGGCCTCCGGACAGATTTTCTTCACCTTGCGCCCGAGGTCGGGTCCGCTCATCTGCGGCATGATGACGTCGGAGAGAAGGAGCTGGATGCTGCATCCGGCGGCGGAGAGCGCCTCCAGCGCCTCCACACCGCCGGCCGCCTCTATCACCCGGTACCCGTACCTTTCCAGTATCGCCCGGGTGAACCGTCGGACCGCTTCTTCGTCCTCGACCAGAAGGATTGTTTCATCACCCCCCGTGGGGGCCCGCGCGCCTTCGTCTTTCAACCCTGGAAAGAGCATCTCGTGGACGCGGGGGAAGAACATCGTGAAGGTGGAGCCCGCCCCGACCGCGCTCTCGCAGTACACGTAGCCTCCGCTCTGCTTGACGATGCCGTAGACCATTGCCAGACCCAGGCCGGTCCCCTTGCCCACCTCCTTCGTGGTGAAGAAAGGCTCGAAAATGCGGGAGAGCGTTTCCGCGCTCATACCCACTCCCGTATCCCGGACCGCGAGCATGACGTATTCACCAGGGATCAGCTCGGGATGCTCGCGCAAATGGGAATCGCCGAGGGATCGATTGTCCGTCTCGATGGTGAGCTTTCCTCCGGCGGGCATCGCGTCACGCGCATTCGCAGCGAGATTGATGATCACCTGCTCGATCTGTCCCCTGTCCGCCTTCACATTGCCCGTCTGTGGCCGCAGGGATGTCACCAGCTCGATGTCCTCTCCGATGACGCGGCGGAGCATCGTCTCCATGCCCCGCACGATTTCATTCAGCTCGATGATGCGCGGCTGAAGCACCTGCTTCCTGCTGAAGGCAAGGAGCTGCGCGGTCAGATCCGCGGCCCGCTCCGCCGCTTTCCTGATCTGTCCGATGTCGGGTTTCATCGGGTGGGAGCTGTTCAGGCCTTCGTCGATGAGACCCGCGTAGCCGCTGATGACCGTGAGAAGGTTGTTGAAATCATGCGCGATGCCGCCGGCCAGCCGCCCCACCGCTTCCATCTTCTGCGCCTGGGCGAGCCTGTCTTCGATCCGTTGGAGCGCTTCTTCGGTCTTTCGGACCTCGGTGATGTCGTGCAGAGTGCCGAAGGTTCCCGCGAACACTCCGTCCTCATCATGATGCGGGGTCGCGGTCACCTGGATCAGGCGGACCCCGCCGTCGGGGCGGGAAAGCTCGACCTCGTACGTGGTGCTCTCTCCGTGGCGGCGTCTGCCGGATTCGGCGCGGATCCGGGCGAACTCTCGCTCGCTGAGAAACTCCCTGAGGTTTCGCCCGGCAAGCGTGCCCCGCGGCACGCCGAATATTGATTCCGCCGCCGGATTCGCAAGCAGCACGTTTTCTTCCGAATCGACGATCGTGATCCCTTCGCCGAGGGTCTCGACGAGCTGCCGGTAGCGCTCCTCGCTGGCACGCGCCGCCGTGTACAGGCGCGCCTTTGCCATCGCGATGCTCACGTGCTCCCCGAGCGCCGTCATCAGCCGAAGATCGGCCTCACCCATCACGACCCCGCCCGTGCTTTCCACATTGAAGGTGCCGACGACCTTCCCCTCGTCGCGCAGAGGGATGCATACTTCCGAGACGATGCCCTCGATGGCCCCGATGAAGTCCGGGTCATCGCGCACGTCTTCGACGAGCGCTGCTTCGCCCGTACGCACGACCCGGCCGCTTATGCCGCGCGTAATCGGTATCTCCTTAATGATGCGCGGGTAGCCGACCTGATACTGGCACTTCAGCACAACCCCCTGCAGGAGATAGAGACTCACCTGGGTGTATCCGAACGCCGCAGCAGTGCCCTCCACGACCGTGCGAAATACAAGAGGCAGCTCCAATTCCCCGGCAAGCGCTGTGCGCACCCGGTCGAGGAGCTCTATCTCCTGGGCCTGCCGCCGGGCCGCAATAAGAAGCTCCTGATAGTGCTGTTCGCTTTCGCGCAGCGCGGTCTCGGCCGTTTTGTGCGCAGTGATGTCCCTGTGGATGACGAGGGCTGATTCGATGACGCCATCCTCCCCGTACTCGGGGACGACGCGGGCAAGATAGTGCCTCATCCCTTCCGGCCCCGGGACCGCCATTTCAAAGACCTGCTCTTCGCCCGTTTCGAATACGCGCCGGATCGTCGCTTCCGAGCTCGCCACCATATTCTCCGGCAGACCCAGCTCACGGTGTGTCTTGCTGAGGAACGCCCCGGCCTTGGCGCCCAGTGCCTTCAGGGCGGCCGGATTTGCATAAAGGGTGCGGCATTCGCGGTCGAATCGCGTGATCATGTCGGGCGAGTTTTCAACGAGCGTCCTGAAGTGGCGCTCGCGGAGACCGACGGTTTTGCCCACATTTTGCCGGCCGACGGGTGTTTCCATGCCTTCCCTTGTCAAGTATACTACTCCCAGGCGCCGCCGCTACACCAGTTGAATCGAGGTTGTCATTCCCGATGCACGACTATCACATGCACTGCCACTTCTGCCGGCACGCAACCGGCAGAAAGATGGTGCGATACCGCGCGCGGCGCATGAGGGAAGAGGTCGCGCGCATGGCCGCGCCCGCGCGGAACCGGTGACCCTCATGCCGGGCGCCTCGATTCTTCAGTATATTCGCTCACATGAGGTGGGTACTTATCATTGTGGGCATATTGTTCGTCCTGGTCGGAGTCGTCTGGGTGCTCCAGGGGACCAACGTCCTGACCCAGGGCGGCATGGCAGGCCACTCTCAGTGGACCGTCATCGGGGCGATCCTTGCCGTGGTGGGGATCGTCTTATTCGTGCTGGGTGCCACGCGGCGGAGAGCAAAGCGCGCCTGAGCCGGTCCGTGCCTCCACGGGACGTACTGCCGCGCTCATGAGGGACTTCTCTTACACCGGCCTGCCCCTCGTTCCCTTCCTGCCCCGGATTTCCGAAGCGCTCGAGAGTGAGCGTGCGCTCGCACTGACGGCAGAGCCCGGCGCCGGCAAGTCCACGCTTGTTCCCCCGTACCTCATGGACGCGCCGTGGCTTGCCGGCCGATCCATCGTCATGCTCGAGCCGCGGCGCCTCGCCGCAGTCGCGGTGGCCGCCAGGATCGCGGACCTCCTCGGCGAACCGCTGGGTCGGCGGGCGGGATACACGGTGCGCACCGCCTCGCGGGTGAGCAGGGACACGCGCGTCCTTGTGGTGACGGAGGCGCTCCTCACGCGCAAGATACAGGAGGATCCGCTTCTTGCCGGCGTGGGCCTGGTGATCCTCGACGAGTTCCACGAGCGTTCGATCCACGCCGATCTGGCGCTTGCCCTCGCCCTCGAAGTGCGGCGCGCCCGGGGGGATCTCGCGCTCCTGGTCATGTCCGCCACCCTGGACACGGCGGCCGTGGCCGCCCTTCTGGGAACCCCCGGCATCCGCCCTGCGCCGTCCCTGCATTGTCCCGGCTCCTCGCATCCCGTGGATACGCGCTACTGGGCACTGGGACAGGGAGGACGCTGGGAGGAGGGTTTTGCAGACGGCACCGCACGGTTGTTCGATGAGACAGAGGGCGACCTCCTTGCCTTCCTTCCGGGGGCGGGGGAGATCCGCCGGGTTGCGGCAAGGCTGGGCGGGCTGCTAGGCGGACGGGCGGAAGTCCTGCCCCTGCATGGGACCATGCGTCTTGAGGAGCAGCAGAGGGTGATCGGGCGCTCGACTGAGGCAGTTGCCGAAGGGGGCCGGGTCGACCCGACCCCCCGAAGGGTGATCCTCGCCACTTCCCTCGCCGAGACCAGCCTGACCGTGCCGGGTATACGTACCGTGGCAGATTCAGGTTGGGCGCGGCTCACCCGTTTTCACCCCGCAACCGGTCTGGACAGGTTGGTCACGGAGCGCGAGAGCGCATCCTCCGCCGATCAGCGGCGCGGGAGGGCGGGCAGGCTGGGCCCCGGGCTTTGTGTACGCTTCTGGTCCGAATCGGAGCGTCTTCCGCCCCGGCCGGATCCCGAGATTCTCAGGTCGGACCTTTCGGGGCTCGTGCTCGAATGTGCCCTCTGGGGCGCGAGGAAGAGCGCGGATCTCCAGTGGCTCGATCTTCCTCCCGCCGCGTCGTGGAGCCAGGCCTGGGAGATTCTCCGCATGCTTGATCTGCTCGAGGACAGCGGTCCGACCGACCTCGGCCGATCCGTGGCCCGGCTCGGGCTGGCGCCCCGGCTCGGGGTCCTTGTCATACGGGGGGCTGATCGAAACACGCGCGTCCTCGCAGCCGCATGCGCCGCGATCCTCGAGGAAAGAGACGGCTCGGAGGCCGGCGGAGATCCGGACTTCCGGGTCCGGCTGGAAATGATACGGACGGGAAGGGGAGGAGCTGACTCCTGGCGGAGGGCCGTGGGTCTCGAGATGGAGCGCATTCTTCGCCGTTCCTCCCTCTCGGCGGAGAGGGACAACGGCTGGACCGCCGCGCAGGAGGAACGGGTGGGCAACCTGCTGGGCTATGCCTTTCCGGACAGGATCGCCAGGAGGGAGCCGGACGGGTCCTACCGGCTCGTCACGGGACGCGTCGCGCGGTTTCCCGGGTCCGGGCACGGCCCGGCAGCGAAAATTGCCGTGGCCAGCCGCGCAGCGGCCCACTGGATCACGGCGCCCGATGCCGATGCGGGGGAGACATCGGGCATAATCAGGCTCGCCGCGCCCATGGAAGAGGAGGAAGCGGACCGGATCCTCGCGCTCGCCGCGGAAGAATCCCTCGAGATCCGCTGGGAGGGACTCGTACCAAAGGGGGTCCTTGTCAGACGGGCGGGAAGGCTCTCTTTGAGCGAGCGGCCGGCCCGGCCGACTGCCGTGGAGATCGCCGCATCATTCGGCGCGCACCTCCAGCGGCAGGGAATCGGGATCCTTCCCTGGAACGCGCGGGCCCGCAGCCTCCTTGCGCGCATGCGCTTCTTCGCGCGGAAACGGCCCGAGCGCGGCCTGGGCGACCTGTCGGACCCGGGGCTTGCGGCCCGGTCTGGTGAATGGCTGGAGCCGTATCTGAAGCTCACCGGAGGGCAGGTCCTCACGGCGGGGCCGCTGTTTGCCGCCCTGCAGGCAATGCTCGGGGCGGATCGCGGAGCTTTCGAGGCGGACGTGCCGGAGGCCCTCACGCTTCCCACCGGCGGGCGGCGCGCAATCGACTATGAGGGGACCGAGCCCGCGGTGGAGGCGCGCATCCAGGAAGTCTTCGGCCTGGCCGAAAGCCCCTGCGTGTGCGGCGTTCCGCTCGCCTTCAGGCTGCTTTCTCCCGCTCGACGGCCGCTGCAGATCACCAGCGATCTGGCGAGCTTCTGGCGCACGACCTATGCCGATGTGCGAAAGGAAATGCGGGGCCGCTATCCGAAGCACTACTGGCCCGAGAACCCGCTGGATGCCGAGCCGATATCGGGTGTGCGGCCCCGAAGATGAGATGAGACGGCGAGGGATGAGGCGCGGAGAATCCGCAGAACTGCACGGGGTACCGTGCAAGGTACTGCGGCGCTAAATCCGCCGAGTACGGCGGCGCGGCGCTCAGCGCTTCCGGGAAGCGACCGGCCGTTTCGCTTTCTTCTTTCCCGCCTTCGGCTTCTTTGCCTTGGACGCCGCCTTGCGCGCAGCCTTGGCAGGGGTCTTCTTTTTCGCCGCGGGCCCCTTCCTGGCCGCTGGCCCCTTTTTTGCCGCCCGAAGCCTGCTCACCTGCCTTTCCAATGAAGCGACGTACCCCTCCAGGTAGCTCAGAATGTGGAAGATGTCTTCCATGGACTCGTCGTAGAGCGCGCGGGCCTTCGCCGGATTTATTCTTGCAAGCTCCCTGAGGTTGTAGAAGGCTATTGTCGTGCCGTCTTCTCCGGCAACGATGTCGACCATCCGCTTCTTCTGCTTGAAGATGGAAGCGGCACCGAATGTCGCTCCTGCTTTGTAGGCCAGGTCCGGCAGCTTCTCATTCAGAGCGACTCCGCGGATCACCTCACAGACCGTTGCGGCGCTCTCCCCTCGCCGTATGATGACGTCTCCGCGACGGTAGGTCCGGGTCGGCACGGACGGCCCCTGGGGCGCCTGCTGCCCGAAGGCAGGGGGTGCTGACTGCGGCGCGTACGGCGCCGTTCCGATCCGCTCGTAGCGTGAATCGACCTTGTACACCTCCGGATTCACCAGCTGGTGCTTCCTGCCGTACAGCGCGTCGTGCTTGATGAATCCCATGTTCCGGGCGATCTTCAAGGCCTCCGTATCGACATCCGCTTCGGTGGCGCCCATGATGTTTTCCGTTACCGTGAAGTCATTATTGAACGGGCACCCGGGTTCCCTGCACCGAACCTTGAAAACCGCATCCTTGAGCCTGAACGACATCCCTATGCTCCTTTCCCCCCCCCGTTAATATTATATGCATCCGGCGCCCGGTTTTCACGGATTCCGGTCAAGTGACAATTCCGGGGCTCTGTATATTATACGCGGGCACTCCGGTGATGCGTGCCGCGCGGAAACTGATGGTTTGCCCGGCGGAAACACCTGTCTGCACCTGCTCAGCGCAGGAAACGGGCAGAACGACCACGGTATCGGGCCTGCTCAAACCCGCTATCGCCCTGCGGTCGAAATGATCGGAGTGCGGATGGGTGACCAGAATGAGATCCGCCGGGCCCGCGCCCGCGTTGTCAACGTCCCGGTTCAGGCCGCGGGTTGACGCACTTGACAGCATTGTGCGATAACTGCCGAACGGCGATGGACACAGACCGCAGCGCAAAATCCGCGGAATACCGCGGCGCAAAATCCGCCGAGTACGTCGGCGCAAATGCCAGTCCTGATGACCCACGAATCCGAATGCAGCGGGAAGGGCTGTACGACCCGTTCTTCGAGCACTCGAGTTGCGGGGTGGGGTTCGTCGTGAACGTGGACGGCCGGCGCACCCACCAGATCGTCTCCCAGGGAATCACTATCTTGAAGAACCTCGTGCACCGCGGCGCAGTGGGCGGGGATTCGCGCACCGGCGATGGCGCGGGCATGATGACGCAGATGCCGCACCGGTTCTTCACCCGGGAGGCGGCGCGTCTCGGGTTCACCCTGCCCGCGGCGGACGCCTACGGGGTGGCCATGCTCTTCCTGCCGACAGAAGAGAAGAAGCGGAGCGCCGCGCGGGCGCTCGTGCAGCGTGTCGTGGCCGCGGAAGGCGGCATCCTGCTCGGCTGGCGTGAAGTGCCGGTCAACCCGGAGCTCCTGGGAGAGCTGGCCGCGAGCACCATGCCGCACATCTCCCAGGCCTTTGTCACGTTTGGAAGCCTGGCCGGGGACGCGCTGGAGCGCAGGCTCTATGTCACCCGAAAGGTCATGGAGTCCGTCGCCGCCTCCGAGGGGTTTCCCCTGGAGGAGCTCTACGTCAATTCATTCTCCTGCCGGACCATCGTGTACAAGGGGCTGTTCGTTGCGCCGCAGTTCGAGCGCTTCTACCCCGACCTGGGGGACGAAGACTTCGAGAGCGCGCTGGCCGTGATTCACCAGCGCTACAGCACGAACACTTTCCCCTCCTGGCCCCTCGCGCAGCCCTTCCGCTACATCGCCCACAATGGCGAAATCAACACCCTGCGCGGCAACATCAACAAGATGAACGCCCGGGAGAAGACCATGTCCTCGCCGCTTTTCGGGAATGAGATCGACAAGATTCGTCCCGTGATCCTGCCGGGGCAGAGTGACTCCGGAATTTTCGACAATGTGCTGGAGCTGCTGGTCACCGGCGGCAGGTCCCTCGAGCATGCCCTGATGATGATGGTGCCGGAGGCTTTCGGCGCGCGCTACCACATCAGCGAAGACAAGCGCGCTTTCTACGAATACCACGCGGCCATCATGGAGCCATGGGACGGCCCCGCGGCTATCTCCTTCAGCGACGGGATCAAGGTCGGCTCCATCCTGGACAGAAACGGTCTTCGCCCGGCGCGCTGGGTGGTCACGCGCAGCGGGCTGGTGGTCCTGGCATCCGAGGTCGGCGTCCTGGATATTCCCCCTGAGGACGTATTGCAGAAAGGCAGGCTCGCCCCGGGCAAGATGTTCCTGGTGGACACGGCGCTGAAAAGGATCGTCTACGACAACGAGGTGAAGGCGGCGGTGTCCCGGCGCAAGCCGTACCGGCGCTGGGTGGAGGCCAATCGCATCGAGCTGAAGGGGCTGTTCCAGGTTTCCGGCCCCGTGCGCACGGATCGGGAGACCCTGCTGGAGAAGCAGTGGGTGTTCGGCTACACGGTGGAAGACATCGACATGGTCATTACGCCCATGGTGGAGAACTCGCAGGAACCCATCAGCTCGATGGGGAACGACGCAAGCCTCGCCGTGCTCTCCGATCGGCCGCAGATCCTGTACAACTATTTCAAGCAGCTCTTTGCCCAGGTGACCAACCCGCCCATCGATCCGTACCGGGAAAATCTCGTGATGTCTCTCATGAGCTACGTGGGCCGTGAGAAGAACCTTCTGGATGAGACCCCCGAGCACGTCCGGCAGGTGAAGCTGCCGCACCCCATCCTGTCCAACGACGACATCGCCAAATTGCGCACATTGGACGTGGGCGGGTACCGCTCGTGCATGATCCCCATGACGTTCCCCGCGGCGGATGGTGAGAAGGGGCTCGAGAAGGCACTGATCGCCTTGTGCGCTGAAGCGGAAGCCCGGGTGGATGCCGGGTACACCATGTTGATCCTCAGTGACAGGGACGTGAGCATGAAGCGGGCGCCGATCCCGGCACTCCTCACCACCTCCGCGCTGCATCACCATCTCACCGGCGTGAAGAAGCGCCACCTCACCGCCCTCGTTCTGGAGACCGCCGAGGCGCGCGAGGTCATGCATTTCGCTACACTCATGGGGTTCGGCGCGAGCGCAATCAACCCTTATCTGGCCATCGAGACCATCGCGGACCTGAAGGAGCGGGGGAGGCTTCCCGCCCCGCTCACCGTGGAAACGGGAATCGAGCAGTACATCACCTCCATCAAGAAAGGCCTTTTAAAGGTCATGTCCAAGATGGGGGTCTCCACGATCAGGAGCTACAAGAGCGCGCAGATCTTCGAGGCCGTGGGCCTGGCCGATGATTTTGTCCAGAAATACTTCCCCGGCACACCCTCCCGCATCGGAGGCATCGGAATAGACGGCATCGCGCGGGAGGTCCTGTCCCGGCACAAGGCCGCATACTCGCGCACGCCCGTGGAACGCCAGGCCCTGGATTCGGGCGGCTCCATCAACTTCCGCAGCTTCTCGGAGGGCCACAGGCTCTCACCCCAGGCAATCGCTCTCCTGCAGCGCGCCGTGCGGGAGAACGACGAAGAGCTGTACCGGCAGTACGCGGCGTCGATCAATGACGAGAGCCTCACGCTTTGCACGCTGCGGGGACTTTTCTGCTTTGCCAAACGCACGCCGGTGCCGTTGGCCGAAGTCGAGCCGGTGGAGACGATCGTGAAGCGTTTCGTGACGTCCGCCATGTCATTCGGCTCCATCAGCAAGGAGGCGCACCAGACTCTGGCCATTGCCATGAACCGCCTGGGAGCCGCGAGCAACTCGGGGGAAGGCGGAGAGGACGAGGCGCGCTATGCGGCGATGCCCAACGGCGACTCCATGCGCAGCGCCATCAAGCAGGTGGCCTCCGCCCGGTTCGGCGTGACATCGAATTATCTTGTGAACTCCCGGGAGCTGCAGATCAAGATTGCCCAGGGCGCAAAGCCGGGAGAGGGCGGGCAGCTTGCCGGTCTGAAAGTGGACGGAGAGATCGCGAAAGTGAGGCATTCCACCCCCGGGGTCACGCTCATCTCGCCGCCCCCGCATCACGATATCTATTCCATCGAGGACCTCGCGCAGCTCATCTTCGACCTCAAGAGCGCGAACCCCGAGGCGCGTGTCTCGGTGAAGCTGGTTGCCGAGGTGGGGGTGGGCACCATCGCCGCGGGCGTTGCCAAAGGCAAGGCGGACATGGTGCTGATTGCCGGCTACGACGGCGGTACAGGCAACTCCCCGATTTCCTCGATCAAGCATGCCGGCATCCCGTGGGAGCTCGGCGTTGCGGACACCCAGCAGACGCTGGTCATGAACCGGCTGCGGGACAGGATCCGGGTGCAGGCGGACGGCCAGATGAGGACCGGCCGGGACATCGTGATTGCCGCGCTCCTGGGCGCGGAAGAATACGGGTTCGGGACGATCTCCCTGGTGACCATCGGCTGCATCATGATGCGCAAGTGCCATCTCAACACCTGCCCCGTGGGAGTGGCCACGCAGGACCCGCGGCTTCGCGCGCGCTTCACGGGAAAGCCCGAGCACGTGGTGAACTTCATGCGCTTCGTCGCGCAGGACGTGCGCGAGATCATGGCCTCCCTCGGGTTCCGTACGATGGACGACATGATCGGGCACGTCGAGGTGCTGGAAACCCACGCGGCGGTCAACCACTGGAAGACCCAGGGGCTGGATTTCTCCCGTCTCCTGCACAAGCCCGACGTTCCGGCGGGGACGTCCCTTCGCTGCACCACGGGCCCGCGGCACGACTTCTCTCTTTCCCTCGACCGGGAGCTCATCCAGCGCGCCAAGCCCTCGCTCGAGCGGGGAGAGAAGGTGCGCCTGTTCATGTCGATCAGGAACTGCAACAGGACCGTGGGGGCCACTCTCTCCTCGGAGGTCTCAAAGCGCTACGGCGCAAAGGGACTGCCGGCAGATACGATCAACGTCACTTTCACAGGCTCCGCGGGTCAGAGCTTCGGCGGTTTCCTCGCGCCGGGCATCTCCTTCGAGCTCGAAGGGGACGCCAACGACTACTTCGCCAAGGGCCTCTCGGGCGGAAAGATCGTGGTCTACCCGCCCCGTGCCGCGACTTTCAGGGCCCGGGACAACATCATCACCGGCAATGTGAACCTGTTCGGGGCAACCGGCGGCGAGGTGTACATCAACGGAATGGCCGGCGAGCGATTTGCGGTCCGCAACAGCGGGGCTATCGCCGTGGTCGAGGGGCTGGGAGACCATGGGTGCGAATACATGACCGGCGGCATGGTCGTCGTGCTGGGGCGCACCGGAGTGAATTTTGCCGCCGGCATGAGCGGCGGGATCGCCTACGTGCTCGACGAAGACCAGCTCTTCGACACAATGTGCAACCTCGAGATGGTGGACGTCGAGCCCATCACGGAGGCCAAGGACAAGAGGCGACTGCGCGAGATGGTGGAGCGCCACGTGATGTACACGCGCAGCGAGCATGCCACCCGGATACTCCGCGATTGGGACGAAATGTTGCCCCGGTTCGTGAAGGTGATGCCCATCGATTACCGCAAGGCCCTGGAGAGGATTGCCAAGGAGGAGTCCCGGGAGACCGAGACCGTCGGCATGACCGAAGAGGTCTATCGCTGATGGGGCATCCGTCCGGTTTTCTCAATCACGAACGCAAGTCCTATTCCTATCTCCCTGTCGATCGGCGCGTAAAGTCCTGGAAAGAGTTTGCCGTCCCGCTTGCGAACGACGAGCTCGCGACCCAGGGCTCGCGCTGCATGGACTGCGGCATACCGTTTTGCCACGCCACCGGTTGCCCCGTGTACAACCTGATCCCCGAGTGGAACGACCTGGTCTATCGGGGAGACTGGCGTGAAGCCCTCGTGCGCCTGGAAATGACGAACAACCTGCCCGAGGTGACGGGCCGGCTCTGCCCCGCGCCCTGTGAGGCCTCCTGCACGCTCGCCATCAATTCGAGCCCGGTCACGATCAAGCAGATCGAGCTGGCAATCGCGGAGCGCGGGTTTGCCGAAGGGTGGGTGGTGCCGCGGCCGCCCGCCGCCCTTACGGGACGCCGGGTGGCGGTTGTGGGAAGCGGGCCTGCCGGGCTTGCCGCCGCGCAGCAGCTCCGCCGCGCAGGCCACGAAGTCACCGTGTTCGAGGGCTCTCCGAAAATAGGGGGGCTCCTGCGCTACGGCATCCCCGAGTTCAAGATGGAGAAGCACGTCATCGACAGGCGCATCCGCCAGATGGAAGCCGAAGGGGTGCGCTTCGAAACAGGAGTGGTGATCGGAGAGGACATCTCCGCGCGCTACCTGCGCGGCACGTTCGACGTGATTCTCCTGACCATGGGTGCGGGTGAGCCCCGCGACCTTCCGGTACCCGGGCGCGAGCTCTCCGGAATCCATTTTGCAATGGACTACCTTACCCGCTCCAACCGGGTGGTTGCGGGGGAAGCCGGCGAAGAGGAGCTCATCAACGCACGGGACAAGGTGGTCGTGGTGATTGGGGGAGGGGACACGGGCTCGGACTGCGTGGGAACGGCCAACCGCCAGGGCGCAAGGAAGGTCTACCAGTTCGAGATCCTTCCGAAACCCCCGGTCTGGGAGGAAGCCTCGAACCCGAGCTGGCCTGCCTGGCCGAACATCCTCCGCACCTCCAGCTCCCACGAGGAGGGCTGCGAGCGCGACTGGTCCATTACGACGCACAAGTTCACCGGCCCCGACCATTGCGTGATGGAGGGACACTTTGCGCGCGTCGAGTGGAAGAAGCCTGCCGTCGGCGCCAAATCCGCCGGGTATGGCGGCGCCATGAAAATGGAAGAGCTGCCCGGGTCGGCGTTCTCCATGAAGGTGGACCTCGTGCTCCTGGCCATGGGATTTGTCCACGTGAAGCACGGCAAGATCATCGAGGAGCTGGAGGTCGAATACGACCCGCGCGGGAATATCCGCTGCAATCCCGACTACTCCACGTCCGCCAAGGGCGTGTTCGCGGCGGGAGATGCCAACACGGGCGCCTCCCTGATCGTACGCGCCATCTTTCACGGCAGGGAAGCGGCAAAGGCCATCGATCAATACCTGCGAAGCTGAATCCGCGGAACTGCACGGTGTACCGTGCAAGTTACCGCGGCGCGCTAGATCTCCCGAGGGTACCGGTACTCTCCGCCATCGGGACCGCTGAAGACGTATGCATCCGCTTCCGTACGCACAAGGGCAGACTCCACAGGAACTTTCCCGCCCCCGCCCGGCAGGTCGACTGCGTAGGTCGGGAGCGCCATTCCCGACAGACGGCCGCGAAGCTCGTGCATCAGTGCGATCCCGCGCTCGACAGGAACCCGGAAATGCGCCGTCCCCGCGGCAAGGTCTCCCTGGAAAAGGTAGTACGGCTTGACGCCTGCCCGAACGAGGCCGCGGAAAAGCGCTTCCAGCGTATCGGCATCGTCGTTGATTCCCCGCAGGAGCACGGACTGGTTCAGAATGGGAACGCCCGCCCTTATGACGCGCCTGACGCCCTCACGGAATTCGTTCGTGAGCTCGCGAGGATGGTTGGTATGGATCACCATCCACACGGAGTCGAAGCCCCCGAGCATCGAGGCGAGCGAGTCGGTCATGCGGGACGGAAGCACCACCGGCATCCGCGTGCAGACCCGGATGATGTAGTCGGGATCGATTTCCTTGAGCCGGGCAATCACGCCCTCCAGCTCCCGGTCGGCGAGCATGAGGGGATCTCCGCCGGAGAGAAGCAGCTCCTTGATGGACGGCGTGCGCGCAAGGTAGGCGCACGCTTCCGCGAGCTGGTCGTCGGTAAGCCGCCCGCCGCCGTGGCCGGTGAAGTGGCGGCGGAAGCAATGCCGGCAGTACGTGGCGCAGCGGTCGTTCACCAGGAGCAGCGCCCGGTCGCGGTAGTGATGGACCAGGCGGCTGGTGACGAGGAACCGCCTGTCGCTGAGGGGATCGCTGGATTCGTACGGGAGCGATACGAGCTCCTCCGGTCTCGGGACGAACTGGGCCGCAATGGGGTCGGCGTTCGGGTCGTCGCTTTGCGCAAGCCCGGCATAGTATCTGCTCGCGCCGAAGGGCAGGCGGGTCAGGGGCTCCACACCGCGCAGGAGCTCGCCGTCGAGCTGCCGCCCGCCTTGAGGATTGCGCATGCCCGAGAAGATAGAGGATATTGCGGGGGAGGACAATCGCGGCCCCCCGACACCTGTTGGACTGCACGCGTCAACTGGTGATATGCTGGCGCCCTCATGACTGAAATTCAGATGGTACGATTCGGAGGCCCCGAGGTTTTCCGCGCCGTTCAGCGGCCGGCCGCGCCCCTGCCGCCTGACCACGTGCGTATTCGGGTAAGCGCGGCCGGCATCAACTTCGCCGATGTCCATATGCGCATGGGTCTGTCCCCCGAGGCGCCCCGGCTGCCGTTCGCGCCCGGCTTCGAGGTGGCGGGTGTGATCGCCGAGGTTGGCGCAGACGTGCACTTGTTCAGACCGGGAGAGCGGGTCCTGGCCGCCTGCAGGTTCGGCGGCTACGCGGATGAGATCGTGCTGCCCGTCCAGCATTGCCGCCGGACTCCGCGGCGCCTCTCCGATGTGGAGGCAGCCTCGATTCCGGTGAGCTTCATGACCGCCTGGATAGCCCTGATGGAAATGGGACGCGTGAGGGATGGCGACCGGGTCCTGGTTCCCGGCGCGGCCGGTGGAGCGGGAAGCGCCATCGTGCAGGTGGCAGCGCACGCCGGGGCGCAGGTGATCGGGCTGGTGGGCTCGTCCGAAAAGAAGGACCTGGTGCGCTCACTCGGCGCCGCGCACGCTTTGACCTATGAGGAGTTCGGAGATCAGCACGGTCCGGGCGGCAGGGATTTCGACGTTATCCTCGACGCGCGGGGAGGAAGCGATCTGAAGGACTCCATGCGGCGCCTCGCGCCCGGCGGCAGGGTAGTGTGCTACGGGGTCTCATCCCTGGTATCGGGAACCACTCGTTCGATCCCGAAGACGGTATTCCGCCTCCTCAAGACACCCCTTTTTACCTCGATAGGGCTTCAAATGGGCAACAAAGGAATATTCGGATTGAACATGCTGAAGCTCTTCGACACCGCGCAGGGGATAGAGCTCCTGATGAAGGCGCTGGACTGGAGCCTCGAGGGTTTCGAGAACGGGTGGTACCGCGCGACGGTGGGAAAAGTTTTTCCCCTCACCGACGCAGGGGCGGCGCACATGTACCTGCAAAGCAGGAAGAATACCGGAAAAATCGTTCTGCGCTGCTCGTAGGCGCATGAACGGCGGAGGTGGCCATGTTCGCAAAGAACCGATTCGATTTCATCGTGCCGGCGATCGTGGTGGCCGTGTTCACGGTCCTGGCGGCAGTCGGCGCCATGGACAGGATCGAACAGAGGTTATACGACGCGTTCCTGCACGTGAAGCCTGCGCTGGCGGAAAACCCGTCCATCCTTCTGCTCGAAGTGGATGACCCGGCAATTTCCAATGTCGGGGGCTGGCCCTGGAGCCGAGACATAATGGCCAACGGTCTCATTCTCATGAGGGAGTTCGGCGCGCGCTATGCGGTGTTCGATGTCGAGTACGTCGACAAAAGCCCGCGCGGATTGGATACGTTCGTTCTGCGCCAGAACGTCCCGGATGCATTCAACCAGGAGTTCTCCCAGATCAAGACGAGCATCCAGCAGTTATTCGAGGCCATCCGGTCGGGAAACATTCAGGTCAGGGATGCGCCACAGTACGTCTCGGAGCTCCAGGGTCTCACCGACCAGGGCAAGCTGAGGCTTCTGGACACGGTGAAGAGCGTGGAACGGGACAACGATACATTTCTCGGCGAGGCGGCGCGGTTCTTCGGCTCGGCTTTCCTCACGGTGAGAGCCCTGGACACGCCCGACGAAAACGTGAGCCCTCAGATCGTCCAGTTCGCTCTTGACAACCTGGCGCTGAAGAACGTGACCGTGCAGTCCGATTCCGTGCACAAGGCGGCCTCTCTTTCTCCCGCCATTCTCCCCGTCATCCAGGGCGCGCGTGGCGCGGGGTTCCCCAACGTGGTCGTCGACCCTGACGGGGTGAGGCGGCGCATCGACTTGATCACGACATACAACGGGAAGTATTTCGCCCAGCTCGCTTTCCGGCCCCTCCTGGACTGGCTCGGCAATCCCGAGGTGGTCCTGAGACAGGGCGGGATATTGCTGAAGGGAGCCGTGGTGCCGGGGAAGGGGAAAAAAGATATTGCCATCCCTCTTTCCTCCGACGGCTCGTTCATGATCAACTGGTCCCCCCACACCTATGTGACCAGCTTCCATCACCTCAGCTTCTACGATCTGGTGTATCACCGGCAGCGCGAGGAAGACCTGCTGTACAATCTCAAGCTGATGAACCAGTCCGGGTACCTGTCGTATTACAAGGGTGAAACTGCGCTGCTGGACATGTACGGCTACTGCGAGAGCCTCAAGAGCGAAATGCTGGGCGGAGGCGATCTTGCCAGGATGGACACCTACGTGAAGACCCGCGCGGCTTTTTTCGAGGCGGTCGGGCAGTTCCTGGCCGGGGATGCGGAGAAAAGCATCATCGCGGACCTAGACAAGGTGCTTGCAAGCCGTGCCCTGTCCAGGGACGCGCGTGCCAATGCGGAAGCAGTGAAGGCGGAGGTTCCGAAGGTCTTCGCCGACACGCGAGGGATCTACGCCAACCTGATGAAGACCCGCCAGACCCTGGCGCAGAAACTTCCCGGAGCATTCTGCATCATCGGCGTCACCGCCACGTCAACCACGGATATCGGCGTCAACCCCTTCGACGGTAGATACGTCAATGTCGGCACCCACGCATCGGTGGTGAACACGATCCTCCAGGACCGGTTTCTCACTCAATGGCCGTGGTGGTACGGCGTCATTCTTGCCCTGCTCCTCTCCTTTGCCGTGACTTTCGTGATTCTCAATATGAACGCGCTGCGCTCTTTGGTGGCAGGCGCTGCCGGCGTCATCGTGCTCTTCGGGCTGTTCCTCGCGCTCTTCCTGCTCACAGGCATTTACATCGACACGCTGACCCCGGTCGGCGCGGTCTTTCTCACGTTCATTTCCCTCACGGCGGTCAAGTTTCTCCGTACGGAACGGGAGAAGAGCTTCGTACGCAACGCGTGGGGACACTACCTGTCCTCCGAGGTCATCAACGATCTCCTGGCCAACCCGGAGAAGCTCAACCTGGGCGGTGAGAAGAAGTTCATGACGGCCATGTTCACCGACGTGAGGGGTTTTTCCTCGATCTCAGAGGTTCTCGACCCGACGGCCCTCGTGCACCTCATCAACCTCTACCTCACCGAGATGAGCGACATCATCCTCGAGCTGCGGGGAACGATCGATAAATACGAGGGTGATGCGATCATCTCGTTCTTCGGAGCGCCGGTCGACCTCCCCGATCATGCCCGGCGCGCCTGCATGGCGGCAATCCGGATGAAGCGGGCGGAGGTGGCCTTGAATGAAAGGTTCCTGGCGGAGAAGCTGGCGCCTTCGTCCCTCCATACACGCATCGGGATCAATTCCGGCGAGATGACCGTCGGAAACATGGGGACTCCGCAGAGAATGGACTACACGATGATGGGCAGCGCGGTGAACCTCGCCGCCCGGCTCGAGGGTGTCAACAAGCAATACGGGACCTGGATCCTGATCAGCGAGATCACGCAGGAGGCACTCGGGCAGGACTTCCTTGTGCGCAAGCTGGATCGTGTCCGGGTGGTAGGGATCAACCAGCCCGTCCGCCTCTTCGAGCTCATCGAGGAGAACGGCAGGGCGGAGAGCTCCCTTGAAGAGGCCGTGGGAATCTTTCATAAGGGGTTGGAGCAATTCGAGGCAAAAGACTGGGGGGAAGCGCGTGCGACCTTCGGGGAGGTGCTGCGGCTTCTGCCCGAGGACGGCCCGGCCAAGCGCTACATCAAGTCATGCCAGGAGTTCGAGGCAAAGCCGCCCGCCTCCAACTGGGACGGAGTATTCAACCTGACGACGAAGTAGGGGGAACCGGGCGGGTTGCCGCGCACCCGCCCGTTCGCGGCGAAAGGGACATCAGATGGGCCTTGCCAGGCGTATGCCCTCTGCCCGGAGCGCCCCCGCGGTGCCGTGGACGACAGGCCACCATTGCAGCAACTCCCCATATTTGCGCACCACGCGACGGCAGATTTCCATTGCCTGCTCGGGGGATTGTGTTTCCCGCAGCTCGCGGGGAGCTGCCGCGGACTGGTGCAGGGTGAAGTCCGTGAGCTCTTCAATGAAGGACAGGACATCCTCGGCCCAGTAATCCGGCTCGCCGTGGTACAGGTCGAGAAGGTATTCCAGGTAGCCGATGTAGCGGCTCGCCGCGGCAACCCACACTGATTCGACATATTCCTTGAAATCCTCGATCTTCAATGAGCCGACTTCAACAAAGAGCTCCCCGAGGTCGGAGAGCCTTTCCGATACGCCCGCGTGCCCGGGGGAAGGGTTGAAGGCGTTGATGATCGTTTGCACGATTTCTGCCAGCCTCGGGGCCGCAATCGAAGCGGCGCTCTGTGCGTAGAAGCGCGCCTCTTGAGGCGAATGAAGGACAGCGAAGGGGACGTGGCCGATGAGCGCGTCCTCCGCGCAGATACGCAAGGTCATGGCAAAAATCCCGTCCTCATTTCTGCCGACCGGAAGGAAAGGGGGCAGGAGCGAGCGGTTGTCAATTCCTGAATTACCTGCCATGAACACTGCGCCGTTGCTGATTGTGTAGCAGGAGACGCTCCGAAAGACCTCTCGACTCTCCTTGGCTTGCGCGTATTGCTTCTTCGAGTGCATCAGAATATCCCGCGATTCTCCCATCAGCTCCAGGACAAGGTGGGGCGAGTCCATTCCCGAGTCGCCCCAGAATCCCGACGCGGTAGCCTTCACCACCTTTGATGCGCTCCCGAAGAAATGCGCGGATTCGGGATTGATACGTTCCAGGTCGAGAGCGGAATCGGGGCCAAGGCACGACATGCATCCGGCGATCGAGCGTCCCAGCAGCTTTTCATGACAGGAGAGAATATCGACGTCGACGGCACGCACTGACTCGACCAGATGCTTTCTGTCGGCATAAAACCGGGAAACCGTCGGGTCCTTCAAAGAGCTGAGCGCGAGGGTTGCGTCCGTTTCCCCCAGGACGGCCGTCTGGCACACCATGTCATCATCCGTCATGACGGAAAGCTCCCCCGGCGCTGCCAGGAGAAGCGCGTTCCGATTGGCTCCAAGGGTCCGTGTGTAGGCTTCATCGCCGAACAGGGCGAAAGAGACAACATCTCCTGGGAGACCATCACCCTTAGCAGCGCGGATAAGCTCATTCGCGAAGCGCGCCTTTTCTTCCATTCCCGCGCAGGAAATCCGCGTTCCCCGCGCTGCGAGCGGGATGAGTATCTCCGCCATTTTCACGGCCTGCTCCCTCTGCCGGGAATCGTCGAGGACGATATATTCGGGGCGGCGATCGAATGTGTCATTTCTTTCGATGTAGCTTGCCAGACACCGCCGGAGTTGAGGGATCCTATCGCGTGTCGTGACGATCAGGGAAGTGATTGGCGGCGGCGGTCCCTGCTCGCTGGTCTTTTCGAAAAGAGAGGACCGGAAAACGCTTTTCGGCACCAGGAGCCCATGGGTGATCAGCTCCCGGAACGCGGATTCGATGAATCCGGATCCGTCATCCTCCCAGCCCGCAGCGAAAAGCCTTTTTGTGTGGCCGGCGATGGTGTCGAATCGATCAGCCTGTCTTAGGATGCCGAACAACTGCTCCGACAGGAGATCAGGACGGCCCGTGTTCCGATTGGAGATGAGGACATGCCCTTTGTCCGCAGGGTACGCGGTGACATGTGCCGCGATGTACTGCTCATCGACCATCGAGGCCCTGGTGCCTGCTCTTTAGTACGCCATCGAGTTGTAGAACTCGAACTGACCCTCTCCCGAGCCTGTAGATCCGTAGGTCCTCCAGCCCGCGCCGGTCATGTCGTTGAAAGAGACGATCCTGTCGCCTCCGGAGCCACCCTCGTCGATAACAGTTATTGGCTTGTTCAGAATTGCCACGAACCGCTCGGGTCCCCCGAGAGGATCCGAGGCCGGGCCGGAGAAGCTATCGACGAGCGTGAGGTCTTTCGTAAGGCGGACGATTTTTATATCCCCCGGGTCGCTCACGTAGATGTAGTTGCCATTCACCAGGACGTCATATGGATAGCTGAGCGTGCTGCTGTAGCTCTGCATGAGTGTTGGATATAATGGGTCCGGGTTGGGATTGATCTTCAGTACTTCCCCCGGGGAGTTGTTTGCAATATAGACAAAACCGTCCGAATCTACGGCAATCCCTTGAACATTATTCAGGTACACGCCCTGGCTGCCCAGATCAACAAGCTCGTCCAGGCCCGACGTCACCTGTATTCTGCGGAGCTGACACCCTTCACTCGAATAGACGTAGTAGAGCAGGCCGCGCACCCGGTCCATAGCGATCGAATATATATTATAGGGCGAATAAACCCCGGTGAGCGGACTAAATGGGCCGGTGATATCTTCGGTCCACAAGATACCTCGATTGGGGTCCGCTATATAGATTCGCCCCTGAGCGTCGAAATCAACGTCGTACGGGTAAAGACCATTCACATCGTCTATGAGAGTGGTCCATCCAGTCCCCTTCATGTCGGAGACTTGCACTATCTGATTATTGAGATAGTCAGGGACGATAATCTGGGATGCAGTCAGGGTAGGAGTGAGGTCAACCACCTTTGTTTCATTCGGTGCGAGGTCTGCTGTGACGTTGTCTCCAAACGTCACCGACGGAGTGTTCGCCAGGATCGTAAAGGTGCGCGCGGCTCCTGAGGGAACGGTCAGCGTCGCCGTGGTGGTGCCCACGGGGTACTGGGCCGTGATCGTTTCCATTCCGGGCCCACCCACGATCAGCGCAACCGATGACACGTTCGCGGGCAGCAGCGACCTGTTCACGCTGATGCCTGCCTTTGCCGACCCGCCGCGCAGGCCCGGCATGTAAAAGCAGCCCGTGAATACAATGCATAGCGCTCCCAGCAGAACAACCGCGGCCAGTTTCATCATGGGCGTTTTCGAAATGTGTGTTTTCATACTGTTCTCCCTGATCCGCTCTACTGCCATCTGATGGTCACCGTAGCCGTCGGCAGTGGCCCTCCCGACGTCGCGATGCTTGTCCCCCCTGCGGAGGTGTACGGGACAACACTCGTGTTTGACTCATTCTCCTGGTCACCGCTGGTCGGCAGTTGAGTGCCGTTTGTCGAGCTCTGCTCACCGGCTCCCACCCCCCGACCCTGGCCCTGTGTGTTGGTGAAGAACACCAGGCCGTTGATCACCTTCACGCTGACCCCGTCGAACTCGAACTCCGTGCCGCGCACTGCCGCGGTGGCCTGGGGCCCTTTCAGCGTGAAGTCCTGCCTGAGCCCCTGCGCGGTCTTTACCTCCGCGTTCACCTTTCCCACCCTCAGCGCGAGGGTCGTGGAGACGCTGCCCTGCCGGGCGATCAACTCCACGAGCTGCATGCGGGTCAGCGGCGCGACCTTCAGCGTCGATGTGCCCAGATCCAGCATGGCGGTGGAGCTGAAGCCGGTGGATATCGAGGCCCCCGTGTCCAGCGTCATGCCAGCTTTCACCGGCTGCCACTCGCCTGCGCCGGCCTTGATCTCCACCTTGCCCTTGAACTCTTTGACCACTGCCGGGGATTGAGAAAACAAAACCGGCGCGAGCGCGAGGGCGATCGCGGCAGCCAACAGGTATCGTTTCATATTTCCCACTCCTGCATCCAAGTATACCTCAGAAGCCAAGGGAAAGCTCCAGCAGCCGGACGCTCAGATCGGCCTTGCCAGGCGTATGCCTGCTTCCCGGAGTGCCCCCGCCGCGCCGTAGATCACCGGCCACCACTGCAGCAGCTCCCCGTACTGGCGCACCACTCGACGGCAGGTTTCCATCGCCTGCTCGGGGGATTGCGTTGCCAGGAGCTCGCGCGGAGCTGCCGCGGACTGATGCACGGTGAAATCCGTGAGCCTCTCAATAAAGGACAGGACATCCTCCGCCCAGTAATCCGGCTCTCCATGGTACAGGTCGAGAAGGTATTCCAGATATCCGATGTAGCGACTTGCCGCGGCGACCCAGACCGTTTCGATATATTCTCTAAAATCTTCGATCTTCAGCGAGCCGACATCGACGAAGAGCTCCCCGAGGTCGGAGAGCCTTTCCGATATGCCCGCGTGCCCGGGGGAAGGGTTGAAGGTGTTGAGGATCGTCTGCATGATTTCCGCCAGCCTGGGGGCAGCAATCGGGCTGGCGCCTTGCTCATAGTGGCGCGCCTCCTGGGGTGAGTGAAGCACGGCGAGGGGGACGTGGCCGATGAGCGCGTCCTCTGCGCAGAGATGCAGGGTCATTGCGAAAAGCCCGTCTTCGTTCCGGCCGACAGGAAGGAAAGGGGGCAGGAGCGAACGATTGTCGATTCCGGCATTGATGGCCATGAAGACCGAGCCGCCGCTGATTGTATAGCAGGGGACGCTCCGAAAAATCTCTCTGCTCTCCCTGGCCTGCGCGTATAGCTTCTCCGAGCGCAGGAGAAGATCCCTGGATTTTCCCACGAGCTCTAGGAGCAGGTAGGGTGAATCCATTCCCGAATCTCCCCAGTGTCCCGCCGCGCTGGCCTTCACGACCTTTGATGCTTTTCCAAAGAAATGCACGGATTCGGGGGTGATGCATTCCATTTCGAGCGCGGAATCCGGTCCAAGGGCCGACATGCATCCCGCGATCGAGCGCCCCAGCACTTTCTCATGCCAGGAGAGAATATCGACGTCGGTGGTGCGCACCGACTGCACCAATTGCCTTCGGTCGGCATGGAAGCGGGTGATCGTTGGGTCCTTCATCGAGCTGAGCGCGAGGGTTGCCCCCGATTCTCCGAGGACGGCCGGCTGGGGCAGAGTGTCATCATCGGTCATCACGATCAGTTCTCCCGCGGTGTCCAGGAGGAGCGCATTCCGGTTGGCTCCGTAGGTCTGCGTGTACTCTTCATCGCCGAACAAGGCGAAAGTGACGACCTCTCCAGGGAGACCATCACCCATTGCCGCGCGGACGAGCTCATCCACGAACCCGGTTTTTTCTTCCATGCCCGCGAAGGAGACTCTCGTTCCCCCCGCTGTGAACGGCGTGAGGATCTCCCGCAGATTCGTGTCCTGATTCTTCTGCCGGGAGTCGTCGAGGACTATATAGTCAGGATGGCGATCGTGCTTCTTATTGTTCTCGATCCAACTTCCCAGACATCGCTGGAGCTGCGGGATCCTGTCGCGGGTCGGAATGATTACCGAGCTGATGAGCGGGGGTGTTTCCCGCCTGTCGGCCTTTTCCAAGAGAGATGCCTGGAATGAGCTTTTCGGGACCAGGAGCCCACGGGCAATGAGTTCGAGGAACGCGGATTTGATGAACCCGGATCCGTCGTCCTCCCAGCCAGCAGCCAAAAGCCTTTTCACGTGGCCGGCGATTGTGTCGAATCGATCCGCCTGTCTCAGGATGCCGAACAACTGCTCCGACAGCAGATCGGGATGGCTCGTGCTTCGATTGGAGACAAGAACTCGCCCCTTGTCTGCGGGGTACGCAGCGATATGTGCGGCGACATACTGCTCATCGACCATCGAGCCCTGGTGCCCGTTCTCTATGAACCGATATAGAACTTGAAATTGTCCGTCCCCGTGCCTGTGGATCCAATCGTCGTCCAGCCTGCTCCACTCATATCGTTGAAGGAGACAAGCCTGTCTGGGCTTCCGGAACTGCTCTCGTCGATGAGGGTGATCGGCTTGTTCAAGATCGCTACAAACCGCTCGGGTCCCAGGAATGGGTCCGAGGCAGGGCCGGAAAAGGAATCCACGAACTGAAGGTTTTTGGAAAGACGAACGATCTTCAAGGCTCCGTTGTCACTGACGTAGATATAATCGCCATTCACCAGGATGTCCCATGGGTAGCTGAGCGTGCCGCTGTAGCTTGCCACAATCTTCGGACTTGTGAATGTACTTGGGTCGATTTTCAGTATGGTGGCGGGTGTGGTGTTCGCAATATAGACGAACCCATCCGAATCTACAGCAACCCCCGTTACTGTAGGGTTGGCGACAATGCTGGTCAGTGCAACTGACTCTTCAATCGTGCCCAGCGTCGGCGTAACCTGTTTTCTGAAAAGAGTAGGTGCGCCCGCCGCATCGGTGCCGGCGTAATACAGCATGCCATGCGCCCTGTCCAGGGCGATCGACTTATATGTTCCTGCGGCGCTGGCGACCGTAACAGGATTGGCACCCGAGATATCCATGATCTGAACGATGGAACTGGAATTAGCCACATATATCCGGCCCTGATCGTCGAAATCGATGTCGTACGGAGTGGCGCTCGAAAGCGTGGTCCATCCAGTCCCGCTCATGTCGCTGATCTGCACGAGACGATAATTGTAATAGTCAGGAACGATGATCTGTGAGGCACCTGCGGTGGGGGTGAGGGCGATGCTCTTTGTCTCTCCCGGTGCCAGATCTACCGTGGCGTTCCCGATCAGCGTCACCGATGGAGTGTTTTCCAGCAGGGTGAAGGTGCGCGCGATTCCTGAAGGAACGGTGAGTGTCGCCGTGGTGGTACCCACGGGGTACTGGTTCGTGATTGTATTCATTCCGGGCCCGCCCACGATCAGTGCGATCGACGTGACGTTCGGGGGCAAAGGGACGTTGATGGTGGCCCTTGCCAGCCCGCCGCCCAACCCCCCGGGAACGTAATAGCAGCTCATGAATGCCAGACTTGCCGCGCACAGCAAAACAACCGCAGCCAGTCTCGCCAATGATGTTTTCAAGTGTGTCTTCATACCTTCTCCCCGATCCGCTACTGCCAGCTGATCGTCACTGTGGCGGTCGGCAGGGGCCCTCCCGACGTTGCAATACCCGTCCCCCCCGCGGAGGTGTAGGGCACGACATTCGTGTTTGACTCATTCTCCTGGTCACCGCTGGTCGGCAGTTGAGTGCCGTTGGTCGAGCTCTGCTCACCAGCTCCAACCCCCCGACCCTGGCCCTGTGTGTTGGTGAAGAATACCAGGCCGTTGATCACCTTCACGCTGACCCCGTCGAACTCGAACTCCGTGCCGCGCACTGCCGCGGTGGCCTGGGGCCCTTTCAGGGTGAAGTCCTGCCTGAGCCCGGGGGCGGTCTTCACTTCCGCGTTCACCCTGCCCACCTTCAGCGCAAGGGTCGTGGAGACGCTGCCCTGTCGGGCAATCAGCTCCACAAGCTGCATGCGGGTCAGCGGGGCAACCTTCAACGTCGAGGTGCCCAGGTC
>Ga0187870_1000020_pt1 | contig 224977 bp, 221 predicted proteins | sample June2016WEW_13_1_3_FD_132974 | JGI IMG/M metagenome (GOLD analysis project Ga0187870, IMG submission 132974) | Peatland microbial communities from SPRUCE experiment site at the Marcell Experimental Forest, Minnesota, USA - June2016WEW_13_150 | ecosystem: Environmental > Terrestrial > Soil >...
CTTCTCATTCAAGAATGGGAGGACTTCCTTCATCTTTGTTCGCAATATCCTCTCACGCTCTTCCACTCATGCATTGTAGAGCAGAAGAAGCAAATCTGTCAAGTTTAATTTGTCACACACCCTAAGGAGCTTTTTCCAAAAAGCGAGAAGTACTTCAGCAATGATGAATTGGAGGCCATGCTTCAAAACTTCTGGACTTTTGATAGAAACATGATACATGAAAAATACCAAAGCATTCTTAAGAATATTAGCGGCAAGTCATAAGGGTGCAGTGTACCCAAGCCAATTTTATTGGCCAGTGATTGCTTACGGGTGGATCTTGAATGAATGTTTATGAAGGGTATCCGACGCTTCAGCATGAAAAGGCCACAAAGGGCATAGTGGAGTTCTTCAGTAATAGTGAATCGGTAGACGCGATACTTCTATTTTGTTCGTGCGCACGCGGGAAGGCGACCGCCGACAGCTGCCTGGACATTGCAGTCCTACTGAGAGAAGATGTCGATGAAGCTGATCGGCGCACGATCGAAATCGCGTGGAATGCCTTTGAAGGCAACAGTCCGGAAATTGTGGAACTTCGGACGGTCGGCAAATATTCCCAAGTTCATTTGGACTTCATCAACGGGCTATTTATTCCAAAGGATCAAGAGTTTGGGGGTGCCCAGGACAGTCTTGAATTGGAAATAGGGAATTACCTCGCGTATAGTGTCCCTCTATGGCAGAATGGTAAGCATCTACAGGAGCTCAAGTCAAAATGGTTGCCCTACTACCCGGAGGATCTGCAAAAACACCGACTACACATGGTACGAAGCAATTGCCTCAACAATGTGCACCATATTCCCCTCTACACGAAACGAGGTCTTTACTTTCAATGCTTTGACAGACTCTATAGCGCATATAAAGAACTGCTTCAGGCAATTTTTATCGCTTGTCATGCGTATCCTATTGCCTACAACAAATGGATTCGGGAGCAGATTGAAGAGATCTTAGGGCTACCTCAGCTGTATGAAAAGATTTCGCACCTATTTGAGATACGGTCTTTCGAGAGTGAGGAGATTAAAAACAAAGCCGAATTTGTAGAAGAGCTTCTAGAGCGGTATGCCTGATCTGGGTAGGACAAAGGAAGCCGCGGGACAAATGATGATGAAATGCATTAGCACAGTCGCCGTAGCGCTCCTTTGCTGCATGTGGTCATTTGCTGAGAGGAATGCAGAATTGGCCGCACTCGAGTCGCATATGGTCCTAGTAAGCCGCGGCACATTTCAGATGGGCGATACTCTTGGGGACTGCATTACTGGGCTCGGAGGATCGGGAGAATTGCCGGTTCATCCGGTGAAGCTCGGGAGCTATTCCTTTGGCAAGTTTCTCGTGGCTTTCGACCAGTGCGACACATTCTGCGAGGCGACAGCGTGGACGAAGCCCTATGACGAAGGTTGGGGGAGGGGAGACAGACCGGCAATCCATATCAGCTGGTACGATGCAGTTTCTTGCTGTGACCGGCTCAGTTTGAAGGCCGGACTCGCGCCTTGCTATCTGATCAGTGGAAGTATGGTGACTCCAGACTGGGAGGCTAACGGATACCGACTTCCGACCGAGGCCGAGTGGGAATATGCGGGCTCGAGAAAGAGGCAAGAGCGTCCGATTTGGGAACGGAAAGACTACAGCACACAATGATGATAGCGACTTGGGGGTCGATACTGACATGATGCAAAGTTTCGGCGGCATTTTCACCAATGGACAATCCAAAGGGTGGGACCGGGAGAACCGGCGTTCGAGTACTGCGAGGAGGACAATCTGACCCCGGTGATAGTACGAGCCTCATTCCGCAATGCGGACATACCGGAGGAAGTGACAGTTTCATCATTGGCTTTCGTTTGTGCCGGTCTGTAAAATGAGGCCATCCAACAAACCGTTCCAGGCATACAATACTGAGCCGATGCGGCGGGGGGACTGATTGTGAAAAAACGACTGCTTCTCTGGTTAGCTTTTGGACTATTGGAAATACTCTCAATCAACAGTGAATCGGCTACCTGGGTAATGGCCGGCGGAGGCTACTGTACTTCATTCGAGAATGCCAGCCGTGGGAGCAATCGCTCTGTAGCAACTATGAACTCGATTGACGTTATGCTTGAGTACCATATATTCCACGGCAATAGCATGTGGGGGCTGTTTTATAGATTTGACTTTCTCATCCCAACATTCGGGAGCCACACACTAAGCGGTATTGCCGAATCAAACGATGTCAGGTCATACGATAGATTGCTTGGATTTATGACTGTCATTGGGCCGGCATTTCGCTTTCCAATATCAAATAACCTGGATATGGAGGTTGGCATAGGCGCCAGTTGGACGGGATTCTCTGGGTATTTTGAAAAACATGCCCAGGTCCTCGGGAACATAAGGTATTCGATGTTCAGCTATAGTTTCGGGGTCAGCGCCGATATCGGAGTTGGAATACACATAAGTGACTCAATACTTCTCATGCCAGGGACTTCAATCACTTATTGCTTTGCCAGCCACAGCTCATTCACGGAGAATGGAACTACAATCGAAGGATGGGCGAGCAAGTACTCCGGCCTTAGCGTAAGCCCGTATATACATCTCGCTATTCGTGCTCACGCAATTTAGAGCATAGGAAAATCGGACTCAAACGATCGCAGGGCACAATTGCTTGGGACCCCAGCATTGCCTTGAACAGGGCTTGCGAGCCAGTATCCTAGCCACCACGGACAAACATAAAGATGCTCAGCGTCCTGGGTCGCAAGGCGCAACGGAAGGGCGTTCGCAATCGAATTGAACTCAGACTGGCAGATTCTACTGGAATGGGAATTGGGGATTTATATGGAAAGGTGGACTTTGTACTGGCATTCGCTATGGTTCACGAGTTGCCTGATGCCGGACAGTTCTTCAAGGAATCGTTTGCAGCGCTAAGACACGGAGGGAAACTACTGTTTTCTGAACCTGCCAATCATATCGACCAATCAGAGTTTGGCAAATCGCTGGATCACGCGAAACAGGCCGGATTTTCGGTTGAAAGCATGCCCGATATAAGGTCGAATTTGTCCGTTCTACTGGTTAAAGTCCCTGGATGATTCTGCGGCAGCCTGAATGTTTTTGTATATAGCGTCCGACTCCAATCAACATCTGTGATGATTGGGCCGAAACCGGCCACGAATAGTACTTTCATGACACAATGATAAAAGCAAACCGCCATGTGGTCAACGTCACGCGGCTTCCCAAGTTTGGCTGTGCAAAAGAAGAGGTCATACCAAATTGCTGCAATCGACGTCGGGAGGGCTGGGTGGATCGGGGTATGGAGGTTCCGGAGTCCGCGCTGGACTGGGCTGACGCGGCGGCGCCAATTAGGTCGCAAAATCGGGGAAGAGACCGCTTGTCGCTTTACGTACTGAATCCAATTTGGTACATTGCTTGAAGGAGTGGATTGTGAAGAAGCAAGGAAGCGCCGCCAGCACAGTGGATGAATATATCAATGAATTCTCCAAAGAGGTGCAAACAATTCTCGAGAGAATAAGAGATACAATTCAGAAAGCTGCACCAAATGCGATAGAAAGAATAAGCTATCAAATGCCTACATATTCGCTAAATGGAAATTTAGTGCATTTTGCAGCGCATAAGAAGCATATTGGATTTTACCCAACACCAAGCGCGATTAAGGCGTTTCAAAAGGAATTGTCGCCCTACAAAGGAGCAAAAGGTTCTGTACAATTTCCACTTGACAAGCCGATGCCATTTGATCTAGTTAAGAGAATAGTCATTTATCGAATTGTCGAAAATACAAAACAGAAGAAGTGAAAATCAATCGGCGCAGGGGCAAACCGGGATCAGCGGTATTCAGAGACCTGTGCTTACGAGACGGTAAGATTATGAATATGCACAATTCGCAAAACTACAGTAAAGCCTTTAAGGCCGGGCTGATCTCTGGCAATCTAGAAGGACTAAGGGGCGCGCCTAAATCCGATCTCCATTGTCACTCGTTGCTGAGCACGAGTCTGCAAAGCGTCCAGAAGTGGGCCGGTGCTACGATCAGGGAAGCTCCTGCTCGAATGAGTAATTTCAATGATATGAGACGCTATCTTCATGAAACTCTATACCCGCATATCTATCATCGTAAGGGGTTTGAATTTACCGCTGAGTCTTCTATATTGGAGGCCATTCAGGATGGCGTAAATGTTCTCGAGATGAGTCTGGATGTCAATTTCATGGGGCTCTATGGTCCCAAAGAAATAGATTTTATTGATTTCGTGCAAAGGCTTGCACAAAAATACAGCGAATCCATCGAATTTCGACCTGAATTAGGTTTGTCAAAAAATCGTCCTCCTGCTGATCAAATCCCGTTGGCAATGGTATGCATAGATTCCAATTGTTTTGAATCGATAGACCTTTACGGGAATGAGGAAGCACAGCCGCCTGAATCATACCGAAATCTATACAAACATGCTGCAGCTCGTGGGCTAAAGCTGAAGGCCCATGTCGGAGAGTTTGGTAGTGCTGATTTGGTCGAGAAGACTCTGAAGGCGCTCAACCTTCAAGAGATACAGCACGGTATTGCAGTTGTTGCATCTGCGCCTTTGATGAGGCAGACAAGGAACGAACAAATCAGGCTCAACGTTTGCCCCAGTAGTAATGTCGCTCTTTCTGTGGTTGAAGATCTTGCTCATCATCCAATCAGGGAACTCATTCAGAATGGAATCCGCGTAAGCATCAACTCGGATGACAAAACGGTTTTTGGTCGTAGTGTATCGGAAGAGTATCTTGGCCTCTATCAATCTGGTGTGGCTACCGCAGAGGAACTGGATGTCATTAGATTGGATTCCTTGGAAACATGAAAAAGAGTCTTTTGGGGACGGTTCATACCTGCTCCTATCAGGAAAGGTGTTGTGCCGGTGCAATGAGCTCCTGCACCTGGTGCCCTGCTACCGATCACACCCCACCCAAAGAGTTTGACTCGGCCCAGGCTGTCCGATAAGATAAAACGCAGGGGGTGCATCATGATGCGGGAAACTGCACGGAAGTCCGATACTCCAACAATCGAAAAGCCAATGGGGATCTTGCGCACCACGATCGCGTACAATGAGCTGCTCATGCTTTGTCATTTCTTTTTGAAAAAGGGTGTCCGCATACCTTTTCATGGGCACCCTTCTGCGCAGAATGGTTATCTCATAAGCGGGAGACTGCGCATGCTTTGGGAGGCTGGCCGGGAATTCATAGCAGAACCGGGCAGCGGCTGGTGTTTCGATTCAAACGTCCGGCATGGGGCGGAGGCACTTGAGGATTCCAAGGCCATTGAGTGTTTTGCGCCCACACGACCGGAATACATACCTGGCTAAGGGTACCGCTGTACGCGCAGTGAACAAATAGGAAGAACTTGCCGGCACCCGTGATTGTTCGCTGGCTGTGCCATACCATTTTCACTAAACCTTCTTTCTCGCCTTGGAAGCAGCCTGGACAGGTGCATGTTTTTCAATCCATGCCACTGGCCGCTGCAAGGTCGAAAAGAAGGAAGTGTTGAAAGGCTGGATTCCCTGGACGCGTTGTCGAACATCAACCATCTGCATATATTGCGATCAGGATGTCTGCTTTGGCGCCTCGTGTACGTGTGAGGAGGAGACCGTGAACGAAGATCTGCAATATCCAATAGGAAATCTTGTCTTTTTGGACTCGACTCCAGACCTTCGGAGGGAATGGATCGGGCAGTTCAAGGACGCTCCTGGCCTGCTGCGAAAAGCAGTAAACGGGCTCAATGAAAAGCAGCTTCAAAATGCTTATCGGGCTGGAGGATGGACCATTGCCCAAGTGGTTCATCACCTCGCGGAAATGGATGCGAGTGCATACACACGCCTGAAGTTTGCACTCACGGAATCCATCCCAGCTGTCGCTGCCCCACCGTAGGCGCTATGGGCAGAGCTGCCTGATGCAAGATCAACCAAAATTGCGGGGTCGCTGGCAATGTTTGAAGCCATTCGGCTGCGATGGGTGGAGGCTTGGAAATCCTTGAAGGAAGATGACCATGAAAAACAATGGAAGCACCCCCGCTTAGGGGTTCTTACCTTGGACCAGCTACTGCAGCAATACGCTTGGCATGCACGTCACCACACTGCACATATCACCACTCACAGGCAGCGGATGGGATGGTAGGCTATTGGCGACCGGAAGAAGGTTTGCAACATCTTGAGTGTCGTCTTGGCAACTACCTCATAAGTACAAATCGTGAGAAATTGGACCTAAGAGTGATTCATGAATATCTATCACACCACTCATATTGGGCACAAGGTAGACCGCGCGACGTTGTGAATCGTTCCGTAGAGAATTCACTTTGTTTCGGACTGTATGATGCTGTTGGACGGCAGATTGGCTTTGCCCGTGTGGTGACTGATTACGCAACATTTGGATGGCTTTGTGACGTGTTCATTCTGGAGGCAGAGAAAGGCAAAGGCCTGGGCAAATGGTTGATAGAAACCATAGTGGACTATCCAGAACTAAGCCAACTTCAAAGACTTATGCTCGGAACCAAAGATGCGCATGCTTTGTACGGCGGATTTGAAAACCTTAAAGAACCCGCAAAATGGATGGAACGCGTAGCAGTCCAAAACCAACAAAAGCAGGGATGATGGCGCCCCCACGATCCACTGTAATCGCCGCCTCGAAGGCCGCCTGGATGGATGCATGTACTTCTGGCGTTCCTAAGGCTCTTGCAATGACTCATCTATCAGCCATACCATACATGCAGAGACGTGAGTCGTGACATCGGGCTTACCGGCGCGAATGGGAGAGACGAAGGCATATGAATGTTGTGAGTTTTGACTTGAACGGGACGCAAGTAGCGGAAATGCAATCCAAAGGCATAGTGATACGGAGTGCTCGAGATGCGGCTGACGTCATAAGGCAACTGGTGGAGCGCGGAGTCAAGAAACTGATTTTGCATGAAAAGAACTTGTGCCCGGAGATGTGGCAGGTATCGAATGGGTTGGCGGGAGCGATACTAAAGAAATTCACTGACTCGGCTATTGGTGTCGCCATCGTAGGACAATTTGATCGGTCTAAAAGCAAGGCACTGCAAGCATTCATCGAAGAAAGCAACTTGGGCAATCAAGCTATTTTTGTGGGAAATGTCGAGTTGGCGAAAACGCAATTCTCCAAGCAGTAAAGCGCAATTGTCTTCAAAATCAGCAGCAAGGTTTCACGCTCCGTTCTGATTGGCGCGGCGGTCGTTGAGAACCAGCGGATATGTGCTACAAATGACACAAAGACAAGTCTAGCATCATGACGACACTCAAGGAGGCGTCTATGGCAGATTCGGCGCCGCGGGCTGATACGGCAGCGCAATCGAGCTCCCTGCCAGTGGTCCTTGGCGCCTACCCCGTCTCGGTGCGTAATATGCTAAAGGATCCGGCGAACAAAGGAATCGTCAATTATGCTCAGACAATAGCTGCACGCGCTGTTGCGCCGCTTGACCAAGCAGAATTGCACACTACAATACTTCTTGCACCAACTTTCTCGAGCAGTGTCGTACTATTTGCAAAGGAGAAAAAATGGGCAAGGTGTTCATTAAAACTTTCTTGACAGCAGCGATGATAGCCGCAGCGGCCCAGGCATTTGCTGGTTCAAACGCAAAGCAAAATCCGCCCCGTATTGTCATGATCGTCGCTCCGAAGGACTTTACGGATCAAGAGTATTTTGATCCGCGGGCAGTCTTTGAAAAAGCTGGCGCGCGCGTTAAAGTGGCAAGCACCAGTACTCAAACCGCAGTGGGCCACAACCTGGCAAAAGTAGAAATTGATCTCGCGATCGCAGAGATAGGAATTGACCAGATCGATGCAATAGTGGTAGTGGGAGGAATGGGGGCCGTCACCTACTTGATGAATGACGAACGACTAAGAAATCTACTCGTCGCAGCCAATAAATCAAACAAAGTTGTGTCGGCCATCTGCATCGCGCCGGCTGTGCTCGCGCGCGCGGGGATATTACGAAATAGAGAGGCAACCTGTTACGCCGACAAGACGATAATTGGCGTTCTAGAAATGAATGGGGCTGCGTATCTGGACAAGAATGTTGTGGTGTCTGGAAATATAGTGACAGGAAACGGACCCCACGCAGCAAAGGCATTCGCGAGCCGTGTGCTTGAGGAGCTAGGAAAAAGCTGAATAAGGCTCGGCGGGAATCAGGGGTGAGAGAAAGGAGTATGAAATGAGGACAGCACTGATCCTTCTGGTTTCGATGTGCCCTGCAGCGCTCTTATCTGCTATCAGTGAAGGCTCATTCATTCAGACATATGCCTCGTCAATTGCTCCCTATATTAATGACAATGCAGTCGCAGGCGAAATAAGAATGGACGATAGTGCCTTATTGCGCTACCAAAGCATCAAAAGCCCTAAAGAAAAGGGTATTGTAGTGCTGTTGGGAGGCCACTCGGAATCTTACGTGAAGTACGCTGAGTTGTTCTATGATCTACGTGACATGGGGATAACATTCTACGCTCTTGATCAGAGAGGCCAAGGATTCTCAACGCGGATGCTCCCGGATCGGGAAAGAGACTACATCCCTGACTATGAGAGATACCTGACGGATCTCAATTTGTTCATGAAATCCGTTGTTCACGCCAGGGCAGACGAGAAAGTGTTCCTCTTTGGGCACTCGCTCGGCGGAGCAGTTGCAGCAGCTTACGCAGAACGATACCCAAAGGAAATAAATGGCCTTGTTCTTTCTTCTCCATACTTGGGTTCGAGAACCGGGGTCCTGGCCTCGCTCATGCTCAAGACGCTCGACTTCTTCGGTCGGGGTAAAGAGTATGTACCCGGCGGAGGACCATTCCGCTTTGTTTCCTTCGAGCAGAATATGGAGACGCATAGTCGTGTTCGACATGCCCAGAAAATGCAGGACTATAAGGACTTCCCGGCAATTCGTCTCGGATTTCCGACAAATCGCTGGATGGTAGAAACGGAACGAATGGGCAAAGAAGTGATGCGGAATGCAAAGCTGATATCCTGTCCAGCGATTGTTCTGCAGGCGGAGGATGATCGGTATGCTGACAGCAGGGCGCAGGACAAATTCTGCGCCAACCTTGCGCATTCGCAAAAGATTCTCTTTCCAGGCGCGTATCACGAAGTTTTGTTCGAAAACGATTCAATCAGAGATGTTGCTCTTGCTGCAATACGGAATTTCATTCAGCACTACTTATGATCGAAAAATGACACCGCTCGTGTGAATGCAACTTGGTCGAACGATGCAGAGGGAGAAAGAATATGAAAATCACCGTGCGTGTAGACCGAAGATGATGCCTTGAGGGTGGACGCATGCGGGGCCAACTGATGGAATTCCCTTCTCGCGGGGTGTCTCTGTACGTGAAGACAATGGGCACCGGCTACCCTCTCCTGCTTATGCATGGCGGTCTTGGTGTTGATCATTCGACTCTTTCAGCATTGGTCAACTGTCGCGATGCGTTTCGGTTGATTTTCTACGACCATCGCTGCAACGGACGCTCAAGGGGGGCAGGCATCGAATCCCTGACATGGGAGAATCTGGTTACAGATGCCGAAGCCCTGCGCGAGAGACTTGGGATCTCCAAATGGGCCGTCCTCGGTCATTCATTCGGTGGCATGATTGCCCAGGAGTACGCACTGCGTTTTCCAAAAAGCATCTCTCATCTGATCTTGATGGATACAGGCGCTGACGCGAGTCTCGTGCAAATGAACGCAGCAAAGGTACTGAAGGAACGGGGGTTCAGTCGCGCCCAAGTAGACTCAGCGCGGCGTCTCTTCAACGGGGAGATAGTACCTGCTGAGCTTCCGCTCATAATGTTGAAGTTGGGGAAGGCATACTATCATGACCCTAATCTCATTATGCAGATCCGCGCACTATGGAATGCACTGAGAATTCGAAGCAGACCGGATGCTTGCATATACGGCTTTCAGCAGCTCCTAAAGGGTTGGTCCATTATGAACCGACTAGCGGAAATTCACATTCCCGTGCTGCTCATCGCCGGCAGGAGCGATTTTCAGTTTCCGCCTGCGCATCAGATTACGATGGCAAGCGCCTACCCGAATGCTCGTTATGAATCAATAGAGGATGCAAGTCACAATCCACTGATAGAAAAGCCAGGGCAGACAATGGAGCTCATCAGGCAATTTGTGAAATGATGAAGACGCCATCGCCGCCTGTTTCGCTGCTTGTGGCATCTGCTGGTACCTGAACCTGTTGGCAAAGAAGAGGGGCCAGTTGCCGTATTGCCTTTGACCAGGAGCACAGAAAAGATGTAGAGTTTGGCGAGGGCTGATTAATGCTCCAATTGTCTTCCGTTTCCGTATTTCTTCTCGCCGCTCTTGGTCTGCTCCTGGTCCCCGGACCGGCCGTTCTCTACATCGTGACACGGAGCGTCGCCCACGGCAGAAAAGCCGGACTTGCGTCGGTGTTGGGAATTGAACTTGCAACTCTTTGTCATGCAATGGCGGCCGCGTTTGGACTTTCAGCGATCCTTCTCGCGTCTTCCCTAGCATTCAGTTTGGTCAAATACCTCGGCGCAGGCTATTTGATATACCTGGGGATCAAAACGATTACTTCCAAATCAGCCTCCCCGGCCAAGGACGATTCGTCAACCCCGAGTCTTTCGCAGATGTTCCGAAAGGGGTTCCTCGTAAACCTTTTGAACCCCAAGACAGCATTATTCTTCTACGCATTTCTCCCGCAATTTGTGAATCCCGCGCGCGGGTCGTCGATTCTACAGATACTGCTCCTCGGCGCACTATTCGTTGTTCTGGCAACTATTACGGATAGTACATATGCAGTCATCTCTTCTGGTGTGGGCAGAATGATCACTCAGAAAGCAGGCTTCCCGCGAATCCAAAAATACGTCACTGGGGGAATCTACATCTCACTGGGAGTAGCCGCGGCAGTGTCGGGCTCCGGAAAGAATTAGAATGATTTGGCATAAGGCGAACGTACAGTGCGGTCTCATGAGGCGCTGACTTATCCTGCAGCAATGGGGGAGCAAACGATGAAAGCATTAGTGGTGTTTGATTCAACCTGGGGCAACACAGAGAAGATAGCGAACGCAGTTGCATCGGGAATAGGGGGAGGAACAAAAGCGCATCGGGTGAGCGCCATGGAAGCAAAGCGATTTGAGACCATAGATCTTCTGGTTGTAGGATCGCCAATCCTTGGGGGGCGGCCTTCTCCCGCTATGCATGAATACATCAACGCCATTCCCGAAGCAACTGCCAGGAAGCTGCGCGTGGCAACGTTCGATACCAGGCTGATGATGAGATTCGCAAGGATATTTGGATACGCCGCGGTACGGATGGCAGGTCAGTTGAAAGACAAGGGATGTACGCTGAGATCGACGGAAGGATTCTTCGTAAAAGGGCGCAGCGGGCCTTTGGCTGATGGGGAACTGGCACGCGCAACTGAATGGGGCAATACGCTGTCAGGGTCTTGATCGATAACGCGCATGGAATCAACGCCATACGGCGGGCCGTTCCTCTCATACTATCTTTGGTACTTTGCAAAACCTGGTCAGACCTTTCGTTCCCTGCTCAAAGATCGTCTTCGCGTACGGTTTGCCGTATTCGCCGTTTTGATACCTGCAATAGGATATGCCGTCATGTATCTATGTGGCTGGCGGGCGGGCGGCGCCCCTTCCTCGTTCACGCCATGGCTTGCAATCCCGATAGAGCAATACTTCAAGTACGATGTTTTTATTGTCGCTCCGAGCATGATTTTGTGTTGGGTACTGACTTCAGGAGTCATGCAACTCCTTTCCCCTCTTTTCTCGGGGCCCGGAAGCTTCGAAGACACCGCGACGGCCCTCTGATTCGGGATCGGGGTGGCAACCTGGGCCAGTCTCATTCATGACCTTACAGATGCGGTTCTGGACTCGCTGGGGATCATCGATATGAAAGCCAACGAGGCAGCTCTCAATGGCCCTACATTCTGGAGGGGTCTGCTTTGGACGCTTTATTCGATTTACTTCATCTGGCTCGTTGTGCTGTTTGCGAAAGGATTACGCGCAGGTCATGGAGTGAGTCGGGCTAAATCGATAGTCATGGGGATGATCGCGTTGGTCGTATACCAGGGAGTGTTCCTGGTTTTCAATAGATGATGACGTATGACGGCCAGTCGGTTGTTCAGGCAATGGACAAGCAAAGCATTATCAATAAGTTCGGGGCTCATTATCGAGCCTCTGAGATAACATTTCGAATGGGGATCGACAACCGGTTTGCCACAATATCGCGAGCAGATTCAAAGCGAAAATCGTGCTGGAGACTTGCACGGGAGGCGGGTTCACGACCATAGCGCTCGCGAAATATGCGATACATGTTTATTCCGTGGAGATTGACAAATCAAGGTCGGGAGATGCAGCGCAGAATGCCAGAATCGCGCGATTGGCTGAAAAAATCACCCTCATCAATTCCGACATCTTTGAAGTCCCGATCCGATCTCTGGAAGGTTCAATAGACGCAGCCTTGATTGATCCGGATTGGTCAGATTCGGAAAGGGATCAATGAATATCGATTTGTCAATTCAAATACACGCCCTCCCTCGGATGAATTATTGGCTTATGTGAGCACCTCAACGGAAAATACCCCTGATTCAACCTCCTTACATCCCGGTGGAAGAGTTTTCTGGTCTGCCGAGCCATGAATGCGAAAGATTGTACCTGGACGGAAGACATGAATTGTATTGTCTTAATTTTGGCGAATTAGCGAGAGGAGCCGGCGCGACGGAGTTCAGAACCTAGGCGCGAGCCACTGCCGGAGCGCTCATCCATTCCAGTGTGTGACCAGCTGCTCCGCGATGGATCAAAAAGCGATCTTGGCAAGTTCGCGGAGAGCGTCGGATCCAATCCAGCGCGCTGATTTTGATCCAGTATTCAAGAGCTTTTCCGCGACCCGTATTGCTGAAAGGTTGAGCCCGGAGCTCCTCTTGCCAATGTTCCGCAAGGCCCAGCTCACGGCTTTCTTTACGTAATTCCTCTCGTCGGTCGCCCCAGTGATGATAAATGGGTAGAGATCTGTGAAGGAACGATCAGGGCTGGCGGTGTCATGAATCGCCAGGCCGGCCATGAGGGAATAGGCTGCGCGTTTCTCGTACTCCGGCAGCCTGCTGGACCATTGGAGTGCTTTTTTCCAGGAGTACCTGGTTTTATCGAAGAGAATAGTGCAGACCTGATCGGTGACGTCCCAGGAGTCGAATGCCTTTACCCATTCCTCCATCTGTTTCAAGCTCACTTGCTCAGGATCATCAACGAGCGCAGCGAGTATCTTTGCCTCGTGTATGCCGGTCCTGTAGAGATCCATAGCTGCCTGATGGTCGGTCCCGATCACTTTCGCCATCCGGCGGAGGATCGGCATGGCGATCCCATAGGCGTTTTGGGTATTAATGCCAAATCGTGCCATTCCGGGTAGATTTAGCTCGTTCCTGCTTTCATCTAAGAGTGCGACAATCTTTGTGAGCTTCATGGATTTATCATTCCGTCAATCGAAGTTGGCGTCAATGGCGTCAATGCTTGTATTACCAGGAGTATCGGATATACTCATACTGAGGAGAAGCGAGAAATGTTGATGGAAATCTCCAATCTCATCACTCCTGAAGTTTACGAAGTGTTATACCGCATGGGGCACATGGACGAGCTGGTAATAGCGGACGCAAACTACTGTGCGTCTGCTTTGAGCGGCAAAGTGGTCTTCACCTCTGCGCCGGAAAATCATGCATTATTAGCCGAAATCCTGAAATACTTTCCGCTGGACGACGATGAAGAGTTTCCAATAAATGTCATGACCCCTGACCATGGTTACGTACATGAACCTCAGATCTGGAACGACTATCAGAACGTGCTCGCACGCATGTATGATTCGAAGAAGTTGCTGCTCAATAGAATTTCGCGGCAGGAATTCTACCTGAGAACAAAGAACGCATACGCCACTATACAGACTTCAGATCCAAGGTTGTATGCAGACATCATACTCAAGAAAGGCGTCGTTCTGTGATTCCGCAGGGGATGTTCGTTACTCCTGGCGGCGCAGGACGCGGGACGATACGGATGGAAGGTCCGAAGCATCTCGCGTACGCATTGCTTGCATAGTGGCGATGAAGCTTTGCCCAAAAATCATACTGGAAGGCACTCGGCTCACCCTGAAAACCGAAATCGCCTTTGCCCTCAATGAAGATGCGCGCATCGTGGGCCCACGAAAGTATCGATATCATTCCCCGCTGATTTCAGCCGAGTGGTGTTCATTTACGAACTTCCCCTGGGGCGAGGACTCATCAACTTTCTGCCCGAAGAGGAAAATCTTGCATTAGAAACATATCACACATGGGCACGGCTGTTCGAGCTGCAACGATACTACTCTTGGATAGTCGATCGATTCCACTTGTCAACGATGATGTATCAACTGAGAACCTATGGCAAAAAACATAACTTCGCCTGGCTTGAGGATCGCTTGCTGCCGCTTGGTTTTCGACTGGTATTCTGCAAGAGGACAGATGACTCATTCGGCCGGGCCCGGGATGAGAGGCTCAAAGTGTCGGGTAATCCCTCGCAATATGATGATCTGCGGCCGTTTATTGAAGAACAGAAGCTGATGAATCAATTGGTAGCTGAATCGAAACTCCCCACACTTACCGTTGATGTCTCCGACAACGATGTCATGAATGCGGTGGGCAGCATAGCAGGCTGGCTCGCGCAGACGGGCGGACTGCACATGCAGGACAGTGGCGCGTGACAGGACCATGCAATTGGGAACCGGGCAGATGAGCAACGTGCTGGTAAGGCTGATTCATGAGGGAAAGATACGAACACTCCAGGACCTTAAGAGCGCCTACCACACGCTGGTCATGAAAACTCACCCGGATGCAGTGGGCTCGGAAAGGCACTTGGAAAGCTATCTGGAACTGAGCAGCCAGTACGGGGAAGCCCGCGCGTACCTGGCCAGCGCCGAAGACAGGCAATCTGATTCCGAGAAAGACGGAATCATCAACCACCGATTGGGGTTTTTCCGGCAACTTCACTTTATTGAATCCCTGGAAATGCCATATGCGTTCCGGAAAAATGAAAACATTGACAAGTTGCATCTTGCAAAAGAGACAGCAATGAACGAGCTGTCGGGCTGGCGGAAGGACCTGCCTGAGCTGTACAAACGTGCTGACATGGAGTACGTGGGAATTAAAAATCTCAAGCCGATGGGACCCTATCTTACCCATGCTCTGGCTCTCAACGTCAGGCCGCTTATTCACAATCTTGTCGCGTATCATCTCACCGGGCGGGACTTGTACGCAAAGCAGGCAAGGCAGAATTTATCCGGGATAATGCATCGGCTCACTGCAAATGGCTGTGTCGCCCTTCGTGAGTTTCTTTCCATCCTTCTGGAAGATATGAAGAATGGAGCAGCGGTACTGGACTGACCATCGAAGATCGTGCGAGGTGAGCAATACAATGGTGCCAGACTGCGACGAGCTGTTCGCCCACAGAGCTGAAAAGTACGATCGTTTTGTCGCGGCAGAAGATTTTCAGGGCAACCTGCTCCGGACCGTCATGCAACTGAGTCAGCTCGACTCCGCGCAGGTCGTCACGGATCTCGGAACGGGCACCGGCAGGGTGGCCTATCTGATCGCTCCTCACGTCCGCCATGTATACGGTATTGAACCGGTCAGCGGCATGCGACAGGTTGCGGAGGCCAAGAAGCACGAGCGCGGCATCAACAATGTGGACTTCCTGGCAGGTGAGCACAAGGCGATTCCCCTTCCGGATTCCAGCGTTGATCTGATCATTGAAGGCTGGGCATATCTGAAGGCGTTTGTCTTCACATATCCGTCATGGAGGCCGGAATTCGATGCCATCGTTCCGGAAATGAGACGTATTCTTCGCCCTGGGAAGGGCGTGATCCTGATCGAAACGATGGGCTCACTGCATTTGTGGAAAGAAATTCCCGCCCGCACGGCCGTCTTGTACGACTACTTCGAGAAGGAGCGGAGACTGAGGAGAGTCACCATTCGCGCAGACTACCGATTCTCAAGCCTTGCTGAAGCAGTGGATCTGGGGACTTTTTTCTTCGGCGACGAAGCGGGTGCAGAAATCCGGCGCTTGGGAGATTGTGTCGTGCCGGAGGCAACGGCAATCTGGCATGGCACAATATAGGTTCAATTGAGGTATACTTTCCGTCACGGAGAAGATCGATGCACAAAGGGATCACATTCATAACCATCCCGGTTGTATTGCTGGGGGCTTGTGCGAGTGGTAAAGATACCGCCCAATCCGCCGCCGGAAGGCAGAATCAGGATACCATGAAGAACAGCAACGCAGGCCAGAATGAGGAGCCTTCGGCGAGAGCTCGGGAGGTCCAGGACAGCCAGATCATGGACTTATCAAAAGCCGACACGTCTGAGGAAGCGGATTGGATGAATCCAAAGAATCCTCCTGAGCTGAAAAGAAAATATCAGAAAGGCCATTTCAGCGTGGTGCTGCCGGAAGACCTGTACCCGGTAAAAATGAACGTCTCCCCGTCCGCAGGACTTTTCAAGTTTCAAAACGCCGACGCATTTCTCTACATCTTTTCCCCCCAAGGAGTGGAGGCAAGTGCATTTCTTGACATAAATCTCAATACACCGAGTCTGAACCAGGCGAAAGGATATCATGATATGACAATCGACCTGAAGGGAAACAGCCTGAAAATGTCCTACAGGTTCGATGGCTCAAATGATGGCTATATTCGATACGCGGAAATACAAAGATCGTATCAACCTCCTGGAATGCGAGTCTCTGTGCTCCTTGTAAGAGACCCTTCGGTCTACTCCAACCTGCAGCATGAGTATCAGAGGGTGCTCGGAACCCTCAAGCAGGAGAACAACTGAACAGCGCCCGCCGGGGGGAGTGTCCACAATACGGGCCATGTTCCAGACGCAGCAATTGGGAACCAGGGAGGAGGACCAGGATCATGCGCAAGGGCAGGCTGGAAGCGTTCAGTGACGGCATAGTGGCCATACTGATCACAATAATGGTGCTCGAGCTGAAAGTGCCTCATGGAACGGGAATCGCGGATCTTGCCGGGCTGTTGCCTCTCTTCCTGACATATGTCTTGAGCTTTGTATTTCTTGCAATTTATTGGAACATTTGTGAAGGGTTGGATGGGAGAAAATCATTTTGCTTCGGTGCCCACTGCGGCCTATGGAGTCGTGCTGCTTTTCGCAGCAATTGCATACTATGTCCTGCAAAGCCTCATCAAGTCGGAAGAAGGGTCCGGTTCGCGGATCTTCCTCGCTCTTAGCGCTGATCTCAAGGGAAAGTTGTCGGCCCATGCTCTATCTCATTGCAATTCCGATGGCATTTGTCCTACAGTGGATATCCGAAGCCATTTATGTGTTTGTCGCGTTGTTGTGGCTGATTCCCGACAGAAGAATCGAATCAAAGCTGAGGGAGAAGAGGAATGAAGAAACGCCTGTTCACTGACTCGAATGTCACTCCCACAGAAGCCCTTCTTCGAAAGCAACTCGGCACTGCCATGGATTACTATGTGAGTATTCTCTCAAAGTCAGGCGACTATCGAAAGCAATGGCAATTCAGTCGTGGCAATGGCTGGATTCTCAAGGTCGATGATATGCGCAAAGCGCTCTTCTATCTCATACCGTTTGAGGGTGGAATCGAGGTCAGTCTGACCGTCCGGGACGGCGAAAGGGCGCGCTTCTTGAAGAGCGAAGAGCTGGAATACCTCTTCCCGCAGCTCGAGTCCGCGACGAAATACTCGGAAGGCTATGCGCTTCGATTCGGAATAGAGAGCCCCGTTGAGTGCACATCAGTCTCGAAGTTTCTCACCGCTTTGATGCAAATGAGGTCGGCATGAAGAACATTCACGCACATTCGGTGGGGGGTCTCCGGCGCGTGGAGGTGCGTGATCGGTCGGAAGCGGCGCGCGGTAAAGAACCTTGGTGATGGATGCTTCTGCGTCAACGAGTACAAGAAGGACAAGCCTGGTCGGAGAAAGCGCGACCACATCGTTCATACCACTACTTCCATGCGGCCATATCAAAGAGCAACATTCATGGGAAGAAATCGCTGGATCTTGGATTCGGGTGCTCATACGGATCGTCACACCAAATGTCGGGCTATTTCACGCGCGCCACAGAGATGCTCGAATGCCCCCGCGTGGTCGTCGATGACCACTCCGAGGAAATGAAGGGCGGGCAGGTGTTGTTTTCAACGGCACGGCTTCAGTTCTCCAGAAAAGTCCTTGAAAAGCTTTATCAGATGGGACATGATGAACTCTCCATTGAGCGCCTGCTGCAGCACATCTGAAAAAGAAGGATTTCCACGTGCAAGGCGCGGGGCATCACCATGACTGCCAGACGGATCGAGACACGCGCTTCCCGCACCGCGGACATGACCTGCGGGTGCCGTGCAATTTCATACATGGAATCGGATCCGTTGCACCGAAGCGGGGATTGGATTGCCCCGAAGCTGCTTCCCCGCAAGCTGCAAGTTCTGATAAAGATCCCCTTTATGCGCAGGCTTCTTGCCCGCCTGCTCGGCCCCCAGGGTATGTACGAGTGGGTAGTCGCCAGGACCAAATGCATCGATGAAGTTTTCACGCGCGCACGCGCTGAGGGTTTCTCGAACATATTGATACTGGGCGCCGGGTTTGATTCCCGGGCCGTGCGATTTCAGTCTGAACTGGTCGGCGCGAAGGTGTTCGAGCTGGACGCACCGACCACACAGATCACGAAAATCGGGCAGTTTCGCAAGCGCGGAATAGAGGTACCCTCCAATTTGGTTTTTGTGCCGATCAATTTTGAAAAGGAATCGATTGCCGAGAGGCTGAAAGAATCGGGTTTCAGCAGGGGGAAAAAGACCCTTGTCCTTCTTGAAGGCGTCTTGCAGTATCTCGCGCCTGAGGCCGCGCATGCAACGCTGGATGTCATCAAGGATCTGACGGGACCCGGCAGCATGCTTGTTTTCGACTATGCTCACGCCTCAGTGATCCGCGGAGAAGGGGGCGTTCTTGGAGAAGCGCGGATATTGAAGGGCGTGAACAAATTCGGGGAATCGTGGCAGTTCGGTCTTGAAGAGGCGGAAGTGGAGCCTCTCTTATGCAAATACGGATTCACGTTGGTCGAAAGAAGCGGGCCGAAAGAATTGGAAAACGCATATTTCACGGATGAAGGAGGCATCGTCAAAGCACGCGTCAATGGCACACAGAGCGTCGTGAAAGCGGGACGAAAGTAGGAACGGGCAAAGAGGATTCCGATCGGCATATTGCCGGATGTCTACCGGCGTCGTGCGGTCGGGTCCGAGGCCGCCAGGCGGCTCGCGCAGCACCCGGCTCACTCAAAATACTTGCATTGCGAATACCCATGAATATAGTTAAGGGAAAGAGGCAGTCCGTCTGCGGAGGGAAGCTCTTGCCCGAGAAGTCGCGGGGACTTCGATAGAATAAACCCATGCAAATGATCCTGGAGACGGTCATGACGATTCTCTCCCTGGTGGAGAAGTTCATCCCTGTCATCTCCCTGGCTCTCATTCTCCTGACGTATCTCACGCTCAGGGAAGTCTCCCGACAAAGGAGGGAAACCTACCGGCCACGCCTGTTCGTCGGGAAACAGATGTACTATGTGCAAAAGAACCCGAATGGGACGCCGTGTTTCCTGAAGAACGAAAACAAGAAGCTGAATGACCTGCACGCGAAGCCTTATGAGCTGGAGCTTGCCAATATTGGATTGGGCGCGGCACACACAATCAGACTGAGCTGGAAGTACGACAAATCCAAAATCATCAAAGATCTGTCCGAGCTCGGTCGACAATCCGGTCGACTCCACAATGTCAGCGACGGACATTTTCAATATATGTTCAACGTCAACGATGCGGAGCACGGCTACCGATTCAGGATTGCACGCCCTTCAGAAATCAACAGCGAGATACCATTCTTAAAAAGCGGGAATAGCATCAGGTTCGCACTCCCTGATACCGTCAGACACATCCTCACGTTCTTTCCCTATCTCAAGCTATTGACCCTGGAGTTCCCTCATCGCATTGACATCGCGAACCGGGACGTCTCCATTCAGGTCGTCTATCTGGACATCTCCGGGCAGGAACACAGACAAATGTTTCAACTGGTTGTGACCGGCTCTGCGTATGGAAAAGAAGATCAGAACGGCAATTATGGCTCAGGCGCACTGATGTTCCAGATGCAGAGGGAAAAGGACGATTGAGGCTGTGGGAGGTCGTCAGGCTCCCCGGGCGGGGCAGGGCCTGATCATCGGAATCGAAGGGAAGGACGACAGGCTGCATCCTTGAAGCGGGAGGGCGCAGGCATGTACTATCCGAAAAACTTCGATCGAGGCCGAGCGCTCGAGCTGGGCGGGCTCGTCAAACAGGCGTATGCCCAGTTGAAAGATTTTCAAGATGACACACCGTTTCACCTCACGGGGAAATACTCGCTTGTAAGCGAGCTGAAATACCTGGGAATACAAATGTCTCCCGTCAAGGCCGTTAATCACTTCGACAGGGAATTGACAGAGTTCGCAAAGTCCAAGCTGCAGCGAGGGAAGGGCCTTCCGATAGGATTTATCGCGGAAAACGCGGGGGAAGTATTTCTGATATTTCGGGGAACCGTGACCACGAGCGAGTGGCTGCGCGACCTCAATATCCGCCTGACTTCCTACCCGCGCTTCAATTCCTGCAAAGTGCATGAAGGGTTTCTCCAGACCTACAACGTGTTCCGTGCGACAGTCATAGAAATTCTCGCCGGCCTTGACACAAGGAAACGCTTTTTCATAGCGGGCCATAGCCTTGGAGCTGCATTGGCAACACTGGCGGTTCCGGATCTTGCGGCCTCGACAGGATTCAAGTCACCTGTCGTCTACACATATGCATCTCCCCGTGTAGGTGACAAGGCATTTGCCCAATGCTATGATCGCCAATACGGAAAGAGATCATTTCGGATCGCAAACACCTCGGATATTGTCGTCTCTCTACCCCTCCCTGTGCCATTTTTAGGCTTCATTGGGGGCTTTTTTACTCATGTGGAAACTCCGATCGATTTTACAATTCAAGAAGAGGATCTGGAGAAGAATCACGTCATAGAAACCTATCTCACGGCACTCGAGGGAGATCGAGAAAAGCAGGGCTTCCTGAGGAACCTGTTCAAGTAAGGATGTTGCGAGAAAGGAGGAATCCCGTGGGTGTTCGACAATTCATGCCTGCTCTAATGTCCGCAGTTCTCATATCATGCGGATCCCTGGGCATCATACAGACTGACCCCGGCGCACAATCGGCAGCGTCGACCGAAAGAAATACTGCGAACGTTAAGTCTCACGATGCCTCCCCCGGGGGCAGCAGTCCCCAGCCGTCCCTGGAGAAAGACCTGCCCTTGGAGTCCATGTCCTCCAAATGGAGGCGGGAGTCGATCGATACGGGAGCATCCGCAGACTACCTGACGGAAACCGAAAAGCAGGTATTGCTCGAGATCAACAAGGTACGCGCAGATCCCGCTGAATATGCGAAAAGGTACCTTGTGTCCCTCCGACTTTTCTACCACGGAAAGCTGTTCCGCGTGCCCGGAGAAACCGCCATCTCCACAATTGAAGGGATCGCGGCCATTGATGAATGCATCAAGGAGCTGCAACAAACCAAGCCGCTGAAAGCCCTTTCCCCCAGGAGGGGCATGAGTCTGGCTGCGCGCGACCATGCAAAGGATCAGGGCAGAACAGGGGCTACCGGACATACCGGGAAAGACGGTTCTCTCGCGTCCGAGAGAATCAATCGATACGGCAAATGGGACATCGCCGCCGGGGAAAACATTGACTATGGGAACGGCAATGCGAGAATGATCCTGGTTTCGCTGCTTGTCGACGACGGGGTGCCCTCACGCGGTCACCGGCGGAACCTGCTGGACAAGGCATTCAAGTTCATAGGGCTTTCTGTCGGGTCCCACCCGGTGTACCGGCACATGTGCGTCATGGATTTCGCGGGAGCCTACCAATAGGCGGCGCGTAAGAGATCCGCGTGAGAGAGGTGAGGAGCCGCCGCGAGGCGCCGCGATGGCTCCCCTTCAAGCGGTGCTCACCACAACTCGGGGAGCGCCCGACCAGCCTCCATCAATGATTTCAGGCTCGAAAGAACTTTCGGCCAGCCCTGCGTAATGCCCTGAAGCATATCGGAGCCAGGTTCAAGCCGGTCATGAGTCACCGTCAGGCGTACGACATCGCCAATTGGCTCAAGCTCGAATGTGACCCTTGTGTGTTTCTCCTCACGCGCCTCATCGGCGGGGAAAGCCCAGGTCAGGACGAGACGCCGAGGCGGAGAGCTTTCGATCACTTTTCCGACCAGGAGGACAGCGCCGTCTTTGTCGGCGCGACGATGCTCCCACCGGGAGCCGGGCTGCCAGTCTGAAACGTTCACGTGCTGCCAATACTTCGTCGTCATCTCTGCGTCGATGAGCGCATTCCAGAGTTTCTCCGGCGTTGCGGAGATATACGTCACGTAGACGAACTGGGGCTTATCCATGATGGTCTCCTTCCGACCTTTTCTTGAGGTCACGCAGGGCGTCAAGGTGCTGACGCTCGTATTTTTCGATCCAGCGTTCGTATATTTCGTGAATGGGAACGGGATTGAGATAATGCAGTTTTTCACGCCCTCTGCGAATCGTTGCGATCAGGTTCGCGTCCTCCAGCCGTCTGAGATGCTGCGTGACGGCCTGACGTGTCAAGCGCACGCTCAGCGAGTATATTGCATGAAGGAAGGCAGGCAAAATGAACCTCGTGGAATTGGCAGGTTTCCTGGTGGAAGCCAAGATGAATACTTATGCGGCTCAAAAAGGAAGGGTCGATTCATCCAGGAAAGGGTCCCACGACCTTGCCTACAGAAAGGGCGGCTACTCCTATTTCGACAGCTATTTTGGTGAAAAAGATTTTTCAGGCGAAGAGATAGTGTATCTGGAAGAGAAACCAATCTGGAGCATGAACTACTACGGGAAAATGCTGCACGACAATGTTCCCGAAGGCTTCATTGAAACGCTGAGAGAAGCCTTGCTGAAGATCGGAAGAGAGGAACCGTACAGGGGATGCAGCCGCCATAAGAGGGGTCCGTATGAGTACTTCTGTACTTCCGAGGGGGGAATCAGTTTCTTCCATGGAATCGAGAGGATTGAGTATGAGACAAAGGAAGTATATCGCCTCTACTTTCACGGAGGGCAGATCGTCTAGCGCCATGTGCTTCTCACGTCCGGGAGATGATCGCGCCCGCTGATTGACATCCGGCGCCGTTCAGTGTACGAGACGCACAGAGGAGTACGATGGGGGAGCCGATTCTCGCCTATCTGAACAGAAAGGGGAATTGCATGGAGGACGGGCAATGAAACGAGTGACTATTCTGTTCCTGGTGGCGCTGCTCATTTCCTGTCGGGAAAGACCAGCCAGAAGCCCGGGCTCCGCCAATACCGCGGCCCCGGCGTCCCCGTCCGGTGCGTCTGCGTCCATAACGCCTGCGTCCGACGCATCTGCGTCGGCGGTGTTCGCGTCAATGCAGCAACTCAAGGACGTACGCATCGGTTCGATCCATAACCGAATCATGGGGCTGGAGGGGGATATCCCAAACGGACCCATATCCGCAAACGAGTTGACACTGGGCGCATTGCAGCAGTCCCTGGAAGTCAGGCTTACCAAAGAGACAAGAATCGACCAGGGGGTGAGAATCACCGCCCGTGCGGACCAAACCGAGTATTCAATGGAGGTTGAACGAGATGCCATATCAGTGGCCGGTCACGATGAGACGGTCTTCGGGTTCTATTTCAGCGTTCCATTCGAAAACAAGCCCTGGAGCCATAGCGTCAATTGGCGTCTCAAGGTGTATGCCGGCAAGGAAATCGTGGTGGAAAAGGAGCTCCCGGTGCCTGCGAAAGACCTCATCATTTACACGAAAACGACGGACAATCCTTTCGACGTCATCGATATCACCCATCTCGCCAAGGGGCAGACATACAAGCTCTTCTACCAGAACCTTCATTCCGATCTCCTGATCGCATACTACACGAGCGACTATTCCACATACGCGCCATTTTATACGGGCAAGGCGGATTCACACACCGACCTTCATTCCGCGCCTGAAATCACGATCAGCGCGGACGCGCTCCCCGGTGCGTACTTCTTCACGCACAAGGCACGAGAGGCGATCTCCCGCGACGATCAGGCATTTCCCGTTTTCGGATACAAGGTGATTGACTAGGATCTCCCGCCACGTTCCGGCTGGATGACGGCAAAGGAGTATCGACCGGCGTCTCTCGTGATTCTTGACATTTGCCCGCCCAGATAGGACATTAACAGCGTGGAGGGTGTTCCGTCTTGAGGAGAGCCATTACCGCGATCATCTTTTTCCTGCTTGCGTGCGGTGCATTCGCATCGGACTTCCGCAAGACGTCCTGGTTGATGAGCAAGGAACAGGTTCTCGCTTCGGAGGATGGCACGCTTGTCACGGAGAGGAACATCGCCGGCCAGCAGGAAGTGATCTATCGCGCACGATTCGAAGGATACGAGGGATCCGTCACGTACGTGCTGGAAAACAACAAGCTGCTCGCGGCAAGCTACAACTATAAGAAAGACGACACGCGGCAGGTATACAGCCACATGAAGGAAAGCCTGACGCGCCAATATGGAAAGCCGGCGCTCCAGACGGACAGTCTTGCCGTCTGGCGGTCGGAGCGCACCGAGATTGCCCTGGCGTATCGCGCGGAGAAGACCTGCTATGTCGCGTTCTGGGAGAAGGGGTATTTTGCGCGGATCAACAAGCTGACCACCGCTGAATAGCCCGGGCTCGACCCCTACCTTCTTTTCAGATTTTCGAGAATCCTGCGATAGATGAGGGTGAAGCGATCGATGCGGCGCAGCTTTGCACGCGAATCCGCGCTCCAGACGCTGTCCGGATGATTCTCCACCACCCGTGAGAAGTATCCATAGGCCGCCTGCAGAAAGCCGAGGCTGCCGGCAATGTCCTCCGCCGCCGTGTAGCGCCGCGTGAAGTGGGGCACCCGTCCGGCGGCGATCTTCCTGTTTATCTCCGCAATCCCGTGGATCGCGAGAGAGAAGTTTATGAATCCCTGCTTGTAGTACGCATAGGAAGGATCACGATGCGCGGCAAGGCCCGGACCCGAAGCCGGCGGGGAGCGGCTCTCCTGTCTGGCAGCCGCATGCGCCGGAGCATGATCCTCCCGCATGGTGAGCGCGCTCATGAGCGCGTTATAGGCCTCCGTCAGCGTGATGGTCGTGAGCTCCTGCAGGGCCTTTTTCTCACTTGGGAACCTGTCAGGATGGTTCTCCATGACAAGCCTTCGGTATGCCTGTCGGATCTGCTCCGGCGTGGCGTTCTCCCCTACGCCGAGAATGTCCCTGAAATGCTGCTCGCTCATATAAACGCCATTGGACCCCTGCCGGACTCAGCCCGCGTCGTTCTCCCTGTACTCGTGCCGGCGCTGGTTCCCTTTGACGATGCTGTTCTTAATCGTGAGAAGCTCGATTTTGATCCCCCGCGATGTCTTTTTCTCCTGCGCCGCTCGCTCATGGAAGTACGTGTTGAGGCTCCCGAGGCGGCGATGGATAAGGAGCAGCTCATTCAGCTGCTTGTCCACGAAAGCCGCCAGCTGCTCCTCACTGGTGCTCTCCAGCCTTCTGAGCGCGGGACCCGTGCCCGAGGCGAGTGTCGCCATGAGGCTTGATTTTTTTCGCGCCTCTTCCAGCAGCTTGGGGAAATCGATGACCTCTGTCTTGGGAGCCGGGACCCCGGGCTCCGCATATTGCACCTTGTACGCGCGATCGACGGCGCGGCGGCTCGCTCTCCTGCGCAGGAGGCGCCTCAACCAGCCGCCGCCTGATCCACGATTTTCCAGGAGAAGGAGGCGTTCGTTCTCCTCGAGGACGGCAAGGGCGGTCGCAAGCTCCTCGTGCGGCCGGGAGAGTATTCGCACCGCCTCCATCAGGACCGGTTTTCCTTCCGGCAGGGCAGTTATTGTCACCGGTTCAGCCTCGACAATCGCCAGTGACGCGAGGACTTTCTCCTTCATTGCGGGGCCGTCCTCGGCGAGCTCTTCCTCCACGACTTCCTCCACCAGCGCGGGATACCAGGGTTTGCCCGGCATCCACTGCGCGAAGCTCCTGCGGACGGCGCGCAGCGCTTCCTCTTTCCGCACACGCGCTTCCGGCACTCCAAGCGGGATCTGGCTCAGCACGTTGCGCCGCAGCTCTGCTTTCCACGATTCGCGATGGTACGCGATCAATTCGGCGACCATCCCTCGAATCTGGTGAATGGTTTTTACCGCCTGAATATCGCAGTCCTTGAGGATATGGGAGGCCATCGAGTCCGTGCCCATGCGCACCTTCATGAACACGCGGGCGAATGCGCGCGTTATGGGGCTCGTGGAGCCCTCGCCGAATTCCAGCCAGTTGATGAATGTCACGAGGGCGGAGATTTTCTTCAGCCTGACCAGGGTAAGCGCGCGGAGGTCGAAGCCGGCTTCTGTGGTCAGGAACTTGAGCTGACGTCTGAACGCCGCCAGCCGGTAGCTCACTTCGTCGGTGTTTTCAAAATCGGGAAGCGGCTCGTCCTTGGGAATGACGATTTCCGTGAATGCTTGGTCGTAGTTGTACGGATCCTCACGGAGCAGGCCCTTACGGATCAGCAAGGCCATTGCGCCATCGAAAAGCGACTGATAGGAAATGAGGGCATCTTTCAACCGTTGGATCTGCGTCTCTGCCAGCCATTTTGAACGTTTCTCCAGCGCCGCTTCGAGCTGCTCAAGATAATCTGCAGATCCTTCCATCGCAACAGATTATAAGGTAAAGTCGACGCGGACGCAACGCAGGAAAGGGCGGCCACGGTACCTTGCACGGTACTCCGCGCAGTTCCGTGGCATCTGCAGGCAGGCACGATGGGAACCGCGGGGGTTTTCAGCAGGGAAAAGCTCGTCATTGCGATTCTCATTTCGGCCATCGGCAGAAGTGACGAGCTGATTTCCCGTCTCGCCGATCGTTGGGGTCCCGTCGATTTTGCCTCCGACCCGTTCACTTTCACTTTCACACACTACTATGATGCTGAGATGGGCTCTCCGATCGACCGGCTCTTCATCTCCTTCGAGCGGCTGGTCGATCCGAGCTGCCTTGCACGGACCAAGCAGGAGACGAACGGCATCGAGGACCTGTTTCGTGAGAAGGGGAGCCGGAAGGTCAACCTGGACCCCGGGTTGTTGTCCCTTCCACGGTTCGTCCTTGCCACTACCAAGGAGAACGCCCACCGCATCCCCCTGACGGAGGGCATCTACGCGGAGATAACGCTCCTCTACGGGAAAGGCAGCTTCCGGCCGCTCCCATGGACCTACCCGGACTTTCGATCAGAGCCCACCCTCTCGATCCTGAACAAGATCCGCGCGCTTTACAAATCGCAGCCAAAGGCGTGAAGAGCGGTTTCTGGCGGACCGCAAGCATGGGGAATGCAGGGACGTGTATTCGTTTCCATGACGTTCCTCAAAACCCTGGCTCTCGTTGCCGGCTCCCATTGCCTTCTGTCATGCGGCGTTTTCGGGCCCCTGGCGCAGGTCGATGTGCTCATCCCGACCCCGCCTCTCCACTGGATCCAGGCGTTTCCCGACCTCGGGTTCCGCCTGGTTTTTCCGGACGCCGCGGGACGTGCGCAGGAGGTGAGGGTTTCCGACCCGGGGAAACCCGTCAGGATAAACTGCTCCAAGACCGGCAACACCCCCATCCTCGCATACCCCTGCACTGCGAGGGACACAGGAGAAGAGAATGGTCGAGCGGGCATTCTCCGTCCTGCCGGGGGAATGTATCCGGGTTCACTTGATGAATCGAGCCCGCGGCCGACCCTCGTGCTCGACTGGCGGGACGGGGCGGTCGCGACCGTTCTGTCCCGGCTCCTCTCTCTGGGGCGGGACACCTCTCTGGTCAATGCGGCACGTCTTGCCAAGTACTTTCGGGAAGCAGAGGACCCATGGAAGCTCGACCTGCAGCGGATCGAGGAGGAGCTCGCGGCAGGAAAGTTCACCGCATATGATATCGATCCGCTTCCTTGCCGCGACGTTTACCTGAAAGCCCGGGCGGGCGAATGGTTCATGGAGAGTCCTTTTTCGGCTGCCACGAGCCTGGTCGAGGAGGGCACCCTCAACCTGCCGGGTGTCAGCCTGGGAATGCACGGGTTGTTCTCTGTGGATGGCCGATTGACGATGATCAATGTGCGCGAAACCGAAACGGTCGTGATGCCGGTCCGCTGAGCGGCCGTGGTTCCTGAAAACTCAGTTCGTGGAGCGGGAAAGGCCCGACAAAAAAAAGGACGTCGGCGGAACCGCCGACGTCACTACCTCCGAGGCCGCCTTCCCCGCCGGCGGGACTACTTCCACACGGTGAAGAGAAACCCTTCGGCAAGGTAGATGACCAGAAAATAGAAGAACCCGATGACCCACAGCGCCGTTGGTCTTGCCTCGAACACGCCCGCCGTGAGCGTGGCCGATGCTCCCACGCCTACCCATACCACGGCTCCCGCGATCAGCCCCATCCGCCAGGTGGTGGTGCCGAATGCGATGATGATGAGGTCAAGAACCAGACAGGAGACAAAGGCGCCGGCGAGAGGCAGGAGGAACGTCGCCGCCGACATCTTCATATCCGACCGCTTCTTCCCCATCTTTTCCATGGCCGCGAGCCAGGGCTTTCCCAGGATGGGGCCATACCACAGGAAACCAAGGACCATGTTGAACACGGTGCCCACAATGACCGCAAGCCAGTTTATCTGTGCAAACTGCATTTAGTCCTCCCGGCCTCATAAGGTAGCAAAACTGGTTGCGGAGAAAAAGAAAAATCGATCCATCGCTCCGGCAGGACCCGCCCCGCTCACTGCACGCGGATGATTTTCGCCCTCGTCAGAATCTGCGCCCCTGTTTCCGTCATCAGCACGTCGTTTTCCCAGCGCACGCCGCCGTGTTCAGGGTGGTAAAGTCCCGGCTCGATGGTGAAGATCATGCCGGGAAGGAACATGGGATCTTTGTTTTCGTCCTGGTTCCGCACGAGGGGGGCTTCATGCACGTCAAGGCCGATTCCATGGCCCAGCGCGTGAGGCATTTTCCAACCAGAAGCGGCAAAAAGGTCATCGACGGCCATGGCGGGGTTGCGCGTGGATGCGCCGGGCTTGGCCGTCTTGACCGCGGTTGAATACGCCTCCGTCACGAGCTCGATCATCCGCTCCTGCTCCTCCGTGAGTCTGCCGCGCGCCACGGTGATCGTCACGTCGCTCGAGTAGCCATCCACCTTGACGCCGAAGTCAAGAATGGACAGGCCCGGCACGGCGAACGGCCCGCTCGAGAAGGCCGGAAAAGGGTGGATGGCCCAACTGCGCGCGGGTCCCGCGGCGAGCGTCTCGAATCCCATGCCCTCGGCTCCGAGGGAGAGCGCCTCCCGCTCGAGGAACTGGGCAATGTCGAGCTCGCGCAACCCGTCAGCTCCTTTGGGCGCCGCGAGACGCTTCTCGACCTTCTCGATGACGGCGTTCGTGATCTTGGCGGCCTTCAGGACAGCCGCGATCTCGGAGGCATCCTTGATCGTCCTCCACCTGCTGATGAAGGACTCGAAGCCGTCCTCGCGGAGAAGGATTTCCATTCCCGGCAGGTCAGAAGCCAGCTCCTGCCGGCGCAGGTGGGAGGTTCGCTGCAGAAACTCCACACGGGCGGCAGACGCCGCCGATGTACCCAGACTCTCCGCTTCCAGCACGCCGATCACTGCCTGGCGAAACGAGCGTTTGAAATCCGTGTAGGGAATCACCCGGTCCACCGTGCTCCTGTCATTGGCCAGGTGCACGTCCCAGGGCACCAGCACCGTTTTGCCGGTGGCGAAGACGAAGAGCACGGCGTCCATGGGATGGCCGCAAAGCCAGCGCAGCACGCTCGTACGCTGATTCTCGAAATCGTCCACGACGCATGCGTCGATTCCCGCCTCCGCGAGCCAGGCCGTTAGCCGGGCCTGCCGCTGACGATAGACGGGGGCGGCCGGATCAGAGAGTCGCAACGATATTCACCAGCTTGTTGGGAACCACGATGACTTTTCGGATCTCCTTGCCCGCAAGGAGATCCTTGATCCTCTCGTGACCGAGGGCCCGCTCCCTCAGACCCTCTTCAGAGGTGCCTGCCGGCATGCTTTCCCTGGCCCTGTTCTTCCCATTGATCTGGAACACGATCTCCACCTGATCCTCGAACGTGAGAGATTCATTCCAGTCCGGCCACGCGTGCCGGGCGAGAGAAGGCGGGTTTCCGAGTCGTCCCCAGAGCTCTTCGGCCAGGTGCGGCGCGTACGGGGAAAGCAGGAGGACGAACGGTGCCCAGAGCGCGCGCGGCATCCTGTCGAGTCCCGCCACCTCGTTGAGGAATATCATCATCTGGGCGATGGCCGTGTTGAACTCCAGCCTCTCCGTATCACGGGTCACCTTCTTGATGGTCTTGTGCAGCACGCGCATGAGCGGCTCCGGGGGCGCATTGTCGCTGAGGGGCAGCTCTCCCACGCGCCAGATTCTTTCCAGGAATCTACGGGCGCCGGCGATCCCACGGGTCGACCATGGCTTGGACACTTCAAGCGGGCCCATGAACATCTCGTATACGCGCATCGTGTCCGCGCCGTATTCCTTCACGATGTCGTCGGGATTGATCACGTTTCCCATGCTCTTGGACATCTTCACACCGCCCTCGCCGAGGATCATGCCCTGATTGATCAGCCGCATGAAAGGTTCAGAGGTGTTCACCAGACCCTCGTCGTAAAGGAATTTGTGCCAGAAGCGCGCGTAGAGCAGATGAAGGACCGCGTGCTCCGCCCCCCCCACGTACAGGTCCACGGGCATCCAGTAGTCGATCTTCTCCCGCGTGGCGAAAGCCTTGTCGTTCCCCGGGTCCAGGAACCGGAGGTAGTACCAGCAGGACCCCGCCCACTGAGGCATGGTATTGGTTTCCCGCTTCGCAGGGCCGCCGCATTTCGGGCAGGTCGTATTCACCCAATCCGGGATGCCGGCCAGGGGGCTCTCCCCCGTGCTGCTGGGGACGACGGTCTTCACTTCCGGGAGGGTCAGAGGAAGCTGTGCATACGGCACGGCCACTGTTCCGTCTTTCGGGCAGTGCACCAGCGGGATGGGCTCTCCCCAATAGCGCTGACGGGAGAAAATCCAGTCACGCAGCTTGTAATTGACGGCGCGCTTTCCGATGCCTTTCTTCTCCAGCCACTCGACGATCCTGCTCTTGAACTCAGCGGTGGCCAGACCGTCGAACTCACCCGAATTGACCGCGATCCCCGGCTCGGGATCGGCGGCGGCCATCTCGGACACAGTGCCGTCCTTCGAGACCACCTGCACGATGGGAAGCCCGAACTTCTTTGCGAACTCGAAATCCCTCTCGTCGTGCCCGGGCACCGCCATGATGGCGCCGGTGCCGTAGGAGATGAGGATGTAGTCGGAAATCCAGACGGGGATCTTCAGCCCGTTGACGGGGTTGAGCGCGTACGCACCGGTGAATACGCCCGTTTTCTCCTTGGCGAGCTCGGTGCGCTCCAGGTCCGATTTCATTGCCGCGGCCGCGACGTAACGGTCAACCGCGTCTTTCTGCGCGGCGGTCGTGATCTGACCCACAAGGGCGTGCTCGGGCGCGAGCACCATGTAGGTGGCGCCGAAGAGCGTGTCCGGCCGCGTGGTGTATACCTCGATCGGGCTTCGGCCTTTTTCCAGCTCGAAGCGGACGTTCGCGCCCTCGCTCCTGCCGATCCAGTTGGTCTGCATGAGCTTCAGAGAGTCCGACCAGTCCAGCAAATCCAGGTCCGCCAGGAGCCGCTCGGCGTACGCGGTGATCCTGAGTATCCACTGCCGCAGGTTGCGTCTCGTGACCGGCGTACCGCACCTGTCGCACAGGCCGTCCTTCACCTCTTCATTGGCTAGGCCCGTAAGGCAGGAGGGACACCAGTTGATGGGAACCTCCGCCTCGTAGGCCAGCCCTTTCTCCCACAGCCTCAGGAAGATCCACTGGGTCCACCGGTAGTATTCAGGCTCGCAGGAAGAGAGACGCCTGTCCCAGTCGTAGGAGAAACCCAGGGATTTGATCTGCGATGTGAAACGCGCGATGTTCTGTTCCGTGGAAACCCGGGGATGAGTGCCCGTCTTGATGGCGTAGTTCTCCGCGGGCAAGCCGAAGGAGTCGAAGCCCATTGGATGGAGAACCTGGTATCCCTTCATGCGAAGGTAGCGGCAGTAGATATCCGTGGCGAAGTAGCCCTCCGGGTGTCCCACGTGAAGGCCCGCGGCGGACGGGTAGGGGAACATGTCCAGGACGTACTTGCGTTTCTCACGCGGGACCGCGGGGTCTTCCGTCGTGCGGAAGGTCCTGTGCTCTTCCCAATACAATTGCCACTTCTGTTCGATGTCGCTGAATGGGTATCCGACCATGGCGGGATGATAATCATGCGGTGGGCCGGGGTCAACACTGCGCGGCCGCCGGTCACGTGCGATGAGCGAATCTTCAGAAAGGGAGGAGGCCCCGGGGCCTCCTCCGCGTCCAGGTCTCTACTTGGGCGAGTAGGTCGGGTAATTCACATCCGGATCGTATTCGCCTTCGCGCTTCTCCCCGCTGGCGCTGGGAATGACGAAATGCTGCCCGGGCTCGATCAGGTCCGGATTGGCCGGGTTCTCCAGCAGGGACTTGTTCGCGTTGTACAATAGTCTCCACTTCCAGGGATCGTTATAGACGAACGGGAATTCCGCGATCCTCCAGAAGCAGTCCCTCTTTGAAATGACGAGCCGTACCGTGTAGTACTGCGGCAGCGCGGGCTCCGAAGGAGGAGCTTTGGCGACCACAGGTGCGATGTTTGCAAGGGCAGCGAGCGCGGTCTTGGAGAGCCCGATGCTCTTCTCGTAGTCTTTTGCGTCGAGCGCTTCCTTGGCGCCGCCCGCGGCGGTCACTGCCGTATTGTACGCGTCCTTGTAGTTGGTGTCCGCTTTGATAGATTTCGCGTACGCAATTCGGTCCCTTGCCTGCCCCAACCACCCATTGGCCCTATAGAACATCAGCATCGTGGCGACATAATCGTCGGACTTTTGCAGATTGTCCTTGGCCTCAGCCGCCAGGCTTGCCGCGGCGTCGTAGTCTCCCGCCTGCAGGGCCTCCTCGGACTGCGCCACCAGGGCCTTGGCCTTGTTGTAGAACTCGTTGTCCAGAAGGGACTGGGCCGAGAGGGTTGAGATGCCAAGGAACAAAGCGATAGAGACGGCCACTAAAATAGTTTTCTTCATTTAGAAACCCTCGTCCTTCAGCGTTTTCTGGGCGTCCGCGGCCTTCTGTTCGGAAGCCGTCATCTGCTCTTTCGTGTCCGCCAGGGATTTCGTTGCATTTTCCTTTTTCTGCAGCGCAAGGGCCGCCACGGCATCGAACAGGTCGCGGGCCTTTGTGAAATCGGCCACCGCGTTTTCGAGGTCTCCGGCGTCCTTTTCCTTCAAGGCGCGCTGGTACACGTCATTGGCTTCCGCGTACTGGTCCTTGACCGCGACGGAAGCTTTCAGGTCATCCGCGGCCTTCTTGGATGCATCAGCTTGCGCCTGCAGCTTGGCGAGGTAGAGGGCCCCGCCCTTGGTGATGACGGAATTGAACTCGTCGATCGCCTTGGTCAGGGACTCCTTTGAGGCTGCATTGTCCTTGCCGTACGCATCCTGTCCCGCCTTGAGGTCCTTGGTCGCAGCGGCGTAGTCCTCGGGATCGTATTCGCCGAGACCGTACTTGTCCGCCTTTTGCTGAAGGCTCTGCGCCTGCGCCAGCTCCGCGTCAGGCGCGGCGACCGCAGGCTTTTCCGGCTGCGGGGCCTCCGGCGTCGGCTTTGCAGGGGGCGTGCCGGCACAGGACACGGCAAGGAAGAGCGCCGCAAGAAGCGCTGCCCACGGAACTATCTTTCTCATGTTTTGCTCTCCTCTCTCGAACGCCTGTTCTAATGGTAAATATACTACTTTGCCGCAAGACATTTGTCCATGCAATCCCGGCCCCTTATTCTCACGGGACCTGCGAGCCGAAGAGCCTTCGGCGCTGTATACTGCGGCCGTGAGCGATGTTCGCTATTCCTGCGTGGCTGCGGCGAGCTTCGGCCTCGAGTCCGTTGTGCGCGTGGAGCTGGAGAACCTGGGGATCCGGGGCGCGCGGGCTGTGGACAGGCGCGTCTTCTTCGAAGGATCCGCGCGAGACATTGCCCGGAGCAATCTCGGGCTGCGGACAGCCGATCGCGTGCTCATTCAGCTCGCCGAGTATCCCTCTCCCGACTTCGACGCATTGTACGAAGGAATACGCGCCATTCCCTGGAAGGACCTCCTCAGCCCTGCAGCCGCGGTCGATGTGGCCGCCCGAAGCGTGAAATCGAAGCTGACAGCGACTCCCACTATCCAATCCGTCGCCAAGAAAGCCATCGTCGATGCCATGCGCGGCATCCATGGAAAGGAGCGGCCATCAGCGCGCATGCCGGAAACAGGCACCCACTTCGATGTCGAGGTTGCTCTTCATTCCGACCGCGCTTCCGTCTGCCTGGACACTACCGGGCCGGGCCTGCATAAGCGCGGCTATCGCGTCGCCACAGGAGAAGCGCCATTGCGCGAGAACCTTGCCGCTGCCCTGGTGCTGCTTTCACGGTGGGAGAGCCCCCGTCCGTTCGTGGATCCTTTCTGCGGCTCCGGAACCATCCCGATCGAGGCTGCCCTCGTGGCTGCCCACATCGCTCCCGGCATCGGCCGGTCATTTGCCGCCGAGGCATGGCCTCTCATCTCTTCGCCGGTCTGGAAAGAAGCGCGGGAGCAGGCGCGCGCGGAGGAACAGAAGCGCGCTCCCATAGAGATCGCGGGATCCGACCGTGACGGGAGGATCATCAAGGTTGCCGCGGAGAACGCGCGAGCGGCGGGTGTGGCCCACATGGTTCGGTTTCGGCAGGCGCCATTCGAGGGATTTGCCCCGGAAGGCGACTACGGCTGCGTGGTGTGTAACCCCCCTTACGGGCTGCGCCTGGGAGAGCAGAGGGAGGTGGAAACGCTCTATCGCGCCATGGGCACTCTTTCTCGCGGCCTGCCTACCTGGTCCCTGTTCGCTCTCTCCGCGCGGGAGGACTTCCAGAAGTTTTTCGGCGCGCGCGCTTCACGCAACCGCAAGCTCTACAACGGGAATGTCCGCTGCTGGTACTACCAGTACTTCGGTCCGCTGCCGGGGGACGTGAAAGGCGCGCCGCAGGTCGACGGCTGAGACCTTGCCCTCCCCCTGCATCTCACGTCTTTTTCCGCATCCGGCACACGAAGAATCCCTCTCTCTCCGAGTCGGGAAAGACGCGCAGCGCCATGGCGAGGCAGGGAAGCAGGCCGCGTGTCATTCCCGCATACGCGCCCGGTATCCGCACCGGCAGGTTTTCCACATCCAGCGGAAAACTCTCCAACGCCCATTGCATCAGACGCTCGTTCTCCTCCAGGTTCAGCGTGCAGGTGGAATAGACCAGAACCCCGCCGGGCTTCAGCGCGCGTGCGCCGCTCGCAAGGAGCTTTCTCTGCAGCCGTACGCTTTCGCTCACGACCTTCCTTGACCAGCCTCGTGACGTTGCCGGCTCGAACACGATGAATCGGCCCTCACCCGAGCAGGGAACGTCGAGAAGAACCCGGTCAAAGCTCTCCGGCGCGAGCTCCCCGAGCTTCTCGCCCCTGCCCAGCCTCACCTCCACGATGCTGCATCCCTGCATCCGCACGTTGTAGGCCAATCGCTCGACGCGAATTGCATCAGCGTCATTGGCGAGGATCGAGCCGCTGTTTTCCATGAGCGCCGCCATCTGCGTGGTCTTGCTCCCCGGCGCCGCGGCCAGGTCCAGCACGCGCTCTCCCGGCAGCGGACCGAGGGCAAGAGCCGGAATCATGCTGGAGAGATTCTGAAGATAGATCCGGCCCTCCGCGTACATGTGCCATGCCTCGGCATCCCGCTCGCGCAGCTCGGCGAGCACAAATGCGTCGCGGTACCAGGGCACGCGCCGGTACTTCACCGCGTTGTCGTGGAAGAACTGCATGAGCGCCTCAGCCGATCCGCGCAGGGTGTTCACGCGAAGCGTCGTGCAGCGCCTGCCCCCCATGCCCCTGAGGATTGCTTCCGCCACGGGCTGGGGAAAGGTCGCGTCAAGGATTTCGAGGAACTCTCCGGGAAGGCGCCGCCGCGCTTCCCCTACTGATGCCCGATGCGCCACGGCGCCACTGTACCATGGAGGGCCTTGACTTTCCTTGCCGGTGTCCGCTATTTTTCTCCCGGTATTTCCCCATGCTTGCCCGCATTTCCGCGCACGCTGCGCTTTGGATGGCTTGGCTGAGGGACGTCGCGAAGCCTGGCCGGATTGCCGGAAAGCTGGCGCGGGCGCTCCTCCTTCTTGTCCTCCTCGGCCATGCAGCGCTCATACTCCTCATCCTCATTGCCAGCCTGGCGCTCCTCAGATGGAACCCGCCGGTTACCGCGCTCATGCTCTACCGCGGCGCCACTGCCCACCAGAAGACGCAGGCGATCCGGTTCGTACCCCTGCGCCACATCCCGCGCGTCGTGCGTACCATGGTGATCAAGCTCGAGGACTACAAGTTCTACCGTCACGCGGGAGTCGACCTGGGCGCCATTCGCGACGCGTGGGCCATCAACAGGTCGATCAAACGGACCGCGGTAGGCGGCAGCACCATCCCGATGCAGCTCGCGAGAAACCTCTTCCTCACCCCGCGCAAGACCTACTTCCGGAAGTACCTTGAAGCAGTCATCGCCCTCGAGATGGATCTCATTCTTCCCAAGGACAGGATCCTCGAGCTGTACCTGAACTGCATCGAGTGGGGGAGGGGGGTCTTCGGCATCGGTGCCGCCGCCGCGTATCATTACGAGTCCGGCGTGGACAACCTCGGACTCGACGAAATGCGCCGTCTTGTCACCATCATCACCAATCCCCTGCGCTACAACGTCACTACTTTCGAGAAGAGCCACCAGATGGCGGCCCGGTACGCGTACCTGGTCAGCCGGTTCCCCGATCCCTCCGCCGAGCCAACGGAGCCCGGACCGGTCGCGACCATCCCTGACATGCCCGAGGTCGACACCTCTCCTTCACCTTCGTTCTCCCCCCATTAGTGCAGAGTACTGCTCTAATCGCGGGGAGCAGCTTTTGGCAGCCGGGGGCGCGCTGCATCCGCGGAATACCGCGGCGCGCAAAATCCGCCGAGTACGGCGGCGCTCTATTTTCTGTCGATTTCTTTTCTGTGCGTGTCACAAAGCCTGTAGAGGGCGCCGGTGAGCGGGTTCTTCCGCATGACTTTTGCCCCGCAGCGGACGCAGAGACCTTCGTCCCTTCTCTTCCTGTACAGAAGCGCCGATCTTTCCGTGCCCGAAGATTTATAGCGACTGACCTGCACCCTGTAGCCCTTGTACAGCCAGGTTCCGATAGCCTTCTCGTTGCCGGTCTTCAGGTCCGAAAAAACACGTTTCAGCGCCGCTGGCGCGATTTTCCTCGGTTCCATGATGTGCCCTCCCTGCGACTTTTGTGCATGAAAAAATAATAGCATCGGTCCCGGGAGAAAGCAAGCGAATGCGGCGTGCGGCGGCGGGCGCCTGACAGGGTCTAGCCCGCATTTCTCATACTCCGACTATGAAAAGGCCTTTCGCTCCGGTATAGTTGTCTTGCCAACAACAACTTACGCCACGAGAGAAAGGCCAAACGATGCAGACAGACTGTACGCCGGACCTGTTTGGTTTTCAAGACCTCGGATGCAGAAAGGTAGTCGCTGGCTTTGACGGGGGAATGATCAGTTCGGATGCCGGGGGATTGCTCCTTCGCGAAGTCGCCATGACGACGGATCTGGTGCGTCAGTTCTCCCGCTGCTTTTTCGATCACCGCAATCAGCGTTTTGTCGAGCATAGCGTGCAGGAACTGGTCAGCCAGAAGGTTATGGGTCTGTGCCTGGGATATGAAGATGTTGTCGACCATGACATGCTGCGCTTCGATCCGCTGTTTGCCACGCTGTGCGGCAAGGAAGATCCCAGCGGGGAAAGCCGCACCCACGCACGGGACAAGGGCAAGGCCTGTGCCGGCAAGAGCACGCTGAATCGGCTGGAGACCTGCGAAGGGTTCTGGCAAACCGACGCGGCCAAGAAAATCGTGGCAGACACCCGGGGGATCGAGCAGTTTTTCGTGAAAGCATTCCTGAACAATCATCCCGGTCGGCCGAAGAGGATCGTGCTGGACCTGGACGTGACGGACAACGAGCTGCATGGCAAACAGGAGGGACGGTTCTTCCACGGCCACTACGACTGCTACTGCTACCTGCCGCTGTATATCTACTGCGGTGACGATCTGTTGTGCGCGAGGCTTCGTACCGCCGATGTGGATCCCGCCGAAGGAGTAACGGCGGAGCTGGATCGCATCGTGGGATTGATCCGTAACCGGTGGAAGCACGTCGAGATCATTATTCGGGGCGACAGCGGATTCTGCCGCGAGGAGCTGATGCGCTGGTGCGAAGAGCATGGGGTGTTCTATATCATTGGCTTGGCGAGAAATACGCGCCTTGTCGCGCGAATCAAAAAGCACCTGCATCGTAGCTGCGCGGAGCATGCACGAACTGGCTTGCCTGCCCGAAGATACTTGAGCTTCTACTATCGAACCCGAAGGAGCTGGAGCAGAAACCGTCGCGTCATCGCGAAGGCCGAGTACACCGAAGGTAAGGAAAACCCACGCTTCATCGTGACCAATCTCCCGCGCCAGTTGCGATATTCCGCGCAGGAGCTCTACGAGGATCTGTATTGCCCCCGCGGCGAGATGGAAAACCGGATAAAGGAGCAACAGCTGTACCTATTCGCGGACCGCAGCTCCTGCATGAAGATGAAAGCGAACCAACTGCGGTTATGGTTCTCGGCGGTGAGCTATGTGCTGATGAACGAGCTGCGGCGACGAGCGTTGCGCGGCACCGAGTTTGCTGAGGCCACCTGCCAGACGATCAGGCTGAAGCTGTTCAAGATTGGTGGCTTGGTACGGGTAAGCGTTCGACGGGTTGCAGTAAGCCTGTCAACCGGCTATCCGTATCGGCAACTCTTCATGACCGCCTATCGTGCACTCCGGGGTCCACACCCGCTTCAGTGCTGATAACGAGCCAACCGAGGTTGGGAAAATGCACGCGATGGGAAACGTCTGTCCCTCGGCGGTCCTAATTCCGCCTCAAAGGCGATAGGGAGGCTTGAAAGCCCGATCGACAGCCTCAGTTCCCCTGAAATCCGGCAGAGGAGGTTCGTTAGCAATCATGAGGACTCGAATGCACCCCCTTGAAAGGTATTTGCCCGAGAAAGCGCGCCGCGGTATGAGAAATGCGGGCTAGGCGGGCTCCAGCGTCAGGGTTCCGATGTCGAGGAGTTTGTCGCCGCGTATGTAGTCGTGGACGAAGAACTCTCCCGGAACCTTCATGGTTTTCTTGAATGTATAGGGCCGGTACTTTCCATGCGCGAACCCGATGCGCATTTCGGCGCGGAAGCTGTCCGATTCTCCCATCTCGACCATCGGCCAGAAGCTGAAATAGCCCCGGGTCTGCTCATTGGTCATGTAGGGATTCCGCCATCCCGGCTCCGCAGGGACCGATACCTTGTCATTGACCCACAGCGTGGCCTCGGCTGAGATGACGGGCTTTCCGTCACCGGCATCCACCACCCGTCCGAAGATGTGCGGCATATTGTAGTAGTACGTGAGATGAGGCGTACCTTCTTCCGGGGAGGCCGACGGCGCAGCGCGGCCCGCTCGCTTCGGCTCGATATCATGGCGTCTCTTTGCCACCACCTCCACCGCCCTGTTGACGAGAGTGATCAGCTCGATCACGTTGATCAGCTTTTCCCCGTCATCGCCATTTCCATTGCCGGGCTGTACCATCTCCCGGGTGAAGCCGCGCTCGCTCGTGATGTACTTCGGCGGGATTCTGTTCAGCGCGTAGGCGGCGACATCGAGAATGAATGACCGCGTGAGGTGAATGTCCTTCCGGTCCTTGAGGACGATCTTCACCGTGTCGAGGACAAGGTCCTCGTTGTAGTTCTTCAGGCGCATTGCGACCCCTTGTGTCCTTCTGCATACATTGTATCACGTTCCCGAATCGTGTACAGATCTTTTTGAGAATTTTGATTTTTTCCACCCCGGGACGGCCTGGGCTGTCCGGATTGTCTGGGGCGGTCCGGGGTCGCTGCGGCTGACGGGGCCGCTCCCGCTGTCCCCGGTTGCCCGCAGGACGTCCCCGGCGTATACTTCGCCGGAACATGGAAGCGCGCGCACCTTCCCGTATTCGTGCTCTGATCTACGATTTTGACGACACGATCGTGGAGAGCGAGCGGATCAATGACCGGCTCTTTTCCGAGTTCATGCGCCGCGAGCACAACATAGATCTCAGCCAGGAGGAGCTCGACTATCTGTACGGCTTTTCCTGGAGCGGCATATTCGAATGGCTGGGAGAGCATCGGGGCCTGCGTCCTTCCCGGGAGGAAGTCTGGACCCGGTTCCTCGAGATCAAACGTGAGTTCCTCCGCGGCACGACCCTCCGCGTGGCCACGGGGCTCGATCAGATGCTCGCCCTTCCCGTGCCCCAGGCCATCGTGAGCGGGTCCACCCGTGAAGAGATCCGGATGATGATGGACAATATCCACATGTCAGCGGATTCAGTAGACTTCATCCTTTGCGAAGAGGACGGCGGTGCGGGGAAACCCGATCCGGAAGGCTTTCTTCGCGCCATTGCCAGTATCGGCGTGCCGGCGGCCGAGGCCCTGGTTTTCGAAGACTCACCCGCCGGCATAGAAGCCGCGCGCCGTGCCGGTATTGCGGTCGCATTCATTGCGGAGCTGGCTTCCCGCAATAATGCGGCGCTTGCAGACCTGCGCTTCGAGAGCTTCCTGGACGCCTGGCAATGGGTGAATGCAAGGATCGGGGAGACATAGCGGCGTGAACCCGGGGGAGAAGCTTCCCGACAGGTACGAGATCCTTCGCGAGCTTGGCCGCGGGGGGGCAGGGGTCACCTACCTGGCGCGCGACACCCTCCGAGGACAAGAAGTGGTCGTGAAGCTCCTTCACTTCGGGCTCCTGGGGGACTGGAAGGCGGTCGAGCTCTTCGAGAGAGAAGCCTCGGTCCTCAAGGGGCTGCATCACGAACGGATCCCCGCCTGCGTGGATTTCTTCTCGACGGACCGGGATGGCGTGCCCCAGTTCGTGCTTGTGCGCGAGTACGTGGAGGGGGTGAGTCTCCAGGGACGCGTGGACGGCGGGTGGCGCGGGACGGAGGCGGAGATTTGCGACATGGGCGTCCGGCTCGTTCGGATCATCGCCCATATCCATTCGGTCCGTCCGCCGGTCATCCATCGCGACATCAATCCCCGCAACATCATTGTGCGCGAAGACGCCGAGGTATTTCTCGTTGACTTCGGCGGCGTGCAGGATGCCATCCGGTTGTCCGCCGGAGCGACCTCGACCATAGTCGGCACACCCGGCTATACGCCCATGGAGCAGTTCGTCGGCCGCGCCACTGTCCGGTCGGACCTGTATGCCGCGGCCGCCACGCTCCTTTTCCTCCTCACTCACAAGAATCCCGCGGATTTGCCCCTGAAGGACATGAAGGTCGACTTTCCCTCGGTCATTCAGATTTCCTCCCCAGGGCTCTCGCGTGTGCTTTCCAACTGGCTCGAGCCTGATGAGAACAAGCGCTCCCTCAGCGAGCAGGATGCGGCAGCACTGCTGGAAGGGACGGGGTCTCGCGCCGCCGTACCCGGCGGATTTGGGAGCGCCGCCGTACCCGGCGGATTTGGGAGCGCCGCCGTACCCGGCGGATTTGGGAGCGCCGCCACCCTGGCGGAGGAGGGGACCGGGGCCCGCCCGCCAGGGAGCATCCCCGATCGACCGCCGCACGGCTCGCGGATATCGAGGACGGTCAACAACGGGGTCGTCACGTTCCTCGTGCCGGCAGGGGGAAGAGGGCGCGGGATGCCCATGTTTGGCTCTCTCTGGTTCTTCCTGCTGATGTTCGGCGGGTTCTGGACCTCCTCCCGGGTCACGCTGGGGCGTCCGCTCGCTGTCACCCTCATGTCGCTGCCGCTCCTGGCTATGGGATTCGGCATGCTTTTCTGGACGTTCAACAAGGTGTTCGGCAGGCTGCGTATCGAAATCAGCGGGGAGGCAGTGATGTACATGCGCCGGCTGTTTTTCTTCTCCCGGAGGAGAAGCGTTCCGCTCTCGGATGTGGGTGAATGCAGGCTCGAAGAAGGCCGCGAATCCGGCGTACGTGACCGCTACGACTGGGGCCGCGGATACGGCTTCGGGCCCCGCATGCGCTTCCACGATCGCGACATGATGGGATCGTCCCGCAGACTGAGCCTCGACATCGGCGCGCGCACGCTGCACTTTGGAGAGAGCCTTTCTCCAAGGGAACGCGAGTGGGTGCGCGAATCGATCAACGACGCGCTGGGCAAGGCGCGGAGGGGCCTGCTCTAACGGGCGGCACGCGCGGGGTCTTCGGTGCTGACGCGCGTGGACGAAGCGCCACGGGCGCAAGGGACGCTTCCCCCATGCGCCGGTGTTCCATATGTATCACGCGCGCCTTGACAGGCCGAAATACACCCGTAATCATTCAAGAAACAAAGGAGAAGTGATGAAAATGGTGTCACTCGTCGACGGCATCTTCTGGGGAGTGCTCCTTATCGTCGTGGGAGTGTGGTTTCTCGTGCGCCGGTACGTCCCATTCCAAATACCGCTCATTCGGGTCATCATTGCCGTGATCTTCGTCTATATCGGCATTCGCGTTCTCGTACGAGGCCCCGTCATCCAGGATAGAAACACAATGGTGTTCTCAGAATCTTCCTTCCAGTGGTCACCGGGGCATGGCCGCGACTACAACGTAATCTTCAGCAGCGGAACGGTCGACCTCTCCCAGGTTGCACTTGCCGGCCAGACGATCCGCACGCAGGTGAATGTCGTCTTCGGAAGCGGGACCCTCCGCCTGAACCCGGCGATGCCGGTCAGGGTGAACATGTCTTCCGCGTTCGGCACGGTCGAGGCGCCGGGAGGCCGCTCGATCGCCTTCGGGGACTCCGTGTACACGACCCCCGCGTACAAGGAGGGCGCCCCTGCCCTGGAAGTCCACGCGACGGCCGTATTCGGGAGGCTGACGATCCTGCCCTGACGCCGGAGCGCCCCTGTGCGACTGCCTGCCGAATGGGTACATTCCCTTCGGAGGCTCAGATGAACGAAACCACCTCTGGCCAGCAGGAGCAGGCGACATTCGGCGGCGGGTGCTTCTGGTGCACTGAGGCGGTGCTCCAGCGGATCGACGGCGTGCTGTCCGTGCATTCGGGGTACGCGGGAGGAACGAAGCCCAATCCCACTTATGAAGAGGTGTGCACGGGGGAAACCGGCCACGCGGAGGTGATCCGGGTGGAATACGATCCCGCAAAGATCACCTTTGACGAGATTCTCGACATATTCTGGCAGGCCCACGACCCCACCACTCTCAATCGGCAGGGGGCGGATACCGGCACGCAGTATCGCTCCATTATTCTCTACGCGGACGAGGCGCAGAAGGCGGCGGCGGAAAAATCCAGGAAATGCGTACAGTCGAAATATCGCGATCCCATCGTGACCGAGATCAAGCCGCTGGAGAAATTCTGGGCGGCGGAGGACTACCACCAGAATTACTACAACGGCCACAAGTTCGAAGGATACTGCCAGATGGTGATCTCTCCGAAGCTGAAAAAGCTGCACCTGGACTGAGCCGCCCCCGGGTTCCCCGGCCGGCATTGTCGAACCGGAGGGTTTCTGGTAGCGTGGCCCACCATGAACCCCCAAGCTTCGATGCGCGCGTCGCCACGAACCCTGCCCCTGCTCGCCGTCTGGGGGACGGTGCTTTTCTGGGGCCTTTCGTTCGTAAGCTCCAAGACGATCCTGAACACCGGCGTGCCGCCGATGACAATGGTGTGCATCCGTTTCGTGCTCGCCACGGTCATCCTGAACCTGTTCCTCCGCAAGTTCGACCCCGCGGCGCGCCTGCGCGCGAAGGACGTCCCCGCGCTCGCCGCCAGCGGACTCGTCGGAGTGACGATCTACTTCTTTTTCGAGTCACGCGGCATCAAGCTCACCTCGGCCTCTCACGCGTCCCTCATCATCGCCGTCATTCCGGTCATCACCGTGCTGGCCGAGGCGCTTCTTTTCTGCACGCGCATCTCGTGGCTCTCCGCCGCCGGTGTCGCGCTCTCCGTGGTGGGCGTCGTGTTCGTCGTGCAGCGGCCCGGGACGGGCTCCGGGAGCGCGTTTTCACTGGCAGGGGACCTCTTCATGTTCGGCGCCTGCGTGTCCTGGGTCGTCTACATCATCCTCAGCAAGAACCTTCACAAGAGGCTCTCCGAGATCGCCATCACCGCCTACCAGTCGTTGTTCGGGACCCTCTTTCTGATCCCCTTCGCCCTCCTGGAGATGCGGCAGTGGGTGCCCGTCACTCTCTCCGCGGGGCTCAACCTCGCCTATCTTGCCGTGTTCTGCTCCGCGCTCTCGAATTTCCTCTACGTCTACGCGCTGTCGCGGCTGGGGCCGATCGCGGTAAGTCCGTTCGTCAATCTCATTCCCGTTGTGGGAGTCCTGGGCGGCGTGGCTCTCCTGGGGGAGGCAATAGGGTGGAGCCAGATCCTCGGCGGGGTCGTCATCCTGGCCGGCGTGCTGATGGTAAGCCGGCAGCAGCCGGCCTTGCCGCCGATCGAAGGCTGAGCAGCGAGCGCGCGGTCACGGCGACCAGGATGATGGCGCCGCCGGCAAGCGCGCGCGGTCCCGGCCGCTCGCCGATGACCAGGAAGACCCACAGGGGGTTGAAGATCGGCTCGATCACTGCGGTGAGAAGGGACTGCAGCGCGGTCACGTGCTTCATGCCGTAGGAGAGCAGGATCGAGGAGATCCCGATCTGGAAAACTCCGAGGAAGGCGAGACCTCCCCAGCCGGCAAGACTCGGCCAGCTCGTCCACAGGAACGGGATGGAAACGGCGAAGGTGACGCCATGGCTGAGCAGGATCGACTCCAGGGACGAACCATCCTTCTGCGCGCGAAACGCGACGATTGCGCCGGCAAAGAACACGCCGCTCGCAATGGCCAGGAGGTTGCCCTGCATGCCACCGAGAGAGAGCTTGTCCATGAAGAAAAGGGCCATGCCCCCGACGACCACCGCGATCGTTACCCAGTCGAGAATCGACGCTTTCTCTTTCAGGAATATCCATCCGAATACCGCGGCATAGAGAGGCGCCGTGTATTGCAGAAGGATCGCGTTGGCCGCCGTGGTGAGCTTGTTTGCCGAAACAAATCCGATCATGCACGCCGCGTAGCACAGGGCGCCGGCGATCTGGGCGAACGACCATGTAAAGCGCGGGCGGCGAATGTATGCCAGGATGACGAGCCCGCCGACAAGGCTGCGCACCCCCGCCAGGGCAAAAGGGTTCCACGAAATGATCTTGATGAACAGCCCGCCCGTGCTCCACAGCAGGGCGCAGAGGGCCACCGCGGCGATGGCCCCGGCCCGGGTGCGGGCAGTCTCCTCGGCCGGCGCGCCTCTGGCGACGCGGGCGGGAGCCGGGTCTACTCGTCCCCGCATCCGAGGTAGCACTTCATTTTCTTGTCGATCACACCCGCGTACAGCTCGATGAACGGCTTGGCCGGGCTGGCGTTGATCTTATGCAGGAGGACTTCCTCCACCTGGAAGAAACCCACCGTGGCCTTCATCTCGATCGTGATCCGGATGGGCTTTCTGTTTCCTTTTTCGATGCGCACCTTTTCGATGGCGGACGCCGAGTAACGGTGGATGTCACCCATGCGCGATTCGGTGGCGATCATCATGGGGATACGCGCCCGACCTTTCTCCATGTCGCATCCGTCCGCCACGAGCAGGAGCCCGGCCTCCAACGAGTGGATTTTCTGTGTCGCCATGTGGCCCACTATGCATTCCACCGCCATGGAGCGGACCACGACTCTTTTCCCGATATCATTCCCGTAGACCTCTCGCAGAATGCGATCCATGATGGGCAGGGCAAGCTCGACGCCCGCGTGCTCGTGGTCGGCCCGGCCCACCGACATTCCGATGTCGTGAAGCATCCCGGCGGCAAGCAGGGCAATCAGGCTGTCCTCATAGGTCCCCACGTCGTCCGCCGCGAGGCTGAGAGGGATGCCGGACCGGTGCATGAGGTCCGCCATGAGCAGGGCGTTCAGCACCACCGAGCGCATGTGCACGGGGCCATGGTCGTTGAAGCCCAGGCGCTTGATCGAGACGGTGTTGGCATATTCCTGCAGGTGCTGGATCTCGGGATCGTCGAGAAGAATGTCGGCCGCCTTCCTCGCGAGGCCCTTCAGCTTCCCCCGCAGCGCGGATTCCACCGCGATCTGCTTCGGTGATTTCACGCCCGGGCTACCGCCATCCGTTTCTCTCCCGCAGGCCCGCGATGTGGGCGACATGGTGCCGGCAATGCCAGGCGTACGTCTGCAAGGTGCGGTCCAGCGTCTGGAGACCGGACTCGGGATGCCTGAAAGTGCGCGCGAAGTCCGCAGGCGCCAGGGAGGAGAGCAGCGCCGTCCATCTCCCGTGAAGTCCCTCCAGGAGAGCGAGGGAGAGCGCGATGTCTGTGCCCGCAGCATCAGCGGTCGCCGCCCACGCGTCCTGGTCGTAGGGCTTGATCTGCGGATTGTCTTCCGTGAGGGCGAGCTTGAAACGCGCGAAGGAGTTCATGTGGCTGTCGGCCAGGTGATGCACCACCTGGCGCACGGTCCACCCGCCGTCCCGGTAAGGGGTGTCAAGCTGCGCGGAGGAAAGCCCATCCACCGCGCCCCGCGCCTTCTGAGGAAGCTCGGCGATTTCCCGGATGCAGGCGTTTCGTTTCTCAGGCGTCACGTCCTTGTCGAAATGGAACCGTCCGATCGGGTATTTTAGTATTTCCACGCAGTGAATGTACCCGATTGCGCGCGGTTCGGAAAGCGCGGTTCGGAAACCCTGGTGCGGGCAGCGTTGACACCGCCCCGGCAGGGCGTATATACAGAAACATGATCCGGATCAATGAGAATTATGAGAAGCTTTCCTCCTCGTACCTGTTCAGCGAGGTGGGGCGGCGCGTGGAGGCTTTCCAGAAGGCGCATCCCGAGACCCCGGTGATACGGCTGGGCATCGGTGACGTGACTCTTCCCCTCACCCCCGCCGTGCTCGCCGCTTTCCACAAGGCCGTGGATGAGATGGGAAACGAATCCACTTTTCATGGCTATGGCCCGGACCTCGGCTATGATTTCCTGCGCGCGCCGATCGCGGAGATGGACTACCGGGCGCGCGGGGCGGACATAAGCCCCGAGGAGATCGTCATCAGCGACGGCTCCAAGTGCGACACGGCCAATATCCAGGAGCTCTTCGCGCACGACCTTCACATCGCAATCCCGGATCCGGTGTATCCCGTGTATGTCGACACGAACGTCATGGCGGGACGCACCGGCGCTTACCGGGACGGGCGATACGGCGCGCTGATCTATCTGGACTCCACGGAGGACAACGGGTTTGTTCCCGATCCGCCGAAATCCCGGGTGGACCTCGTATACCTCTGCTTTCCCAACAACCCCACGGGGGCAACCATCACACGCGCACAGCTCGAGGCCTGGGTGGAATACGCCCGGAAGAGCAAGGCGCTGATCCTGTACGATGCCGCGTACGTGTCGTTCATCCGAGACGAAACGCTTCCGCGATCGATCTTTGAAATCCCCGGGGCCCGCGAGTGTGCCATTGAGTTCAGGAGCTTTTCCAAGACCGCGGGATTCACCGGTGCGCGCTGCGCGTACACGGTGGTACCCAGGACGTGCATGGCTTGGGATTTGTCGGGCAACGCGCACTCCCTGCACGCGCTCTGGAGCCGGAGGCAGGCCACGAAGTTCAACGGCGTTTCCTACCCGGTGCAGCGGGCCGCCGCGGCCGTCTACACTCCCCAGGGACAAAAGGAAACCCGGGCCCTCTCCGACTACTACCTTGCCAATGCGAAGATCATGCGTGAAAAGATTGCCGGCATGGGATTCGCATGCACAGGCGGTGAAAACTCCCCGTATATCTGGGTGAAGGTCGGCATGGACTCCTGGAGGTTTTTCGACGTCCTCCTTGAAAAGGCGGGCGTGGTGGTCACCCCGGGTATCGGGTTCGGTCAGTGCGGGGACGGCTATGTCCGCATCAGCGCGTTCAACAGGAAGGACAAGGTGGACCAGGCCATGCGGCAGATGGCTGCCGCGGCGGGCTCGCTTTCAAACCTCGCATAGCTCGTCCCCTTGAGACCGCCTCGCGGTCCGCCGCGGGCCATCGCGGTTCCTACAGCATGTGTCTCATTTTCTGTTTCTTCACGTCCAGGTAGCCCTGGTCGTGGTGGTTGGCGGGGATCACAATGGGGATCCGGTCCACCACCTCGATTCCCTCTGCGGTCAATTGCTCGATCTTGTCGGGATTGTTGGTCAGAAGCGCCACGGAGCGGATCTTCAGCAGCTTGATCATCTTGGCCGCCACCTTGTAATCCCGCGCGTCCACCGGCAGGTCGAGGTACTGGTTGGCCTCCACGGTATCCAGCCCCAGCTCCTGCAGCTCATACGCCCTGATCTTGTTGAGAAGCCCGATGCCGCGTCCTTCCTGCTTGAGGTAGATCACCACGCCGCGCTCCTGGGCCGCCACGTAGCGCATGGCGGCCTCGAGCTGGTCACGGCAATCGCAGCGCAGCGATCCCCAGACATCACCGGTGTGGCATTCCGAGTGCACGCGCAGAGGGACATTGTCGCAATCCTCCACGTTCCCCTTGACCATGGCCGTGTGCTCCTTGCCTTCCCGATTGTCGTAGAACCCATACAGGGTGAATTTTCCAAACCGGGTAGGAAGGCTGGCTCTTGCCGCGAGCTGCACGCAGAGAGCGTTGTCGATGCAGTATTCTCCCACGCCCTTGCAATAGCATTCCTCGAGGACAAAGTTCGGCTTTCCGGTCATTTTTGCAGTGAGCTCTTCTTTTGAGATGGTACGTTTGGAACTCGTGTCTATGGCTCCGGCCATTCGTAATTCCTTTCCGGCAGATTTCGGCCCGTTTCTAAGGTAGTGTTCCATGAGTGTTCCGTCAAATTCGCGACGAGATTCGCGGTTGACGCGTCCATGCTTCTCTCATAGACTCCGACGCCATGATACCGGAAAAGGTGAGCAGGATTCTCGAGATGCACGGCCTGGCCGCGACCGAGTTCGCGCCGGGGAGCACCGCCACCTCCGTGCTTGCCGCGCAGCAACTGGGCGTCGCGGTGGGGCAGATCGCCAAGTCACTGCTGTTCTGCGGAAAAGACGGGAGATTTTTCATGGTGGTGTGCCCGGGGGACCGCAGGCTCTCGAATTCGAAGGTGAAAGCGGTCACGGGGGTCAAGTCGCGAATGGCGACCGCGGAGGAGGCTCTTGGCGCAACAGGATTCGGTCCCGGCGGAGTCTGCCCCTTCGGCATCGACGCCGGCATCACGATCTTCATCGACAGGAGCCTTTCGGAATATGCCACGATCTATCCCGCGGCAGGGACCGACTCTTCCGGTGTGCCGATGACGTTCGACCGCCTGATGGCCATTACCGGCGGCACGGTCGGGGATTTCCTGGCGGAGAACGCCGAAGCATAGCAGGAGGGATGTCCATGGACGCAACGGTGGTCTGGAAGAAAGGCCTCAGCTTCGACGGCACGGGGCACACGAGCGGCTTCTCCCTCCCGCTGGGCGCAGATCCCTCGGCGGGTGGGGAGAATGACGGGTTCCGTCCAACCGAGCTGCTTCTTGTGGGGCTTGCCGGCTGCACGGCAATGGACGTCATTTCCATCCTTTCGAAGAAAAGGCAGAACGTCACCGGGTTCGAGGTGAAGGCACACGGAGAGCGCGCGGCGCAGGATCCGAAACGCTTTAAGAGCTTTTTTGTTGAATACGTGGTCAAAGGAGAAGGCATCGATCCTGCCGCGGCAGAACGGGCCGTGGAGCTCAGTGAAGACAAGTATTGCTCCGTCATGGCCACCCTCCGTCAGGCCGGGCCCGTTGAGAGGAAAATCACGATTCTCGAGGCGTAATTTTATGCCGGCGCCATCCGGTAAAAATCCAGCCGCGCAAGCTGGACTTTCTCTATCGAGTGAAATCCCGCGTTCTTTGCAAGCTCGAGTATTTTCGAGGGCTCCATCCGATGCGCCAGCGGCGGGCCGATCTCCTCCGAGCGGCAGGGCCATTCGAGGAGCGCCACCCGTTGCCGCGCGACACGCCGCGCCTCCCTGAGCGCCGCGGCTGGGTCATCCGTTTCATGCAGCACCTGTCCGAGGAAGACCAGGTCGAAGGAGCCGTTTTCGAACGGCAGCCGTTCCGCCACGCCTGCCGTGAACTCGGCATTGCGCACAAGACGCCGCGCGACATCGAGGAACCCGGAGTTGGGGTCGATGCCTGTCACACGAAGGGAAGCGCCGGCGAACGCCTCGGCAAAGACGCCCGTTCCCGTGCCGACGTCGAGAGCGCTCGCGAGCCGGACGCCCTCCCCGCACAGCTGGATGACGCGCCCTACCTCCAATACAGCCAGTCTTTCCGGCGTGCGCAGCTTTTCGGCTCCCAAAGGAAACCGGCGTTCGTGCGCATGCAGGTCGGCACCACTCATTCCGGCATGTCGTCCAGGCCGCCCGCGTTGATCACGTCGGTGAAGCCGGCCTGTTTCAGGAGGCGCGCGCCCTGACCGCTGCGGGCACCCGAGGCGCAGTACAGAACGATGGGCGCGTCCTTGGGCTCCAGCTCCTTCATGCGCGCCAGAAGCGAGGAGACCGGTATGTTGACCGCCCCTGCATAAGCGCCGTCCTTGAACTCGGCAGGCGTTCTCACGTCCACGATTCGCGCCCCCGCGGCGATCTTTTCCTTCACCGTATTTCCCGCCATTTCTTTCTCTCCTTGCAAGCGGCTCCAGGCCGCTACAAATGCCACCAGGAGTGGCCGCGAATGCCACCAGGAGTGGCCGCGAATGCCACCAGGAGCGGCCGCTATGATTCCTCGATATCGAACCCGCCATGGGCGCGCGCGATGATGTACCCGCCGGTCATGTTTCTCACGTCAGCCCAGCCGTTCTGTTTCAGGATGCGAAGGGCGAGGTGGGCGCGGAACCCCGAGCGGCAGTACACAACGATCGGCCTGCCTTTCGGAACCTCGGCCAGCCGAAAGCGCAGCTCGTCCACCGGTATGTGCAGGGCGTGCGTGATGTGAGAGGCATCGTACTCATTGAGGTTGCGCACGTCCAGAAGAAGAGGGGAATGGTCCCTGCCCCCGCTGCCGAGCAGACGCTGCACTTCGGGAACCGTGATGAGCGGGCTGAACCCGCTTATGTCGTTCAGTCCGACAAACGCCGCCAGGTTGAGGGGATCGTTCGCGGACGAATACGGCGGCGCGTAGGCCAGGTCGATCTCCGCAAGATCGTCCAGGGTCATCTTCCCATGCAGGGCCACTGCAAGTGAGTCGATCCGTTTCTCCACGCCTTCCCTGCCGAACGCCTGCGCGCCGAGCAGCCGCGCAGATTTCCTGTCGTACAGGATCTTGAGAACCAGCTCTTTTCCGCCGGGGTAATAGCCGGCATGGTGATCCTTGACCACAATGGCCGCGCCGACATCGAACCCCGCCTCCCGGGCGGCAGTTTCAGTGAGACCCGTGGATGCGGCGGTGGATTCGAAAACCTTCACCACGCTCGACCCGAGCGCGCCCGAGTATTTCATTGCCATGCCGAGCGCGTTGGAGGCCGCGATCCTTCCCTGCCGGTTGGCCGGACCTGCCAGCGGTATGCGCGCCTTGCGGCCGGACACGGACTGAAGCACCTCGACCATGTCTCCGGCCGCCCAGATGTGCGGGTCCGAGGTGCGCATGTGATTGTCCACAAGAAGACCGCCCGATTCTCCAATGGCAAGACCCGCCTTTCGGGCAAGGCCGAGCTCCGGTCTCACGCCGACTGAAACCAGAACGATTGCGCCCGGAAGCCGGGAGCCGTCCGACAGCTCCACCTCTCCCGAGGCCTGCACGGCCCCGAGCCCGACACCCGTCCGCACGCGCACACCGTTGGATTCGAGGGTTGCGGCGATCATGCCCCCGAACTCGGGATCCATAACGGACATGAGACGGGGCAGAAGCTCCACCACGGTCGCTTCAATCCCCCGTTTTGCGAAAGCTTCCGCCATCTCCAGGCCGATGAACCCCCCGCCTGCGATCACCGCTGTGGCGGGCTTCCGGCTCTCCACGAACTCGTGAATGGCGTCCATATCAGGCACGGTCCAAAGCCGGAAAACGTTCTCCGCATCCAGCCCCGGAAGACTCGGCATCACGGGATTGCCTCCCTGGGCGAGAATCAGTGAGTCGTACTCCAGCCAGGATTCCCCCTCAGGGCCCCTGATACGCACGCGTTTTCCCGCACGATCGATCTCGATTGCTTCCGTGTCCACGAGGACCTTCACTCCATAGCGGCTGTCAAAGCCTTCCGGTGTCTGCAGAAGAAGCTTCGAGCGCTTCTGGATGTCGCGCGAAATGTAGTACGGCAGGCCGCAGTTGGCGTAAGAAACGTAAGGTCCACGCTCCACAATGGTGATGTCCGCCGTTTCGCTTATCCGCCGCGCACGGGCAGCGGCGGTCGCGCCCCCGGCAACTCCTCCCACGATGAGGATCTTCATTCTCTCTTGCGCTCCCATACCGATATTCCCTGCACTCCAGTTTAGAGGTTGAGAGGGCGCTCTTCAGTGACTTCTGTCACACAACGACCGAATTCGCGCCTTTCTCATCGAGATCGGCAGGCTGCAGGACGCCGCGATCCGCGTATCCACGTGATGGAATGCCACCTCTTCCACAAGGGCGAGCACGATTTCGAGCCGCTTGGAATAGAGGCCGAACACGAATCTCCGCCACTCCGCGTGCTCCTAGTGGCGGTGAGGATGCAGCTTTCCCCCCGCTCGATACGGTAAAGGGTAGGCTCCTTCCCGGTTTCGCTCGTCTTGTAGACACGAAGGGTTCCTTTCAGCACGAAGGGGAGGAACGCGCACTCTTTCCCGTCCCGAACGAGCACCTGCTTGTGCGCCAGAGTTTTTCGAATCCCCTGTGTCACCCGCAGCTCTTTCGTCCGCGGCGGCGCCGTCTTGAGGATCGGGAATGCATCGAAGAGAAGCTCTTCCACTTGGTCCGATCATCGCGCCTGGGCGTATACGCGGTCAAGCCTTGGCTCCCGGGCACAGTTCTGGATCGGTCTTGACTGACCGCTCCGCGCGTGCAAACATGGCGAGTCCTGCCGGAAGAACAGCGCGCGAGAGAATCCTCTCAAGTGGACAGAGTCCCCCACGGGGGCCGGAAGTCCCGGGGATCGCCGAAGGTGCAAACAGCGGACTGACGCTCGGGCCGCTGAAACTCTCAGGCAGAAGGATCGCGCTGGGACGGCACTCTGGAAAGTCGCCGCATGGGCCGCCTCGAGCGCGGCTGCGTGCGGCCGCCGAAGGGGCATTCCCGACCCCCGCGCAAGTTCGCCAGGAGCGAAAGGCGCGGTTCGGGAGCAATCTCTCAGGCCCATGACAGAGGGAACGGGTTGACGCCCGTTCCCTTTTTTTACGGCAGGGAGGGAGCATGATCACCAAGCTGCACGGCTGGCACCTGCGCGCAGGAGCCCGGATGGTCGACTTCGGCGGATGGGATATGCCCATCCAATTCGAGACCGGGCCCCGGGAGGAGCACGTCCGCGTGCGCGAGGCGGCCGGGCTGTTCGACATCGACCATATGGGCAGGCTGGAGATCGCGGGGCCGAGCGCGCTGGATTTCCTGCAGCGCGTACAGACCTGGGATGTGTCCCGTCTTGCGATGGGCAGGGCCCACTACAGCATGCTTCTCAACGACGCGGGCGGTATTATCGACGATATCTTCATCTACCACAGACCCCGATCATGGCTCCTCGTGGTGAACGCCTCCAACGCGCCGAAGGACAAGGCCTGGCTGGAATCGCATACCCGCGGCCTTGACGTGACTATCCGGGACCGCAGCACCGACACATGCCTGGTCGCCCTGCAGGGTCCCGCCGCCCGGGAGGTCCTCCAGCGCGTGTGTCCGGAAATCGAGCTGGCCGGGCTCGGCTTTCATCACATTGTGGAGTGCACGCTGGCAGGGGCCCCGAGCATTTTGTGCACCTCGGGTTACACGGGCGAGCCGGGGTACGAGATGCTTCTTCCCGCGGAGAATTGCGAAGCCCTGTGGTCTGCAATGCTCGCCGCCGGCGTTTCGAATCGGCTGATCCCCTGCGGCCTTGCGGCCAGGGATTCGCTTCGCGCCGAAGCGTGTCTTCCCCTGTATGGCAACGAGATAGACGAAACCACCGACCCGCTCAGCGCGGGTCTGGCCCGGGCCGCCGTCAGCCTGGAGGGCCATGAATTCATTGGCAGGAGAGCCCTGGCCGCGCTCGCCCTGGAAAAGCCGGGACAGGTGATAATCGGTTTCGAAATGGTGGAGCCGGGTGTCCCGCGGCACGGCTACCCCATCTCGGCAGATGGCAGGACCGTGGGACGGGTGACCACCGGACTTTTCAGCCCGAGCACCGGAAAGTACCTTGGCATGGGGTACGTCGAAGTACCCCGCGCAGGAATCGGTGAGCGGGTTGGCATCATCATCAGGGAAGCCGTGAAAGCCGCGCGGATCATCAAACGGCCCTTCTACACATCGCCACACTGGAGGTGAGCATGGAATATAGATTCGACGACAAGGTGCGCTATTCGAAAACCCACGAGTGGGTGCGGGTCGAGGGAGGAGAGGCGGTGATCGGCATCAGCGACTATGCGCAGAACAAGCTCTCCGACGTGGTCTTTGTCGAGCTTCCCGGCGCGGGCAAGGAATTACGCGCGGGAACAGCCTGCATGGTCATCGAATCGGTGAAGGCCGCGGAGGAGGTGTTTGCCCCCGTGTCGGGCGCGGTCATTGCGCGCAACGAAAAACTGGAAAAGGCTCCTGAGCTGGTGAACAAGGATCCCTTCGGTGACGGGTGGCTCGTGAAAGTGAAGCTTTCCGACCCGCGGGAAGTGGATTCCCTGATGGACGCGGCTGCCTATCGAAAGCTCGTGGAGACCCTATGAGCTTCATTCCCAATACCGAGGCCGACCGCGCCCGGATGCTCGAAGCAATCGGCGTCGGCGCGGTCGGCGACCTGTTTCGCGACGTTCCCAAGGAACACCGTTTTCCCCGGCTCGATCTGCTCCCCGCAGTGTCCGAGCAGGAGATCCTGAAGGAGCTGGACGGCCTTGCGCGGCGGAACGCCGACTGCGGGCGCACCCCCTGTTTTCTGGGCGCGGGCGCGTATCACCACTTCATTCCCAGCGTCGTGGACTTCGTGGTGTCCCGCTCGGAGTTCTACACCGCCTATACCCCTTACCAGCCGGAAATCAGCCAGGGAACGCTGCAGGCGATCTTCGAGTACCAGAGCATGATCGCGCGGCTGACAGGCATGGAAGTCTCCAACGCCTCGCACTATGACGGGGCCACCTCCACGGCGGAGGCTGTCATCATGGCGCTGAACGTGGGCCAGCACCAGAGGAAGCGGGTCGTGCTCTCCCCCGGTGTGCATCCCCAATACCGCGAGGTCGTGCGCACCTACACCCAGGGAATGGGGCTGCAGGTCGAAGGGGACGAGAAACCGGAGCTCGCGCCCGCGCAACTTGCCGGCCTGTGCGACTCCGCCACGGCGTGCGTCGTGGTCCAGAGCCCGGACTTCTTTGGAAGGATCATCGCTCCCGCGGCCCTCAAGGCCCTTGCGGAAAAAGTGCATGCGTGCGGCGCCCTCCTGGTGGTCGTGGTCAATCCGATATCCCTCGGTCTGCTCGTTCCGCCGGGGGAGCTCGGCGCGGACGTCGTGGTGGGAGAGGGGCAGGCGCTGGGCAACGCGATGGCATTCGGCGGACCGTCGCTCGGGTTTTTTGCCTTCCGCAAGGATCAGATCCGCCGGTCGAGCGGACGGATTGCGGGAGAGAGCACCGACCGGGCAGGGTCCCGGGGCTACGTGTTCACTCTGAGCACGCGCGAGCAGCACATCCGGCGCGACAAGGCCACGTCGAACATCTGCACCAACCAGTCCCTGAATGCGCTTGCCGCCGCAGCATATCTCACCTCCCTGGGGCCGCGAGGGCTGCGCCGGGTGGCGGAGCTGTGCTGGCACAAGGCGCACTATGCCGCGGCCAGTATCGCGCGGGTGCCGGGGTACTCCGTGGAGGAGGGGGAGTTCTTCCACGAGTTTGTCGTGCACTGCCCGCTTCGCGTGGAGGAGATCAATCGCCGGTTGTACGCGGCGCACGGGATAATCGGCGGATTCGACCTGGCTGCGCAATATCCAGAAAGGAGGGACTGCATGCTCGTCTGCTGCACGGAGATGAACAGCCGTGATGAGATCGACGCATTCGTGTCCGCGCTGAAGGAAGCGGGCAATGGCTGAGCCGCTCATCTTCGAGGTCTCGCGCCCCGGGCGCGAAGGGGTGTCCCTGCCCGGCTGCGACGTGCCCGAGACGGAGATCCCGGCCGCGCTTCGGCGGGCGGACCTGGGATTGCCGGAGGTTGCCGAGGTGGATGTGGTGCGCCACTATGTCCATCTCTCCCAGATGAACTACTCCGTGGACACGGGGCTCTATCCTTTGGGCTCCTGCACCATGAAGTACAACCCCAAGGTCAACGAGGCGGCTGCCCGGCTGCCGGGCTTCGCGCTTGTGCATCCCCTGCAGGACCCCGTCACCGCTCAGGGTGCGATGGCCCTGATGTACGCGCTTCAGGAGATGCTCGCCGAGATCGGGGGATTCCACGCCGTAAGCCTCCAGCCCTCAGCGGGCGCCCAGGGTGAGCTCACCGGCATACTGATCATGCGCAAATACCACGCGGAGAAGGGCCAGCCCGGAAGAAACCGCATACTAGTGCCGGATTCCGCGCACGGCACAAACCCCGCATCGACGACGATGGGGGGGATGGAAGTGGTGGAGGTCCCCTCGGATTCCCGAGGGAACATCGATCTGCTTCATCTGCGTGCCAACCTGGATGGGCGGGTCGCGGGTCTCATGCTCACCAACCCCAATACTCTCGGCCTGTTCGAGGAAAACCTGCTCGAGGTCACGCGCCTCGTGCACGAAGCGGGCGGCCTGGTGTACGGAGACGGGGCGAACTTCAACGCGATCCTGGGGGTCGCGAAGCCGGGCAGGATGGGCATCGACGTCATGCATTTCAACCTGCACAAGACATTCTCCACTCCGCATGGCGGGGGGGGACCGGGGTCGGGCGTGGTGGGTGTCGGCGCACACCTCGCTGAGTATCTGCCCGGACCCGTGGTGGCGAGAACCGGTGAGGCGGAGGGAACCGAATCCATGGAGTACCGCGGCGCCGAATCCGCGGAGTACCGCGGCGCGAATGTCCGCTACCAGTGGCAGACTCCCCGCCGATCCATCGGAAGGGTGAAGAGCTTCCACGGCAATTTCGGCGTTCTTGTGCGCGCGTACACGTACATCCGCATGCATGGGCCCGAGGGACTCCGGTCAATAGCGGAGAATGCGGTGCTCAATGCCAACTACCTGCAGGCCAGGCTGAAGGACGTCTACCCCGTGCCGCACGGGGACCGCACCTGCATGCACGAGTTCGTTGCGCAGGGCAAGCTTGCCGCTGCTCCCGACATCCGCGCCCTGGACATCTCAAAACGATTGATCGATCACGGCTTTCACCCGCCGACAAACTATTTCCCGCTCATTGTCCCCGAGGCCCTCATGATCGAGCCTACAGAGACAGAAAGCCTTGAGACGCTGGACAGGTTCGTCGATGCGATGCGGACGATCGCGCGGGAGGCGGTCTCCACGCCCGAGCTGCTCCATGACGCGCCCCACGCATCACCCGTGCGCAGGATGGACGAGGTGAAGGCGGCGCGGGAGCTGAGGGTGACGGCGGAGTAGGGCGTCTAGTGGAAGATGGTACTCGCCGAACCTCCGGGGGGAGCCTGGATATCGCTGATCACCCAGTTGTCTGACGTGGTACCGATGTTGACCATGACAAAATGATAGACGCCCATGGAACTCGTTTTGTCGCTGATTGTCATTGTGACATCGGATGACGGTGTTGTGTTCAGACCGCTGTAAGTATACGGCTCACTGCCGACAGGGAATGGAGTGTCCCAGAATCCAAAAGGCTTGGCCAAGGAGTAGGCCGCTGTGCTCGGGTCCAGGTTCGTGTAGGTATCCGTCCTGTCCCCGTTCAGGCTGGTGAAGAAATCCGAGATGCGCTCGTCGATGCTCGTCGACTTTAGAGCACAACTGAACAGAAGCATTGTCGCGGTTGCTGCGACAATGAGCAATGCGATCCGTTTTCTGGTCTCCATTGCCATCCTCCTTAGATATCCGCAACGACGAGCTGCGGTGCGATAGACTGTTCGAAAGACGACAGGAAATTGTCGAAACGGGACAGGAATTGCGTCCACGTGGGATCGCCAGGATTCGTGATATAGCGTGATTTCAGAAGAACGTATAGACGGCCTGCAACGAACCTGCGCATTGAAAGCGCCGCCAGGGAGAAATACCGGGCGTTGAGAAAGAGCCGGCCGGTCTGAAGCGAAAGAGGCGTGATGACTTCCTGCTGGTATTTTGCCGCTTCATCCGCACCCTGTTCCTTGGAGATCTGGAGGCGTTTCTGCCGCTTTGCATCCAGGCGTGCTTTATATTCGAGGTAGGTTGCGTTGTAATCCGCAACGTTCTTTTCATACTCAGCAAGGGAGCTCTCGATGCTCGTCATGGCGGCAAGCGGATCTGCAAGCATGGCGGACAACTTGTCTTCGTTCCACCTGCTGTAGTCCATGAGCTCCCGGGGAACCGTGAACTTATCTCCCGGCGGCTTTCCGAGCGGCACCTCGACACCTTCTGTAGCAGCCAGATCCACTGACTTGCCTTCCGACTCCACCGTCACCTGGCCCGAGTCCACCGCGATCAGAGTCGAGCCGTCGTCTCCGGAGAACACGCTGAACTCCGTGCCCCTTACACCGGCAACCATGCTGTTCGTGCGTACCATCGGCTCCTGGCCGGTGAGCTTGTTGTAGCGGAACTTGATTGAGCCGAGTGTCACCGAGAGGACGGAGGAGGTCTGTCCTCCCTGCTCCCTCTCCATGAGGGTAAAGACCGTATTCTTGGCAATCTTGATCGAGACGCCCTTCTGGTCCAGCTCTGCAAGACCGTCTTTGCCCGTCCTCAGCGTGTCACCGGTATTGAGAGTGTCACCTATCTGCGCGTCCTGCAGCTTTCCGGTCTTCAGCTTGATGCTGGCGTCCCCTTCCGCATACGTCACGTCCGCCGGGGCCGCGGAAAGGGCAAGCGCACCGATGAGCACGAACGCCGCGGCTGTGATTGCCTTTTTCATGTCAGTACGGTCCTTTGAACCCGTAGATGGTCTTCTTGAACCAGCTGTCTCCGAATATGAGCATGATTTTCTTTCCGGACTGGGAAGTCCCCAGCTCCAGAAGGCGCGCCTCCTTCTTCACGTACTGCACGAAGAAGGATTTCACTTCCATAGTATCGGCGAATTGCCTGTAGCTGTCCGCGGCGAACGGAGCGGCCTGCACCAGCGTGGCGCCTTCCACCTTGAAGCCCGCCTTCACGATTCCGCTCCAGAACGAGGCAATGTCCGGCTTCAGCGTGACGATCTCTCCGTCCACGAGGAAAGGCGCGGCGCTCATTGCCGCGAGCTTGTCAGCCTGGCCTTCATTGATGAGCCTGGCCACTGTCTCCACATTTCCCTGGTCCCACGAGCGCTGCAGGGAAGCGCACGAGGCGAGAAGGACCAAGGCGGCCACTGAAGCCGCCCCGGCAAGCTTTCTACGGTGAAAATGCATTCTTAAAGCGTATAGCTTTGCAACGCCGTTTTCAAGGATCAGGCTGCGCAGGCGCTACCAGCGGTGGTGCACGTCGTCCCGGACCAGCCTGTCGTATATCTCCTTCACCTGTTTCATTGTCCCGCGAGAGAGTCTCGGAGCGTTCGACGCGCGGCAGTTATCTTCCACCTGCTCGGGTCTCTTGGCTCCGGGGATGGCGCAGCTCACGGCGTCATGCATGAGGATCCATTTCAGGGCAAACTGCGTCATGGTCATCCCGTGGGGCATGATCTGCTTCAGCTCTTCCACCGCCTGGAGACCGCGCGCATAATCCACACCCGCGAATGTCTCGCCCCTGTCGAAGGCCTGACCCTTGCGGTTGAAGGTCCGGTGATCGTCCGCGCGGAAACGGGTGGCGCGCGTCATTTTTCCAGTGAGCAGGCCGCTGGCAAGCGGCACCCGCGCGAGTATCCCGATCCACCGCGATTTCGCCTCACGGAAAAAGAGCTCGGCAGGTCTCTGCCGGAACATGTTGAATATGATCTGCACCGTCTTCACGCCCGGGTATTCGATTGCCTTGAGCGCTTCCTCCACCTTTTCCACGCTCACGCCGTAGTTTTTCAGCTTGCCGGATTTCACCATGTCATCCAGCTCTTTGAACATCTCCGGCGTGTAGTAGATCTGCGGGGGAGGGCAGTGGAGTTGCAGCAGGTCGAGGGCCTCGACGCGGAGATTTCGCAGGCTCCCTTCCACGAACTTCCTGATGGCGGCGGCCGTGTACTTCTCCGCAACGTGCGGGGTGATTTTCCTGCCGGCCTTGGTGGCCACGTAGATGGTCTCCGAGCGCTCACGGAGGAGCTTTCCGATCAGCCTTTCACTGCGGCCGTTGCCATACACGTCGGCCGTGTCGATAAAATTGACCCCGAGATCCACCGCCTTGTGCAGCGCGGCAAGGGACTCGCGGTCGTCGACCAGACCCCATGCCGAGCCGATGGCCCACGAGCCGAAGCTCACTTCCGAGACTTTCATCCCGGTCTTTCCAAGAAGTCGATAATTCATGGCTTCCTCCGAGCGTTTTTATGTCTGGGCAGAGGGTACCCCTTTTATCCGCCGGGGGCAATTTCCCAGGCGCGGACGATCGCTATTCCGGCAGCAGCAGATTTTCAAGACCGGCGCCCAGCATGACCACCGGAATTGCGATGCCGACCGCGGCATGCGCCACGCCCAGACCGATCACGGTGTCGTGGTCTCCCCTTCTGAGGGCATCGGTTGTAAAGAATCCCAGCACCACCTCCGCAACCATGAGCGTGGCATGCGCGAAGAAGGCGTAACGGTGGATATCATGCTTGGTAAGCTTTCCCGGCGTGGAATCGGTAAACATGGATACCCCGGTGAGTGCATCGCCGAGGTAGAGCGTTTCCCCCGCCACCAGGAGGCCCACGTGCCACCAGCGGAGAGTCGAATTGTCATGCCAGGTTTTTGTGATCTCCGCCGAGCGCACGGCCGGATCCCCCGTGTCCTCCTCCCAGCCGATAAGATCCCGGTACGCATGGCCCTCGTTCATCATGTCGATGAGGTGTATCCCGCCGATGATTCCTGCCGCAAGAAACAGCGCCGTTGAAGTGAATCCGGCGACCTCGTGAAACGCGACCTTGCTGGGGAAAAAGAGGAATCCCCCGGCAGCGGGGCGTGTGGCGCCGGCCTGCGCGTCCGCGGCGGAAACGGCGATGGGAAGATCCGTGGAAGGGGCTCCCGCGGCAATCCACCCACGGATGAAGGCCTTCTGCTCCGGCGTGAGCTTGTCACCCTCCGCAGGCATCTCATCCGTCGAGATCCTCTGGTACAGGATGCTCTTCTCAGGGGACCCCGGCACGATCCGCCCTCCCGCAGTGATCGACTCCCACGAGCCTGTCCAATCGTGGCAGGCCGAGCAGCTCTTGTCGAGGATCTCCTTGATCGTGGCGAACCCCTTGTTCGCCAGGGGTGCCGGTGCCGCGGCTTCCGCAGACATGACCGGGGGAACAGCCAGGAGCGCGGCGAGAACGATCATGAGTGACTTAAACCTTCTTTGTACTCGTGACTTACCCATGCGCACAGGGTAGCAGGGAGCGCGCGAAAATCAAGAGGACATATTCATACATTCAATGGTTGACTATTCCCTCCGGGGTTGCCATCTTTTTCAAAAACGCCGGAAAGATCGAATACGGAGGTAGGCCGTGGAAACCGTTGCGGAATATCTGAAGAAAAAGGGTGGGGAGATCTACAGCGTGCGCCCGAACGCGACCGTCTATGGAGCGCTGGAGCTGATGGCGGAGAAAAACATCGGGGCGGTCGTCGTGACGGACGAGGAAGGGAAGATCCACGGGATCTTCTCCGAGCGCGATTTTGCGCGCAAGATGATCATCAAGGGCAGAAACGCAAATACGACCAAGGTCAAGGAAATCATGACAACGCTCGTCGTCTCGGTGAATCCGGACACGCGCATCCACGAATGCATGGCCTTGATGACGGAGAGGCGGATCCGCCACCTGCCGGTCCTGGACGGGGAGAAGCTCGTCGGTGTCGTCTCCATCGGGGACGTGGTGAAGTCGATGCTCACCGAGCAGGAGATGGTGATCTCCCAGCAGGCATACAAGATCGACCAGCTCGAACAGTACATTTCCCTGACCCCCTAGAGGCCCGCGGCGGGGTGCGGACGGCTGGCGAGAGCTCGAGAAACCCTCTATCATAGACTGCATCATTCACTAAGCCGCACAAGGAGGCTCGGTCTTGAGCCAGGACGATCGGGGCATGCTTGCCTCCGAGATGGAAGAGGAGCTTCGCAACGACATTCTCCCTTTCTGGCCTCGATTCATCGATCGAGAGAACGGGGGATTCTACGGCCAGGTGGAGAACGACGGTCGGCCCGACCCCCGGGCCGACAAAGGCCTCGTGATGCACGCGCGGCTGCTCTGGACGTATTCCGCCGCGGCGCGATTCCTCGATGACGCCGCACTTCTTGCCACCGCGGGCACCGCGTACCGCTTCCTCGTGGAGAGTCTCTATGATGCAGGCCAGAGGGGCTTCTCCTTCGCCTGCGACTACCAGGGCAAACCTCGATCGGGCCTTAAGATCGTCTATGGCCAGGCCTTCGCGGTGTACGCCCTTGCCGAGTACGCGCGCGCGGGAGGGCCCGGCCGGGCCCTGGATCTTGCCATGGAGACCTTCCGCCTCCTCCAGCGCATCGCCCATGATGAACGCCACGGCGGCTACTCCGAGGCGGTCGCGCCGGACTGGTCCAAGAGTGCTGCTTCCGCGCTGGGGGACGGAGACATCGCCTGCGCAAAGAGCATGAACACGAATCTCCACGTCCTAGAGGCCCTCACGGCCCTGCACGCGGCCACGGAAGACGCTTCGGTGGGCCTTGCGCTTCGCCGGCTGCTCGAGGTGCTCCTGTCGAAGATCATCACGCCCTCGGCCCACCTGGGCCTCTATTTCAACCACGACTGGTCGCGTCTGGATACCGTGATCTCCTATGGCCACGACATCGAGGCAAGCTGGCTGCTCACCGAGGCAGCGGAGCGCACGGGCGACGAGCAGCTGGGTACGCGTGTCCGCCGGAGCGCGCTGGCCATGGCGGCCGGCATCGCGCGGGTTCTCGATGCGCACCAGGGCAGCCTTCCCAACGAGCTGAAGGAGGGGCGGCTCGATACCGATCGGATCTGGTGGGTGCAGGCCGAAGGGATCGTCGGCATGGTCAACGCCGCGGCGCTCTCCGGCGATGCCGGCTACCTGAAACGCGCCGCAACGCTGTGGAGTTTCGTGAAAACCTTTCTTATTGACCGGGTTCACGGTGAATGGTTCTGGGGTGTCCGGCACCCGGGGGGCACGCCCCTGCCGGATCGGTACAAGGGAGGGGCCTGGAAAGCCAGCTATCACAACGGGCGGGCCTGCATGCAGATCATGGGCCGCCTTGCGCATGGGGGAGACGGAGGCACGCACCGGTGAGGAACCGCATCTACGAGGGACGCAGGGCCGCGCTGGAAGAAGCGTATGGAGCCCTGGCGAAGAGACAGAACAAACCGGTCCTGCCGGGAAACGGCATTTTCACGCGCTATCGTTTTCCTGTCCTCACCGCTGACCATGTGCCATTGGAATGGCGCTACGATTTCGACCCGGTGACAAACCCCTTATTTCTTGAAAGGCTGCCGGTGAATGCCGTGTTCAACTCCGGCGCAATCAGGCTGAATGACGCATACTGCCTGGTCTGCAGGGTGGAGGGCGCCGACCGCAAGAGCTTCTTCGCCGTTGCGCGCGGCGCCTCGGGGGTGGACGGCTTTCAGTTCGACCCGCAGCCCGTTCTTCTTGCCGAGACGGCTGACCCCGACGTGAACGTGTACGACATGCGGCTGACGCAGCATGAAGACGGGTGGATCTACGGGATCTTCTGCACGGAGCGCAAGGACCCCGAGGCGCCGCGCGGGGACACCTCGCGTGCCGTGGCCTCCGCGGGCATCGTCCGCACCCGGGACCTGGTGTCCTGGGAGCGGCTGCCCGACCTCGTGACCTCCTCCCCGCAGCAGCGCAACGTCGCGCTGCACCCCGAGCTCGTGAACGGAGAATACCTCCTTTACACGCGGCCCCAGGACGGTTTCATCGAAACGGGGTCGGGCGGCGGGATCTGCTGGGGGCTGGCCGGGGACATGACACATGCGCGCGTCACGAGGGAAACGCTTCTTGATGCCAAGGCCTATCACACGATCAAGGAAGTGAAGAACGGTGCAGGGGCTCCTCCGATACGGACGCCGAAGGGCTGGCTGCACATTGCGCACGGCGTGCGCGGCACCGCTGCCGGGCTCCGCTATGTTCTGTATGCGTTCCTTACCGATCTGTCGGATCCGGGAAGGGTCATTGCCTCACCCGGCGGCTATCTTCTTGCCCCCGAAGGCGAGGAGAGGATCGGGGACGTTTCCAATGTCTGTTTTTCCAATGGCGCGATTGCGGATCCCGACGGCAGGCTGCTCATCTACTACGCGAGCTCCGACACCCGCCTCCACGTTGCCGAATCGACAGTCGAGCGGATGCTCGACTATTGCCTGCACACGCCCGAAGACCGAGGCAGAAGCCGCACGAGCGTGGAGGACAGGCTGAGGTTGATCCAGAAGAATCGGGATGTCCTCAAGATGCGCGACGCGTGCTGAACCTCTCCCTGCTCGAGCTTCTGCAGAGCATCCTCATCATCGTGGTCAGCCTGACGATACACGAGTTTGCGCACGCCCTGGTGGCGATCTCCCTTGGAGACACGACTCCTCTGGAGGACGGCAGGTTGACCTTGAATCCCCTCAAGCATATCGACCTCGTGGGATTCATCATGCTCGTCGTGGCGGGTTTCGGCTGGGCCAAGCCGGTGCGGATTGACGCGGCCAGGCTGAAAAAACCGCGGCGTGATGAGATCCTCATATCAATCGCGGGGCCCTTTTCCAACGGATTGTTCGCGCTCTTTTTGGCCGTTGCGCTGAAAATCATCATGGTGGTGTTCGTCATCCGCTCGCCTGCTCGTTTCAACAGCATTGCCAACTTCATCACGCAGGCTGCAATGATCAATATCGCCCTGGCCCTCTTCAACCTCCTTCCGATCCCTCCGCTCGACGGATCGCACCTCATATCGACATTTCTCGCAAAAGTGAACACGACCCTGGCAGGCACCTATTTCAGGTATGGATCCTTTGCGCTGCTGGCCCTGATCATTGTCGAGCGCGTCACGCGCATCGACATTCTGCCGATCGGAAGGGTCACGCGGGCAATCGTCATCTGGATGTACCAGGGGCTGGGGGTACTCGCATGAATGCGGTCCGGATCGTTGGCATCGCGGGCGGATCGGGATCGGGAAAAACCACCATTGTGACGCGCATCACGGAAATCGTTCGTGACTACGCCCTTGTGCCGCAGGACAACTACTACCGCTCCGCTGAAGAAATGCCGGCGAATGTGGTGGCCGCACAAATGCCACCGAGTACGGTGGCCGCGCATGACGTCATCACCAGCTTCAATTTCGATCACCCGGATGCCTTCGACAGCGATCTGCTGTGGGAGCACCTGCAGGCGCTCAAGGCGCACACGCCGATCCGCATGCCGCAGTACGACTTCGTGCACAATCGGCGAAGGAACGACACGGTGCTCGTGGAGCCCCGGCGCCTGGTGATCCTGGAAGGGATCATGATCTTCTTCGACAAGCGCATCCGCGACCTGATCGACCTGAAGCTCTACGTGGACACCCCTGACGACATCCGCTTCATCCGTCGACTGCGGCGCGACATAAGCGAGCGGGGCCGCACGATGGATTCCGTCATCGAGCAGTACATGAAGGTGGTCAGGCCGGGGCACTACGAGTTCGTCGAGCCCACAAAGGCGTACGCGGACCTGGTCATTCCGGAAGGCGGCTTCAACGACCGCGCAATGGAAGCGCTGATACCTTTCCTCAAGCAGGTTGCCGGCTGAGGTCACGGGGCGCCGAGCGGCTGTCCGATCTCCGGCCAATCCTCGGAGCTCCACGTGATGGGCCGTAATTGCAGCACGGACGCTCCCCCGCGTTTCCCGTCATACATGTGGTGAACCAGCAGGTCCCGATCTCCCTCCCGCAGCACCGAGCAGTGGCCGGGGCCGTGCACGTCGTCATAGCTCTCCAGGACGATCGATCCCCCGCCCTCGCTCATCGGGGTGCCCTTCTCATCCGTGTAGGGCCCTGTGATCACGCGCGAACGGCCGACAGCGACCTTGTAGTTGCTCCGCGTGCCCCTGCAGCAGAAATCGAATGAAACGAAAAGGTAGTAGTAATCGTTGTGGCGATAGATGTAGGAGGCCTCAATCGGGTCATCCCTCACTTCAGGTCGGCGCGCCAGTGAAATGATCTCCGGCGGGTCATGGAGCGCCTTTCCGCGCCCGGGTTCGATGGCGATCATCTTGATGCCGTCCCAGAATGACCCGAAGGCGAGGTACCAGTGCCCCTCCGTATCGACGCTCAATGCAGGGTCGATCGCGTTCCAGTTGTCTTTTCCCGGAGTCGAATCGATTACCTTGCCCGCGTCCACCCATTTGTACCCGGGGCTGCGCGGGTCCAGCGTGGTATTGGTGGCGAGCCCGATGCAGGACCGATTGCTCCCGAATGTGGAAATGCTGTAGTAGAGGTAGTAGATGCCTCCGTGGGCGGATATGTCCGGCGCCCACAGGATGCCGGCGAACCCCGGCACTTCCTTTCCCATCCACACGGGGATGTTTCCGAATACAGCGGGAAGATACTCCCAGACCTTCAGATCTTTCGTTCGCTGCACGGGGATGCCTTGTCCGGTAGCGAAAAGGTAAAGGTAGTCTCCTTCCCTGATCATGGTCGGGTCATGCGTGTAGGCGGGCGCCGCAGACACAATTATCGGTGTCACGCCAAGAAGCACACAGGCCAGGGCCAACTGGACCAGTGCCCGGACAGTAACTCTATCAGGGCGCGCTTTCAGATACTCTCCCATCATGATACCCTCCAAACGAATGCACGATTGTATATCACTTTTATTGATATTGTATGGCCGTATTGGAGATAATTAATATAATAATCCTCTCTAAAACCAATTTTGACTACCAATATTCAATAAGTCAACAAAAAAGTTGTTACTTATCAAAAATTTCTTGACAACAGAACAGGTCCGGTCTTAGAATCGGCCGCGTGGGGCGTTGCCCCAAGCGCCTGGAGAGGAATCCGGGCGCTGCCGATCACTGAGCTGTTCTCCCGGAACAGACCAAAAAGGAGTGAAAGGATGCGCAGATTCCTTGTGTTGATTTTTCTCCTCACTGTGGCCGTTGGATTCAATGCATTCGCGCAGGAGCCAACGGATCTGACCTTATGGACGTTCCAGCCGCCCCACGTGACCTATTACGAGAGCATGGTGCCGGTATGGAATGCCGCTAACCCGACCAAACAGATCGCCCTGCACGCCACGGCATTCCCCTACGATGACCTGCACAACAAGCTCCTGGTAGCCATCCAGTCCGGCGTGGGAGCTCCCGACATCGCAGACATCGAGGTGAGCAAGTTCGCCAACTTCCTCAAGGGCAAGATCCAGCTCGCGCCGCTCAATGACCTTCTTGATCCCATCAAGGACAAGTTCTTCCAGTCGCGTCTTGCCCTCTATGAGAAGGACGGAAAGTACTACGGGCTCGATTTCCACGTCGGCATGGAGGTCATGTACTACAACAACGAGATCTGCAAGGAAGCTGGCGTCGACATCGACAAGATCAAGACCTGGGGTGACTACATCAAGGCCGGCCAACAGGTAGTGGCCAAGACGAACAAACCCATGACCACGCTCGAAACCACTGAGCACTGGTCGATTTATCCCCTGATCTCCCTGGCCGGTTCGGACGTCCTCGACAAGAACGGCAAGGTAATCCTGGATAGCCCCACAAATATCAAAGTGCTGCAGATGCTGTACGACATGGTGTACAAATACAAGATCGCGATCCCAGCGCCCGGCGGATTCCACCATTCGGTGACGTACTGGGGGTTCATGAATGACGGCGGCGCAGCCTCCGTCTGGATGCCGCTCTGGTACATGGGCCGGTTCACCGACAATATGCCGGACCTCAAGGGCAAGATGGCCATTCGTCCCATACCGACGTTCGACGGCTCGGTCAACGGCATCAAGTCGAGCTTCCTCTCGACGGGTATGGGCGGAACCGGCACGGCGGTCACCATGCAGAGCAAAAACCTCGCCCTTGCAAAAAGCTTCCTCGTGTGGGTGAAGGGATCAAAGGAAGCCAATATCGCGATCTGGCAGCAACTCGGCTTTGACCCCATGCGCTGGGATGTATGGACCGACCCTGCCATGAGAGAGCCGAACAAGTTTACCCGGTACTTCCAGAACAACGATATCTTTGGGATGATGGTCGCCGTGAAGAACGGACTGAACACGACGGTTGTGAGCGGCAACTATCCGGATGTCATCGACATCCTCAAGCGCAATGTATCCTATCAGGCAATCGTGGAGCAGTCGAAGACTCCCGAGCAGGCGTTGAAAGACGCCGCCGCGCAGTTGCGCAAGTAGGGCACTCGCAAAGACCACGAAAAGCCGCGGAGGGATCTCCGCGGCTTTTCCCTTCGGCGCCGTCGCCGATCGATTCGGGAAGGTATGAGATCGTGAAACAGAGCCTCTTTCACAGCTCGATGCGACGAGCACCCTACGTCTTCGTCCTGCCCTTCATCATTTCGGTCCTGGTTTTTTATCTGTACCCGATCATAGGTACGATCGTGATGAGCTTCCAGGACGTCGTTCCGGGAGAAACACGGTGGATCGGAACAGCGAACTACCAGAAGATGTTCTCGGAGGATTTCTACAAGGCGCTGGGCAACAGCTTCAAATACACGGTGCTCACCATTCTCATCCTTATCCCTATGCCGGTTGTTCTCGCCGTGATGCTGAACTCGCAGCGTCGCAAAACGAACTCCGTGTACCGCGCACTACTGTTCCTTCCTTCGCTGGTCTCGGTCGTCGTGGCGGGAACCATCTTCCGCCTGATGTTCGCCTACTCTCCAAGAGCCGTTACCAATGCGGTGGTCGTGTTCCTGGGCGGACGGGCGATGGACTGGGTTCTGGGCGGCGCGGGTCCGGCGATGTTCCTCATGGTCATGATCGCTGTATGGCGGTGGACCGGGGTGAATATCGTCTACTTCCTTTCGGGCCTGCAGAGCATTCCCACGGAGCTCTACGAGGCGGCCGACATCGATGGAGTCGGCCCCCTTTCGCGATTGCTCTACATCACGCTCCCGTTGCTGAAACCGACGATCATTTTCGTGACGACGATAAGTATTTTCGGCGGCTTCGCCATGTTCGAGGAGAGCTTCATCTTCTGGCAGGGCCAATCGCCGAACAACGTGGGGCTGACGATGGTCGGGCTCATCTACAAGAAAGGCTTCCAGACCGGCAGCCTGGGGCTCGCCTCGTCCACCGGTATCATCCTCATAGTCGTGATACTTGTCGTCAGCTGGATTGCCCTCAGGTCCTTTGGATTTTTCAAGAGGGAGTCGTAGAATGGCCATCCACACACAGAGACTGAGTGTATCAGAAGCGGGAAAGTATGTCCTGCTGGGGATCGTGGCACTCCTGTTCGTTTTTCCCATTTATTCGCTCATCACCTCATCCTTCCGGCCGGGCCGTGACCTAATGCGCTATGGCGTCACCTTTGCCAGCATTATCCCCAACTTTTTCAGCACGAACAACTATACGGCGCTCATTACGGGGCACAGCGGCGAATACCCCGTCTGGTACAGGAACAGCATTCTCCTCGCTTTTTTCCAGACCGGTTTCACGTTGGCGTTTTCGTCATTCGTCGGATACGGTCTCGGTGTCTATCAGTTCAAGGGACGAAACGCCCTGACCATGCTGGTCCTTGTCATTTTGATCGTTCCTCTCCAGATCCTCATCCTGCCGCTCTACAAGCTCACGACGACCTTGCACGCCATGAACACCTTTCCCGGCATCCTCCTGCCATTCATCGTCTCTCCCTTTGCGATATTTTTTTTCCGCCAGTACGCGGTGGGAATTCCGAAAGACTACCTCGACGCGGGAAGAATCGACGGCCTCAGTGAGTATTCGATATTCTTCAGAATTTCCGCGCCCCTCATGATTCCCGCTTTTGGCGCAATGGCTATCCTCGTCGCACAGCAGAGCTGGAACAATTTCCTGTGGCCCCTGATCGTGGTGACGACGGCGAACATGTTCACGCTCACGATCGGATTGAACAGCCTGCTCACCCCGTATGGGAACAACTACGACATGCTCATCGCCGGATCATGCGCTGCATCCGTGCCGATCATCATCGTCTTCTTTTTCTTCCAGAAATACTTCATCTCCGGTCTCAGCGCGGGAGGGATCAAGGGATGAGCTCATGATGCAGGCGCGGGTTTCCTTCGACAGGGAGCTCATCAAGTCTACGATTGACGAGAGGCTTTTCGGGTCTTTCATCGAGCACCTGGGCCGGGCCATCTACGGCGGCATCTATGAACCGGGTCATCCCAAAAGCGACAAGGAGGGATTCCGCACCGACGTGCTCGACCTGGTGCGGGAGCTGCGTGTCCCCCTCATCCGGTACCCCGGCGGCAACTATGTCTCCGCCTTCAACTGGGAGGACAGCGTCGGTCCCGTGGAACGCCGACCGCGAAGGCTCGACCTTGCCTGGCGATCCGTCGAGCCGAACACCGTCGGGCTGAACGAGTTCGCCCGCTGGTCGAAAAAGGCGGGCGCCGAGCTGATGATCGCGCTCAACCTGGGTACCCGGGGCATCGACGCGGCACGGAATCTCGTCGAGTACTGCAACCATCCCGGGGGTTCCTACTGGAGCGATCTCCGAAGGTCACATGGGGCGGCGGAGCCTCACGGGTTCAAAGTGTGGTGCCTGGGCAACGAGATGGACGGACCGTGGCAGGTGGGCTACAAGACGGCCGACGAGTACGGGAGGCTCGCTTCCGAGGTAGGCAAGGCGCTCAAGCTCTTCGATCCCTCGCTGGAACTCGTTGCCTGCGGCAGCTCGAACACGCGGATGCCGACCTTCCCCCAATGGGAGGCGACGGTCCTCGATCACTGCTATGACACGGTGAACTACATCTCGCTGCACAACTACTTCAAGAACCTGAGCGACGACCTGCCGACGTTCCTCGGCGAATCCATCGACATGGACAACTTCATCCGGACGATCATTTCCACGGCGGATTTCGTCAAGGCGAAAAAGCGCAGCAGGAAGACCATCAACCTTTCGTTCGACGAATGGAACGTCTGGTTCCACTCCCGGCAGGCCGACGAGGTGGTCGAGCCATGGACCGTCGGTCCCCCCCTGCTGGAGGACGTCTACACCTTCGAGGACGCCCTGGTCGTGGGGTGCTGCCTGATCACGCTCCTCCGCCACGCGGACCGGGTTCGGATTGCGTGCCTCGCGCAGCTGGTCAACACCATTGCCCCCGTGATGACGGAGAACAAGGGGCCGGCCTGGCGGCAGACCATCTTCTATCCCTTCCTCCACGCGTCACTGTTCGGCAGAGGCGAGGTGCTGGAGACATTCATCCATTCGCCGGTGTATGAGAACGCGACGCATGGCGAGGTCCCCTACCTCGAGTCGATCGCCACTTTCAATCGGGAGGCGGGGGAGGTCACCCTGTTTGCCGTCAACCGGAACGTCAGGGAAGAGCTGGTTGTTGAGGGAAAGCTCGCGGGATTCGACGGCTGCAAGGTGCGGGAGCATATTGTGCTTGCGCATGCGGATCCCAAGGCGGCGAACACTAAAGAGAACCCGACGAACGTGACGCCGCACCGCATCAGCACCACGAGCGTGGACAAGGGCGTGCTGCGGGCCGTTCTGCCCCGGCTGTCGTGGAACGTCATCCGCCTGGGAGCGGGGGGAAAAACGCCTTGAGCTCTTACAGGTACAATCTCAGGACGATGTCCTGATCGTAGTTGCCGAACCCCCGGCCGAAGATGTTCATGCCTCCGACGTTCTGCGCGTCTTCCTTGATGCCGAGCCTCACCTTGATCGAATGATGCTCGGAGAGCTTCAAGTCCGCCACCGTCACCTGTGATACCTGCACCCCGTCGATGTAGGATCCGTCATCGTTGATGCTCCAGACCTTGTTCAGGCCGTACTGGGACCCCTCCAGCTTCCACCACTCGGGAGTGTATGTTCCCCTCTTGTCCCCGAAGTCTCCCGGAGAGATCCACGTGCCGATCTCCACCCCGTTCACCCACAACGTGATATCGGAGCGCCAGTGCGGATTGGTGCCGGGCGTCTCAGAGGAGAGCTCCGCCGTGACCTCCAGCTTCCGCACGGGTTTCTCCTGATAGAGCGCATTGTTGGGGAACTGGTAGACCACGTACCCCTTCTCGAACCACAGGAGCCCCGCTTTCACGCGTTCGGGCTCGAGGAAAGAGGCCGGTGTGTCCAGATAGCCGATTATCTTCTCCGTCGAGCACATGCCGCAGGGGGGCGATACCTTGTACTCGATGAAGAGCCCGATCGGCATCTCGACCTCTATGGCGTCGTTGAGAGCTTTCGGTTCCGTGAACTCGATGATGAACTCGTCATAGAGGGAGGCGCAGATCTTCTGCGTGCCCTTGAACGCCTTCAAGCTCCTGGTCTCGATGAGCCGTGCGTCTTCAAGGAGCATGATATTGGTGGCGATGGTCGACTGGGGAAGACCCATCTCCTGCGTTATCTCATTCACGTTCCTGTCACCTTTGCGCAGGATCTCGAGAATCTTGAGACGTACGTCGGATGCAAGGCCTTTCAGCGCCTTGAAATCCTGGGGGAGCTGGATGATCATTATTCTTCCGTTGCTCTTTTCATGACTCACGGATGCTCACCTCATCAGCATGTTCCAATAAATATCGCAGATTATAATATCATTTTTTATGATTTGTTCAACCCAAGAGCCGACTGAATCGACATTTTCTCTGTATCTTTCAACGAATTTGATAAACATCACAATTGATGGCCTGAAAAGAGCCTTCAGGCCGCTGCCAGCACGACCCTCCCGCCGGCTTCTTGACGTGTGCGGCGGAACCTACTAGACTCGGGCCAATTCGGGAAGCGATCAGGAATGGAATGCTTCCCATATTCCACCTCAACTGCACGGAGTACCATGCAAGGATCTGATGGAGAAGAACATCCTATGGCCAAACTGACAGGAAAAGTCCTGATTGCGCAGGGCGGGGGCCCTACCGCGGTCATCAACCAGTCCCTCGTGGGCGCCGTGCTCGAGTCCCGGAAGTTCCCCGAGGTCACGCGGGTCTATGGAGCGACAAACGGAGTGCGCGGCATCGTGAACGAGGACTTCCTCGATCTTTCCCAGGAGACCACGCATAACCTGGAGCAGGTTGCGATGACCCCTTCCAGCGCGCTCCTGTCCACCCGGGACAAGCCCGATGATGCGTACTGCCGGGAAATCTTCAAGGTCTGCCAGGCCCACGACGTACGCTACTTCTACTATATCGGGGGGAACGACAGCGCGGATACCGTCCGGATCGTCAACATCAACGCGGAAAGCGCCGGGTATGACATGCGCTGCATCCACATCCCCAAGACAGTGGACAATGACCTGGTGGTCAACGACCACACGCCCGGCTTCGGGTCCGCGGCGCGTTTCGTCGCGCAGGCATTCATGGGGTACAACCTGGACAACCGGGCGCTGCCGGGCGTGTTCATCGGCGTGATAATGGGCCGCAACGCCGGCTTCCTCACCTCCTCATCGACTCTGGGACGCAAGTACCCCGACGACGGGCCGCACCACGTGTATGTCCCCGAGCGGCCATTCTCCGAGGAGCAGTTCCTTCGAGACGTAAAGGCCACCATGGACATGTACGGGCGGTGCGTCGTTGCCGTGAGCGAGGGCGTCCTGGACAAGGACGGCAAGCCCTTCATGACCAAGCTGACAGGGAGCAGAGAAGCCGACGCGCACGGCAACCTTCAGCTCTCAGGCTCAGGCGCCCTGGGGGACATGCTGTCGGACATGGTGAAGGAGAAGCTCAAGATCAAGCGGGTGCGGGCCGACACCCTCGGCTATGCGCAGCGCTCCTACCTCGGCGTGGTTTCCGATGTCGACGCGCACGAGGCGCGTGAGGTCGGGGAGAAGGCGGCGCAGTTCGCGATCTGGCACGACGTGGACGGCTCCATCACGATCCAGCGGACGGGCAACTACTCGGTCGACTACCGCATAGTCCCGCTGGAGGAAATAGCGGCGAAGACGAAGACCATGCCGAAGGAGTTCCTCACAGCCGAGGGGAACGACACGACATGGGAGTTCTACAACTACGGCCGGCCGCTCCTCGGCTCGGGATTCCCCAACGTGCACCGCATCCGGGCGCCGAAGGTGGCCAAGATTCTCAAGAACGACAAATAGGGCCGCAGACGGCAACCAGGGCGGGGCGGCGGGCGCCGCGCCTGTCTGCGGGCTGCGCCTGCGTTCAGCCGGTTCCCCTGTAGCCGAACAGCTTCCTCTCCTTGATGACCGCGACCACTACGTCCGGAACAAGCGCCTCCCACGCAGGATCTCCCGTTTGCATCCTCGCAAGGACCGCATGGGGCAGAACCGAAAGGTCCGCATCCGCTGGCGCAGGGATGTCCTCCAAGAAATGGTTCTCAAGAAGGTATTCATAGAGGTGATGCAGCGGGGCGGGCACCTTGAAGGTGGCCGCCGTGACGATCTCTCCGCTGTTGTTCTTCCACGGGTAGATGTAGAGCCGCACGGGTCCGCCGAGAAGCTGCCCCAGGGCTTCCAGGATTCCCCCCGCAAGGTCCCCGTAGTGCTTCTCCTCGAGAATCTGCGCCATGGTAGGCACGCCCAGCACCATCCCGATGCGCTCTTTCGTGTAGCGCCGCAGGTAGGTTGTGACGCTGTGGAAACGCGAATAGTTCGAGATCATCACTGTCCTGCCCAGGGCGCGCAGCGTGTCCATCCGGGCCAGGAAATCGGCATGCTCCACCTGCTCGCCCAGCGACAGGAGGTTGCGCAGGGTCATTTCCAGGAGCACCACAGGCTCGCGGCCCTGCACGTCCTGCTCGCTCCGCATGCGCTGGAGGGAGCGCTCCAGCATGTCGAGAGTGACCCGAGTGATGGGGCGGAAGCTTCCGCGCTCGATCAGAACCGGCGCGTGGTAGAGGAGCTCCGCGGGCTCCACCACCTCCCCGTCCGGGGCGAACAGGGCCGCGTTGGTCAGACGCTGCTGGACGAGCTGCAGGCTCATGAGCCGGTTGTCCACACCGTTGAACGCCGGTCCGGACAACCGGATCATGTCCACTTCCATCCTGTCCCGGGTCAGCCCGTCCATGAGGGAACCGATGAGGACCTCAGGCCGCGCGTGGTCATTGAATGCGCCGTGGATCAGGTTGACGCCCAGCACGCCCAGCGCCTCCTGCTGGCGCGCGTTTTCCTGGTCCCACATGCGGGCATGGATGATGATCTCCGACGGCCGCGCGCGCGGCTCCGCCTGGAACCGGATTCCCAGCCAGCCCTGGCCCTCCTCCTGGCGGGAGAAGCTCCTGGCCGTCACGGTGTCGGCGAACACGAAGAACTTCGTCGTGGCGCCGCGCGTTGCTTCCAGCCGCTCCAGGAGCAGGCTCCATTCGTGGTCCAGCATCGATTGCAGGCGCTGCCGGCTGACGTAGCGCCTGCCCGGGCCGTACACCGCGTCCGACACGGCCATGTCGTAAGCGGATATCGTCTTGGCAACGGTGGCGGCAGCGCCCCCGACATGAAAGAACCACCGCGCCACTTCCTGGCCCGCGCCGATCTCCGCAAAGGTTCCGTACCGGGCGGCGTCGATGTTGATCCCGAGCGCCTTGTCGTGCGTGCTCAGCGCGTTCATTCCCATGGACCAAAGTATGCATCCGCCGCGCAAAAACGGCCATCCCTCGGCCTTGACGTGCCTTGACAGGCCCCTATCATGGCACCCAGAGGAGAGGGGAAGTGAAGACGAACGTCGGAAGCGGAGACCGCGGTATCACGAGTCTCCTGAGCGGCGAGCGGGTGCCCAAGAGCCATGCACGGGTGGAGGCATGCGGTGAAGTGGACGAGCTTGCGTCGGTGCTTGGCGCCTGCGCGGCCGCGCTTTCCCCTGCGCACGCCGCGCTCCAACAGGAGATTCAGGGCGTCCAGAGCGATCTCCTGCACATTGGCGCGTGGCTCGCCACGAGCCCGGACTCGCCGACCCGGCAGATGCTGCGCACGATCAGTCCGGACCGGATACGTGAGATGGAGGACGCAATCGACAGGCTGGAAGGGGAGCTTGCACCGCTTCAAAGCTTTGTCCTGCCGGGGGGGCACACCACCGCGGCCTGGGCTCACATTGCACGGACCGTCTGCCGCAGGGCGGAGCGGCGCGTCCAGTCTCTTGGTACTGACGCCGGGGAGGCCGCGGGGGAGTCATCGGGAGGGATCCTTGCCTATCTGAACAGGCTCTCCACGTACCTCTTTGCCCTTGCGCGCTACTGCAACAAGCTGCATGGCGTGCCTGAGGCGACGTGGAAGGGATGAAGACGGAGCCTGCCGCCCCCTTTACGACAAGGCTCCTGGACCGCTCACGGCTCTCGGAGAAAGCCTTCCAGATCGAGCTGGATCGTCCGAGCGGCTTTCAATTCCTGCCCGGCCAGAGCATCACGATAGTGAAAGAGTCCGTGCAAAGGGACTACTCCCTTGCCTGCGCACCGGACTCAGCCCGGCTGACGCTGTGCGTGCGCCACGTTCCCCATGGGCTTCTCTCGCCCTTCCTTGCCGCCGCCCCCCTGGGAACGTCCTTCTCCTTCACGGGCCCTCACGGCTATTTCCTTTTTCGGCAGTCGCCGCGGCCGGCGGTCTTTGTGGCAACGGGCGCGGGAGTAGCTCCGTTTTTCTCGATGGTGAGCGCGGGTATCACCGGCTTTACCATGCTCCACGGCGCGCGGACAGCGGATGAGCTCTACTACGAGAAGCATCTCCGCGCAGCCTCGGCTAGATACGTGCCCTGTCTTTCAGAGGGAAGTGTCCCAGGGTGCTTCATGGGCCGGGTCAGCGACTGGGCGCGGGAGCACCTGTCTCCGCAGGCATATGACTTCTATCTCTGCGGAAGCCGGGAAATGATCCGTGACGTCACGCTTCTCGTGGACGAACGGTTTCCCGGCTCCCTGGTGCTCACGGAAATCTTCCACTGAGGCCGGGAGGCTCTTGCGGATGACGTGGCGCCCGTTTTCGCGCGGTGCTATACTGGCGGAGATCGGCGCAGGAGGAAGTGCATGAAAAAACCCAGGAAAATCCGCAAGGTATTCACCAGCAAACCCACGATCGAAGGCGCGGGAGTCCATCTGCGCCGCGCATTCGGGTTTGCCGAGACCCCTCTCTTCGATCCATTCCTGCTGCTCGACGATTTTCGAGGGGATGAGCCCCAGCACTTCATCAAGGGCTTCCCCTGGCATCCCCACCGGGGCATCGAGACCATCACCTACATGCTCAATGGGAATGTCGAACACGGGGACAGCATGGGAAACCAGGGCACGATCGGCCCGGGCGACACGCAGTGGATGACGGCCGGCAGCGGAATCATCCACCAGGAGATGCCCCGGGGAGACCCGGGCGGTGTCATGGGGGGCTTCCAGCTCTGGGCGAATCTCCCTGCCTCTCACAAGATGATGGATCCCCGCTACCGGGACGTGAAAAGCGGGCAGGTCCCTGAAATCACGAACGCCTCCGGCGTCCGCACGAGGATCATCTGCGGTCAGGTGGAGGGCCAGACAGGGCCGGTGCGGGACGTGGTCATCGACCCGGAATACCTCGACATCACCATTCCCGCGCATACCGACTACACGCACCCGACGCGCGTCGGGCACACCGTGTTCGCCTACGTCATCCAGGGACGGGCGTGCTTCTGCGACCAGAAGAATCCGTTCAGTTATGAGGCGGAAGGCGCGGGATGGTCCGACCTGCGGATAAGCCCCTGGGTGCAGAATACGAACCTTGTGCTCTTCGAGGACGGTGATCACCTCGTTGTCTCCACCGAAGACGAGCCGGTGCGTTTCCTGCTGGTGGCCGGCAGACCGATACGGGAGCCCGTGGCGTGGTACGGACCGATCGTCATGAACACCCGGGAAGAGCTTCGGATCGCGTTCGAGGAGTATTCAAACGGCACATTCATAAAGGCGAGGAAGGATTCTCTTTGACCATGCGTTGCCCCTCTAGATAAATTGGTCCCATAGAGGGGGGTACGCCATGGCCCGGGACAATCCTTCCGTGTTCGACGATCTCCTGCGCGAAGAGCGCGAGTTTCCTCCGTCTCCCGCATTCCGCGAGCGCGCGGTGATCCGGGACCGGGGGATCTACGACTCCTCTGCAAAGGACGCCGAGGCGTTCTGGGAGAACGAGGCGAAGCTCCTGCACTGGTTCCAGCCCTGGACCAAGGTGCTGGAGTGGACCCCTCCCCACGCGCGCTGGTTCGTGGGGGGGACGACCAACATCAGCTACAACTGCCTGGACCGGCACCTGCAGGGACCGCGGCGGAACAAGGCGGCCCTCATCTGGGAGGGAGAGAACGGCGATATCCGCACCCTCACGTACCTGCAGCTCCACCGCGAGGTCTGCAAGATGGCCAACTGCCTGAAGGAGCTCGGCGTCACGAAGGGCGACAGGGTGGCGATCTACATGCCCCTGCTTCTGGAGACGGCGGTCTCCATGCTGGCGTGCGCCCAGATAGGGGCGATCCACAACGTGGTGTTCGGCGGTTTCTCCCCGGATGCGCTTGCCGACCGGATCAACGACTCGGGCTGCAAGGTGCTGATCACCGCGGACGGCGGCTGGCGGCGCGGCACCGTGGTGCCGCTCAAGCATAACGCCGACCGGGCGCTGGAGAGCTGCCCGACCGTGGAACACGTGATCATCGTCAAGCAGCTCCCCGGGGAGCCGCACCTGCTGCACATCACCGAGGGGAGGGACCGCTGGTATCATCGCATGATGGACCATCAGAAGGCGGACTGTCCCGCGGTGCCGCTGGACTCTGAGGATACTCTTTTCATCCTGTACACCTCCGGCACGACGGGAAAGCCCAAGGGGATCGTGCATGCCGCCGGCGGGTACGCCGTGGGCGTCCATACCACCGCCCGCACCGTCTTCGATCTTCGCGACGAGGACATCTTCTGGTGCACGGCGGACGTGGGCTGGGTCACCGGCCACAGCTACGTGGTGTACGGACCGCTCCTGGCCGGGGCAACGGTGCTCCTCTACGAGGGGGCGCCCGATTTTCCGGAGAAGGACCGGTACCGGGAGATGATCGCGCGCCATCGCGTGTCGGTCTTCTACACGGCGCCCACCGCCATCCGCTCCTTCATGAAGTGGGGAGACGAGCTGCCCGCGCGGCACGATCTGTCGAGCCTCCGGCTCCTCGGCACCGTGGGGGAGCCCATCAACCCCGAGGCGTGGATGTGGTACCACGCGCACATCGGCCGCGAGAACTGTCCCATCGTGGACACGTGGTGGCAGACGGAGACCGGCGCGATCATGATCAGCGGGCTGCCCGGGGTCTCCACGATGAAGCCGGGCTTTGCCGGCACCCCCCTTCCGGGCGTTTCGGCGACCGTGCTCGATGAGGCCGGCAGGGAGGTGAAGGAGGGAAGCGGCCTGCTGGCCATCACCCGGCCATGGCCCTCGATGCTCCGCACGCTCTGGGGGGACGATGAGCGCTACGTGCAGACGTATTTCTCCCGCTGGGACGCGAAGACCTATTTCCCCGGTGACGGCGCAAAACGCGATCATGCGGGGAACTTCATGATCCTCGGACGCGTGGACGACGTGCTCAATGTCTCGGCCCACAGGATCGGCACCATGGAGATCGAATCCGCGCTGGTGGATCATCCGGCCGTGGCGGAGGCGGCGGTGGTCGGAAGGAATCACGACATCAAGGGCCAGGCCATCGTGGCATTCGTGAGCCTGAAGAACGGCCACACACCGGGCAGCTCCATGGGCGAGGAACTGAAACAGCACGTGGTGAAGAAGATCGGCGCCCTTGCCCGTCCCGAGGAGATCCTTTTCACGCGCGACCTGCCCAAGACCAGATCAGGGAAGATCATGAGACGCCTGCTGCGCGACATCGCGGAGGGCCGGGCGCTGGGCGATGTGACGACCCTTGCCGACCCCGCGGTCGTGGCAGCATTGCGTGAGGAGTACGAGGAAAAGTACGGCGGTTGAGGGTCCCGCCTCAGCCGGTGCGGCGCCGAATCCGCTTAACTTCACGGAGTACCGTGCAAGGTACCGCGGCGCGGCCTGATGTAGATCGTGCCTCCCGCTTTTCGCGCGCGGCCGAAATACGAGAGAAAAGTGCGGAGGATGCGCCCGCGCACGAGCGCGCTCGTCCGACGCCGGGACTCCAGCCTGATCTCTTCCACGATCCGCGCGGTCTTGGGACCCGCAATCAGGGCGTACAGCGACTGCCGCCTCTCCTCTGTGAGGGTGGCAAAGGCAACCGCGCACACCTTGTCGGGCATCCGCATCAGGACATTCTGAAGCGTCGTCCTGTCGGCGCGGCTTACGCAATCCCAGACCAGCGCTGAATAGTCCGCGGGGTGCCGCGGCGCCGAATCCGCGGGGTACCGCGGCGCCGAATCCGCGGGGTACCGCGGCGCCGAATCCGCGGGGTACCGCGGCGCGGGTAAGTCTTTCACGATTTCAGCTGATAGTCCGGCTCATTTCCCGGCTTCCACTTGATTCCGCAACCCCTGCTCGCCTTCTGCTCGGCGCTGACGGGTTTTCCCGCCAGCAGCGCGTCCAGGGCGCTCCTCAGATCGTTTCCCGTGAGGGGCACCCCGTTGCCCGGCCTGCTCCCGTCCATCTGCCCCCTGTAGACCAGCTCACGATCCTTGTTGAAGAGGAAGAAATCCGGCGTGCAGGCGGCGTGATACGCCTTTGCCACCTGCTGGCTCTCATCGTACAGGTACGGGAATGTATAGCCCGCTGCCACTGCTTCCTGTACCATCATCTCCGGCCCATCCTGAGGATGCGAGGCGATGTCATTCGCGCTTATCCCGACCGCGGACAGTCCCTTTTCCTGGTACTCCTTTATGAGCCGGGTGAGCTCTTTCTGCACGTGCTTCACGTACGGGCAGTGGTTGCAGAGAAAGACCACCAGGAGGGCGCGCGCCGAGCGGAAATCATCGCGGGACACCATCCGCCCCGTGCCGGGCTCGGGAAGCTTGAAATCGGGGGCCCTGGTGCCCAGCACGAGCATCGTTGATTCTGCGGCCATTCGTCACCCCAGCTTTCTCTTGAAGAACGTCACCATCTGCGTGTACGCATCATTGGCCTGGTCGGTCTTCCAGAGCTGGCCGTTCTGGACCATGAAACCATGGGGCAGGCCCTGGTACACCTTGAGCTCGAAGTATTTGCCCGCCTTCTGGAGGGCGGTAGCATATTGGAAGATCCCCGCGATGGGGCTGGCCTGATCCGCGCTGCCATGGATCATGAGCAGGGGATGCTGGAGCTGGTCGATCTCATCGATCGGCTTCACCGGCTGGGCAGCCGAGCCGCCATTGTTGGGAAAGCCATACCATGCCACGCCCGCTGCAAAATCATTGATGACGGGCAGGAAGAGCATCGTGTATCTCCCGCCCGCGCAGAAGCCGGTGAGACCGATCCTGTTAGGGTCTACGTCGCTGCGTGCCTTGAGCACCGCTATGGAGTCCCTGACGAGCCGACCTACAACCTCGTCCGAGGGGCTTTTCTCGAATGTCTGCCAGCCGGCGGCCAGGACGACGAAACCGTCCGCGGCGAACCTGTCCGCCATGTCCTTGTAGCCCTGCTCGAGGCCATTGAACGAGTGGATGAGAACGATGCCTGGTTTTCTCCCCGGACCGGGGCCCGCCGACAGGTAAGACGCGTACATTTTGCCTCCGCAGGCCACGTCCATCATCTGTCCCGTGTTCTGCGCGGAAAGCGGGATCGCGAGCGCGGCCAGGACCGCCACAACCCCGACTCGTGAATAGAGATGCATTGAAAACCTCCTGAAAAGCGCGGCGCCGAATCCGCGAAACTGCACGGAGTACCGTGCAAGGTACCGCGATGCAGAATCCGCGGAATACCGCGATGCAATCAAAGATACGCACGCGAGGGGGGGTCCGGGAAATCCCGAGGCCGCCATGCCCGTACGGGAATACCCGTTCGACGAGAACGTCGTCCTGGCAAATGGACTCATCCGGCGGATCGTGCTACCTTCTCAATCGTGACGCATGCAAGGATTCAGACCATGCACAGGGAGGCCTGAGGTGAAAGCGGGGGAAGACAGGACCGTCGGGATCAGCGACATCAGGCTTTACATTCCCCCTCCTTCCATTGAATTGAGAGAGCTGGTGGCCAAACGGGTGCTTCTCAATCCCCGGCTGGACCGGCATCTCGAACGGGCCTGCAGGGTGACAGGACAGAAGGCGATCCGGTTTCCAGAAATCTGGGAGGACAGCGCGACTCTGGCTGCCACGGCCGCATACGACCTGCTGCGGGAGAATCCTTCGATAGACGCGAAGACCCTGCGGCACCTGGCCGTAGGCACGGAGACGGGCGGGGACCACGCGAAGCCCCTCTCTGCGTCCCTCCAGGGCATGCTGCAAAGGGCCGGAATCGAGCTTCCCGGATCTCTTTCCAGCTTCGAAGTCAAGCACGCCTGCGCCGGGGGGACCATGGCGCTCTTGAGCGTGGCGGGGATGCTCGCGGTCGGCGGCAGGCCGCGGGATTCGGCGCTCGTTGTCAGCACCGACATTGCCCGCTACGAGACCGAGTCTACCGCTGAAATCACGCAGGGCGCGGGCGCGGTGGCGGTGCACGTGGAGACTTCACCGAAGCTCATCGAGCTCGACCTTTCCACTCTCGGGTTCCATTCCATGGATGTGGACGATTTCTTCCGACCCTTCGGCTCCGAGACCGCCCGCGTGAACGGCACCTACTCGATGCGCTGCTACGGGGAAAGCCTTGAAGCGGCGTTTCTCGATCACTGCGCACGCAGGGGAGAGAGGCCTGATCGGACGCTTCGGGAGACCGACTACTTTGTCCTGCATACCCCTTTCCGCAACATGCCTGAAAGCGCAATGATGAGGCTCCTCGAGCGCGTGCTCGGTCTGGATACCGAGGCTGCCCGGACTTTCCTTGCGGAGAAGAGCTTTGCAGAGGCCGTGGATCCGTTCGCGCGGATCGGGAACCTGTACACCGGCTCGCTCACCGCGGCCCTCTCTTTCCTGCTCTCGGAGAGATTCCGCGCAATCGGGCAGGGCATCACCGGCAAACGGATACTCCTCGCTTCGTACGGCTCGGGGAACACAATGGTGGTGATGGCGGCCCGGATTGCCCGGGACGCGGCGAGCGTGGTCTCCCGCTGGAACATCGACAAGGTCTTCACCTCCGCCCGGATCGCCTCCTATGAAGAGTACGAGGCCTGGACGACGGGTCCCGTGCAGCCGGAGCTGCAGGCACGGCTCATGGAAAATGCAAAGCTGCCGCCGAATGCCTTCATGCTGTCCGGCATACGCAAGGATGGTTACCGTGAATACGAGTTCAGGAAAGCCCGCGAGATCGGAGACGGAGTCGCGCAAAGAGGAGCACCTGACGATATGCACCGATCCGTCGCGATATCAGGTTGAGGGCGGGGGAGCCGGCTTCGAAGGGGTGAGATTCATCCACGATGCTCTGCCCGAGATCGCGGATGAAGAGCTGGATACTTCCGTCAGTTTTCTCGGACAGAAAATCGCGCTTCCGTTCTTCATCTCGTGCATGACCGGCGGCTCGGAAGGAGGGTTTCGGGCGAATAAGGCTCTCGTTGCCGCGGCCCAGGAGCTCGGGATCCCCGTCGGCCTGGGGTCCATTCGGATCCTCGCGCGCAGGCCCGAGCTCTTCGCGCACTTTCATTTGAAGCCCCTCGCGCCTGACGTGCCCGTGATTGCAAACATCGGAGCGGTCCAGGTGCGGGACGGCGACATCGGAGAGCTTCTGGCGCTGCTGGAGAGACTGGAAGTGCAGGCGCTCGCCGTGCACCTGAACCCGGGGCAGGAGCTCTTCCAGCCGGGGGGGGACCGGGATTTCCGCGGCGTGAAGGAGGCAATCGCGCGCCTGGGCGAGCGCTGCCGGCTGCCGCTCATTGTCAAGGAGACAGGCTTCGGCATCATGCCCTGTCACGTCCGCGCGCTTCAAAAGGCGGGCGCCGCATACATTGACCTGGCGGGCGGGGGCGGCACCAATTGGATTTCCGTGGAATCCTATCGGCTCCCCGAAGAGGAGCGGGCCGTGGCGCTCGAGTTCGCCGACTGGGGGGTTCCTACCGCCCTCCTGCTCGGTTCCTTCGGCGGCTCGGTCGAGCATCTCCTGGCTTCGGGCGGCATACGCACCGGCATGGACGCGGCGAAGGCGCTCGCCATAGGCGCGGAGCTGGCCGGGTTTGCGCTCCCCGTGATCCGGGAAGCAACGCGCGGTGGCGCCCAGGCCGTGGTCAGCCTTTTCCGGCGCATGGAAGGAACGCTCAGGACCGTCATGCTGCTGACAGGATCTCGGACGGTCCGCGATCTACGGAAGGGAAGGACGTGGTTCGAGCCGGGCTTTGCGGCTGCGCTGGATTCCTTCAGAAAGTCGGCAGCGCTTGTGGAAGGCAAATTCGCCGAGCCCTAGCCAAGGACGGCGAGCTCGGCCGAGGCATGGATGCCGAAAGGCCGAGCCTAGTTACTCGAGTCTGCCGCCCGATCCCCCGGCTTCCCGCACCCGTACCGGGGCCGCGAGCGAGATCCCCGCGCGCGCCGCCTCTTCCTCGAGAGAAGCGGCAACGAGGTGCGCGCTTTCCCCATCCCGGGCAACAAGGAAGAACGCACCCCCGCCGCCCGCGCCGCTCAACTTGCCGCCAAGGGCGCCGGCCCTTTTTCCGGCCTTCAGCAGCCGGTCCAGCCACGGACTGCTCAGCCCCAGGCCCCGCAGACGCTCCATTGCTTGATCGGCCAGACGCGCAATGTCCTGCGCTCCGCCGGCAGCAGAAGCAGCCAGCGCCTCCCGCGCCGCGCCGGCCGCTCTGCCGAGGTCCTGTATCGCGTCGCGCGTTTCCCGGTGCCCCGCGCTCATCCGTTCGCCGAGCATTGCCACGAGCGCCCCGCAGGCTTCGACGCGCGGCACCGCGGCCACCACCAGGTGCAGGGGAGCACTGAAGAGCGGCTGATATTCGGGAAGGGCGGGCGGCCGGGGCTGGAAAGCAAACAGCCCATCCAGAATTGAGAGGCCCGTGTCGATGCCGGAAGGGGTGCCGTGGAATAATCTTTCCGCGTCGTGCGCAAGACCCCACTCCCGAAGGGGAATGCCGGGAGCGCCTGCATGGAAAAGCTCCCCCGTGTGCGCGAGTGCCGCCCTGGCAAGAGCCGCGCAGAGCGCGGCCGAGCTGCCGAAGCCGACGCCGCGCGGCACCTCCGATCCGACCGCCACCCGGCAACGCGCCCGGGAAAGCTCAGGGAGGAGGGTTTCCAGGCGCGTGAGAATCCTGAGGACGGTTTCCCGGTCCTCAGGGGCTATGGCGCCGAGGTCCCAGTCTCCCATTGGATCTGCCCAGAGTCTCACCGTGGTTTTTTCCCGGAGCGATACCCCGACCGCCGTGTGACCGTACACGGCAGCGTGCTCCCCGAACAGGATGAGCTTGCCGGATGCCCTGCCTATTCCTCCCATAGTACGCCTTTCTGCGAGGCGTGCACGCGCTGAATCTCCTTCCCCTCGGCAAGCGCGGCTGACCCAGCCGGCAGGAGGCAGGCTCCCAGCTCGTTTCCCGCGCCCAATGCCTTGCACCAGGCGGCGTCCAATCCCCGGGGAGTCGCGATTTCCGCGGAGACTCCCATGGCCCTGCCCACGCGCAGCCCCAGCTCTCTGCAGGCGCGCAGATGCCGCTGCGCCTCCGCGGTGGTGCGCGCGTGGACAAACTCGAGCACGCTGCGGTTCGATTCCTCGAGAAACAACTGCGCGTCACCCCGATGGGATTTCTTCCAGAGGGCATAACAGCGGATGGCTTCGGAGGTGGACACGGGCGAAGGCCCGGGAAAAAGGCAGACGACAGGGTCCTCCCAGAGACGGCACGGTTCCCAGACGGGCAGGGGACCGCCGTGAAAAACTCCCATGCCGCCGCGAAATGAACAGCTCACGTCATACCCGCTTCCCGCTCCTCCCTGTGCCCTGCGATGGGCCTCAATGGCGAGCGCGAGGACCGACGGGTCCAGCGGGTCGGGCCGGCAGCCTGCCGCGTCCAGCAGGGCGCACACAAGGCCCGCCGTGACCGCGGCGCTCGATCCGAGACCGGATTTCCTGCCGTCCGAGCTGAAGAGAGCGGAGGAGTCCACGAGGATGCGCGCGCTCCTGAGTCCTTTCCCTCCGCGCTTGTTCCGCAGCCACTTCTCCACCTCGTCGACGACCGCGGCGATCAGTGGGCTGGCAGAGGGGTGTCGGGACGTCCAGGATAAGGCGCCGCCCGGCCACACGCCTTCGATGGAAAGCTCTTCCGAAGGAAAAATGTCGATACGCACGCGTCGTTCGACGGCCATGGCCAGGCCGAGGCCGCCCTTTTCAAGCACCGCGTATTCACCGAGCAGAAGGATTGAACCGGGAATGGAGACGCGCAGTCAGGCCTCTCCCCTCGGCTCGCGCCAGGTGAGGCCGGGTCCCGCGTGGCACACGATGGTCTGGATGCCGGGCACAAGCTCTTCGAGGCGGCGCCCGACCTTCTCCGCTTCCGCGGCGAGGCACAGGATTTTCACCTGCGGCCCGGCGTCGATGGTTTCCCAGGCGCCGACCCCGTCCGCGCGCAGCGCCGCGCAGCCGTGGATCACCGCGACGGTGGCCGGCAGCCAGTAGAGGATGGGGGGACAGGCGCCGAGAATCGCCGCGTGCATCAGGCTGTAGCTCCTGCGCGCCGTCTCACCCAGGAGCTCCAGGTCCCGGCTCTCCAGCGCGCGCAGGGCGTCGGGGAGGAGCGCGGCGGATTCCTTTATCCAGGAGAAGTAATACGGCGAGCCGGCCCGCGTCTCTTCCATGGCGCGCCGGGAAGACACGGGCTTCGGGCCGCGATGGGTGACCGCAATCACGATCCGCAGCTCGGGCCAGAACTCGGGGCCGAAAAGGGGGCGCGCGCGGCGTGCGCCCGCGGGAAACAGCACGAAGCCGCCATAGACGGCCCGGGCGGCTGACGCGGAACCCACGCGCGCGATGCTCGAGAGGTCCGAGGCGGAGGGTTCGCATCCGGCTGCCCGGGCGCAGGCGCCCGCAAGCGCGGCGAACCCCGAGGAGGAGCTGGCCATCCCCGCTGAGGTGGGAAAAGTATTGATGCTTGCCGCCTGAAAGCGCACGGAGACCCCGAGGCTGCTGCGAAGGGCGTCGAAGAAGGGAGCGAACCGGGCCGTGTCCTGTCGGACACCATCCACCGTGATCGAGTCGTCGTCCGCGACGCGCGCCCGTGTTTCCGAATACACCCCCCCGAGGGTCACCGCAAGGCTCGGGGTGGCGGGAAGGTTGTCTCCCTTCACCGACTTGCCCCAGTACTTGATCAGGGCCAGGCTCGGCCCGGCGCGGCAGACGGCTTCCCCGCTCACCCTGCGCCCTCCCGAAGCCGCGCGAGCATCGAGCGCGCAGCCTGGATATCGGCGGTCTCCGCGGCCGCGAGCAATGCGGCAAGCTGCCGCGCTTCCTGGCCGCGCGCGCCCGCGCGGTATGCCATCCGTGCCGCATGGTAGCGCATGTGGCCCTGCTGGATACCCGTCGTCACAAGGGCAAGGAGCGCGGCGAAGTTCTGGGCAAGCCCCAGCGCGGCGGCGATCCTTGAAAGCCGCGGAGCGTCCGGCGCGCCGAGCACCGCCAGGCTTGCCCGGCCCGCCGGGTGAAAATCCACGGACCCCCCGGCTGTCGCCAGGGCCAGGGGGAGCTCCAGCTCACCCGAAAGAGTGTCTCCCTGCGCCGTAAATGTGCTCAGGCCGCGGTACTGTCCCCCCCGCGCCGCCCACGCGTGGGCCGCAGCCTCCACTGCCCGGGTGTCGTTCATCGTGGCCAGGGCGAGGCTGCTGATGCCGTTCATGATTCCCTTGTTGTGCGTGACCGCCCGGGAGGGATCCTCCTGCGCGAGTGCGGACGCCCGGGCCACCCGGCGCACGGCCTCGGCCCCATCCATACCCGCAGGCAGCCGGATCCCAAGGCGCTCTGCGCGAATGCTGAATCGCGCGCCGGCAAGCCGCTCCTGCGCCGCGTTGGTGAGGATTGCCATGAGCGTTCGTCCGCCGCTCTCGGCTTCGAGCACAGGCCGCGCGCGCTCCGCCGCGGTATTCAACCTGTTCGCGCCCATTGCGTCCCTGACATCGATGACAATGTCCGCCCTCACGGTCCCTGAACCGGGAAGGCGCGAAACGCGCAGCTCCCTGAATCCTCCGCCGCGCCTCTCCAGGGAGGAGAGCATGGGAGTGAGGGTGGAGCGGACGCGCGCGCCGCAGGCCGCGAGCTTTCTCTCTCCCTCCACCGTCACACCCTCGAGGAATACCTGGGCGGTCATGAGCGGCGGCGAGGCCCACGTAGTGAACCCGCCGTCCGGGCGGACAAGCCACGCGGCAAATGACGCGGCCGCAATGACCGAGGGCTCCTCAACGGCCATGGGGATGGCGACCTCTTCCCCGTCGATGAGAAACCCATCCGCGATCCCGAGGGGAATCGGCACGCAGCCCACCACGGATTCCACCATGACGTCGGCGATCGACAGAAGCTTGGTCGACGCGGAGAGCCCTTCCCATTCCTCCTCCCCGATGGCAAATGAGGTTTTCACTTCGCGCCGCCGCGCCGACAGATCGTGCTTGCGGAATCCCAAGGGAAGGGGAGCGCCGGAAGACCGGCCGCCCGTGTGTGCGCTGCTCAACGATCAACCCCCTCCCCATAGTATCTCCGAGAAGGGGTCCATCTGCCAGAGGCGCTGCCCGTCCCGCCGGGGGGACAGGCTGATGAGGTCAGTTGCTGCCGCCCGCTATTGTGAACAGCACGGGTTTCGAGCTGAGCACACCGTTCGCCGACACTACGACATCGAGTCGGTAGTTGCCCGACCCCAGAGTTTTTCCATCGATGGTGAATGTAGAAGTGATTTCAGGCTGAGGTAAGCCATTCAGGTACCACTGATACGATAAGTATTTGCCCGAGATCATCTGCGTCGGCGTCGCGGTGACTGTCATCGTCTGACCGAGCCCCAGAACGGACTTCAAGGGGCTAAAGGCGATCATGCTGCTGTTCGACATGTCGGGATCGATCGACATCTTGACGGCATCAAAAGGCGTAAAAACGAGTTTCGTTGTGCCGCCGGAGGAGATGTGCACTGCCTCCGCTCCTCCCCATGTGAACCCGTCATATAAATACGAGACCGACAGCGTGTAGTAGCCAGCCGGAAACGGGACGGCGGCATGGACGGACGAAACGTTATTTGTGATGACAACCGCAGGCAAAGTGATGTCAGGCAGCGCGCCGTTCTGGAGCGTCAGCGCGGCTCTTAGCTGGGAAATGGCATTTTTCGCGGGCCATTGCACGTACACGTCGAGCGTGCCATCGCCGACAAACGGGCTCACGGCGACATCCTTCTCCGCCGTCTCCCCCTCTACGACTGTGACTTGAACGGTCGCAGAGGCGACCTGCAGGCCTTTGGAATTGTTTACGTTCACCGTGACACCCCAGTCTCCCGGGGCGAGCGAGTTAATGGTGACACTCGAGCCAGTGATGCCTAATTGCTGAAAGCTCGCATTCCCCGGCCCTGAGCCCGACACATCGTAAGACGCGACGTCGTTGGAGGATCCTTTGTCGGCTTGCATGTTCGTCAAAGGAACACGAATGACCAGCGACCCGCCGATGCTGCCTGGTTGTACGACGTCCGGCGGTATGGTGCCTTTCCGGTCCGGGCTCGGGCAACTCACGATGAGCAGGATCAGCGCCGCGGGAACGAGTCGGGAGAAAACCTTTCTCATTCTGGGTAACTCCTCTCGAGCCAAGAGGCCCCACAATCTACATCTATGATTATATCACGAACAGGCAAATGGCGACACGATTTCAACGCGATTTTTCGGGCCTGATAGCTTCTTCCTGTTGCCGTTGCTTTTCTCCCGCCATATCTTTAGCGGCAAGGAGACGCATCAAAATGAAAAGCTCAAGTTTACTCTCGTGTGCAATCATTCTGCTTCTGGCTCTTGTCGGCGCCACGGGTTTCGCTCAGAACCTGGCCGTCACTACCAACAAACCGGTGATCGACGGGACGGTGAAAGCCGACGAATACAGCTTTACAAAGCAATTCGATTCGCTGACCCTCTATGCAAATCGCACAAAGGACGCATTGTCCCTGGCAATCGTGGGCGACACGACCGGATGGGTATCCGTGGGGCTGGGATCCTTGAAGATGGACGGCGCCACAATGTTCATGGGTTTCGTGGGAACCGATGGAAAAGTACAGTTCAAAACGCAGGCCGGCGCGGGGCACGCTCATAAGGACGCGCCGAAAAGTGTCGCGGACTCGGTGAGCGCGTACGCCGTCAAAGAGGCGAACGGCAAGACCACGCTGGAGATCTCAGTCGCCCCGGCGGCCTACATCAAGAGCGGTCAGAGCTCTCTTGATATCATCTATGCCGTGGGTGAGGATAAATCATTCGTCCCCCGGCATTCTTCACGCGGAGCGCTGAGCCTCAAGCTGAACTAGCGGCGGGGCTTCTCCGATGCAAGCCAGTCGATCATGCCTTTTGCGAACAAGGGCAGGTCGGCCGGCGTCCGGGAGCTGACGAGATTGCCGTCCACGACCAGGGGCTCATCCACCCAGAGGGCGCCCGCGTTCACCATGTCGTCGCGGATGCCCACCGTGCTGGTGGCGCGCTTCCCCCGCAGGATCCCGGCGGAGATCAGGACCCAACCCGCGTGGCAGATGAATCCAATGAGCTTGCCCGCCGCGTGCATGTCTCGTATGAAGGCCAGCAGCCGCTGGTCCCTCCGCATCTTATCCGGCGCGAATCCGCCGGGCACGAGAAGCGCATCAAAATCCGCTCCGTGAAGATCGGCAAAGGCTGCATCGGTCCTGCAGGGATAGCCGTGCTTTCCCGCATAGAGCTTTCCCGATTCGGGTCCGGCTACGACGACCTTCCACCCCTCTTCCTCCATACGGAGGCGCGGATACCATAGCTCCAGATCCTCGTAGATATCGTCGACGACCGCCGCAACTCGCTTCATTTCTGTTCTCCCCTGCTTGAAGGTAGCGCCGTGAAGGCATGCTCGTCGATGGCTGAACTGGTCCAGCCTGTGTTCCAAAACTGTAACGTGTCCTGTTCCAATTTTGAACAACCGCGGTCAAATGCCCGGCAACTGAAGAGCTGGATTTATCATTTAGTTTCATTTCCTCCATTTTTATCAGATTCTTAAGAGTCCTCCCTTCGTATGTGTGCCGTTGGCACGCGACTTGCTTCATTCAGGCAGAAAGTAGTGATAATCGCGCCCACTGTGCGCAGGCGCATCATAATTGCAGGGGGAAGAACATGAAACCGTATCGAAACATGATTGCTGCAGCCATCATTTTTATTTTCATGGCTGCAGGGCTCGTCGCGGCCCAGGACAGGTCCGTACCGAAGAGCCTGGTCAAGTTTGCCAATGAAAAATTGACGGCCATGGGCTGGGATGCACAGCTTGTGTCGTTCGTGTCCAAGGACAACGCGAATCCCGTCGATGTGGAAAAGCTCAGGGCGCTGGATAAGAGATGGCAGGCCAACGATAACATGGCAGACTTCATGAAAGCGCTCATGGGCAACCAGGTCTCTGCCCGGCTTCAAAAGCAGATCGGGGTCCACAAGTACATACCCGAGGCGTTCATCATGAACGCGCAGGGAACGATCATCGGGGAGACCAACCAGACCTCCACGTACTGGAAGGGCGAGCAGGAGAAGTTCACGGCCGCCTACAATGGCGGGGTCGGGGCCGTCTGGTTCGGCACACTCGCCTATGACGAGAGCACAAGACCAACGGGGTTCAGATTTCCGTCCCCGTGGTGAAAAGCGGCAAGGCAATAGGAGCCATCTGTTTCACAATCAATGTGGACGAGTGGGAAAAGCGCTGATCGGCGGTGTCGCCAAGGAGTGAAGCAATGTTGAATCTGAAACGGATGCGCATCGGGACCCGGCTTTCCCTGCTCATCACCGGAGTGACCATTGTGGCGGTTGCCGCGATGGTGACCGGGATCGCACTGCGGGTGGGCAGCTTTGCCAGGCAGAACGCGATCGAGATCGCCACACAGACCGCCAGCGCCCGAGGCACCGAAGTGAAAAACAATCTCGAGAACGCACTGGACGAAGCGAGGAGCCTCTCCAAAGTCTTCGAAGGGGCCTCGGTCATGGCGAATGCGGGCATCTCCCGGCGACAGGCCAACTCCCTCCTCCAGTACTACGTGGAGAAAAGCCCGGAGTTCTACGCCGCCTACGTGGCATTCGAACCCAACGCATACGATGGAAAGGATCAGAACTTCGTGGACGAATGGGGCCACGATGCCACGGGGCGATTCATCCCCTACTGGACCCGGGATGAGAAAGGCCAGGGCTCCCTTGCGCCGCTCAGCGGCTATGGTACGGAGGGTGCCGGGGATTACTACATGATGCCGAAGAAGGTCAAGCGGGAGTCCATAATCGATCCCCGGCCTGATACCCACCGCGTGTCTCTTGCTGTGCCGATGTTCAACGCGGAAAAGGCGTTTATAGGCATTACCGGCATCGACATCACTCTGGACCGGATCCAGAAGCTCGTTGCGGAGACGGTCCTCTACAAAACGGGCTCTCTGACCCTTTATTCGGCGAACGGGAACGTGGCGGCCGCGAAAGACGCAGCCCTCGTCGGTAAGAGCGCGGCTGAGATCGGTGCGAACAAGATCCTGCTGGACAAGCTCGGGTCGCTGGATACCTTTTCCTATGAAAGAACGGGCCCCGGCGGCGGCCGGCTGCTGACGATCGGAGTGCCATTTGCAATCGGCGCTACAAAAACCCACTGGATAGTCGTCGCCGACATACCGATGACCGAAGTGCTCGGCCCCGCCACCCTGATCCTCCTCCTCATCGGCCTTGTGGGCCTGGGGGGGATCGTTCTCGTCATCATCGTGGTGCTGCTGATCTCCCGATCGATCTCGCGGCCCCTCATCAAGGGGGTAGGGTTTGCCCGGCGGATCGCGGAAGGCAACCTGACGAGCACGCTGGATGTGAACCGCGGGGACGAGATCGGGGAGCTTGCGGGTGCGCTCAACGAGATGACCGCCAATCTGAAGGATATGGCCCGCCAGATCCAGGACGGCGCCAGCCAGCTCGCCTCGAGCTCCGAGGAGCTGTCCGCAAATGCACAGCACCTGTCCGAAGGCGCGCAAAGCCAGGCCTCCACTCTCGAGGAGACCTCCGCCGCTGTCGAGGAGCTCACGTCCTCGGTCGAGCAGGTGGCGCAGCATGCCCATTCCCAGTCCACCACCGCCACCGAGACATCCGGCCGCATGGAGCAGATGCTCAACTCGTTCGGCGAGTTCTCCATGACGCTGGAGAAAGTAGCGACCAGCGCGGGCGGTTCGGTGGAAAGGGCGCAGCAGGGCGCCGCCTCGGTGAAGCAGGCTGTCGAGGCAATCAAGGATATTGCGGAGAGCTCGGAAAAGATCGCGGGGATCGTTGACGTGATCTCCGATATCGCGGATCAGACCAATCTTCTCGCATTGAATGCCGCAATCGAGGCGGCACGCGCGGGCGAGCACGGCCGCGGATTCGCGGTCGTGGCCGACGAGGTGAGCAAGCTTGCCGAGCGCAGCGCGCACTCCACGAAGGAGATCGAGTCGCTGATCAAGGAGACGCTCGCCCAGGTGAAGCAGGGTGTCGAGCTCGCGGAAGGCTCGGGCGTGTCCATGGCGGAAATCATCAATGGCGCCTTCGCCGCATCTCGGATGGTCGCGGAGCTGAAAAAATCGATGGAGCAGCAGGCGGCCGCGGTCAGGGAGATCGGGCTGGCGGTCAGGAATCTCAATGAAATGAGCCAGGGAATCAGCGCGGCCACCGAGGAGCAGAACATCAATTCCCGGCAGGTGGGCACGGCAATCGAAAACGTGAACGATATCACGCAGCAGGCGGCCACCTCGGCGCAGCAGATGGCCTCTTCGACGGAAGAGCTCGCGGCCATGGCGCAGCAGCTCCAGGTCCTCGTGCAGAGATTCAAGCTTGACCAGGAGCAGCCGGACGCCGCGGACAAGGGGATGATGCCGCCGAGCGTGCCGGCCGAGGTAAAGGCCATCGCGTAGCGGTTTTTTTTCCGGGACCCGGGCCCCCCGCGACCCGGGTCCCTTTCTTTTTCGCTGGCCTTCCTCCGCGAAGGCGTCCCGTAGACAGGGACGCGTAGGGCGGCAGGGCGGTCGCTCCTGGCGACATTCGCGTTTGCGGAGCAAACGCCGGGAGCCCTTCCGCGGTATTCCGCGGAGTTGGAGGGACGCCGAGTGCGGAATACCGCTCTGGTCGCGTGGGACGAACTTCGTTCGCCGTCGGCACCCAGTCCAAGGACGGCGTTCGCGCCGAACGGGTACTCCCGTATGGACAGAAGGCGTCCACTGGCGTTTTTTGTTTCCCTGGTACATACTATCTAATGGAACACTATGAAAAAAATCCTGGCGGTCGAGGACGACACGATCATCATGAACCTGATCGTCATTCTTCTCGAACGGGCAGGCTATGAGGTCCTTCAGGCGGCCTCCGCGGAAGAGGGCATTTCTCTCGCCAAGAACCGCGCGCCCGACCTCATCCTCATGGACGTTGCGCTGCCCGGCTTGAACGGCCTTGAGGCCACCCGGATTCTGAAGAGCGCAGAGGAAACCCGGGGCATCCCGGTGATTGCCCTTACCGCGCAGGCAATGAAAGAAGATATCGACAACGCGTTCCGCGCCGGATGCGACGGCTTCATCGTGAAGCCGATCTCCACCGTCGGCTTTCTGGAACAGGTCGCTCGCTTCCTCAAGGATGAAAAGCGGCCGGAAAACGGGTGAAAGGCGATGCCGCGCAGCCACCGCATCCTGGTCGTGGATGACGACCCGACAATCCGCAGATTTCTCCGGGACCTCCTGGAGGCAAACAGCCATGAAGTGGATGAGGCGGCCGATACCCGTTCCGCCACGCAGATGCTCAAGGGCCGGGAATACGTTCTGGTCCTCACCGACCTGATGCTTCCCGATGGCGACGGGCTGGAGGTGCTGCGCGCCGCGCGCGCCAGACCCTACAACCCCGAGGTCCTGGTCATCACGGCCTATGGGACCATAGATTCCGCGGTTGAGGCGGTCCGCGGAGGCGCCTTCGACTACCTGACCAAACCGATCGCGACCCAGAAACTCCTGCTGACGGTGGACAGGGCTATCGAGCGGCGCACGCTGAAAGACGAGGTGAGCAGCCTGCGCCGCGCGGTCGGAGAGCGCTACTCGCCTCAAAACCTGGTGGCGGTCAGCCCCGCCATGCGCCGGGTCCTGGATCTGGTGGACGTCGTGGCTGCCGCCGATTCGGGTATTCTGATCCAGGGAGAGAGCGGCACAGGCAAGGAGCTGATCGCGCGGGCCATACATTTCCGCGGCGCGCGCGCGGCGCGGCCATTCATCGCCATAAATTGCGCGGCGCTTCCGGAGGCGCTCCTGGAGAGCGAACTCTTCGGGTACGCCAAGGGAGCGTTTACCGGCGCCGCAAGCGAGCGAAAAGGCCTTTTCGAAGAGGCGGATGGGGGTACCCTGCTGCTGGACGAGATAGGCGACATGCCCATGCTTCTCCAGGGGAAGCTCCTCCGCGTTCTGCAGGAAGGGGAGATCAGGCGGGTGGGGAGCGCCACCGTGGGCCGGGTGGACGTGCGCATCCTTGCTTCATCGAACAAGGACCTGCAGGCGCTCATCGGCGAGGGGAAGTTTCGCGAGGACCTTTTCTACCGTTTGAATGTGATCCCGGTGATCATTCCACCGCTGCGCGAGCGCCGTGAGGACATTGTTCCATTGTGCCGGCATTTCATGACGGTTTACGCGGAGAAGCTGGGAAGGGCGCCGCAGACCCTCTCTCCCGAGGCAGTGGAGATCATCACCCAGCATGATTGGCCGGGCAATGTGCGGGAGCTTGAAAACGTGATGGTGCGCGCCGTCACCCTGACCTCGTCCCACGAGATATCCGCCGACGAGTTCCGCAGGATATTCACGCTTGGCGCCGCGCGGGCCCCTGCCGCTCCCGCCTCCAACGGCACCCTTTCCGCTGATCAGGCGGGTGATACGGCAGGCCGCACCATGCAAAGCGCGGAAAAGGAGATGATCCTCCGTGCCCTGCAGGCTGCGGATGGCAACCAGACAAGGGCCGCGCAGGCGCTCGAAATGGGGAGGAACACTCTCTGGCGGAAAATGAAGAAATACGGCATCGACAGCCGAGGGTGATGTTCCACCGCTGTTCCACGCAGGGAACACCTGTTCCGTTCTGAGACATTCTGCGGGGCCGGATTGCAGCATTCGGCTTATATGAGGCGTCAAAAGCTCTGTTTTAAGAGGCTTTTTCCATGAAGATGCTCATATTCCCTTCTCCCGTATATTGGCACGGCGCTTGCATCTCAATAGGCGCACATTTCTACTATTACGGGAGGAGAGCTCGACATGGGAAAAAGAGTCTTGGTGGTCGATGATGCGAACTTTATGCGCATGATCGTCAGAGACACGCTGACGCCCAACGGATTCGAGATCGCGGGCGAGGCCACGAACGGGGCTGAGGCTGTGGCCAAATACAAGCAGCTCAAGCCCGATCTGGTGACCATGGATATTACCATGAAGGTGAAGGACGGGCTCCAGGCGGCGCGCGAGATCCTCGCCGCGGACCCGAACGCGCGGATCATCATGGTGACGGCGCTGGGGCAGGAGAAAATGCTTCTGGACTCGATCTCGCTCGGCGTGAGGGATTTCGTGGTGAAACCGTTCACCAAGGAGCGTATCATCTCTGCCGTAGAAAAAGCGCTTCGCTAGACTGATTAGAGAAAGGAACCATTATGACAAAGATCAATGCCAAGCACGTCAATCCGTTCGTCGAAGCGGCCATGCGCGTGGTGACCCAGGTTGCCGGCATCGAGGTCAGACGCGGACACCTGTCCTACAAGCTGAAGGTCGAGCCCTCCTTCGGAGTGTCCATCATCATCGGGATCTATGGCTTTCTCACCGGGCAGATCGTGTACAGCCTCGACGGCACCCTTGCGGAACGCCTGGTGGACAAGATGCTCGAGGGGAAGTCTCCCCAGGAAAAGAAGATCATGTTCCTGGATGCGCTGGGTGAAGTGGCCAACATGATCACGGGCAACGCCACCGCGCTCCTGAACCAGAGACGCGACCAGATCCTGAACATCACCACGCCCGCCATCGCGGCCGGCACCAATCTGAGCATTCATCTCATCCCCAAGCCCGCACTGGTCCTCGGCCTGATCACGCAGTACGGGCCTATCGAGATCAGCATTGCCGTTGAGGAGAAAGAGACGCTCCAGGAGACCAGCTCGGTGGAAGGTACGCTCTCCGAGACATGATGCCGCACACCACCGCGTAGACGCAGGACGGAGACATTCGCATGGAAGTCAAGCCCGAGTATCTGGCGATTTTCAGTGAAGAGGCGAGCGACCAGCTCGTCGAGTGGGAGGAATGCCTCCTGGCCCTCGAGAAAAACCACAAGGATGCGGAGCCGCTGAACGGCATGTTCCGCGCCATCCACACCCTGAAGGGCTCCGCGGGATTCATTGGATTCGATGTATTACAGAAGGTGGGCCATGCCCTCGAATCCTTGCTTTCCGAGGTACGGGAGGGCCGACGGGAGTATGATCCCACGCTGGGCGACATCCTCTTCAGGGGGCTCGACCTCTGCAAGTCCATCATCAATGCCTTCACCAACGGCAGAGAGCCCGACGTGGATGTCGAGGGATTCTTGAGCGGGCTCATCCGCCTCGATGAAACGAGCGCACCCGCGCGGCCTGCCGCGGCCGCTCCCCGCCGCGCCGGCAAGCGCGCCGGGAAGGCCGCCGCGAAGACGGCGGCGCCTGCATCCGCCCCATCCGAATTCCCCGCCTCCACTGCGCCGGCGGCTGCCCCCGCCCCGGGAGAGGGACCGCGCACGACGTGCCGCATCGAAGTGCGCATCGAGGGCGATTCCCGCGAGGCGTACCTGAGGTCATTCCTCGTGAAGGCGCGCCTGGAGCGCATGGGCACGATCCTGGGCACGGATCCTTTACCCGAGGTCCTTCGAGACTCGGACAGCCCTTTTGTCTACGTCGTGACCCTCGAGACCGGGGAGGTGCCCGACACCCTGCCTTCCGCGATCTGCTTTGACCAGGTCTCTGTAAAGCTTGTCCGGCCGAAAGAGGAAGCGCCGGACACGAACGATTCTGCGATCACCGCCTCGGCCTCCGCCGTCAAGGACGCGCACGAGCAGTTCCTGCAGAGCGCAAAGCCCGACGAAGTGGTGCGCGTGTCCGTGCAGAAGCTGGACACCCTGCTGAACCTCGTCGGCGAGCTGGTCATCTACAATTCGGGATTCGTCGCCACCACGCAGCAGCTGCGCGAGCAGTACGGCAAGACGCGCTTCATCTTCGACCTGGAGGAAAAAACCGAAGCCCTCTCCGCGATCACCCGCGAGCTGCAGGACGGGATCATGAAGGCGCGCATGCTCCCCATCGCCAACGTCTTCAACCGCTTCCGGCGTGTCGTACGCGACCTGGCAAAGCGGAGCGGCAAGGCGGTCATCCTGGACGTCGTCGGAGAAGAGACCGAGATCGACAAGAAGGTGATCGATAGAATCGGCGAGCCTCTCGTGCATCTCGTGCGCAATGCGGTCGATCATGGGCTCGAAGACGCCGCGCAGCGCGTGGCGGCGGGCAAGAGCGCCGAAGGAAGGCTCCGCCTCGGCGCCTACCAGGAAGGCGACCACATCTGCATCGAGGTGGCGGACGACGGCCGCGGCCTGGACAAAGAGGCAATATTGAAGAAGGCCCTGGAGAAAGGCCTCATCAGCCGGGAGGAAGCTCCCTCGGCGAGCGCGGAACGCATCCTCAGCTTTATTTTCCTGCCGGGTTTCAGCACGGCGCGCACCATCTCCGACATCTCCGGCCGCGGGGTCGGCATGGACGCGGTGAAGCGCGCGGTGGACGAGATGAGCGGCAACCTTCGCGTCCGCTCCATGCCGGGCGCGGGCACCACGGTGACAATCACCCTTCCTCTCACCATGGCCATCGTCACGGCAGTGCTCGTCGAGGTGGCGGGCTCCACCTATGCAATCCCGCTCTCTGCGGTGCGCGAAATCGTAAAAACCAACGAGTCGATCCTGCGCACCGTCGGGACCCGCCGGGTCATGCTCCTTCGCAACGAGGTCCTCGCTCTCGTCAACCTCGGCAGCGCGCTCGAGGATGGGAGGGCAGCGCGGTCCGAGGAGCTGCAGGCGGGGTACCCGATCGTGGTGGTGGACTTCGAGGGCAAGAAGATCGGCCTGGAAGTGGAGAAGATCCACGGGACCCGCGAAGTGGTCATCAAGAGCCTGAGCCGCCACTTCCGCGAGGTTGAAGGGCTCATTGGCGCTTCCATCCTGGGCAATGGAAAAATCGCGCTGATCGTGGACGTGGAGACGCTGATCAGCCTTCATCACCACGACGGCCACGGAACCACGGCCGGCAAGGCAGCGGGCATTTTTGAAGTGGCCGCCCAGGCCTCCCTGCCGCCCGCGGCAGATGCATTCGCCGCCGCGGAGGCGCCCGCGCCCGCGCCGGACACCCCGCCCCCGGTGGAGGTCGCGCCCGTGGCGCCGCCCGAAGAGCAGCAGACGGAACAATCCATTGCAGAGCTTGCCCGTATCGTGGCCGGGGAAAAGGGGAAGCTCCTGGAAGAAGTGCACAACGCGGGGGCCATCCAGGCCTCGATTTCCCTGTCTCAATTCACGGGCAAGGAAATCCGGGTGAGCTTCCCCGAATCGCGCATGGTCGCCATCAAGGACGTTGCCGAGCTCCTCGGGGGCGAGGAATCCACCGTAGGGGGCATTTACGTCGGGGTCAGCGGTGAGCTGATCGGGGGCATCCTTCTTGTCATACCGGAGGTGAACCTGCTGAAGATCGACGACATGCTGCACGGGCGTCCGGTCGGGACCGCCCGAAAGGTCGCGGAGGTCGATGTCTCGGCGATGTCCGAGCTGGGAAACATACTGGCCTGCTGCTTCATCAACGCCATCGCCGATTCGGACAGTATCGCGGCGAACGCCGAAGTGCCCGAGATGAGCATCGACATGTGCCTGCCGGTCATCGACTCGGTGCTGGCCCGGTTCAATCAGCCCGGCGACAGCCTCCTCCTCACCGAAGCGTCGATCTACGGCGGAGGCATGGACGACGTGGTGTGCCACCAGCTCCTGTTCATGGAGCCCGATTCGCTGCTTCGGCTGATGGAAACGCTCTCGGGAAAGGGCGCAGTGCCTACCCTGCCCCCGCAGGGCTCAGAGGCCCTGTGACATGGCAGCCAACACCGTCAACGTGAAGATGGCCGAGATGGACGTGGTGACCGACGGGCGCAGCCTGAAGACCATCCTCGGCTCATGCGTCGGGATCATCCTCTGCGATCCCGCCCGTCGCGTGAGCGGGCTGGCGCACGTGATGCTGCCCAACCGGCACGGCGGAGACGCCGCCACCGGCAAATACGCCGACACGGCCATCCCCGCGCTTCTTTCCCGGCTCACCGAGAGCGGAGGACGCCGTGGTTCCCTGCAGGCGTTCCTCATCGGCGGCGCGCAGATGTTCCCCATGGGCAATATCAGGATCGCCTCCATTGGCGACCAGAACGTGGAGGCGGCCCGCAGGATTCTTGCGGAGAGCAAGATCCCCATTGTGTTCCAGGATACAGGGGGGAAAGCCGGCCGCACCGTGCTGTTCGATAATGCGACCGGCCAGGTGTCGGTAAGGACCCTGCAGGCGATCGAGGGCAGGGGAGAATCCGCGAAATGACTCCCGCGCCGGCTCTTGCATTGCCCACGTTGACTCAGACCACCTTCGACAAGTTCCGCACGCTGATCTACGAAAAAACCGGCATCCACATGCGGGAGGGCAAGCAGATCCTGGTCTCCAATCGGCTGCGCAAGCGCATTGCGCAGCTGCACCTTGCCAGCTACGAGGAGTACTATGCGCTGCTCACCTCGGGAAAGCAGGCCGAGAAGGAGTTGCCGCATTTCATCGACGCGGTGAGCACGAACGAGACTTATTTCTTCCGCGAGGAAAAACACTTTGCGGCGCTTTCCCGCATCATTCTCCCGGAGCTTTTCCGTACGGAAAAGCGGGTGCGGATCTGGAGCGCCGGTTGCTCCACGGGGGAAGAGGTCTACACGCTCCGCATCGTGGCGGATGAAGCCGCGCAGGCAGCGGGCGGAGCGGACGTGCAGATCGTGGGTACGGATATCAGCACGACGGTGATCGCCCGCGCCCGGGAAGGGATCTACCGCGAACGGGCCCTCCGTCTCGTTCCCGCGGCGCTGCTCGCGAGGTGCTTTGTTCCCGTCTGCGAGGGCGCATACCAGGTGTGCCCCGAGATGCGCGCCCGTGTGGATTTCAAGGTGCACAATCTCTTCACCGATCCCCCGCCGGCCGACCGTCTCAATGTCATTTTCTGCCGCAACGTCATGATCTACTTCGACAAGCAGACGCAGGCGACGCTTGTGGACGGCATATTCGCCCGCGCAATCCATCCCGAAGGGTACCTGTTCATCGGGCATTCGGAGTCGATCAGCGGGTTCAGCAAGCGCTTCCGCTACGCCGCCATCCTCAAGGCGCCCATCTATCGTCCCCGGAGGGAGGGCACGCCGTGATCCGCGTCATGGTGGTCGACGATTCTCCCCTCGTGCGGAGGATCGCCACCGACATCCTCAGCGCGGACGGCGAGATATCCGTGGCGGCCACCGCCGCCAATGCGGAGTTCGCCCTGCTGAAGCTCGAGAAGGAGCATCCGGACGTCATTACGCTGGACATCGAGATGCCCGGCATGGGGGGTCTGGAGGCAATCCGACGGATCATGGCCCTCCGGCCCACGCCCATCATCGTCCTGAGCGCCCACGCGCAGAGAGGGGCCGAGCTTACCCTGCAGGCCCTGGACCTCGGGGCCGTGGATTTCGTCGAAAAACCGTCGACCTCTCTGTCCGGCGGAATCTCGGCGATTTCCATCGAGCTCGTCGAGAAGGTGAAGAGCGCCGCGCGGATCGTCTTCCGCGAGCCTCCCGCCGCCGCGCGCGCCCCCCAGCCTGAAGCTCCGGCCACCCCTCCGCCCGCTGCTCTGCCCGCGGACGGCGATGGCGGCGGATACGATCTGGTCGCCATCGGCACGTCCACCGGGGGCCCCGTGGCGCTGAAAACCGTGCTCACGATGCTGCCCCGCGAGCTGCCGGTGGGTGTCGTCGTCGTGCAGCACATGCCGCCGGTGTTCACCAAGGCGTTCGCGGACAGGCTGAACGCCTGCTGCCGGGTTTCGGTCAAGGAAGCGGAGAACGGCGACCTGATCACGCCCGGCCAGGTGCTTCTGGCACCGGGGAACTGGCACATGACGGTGTCCCGGTTCGGCGGGGAATCGCGCGTGCTTCTCAACCAGGGCGAGAGCGTGAACGGCCACCGGCCCTCGGTGGACGTGCTCATGCACTCGGTGGCTCTCGAGTTCGGCAACCGGGCCCTGGGAGTGATCATGACGGGCATGGGGAAGGACGGGGCGGACGGGCTGCGCGCGCTGCATCGGAGAGGCGGGCACGTGATTGCCCAGGACAAGGAGAGCTCGGTCATCTACGGAATGAACAAGGAGGTCGTGCAGAACGGGGACGCGCACGAGGTGGTGTCCGTGAACGACATCGCCGCGAGGATCCAGGCGAGGCTGCACGGCAATGCTCCGGCAAGGAAGGCAATATGAATCTCAAGGATCGATACAACCTGGAGACGCTGGGCAACAGGACGCAGGAGCTGGTATTCGAGGCCATCGCGCGCATGATCGAGGAAGGCGCCGACATGTGCACCTGCGAGGAATGCGTGACGGACCTCGCCGCATGGACGCTCAACCATGCGACCCCCCGCTACTACACCTCGCTGCTGGCGCCCCTGAGTCCCGACCCGGTGCGGGAGAACAAGATGCGCGTGGAAATCGAGCTGGCGCTCGCCGCAGGGCTGAAGAAGCTCGCCCAGCACCGCCATCACGGCTGAGAAACGGGGGAGAATTGACGATCATGCTGACCAAGGGCACGAGGGGACCCGCGGAGGAAGGAACCGGTCTCGAGATCCCGATTCCTGCGCAGCCTCCCGCCATACTCGTGCTGGAAGACCAGGCGGAGATCCAGTCCCTAGTGACAGCCATGTTGAAGATACGGGGCTTCGAGTGCGACCTGGCGGCGAGCCTCGCGGAAGCGCGCACGCTCATGAGCCGCAGGCGCTACGATATCCTCTTCCTCGACATGAACCTCCCCGACGGCTTCGGGCTTTCCCTGATGGAGGAGGAGCGGACGGACGCCCCGCTTGCAATCGTCATGACCGGCAGGAGCGACATCCAGACGGCGATCCGCGCCATTCGCGATGGCGCCATCGACTTCATTACCAAGCCGTTTTCCGTCGGCCACTTTCTGCAGCGCTTCGACAAAGCGATGGACGAGTGGAAGACGCGCACGAGCGTCCAGTACTATTCGCGCGCGCTGGAGACCCTCGTGCAGCTGAAGACCGAAGAGCTCACCCGCACCTCCCGGCAGATCGACGAGGTGCGCGACATGACGGTGCGGGCGCTCGGGGCCGCCCTCAATCTCAAGGACCATGAAACGGCCGATCATTGCTCGCGGGTATCGCGCAACAGCGTTGCTTTGGGATCGGCTATGAGACTTTCCGAGTTCGAGCTGAAGAACCTGAAATGGAGCGCGTACCTTCACGACGTCGGCAAGATCGGCATTCCCGAGCACATATTGTTGAAGGCCGGGGACCTGGAGACCGATGAGCGGCGCATCGTGGAGAAGCACCCCCTCATGGGCTACAACATGGTGCGCAATATCGAGTTTCTTTCTTGTGCGACGGATGTCGTACTGGCTCACCACGAAAGGTACGACGGCGGCGGCTATCCCCAGGGCCTGAGCGCTTCCCGCATCCCTCTGCACGCGCGCATATTCGCCGTGGTGGACACGCTGGACGCGATGACATCCGACCGCCCCTACCGGACGGCGCTCCAGTTCTCCACGGTTCAGATCGAGCTGGCGCGCTGCGCGGGAACGCAATTCGATCCCGAGATCGTGCGGATATTTCTTGCCGCCCCCGCGATGACGTGGCTCGTCCAGGGACCGGTTGTGGCGCAAACCTGACCTGCAAGGAGAGTTATATGGATTCGATGAAAGATCGGAAGGGCACGGGAGATCTGAAGCAGTTCATCAGCTTCTCGATCGGGGAAGAGGAGTACGGGCTGGAGCTCCTCCGCGTCAAGGAGGTCATCCGCATCCGGGAGATCACCTGGCTCCCGAAGGCGCCCTCGTTCGTAAAGGGCATCATCAACCTCCGGGGTGACGTGATTCCCATCATTGACCTGCGTGACAAGTTCGGCCTCGAGGCCAAGGAGGCCACGGCGATGACGCGCGTCATCGTGGTGGAGGTGGAGGGAAGGATGATCGGCATGGTGGTGGATTCCGCCAGCCAGGTGGTGCGCATTCCCGCGGACCAGATCGATCCCCCGCCGCCCATGCTGGGCGGGTTCTCCCAGGAGTTCATCACCGGGGTGGGGAAGCTCGATGACAAGCTCATCATCCTCCTGAACACGGATGCGATCCTGACGATGGAAGAGATGAACGCCCTCAGCACCATAGACAGGGCGACGGCTGACGCGCCGTCCACCGGCGCGTCAGTGTAGGAAAGGGTCCGACGGAAACCGCATGCCGCACGCATCCGCCGAGACGCCCCGCTCCTCGCCCGCCCCTGAGGCGGGAGCGGCGCGTCTGGAGATCGAGCCCCTGCTCACGACCCACAGAATATTCGAAGCATTCGACGGGAAGAAGAAAGGTCTGGAGTGGCTGCACGGCGACCTTTTCGATTCCCGGCTGCCGGTTGCCCTTTCCGCGCTGGAGGCGGTGGGCGCAATCGGCGACGCGCGGAGCTTCCCTCACCTTGCGCGGCTCCTCAGCAGCGCCCCGGAAGCGGTGCAGTGCGGCGCCGCGCGCGCCATGGGGATGCTCCGGCTCCCCGCGGGCGTCGCGCTTCTCACCAGGTTGGTAAAGACCACGCGCAGCGAAAAGCTGCGGCGCGAGATCCTGGGGGCTCTGGCAACCGCCGCGCCGCAGGACAAGGACGTGCTCGGCATTCTCCGCCAGGTGGCCCGGGCGCCCATGGCGAGCGCGCCCGCGCGCGCCCATGCGGCAGGGCTTCTCCTGAAAATCGGCGGGGAGCGCGCGCTCGAAGAGCTGCTCACCGACTCGCGGGAGGAGATTCTTTCCCAGCTGCTCCGCTCGGCATCTGAGTGCGCCGCCGGATCCGGCGGATCAGGCGCCACTAAATCCACCGAATACGGTGGCGCCCAATCCACCGAGTACGGTGGCGCCCAATCCACCGAGTACGGTGGCGCCCAATCCACCGAGTACGGTGGCGCGCTGATCCCTCGCACTGTCGCCCACTCCGCTCCGCTGTTCGCCAACCTGCCCGTCCCGGACAAGGCGCTGCTCGCCGGCCTTGCCGCCCGCCAGGCCCTTCCCGAGTCCGCGGCGCTGATTTCACGCGCGCTCGCCGATCCGCACGTGGAGGTGAGACGCGCCGCCTATGCATGCGTCGGCACGGAGCCGCATCATGCGGCGCTGATCCCGGACATCGTGGATCGCCTGGCGGGCTCCGTGGAGGAAACGCCCAGCATCGAAGACGAGGTGCAACAGGCGCTTGCGCGCCTGGCAAAGCTCGGCGCCCGCGCCACCGTACCCGGTGGATTCGCGCCGGAGGGTATTCCGCACGCCGTGCGCCTGAAGGTCATCTCCCGGATCAGCGATCTCTATAAACAGCTCAGCGCCGAAGGCAGGCACGTCTCCAGCGACACCCATGAGCTGGGGTGGCTCATCACGCGGTCAAAAGAATACCTGGAGTACTACGGAAACGAGGATTTCAAGGCAGCTCTCCTTCGCTGGTTCAAAGGGGCCAGCCAGGACACTCCGGAGGAAATGCTCCGGATGCTCAAGGCCACTTCTTCCCGGGTTGAAGTACGGCACTTCGACGGTTATTCCGCGCTCAGCGACCTGATCAAGAATCCGCGCCGGACGGGCATTGCGCTCGTGGGAAGGGAGCTGGCGCTCGCCAAAACGGGCAAGAGCCGGGTGTTCTGGCATCTCATCCGCGCTCTGCGGCTATCCGCCCTCTTCCTCACACATGTCCCGCACGGACCGGACGCGGCCCAGATCCGCACGATCTACGCCTGGTCGAAACAGGAGAAGCTGTTCCGCCTTGCGGAGGCGGCGCTGGCGGCCCTGGCCAGGGTTGACGCCGCCCACGCCCTGTCGGCCTGCAAGGAGTGCCTTGCCCTGCCGCTGGCAAGCAAGGTGCTGGCAATCGCCTCGCTGCATGTCCTCCGTGATCTCAGCCCGGAGCAGCTGGAGCCCTCCGCCATCCAGCTCCTTGCCAATCTGGACGACCCCTATGTCACCCTGAACGCGATCGAGGCGATCTCCGTCGGACCTCCCTCCTCCAGCGGCGATCTGGCGAAAGCCCTCCTTCTCCGGCTCTCCCTTTCCACCAGCAGTGAGGTGCGTGATTCGGTGGCCAGGTATCTCGGGGAAAAGATGTCCCTCGACATCATGGAGAGCCTCAAGGAGCCGGCTCTCAATGGGGACGCCTCCCTGAGGGCCTCCGCCCTGGCGGTCATGCACCGCAGGATCACCGGGGGACTCGTGACCAATCGCGACGGCACCGTGGAGTTCCTCTACCGGGTGCTGCGCGGGGACCACGAGCCCAGCCGGAGGTCGGCGGCGCTGATGCTGTGGAAACTGGGTGATGACTATGCCCCCGAGGTGCTGCGCGACTTCCTCTCATCAGGGGCCGAGGAAGCGACGATCGAAATACTCCGCGGTCTGCAGGGAGCGCTCCGCGAGCCTCTTCCTGCATCCCTTGCGCCCCTGCTCTCCCGCGGGAGCGCCCCTCTCCAGGCGGCGCTGCGCGACCTGCTCCTTCACACCGAGGACGAAGCGATGCGAGAAAAGGCACTCGCCCTTGCCCTGCAGGTGAGGGGCGGCTCCCCGGACGAGGGGGGTGAGCTTCCCCTTGCCGACGTGACCGCCCCCCCGGTCGAGCTGCGCACAGAGCGCTCGTCGTTCCAATTCGAGCGGGAGAACATCCAGGAGCTGGTCATGTTCTTCTCCGACATCAAGGGATACTCGAAAAAGGCCGAGGTGCTCACGCACATGCAGCTCTCGACCCTGATCCAGGACTACGAGAAGATCCTTCTGGCGCACGTGGAGGCGCACAGGGGAGAGCTGGTGAAACGCATGGGGGACGGCCACATGATGGTGTTCCAGCGCCCGCTGGACGCGGTGCTCGCCGCCATTCGCCTGCAGAAATCCCTGCTCCGCTTCAACCGCTACCGCGACGAGAGCTCGCGGGTGGTGATCCGCATCGGCATCCATTCAGGGAAAGTGGTGCGCAAGGCGCAGGGGGACGTGCTGGGCAACGCGGTCAATATCGCCGCGCGGCTGGAATCCTCCGCCCGGCCGGGATCGGTTTTCATCTCCGACCAGGTGCAGGAAAGCGTGAAGGACTCGGTGCATTCGCGGGAGATCGGCGCCCTCACCGTCAAGAACATCAGCGAGCCGATCCGCGTGTTCGAGCCCTACGAGATCGCCCTTGACCTGTCCCCGGAATTGGACCCCCTGAAGAAGGCGCCGATTCCCTCACCCGAGCCTGCGCCTGCCGGTACGGCGCCGGCCCCGGCCGTTCCCGCCGCGGCTCATGCGGGGTCCGCCGGCGCGGCCGTGACCCTGGACCGGGAAACATACAAGGAGATCATCGCGTGTTTTTCCGCGCTCGCCGACGTGTGCCGCAAGGCCGGCGGCGGGCAGATTGCCGTGTCCGCGCTCAGCGGGCAGGTGCTTGCGCGCTGGGGCCGGATCAAGACCCGTCTTCCAGGCCTTGCGCGGAGCACGGAGCCGAGAGCATGATGCCTGAAGTCAACCTGACCGGGAATGCGGTGCCTCGGAAATGTCTGGTCCGGCGGGTGCGCACCTTTCTCGGGGGGAACACGCGCGCGCGGACGGACGGATCGGCCGATGAGCCGCAGAATCATGATCCGCGGCACGAGGAGGCACACGTCATGGAGGCCGTCAGGCGGCTTGCCGCCGGCGTGGCGCACGACCTCAACAATCTCCTGCTGGTGGTGCAGGGGTATACGGAGATGGCACTTGCCGAGGCGGACGCTGGTCCGCAGACCCTCGCGCACCTCGCGGAGGTGAGGGACGCGTCGGTGCGGGCCGCCTCGCTTGCCGAGGATCTGCTCACCGTCGGCCAGTGCGGGCGCGTCGCTCCGCGCATGCTTCAGCTCAATGAATCCATCTCCCGAGCTCTGCCGACCGTGAGGGCCGAAGCCGCTGATGGCGTGGAGGTCAGGCTTGCCCTGGCGCCGGACCTGCCCGCGGTTTTTTCAGATGACGAGCAGATCGCCCGTCTCGTCGCGGCGCTCTGCGCGCGCGCGTGGTCGGTCATGCCGGCCGGGGGAAGACTCACCATCGGCACCCAGGCCGCGGAGCCGGACTCTTCGGGGCAGCGGCGCGTCCTTCTGACCTTTGCGGATACCGGGGCGCAGGTGCCGGCGGAGCTGCGCGTACGGCTTTTCGAGCCCTTCCTGCCGTTGAAAGCGGACAGCAAAGGCCTCGGGTTGGAGCTCTCGATTGCCTACAGCATCGTGCATCGCCTGGGCGGGACGATCGAAGTGGAGAGCCCTCCGCAGGGCGGCACGATATTCGCCATCTCCCTGCCCGTGCTCACCGAAGCCCCGAAGGAGTATGGCGCCCCGGCGCCTCCCTCAAAGGAAACAGCCGAAATCTCTCATCGCGCGCCGGCCTTGCCGGTGGAACCCGGGCAGACCATCCTTCTGGCTGAGGACGACGAGGGGCTGCGTACACTGGCCATGAAGCTTCTTGCGCGCGAGGGGTATGAGGTGCTCGTGGCGCGCGATGGCCAGGAGGCAGTCGAGCTCTTCGAGCGGAACAAAGATGCCATCTGTCTCGCGTTGATCGACGACGTGATGCCGCGCATGGGCGGGCGCGCCGCGCTGGCGCGCATGCGCCGGATTCTTCCCGGTCTCCCCGCAGTCCTTTGCACCGGCTACACGTGGAGCCTTGACGGCAAGACGCGGGAATACGGCGATATTCTCGACATCCTTCCCAAGCCCTGGCGGCCGCGCGAGCTGCTGCGCACCGTGCGCGAGGCCCTGGAGCCGAGCCGGTCACGACTGCCTGGTCCAGTGGATGGGCCATGAGCACGGGAGCGAAAATCCTTTACATCGAGGATGACCCGGGGGTTGCGCGCCTTGTGCGTTTGAAGCTCGAGGCCGAAGGCTACGGGGTGGAGGTCTGCGCTACCAGCCGGGAAGGGCTCGCTCTTTTCGACGAGGCCATGCACGACATGGTCATTGTCGACTATCAGCTTCCGGACGGCAACGGGCTCCAGGTCCTCGAGGCACTCGTCGGCCGCGGAACGGGGATCCCCGTCATCATTGCGACCGGCGCGGGCAACGAGGAGATTGCGGTCCGTGCCATGAAGCTGGGCGCCGCGGACTACATCAACAAGGAGAGCTACGACAAGTTTTTCCACATGCTTCCGTCGGTCATCGAGAAGGCGCTCCGCCAGCACGAGCTGGAGCGCCAGAAACTGCGCGCGGAAGCGGAGCTGCGGGAGAGCGAGGAACGGCTTCGCTCCATCCTGGCCTCCATTGACGATGCAGTGATGGTCACCGACAAGGCGGGTCTGTTCGTCGCCGCCCGGGGACCGGGAATGCGCGGCGACACCGCCGCGGCGCTGTCAGAGGTGATCGGCGCCACATTCCGCGACGTCTTCCCACCGGGCGTGGCCGAGCAGTTCGAGGAGGCGTTTGCCGCGGTCCAGGCCACCGACCGGGTGGAGCAATTCGACTACTGCCTGCCGCCGACAGGAGCAGAGGTGTGGTTCAACGCAAAGGTTTCTCCGCTCAAGGACGTGCGGGGAGACTTTGCCGGGGTGACCATCGTGGCGCGCGACATCACCGCGCGCAAGCAGACGGAGGACCAGCTGCGGCTGGCCACGCTGGCCGCGGACACGCACAGCAGGGCGAAGACCGACCTCCTGGCGGGGATGTCGCACGAGCTGCGCACGCCGCTCACGGCCATCATCGGCTATACGGAGATCCTCCTCTATGAATACTTCGGCGCGGTGAACGACAGGCAGAGACAGCAGCTCGAGGTCGTCCTGGAGTGCTCCCGGCATCTGCTGGATCTCATCAACGACATCCTCGACATCTCGAAGATCGAATCCGGAAAGACGGAGCTGGAGCTGGGAAGGGTGCGCATAAGCGATTTGCTCACCCACACACTCGTGCTGCTCAGGGAAAGCGCGTCCGGACAGAAGATCAGCATCGACACCCGGGTGCCGCCCGAGCTGGCGTCCCTGGAAGTCACCGCGGATGCGCGCAGGGTCAAGCAGGTGCTCTTCAACCTGCTCTCGAACGCCCTGAAGTTCACACCCATGGGGGGACGCATCGACGTGGGGATGAGCACGCAGAACGGAGCGCTCGCCATCAGCGTTTCCGACACGGGCATCGGCATCCCCCCGGGGGAGCTGGAGAGGATTTTCGAGGCTTTCTACCAGATCAAGGGCCGTGCCTCCTCATCGAAGGCGACCGGCTCGGGCCTGGGGCTCTCCCTGGCCCGGCAGATCGTGGAGCTGCACGGAGGCAAGATCTGGGCGGAGAGCGAGGGGGAGGGCAGGGGAAGCACAATCACCTTTACGCTCCCCCTGACGCCGCCCGCAGCATAGGCGCCGCGGTACCCCGCGGATTTTGGGTGCCGCGGTGCGGAGTACCGCTCTAATTACCAGGAGCGGAGTACCGCCGGGCGTGATTAGTGCGGAGTACCGCTCTGGCCGCTCGGAGCGGACTTCGTCCGCTCAGGGCGTCCAGTACCCCGCGGGACGCCGCCCGGAATTCTTTCAATCTTAACAATTGGCCATTAGCCTTAGTGCCGGGGGCATGGGATGATCAGCGTTTTATGTCTCTGTGTGCACAACTCCGCCCGAAGCCAGATGGCCGAGGCGTATTTCAACAAGTTCGGGGCGGACCTTTTCCGCGTGGAAAGCGCCGGTCTGGAGCCGGGGATGCTCAACCCTTACGTGATTAAGGCGCTGCGGGAGGAAGGCATTGACGTCTCCGGCAAGAAGACCCAGGACGTCTTCGAGCTCTATAAGGCAGGGCGCACATACCAGTACGTCATTACTGTCTGCTCAAAGGAAGCGGCGGACCGTTGCCCCATTTTTCCCGGGGTGTCGCACAAGCTTCACTGGCCCTTTCCCGATCCCTCGACATTCAGAGGCAATGAAGAAGAAGTGATGGCGCAGGTGCGGGAAGTGAGGGACGCAATTCGTGAAAAAGTACAGGAATTCGTTTCCGAGGTGCGCGGTCGCTAGCGGAGTACCGCAGCCGGCCTAGCAGCAGCTTGCCTTCGAGCCCGCGGCCGCACTCTCGGTCTCCGCTCGCCCGCAGGAGCAGGAAGGCTCCGTTCCCCGCAGCATCCCCTGGATCACCGCCGCGGCACACCCTACGCCTGCTTTCACCTTGATCGCACCGGCGGCGCAGTTTTTCATGCACGCCCCGCATTCCATGCAGGCAAGCCGGTCCGCGATCATCGCCTTCCTGCCCTGCATCTCGAACACGGCGTGAGGGCATACTTCAATGCATTCCCTGCAGCCGGTGCACAACGCGCTGTTCAGGAAAAGAGTCTCTCCGTTCTTCAGGTATGTCATCCGCACGGCGCGCCTCCTACAGCGGCAGGATCCGGGTCACCACGGTCAACCCGAGACCAATCGCCAGTGAAGAAATCATAGGGATGAGTCCCCTCTTCACCTCCAGCGCCGCCCCCGGCTGAGACGTGAAGGTGGAGGAGCCCGTAAAGTTCATCGAAAGGAACGCCACGATGGGCATTGCCACAAGTGTGAGCGCCACCGCCCCGGGGAGGGACGTCCGCACGACAAAAGAAACCGCGATTCCCCAGAGCGCGCCCAGGAGCGCACCTTTGAGAGAGAAAGCTCGAAACGGAACATAAGGGAGGAGAGCGGGGAAGAGGAGGGTTCCCACCCCGACCGCCCCAAGGAGCGGGAGACCCGCGGTAAGGAGCCTCCCGACGTAGCCGGCATCAAAAGGCAGGCCGAGCAGCGCGGACGCTGCCACGATGCCAAGGAGAATGGGCCATGACTGGACCAGCTCGGTCGGTGCAATGGCCATGCGTTCGCTCAGAGGGAACAGGACCCTTCTCATCGTATCGCTTTTTTTCAAGCCATTGGACAGGAATGCGCGGATGTCGCGGGCGCGCACCGGGCCGTACTTCACCTGCCAGCCGGAGTCCCGCTTCACCTCGTGCGCCGAAACTCCGGTTGCGCCGAGCTGCGGGAGGATCAGTATCCTGTGGGACACCACCTCCTGGAGCTTGACCGCCAGTATTCTCTGCTCGAGCTCCCGTGTCCCGAAGGTGCCCTTCCCCGCTGCGCACCACACGTTCACGCCCTTCGTGTCGAGCACGAGAATCCACGCATCGATGCCCACGAGCTCCCTGCGCAGCTTGTCGAAGGTGAGCTTGTAGTTGGCCGTAACCAGCACGGGAGAGTCGCTTCCCGGCGATCCCACCGCGTACAGTCCGGGAAGAACTGCATAGCGCGACCTGCCGATATCCCACCGCACTTTCCAGCCGCCCATGACGTCACGCCAGGAGAGGCGTGTTGAAACGACCGGCACTTTCCTCTCCCGGGAGGTCACGAAGCCGGTGACATACTCCCTTCGCTGCCGGGGGATCGCTTGCAGGGAAATGACCGGTGTCTTCCCACAGCCGCACGCAGCAGAATCCGCGGAATACCGCGATGCAGAGGGCTTTTCCACTTGAGCTCTCCTCTCAATCCCCTCCCCCGGCACAGCAGGGGGATTCAGGATTCTTTCGCATCTGTCTCATTGCATCCGCAAGCACGGCCGCCGACTCCACTACCATCTGCCTTTTCTCGACCGGTATGAAGTCGAAAAGACGCGTGTAGGATGCGTCACACAGCCGGTTGATCGAAGCAGCCTTGTCCTTCCCGGTTTCGGTGAGGCTGATGACCTGCTGCCGGCGGCTGGACGGGTCGGTCTCCCGATTGAGGAGCCCCGCGCGGCACATACCATCGACCGTACGGCTCAGCGTGCTCTTGTCCAGCTCAAGCAGGGAGGCGAGCTCGGTGACGCTTGTATTGCCGCGTTGCTCTGCCTCGAGCAGCAGATGGCATTGCGCGAGCGTCACCCCGCAGCAGTCCGTCTCTGATGCCATCGAGATCCCCACTTCCTGCTCGAGCACGCGCAGGTTCTTTCTGAACTCTCTAATCGAAAGTTGTGTTTCGACCATATGCCTCTCCGATTGATGCCTAATACAATAAATGTAAATTACAACAATTGTACACTACAACAAATTAAGTGTCAAGCTGTTCTTACTGACTTACGGGCACCGGATGAATCCCTGGGCCCAGAGGCACCCGCCACATGCGGGAAGGCCGTTTCCGAAGCAGTCCGAGCGATTGCTGTCAGCCTGCTCGCAACTGTTGCAAATCGTGCAGGGCGCAAAATCGAAGTCAAGGAGGCGTTCGCGAAGGGCGACGTAGGCCGGATCGTTCCAAATCCCGAGCAGAGCACGTTCCTTCACCTGCCCGACGAAAAAGGACCCCATTGTTCTCTTTCTCTCCTGGAGGAAGATCGCGTGGTCATGAAGAAGCGGCAGACAAGGGCTCACAGCGCCATCCCAGCGAATCGCCATGCTCCCTTTTTCAACGAATGGGCACGTGCAGCTCCCGTGCACGAGTCGCTGACCAGCCACGCTCACGCTGAAGGGGCCTTTCAGGACCTGGGCCAGTGGAGCCTCGGTGGCCGCGTTCAGCTCCATCCGGGGGAGCTCGACGAGCGGCGTCCGCTCGGAGGGGGGAAGATCGGGCTCGTAGAAGGATCGTCGATAGAGGGCCTGATCGTTCATCTCGAGGGTGTGCGGGACAACATTGCTGATGCTGAACCTGTCCGCCATCAGCCGCAATCCGAGACGAAGCACCCCCGGCAGCGATGCAATGGTGTCCCGGGTGGCCACGAACGAGATGCCAATCCGCGGCATACCGCCGCGCCGAATCCGCGGGGTACCGCGATGCCCAATCCGCGGGCTTTCCGCGAGCGATCGTTCGCGGAAAGCGTTCAGGCGCTGCACATTATCGACAACCGCCCCCAGCGAGCCGCCTTCGCGCATTGCGGCAAACTGCTCATCCACCGCGCCATCGAGGGAAATCCAGAGACGGTCGAGTCCGACAGCGACCATGCTGTCCGCAGTGCGCGCGTCGAGGAGCGTGCCATTGGTAATAAGCTCCACCTCCATGCCGCAGCGTTTTGCGTCGCCGACCATGTCCATGATCTCAGGGTGCAAAAGGGGCTCCCCGAAGCCGCCCAGGAAGAGGGAGGGCAGGGGATCGAGATCGCAGATCCCCGCGAGTATCTTTTCCCAGGTGCCGCTGTCCATGCGGCCCGCAGGCTCGGCCCACGCGCCGCGGACGCACGCCCGGCACCTGAGATTGCATTCGCTCGTTGGTTCCAGGTACAGCCGCGCAAGGCTATTGACGGACCGCCCTATCCGCAGGCCGGCTTCATCCTCGCTGATACGAACCCGGGAGCCGGGCCGCACACCGGCCCGCCGCGCGAGGAGTGGGGGAAGAACGACCCGGCCTTCCCCATCAACTTCGGCTGTTACGAATGAGGCGCCCATGCGCGCATCATGGCGCTGCGGTATCCCGCGGATTGGGCGCCGCGGTATTCCGCGGATTCTGCATCGCGGTATTCCGCGGATTCTCCGCCGCGATCACCTCGATGCCCATGTCTTCGAGTGTTTTGCGGTCCGATTCGGAAATGTGGTCGGTGACGATGGTGTCCACATCGTCGGGGGAGGCAAACTGGGCAAAGGAGTTCCGGCCCAGCTTGGTGGCGTCGAAGAGCAGCACCACCTTGGCAGCAATGGACATCATGAGCTTCTTGGTTTCCGCGTGGCCGATGTCAGGTGTGCTGGCGCCCTTTTCCAGGGAGAAGCTGTTCAAACCCATGAATGCCTTGTCCACCGTGAGGCCGGCCAGCAGATCCCTGCTGGACAGATCGTTGAAGACCGTGCAATGGAAGCGCTTCCTGACGATCCCGCCGAGGAAGACGATCTTGACCGATTCCAGATCCTCCAGGAGCGAGGCGATTGCCAGGTCATTGGTGACCACGGTGATGTCCTGTCTCCGGTCGAGGAGCCGGGCAAGCTGCAAGACCGTGGAGCCGGTGTCCAGAACGATCATGTCGCCGTCCTCGATGAGGCCGAGCGCCGCCTCCGCGATAACGCGCTTGGCCGCCAGGTTCTGGACGCCGCGGGCGACCATGTCCTGCTCGTGACCGGTTTTGCTCTTGATCATTGCCCCGCCGTGGGTACGCACGAGGAGGCCGGTCGCTTCCAGGTCCCGAAGGTCGTTCCTGATCGTGGCGCTGGACACGCGGAAAAGGTCGCACAACTCCACGACGGTGGCTTTGCGGTGCGCGGCGATGTGCTCGAGGATTTTCTGCTTGCGCTCTTCGACGAACAAAACGCCGTTTGTCATTCGCGGCGACTCTATGCCTGAGCCCCCCGGGCCTTGCGCACGATTTCGACCGCTGTCCGACAGTTCGCTCTGATCTGGTCCCATTTTTTCTCCGCGATCGCTTCCCGGGATGCGATCCAGGTTCCCCCCACGCACGCCACGGCATCAGAGGCAAGATAGTCGGGGAGATTCGCAGCGGTGACGCCGCCGGTCGGCATGAACCGCATCCCCGTATGCGCGTAGGGCGCGGAAAGGGCCTTGATGACTTTCAGGCCGCCAAAGGCTTCCGCGGGGAAGTATTTCACGAGCTTCACCCCGGACGCAAGTGCCTGCTCGATCTCGGAAGGGGTGATGACGCCCGGCATGAACGGAAACCCGAGTCGCATCGCCTCCGCCAGGACGTCCGGGTTCAGCCCCGGTGCCACGCCGAAGCGCGCGCCCGCGTCCTTTGCTTTGCGGAGGTTCTCCGCCGTCAGCACCGTGCCCGCGCCCAGGATGAGCGCGGGCCGCTCCTTCGCGATCTTTGCGATCACCTCCGCCGCGGCCGCCGTGCGGAAGGTGATCTCCGCAACCGGCAGCCCGCCCTCGATCAGCGCGTCCGCCAGCGGCAGAGCCGCGTCCACCGAATCGATCGCGATCACGGGCACCACCACGAACTTCGCAAGCGCGCTGAAGATCTCATCACCCATCATTGCGTAACCTCCCGATGCAAGAGTTTATCCTCCTGAAAGCAGGGGAAAAAGCGCTACTTCGTCGCCGTCATGCAACTCTGTGGCCAGCCCCTGCGGCACCTGGTTCCACCCGTAGCCGTTCAAAGTGCTCATGAGCGAGGGATCGGGCACCGCGATCCCGTAGGTGAGCTTCAGCCAGCCCGCAACGGCGGCCAGCGTGCTCCCCGCGGGCAGGCGCAGATCGTCCGCGCGCGTGCCGGTTTTTTCACGGACCGCGGAGAGGTAGCGGACCCGGACGGTCACCTCTGCGGCGCCGCCCTTCACGCCAGAAGCTCCTTCAATCCCCATTTCTCCATTGTGGCCTCCGTGACCACGCCGTCGGAGTCCCAGCCGCGAAGGGCGTAGTACTCGTCGAGCATCACGTCGTACATTTCATCAGTGAGGATCCTGCCCTTGGTCGGGCCGCTTGGGAGGGCCTCTTTAGTGATCCGCTCCGGCAGAAGATCGTCCTTGCGCCGGATGCCTTCCCGATTGAGGATGATCCGTTCCATGCTGTAGATCCTCTGCGCGATCTCCATGAGCCGCGGGGTGAACGGGTAACCCGTCACCGCCTCCAGCACCTCTCCCGTGGGACTCTCGGAAAAGCCGAACGCCCCGCGCACCACCGTGCACATGCCGATGCTGTCCACGTACGCGCGGCTGTCCTGGGCGCTTTTGACCAGCGCGCCTTTGCCTTCCAGCGCGTAGCGGTCGTACTTGCCGCTTTGAAGCTCCGCGCGGATCGTCCATCCCCCCACATTATGGCAGGCTCCTCGATTGGAGGTCCCGTTGGTAAGGCCGTTACCGGTGAAACCCCGCGGATCATAGGCGGCGAACGGCATGCCCTTCACGTCGAGGATGAAGCGCTTCCACTCCGGTCTTGCGCGTTTCACCCCGTACATTCCCTCCGCCAGGAGGTCACCAATGCCGCTGCGCGCCGCGATGAGCTCGATGATCCCCAGGAGGGCGTCGGGATTTCCGAACCGGGCATCGATGCCCATCGTGTCCTTCTTTGTGATGAGGCCTTTCTCAAAGAGCTCCATGGTGAGCGCCACCGCGTTGCCCGCGGACATCGTGTCCATTCCCAGCTCGTCGCAGAGCTGGTTGGCCTTCACGATGGCGGCAAAGTCCGAGATGCCGCAATTGGGGCCGAGGAGACCCACCGTCTCGAATTCGGTGCGCGCCCGGGCGCCGGCGTAGGGACCCTCCTTCACCACGCACATCTTGCCGCATGCCACCGTGCACCGGTAGCAGGCATAGTTCTTCTGCAAGTAGTGCTCGACCATGGCGTGTGCGTCGATCTTGTCGCACTCCTCGAAGAAGCCGGTCTGGAAGTTGCGGGTGGGCATGCAGCCCAGGGTGTTGAGAGGTTCGATGTACTGGGGCGTGCCGAACTTGGTGTGATTTGCCCGCGAAGTCTTCAGATCGGCCACCGCGGCCTTCCGGATCTCCGCCACCTTTGGCGGGTCTGCCAGCGTGATGTCACCCGTGCCCTTCACGATGACGCCTTTGAGGTTTTTCGAGCCCATCACCGCGCCCGGTCCGCCCCGCCCGAATGCGCGCTCGTCCACGTTGATGTAGGAGATGCGGACAAGGCGCTCCCCCGCGGGGCCGATGGCCATGGCGCCTGCCTTGGTCTCCGCGAACGCCTTTCTCATTTCCTCGAGGGTCTTCACCGAGGTGAATCCCTTCCAGGGCCGCGCGTCATGGAACTCCATCGCGCCGTCCTTGAGGGAGAGCCAGGTCAGCTCCGCCGCCCTGCCCTCCACGATCAGCCCATCGAAGCCGGCCTGCTTGAGCTGGGGACCGAAATCCCCCCCGCAATTCGAGCAGAGGTACATCCGGGTCTCGGGTGACTTGGTGGCGAGCTGGAACTTGGTCGTGGACACCAGCGGCGTGCCGGTGAGGGGGCCGGTGAAGAAGAAGATCTTGTTCTCCTCCGCCAGCGCGTCCACGCCGGGGCCAATCTCGTCGTAATAGTACTTGGCCGCGATTCCGCGGCCGCCCAGGAGCTGCTTGACCTCGTTTTCCTTGAGCGGCTCCACCGACGTCGTGCGCGTGGTCAGGTTCACGCGCATCACCTTGCCGCAATATCCCTTCAGCATGCCTTTCCTCTCCCGTGGGGCCGCCCGGCCCATTCTCCCCGTGATTATCTCCGCACCATAAGCGCGGCGAGCAGATTGTCCACCGCCGCGCGCGTAGCCTTGGAAACGCTTTCCGCCGTGTAGGCCCCGATGTGCGCCGTGCTGATGACGCGTTCGTGCGCAAGGAGCGGACTCGCATCCGGCGGCTCCTTGTCATAGGCATCCACCGCGTATCCCGCAAGCCTTCCCGCATCAAGGGCTTCGAGAACGGCCGCGTCGTCCACCAGCCCCGCCCGTGCCGTGTTGATCAGCCGCGCATCCTTTTTCATGAGGGCGAGCGCCTGCCGGTCGATGAGCGGCTTTTCCCCGGGCGTATGCGGACAGTGCAGCGTCACGATGTCGGCGGCTGCAAGCAGCTCTCCCACGCTCGCGTAGCGGAAGCCGGGGGAGGGCGCATACCCGGAGTCCGGGTAGGCGTCGTGGCCCACGACCTTCATGTCCATGGCCAGGGCGAAGCGTGTCACGAGCCTGCCGATCCTGCCGGTGCCGATCACCCCGAGGGTCCTGCCCTCCAGCTCCGCACCCTGCCTTCTTTCCCAACCCCCCGCTTTCATCTTCGCGTCGTTCCAGGGGATGTGACGAAGGAGGGAGAGCATGAGGGCGAGGGTGAGCTCCGCCACCCCGCGCGCGTTGGCGCCCTCAGCGCGCAGCACGGAGATTCCGCGCCGCTCGCAGGCGGCCAGGTCGATCGAATCCACCCCTGTGCCGTTGCGGCTGATCGCCCGGAGGTCTGGGGCTCTTGCGAGCACCGTGTCCGGTATCTTCTCCACCCCCGCCAGCCATCCGACGCAGCCGGGCAACAGGCGAATCAGCTCTTCCTCGCCGGGCGCTTTGCCCGGCGTGCACAGCACAACCTCATACCCGGCATCCCGGAGGAGGTTGAGCGAAGGGTCCCCCTCTTTGGTGAGCGAGCGCGGCGTGACGAGGATCTTTGCCACGGGCTCACGCCCCTTTCGAGGTGACGATCTCTACTTTTCCCGCCCGCTTGAACACGCGCACGGGGAAGCCTTCCTTTTCGATGTCCCCGTAGTTATGGCCCGCCTCCCCCGGATAGACGCAGAACGAGATCAGGGGCTCGTCCCCGGTGTTCACCGTGCGATGGGCCCAGAACGGGGGAACGTAGCACATACGCCCGGGCAGGAACCGCTCATACGCGCTTTCCCCCGTGGCGAGCTTCATCAGCATGTATCCTTCGCCGCGCAGGCACAGGTAGATCTCCGCCGTTCCGGCCGCCTGGTGATAGTGGCCCTTTGTCATGAAACATTCCCCGCCGACGGTGCCGGGGTAGGTCTTGCTGAGGCAGAACTGAAGCTGTCCGGTCTCCTCGGGGATCTTCATCTCGAAGACCTCGTAATGCACCGGGTCTCCCTGGGCCACCAGCGCCTCCAGCGCCCTGGCGTCCTTGTAGTGGCCGCGCATGCTCGAGGCCAGCCGGATGGTATGCACCTGCGGGTTCTTCATGATCCCGTGCACGAGGTCGAAATCCACGCCAAAGGGCGTGACCAGCTCACTCAGCGTGGTGGTCTTCTCTTTCATCTTCTTCAGTTCTCCTCTTCCGCCCAGCGATTCATTGATGCCAGGAGCGAAATGTAGCGCTCTGTCCTGCGCCGGCACATCTGCGCGCGCCGCGGATCCGGCTCGGTGAGCGTCCCGGTGCGAATCCATTGCGCGGTGGTGGCCTCGATATCCTGGAGAATACCCACCCCGCTGCCCGCCAGGAGCGCGGAGCCGAGCGGCGCGCCCCCCGCGCCCATGACCTGCACGATCGGGACGCCCAGCGTGTCCGCCTTGATCCGGTTCCAGACTCCGCTCTTCTCTCCGCCGCCGGTGACGCGCACCTCTGCGACCGTGCCCGCGCCGAAGAGTTTCTCCAGCGTGCGCAGGTAGATTCCGTATTCCAGCGCCACCCCTTCCAGCACGGCGCGATAGAGGTGCCCGGGGCCATGGCTCCAGGTGAGGCCCACCCATGCGCCTCGAAGATGAGGCTGGCTGGGGCTGACCCTGCCCCCGAGATGCGGGATGAAGAACGGGTCGTCCTCCGCAGGGATCACTGCTTCCGCCATCTCGTTCAGCCGCCGGAAGTCCGTCGATTGTCCGGCCGCAGCGAAGGCACCGGCAAGCTGCTCGCGGAACCATTCCAGGTTCATGCCGCCCCCGTTGATATAGGCATAGGGGTGCCAGAGCCCCGGGACTGCGGAATGGCCGCAGCTCAGGATCATCTCCTCCTCATCGGCGCGGAAATCCGCGGTAGTGGCGGCGAAGACCGACGCGGTACCGGCGACATCCACGCAGATGCCGGGCCGGGCAGCCCCGCAGGAGAGAAAGCTTGCGGCGGTGTCTCCGCATCCCGCCACGACGGGTGTGCCTGTGGGAACGCCGCAGCGCGCGGCCATTTCCGCCGTCAGCTCACCTACTACCTCCTGGGACGCCGCGATGCGCGGCAGCACGCCGGAATCCACGCTAAAAGCACGGCAGAGCTCCTGGTCCCACGTTCCTGCCCGGCTGTCCGCAAAGCAGGAAAAATGCAGGTAGCTGCCGTCGATGAAAGCGCGCGACCCGTCCATGCCGCACAGACGCATGACCGCGTAACCGCCCGGTTGCACGAAGGAGCGGATCCGGCGATACGTGTCGGGCCGCTCATTCTTCCACCAGAGTATCTTGGGCCCGTGGTTGAAGCTGGGAGGACCGCCGGCCTTGCGCACAATCGCACGGCCCGCCTCCTGCTGCATGCGCTCGATCCACGGGGCGCAGCGCGTGTCCAGCCATGAATCGTAGGGCGTGACGTTTCTCCCGTCCTCTCCCACGCCGATGATCCCGGCCATCTGGCCGTCGATCGAGAGGGCGCAGACGGACCCCGCGCCGGATGTCTTTGCCGCGCACTCGGCAATGACTTCGCACGTGGATCGGACCTGCTGCTCAGGGTCCTCTTCCACCACGCCCGGTGCGGGCCGGTGCAGGTCGGATTTTCGGGAGGCCTCACCCTGGCAGCGACCCTCCGCATCATAGACGGCCGCTTTGACCGCCTGGGTCCCGATATCGACGCCGACAAAAAGCTTGTTGCTCATGGAAACTCGATGACGTTTTTCAGACCCTTGCCGAGCATGACCTGCTCGAAGGAGGCGCGGATCCCGTCCAGGGGCGTGCTCATGGTGACGAGGTCCTTCACGACCAGGCGTCCTGAGGCCACCAGAGCGAGGGTCTGCCGGTACTGGATGAGGCTCTGGCGTGAGGTGCCGGTGATCGTGATCTGCTTATAGTGCACCAGGTTCGTGTCCAGCGGCACCTTGCTTTTCCCCTCCGGCAGCCCGCCGAAGAACATGACACGACCGTTCACGCCGACCACCTCCAGGGCGAGAATCTGCGCCTCGGCAGACGGCGCCGCGGTGATGCAGACGCTTACGCCTTTGCCCGCAGTGAGCGAGGAAAGGCGTTCCTTCAGGCCCTCGCTCTCCAGCGCGATGATGGCGGCTTCCACCTTCAGGCAGAGGGAGAGCCTCTCGGCGCTCAGGTCATTCATGAATACCTTCGCGGCGCCTGCCATGAAGGCAAGCTTCGCATGCATGAGGCCGATGGGACCGGCGCCGATGACCAGCACCGTGTCACCGGGGACGATGGCGATTCTCTGAAACGCGTTGTAGACGCAGGCCAGCGGCTCGACCAGAGCGGCGGACACGAAGTCCCCTCCCTCGGGAATGGGGGCGAGGTTGCCCTGGGACACCGCTTCCCGCGGGATCTTCATGAAAGGGGCAAACCCGCCGGGGATGTTGATGCCGAAGGCCTTGTAGGTGGCGCACATCTGGGTGTTGCCGCTCACGCACTGGTCGCAGACCCCGCAGCCCATGTTGGGGGCCACGGCCACGGCCATGCCCGCGCGGTAGCCATTCACGTCGGGGCCCGCGGACTCGACGATGCCGCTCACCTCGTGCCCGAGAACGAGCGGGTTGCCGGGCGTGGCGCCGCGCGCGCCGTTTCGAAACATGCGGATATCGGTGCCGCAGATCGCCGCCGCCTTCACCTTCAGGAGCACTTCCCCTGCGCCGATCTCGGGAACAGGGACGTCCTCCATTCTGAGGTCTTCCTTCCCGTACAGCAGCGCCGCCCGCATCTTCACGCCTTGCTCCCCTCGACGCGCACCGGCGCGCGCTCAAGGATCGAACGGTTTCCCGCGTTTACCACCGCGACCGCCATCCTGCCGTCCCTGCCGCGCACGCGCGGCTCCCTCCCGTCCAGGATGCAGTCCACGAAGTCCTGGTCCTCCCGGTCGTACGCTTCGCTGAACAGGGTGCGCCAGCTTTTCACGAAGGGACGAACGATGCCCTTTGCCGTTGAGCATCCCACCACCGTATCCTGCTCCATCCTGCCGACGAACATCACGCCGCGCGTGCCCACGATCTCCATGCGCGCGTCATACCCATAGCCCACCGAGACGGCCCCATCGATGAATCCCTGCCTGCCGTCCGCGAACCTGCAGACCATGGACACGTTGTCGTAGAAATCGGGATATTTCTGCGCCGCCTGCGGGCAGCGAAAGTTGCCGCCCAGCGCGTATACTTCCTCGATCTCGCTTCCGACGAACCAGCGCGCCGCGTCGATGTCGTGGCTGTTGACTTCCGCCAGGGGGCCGTTGCTCTTGCGGATGTCGTACATCCATTCCTGGGGCACGCTCGGCCCATGGGTGAGGGATTTTACCAGCACCACGTCACCGATCTCCCCCGCGTCGATGCGCTCCTTGGCCGCACAGAAGCTTTCGTCGTAGCGGCGCATGAAGGCGACCTGAAGGGTGACTCCGGCCTCTTTGCATGCCCGGATCATTGCATCACATTCGGCCACGTCCATGGCCATGGGCTTTTCACAAAGTACGTGCTTGCCGGCGCGTGCCGCCTGGATCACGACATCACGATGAAGGGCAGTCGGGGTCACGACCACGACCGCGTGGACATGCGGGTCTTCCAGCGCTTCCCGGTAGTCCGCGTAGCCGGTTTCCACCTCGAGCTCTCGGCGCGCCTCCTCCAGTGTCGGGGCGTGGGCATCTACGAGGGCGGCGAGCCGGGCCCGGCTCACCCCGCGGGCGAAGTTCCGAGCGTGGATCATGCCTGCCCTGCCGGCGCCAATCACGCATACGCCGATCTTCCTATCGTCTTTTGGCATTCGAAGATGCTCTCCTGTCCTTTCACGCCCTGTGGATGCTACATTTTATCATTCCTAGTGTGCTGGTTTTTTATTTTCTGTCAAGTGTTGCCTTTTGCTATTGTATTATCTCAATAAAGTCTTGACAATTAAACATCGTGATGTTACGATCACCCATCTGCAAACGTCGTGACGTCGTTACCAGGCAAGATAACACGGAGCTGTAACTGATGGAGCGGGCGATTTCACGATACCTGTGGGTCCACAATTCTCTCAAAGCCCAGATCGAGGCCGAAGACTTCAAAGTCGGAGACTACCTGCCGCCCGAGCCGGAGCTGCAGAGGACCTTCCAGGTCAGTCGGACGACGGTACGCAAGGCGGTGGAAATGCTCGCCCAGCAGGGCTTTGTCTATATCCGACAGGGCAAAGGCACCCAGATCCTCGACTTCAAGGCCACCCAGAGGCTCGGGTTCGTCACTTCCTTCTCAGAGACGCTCAGGGAGCAGGGGTTCACGGTCACACAGGCCGATATCCGGGTCGATTTCGTGTCCGCGCCGCGGCGGATCGCCGCGGATCTCGGGGTGGAGCCCGGAACGCGCCTCCTGAGAATCGACCGTATCACCCTGGCCAACGGCTCCCCGATAGCCCTGATGACCAACTACCTGCTGCCCGAGCTCGTGCCCGGCATCGAGAAACGGATCAGCGGGATGAGCTCCCTGTATTCGTTTCTCGAATCCGAGTACAACCTCGTGGTCGAGGCGGCCACGGACTTCATCTCCGCGCGGCCAGCCCTGGCAGGGGAGGCGGAGAAGCTCCAGATTGCGGAGGGCTCGCCGCTCCTGGTTGTCCGCCGGGATTCTCACAGCGGGGGCAGGCCCATCGAAGTTGCGATCCTGCTGATCGTGGCGGATAAATACGAGTACTGCGTGCACACCAAGGAAAGGCCGCCGGGTACGTCGATGCGAAATCCGCCGGGTACGTGGGCGCGGAGATCGTCCGCGCTCGAACAGTCAGGGAACGGTCAGCGATGAAACTGACGGCACGAGATGTCGCGAAGCTGATCGACATAAGCGCTGTCCAGGCTCCCCACGGTGCGACGGAGATCCGCAACCTCGTCCGCAACGCCAAAGAGTTTCATTTCATGGCGGTCCACGTCCTGCCCTGCTGGGTCACATTCCTGAAGGAGCTTCTCGCCGACAGCCCGGATATCCTGATAGGCGCGCCGGTCGGCTTTCCCTCGGGAGCGCACCGCACGGAGATCAAAGTCGCCGAGGCACGGCTTCTTCTGCAAGACGGCGTGCAGGAAATGGACATGATGCTGAACGTCGGCAAGCTCCGATCGGGGGAATACCGCTACTGCGAGGAGGAAATCCGCGCCGTGGTCCGTGAAGCCGCCGACGTGCCGGTCAAAGTGATACTCGAGGTGCACTACCTGAGCCGCGACCAGCTCAAGAAGGCCTGCGAGCTGTGCATCAACGGGGGGGCCGCCTTCGTCAAGACGGCCACCGGCTGGGCCGCGAGCGGCGCCACCCTCGACGTGGTGCAGTTCATCACTTCATTCGTCGGCGTGGCCATCAAGGTGAAGGCCGCGGGCAGCATCCGCAACCTCGAAACGCTGGTGAAGATGCACAGGATGGGAGTGTCGCGGTTCGGCATCAACCTCAATTCCTCGATGGAGATTGTCCGGGCGGTGGCGGCGCTGCCGGGGGGGGTGGTCGAGGTATGAGCGCGCACGCAATCAGCCGCACGATCATTGCCTACGACCTGGGAACCGGAGGCGCAAAAGCCTCACTGTACCAGGTGGACGGGACCTGCCTGGCGAGCACCTTCGTCAGTTATGAAACTCTCTACCCGGATACCGGATGGCACGAGCAGCGTCCCTCGGACTGGTGGAACGCGGTCGTGGAAAGCACGCGCGCCCTGCTGGCCAGAAAGCTGGTCCCCGCAGCCCGGATCGAATGCCTTGCCATTTCTGGCCAGAGCCTTGCCGTAATTCCCGTGGATGCGCGGGGGGCGCCGCTGCGGGACGCGGTGCCGATCTGGTCCGATACCCGGGCCGCGCGTCAGACCTCGGCGTTCTTCCAGAAGACGGACAAGGACCGCTGGTACATGACCACGGGCAACGGCTTTCCCGCCGAGTGCTACTCGGTTTTCAAGATCATGTGGTACAAGGACAACGAGCCCGCGATGTTCTCCCGCATCCACATGGTCCTCGGCTCAAAGGACTGGGTGAACTTCCGATTGACGGGCCGCATGCTGACCGACTATTCCTACGCGTCCGGAAGCGGCGTCTACGACCTGCTCGGCTGGAAGTACTGCCCGGAATTCATCCGGGCAAGCGGCTTGTCGGATGTGCTCTTTCCCGAGATCGTGGCCTCGACGAAGATCATCGGCACCCTGACCGCGGAGGCAGCCGCCGCGCTGGGACTTCCGCAAAGCGTGAAAGTGGCCTGTGGAGGAGTGGACAATTCGTGCATGGCGCTGGGCGCGCGCAACACCGGTGAAGGCAGGGTGTACACCTCTCTGGGCTCCTCTTCCTGGATCGCCGTCTCTTCCGCGAAGCCCGTGCTGGACCCGAAGGTGAAGCCGTACGTGTTCACGCACGTGATCCCGGGACTCTTCACGTCCGCCGTAAGCATATTCGCGGGCGGCAGCTCCTTCCGCTGGATCCGTGACGCACTCTATGACCCGGCCGCGGCGCACGGCCGGGATCCGTACGACCTGATGAACGAGGCGGCAGCCTCCTCGCCGGTCGGGGCCAACAAGCTCATTTTCAATCCCAGCCTCGCCGGGGGCAGCTCCCAGGAGCCCAGCCCGCATATCCGCGGCGGGTTCTCGGGCATCGACCTTCGGCACACGCGTGGTGACCTCATCCGCGCGGGCATGGAAGGAATTGCCTTGAACCTCGCGGCAGTGCTCGAGGTCCTTCGCCGTTTCGTGCCTCTTTCACCCGAGATGCTGATGGTAGGCGGCGGCAGCAAGAGCGCTCTCTGGCGGCAGATCTTCGCGGATGTCTACCAGATGGACTGCGTGAAGACCAACATCGACCAGGAGGCGGGGTCACTCGGGGCGGCCGCGGTGGCCGCGGTCGGGGCCGGGCTCTGGAAGGGCTTCGAGAAGATCGACGAGGTGCACAAGGTGGAGAGCGTGGAAAAGCCCAACCCCCGCAGCGTGCAGTCGTACCGCAGGCTCATGCCGGCGTTCGAGATGGTGCGCAGGCACCAGGCGGAGCTGGGTGACCTGCTCCACGGGATCGACATCTGAAGGAGGACATGGCATGAAGATCGGACTGTTCACGGCAACCTTCCTGGACAAGAAGCTCGAAGAGGTGTGCACCATGGCGGCGGACCTGGGCTATCAGGCGGTGGAGCTCCCCGCATTCACGGGAAACCCGCACCTCGATCTCGATGAGACGCTCAAAGGGAGCAATGCGAAGAACCTCGTGAAAATGGTGAACGGGCACGGCCTCATCATCTCAGCTCTTGCCAATCATCCCGAAGGACAGATCGTCCTGGGTCCGTATGGGAAGGACACCGACGCCATCTGCAAGGGGACCAAGGAAGAGAAGATCAAGTTCGGGACCGAGCGGATGATCAAGACCGCGCAGGCGGCGAACGCCCTCGGCGTGCCCGTGGTGACGGGGTTCCTCGGGTGCGAGAATTTCGGCCGCTTCTTCCCCTGGCCCTATTCAAAGGGGTGGGCCGACATGGAGCAGGAGCTCGTGGAGCGATGGGGAAAGATCCTGGACAAGTTCGGCGAGTACGGGGTGAAGTTCGCGCATGAGCCGCACCCCAATGAGCTGGTCTACGACGTGGACACGGCCCTGCGCGCCGTGGAGCTCCTGGGCAACAGGAAGGAGTTCGGTTTCAATTTCGATCCTGCCAACCTGATTTACCTGGACATCAATGTGGAGAACTTCGTCGACCAGCTCAAGGGACACATCCTGCACGTGCACGCGAAGGACGGAGAGGTGGTCGAGCACAACGTGAAGCGCTCGGGACGCATCCCGCAGGGAGACTGGCAGAGGCTCGGACGGGGGTTCCGGTTCCGCATCCCCGGCTGGGGCTCCGTGCCCTGGAAAAAGGTCATCACGGAGCTGTCCCTGATCGGGTACGACTACGTGATGAGCTACGAGCACGAGGACGTGACCATGAGCCGGCAGGACGGGATCACCAAGACGATCGCCTACCTGAAGCCGCTGCTCATCGACAAGCCCTACGAGGGCCGGCACGACGTGCTGTTCAGCTAAGGGCGACGGAAAGGAAGGCGTAATATGGCTGATACAACAAAATCCACCGGGTACGGTGGCGACATGAAAGCAGCGGTCGTGGAGAAACCCGGCACACTCGTGATCAAAAAAGTGCCCGTTCCCGCGATCGACGAGAATGAAGTTCTCATCAAGGTGAAGTACACCGGCATCTGCGGCACCGACTGGAGCATCTTCACCGGCAAGTATTCCGCGGACAAGCTGCCCCTGATCCCCGGACACGAGTTCTCGGGCGTCGTGGCCAAGGTGGGCAAAAAGACACGGGGCATCAAGGAAGGAGACAGGGTCACGGCGGACATCAACATGTCCTGCGGGACCTGCTTCTACTGCCGGCAGGGCCAGAAGCTCATGTGCCGGGATTTCCACCAGCTCGGCATCCACGTGGACGGCACGTACGCGGAATACGTGAAGGCGCCCTTCGACCAGGTGCACAAGCTGCCCGACTCCTTGAGCTTCATGGCAGGCGCGTTCATCGAGCCCGTCTCCTGCGTCATCCACTCGTCCAAGGCTGCCAAAGTCACGCACGGAAGCTCCGTGGCGGTCATCGGCAGCGGCCTTGGGGTGCTGCACGGTCTGCTCGCCCGGCTTCGCGGCGCCGCGCCGGTCATCGTGATCGGGGACAATGCGAAGCGGCTCGCCATCGCAAAGGAGTTCGGAGTCGACGTCACGATCAACATCAAGGAAGGAAAAGACCCTGTCGCGGAAGTGAAGAAGCTCACCGACGGACGCGGCGCTGATTTCGTCGTGGAAGCGGTCGGCACGCCGAAGACCTACGAGCAGGCTTTCGAGATGGTGCGCCCCGGCGGCACGATTGCCGCGTTCGGCATCTGCGCGGGTGATGACACGATCAAGGTGAGGCCATTCGACCTCGTGCTGGGGGAGAAGACCGTCGTGGGCTCCTGCGCCGGCGTGGGGACCGACTGGACGGATGCGATGGCCCTCATTGCCAACGGCCACATCAAGCCGGAGAGCATGTTCTCCATGGTCGTGCCCGTGGAAGAGCTGCAGTCGGCCCTCGAGCAGCTGCGCACGGACCCGAACCTTTTCAAGGTGTTCGTGTCCACCGAAATCTCCAAGCGGGAAATCCTGTCGAAGTAGGGCGGATGATGGGAAAAAATCCGCCGGGTACGGCGGCGGGGCGAATGAAGGTGCGCGGCGTCGATCACGTATCGATCAACGTGAAGGACATGGGCGCCTCCGAGGCGTTCTACGGGGGCATTCTCGGCATGCGCAGGCTCCAGACCGTGCCCATGGAAGGAAATCCGCGCTTCTCGATCACCTACTTCGAGATCCCCGGCGGGGGGCGCCTCGAGCTGTTCGACTACGGAGGAAAGAATCGCGCTGTTCCGCGGGAGGAGAGCGACGCGGGGCTGCGGCACCTTGCCTTTGCCGTCGACGACGTGGCTGCCGCGGAAAAGACGCTGCGGGAGAAGGGCGTGACGATCGTGCTGCCCACGACGGACATTCTGTCGTTGGGCGCCCGGGTCCTTCTGTTCCTCGATCCAAACGGCGTCACCCTGGAGCTCTGCCAGGAGATGAAATGACAGGAGAGAAACGACAGATGAGTGAGAACATGCCCCTTCTGACGAGCATCAAGGTGGGGAACAAGACGGCGTCCAACAGGATCGCCATCAACGCGATGGAGTGCTGCGACGCGGACACCAACGGCAATCCGACCGACACCGCGTTCCGACGGTACGACCGGCTTGCCCGCGGGAACGCGGGGGTCATCATCGTGGAGGCCCTCTCTGTGGTGGACGAGAACCGCGGGAGACTCCACCAGCTCACCGCGCTGCCCCAGAACCAGAAGGGACTCGCCGACCTCGTCGCCGCCATGAGAAAGGCGAATCCGAAACCGATTATCCTCTGGCAGCTCACCCATTCCGGCGAGCTTTCCAGCCCCGAGTTTTCCGAGCGGGTCTGCGTGAAGCCCTTTCCCGGATACGAGGGGCGGCTCCTCACGGAGGAGGAAGTCGACGAGATACTGGAGAGGTTCGTGTTCGCCGCGAAGATGGCAAGTGACTGCGGCGCCGACGGGGTGGACTTCAAGCTCTGCCACGGCTATCTCGGTTCCCAGCTCGTGCGGCCCTTCAACGACAGGAAGTGGAAGTACGGCGGATCGTGGGCCAACCGGACCCGATTTGCCTACGAGTTCTATGAGCGCGTCTCGAAGGAGGTGAAGAACAAGGACTTTATCCTCGGCTCGAAGATCTCCGCATGGGAAGGACTGCCCGGCGGCATGGGGTCGGCGGGATCGGACACTCCGATCATCGACCTGACCGAGGTGCTGGACCTCGTGAAAGGCCTGGAGGCGCGCGGGGCAAGGTACGTCATCCAGTCAGCCGGCAATCCCTCGCTGACCCTCGCCCTCACGCAGCCGGACAAGAAGATCCCCGACTATTCCTACCTGCACTTCTGGTTCCAGAAGGAGTTCAGGAAGGTCATGAAAAAAGACACAGTGCTGATCGGCTCCGCATACTCCCTGTTTCGCGACGGAAAGAACAGCTTCCGCGGCGTGAAGCGGGAGGAGTCCTCGCTGGAGTATTGGGGCAACAAGAACATCCGCGACGGCGTCTGCGACATGGTGGCCCTGGGCCGCCAGTCCCTCGCCGATCCGCTCCTGCCATCCAAGCTCGAACAGGGCAAGGAAAAAGAGATCAAGTGGTGCACCGGCTGTGACAACTGCGTCGAGTTCCTCATCCGGCAGAGGCCGGTGGGATGCTCGACGTACGAGCGCGAATATACTCTGGAGTTGAAGGAAATCCGCAGACAGCAGGGCGTGCTTGCGGAGTCAGAGAAACACACGTAGACAGGACGTCGAGGGCGAGCGAGTGCAGGGATGCACGAAAGCGAGCCCATAAAGGAGGTCGTGATGAAAATCGGGATCGACAGCTATTGCTACCATCGGTTTTTCGGGGATGTCTACCCGCAGCAGAAAGCGCCACCCGCGCAGCTGAGCCTGGAATGGTTCCTCAAGCGCGCGAAGGATTTGAAGGTGGACGGGGTCGCTGTTGAGCCCCCCCTCATTTCCCGGTTGGACGCCGGCTACCTGAGCGAGGTCAAGGGCATGCTGGACGAATACAAGCTGGACCGGGTCTACGCATGGGGGCACCCCGACGGTCTCGAGGGTGGACGTTCCGAGAAGGCCTTTGCGGACATGATGAAGAGCATCGAGTACGCCGCCGCGATCGGCGCCAAGGTCATGCGCGTCTGCGGCGCCAGCCTGATGTTCCGCAACGAGCCGCACGGCCCGATGCTCGAAAAGCTCGCGCGGCAGTTCTCCGAAGCAGTGGAAGTTGCCGCGAAACACGACATTCGCATTGCGGACGAAAACCACATCGACTTCAACTCGGACGAGATGCTCGCGCTCATCAAGGCCGTGAACTCCCCGTATTTCGGGATCAACTTCGACACGGGCAACTTCATGAGGGTGCTCGACGATCCGATCAAGGGAATGGAGAAGCTGGCAAAGTACACCTTCTCCACCCACGTGAAGGACCTGAAGCCCAACAGGCAGGCGTCAGTGGACGATTGGTTCTTCTTTTCCTCGACGCCGGTCGGGGACGGGCTGGTGGACAACCAGAAGCTCGCGCAGCTGCTCAAGAACGCGAACTACGAGGGGTTCCTCGCCGTGGAGATCGACTTCCTCCATCCAGACTACAATCTGCAGGAGGACAAGGCAGTGGCCGCCAGCATCAAGGAGCTGCGCCGCATCGCCAACAGCCTGAACTAGGAGGGAACGGCAATGAAGAAGCTGAACGTCGGCATCGTCGGATACAAGTTCATGGGCAAGGCCCATTCGAATGCATGGAAGAAGGCCCCGCTGTTTTTCGACTTGAAGGTGCAGCCCGTGTTGAAGGTTGCCTGCGGCCGGCACGCGGACTCATTGAAAGCGTTCGCCGACCGGTGGGGCTGGGAGCAGACCGAGAGCGACTGGAAGAAGATGGTGCACCGCGACGACGTGGACATCGTGGACATCAGCGCGCCCCAGTACCTCCACTATGATATCGCAATGGAGGCGGCACGGGCGGGCAAGCACATCTTCTGTGAGAAGCCCCTGGCAATGAACCTCGCGCAGGCGAAAGAGATGTACGAGCTGGCCGAGAAAAAGGGAATCACACATTACATCAATCATAACTACCGACGCTGTCCGGCGGTCCGTCTCGCGAAGAAGCTCATCGACGAAGGCAGAATAGGCCGGATCTATCACTGGCGCGGCTGCTACCTGCAATCCTGGATCCTGGACCCCAAGGCACCCCTGACGTGGCATCTGCAGAAGCAGTTCGCCGGCTCGGGACCGCAGGGAGACCTGAACTCGCACAGCGTGGACTTGGCGCGCTACCTGGTGGGGGAGGTCAAGAAAGTGACCTGCATGACCGCACATTTCGTGAAGGAAAGACCCCTGGCAGATGAGGCTGCCTCGGGCACCTTTGGCGGAGTGTCCAAGGGAGCCGAGATGGGCAAGGTGACCGTTGAGGATGCCGCGTTCATGAACGTGGAGTTTGCCAACGGCGCATTGGGATCCTTCGAGGCCACCCGCTTTGCCCCCGGCCGCAAGAACTACAACTACTTCGAGATCTACGGCAGCAAGGGAAGCATCATATTCGACCTGGAGCGGATGAACGAGCTGCAATTCTATTCGAACGAGGATCCGGCCAACGCGCAGGGCTTCCGCACCATCCTCGTCACCGAGGGCGTGCACGACTACATCTCCAACTGGTGGCCGCCCGGACATATCATCGGCTATGAGCATGAGTTTGTGCATGCCGTGGCGGACTTCCTCACCGCGGTGGACACGAAAACGAAGATCGAGCCGAACTTCTACGACGGCATGAAGGGGATGGAAGTCCTGGAGGCGGGACTGCGTTCTGCGGAAACGGGAAAGGTCGTGGAGCTCTCATGAAAGCGACCCTCGTTCCCGTCCATTTCAAGTCGGGGATGGACGAGGAGTTCAGGAAACACCTCGCCATCGTGAAAGACCTCCTCGCCGAGGACGCGGAGGTTCTTTCCCCCGTCGCATTGGGGGCCCGGCTGCCCGCGGCGGACGCCGTCGTGTTCCCCCAGCTCATCGGGGACGCATTCTCCCAGCTTGCCGCGCTGAAGAAGATCACCTGTCCCGTGCTCGTGCTCACGTCCGATTTCGGAACGGTCAACATGTGGGACTGGGAGATCGTGACCTTCATGCGGAGCCTGGGCATGAAGGCGTTCACACCGTACGAGGTCGAGCAGGCGCGCAGGATCTGCCGCGCGCTGGCCTTGAAGCGAGAGATGAACGAGGTGAAGTTCCTCGTTTTCCAGGACAGACCGGGAGTCGGCGGCGAGCAGCCGGAGATCTTCCGGCGGTTCTGGTGGTGGGAGGACAGGAGCGCGGAGCTGATCCGGGAAAAGTTCGGCATCCGGATCGTGAAAAAGAGCTTCAAGACGCTTGCCGAGCAGGCGAAGAAGATCGACAACGCCCAGGCGCAGGCAATCCTGAAAGATCGGCCCGTTCCGATGCAGGGCTTGGGGGAGCGGCCGCTCACCTCGGCGCTCAAGCTGTACATCGCCGTGAAGCGCGAGGTCGAGGAGGATCCCTCGATCCAGGGGGCCGGCATCAACTGCCTCAACGAATCCGCCTTCTCGGACACCACACCCTGCCTTGCATGGGATCTGCTCTACCAGGACCGAAGGCTCATCTGGGCCTGTGAAGCGGACACGCTCTCCCTGCTCACGATGTTCATTCTCGAGCGATCGCTTCGCGCGCCGATCATGATGAGCAACCTCTACCCGTTCCTCATGGGGGGCGCAGCGCTCAAGCACGAGAAGATCGACAAGTTTCCCGACGTGCCGGAGCCGGAGAACCACCTGCTGATGGTCCACTGCGGCTTCTTCGGCGTCGTGCCGCGGCCGTTCTGCCACTCGTGGTCGCTCGCGCCCAAGGTGCTCGCCATCGTGGATGAAAACGCGCACGCCATGGACGCGCGCATGGCGGAGGGTCCCATGACGCTCGCCAAGCTGCACCCGGAGTTGAAAAGCATGCAGGCAATCGAAGGGCAAATCGAGGGCTATGTCCAGTATCCGGGGTCGGACTGCCGCAATGGCGCGCTCCTCAAGGTGAAGGACGGTCATGCGCTGATGAAGGCGTTTTATTCGCATCACTATTGCCTCATGACCGGCACGCAGTCGGTGGATATCGAAAATGTCGCACGGGTGATGAACGTGGGAGTGGATGTGCTGTGATGCCGGAATCATGCGCTGTAACGATCAAGTTGGAATTGACGGAAATGAGATCACATGCTAGGATACGCTAAAATCTAACAACATTCAACGGCAGAAAGGGAAACATACGGACTGAAATGTTTCTCAACTAGAGGAGTGGCTTCTTGAAATTGACTGCAGGATATGCGTGGCGAAAGACTGCCGAACAATCGGCGATCTTCGTCATCCTGGTCATCCTCGTCGTGATCGCGGCCGTTGCCTCTCCGGTCTTCCTGAAAGAAAGGAATATCTACAACGTCGTCCTGCAGGCCTCCATGCTCGGGATCGTAGCCACCGGCCAGCTCTTCGTCATCCTCACGGGTGGCATCGACCTTTCCGTCGCATCGGTGATCGCATTCATGTCGATTCTGAGCGCCGGCCTTATGAATGGCAGGAACGAGCTGGTATACCCCGTCGCGCTGGCATGCCTGGGTATTTCTCTTGTGATCGGCCTTGCCAACGGCCTGCTCGTCACCAAGCTCAGGATTCCCGCCTTCATCGCAACGCTGGGTATGGTGCTGATCGTCCAGGGCATTCGCTTCATCTACTCCGGCGGCATGCCGAAGGGATCGATCCCAGACGGTCTTCTCTTCTTCGGGCGCGCCTCCCTGCTGTGGATACCGCTGGCGGTCTGGATCTGTCTCGCGGTGGGCGCCCTATCCGCCGTCATCCTCCAGAGGATGACCCTGGGGAGGAGCATCTACGCGGCGGGCGGCAACATGCGCACCGCCTACATGTCGGGGATCAACACCGATCGCGTGCAGATTATCGCCTACATGCTGAGCAGCTTCTGGGCGGGTTTCACGGGGCTGCTCCTTACCGGCTGGGTCGGAATGGCCGACAATTGGCTTGGCCGGGGCTACGACCTGAACTCGATCGCAGCGGTGGTAATCGGCGGTGCGGTCATGACCGGCGGCAAGGGCAATGTCTGGGGCACGCTTGCAGGCGCATGCATGATTGCGCTCCTGTTCAATTTCGTGGTCCTTCTTGGGCTCGATGCCGATGCGCAGCGCATAGTCAGGGGGCTCGTCATCATAGGAGCTGTGGGATTGTATGTCCGCATGAGCGCACGGGCCTGAGCGGCGGGAAAGGAGGAAAACAGGCACAACACACGGGATGAAGATGCACCGGCATCTTCTGGCATCCAGTTTCTCTTGAAAGGGGTTGAGCATGAAGAAAACAATTCTGCGGGTTCTTATCATCGTGGCGCTTGCAGCGGTAGTGGCGGGCAACGCGTTCTCCCAGACGGTGGACACCGCCAAGTACAAGAAAGCGCCGCCATGGACGATCGGCTTCAGCAACGCGTCGTTGTCGAACACCTGGCGCGTCTCCTTCGTCGAGCAGCTTCGTTACTCCATCGACGAGGCGAAGAAGAAAGGCCTGATCAAGGACTACTATGAGACAAACGCCAACGACGACCCGACCAAGCAGGTCGCCGATGTCGAGGATCTCATCACGAAGGATGTCGACCTTCTGATTGTCAGCGCCTCGAGCTCCGAAGCGCTGACGCCCGTCGTCGAAAAGGCCATGGACCAGGGTATCCCCGTGGTCATGGTGGACCGCAACATCTCCAGCGACAAGTACGTGACCTTCCTCGAGGGCAGCAGCAAGAACATGGCGAAGCTGCAGGCGGACTGGCTCGTGCAGCAGATCGGCGGCAAGGGCAACGTCGTGCTCATTACCGGTCTTGCCGGTGCAAGCCCCGCGGAAGACCGTCTTGCTTCCGCCACCGCGGTCTTCCAGGCGCAGCCGGGCATCAAGATCCTTGCAAGAGAGTACGGTGACTGGTCGGTCGTCAAGTCGCGCCAGATCATGGAGACTCTCATCCAGAAGTATCCCAAAATCGACGCGGTGTGGTGCGACAGCATGGAAGCAGTGGGCGCAATGCAAGCGTTCCAGGCAGCCAACCTGCCGGTCCCGCCCATCACGTGCGAGGACGCCAACCAGTTCCTCAAGCTCTGGAAGAACGATCCGAAGCTGAACGCACGGTGCGTCACATTCAGCGTGCGCCAGGGGAGCAGGGGTGTGGAGATCGCGCTGAAGATCCTGCAGGGACAACCGGTGCCGCACCTGTTCCTGGTGCCCAATACGGTCATCACGCGCCAGAACCTGGACCAGTACGTGCGGATGGACCTTCCCGACAGCTTCTATGCCGAAACCCAGCCCGAGGTCACAAAGCGGCTGTTCCCGGGGAAATAGCCCAGGATTATTGCGAACCCAAGGGAGCCGGTCGGGCCTGCGTGCGCGGCCGGCTCCTCACTCCCACTCTGAAAGGGCACATGAGCGAATACGTGGTGGAAATGCGAGGCATCTCGAAGAGCTTCGGAGGCGTGCGCGCCCTCCGTGACGTGACTTTTCGAAGCCGCGGGGGACAGGTGCACACCGTGGTGGGGCAGAACGGCGCCGGAAAATCCACTCTTATGAACATCCTCTCCGGCGTCTATGCGCCGGACAGCGGCGAGATCCTCCTGGACGGCCAGAGGGTCCGGCTTGCAAGCCCGCACGAGGCGCAGCGGGCAGGCATCAGCATCATCCACCAGGAGCTCAATCTCCTGCCGGATCTCAGCGTGGCGGCGAACGTCTTCATGGGCCGCGAATCCCGTCACCGCTTCGGCCTGCTGGATTTCCGGGAACAGAGCCGGCGGGCGCAGGAGGTCCTGGCGAGGCTCGGGATGAACATCGATCCCGCCGAGCGCGTGGGGAACCTCAGCGTTGCGCAGCAGCAGATGGTGGAGATCGCCAAGGCCCTGTCGCTGAATGCGCGCGTGGTGATCATGGACGAGCCCTCGGCCACCCTGGGCGCGGCCGAGCTGGAACGCCTGTTCGAGGTGATCTCCGCCCTGAAGGAGCACGGGGTTGCGGTTATCTACATCTCCCACAGGCTCGGTGAGATCTTCCAGATCGCGGACTGGGTGACGGTGTTTCGTGACGGCGTCATCGTGGATTCCCTGGCCATCACGGGCATCGACCGCACCTCCCTGGTCCGCATGATGATCGGGAGCAGCAGTTTCACGGAACAATTCCCGCCGCGGTCGGCCTCAGTGGGAGCGGAGGCGCTCCGTGTCGAACACCTGAGCTGCGCCCAGGTCCTCTCTGACGTCAGCCTGGTCGTCCACACGGGGGAAATCGTGGGATTGGCAGGGCTCATGGGATCGGGGAGAACGGAGCTGGCCCAGGCTATCTTCGGCGTGCGTCCCCATGAGTCAGGCAGCATCACTATCGCCGGAAAACCGGCACGAATACGCCGCCCATGGTCCGCTATCGGCCGCGGACTTGGATATCTGCCGGAAAGCCGCAAGGAGGAAGGGCTCGTGATGGGTCTTTCCGTCACGCAGAACGTGGCGCTCGCGAGCCTGAAAAGCCGCCAGCGGTTGGGGTTCATTACGCGGAACGCCGAGCGATCCGCGGTCTCCGGCACCGTCGCCTCTCTGAATGTGACCACCCCGTCGCTTTCGCAGGAGGTTGAACGGCTGAGCGGAGGCAACCAGCAGAAGGTGGTCATCGCTAAATGGCTCATCTGCAAGCCGGACCTGATCATCTTCGATGAGCCGACGCGCGGCGTCGACGTGGCGGCGAAAGTAGAGATCTGGCGCCTGATGAGGGAACTGGCGGACAGGGGCGCCGCGATCCTGATGATCTCCTCGGAGATCCCCGAGATCATCGGCATGAGCGACAGGGTCCTCGTCATGCACAGAGGAAGGATCGCCGGGGAGCTCTCCGCGGACCAGGCAAGCGAGGAGGCGATCCTGACGATCGCCTCCTTCGGGGGGTCCCATTGAATCAGGCAACATTTCCAGAAAGCCGCGGCCCCCTTCCCGTGGGGAAATTTCTCCGCGCGCACGTGGAAGTCGTCACAATCTATGCCCTGCTGGTGGTCATTGCGGCCGTCGGCGCAGTTGGCGCGCCGCACTTCCTCAAGCCGGAGAACCTCCTGAATATCCTCTTGCAGAGCGTCGCCCTCGGGCTGGTGGCGATCGGGCAGACATTCGTTATTCTGGGGGGCGGAATCGACCTGTCAGTGGGCGCGACGATCAGCATGGTGGCGGTCTACTCCTCGGGGCTCATGGCAGGCAGCCCCGCGCTGGGTGTAGCGCTTCCCGTCCTTCTGCTGACGGTCTGTATGGCTCTCGTTGTAGGCCTTCTCAATTCCCAGCTGGTAAGCCGTCTTCACATCACGCCGTTCATCGCGACAATGGCCTCAGGCTCCCTCGTGCAGGGCGTCGTGCTCATGTACACGAAGCGTCCCAAGGGCAGGATCTCGCCCTGGTGGGGATACTTCGCCAACGGGACCTTCGGGCCTGTCCCCGTTGCCGTCCTTTTCCTCATTCTCGCAATCGTGGCGGCCCACTTCCTTCTGACCAGGACGGTGATGGGCCGCTATATTTTCGCGACGGGGGGAAGCGAACGCTCCGCCCGGCTCTCGGGAATCCGGACTGAGAGGGTCATTCTTTTCACCTATCTCTTCTCCAGCTTCATGGCTGCCCTCTCCGCTCTCTTTCTCATCAGCAGGATGGGAGTAGGCGATCCCCAGGTGGGCGGGTTGAATTACGACCTGTACGATCTCAATTCCATCGCTGCCGTGCTCGTCGGAGGGACGGCGCTGACGGGGGGAGTCGGGGGCGTCATCGGGACCGTTGCGGGGTTCATCATCGTGTCCCTCCTCAACAACATTTTCAATCTGGTGGGAGTGAATACCTTTTACCAGTGGATCATCCGCGGGCTCATCATTCTCGGTGCTGTGGCTGTCTACCGGATGCAGAGAAAACGCGCGTGAGCGCCCAGGAGGAAAATCATGAAATCATTCACTTATATTCAGCCAACGGAGATCATCTTCGGCTCCGGGCGGCTCAGGGAGGTCGGCGAGATCTCCGCGCGATACGGGACGCGGTGCCTTCTCGTGACCGAGCCGCGCTCCGCCCCTCTGGGTCCCCTCTATGACAAAGCGAAGGAGAGCCTGGCGGCAGCGGGGCTGGCAGTGACGCACTTCGACGGGGTCGTCCCGAACCCCACAACCGATGTTGTCAGCGCCGGAGCGCGGATGGCGAAGGACGCGAAGGTCCAGGTCATCATCGGCCTGGGGGGCGGCTCCAGCATGGACGCGGCGAAAGCCATCGCCGTGGAATCGACGCACGAGGGCTCATGCTGGGACTACCTGTTTTATAAGAAGCCGCCCACCACCCGGACCCTTCCCATTGTCTGCGTCACGACGACCTCGGGCACCGGATCGCAGACCACTCCATGCGCGGTTATCACGAAGACCGAGCTGAAAGACAAGTCCGCAATCTGGCATCCGAACATCTTTGCCAGGGCGGCCCTGGTGGACCCCGCGCTCATGCTCTCCGTACCCCCGCGCATCACCGCGATGACAGGCTTCGATGCGTTCTCCCATAACTTCGAGGCGTTCATCTCCAACGGCACCAACCCGCACGTGGAATCCCTCGCGCTCTCCGCGATCAGGCTGATCGTGGAAAACCTGCCTCGGGCGGTGGACGACGGCTCCGACGCGGAGGCGCGGGAGGCAATGGCCTGGGCGGACACCCTCGGAGGTCTGTCTATTGCATCAGCCGGTGTCACCCTTCCGCATGGCCTGGGCATGCAGATCGGCGGACATTGTCCTCACGTGGCGCATGGACAGGCCCTCGCGGCGCTGTACCCGGAGTTCACGCGATACACCTTCGATAGCGCGGTGGGAAAATTCGCTGCCATCGGCCGCATCTTCAACCCGCGCCTGGACACGGCCTCGGAACGCGCAGCGGCGGAGGGCTGCTGCGAAGAGATCGACAGGTTCCTGAAGAGGATCGGGATGTGGCTGAGCCTCAAGAGCCTGGGCGTGTCCGAAGAGGAAGTGGCGCACATCGCGCAGGACGGGCAGGTTCTCCCCGACTACAAGAACAACCCTCGGGTCGCGACCCTGGAGGAGATGAGCGAGCTTTTGATGGCAAGCTACTCAAGGCAAATGCCGCGAAATACTTCCGCCGAAGTGTGAGCGGGGCGGCAATGGCGACCGGGCGGGGCGCGGGACAGCGCGCGCACCCTCTCCCCTGGGAGGGGTTGCGGCTGGTTCTGGACATGGGGGGCACCTGCATCCGTTACGGCCACGTAGACGACCACGGCATGCTCGACCTCACCGGGTGCCGCGCTGAGAAGATCGCACGGGAGATTTCGACGCTGCGAGACCTGTGCGACATGGTTGCGCAGCGAATCACGACCCTTGGCAGGCACCAGGCGAACTTCGTCCTCTCCATCGCCGGCCCCGTGTCCGCGGACAACCGCATCGTGCGGAAGTACACCAACGTGCTCCCCGACGAAGCGGACATACCGGTGGCCGACATGGTGGAGAACGCGGTCAAGGAGCGAACGGGACGAGATGTGCGCGTGTACGTCATCAAGGACGCGGTGGCCTCGACCATCGCGGAAATGGGGCCGGAGGGGGCGGCCGCCGATCGCGACGAGGTGATCGCGCTCATACTGGGAACGGGCACGGGCGGCGCGCCATGCAGAAGGCTCGCGACAGGCGAGATTGTTTTCCCTGACGCGCTGGCCGACCTGGGGCACCACCAGGTCGACGTGAACTGTACCGAGCCGTGCAATTGCGGCGGCAGTGGATGCGTCGAGCGGCAGACCAGCGGCACCGCGATCGTGGCGAGCCTCAACCGCCGTTCGCGGGACGCGTCATTCGCGGAGCCCTACCACGCTTCGAGGCTTTTTCGGGAGCGCGGGATCCTCCCCGGGGCAATCACCGGGGAGGACGTCTCGTGGGCCGCCGCCTCGGGCGATTCGTTCGTCATCGACGCTCTCCATGACGCGGCGAAGCCGCTCTCCGTGCTGCTCCGCAACGTCTTTACGTCCCATCCGGTAATGACCGTGGTCTTTGTCGGCGGGTTTGCCCTCGGAACAGGGCACGTCCTGATCGATCTCGTGCGTGAGGCCTTGTGCGAGTCCGGGATCCCATTCGTCAGGCGCGCGGACGTGGATCGCTTCGTGGAGACGCGGATCCTCCTCGGGACCATCCCGGCGGACCGGACCAACCTGATCGGGGCGCGGCTGTTCTTGCTTCAAGAGGAGCGTCGTGGAGCTGTAAGTCGATGATGAACAGTGGACGCCGGTGGCGTCCGCGATCTTCTGCAACAGGGCTGATGAAAGGAGAAGGAATATGAGACAGAAACAGGCGAAGCTTCCGCGGGCGGCATACAAGTTCCCCGCCGGGACGGTCAACTGGCGCGAGATCGAGCCTGATCCGCAGGGCGGGTGGCCCGGCATCTACGGGAACGTGGAAACGGAGCAGATCATCACCCGGGAGAAGGCGGGTTCCACGCGGACCGTCATGGGGAGATCGATGTATCACCCCGGCGCGTACCATGAGCCGCACAACCACTTCCACGCGGAAGAGTTCATTTTCTGCCTGAGCGGCAAGTGCGTCGTGGGCAGCGGCGACAAAGAGTATCTGTTCACCCCCGGGGACACCCAGTTCGCGAAGATCGGGGAGATCCACTGGCTCAGAAACCCGTTCGACGAACCGGTCGAGTTCATCTGGGTATACAGCGGCGCCGCGATGCCCTTCGAAAGCGGATATGCCACGGCGGACCTGTTTTCGCGACAGATGTCCATCTACAAGAAAAACCAGACCCCCAAATAGAGGCGACGCGTATGGCGGAAAACGAGCTGGTATCAAAGGCCCGAAAGGCGGCCTCCCTCTTCGACTTGACGGGGAAGGTCGCCCTGGTGACGGGCGGCGCCAAAGGGCTCGGCGAGGCCATGGCACTCGCGCTCGCCGGAGCGGGCGCCGACGTGGCAATCGCCGGAAAGACGCCTGCGCACAACGCGCGCGCGGCGGAAGAGATACGGTCGATGGGCCGGCGCTCCGCCGCGGTGACGGTGGAGGTGCGCGATCAGGCCCAGGTCGAGCGGATGGTGACCACGGTGATCGCAGAGCTCGGCCGGCTGGATATCCTGGTCAATAGCGCCGGTTACGCGGAAACGAGGCCCATCACCGAGTTCCCCCTCGATGTGTGGGAAACCATCATGGACATCAACGTGAAGGGAACATTCCTCTGCTCCCAGGCGGCGGCGAGACCCATGCTCAGACAGGGGAAGGGGAAGATCGTCAACATCTCCTCGCTGCAGGGGTTCGCGGGACGACCGGGCGATCCCGCCTATGCGGCAAGCAAGGCCGCGGTCAACCTCATGACGAAATCCATGGCCTGCGAGTGGGCGAAAAAAGGAATCTGCGTCAACGCGATAGCTCCGACCTGGTGTTGGACTGACCTCACCGCCCCCGCTTTGGGCCATCAGGATTTTTACAGGAAGATCCAGGAGCGGATTCCCGCGGGAAGGGCGGGCAACAAGGAAGATCTCTTTGGAATCGTCATTTTCCTCTGTTCCGACGCGTCCAATTTCATAAACGGCGCGATCATCCCCGTGGACGGTGGGGCCATTGCTTCCGATGGCTTCCCGCTCGTGCCCGGGGTCTGAAGGAGACACAGTGAAAGAAATACGCATTGAGGACCTGGCTCCCGGGCTGGTGACAGGAGTATCGGTGGCGCTGCCGGGTGACGAGGCATACAAAGAGGCATATTTCGAATGGTCGGCAGCGCCTCTTGTGACAACCTTCAAGACCCGCGACGTGAGTGGAGGCACGCTGAAGTCGTGGAAGAGCGTGCCCCTCTTTTCTCAGATCGAAACCCACGTGGATGCCGAGATGTTCTACTTCTTGAGCGGGACGGCGATCATGATATTCGCGGACGTGCGGGGTGGGCAGCCGGACATGAAAAGCGTCAAGGTTGTCCGGATTCTCGCCGGCACACGCATCATCATTCCCGAGGGGAAGGCCCATTTCGTGCCCGTGGCGGAGGGAGACACGCCGGTTTCAATCGTCGTCGTGGCGCCCAAAATGGACGCACCGCGGATACCCCTCACAGAGCCGGTTTTGGGAGTGCAATAGAATTTATTCCACGGTCTTCAGCCAGCCGCCGTCCACGTAGTAGCTGGAACCGACGCAGTAGCTGGAGCGGGGCGAGCAGAGGAACACATAGAAGTAGGCCAGTTCCTCGGGTGTCCCGAATCGGCCGATGGGTGCGTTGTCTTTTGCGATCTTGTCCAGGTACTGATCGACCGTGGTTCCCGTCCCCTGGGTCAGGATCCCCGCGGTCTTCTTCCAGTCCGGCGTGAGAATAAGCCCTGGGTTGACCACGTTGACGCGGATGTTGTCCTTGATCAGCTCGTTCGCCAGGCACTTTGACATCATCACGAGAGCGGCCTTTGTCGTGTTGTAGATGGGCTCGTAGCCGAGCGGTTGCTTTGCGCAGATCGAGGCCGTGTTGAGGATGACCCCGCCGCCCCGCTTCCGCATGCCCGGGACCATTGAGCGGGAGAGGCGGATCGCCGCCATGACGTGGAGATCCCAGAAATGGTTCCACTTCTCATCCGGCGCATCCATGATGGTTTCAGACGTCCCCGTGCCGGCATTGTTGATGAGGATATCGACGCCATCGAAAAACTCCTCGATCCTGGCTGTCGCGGCGTCGATGTCTTCTTTTCGCGAGACATCCGTGGAGATGCCGAGGCTCCTCACACCGAATGCTCTTGCGAGCTCAGACGCTTCGCGCTCCACCCGCGCCTTGTCGCGCGCCAGGATGACAACGTGCACCCCTTCGGATGCGAGTGCCTTGGCGACGGCAAGACCGATTCCGACGCTGCCACCCGTGATGACGGCTCTCTTTCCCTTCAGCTCGAGATCCATGTTTGTCCTCCTGGCAACTGCCAAATGCTACGGCGCAAATTCCAGTCTGTCAATTAGCTAATTTCGTTTGAAAATATCGTTGTAAAAGTGCTTGACATATCATGTGTGCATATTGTAGTCTAAAGAACCGGATAAGGCGTGAATTATAGCATGTTTTCAGCATTTCATGAATCCCTGTTCTTGATAAAAACAGAAGAACGGGTAAGCATGAACGAGTGACGCGTGACGCCTGCAAGGTGATCGTGGCCTGTCACTGACGCCGGGATTGTGCCGTGTCGAGGGATGTGGCGGAGGTTGCCATCAAAGCGCACAAGCAGAACAACATACGTGGCGTGCTGGCCCTGATACGGAGCCATGACACCTTCTCGGTGGCCGCGATATCGCATCAAATCAGGTTGAGCAAGACCACGGTGAAAAAGACCATTGACCTCCTCACCGTGATGAAGCTCGTCGTATCGGCAGGCAAAGGCGAATCCACGGAAGAGGGCGGGAAGAAGCCCGAGCTGTATCGCTTCAATCGCAATTTCGGATATGTAATCAGTCTTCATGTCACGCCGGACGCCATCATCGCAATGACAGCCGATCTCAGCGCGAACATTACTTCCTACAAGAGATCCGAAGTCGCCACCGAGAGGGAGCTGAGCTTCATCCTGGACCTGCTCGTCGAAATCATCCAGGGCTTCGTGGCCATAAAGGCGAGTGGAAGCGAAAAGCTGATCGGCATTGTAGTCGCGCTACCCGGGCTTGCTGACTCGTCGAAAGGCATATCGATATACTCGCCCCACTACCCTTCGTGGGGACGGGACGTCCCTTTTACCAGTCTCCTTCGCGAGAGGCTGGGAACCGGATATGATGTTCCCATTTTCATCGACTGCGTCAATCGCTACCAAGCCATCGCGGAACGTGAAAAGGGCGTGGCGGCGGGCCGGACGAATTTCATTATTATCGATGCGCTGAATGAAGGGCTGGGTTCGGGGATCGTCACCCACGGCGAGCTCATGCCGGGTTCGCAGAGCCTTTCCGGGGAAATTGGGCATATGACGGTCAATCCGATCGACGGCCCTCTCTGCATCTGCGGAAATCGAGGCTGTTTCGAGGCAATGGTGTCCGCAAAGAGGTTCCGGGCCCTCATACGGGACGCGCGCGCACGAGGGGTGTCATCCCTTCTCTTCTCCAATGGCATGTCCGACGATGTCTCGATCGACGCAGTCTGCGAGCTGGCGGACCGGGGGGACGCTTTCTGCGCCGAGCTCATCGATGACGTGGCGCGATGGTTCATTATTGGGCTGGGAAATATCATCATGGTGAACGACCCGGAGCTCATCGTTATTCAGGGGTTGTACGTGAAAGCAGGCATGAGCTTCCTGGGCAGGCTTCGGGAGGGCATTCAGCGCATCGGACTGCCGGACGTCGAGAAGAAAGTCAAGATCGAATACTCGACTCTCGGCGAAGAACGGGGCGTGATCGGCGGCGCAGCTTTTGTAATAGCCAATTTCTTTTCAAAGCGGCTCGTTTTCAAGAACATCTAAGACCTGGATAATCTGATCAAAGACAAGCAGAATATTTTACTAAGATATTAGACAATGTAGTTGTAAAACAACTTGACATATTTAAAAAGCATGTTATTATTTTATCAGCTCAAGTTTTCTTGCAGGGGCTTCTCTACAGGTGGGACGCGGAGCTTTCCGCGGAGAGTTTTCGGAGCAAAGGAGGTGAGAAGGCGGCACAAACTGTTTTTCACTTTGTAAAGGGAACCGGCACGAGCCGATTTCCCGGTATTCGCATTCTGAAGGAGGATTATCAAATGAGAAAGAGAATCCTGTTGAGCGTGGGCTTGCTGCTTTTGAGCCTTGTCCTCGTGGCGCCTCTTTTTGCCGGAGGGGGCAAAGAGGCCGGGCCTACGACCCTGGCGATTTCGATCAGGACGCTGTCAAACCCGTATCAAAACAACTACAAGGTGGGGGCTGAAGCGTACGGAAAGACTGTCAGCTTGCCGGTCGACGTCCTTACCTCGGAAGGCAACAGCCAGAAGAGTATCACTGACATCAAGGCGGAGGTGGCAAAAACAGGCGGGAACGTAGTCTTCTTCATCGACCCGAATCAGGAAACCGACGATGTGGCAATTGCCCAGATTCTGGACCAGGCCGGCGTCTACTTCCTGACATGGTGGAACAAGCCGGCGGACGTGAAGGTCTGGAACTACAAGCACTGGGTGGCGCACGTCTCCTTTGACGGTGTGGCCGCAGGCTATTTTACCGGCACTGAGCTGTTCAAGTCATTCAAGACGCCGAACAAGGGAAAGGTATTTGCTATCCAGGGGCTGCTGGCCAACACGCCTGCCGAGGAGCGATTCCAGGGACTCCAGAAGGCTCTCAAAGAGAATCCGGGAGTCGAGCTTGTCCAATGGGTTGCAGGTGACTGGCTTCGGACCAAGGCGTACGATCAGACGAGGGAGATGTTGATCGCCCATCCCGACATCGATGGGGTGTGGTGCGCGAATGACGACATGGCCATGGGCGCCCTCCAGGCGCTGAAAGAGGCCAATCTTGCCGGTAAGGTCATGGTCACGGGGACGGATGGAATCCCCGAGCTCTTCGATGCCATCAAGGCAGGAACTGCAGCCGCTACCGTCATGAACGACGCGAAGTACCAGACAGGGCTCGGTCTTGCCATGTCCCTTGCCGCAAAGAAGGGAAAACTGGACGTCGCGGGACAGCCGCAGAAATACCGCCAGTTCGAGATACCGGCAGTGAACGTCAACAAGGCCAATGTCGATCAGATCGTGCATGACTACATCGAGAACACGCCGGCGTACAATTTCAGCAATTTCTTCGAGAAGTGGTCCGTCGCCATTCCCTAGGGGGAGGTGAGCGGGCGGACAAAACGAATGGGGGTGGGTTTGCTGGGAAGCGGGCTCACCCCCTCTCAAAAGGAATGGAGGCCATGGATATGAGAAAAAGCGTGATGGCGTTTGCCATTATAATTGCGCTGGGCCTGGTTTTCACGGGGGGCGTTTTCGCGTCGGGAGGGAAAGAGCCGTCCGGTGGTGCGAAGGCAGCCCCCACACTGGCGATTTCAATACGGACTCTGTCCAGCCCGTACCAGGTGATGTACAAAGTAGGCGCGGAGGCCTATTCCAAAATAGTGGGACTTCCCCTCGATGTTCTGACAACCGAGGCGAACAGTCAGAAGGGCTTGACGGATATCAAGTCGGAAATAGCGCGCACCGGTGGAAACGTGGCGTTCTTCGTGGACCCCAATGATGCCGCGGACGCGGTATCGATCGCAAAGACGATGGAAGGCGCAGGGGTATACTGGGTCTCCTGGTGGAGCAAGCCCGCGGAAGTCAAGGTGTGGGATTACCCGCATTGGATTGCCCACGTTTCCTTCGACGGCTTTTCGGCGGGCGTATTCACTGCAACCGAGCTCCTGAAAACATTCAAGACCCCCGGCCAGGGCAAGCTTATTGCGCTCCAGGGCCGGCTTGGCGACACCCCGAACGGCGAACGATGGCAGGGGCTGCAAAAAGTGCTCGCCGACAACCCCGGTGTGCAGCTTGTTGAGTGGGAATCAGCCGAATGGGACAGGACCAAGGCCTACAACCAGACCAGGGCAATGCTGGTCGCCCACCCCGATATCGATGGCGTGTGGACCGCCAATGACGACATGGCCATGGGTGCGATACAGGCCCTCAAGGAAGTGGGACTTGCAGGAAAAGTGCTCGTCGTGGGATGCGACGGGATTCCCGAGATCTTCGATGCGATCAAAGGCGGTCTTGCGGCCGCATCGGTCCTGAATGACGGGAAATACCAGGCGCAGCTCGGTCTTGCCATGTCTCTGGCTGCAAAACAGGGAAAGCTGGACGTTGCCTCTCTGCCGCATAAGTACCGCCAGTTCGAAATACCTGCGGTGAACGTCACCCGACAGAACGTCGACCAAGTGGTCCATGACTATATCGACAACACGCCGACGTATGACCTCAGCAATTTCTTCTCCCGCTGGTCAGTGGAGATGCCCTGAACACTGGATTAATTCCGTCGGTTCATTGATAATCGAACGTTGACCTCCACGCGGCAGCGCGCACAACGCAGCCGCGTGGAGGGAAATTACACCAGGAGGAAGGACTGCCGTGATGCGGGAAGACGCTGAGATGAGACGCCCACGGGGCGCCCGGAACCGGAGTGCGTTGTCGCTCATTGCGACATGGCGATGGCTCGGACGCGCCGGCATCCTTGGACAGATCCTTACGCTGATAATCGTCATGGGCATCTTTGCTATTGGGACCCGAGGCAGGTACCTGTCCCTTCCCAATCTGCAAGTCATCCTCAGCCTCGCCGCGATACCTGCCATTATCGCAATCGGCCTCCATGAGGTCGTTGTGCTGGGCGGCATCGATCTCTCCGTCGAGGGGATCGTGGCGCTTTGCGTGGTATTCGTCGGGTTCCTGGTGCGCAATAAGTTCAATACGAACGATGTGGGCTTGTGGATCATTCCCATATCCCTGGGAATAGGCGGGCTGGCGGGATTCCTCAACGGCATATTCAACACGAAGCTGAAAATTCCCTCGTTCATCGCCACCCTGGGCATGAGCTGGATCCTGTGGGGCCTTGCCGTGTTCGTCAGCCAGGGGCAGACAGTGGCGCTGACTGACTTGAGGATCCAGGTGGTCGTGACCAGTACTTTTTTCGGGATCCCGACGCTGGCGATCATCGCGATTGTCCTGGCAGTTCTTCTGCAGGTCGTCCAGGCCCGCACGCGATTCGGCCGCTACCTGTACGCCATCGGCGGCGACGAGGTGCTGGCAAAGCAGGCAGGCGTGAGTATCGACAGGCTCAAGATCGCCGTCTTCACCGTCGCCGGCCTGTTCTATGGGCTCTCTGCTTTGCTCCTTTGCATACGGCTGGGCAGCTCACAGGCAATCACGGGAAACAACCTGCTTTTTCCCGCGGTGACGGCGGTCGCGGTCGGCGGTGTTGCCCTGACGGGCGGGATCGGCGGGGCCAAGAACGCCATCCTCGGTGCGCTGATTGTGACCGCACTGAATGACGGGCTGATCCTGATGCACGTGAACCCTTATGCACAGGACGCCGTGAACGGCACCGTGCTCGTTGCGGCGGTGGCCCTGACGATCGACAGGAAGAAGCTGGGCTTCATCAAATAAGAGCAAGAGAAACGGGGACATGATGAGCACGACAATGGCAGAGAGCAGACCCATCCTCGATCTGCGGAAGGTGAGCAAGTCCTACCCGGGAGTCGTCGCCCTGGACAATGTGGACTTCACCGTGCACCCGAACGAGATGGTCGGCCTTGTCGGGGAGAATGGCGCCGGGAAATCCACTCTCATGAAAATCCTGATCGGTCTCGTTCAACCCGACAGCGGGACTTTCACGCTGCGGGGCCAGGCGGTCACGCTGAAAGATCCCTCGGATGGCGCGCGTTTCGGGATCGGGATGGTGTTCCAGGACGGCAGCCTTGTTCCGAACCTGTCCATCATGGAAAACCTGTTCCTCTGTCACGAAATAGGTTTCCGCAAATTCGGCTTTCTCTCCCGAAGGGACATGCGCGCGACCGCCGAGGGCCTCCTGGAGCACGTCAAGGTCCACGTCAGCGTGGAAACGCCCATCGCGGCAGTGACGCCGGCCGTGAGGCAGATGGTGGAAATCGCGCGCCTCCTTTGGCTTTCCCGGCTGTACGGGCAGACGAATCCCATCCTCATATTGGATGAGCCTACGACGGTCCTCACCGAGGGTGAAAGAGACACACTCTTCGCGATCCTGAGGGACATCCAGAAGGAAGCATCCATCATCCTTATTTCCCACCGCCTGCAGGAAATCGTGGAGAACTCCGACAGGATCGTGATCATGAAAGACGGGAAGAACGTCACCGAGATTGCGGCAGCGGACGCGCGCATCGCCGACATAGAACAGTCCATGGTAGGGCACGCGTTCTCCGCGGACCGTTATCGGGAGGATGAGCAGGCCACGCCCGGGGATGAGGTGATCTTGAAGGTCGACAACCTTTCCAAGAAAGGGGCATTCGAGCCCATCAGCTTCACGATCAGGAAGGGAGAGATCGTCAGCCTGGTCGGTCTGGTGGGCTCGGGAAAGGAAGAGATCTGCCGATGTCTCAATGGCCTGGAAAAGGCGGACAAGGGAGATGTCATTCTGGGGGGAAAGAAGCTCGCGGCGGGCTCCCCACGCGACGCGGTCGCGTCCGGCGAGGGGCACATTCCCATCGACCGCCGGAGCGAAGGGCTTGCCCTCGGGATGACAGTGGCGGAGAACGTCAATCTCCTGGTGCTGGGGCGCCTGAAAAATGTCGGGCTGGTCAGTCCCACGCGGGAGAGGAAGAATGCGGAGCGCTGGATCGACGAATGCAGAATCAAAACACCGTCCTCCTCCACCTTGTGCGCAAATCTGAGCGGCGGCAATCAGCAGAAGACCGTGATCGCGAAATGGCTCAGCTCCCAGGTGAAGCTCCTGGTGCTCGATCACCCCACCCGGGGCGTGGACGTCGGCGCCAAGGACGACATCTATAAGCTCATTCGAAACCTCGCGCGGGAGGGAATCGGCATGTTGATCATGTGCGACACCCTCGAGGAGGACATCGGTCTGAGCAACAGGATGCAGGTAATGAAGGATGGCCGTCTCGTGAAGGAAGTGGAATGCCCGCCGAAGGGCAAGCCGAGCCCGAGAGACATTATAGGTCTTATCGTCTAGCAGGAGAGTCACATGGAAGCGCCCAGGCAGGAGAATGGAGCAGACGAGCAGAAAAGCGTTCTGGTTCGAGCGGGGAGGGTACGCATTCCCACCATCTTTTACGCCGTCGGAACGCTGCTCGTGCTCGTGCTCCTGTTCGCCCTCGGAAATCGCAATTTCCTTTCCTTCTATAATCTGAACACTATCGCCTACTATGCCGCGATCCTGCTCGTGGTCGGGCTGGGGCAAATGTGCACCATACTCATCGGCGCGATCGACCTGTCGATCGGCGGACTCATGTCCTTCACCTCGGTGTTGTTCATCGTTGCAGTCAAGGCAATCGGTTACTGGGCGTTTCCCCTTTGCATCCTCACGGGCGTTCTCTTCGGCTACGTCAACGGCAACATCCTCACCCGGATACGAATTCCTTCTTTCATCTCGACACTTGGAACGGGCGGGATCATGACGAGCTTCGCTCTCCTTGTTTCCCCGCTGCCCGTCGTCGCCCCGGCCGGCCGCTATGGGATCCTGAGTATTGTCAACGGATCGTTCCTGGGTATCGGCAATCTGCTGGTGCTCACTGCACTCGTCTTTCTGTTCTTCTATGTGGTGCTTCGGTTCACCGTGCTCGGGAAAAGCATCTTCTATGTCGGGAGCAACATCACGATGTCGTGGATGTCCGGAATCGACATCGTAAAAACGCGCAACTTCGCCTACATCCTCTCAGGGGTGGGCGCGTCCCTCGCAGCGATCTTTCTCTCGTGCGGGCAGTTCGGAGGCGACCCGACGCTCGGCAAGGTGTACATCCTGGGCTCCATTGCGGCAGTTGTGGTGGGAGGAACCGCATTGACGGGCGGCACGGGCGGCCCCGTCAACACGGTCATTGGCGCGTTCGTCCTCAGCGTCATGGAAAACGGCATGAATGTGGTGGGCGTCAACGCGTATTTCCAGCAGAGCATCCTTGGCGCTGTGATCATCATCAGCGTCTTCCTGACCTTCGACAGAAGCAAGGTCTCGATGATCAAATAAGGAGGGGCACACTCATGGGTTCGGAAATGCTCTACCGCGAGCTGGGAAGCTCGGGGATCAAGGCGTCGGTCGTCGGTCTGGGGACCTTCGCAATCGGCGGATGGTTCTGGGGCGGTACGGATGAGAAGAAATCGATCCAGGCAATCCACGCAAGCCTGGACCGGGGCGTGAATCTCATCGACACCGCGCCTATCTACGGGTTCGGCAAGGCGGAGGAGATTGTCGGCAAGGCCCTGAAGGGAAAGCGCGACAAGGCCGTCATCGCGACGAAATGCGGACTGCGGTGGGACACCGACAAGGGCGATTTCGACGGATATGCCGACGAGAAGTCCCCCAGCAAGACGCCTGCAAAGTACACGATCCACAGGTACCTGGGAGCGGATTCGATCCGCTACGAAGTCGAGCAGAGCCTGAAGCGGCTGGGGACCGACCATATCGATCTCTACCAGACCCACTGGCAGGAGTCCACCACGCCCATCGAAGTCACGATGGAGGCCCTGGTGAAGCTCCGGCAGGAAGGCAAGATTCGCGCCATCGGCGTTTCGAACGTCACCGTCGATCAGCTGAAGCGCTACGGTGCCGTGGCCTCCGCGCAGGAAAAGTTCAACCTGCTGGACAGGGGCATCGTGAAGAAAGGGCTCGTGGACTACTGCGCGCGCGCAGGGATCGCCATCCTCAGCTACTTCACCATGGAACAAGGGCTCCTCACAGGCACGATGTCCCCCGAGCGGAGCTTCCGGGACGGCGACACGCGGAAGACCAACCCGCTGTTCAGCCCGGAGAGCATCCGGCGCGTGAACGCGGTCGTTGCCGAGCTGCGGCCTTTTGCCGACAAGTATAAGGCCACCATTGCCCAGGTGCTGATTGCCCTCACTGCCCAGCAGACCGGCATCACGCACGTGCTGGTGGGCGCGCGGGATGCGGCCCAGGCAAAGGAGAATGCGGGCGGCGGCCATCTGCGCCTTGCGCCTGAAGACGTGCGTACCATGAACGGCATCGCGGACAGGCTTGCGGCAATACGGGAACAGAAATAGCCGTCGCGGCCACGGAAATACCGTGGCCGTTTGCCGTCAGGAGGCGAGAGCATGGACATTACGCAGGGCACGTGGGGAAGGACCCGGGAGGGAGACGAGATCACCCGTTTCACTCTTGCCAGCAGGAGCCGGGTGACGGTCCAGCTCATCAGCTACGGCGCCACTCTCTCCTCCGTGCAGTTTCCCGACAGGCAGGGGCGCGTCGGGGAGGTGACCCTCGGTTTCGATACGCTGGAGGGTTATCTCAACCCCCATCCTTATTTCGGCAGCACGATCGGGCGGGTGTCAAACCGGATCGGCAGGGGCAGATTCAGCCTGGACGGCCGCGAGTATCCGCTCTTCTGCAATGACGGGAGGAACCATCTTCACGGCGGAAAGAAGGGCTTTAACCGGGCAGCCTGGTCATCCGCGTCGTTCCTTCGTGAAGACAGGGCGGGGGTGACCTTTTCTTACGCGAGCCCCGACGGTGAAGAGGGCTATCCGGGGAACCTCGATGCCCGGGTCACCTACACGCTGGATGAGAGCGGAACGCTCGAGGTTGTTTTCGAAGTCCGGACCGACAAGGCCACACCGGTCAACTTCTGCAACCATGCCTACTGGAATCTGAGAGGCGATGGAACGGGGGACATCAAGGACCACCGCCTGACTCTTTTCGCGGAATCATACCTGCCCGTGGACGCGGAGCTCATTCCCACGGGTGAGATGCGCGCGGTGAAGGGCACTCCCCACGATTTCAGGCGGGAAAAGACGATCGGGCAGGACCTGGAGAAAGCCGGGGGAGGTTATGACGAATGTTTCGTGCTGGGCAGCCCGGTGAACGGAATGCGTCCCGTGGCCCGGGTCGTGGAGCCGACGACCGGAAGGGCAATGGAGATGTCCACCACGCAGCCCGGCGTGCAGCTCTACTCCGGGCACATGCTCGCGCCCCTCACCGGGCGCGGCGGCAGGCGCTACGAGCCCTACGGCGCATTCGCCCTTGAGACGGAGGGATTCCCTGACGCGATAAACCAGCCGGCGTTCCCCAGCGTGGTTCTCCGGCCGGGACAGAAATCGCTCGAGAAGATGCGGATACGGTTTTTCACTGCATGACCCATATCGCCAGGAGGAACGCGCCATGTACCAGACGATGAACCTCTCCCACGCGGAAGCGCAGGAGATGATTGCCGCAATACAAAGGAAGCTCGAGGGGGAGCACAAGGCCGCCTCGATTGCCGTGACGGATTCTCACGGTGAGCTGATCGCATTTCTGCGCATGGATGGTTGCCATCTCCCCCCGGTCACCATCGCGATCAACAAGGCGTTCACGGCTGCGCGCGAGCGCAAGGAGTCAGGAGCTGTCGGCCAGGCTTCCCGCACCAACCCCTTCCCCATGACCAACTACGGGGACCTCCGCTATGTCGGCTGGGCCGGGGGTTTCCCCGTCCTGCACGAAGGGAAGGTAGTCGGCGCAATTGGCATCAGCGGGTTGGATGACGAGCAGGAGGCCCAGCTCGCCCACTTGGCGGTCGACCTGGTGACCCGAAAACCGGGCCGGTGAGGAGGACGACCATGAAACAGGCTGTGATGACATCGCCGGGGCAGATCGAGTTCAGGGACATTCCCGTCCCCGTGCCCGGCCCGACACAAGTCCTCATTCGAATGAAAAGGATCGGAGTTTGCGGCTCAGACATCCACGTCTACCACGGAAAGCATGCGCTCACTCCCTATCCCGTCGTGCAGGGACACGAGGTGTCAGGTCTTGTGGAGAAGGTGGGCGCGTCGGTGCGCGCCATCGCGCCGGGTGACCTAGTCACGATCCAGCCGCAAGTGACGTGCGGACAGTGCTATCCCTGCACGCACGGGGCCTACCATATCTGCGACAATCTGAAGGTCATGGGCTTTCAGACGACCGGCGCAGGGTCCGAGCTCTTCGCGGTTGAAGCGAGCAAGGTGTTGAAGCTCCCGGCCGGCATGAACGCGGAGCACGGGGCAATGATCGAGCCGGTTGCGGTCGCCGTACACGCACTGGGCCGTGCGGGAGACGTGACGGGGAAAAAAGTGCTCGTGCTCGGTGCGGGGCCCATCGGAAACCTCGTGGCCCAGGCGGCCAGGGGAGTGGGTGCGGCAAAGGTGATGGTCACCGACCTGAGCGCATTCCGACTGGAAAAAGCGAAGGAATGCGGAGTGGACTTCTGCATCGACACTTCGAAGGCCGACATTACCTCGGCAATCCGCGCGCATTTCGGGGACTCGAAGGCCGACGTGATACTCGAATGCGTGGGCAGCCCGCAGACCATCCAGCAGGCGGTGGCGGTCGCCCGCAAGGGCACCGACATCATCGTTGTCGGCGTGTTCGGCGACAAGCCGACCCTCGACATGGGGACCGTGCAGGACAGGGAGCTGCGCCTGATCGGCACCCTGATGTACCAGGAGCCGGATTGGAAGAAGGCGATCGAGCTCGTGGAATCGGGGAAGATAAAGCTTCAGCCGCTCATCACCGACCATTTCGACTTTGCCGACTACAAAAAGGCGTACGAGTACATAGAAGCGCACCGCGAGCGCGCCATGAAGGTCATGATCGTTCTGGAGAAATAAAAAACGCGATGCCCCGAGGCATCGCGTTCATTTGACGCTCTTTTCCTGCGCATCAGTTTCCGATAAGTTACTAAAAATAAGCTACTAATTAAATTGCTCATCGTCAGGCAAAAAGCTATACTTGTCACATGGAAAAGACGGGACGCGCGCTCCCCGCTCTCTGCCCTACCGTGGAAAGGGCATTCGAAGTCCTGGGCAGGAAATGGGCGGGACTGATCCTGCGCGAGCTCTCGGCCGGTCCCCGGCACTTTTGCGAGCTCGAGAAGGGAATCCCGTCGGTGAGCGCGCGCATGCTGACGGAGCGCTTCAAGGAGCTTGAAGCTGAAGGCATTGTCAGCCGAACCGTGCACACCTCCGCGCCGGTGCGCGTCACTTATGATCTCACCGAGAAAGGCCGGGCCTTGATTCCGGTCATGCAGGGAATCGAGTCGTGGGCCCAAAGGTGGTCGAAGGACTGAGGCGCGCGCCGCAGTCCGCCCTTTGACTCCCCCTCAAGAGCCCGGCGCACCCGATTCCTGGTTCCATCTTGCCAGCGCGGCGTCCCACAGGGTGTCGCCCGGAGGATCGGCAATAATCGTCAGGGGCTTCTTCTTCACCGGGTGGGTGAATGAAACCTGCCGGGCATGCAGGTGGATGCCGCCTCCGGGATTGGATCGGGGCGCCCCGTATTTCAAGTCTCCCTTCACGTGACAGCCTATGGCATGAAGCTGCGCCCTTATCTGGTGGTGCCGCCCGGTCTGCAGCTCGATCCGCAGCAGATGATACCGCTCCAGGCTGAAGAGCAGCTGATAGGAAAGCCGCGCCTCCCGCGCGTCGGCGCGGGGACCGGCAACCACGAAGGACTTGTTCTGCACCGGATCGCGCCTCAGCCAGTGCACGAGGGTGTCTGCGTCCCGGGGGGGCTTCTCCGCGACAATGGCCCAGTAGATTTTCGACACATCCCCCTGGCGGAACAGCTCGCTCAAGCGCTGCAGAGCCTTCTCGGTGCGCGCGAAAAGCACGACTCCGCTGGTGGGCCTGTCCAGCCGGTGGGGGATGCCGATGTAGACGTTTCCCGTCTTGCCGTATTTCAGTCGAATGTAGTCGCGCACCCGATCGGCGAGGGTCACGTCCCCTGTCTTGTCGCCCTGGACGATGTCGGAGGGCTTCTTGTTCACGGCGATGATATGGTTGTCCTCGTAGAGGACCTGGAGCAAAGATGGGTCCATCGGGATTTCCTTGTGTCGGTATAGCCCGTTTCCGACAAAAAGGTCAGTATGGCCGTCACGGTACTCCGTGACATTCGTGCTGGCGTCACGGTACCGCGTTCGCGCGGAACGCGTACTCGCGTACTCCGTGACATTGGGGGTCCAGATGCTGACGCTGAAAAACGAGTCGCTCCGCGTGTCCGTGCTCGATCCTGTGGCCGACGGGGACCGTCTCGGCACCCGCTACTGCACGGGCGGGTTCATATTCCAGATCGAGGATGCTGCCCGCGGCATATTGCTGTCGGGTCCCACGTTCCCTGATTCGTACAATCTATTCGACGGGCAAGGGGCGCCGGACGCGTTTCAGCCGCACCTGGTGGTGGAGCAGGACTCCGCGGGCGCGCCGACGCAGGTGCTCGGGATCGGCATCGGTCTCATCGATCCGAACGCCAATGAGACGCGTGATCGCTGCACGTGGGATATCGGAGGGGGTGCGGGCACACTCATCTTCCGCACCGTCCAAAAGGCCGGCCCCTGGAGCTTCAAGCTGGAGCGCAGGCTCATCCTGCGCGCGCGCACGCTGCGAAGCGAGACCGCGCTCCTCAACACGGGAGCCCGCCACCTCCCCTTCCAGTGGTATCCGCACCCGTTCTTTCCGCTGTACCCAGGCGGCGAGTGCTGCCGCGTCGGCGTTCCCGTCACGCTGCCGGACAATCCCGGCTACGAGCTTTCGGAGAACGGCTTTCTCCGGATGAAGAATCTGCCCTGGACGGGGAACGAGAATTATTTCCAGCTCCTCGGCCACCGGGGAGACAGGCCTGTCTCATTCCTCCAGAAGCATCCGGTCACCAGCCTGGTGAGCGTGAGCTGTGACTATGTTCCCACCCGTCTTCCCGTCTGGGGCAACCCGCGCACGTTTTCTTTCGAGCCCTACTATGAGAGGAATTTGACCGCGCAGGACGAGGCGCGCTGGTCGATCACGTTCGATTTCTGACGAGGGGGTAGTGTCCTTGGGACACTACCCGCGAGGGATGGTCAGTCGCTCTTGATGAACTTCAACGAGAGGGAGTTCACGCAGTGGCGCGTATCCTTCTTCGTGAATCCTTCTCCGAGAAACACGTGGCCCAGGTGCGCGCCGCAGCTCACGCAGGTGATCTCCGTGCGTGAGCCGTCCGCGTCCATCGTGCGCCTGACGGCGCCGGGGATCTCATCATCGAAGCTGGGCCAGCCGCAGTGGGAATCGAACTTGTCCTCGGACTTGTACAGAGGCGCTTCGCAGCGCCGGCATATGTAGGTCCCCTTGCCCCGGGAGTTGACGTACTCCCCGCTGTACGGCATTTCCGTTCCCTTGTGCACGATGATTCTTTCTTCCTCAGGGGTCAGGGGATTGAGCTTTGCTTTCATGGCGGAAAAGAATTTCAGCACCCCTGAAAGGGAAGTCAAGCATGGCAGGACCCGCAATTCATTTTGCATTTCCACCGCAACTTCCGGGTGGCGCGCGCGCGCCCGCTCGTGTATCCTTTCTTCATGAGAACGAACATGACGGAGTGGTCACGGGATTACCGGCGCATCGAGCGGGCGATCAACTTCATCGAGGAGAACATCGACAGTTGCCCCGACCTTGCCGCGGTGGCCCACGTGGCGGGCTTGAGCGATTTCCATTTTCAGCGTCTTTTCAGCAGGATGGTGGGGATCAGCCCGAAGAGGTACGAGCAGTTCCTCACGAAAGAGGCGGCGAAAAAGCTCCTCGCAGGATCCGAGAGCCTGCTGGACGCCGCGTACGAGGTGGGGCTCTCCGGCCCGGGAAGGCTCCACGATCTGTTTGTTTCCTGCGAGGCCGTGACACCCGGGGAGTTCAAGAGCAGGGGGGAGGGTCTCACGATCGGTTACGGCTTCCACCCCACGCCATTCGGGGAGGCACTGCTTGCCTCCACGGACAAAGGCATCTGCGCGCTCTATTTCACGGCCGAGGACAGCCGGGAGGAAGTCCTCGCGCGGCTGAGGGAAGAATGGCGGAATGCCCGCGTTGCCCCTGATCAGGACGGCACGGCACGGATCATCAGGAGGATCTTTGAAGGCACGTCGAAAGCCGGGGCTCCGCTCACCTTGTACCTGCGCGGGACGAACTTCCAGGTCAAGGTCTGGGAAGCGCTTCTTTCGATTCCCCCGGGGCGGCTCGCCACTTACGAGGATGTGGCGCGGAAGATCGGGGATCCGGCCGCGACAAGGGCGGTGGGGAGCGCCGTGGGGCGCAACCCGATTGCGTACATCATTCCCTGCCACCGCGTGATTCGCAAAACAGGCGAGCTCGGGGGCTATCACTGGGGAACCGGCAGGAAGCGGCTGATTCTCGCGTGGGAGGCTTCAAAGTTCGCCAGGGAGCCTGCAGCCGAGGCCGAAGAACGCGCGCCGACCAGGACCGAGCGCGTGCGCGCAGGGGCCGGCGGGGGACGGACATGAAAGAGGTGCGATGGGAGCGGATGTTTCCGGACGCTCTCGAGGCCGCTTTTGCCGAGTGCCCGGTCGTGTATTTCCCCTATGGGATGATCGAGCCCCACGGACCGCAGAATGCCCTCGGCCTGGACGGGCTGAAAGCTCACGCGATTGCCTGCCGGGCCGCGCAGGAGCATGGCGGCATAGTGGCGCCGCCCGACTACTGGCACATCCACGAAATCGGCGGCTATGGCCTGTGGGCATCGCGGATGATCGGCGAGGTGGAGAGGAAATGGCTGAGCTCGGTTCCGCCCGCCGTGCATTTCAGAAACATCTGCTACCACGTGCGCGCAGCGGACTCTCTCGGATTCCATGCGGCAATCCTCCTCACCGGCCATTACGGACCCAACTGGCGTGACCTGAAAACCGTGATCGAGCTCCTGCAGCCGCACGTGGGCACCCGGCTCTGCGGGCTGCCCGACTTCGAGGCGAACGATCCCGGCTTCGACGGCGACGGCAGGAGCAAGGCTGACCATGCGGGCAAGGTCGAGACCTCCCTGCTAATGGCGCTGGAGCCCTCCTGCAGCGACTTGAGCCGGCTGCCGCCCGCAAAATCCGCCGGGGACGGCGGCGCAGAACCTGCCGGCACTCCCTGGGCAATGGGTCCTGATGCGTCCTTGTCGGACAGGCGCACGGGGGATCGCATGGTCTCGGACGAGGTGTCTTATCTCGGTGCCCTGGCGCGCAAGCTGCTTTCCGAATACACGCAGCTGTCTCCGCGCCACGCTTTTCGCACTTTCGAGGATGTCGAGCGGGTATGGAAAGAAGAGATTGCGCCGCGGATTCGCGACTTCGAATGCGTAAAGCCGGATTTTGATGGATCCGGCGACCGCGTCCCTGCGTCATCCATCTGGAGCGAGAATCTTCACAACCCATCAGAATAGGCGAAATATTCTCTTGACTACCTGCCATGAGGGTGTTACAATATTAGAGTATTAGTTAATTAGTACACTAAATAGGAGGACTCCAGTGATCCAAATAAGAGATATGAGCTTCAGCTATTCGAGAGAGAAACTCTTCTCCCACCTCGATCTGACTCTTGAACCTGGCAACATCTACGGGCTTCTTGGGAAAAACGGTGCCGGAAAAACAACGCTCTTGAAGCTGATCTCCGGGCTTCGCTACGCCCAGAGCGGAACCATCCGGGTGCTTGGGCACGATCCAGGAGCGCGTCCCGTGCACCTGATGGATGAAATATTCTCGGTTCCCGAAGAGCTCTTCATCCCCCCACTGCGGCCCGCGGCATATGTGAGCCTCTATGCGCCGTTCTATCCCCGGTTCGATCAGGGAGAGCTCGCGCACTTGATGAGGGAGTTCGAGCTGGAAGGGGACAAGAAGCTGTCCACCCTCTCTTACGGCCAGAAGAAGAAGTTCGTGCTTGCTTTCGGGCTCGCGTCGGGATGCAAGGTGCTTCTGCTTGACGAGCCGACCAATGGGCTGGACATCCCCTCCAAGGGCCAGTTCCGCAAGCTGCTCACCCGGGCAACCCAGGAGGACCGGATCATACTGATCTCCACACACCAGGTGCGGGACATGGAGAACCTGATCGACCCGCTCATCGTGCTCGATCAGGGCAGGATCATCTTTCAGCAGCCGATGAGCGAGGTCACACGAAGACTCACTGCGCATCTGCAATCCGCCGAGCCTGCCGGCAACGGAATTCTCTACTCGGACCGGACCATAGGCGGCTGGGTTGTGGTCACAGTCAACACGGGAGGCGAAGAGACACGCCTGGACCTGGAGACTCTCTTCAACACTGTGATCGCAAATCCCGACCGGGTGGACGCGATTTTCAGCGCGCAGGCCGCGGCGGTGACGGAGGTGCCCCGTGCATAACACCATCGGAATCGAAGGAACTTTCAGCCCGCGGAGGCTTTACCTGCTCTTGCGCCGGGACCTTGCCCATGGGTACAGGGCGGTTCTGATCGCCATGGCCGCGGTCGGGGGTGTCCTCATCGTGTTCTCTTTTCTGTCGATGCTGGGCAGGCCCGGGCAGGACTTCTACACGCCCTTCTACGTCGGGCTCCTGTTCCTCGGTGGATTCCTGTTCTCCAGCGGGGCGTTCAAGGAGATGCATCAGCAGGGGTCAGGGCCGTTCTACCTGACGCTTCCCGGTACGACGCTGGAGAAGCTGGTGAGCAAGCTCCTCGTCACGTCGGTGGGCTATGCCGTGGCAATCCTCGTTTTCATGACGGGGGCGTCGGCGCTGAGCGAGCTGCTCAACCGCGCGGTCTTTTCCGCCGGCCACACGTGGTTCAACCCGTTCAGTCCGGCTATCCTCAAGAGCGCCGCGGTGTATCTTGTCTTCCAGGGTCTCTTCCTGCTGGGATCGGTCTGGTTCCGCAAGGTGGTCTTTCTGAAGATCCTCCTTGCCGAGAACATCGTGGTCGTCGGCCTGGCCATTATCGCCGCCCTTATCTTCCGCATTGCGTTCTGGGGCCTCTTCACCGGCGGCCACCTGAGGCCGGAGGTGATCCAGCTATTCTCGCAGGGCTTCGGGAACGTCACGGTGAACGGCCGCGTTGCGGAAGCCTTCAACCACGGCTCCCAGGTATTCCTTACCATCGCGCGCGTGCTCTTCTGGGGCGCTTTCGCGCCGGTCTGCTGGGTGGCGGCGTACTTCCGGCTTCGGGAAACCGAGGTCTAGAATGGAGTTCCAGGAGAGCCAGGCGATCTATCTGCAGATCGCGGATATGCTGTGCGAAAACGTGTTGAGCGGCTCCTGGAAGCCGGGGGACCGGGTCCCTTCCATTCGGGAGCTCGCGGAGAGCATCGCGGTCAACCCCAACACCGTCGTGCGCGCCTACTCTTTTCTACAAGAGCACGGGATAATCCACAACCAGCGCGGGATCGGGTACTTTGTCGCGGAGAATGCCCGCGAGATCACCCGGGACCTGGAAAGGAAGCGATTCCTCGGCCGCGAGCTTCCGCGGGTTTTCAGGGCCATGAAGCTGCTGGAAATAGGTTTCGACGAACTTCAGAAGCTGTACACGGAGGCAAAGTGATGAAAAGGAGCATGGGCGTGCTGCTCGTCGCCATCGGGATCGTCATCGCGCTGATCGTCGCGTTCGCCATTTTCGCGCGCGTGAACATCGGCGCGCTGCTCACCGGAGCGAGCGTGTGATGTGACAATAGGCGGGCGCGGTCGGGGCGCTCCTGCGCCGCTATTCTTGCCAGAGCCCGCACCTTCCTTGTATTCTCCTCCTGCCTATGAAACCGAGAAACCACGCGCAACTTCTCGCCGCCCTGGCAGAGGAGTATACCCGCCGCTCACCGCGTTCAGCGGCACTCAATCAGGAGGCGCTGAAGCACCTCGTGGACGGAGGGAGCCACGCCATACGACTGGTGAAGCCGTTTCCGCCGCGGATTGCCTCGGCAAAGGGCGCCTACGTGACGGACGAGGACGGGCACCGGATCCTGGACTTCTGGCAGGGCCACCACGCGAACATCCTCGGCCACAATCCGCCCGTGATCACGGAGGCGCTCGCGCGCTCGTTCGGCGCGGGCGGCGGCCTGCAGACCGGCTTCACGGACGCCGTGCAGGTGCAGACGGCCGAGATTCTCTGCGCCCGAACGGGCGCTGAGAAGGTCCGGTTCACCTCCAGCGGTTCGCTGGCCACCATGTACGCCATCCTCCTTTCCCGCGCGTTCACCGGAAAGGAAAGGGTGATGAAGGTCGGCGGCGGGTGGCACGGCGCGCAGCCGTGGGGGCTCGTCGGCGTGGACTACCATGCGGAAATCTCCCACAGCTTCGAGCAGACGGAGAGCAGGGGACTCCCCAGCGCCGTGGCGGATCAGGTGATCGTAACCCGGTTCAACGATACCGCGATGCTGGAGGAACAGTTCAGGAAGCACGACGGTCGGGTTGCCTGTTTCATCTTTGAGCCGTTCATGGGCTCGGGCGGCTGCCTCCCGGCCCGCCGGGAGTTTCTGGCCGCCGCGCGCGAGCTGACCCGGAAGCATGGCGCGCTTCTCATCTTCGACGAGGTGATATCGGGTTTCCGGTTTTGCGCGGGAAGCGCATCCCGGCTCTTCGGCGTCCAGCCCGACCTTGCCACGTTCGCGAAAATCATGGGCGGCGGGATGCCCGTGGCCGCGGTCGCGGGCAGGGCGGATGTCATGCGGCTTTCAGGACGAGGAGGAGGAGTCAAGTTTTCGGGCGGCACCTACTCCTGTCATCCTGCCTCCATGCTCGCCTCACGCGTGATGATGGAGCACCTTGTGGCCGCGGAGCCGCAGGTGTACCCGCTGATCGCCCGGCTGGGGGAAAAGGCGCGGCGCACGGTCGAGGAGGCGTTCCGCGCGGAAGGGATTCACGCGCGGTGCACGGGGAACGGCAATGACGCCCTGCCGGACAGCTCAATGGCCGCCGTGCACTTCCCCTATGACGCGAAGACCGCCTGCGACGCCCCCGAGCAGACACGAAATCCCGAAATCTGCGACGTGGAGCTCTCCGACACCGTGCTGCAGCTCGCGCTGCTTCTGGAGGACGTGTTCGTCATGCATGGGCTCGGCTCCGTCTCCGCCGCGCACACCGAGGAGGACATCACCCTGCTCGGAAATGCATGCAGAAAGGCGGGGCGGCGGATTGCGTCATTCCTTTGATCACCTGCAGCCGTGAACAGGCGGAGCGGCTCGGCCGCGCCGTGCGCTTTCCTACCGTGACGCTCGTTTCCGGGGACCCCCTTTCCCAGCCGGGCTACAGCGAGTTTCGCGCCTTCGAGGAGTTTCTCCGCGGGGAGTTTCCCCTCACCTCCCGGGCCCTGCGATGGGAAAACCCCAGTCCCCTGGCTTTGCTTCTCAGATGGGAGCCGGCCGATGGAGGAACCACGCAACCTGCCATCCTCCTGTACGCGCACTATGACGTAGTTCCCGCCGGCCCCGACGCGGGCTGGTCACACCCTCCATTCTCGGGAGACCTTGCCGACGGATTCGTGTGGGGCCGTGGAACGCTGGACGACAAGGGCGCTCTGCTCGCAATCCTGGAGGCGACCGAAGGGCTGCTTGCGGAGGGCTTTCGGCCGCGCCGGACAATCTACCTTGCATTCGGCGGTGACGAGGAGACGAGCGGCCGGCTCGGGGCAGCGGCAATCGCCGCAACTCTCGCCGCGGGAGGGGTGCGGCTCTCCTGCGTCCTGGACGAAGGCTCGTTCATCGTTGACGGCGTGCTTCCGTTCATCCGCCGGCCAGTGGCCATGGTCGGTGTCGCTGAAAAGGGCTTTGCGAACGTCGAGATCGTGGTGGAGGGCAGGGCCGGCCACTCCTCCATGCCGGGCAGGGGCACCTCCGCAGGGGCGCTCGCGGCCGTCGTGGCCGCAATTGAGAGCCGACCTTTTCCCGCGCGGCTCACGCCCACCGTCCAGCGGTTCTTCCGCGCCCTCGCGCCGCACGCGGGCCGGCTTCGGGGTCAGGGCCTGAGGTTCATGCGCCCGCTCTGGCCGCTCTTCCGCCGCAGGCTCGTCGCCGATCCCTCGATGGATGCGCTGGTCCGCACCACCCAGGCGGTGACGATCCTGCGCGCGGGTGAAAAGGAGAACGTCATCCCGCACCAGGCCCGGGCCGTGATCAATCTCCGCCTGCTTCCGGGTGATTCCTCGCAGTCCGCGCTGGCACGCATTGAAAGGATCGCCCGCAACCATCTCTCACGGCGATTCACCCTGAAGGCGTCATTCCTCGAGGGCACCACGAGGAGCGAGCCTGTTCCCGAGTCCCGGCTGGACGCGAACCTCTGGAAAATCATCGAAGAATCGATACACGAGGTATCCCCGCTCGCCATTGTGGCGCCGTTCCTCGTCGTCGTGTACACTGACTCACGAAAGTTCGTCGACCTGACCGCGTGCATCGTGCGCCTGCTTCCGATGGTTCTTGGCTCCGCGGAGCTGGCCGGGATCCACGCCTTCGACGAGCGGATATCGCTCGAGAACTACGGCCGCATGATACGCTTCTACGGGACCTTCATCCGCGGAGCGGGGAGCGCCTCGACGTGAAAGCGGTGTACAGTTTTCTCAAGTCAGTCCGGCTGACGATCGTGCTCATTCTTGCGATTGCGGTGCTTTCCCTGCTCGCCTCCCTCGTTCCCCAGGGCAGATCCGAGGCGTGGTATCGGTCGCACTACTCCCCGGGCCTCTCCGACCTTGTCCGGTTCGCCGGTCTTCCCCGGTTTTTCAGCTCGGCCGGTTTTCTCGTCCCGGCTTTCCTCCTCACCCTGAATCTCGGGGCGTGTGCCGTTGACAGGATGATCCGGCGGGTGACGCGTAAGGCCGCGCCGCGCTATGGACCCGACCTCGTTCACCTCGGTCTTCTGCTCCTCATCGCGGGGGGGCTGGTAACCGCTCTCGGCCGGCAGGAGACGACATGGCCGCTCGCCGTGGGGGAGGACGCTGCGCTCAGCTCAACGTATGCGCTTCACCTGCTGTCCCTCCAGTTTCTGAAGTATGATAATGGAGCGCCGAAGGAATGGACCTCGACCGTGCGCGTCGCCCGTGAGGGAAACGTTGAAATCCCCTCTTTTCCCATCAAGGTGAACCATCCGCTGCGCCTCAAGGGGCTCAGCGTCTACCAGGCGACGTGGGAGCTGCAGGGCATCCTGGACCTGAGGGACGCCGGAGGGCAGGAAGTGACCGCCACCACCGGGCAGGGGTTCCCTTTTGGCGAATCTTTCTGGTATTTCGCGGAAGCGCAAAAGGCACGGGACGCATGGACAATCGTGGCCGTGGAATACAAGGGCAGGGAGATGAGGCCCGTCTCCACGCGCGTGCTGCTGGCGGGAGATGCGCTCGGGCCCTACACCGTTGCGGGCATAACGGCCCGGGAGGTCACGGGGCTGAAGGCGGTGAGGGATCCGGGCTTTGCCCCGTTTCTGGCGGCGCTGGGGATCATCGTTCTCGGGCTCTGCCTGACATTCATCCAATCGCGGTACGGGAGTACCCGTTCGGCGAGTACGCCGTACTCCGCGGATTCGGGCGAGGACGGGGCATGACCGCCACCCTGGGCCTCCTCTGCATTGCCCTCGCCGTGGTCCTGCAGGCGGGCTTTCTCCTGCGGCGTGAAAACCGGCGCGACCCGGTCTCTCATTGGCTGCTCGCGGCCGCCGCTCTTCTTCTCTTTGCCACCCTCGTGAAGAGGAGCTTCAGGATCAGTTTCGTCGCCGTCACCGACACCTACGAGTCCCTGGTGTTTTTCTCCGCGGCAATCTGCGCGGTGCTCTTCGGCCTGCGCCTTGCCCTCAGAACCCGGGGGATGTCGCCATTCGTGATGTTCGGCGCCACGTTCGTGTGTCTCGTGCTCCTGATTCTGTCCTCTTCCCCCCTGGCGCCCAAGGACATCCAGCCTCCGATCCCCGCTCTTCAATCCTTCTGGCTCGTGCTGCACGTCACCTTTTCCTTCATCGGTGAGGCATTCTTCGTCGTGAGCTTTGTCGCTGCCGTGGCCTTCCTGGCCACGCGGAACGAGGACCGGCGCGCCGACATGGACCGGCTGATCACTACCTCCATCGGCATCGGGTACCCGATCTTCACGGCGGGAGCGCTCGTATTCGGCGCCATCTGGGCGGAGACGGCATGGGGCAGCTGGTGGAGCTGGGACCCCAAGGAGGTCTGGGCGCTGATCACGTGGCTGATCTATACCGCCTACCTGCACACACGTCTCGTGCGGAGGATGCGCGGCAGGATCTCGGCCGTGCTCGTCATCGTGGGGTTTATCGCCGCGCTGTTCACTTTCTTCGGGGTGAACTTCCTGCTCTCCGGGCTGCACAGCTACGGCTGAGACCGCGCCGCCTCCTCGAAAAGCCTCTCCAGCACTTCGTTCGTCTCTCCGCATGCGGCCACCACTTCCCGCGCCCACGCGAAATATTCCCGCTTCCTCCGCGCGCTCCACCCCACGGGAGGGCTCTCCGCGATCGAGCGAAGGTTGGCGATCTTGTCCGCGATCTTGATCATCCGCGCGCGGCGTGATTTCCGGGAGGCGCTCTCCACCTGCAGTCTCTTGCGCGATTCCCTGTCCCGGCGGGTGTCGTCCGATACCTCGAGGACGAGTGACGCGACGTCTTCCCCGAAAACCGCGGCCAGCTCGTCACAGGTCGTGCCCGTATCTTCTATCGTGTCGTGCAGCAATCCCGCCATGACGAGGGCAGGATCGGCGCCGTCGGTCGCCTCGGCGAGGAGCAGCGCCACCTCGGTAAGATGGTTGACATAGGGCTCCGCCTTCAGGCCTTTGCGCCGCTGTCCCGCGTGCCTGCGCGCGGCGAAATCCAGAGCCCGGGCGACACCGACGATTCCGTTCATGGGTCTCTCAGGATCGCAGGGGGCCGCTGAATCGCCGGTTCTCCAGCAGCGTGTGGTCGACGACCCAGTCCTTCAGGAACTCAACAACTGTCTGCAGGGCGTCGACCGGCGCCTCCTCCACGTACTTGCGGAAGCCTTCCACTTTTTTCAGGAACTCCGCATGCTCCCGTATGGCGGCGTCATAGCCCTTCGCGGGCCTTCCTGCCGAAAGAGTCTCTTCGTAGTGCAGATGGGTGCGCGCAAAGGCGACAAGGCTGTCCACCCTGTCCGTCACGTCCGCGGCGGATTCGCGGCCGTCGGCCACCGCGGCAAGGCCGTCGATCATCTCGAAGAGCACACGGTGCTGCTCGTCGATGTCGGGAATGCCCACCGCGTAGGAGTCATTCCATTCGAACCTGACCTCCGCGCGAAAGCTCTTCAGTCTCCGTTCGTAGGTCTCCATCAGCTTCCACTGCACCACCGGGATGTCCTCCAGCACGTCCGCGGGAATCGCGTACGTGAGGGAGTCAAGCAGGGCGCGGGCCTCGAAAAGGTGGTAACCCTCTTCCCTGCCCGGCCGTGGAGGACGGCTGAAGCGCTGCTGCCACCCCGCGGGCAGCTCGCGCGCGCCGCGCATCATCGTCTCTTCACCGAAGAAGCCGCCCGGCTTCAGGTTTTCGATGGAGTGCGCGCCCAGGAAAACGGTCACGAGCCCCTCGGCCAGGAGGATGAGCTCGGCACGGCCCTGGGGCGCGAGCACATCGCCCTCCTTGACCATGCGTCTTTGCATGGCGCGCGCGATTCGTGTCTGCACGGGGAGCGACACCATCTCCCCGAACAGCCAGGTTCCCTGGAGGAATTGTCTGCTGGCAAGCACCTCCCGCAGGGAGTCCGCCAGGCCCGAGCGGGACAGGAACTCCGCATACGCGCCCCGCGGGATGCGCAGGAGGACTACGTTGCTCAGGGCCCGGCAGCTCCGGAGAGACCTGGATCCGGAGAACCCTTCCAGCTCTCCGATCAGGCCGCCCGCCGACATCATCGCGTTCACATCCGTCCGGGAGTCGTGCAGCTCGGCCATTCCGCTCAGAATGAGATAGATATCCCCCACCGGCGCGTCGGCGGGCATGATGAGATCGTTGGGGGAGAAGCTGACACGCGGGTGATTCATCAGGAGTCCGATCTCCCGCGCCGATGCCCCTGGAAAATAAGAGCCAAGGTAGCGCTGCCCGTCCATCTGGAGATAGTCGTCTCCCGACTGCGCGAGGACCTCCTGCTGGCCGAATGCGGCGCATGCGCCGATCTTTTTCTGCGCCTCGGTCAGGGGAGCGGAGGTGTGGCTGAGGAAGATCTTCTGCGAGGCGTCACCGATAAAATCCTCCGCTTTGCCGTGGATCAGCCCGCCGCCGATGTCGATTTTCTTCACATTGACGGGCTGGAGCACTTTCTGCGTGAACGCATCGTAAAAAGCGCGCGAGATTCCATTCTTCTCTGAATCCTCGGTGACCATTCTGTTCAGCACTTCGAACGCGCTGATGTCCGCAAGGTGCGCGTAGGTCCGTACGTCGGTGCGGAAGAAGAATACGGTCGTCTCCACGGGGTGGGGGGAGAATATCGGCATGACTTCCAGCCCCTCCAGCGCAGTCCATGCATTGAGGGCCAGGTCATGGGGCTCGAAGTACTGGTAGAATGTCGCCTCGTTCCTTCCGGTGAGCGCGGCATACTTTTTAACCACGCTTGCCCGCACCGGCGCTGCGGCATAGTAGGCAATGCGATGGTCCGTGCGCACGAGGGAGGTGAGCCCGGCAAAATGATCGTCGTGCGCGTGGGTATGGAAGATGCCGGCGATCTCGTTGATGCTGATTCCCAGCGCGGTGAGCGTGTACTGGATGCCCGGGCCCGCGTCGATGAGATAGAGCCGCCCCTGTACGCAGAGGATGCTTCCCATGCAGGGACGCGTGACGTCCCACCCGTCCCCTTCGCCGGTATGCACGACGGAAAACTTTTCCCGGCGCACCTCCTGAGACGCGAGCCGGTACGTGGGCGGGTATTCCTCGGACTCTCCGAGGTTGAGGTCCACCGCCACCGAGGAGCCGCCATGGATGAACTCGTATTGATTGAAGCCTTTGCGCCGGACGAACACCCCGTCACGAAGCTCCACGGCCGGGGTGTCCACGATGCGGAGATCCAGGAGGTCCTCCGTGCGGCGGATATTGTCGAAGGCAAACCACCTTTTGATCCGCAGCATGTCGCGGGCCAGCGCATCCGGTACTCCCGACTCCATGATCTCCGCAAGCGATGCCAGGCCGTAGGTGCCGCGGTAGATGTAGCTGCTTTGGCTTTTCACCTGGTCTTCGAGGCCGATCAGCATGGGCTTGCGCCCCGTGTTGTTCGGGTGGTCGGGAATGATCATGCCCTGCAGGTACAGCATCTGGAGCACGGGGAACTCGGCGAGGTTGGAGAAGCTGCTCTTCTGGATCGTCGTGTCCGACAGGAGAATCGCGTTGGGGCCTGTCTGGGCCGTCACACCGTTCTTTTGCCGGTCCACGATAAGCCCTGCCTTGGTGAGGTGCTTGACGATATCGGCAGGACACCCGCAGAGGACGAAAAGGTCCGCTTCGGATATGTCCACCCAGTAGACCCCGTTCGTCACGCGCCGTTTTTGCATCCGCTGTCCATCCGTTTCCTTCAGAAGGGATAAAATGAAAGTGCCGTATCGAACAGGGCTGCGATGTTCTCCGGCGGGGTACCTGCCTGGATCCAGTGCGAAGGGCCGAGTATGTAGCCCCCGCCGCGTCCCAGAACGGTGATCCTTTCCTCCACTTCGCGGCGTACCTCATCCGGGCTGCCGAAGGGAAGCGTGGTCTGCACGCTCACCCCGCCTTCGAAGCACAGCCTGTTCCCGTAGTCGGTCTTCAGCCGGACGGGATCCATGTTGTCCGCGCTGAATTGGAGAGCCTGCAGCACGTCGATCCCCATATCGACGAGCCCTCCCACCGCGTCCATGATGGATCCGTCGGTGTGATAGATGATTTTTGCTCCCCGCTCATGGACCGCGTCGTTCAGCCTGCGGTGGCAGGGTTTGAGCAGGCGTTCCCATCTGTCGTATGGCATGAGAAGCCCGCGCTGGTCGCCGATATCGTCCGCGGTGAATACGAGGTCGATCTGGCCGGGCGCGGCTTCGAGCATCCGCGCAAAGAACTCCACGTAGAAATCGGTCACGCGGCGCATGACCGCGTGCACGAGCTCCTCCTCCGTCATCAGGTCCATGAGCATCTGCTCGAAGCCGCGCATGTACCACGACGTCTCGAAGATATTGCCGTTGCTCACCATGATGCAGCAGTCCGCCCGGGCCCGGGCAGCCGCGATTGCCGCGGGAAGGCCCTCGTAGTCGAACCACGCAGGGTCCGGCCATTGGTGCGTGTCGAGATTCCCCGGCGTCCATTCACCGGCAAGCGGATAGTGGGCGATCTCGTTGTAGCTCCCCGACCCGTAGCTCACGTCTCTGCGCCTCACCCCCCAGATGTCGGTGTCCGGGGGAAGCGGCGGGCCGATGTAGCGCGGGCTCACCTCCACGATGTCCACGATCGGGGCAAGGTACTGCGCAACGCTGACGCCCCTCTCTCTGGAGAGCCAGTCACCAAGAGCGCGTTGGGCGGGAGGGTTGATGCCGGCGCAGACCAGGCTGATCGGAATCCTGTCCGTCTGCTGGTGGTTCAGTGCGAGCCTTACACGTTCGCGGGGTGACAGGGCCTGACTGCGATGCATCCGCGCCAGTGTATCCTGACTCGCTGCGGGCCACAAGAAGTTATCCGCGGCCTTTCGGCCCATGATCAATGATGCTTTCCTGCCGATACTTGAACTGAACGGGTGCGCGCATGAACTTCCGCTTCGTCCGCCTCATTTCCGACTCGCGCGAAGACCTTCTCAAGGGCCGCGCGATCTCTCTGGACGAGCTGCACTCCCTCCGGGAAAGACGCGGGGAAATGATCGCGGCAGTGGACGCGGCCAGCTCCGCTCTGCTCGGCTGGATAGGCGTCTACCCCGACAAGGACGAAGGCGGTCACCTGTTTCACCTTGCCGAAATCGACGTCCTCCACGGGCACAGGGAGGAAGGAATCGATGCCGCGCTCATGCAGGAGGCCGGAAAGTTCATGCAGGAGCGCAGGGTGTCGAGGCTGAAATTCGGCACCAGCCCTCTTCTCACCGGCAACGCCGCCCTGTATGTCACCCGGTTCGGTACGCGCTACAAGTGGAGGGAGGGGATACGCACGCCCGAGGGAAGGCCGTGGCCCCACGTGTCGTGCGAGTGTGATTTTGACGACCCTGTCGCGCGCCCCCTGGATCTGCGCATGGAGGAGGTGGTCCCGCGAAGCGTCATTGACTGGGAAGGGGTACGGCCCCTGCCGCGAAAGAAGGTCGTCTACTCCGGCCCGCTTTCCGTGCTTCTCCCCGACTTCACGAGCGATTCATTGACCGAGGCGGATACGCGCGATCCCTCATTCCTCCCGACCCTCTACCAGGTATTCCACGCGTTGTTCCTCCATGGTTACGACTTTGCATGGTTCGACCGGCTTTCTCCGTCCGCTGCTCCCTCTGATGGTCCACGGTGCTATTACATCATGAAGAGAGTGCTGGCACTCTGATACGCGCGAAACTGCACGGGTTACCGTGCAAGAGCGATTGCACAGCCGGGGAGAATCAGGATAGTATCTGCCCCATGGATACGCCCCAGACGGTAGAGTTGACGCGCAGCGAGCGCGAGCTCCTCTTGAACATCCTTCATATCGCACCGGAAGTCGAAAAGAAGATAATTTCCTCGCGGATCACGGGCAACAGGTTCCACATCGAGTTCACCCCCAAGGACCTGGAGGGTCTGTTGAACGGCCTGGCTTCCGAGGCAAATGCCACGAGCGACCGCACGATGGCCAGGGCCTACGAGGACCTCCGCCAGAAGTTGGAGAAAATCGAGGGAAGCGGGGCCTAGCGGGCGCCCGACCCGCCCCGGGAGGGGAGCGGCTGATGCAGGAATACTCTCAGACGGTCCTGGTCCTTGCACTGCTCACCGCGGTCGCGGTGACGGCGTTGATCCTCGTGATGGTGGCATGGCTGATGGACCGGCGGCGCAGCCATGCGAGGATCGAGCGCTTGATCCGGGAACAGGAGCAGGGCCTCGCCGACGCGCGGAAAGAGAGCGTTGAAAAGAGCAGGAGCTCGCTGAAGGGACAGATCGCGGAGCAGATGGCTCCGCTCCTGCCCGGATTCCGGTACCTGCCGGCGGACGCGCGCTTCCTCGGCGATCCGATAGACTACGTCGTATTCAACGGATACACGGGGGTGCGCGACCAGCGCGCCCGGGATGACTCGCTGGAAGTCGTCCTGCTGGAAGTCAAGCAGGGCGGATCAGCGCTGTCGGTATTTCAGAAAGCCATTGCCGCGGCGATCCAGGCGGGGAGGGTGAGGTTCGAAGTGTGCCGCGTCCTGCCGGATGGATCGATCGGGACCGAGACCTGGCGTCCGCGGAAAGCGGGAGGACTGGCCCTCGAATGAAAACCGTCATTGCCTGCGGACAATTTGCTCCCCTGCCGGGGAACCTCGACGGAAATATCGAGCGCATGCGCGCGCAGGCCGTCGAGGCTGCGCGGCTGGGCGCCCGTGTGCTCGTCCTTCCCGAGCTGTGCCTGTGCGGTTATCCGGAGCCTGGTGAGGCGCCGGCACGGGCCGTTACGGCGGACGGTCCCGAGATCAGCCGCGTGGGGACGCATGCCCGGGAGACGCGCGTTGCCCTGTGTTTCGGGTTCGTCGAACGGGGCATTGACGGCCGGCTTCGCAACAGCATGGCCTTCGTGGACGAACAGGGCGTTCTCCGCGCGGTGTACCGCAAGGTGCACCTCTGGGCAACGGAAAGGGCGTGGGCGGCACCGGGGGAAGACTTCCAGAGCTTCGACCATGGCTCCCTGCGCCTGGGGATGTGGATCTGTTACGACACGCGGTTTCCCGAGGGGGCGCGCCGCCTGGCGCTCTCCGGGGCCACGCTCTGCCTCGTGGGCTCCGCGTGGTTCGGACCCGAGGATGAGTGGGAGCTCGCTCTCAGGGCGCGGGCCATTGACAACGGGATGTTCACGGCCGGAGCAGCGGTGCAGGGCTCCTTCGGCGCTCTGCCTTTTCACGGGGCGAGCCTCATCATCGACCCGCACGGACGGGTGCTTGCCCGCGCCCGCGCGGACCGCGACGACGTCATTGCGGCGGAGCACGATGAGGAGGCGGTGAAATCATTTCGCGCGCGCCTGCCCCTGCTCGACGATCTTCGCCCCGCCACATATGCGTAGGCTGCTGCAGGAGAGCGACCTTGCCGGTCCTCTGTACGCGCACCTGGCGGAGCTCGGGTACGAGGTCCGCAGCGAAGTCAAGGACTGCGACATCGCGGCCGTCAAGGGTGAGGATCTCCTCATCATCGAGCTGAAAAAGACCCTGAACCTCCCGCTCCTCGTCCAGGCGGTCCGCCGGCAGCGGATGACCGATTCGGTCTACGTGGCCATCCCGCGGCCCTCCAACAAGTGGAAGTGGTGGAAGGAGAGCCGCGGCGCGCAGCACCTCCTGCGCAGGCTGGAGCTGGGCCTCATCCTGGTTTCCCTGGACTCCGGCAAGCCCCCCGTGGAAATCGTTTTCCACCCGCTGCCATTCGCGCGGAAGAAGCGCGGGCAGTCACGCCGGGCCGTCCTGGAGGAGATTGCGAACCGGACCGCTGACTACAACAAGGCGGGAAGCACGCGCACAAAGCTCGCCACCGCTTATCGGGAGAATGCAATCCATATCGCCTGCTGTCTTCTCGTGCATGGCAAATCGACCCCCGCCGCGCTGCGCGCCCTTGGCACGGGGCCCAAGACACTCTCGATATTGAGATTCAATGCGTACGGTTGGTTCGAACGAGTCGAGCGCGCGGTGTATGCCCTCTCCGCTCACGGGAAGACCGACCTCGGCAACTGGCCCGTGCTGAAAAAGAAATATCTTGCGGCCGTGAAACGGGGTCCCCGGCTTCCCGGCAAAAGTTCCCCGGATTGAATACTCCCCGGTGAGGGGCTATTCTTGAAAGCGAGGAGACTGAAGTGACGTTTCAGCGCGTGGAAGGAACCGACAAAGGGCGGATCGTGCTCTATTCGCTGAGCACCTGCATGTGGTGCCGCATGGCGAAAAACCTGCTCAGGGATCTGGGCATTGGCTATGAGTACATAGACGTCGACTCCCTCAAGGCCGAGGAAAAAGACGAGGTGAAGAAAGAAATAAAAAAATGGAACCCCGACGGGTCCTATCCCACGATCATCATCAATGACAAGGATTGCGTTTCCGGTTTCGACGAGGCCGAGATCAGGGAGAAGATCAAGTGAGCGGTGCGGCGGACCGGCCCGAGGTGACACCGGAAGAGGTCGAGCGTGTGTTCAAGAAGCTCGACCAGGAAGCGGAGAGCGCGGGATATCACCTGAATCCCGACAAGGAGTTCACCCTCGGACTGATCGAAGGAATGCTGGTCAATGAACGCCGGTACGGCTACTGGGCCTGCCCGTGCCGGCTCGCCTCGGGGAAGAAGTCCGAGGACCTCGATATCATCTGCCCCTGCGACTACCGCGATGCCGACCTGTCGGAATACGGGGCCTGTTTCTGCGCGTTGTACGTGTCCCAGGACGTCGTGGACGGCACGCGCAAAGTGAGGCGAATCCCTGAAAGGCGGCCCGCTGAAAAGCTGAGCGCCGCGGCCGAGCCCCCCGCGGAAAGCCCCGGCGCGCAGCCTGGGGAGGAAAAACCGGGCGCGCCGGACACGGCACACACGGAAAATCCGGCGGGCGCGGCGCCTCCCCACCCCGCGGACCTGCGATACCCCGTGTGGAGATGTAAAGTCTGCGGCTATCTCTGCGCGCGCGACGGCCCGCCCGAGGTGTGCCCGATCTGCAAGGCCAGGAAGGAACGTTTCGAGAGATTCCTATAGCCGGGGTCAGGCGGGAAGAGGGGGATCGCGATCCAATGAAGGGGCGAGTATCTCCGCGGTCCCCTGATCTTTTTCGATGAGCGCCGCGATGCGGCTCTCGGAGGACCCTGCGCCGGCCGCGTGCACCATGTCGACAAGCTCTTCGAACATCGCCTTGTCCGTCAGCCTGCGAAGAAAAGGAAAATCCTGCCTCAGCACGCGGTAGCCCCAGACCGGGTCGAGCTTCATGCTCGTTGTCCGTGAGTTGCCTCGGATGCCGCTCGCGAGGCTGCGAAGGCGCCGGTACTCCTTGTCGATGGCGCGGCTCACTTTCCTCCCCGCAATCCGCCGCACGACATCCATGCGCACCAGCTCCATCTTGCGGTCGAGATTCGTCCCGCTCTTGAAGGAAACGGGAAGGGGGATGGGAACGAGCATTTCCCCGTCAGTCGTATACCCGGTCATGCCTTCCGTGTAGTAACCCTTTTCCAGAAGCACGGGTGTCGAACGCGGAAAGAATCGAAGCTTCTTGTAGTCTTCCGCGCGCTCCTGCACGCGCCGGATCTCCTCCTGGAGCCCGCGGGCGCCGGGGCTCTGCGCCAGCTTGTTTTTCAGATCGGGCAGGAGCTCGTTCTCCATGTAGAAGATGGCCTGAGAGAGAGGGAGCTTCATGTTCTGCGAGGCATAGGTCACCTCCTCGCCTTCCTCTATCCCGTAAGGAGGTTTCTCGGGATTCTCGCGGATCATCACGGGAAACAGAAAGAGAAGCAGCTTCCGCACCACGGGCGGGTAGCGCTCCAGCTCGAGGGGCGGGTAGCGGTCATCTTCCCCCGTGTACTTGCGGATGGCCGCCACGACGCTCTGGGAAAGCACGCGTCTCTTCCTCGCGTCCGTCTGCCGTGATTCCATGAATCCCCCGCCGCCGGCAAGGAGGAACTGCTCGAGCAGGTTCTTCACGTTCGTGTACTGCGGGTTGGCCTGGACGATCCCCTTCTGGTCCTCGGAGATGTTTTCCGCGAGGAGTCCTTCCACGAGGCGCAGCGCGGAGAGCGACTTTTCCGTGATCATCTCCTCCAGCTCCTGCCGCGCGGCGGGTTCGGCCCTGCCCGTGATGCGCTTCAGGAGCTGCAGGCAAAGCGAAAGCCGGGTCCCGGCCAGCGAGAGCACCAGGTCGATGTCCCGCAGCCCCGAGAGGCTTTCCTCCATTCCCCGCACGGAATTGGCGAGTCGTGATTCCTCTTCAAGCAAGGCGCGCGTTTCGATTGACAGCAGATCCTGAAGAGAGGTGCTCATGGCCGGGGCTTTCTCGATATCAATATACGGTCACCCGGACGCTTTTCCAAGTCACTGATCCGTACTATAGTGGCCGCGCATGGAGGACCACCTCGTCAAGGGCCGGCGGAGAACATTCGCCGCACTGGCCTATCCCAATTACCGGCTTTGGTTTTTCGGCCAGATGACGTCGCTTGCCGGCACCTGGATGCAGTCCACCGCCCAGGGCTACCTCATCTACCAGCTCACGCGCTCGACGGTGTACCTCGGGTACGTGGGGTTCGCGTCCGGGATCGCGACCTGGGTGTTCACGCTGTACGGCGGGGTCATTGCGGACAGGGTGCCGCGGCGCCGCCTGCTGGTTGTCACCCAGACCTTCAGCATGCTGCTCGCATTCGTGCTTTCCGCGCTTACGTTTACGCGCCTCGTGATGCCCTGGCACATCATCGTCCTCGCTTTCGGCCTCGGAGTGGTGAACGCGTTCGACGCGCCCGCGCGCCAGTCATTCGTGCTGGAAATGGTCGACCGGCCCGTGCTCACGAACGCAATCGCGCTGAACTCGACCATGTTCAACACCGCGATGGCTTTCGGTCCCGCCATCGGCGGCATCACCTATGCGCTCGTCGGGCCCGGTTGGTGCTTTGCCATCAATGGTCTGTCATTTGTCGCGGTGATCGCCGCCCTCGCCTCCATGAGGCTGGCGCCCTGGGCTCCGCCCCCGGCAAGGGCATCCGCGCTCGCCGACATTCGGGAGGGATTTCACACGGTTGTATCCGACAAGCGGATCCTGGCCATTATCTGTCTCCTGTGCTCGGTGAGCCTTTTCGGCACGTCCTTCGTGACCCTGATCCCTGCATGGGCCGTGCAGGTGCTCAGCGGGGACTCAACCACGAACGGCTTTCTGCTTTCAGCGCGCGGCGTGGGGGCGCTTGCCTCCGCCCTCATGATCGCCACCCTGGCGCACCGCAGATTCAAGGGCCGGCTCCTGACAGCGGCAAGCATCGGATTTCCTGTTGCTCTGGCGCTTTTCTCCTTCACGCGCTCCCTGACGCTCTCGCTCCTCCTCCTCGTGGTGGTCGGCGCCGTGAACATCACCATCAACATCCTCGCCAACGCCCTCGTGCAGTCCATGGTCCCGGACGCGGTGCGCGGACGGGTCATGGCAATCTACATGCTCTCGTTCTTCGGTTTCATGCCGATTGGAGCGCTGCTCGCCGGGACAGTGGCCAGCGCGGCAGGCGTCCCCCACACCGTCACCGCCGCCGCGGTGTGCACCCTCGCGTGCGCGCTCGTCGTGGCCCGCGCGGTTCCCTCGCTTCGGAGGGCTGCCTAGATGCGCTGGTTCGATTCGGTCGTTCTCGGGGGGATACGGGAGCTGATGCGGGCGGCCCGCGACAACTATGCAGTCGACCCGGTCGCGTTTCTCGTCATCTATCTCGCCTCGGCGCCGTTTTTCTACTTCTCGATTTTTCGCATGGTGCGGGCGCTCGCCAAGGGGCTGCGGAACGAGATCATGGTCTGGAGCATGGTCTTCCTTGCCGCCACCGCCGCGCCGTTCCTGTACGTCCTTCTCTTTGGCCGAAACCTGCCATGGTGGGTATACGTCGTGATTGCCCTTCTGATCGGACAGGGAGTCTACTCGCTCGTGAGAAGGCTGACGAAGAAGACGCCGGACAGTCCTTAGGCCTTCGCTGCCTCGATCTCCAGCCTCACCATGCACACGGTCAGGTCACCCTGCGCGTTGCCGGGGTGCAGGAGGGCATACCGATGCGCTGCCTCGTGGATAAACTCTTCCCGCCTCTCCGCGGGCAGCCTCGAGGTATAGGGCATCCACGTGGTGCGGATCCACCCGGCGAGTCCCTCGGTCCCTCTCTGGACCATGTCTTTCGGCAGGAGCTCGGCGCGCCGGAGACTGAGGCCTGCCTCGCTGCACCAGGCCTCATAGTGCTCCGGCCCGTAAAAGCTCCAGGGGAACTGGAAGTCTTTGAAAAACTCCCGCCAGGCGGCGGACGCGATCATCGTGCGCGCAACGGCGAATATCTCCTCGCCGTTTCCCCTTCCCCCCAACTGGAAGAGAAGACGGCCGCGCGGCTTCAAGCTTCGCGCCACGCTCCGCAGCACCGCCCGGTGGTCCTTCACCCAGTGCAGGGTTGCGTTGGAGAACACGACGTCGAAATTGCCCTCGAATCCGAGCTCTCGCGCATCCCTCAGAATGAAAGACAGGTTGCTCTGCGCCGCAGGGGGAAAAGACGACCGGGCCAATTGAATCATGTCCTCCGAGCTGTCGATGCCGACTATCTCGCCCCTTGGGACACGGCGCGCCAGCTCCGCGCTCACCTTGCCGTCCCCGCACCCGATGTCCAGCACGCACTCGTGTCCCTCAAGGTCGAGCTTCGCGATGAGCTCACGGGCCCAGCCGAGCTGCGCGGCTGAGTTTCTCGCGTATTCCTCCGCGTCCCAGCGGACGCGACCCGCGCCTTCACTCATGGCCCTACTTGCCCCGTTCCGCGAGCGTGCGCACGCTCTCCACGAGTCTCTCGATCTCGGAGAGCGTGTTGTAATGCGCGGCGCCCACGCGCACCATGCCGCCCGCGCCCTCCAGACCCAGGCGCGTGGTGACCTCCAGCGCATAGTAGTTTCCGTCCGCGGCGCAGATCCCTGCCTTGTCCAGCTCCTCGCAGATCCGGCGGGGCAGCCAGCCTTCGAGGGTGAAGGAGTACGTCGGCACGCGGCTGTCCATTCGTCCCGAATCGGTGATCCCGTGGATCCGCAGACCCTTGATCGAGGAGAGTCCGTCGCGCATCGCCCTGCTGAGCCCGGCTTCGTATTGCCGGATGGCATCCATGCCGGCCTTGAGGGCCGGCTTCCTGCCTGCGGACCCTGGCACGTTGCCGAAGCGCCTGCCCAGCCACTCCAGGTATTCGATCGCGCCGCCGACGCCTGCAATGGACTCGAAGCTCTGCGTTCCGGTTTCCCATTTGTCCGGCGGAGCGTCGCCGGCAGGTCTCACCTTGTACGCGGAAAGACGCTCCATAAGGGCGTACCGGCCCCAGAGCACGCCGACGTGGGGGCCGAAGAACTTGTAGGCCGAGCACGCCAGGAGATCGCAGCCGATGGCGGCCACGTCGATCGGGCCGTGCGGGGCGTAGTGCACCGCGTCGACGAAGAACAGCGCGCCGGCATCGTGCGCGATCCGCGCTGCCGCCGCAACGGGATTGATGGTGCCTGTCGCGTTCGACGCCATGCCCACTGCGACGAGCTTCGTGCGCTTCGTGACCTGGCGCGTGAGCTCTTCCGCGCACCACGTGCAGTCCCGGGTATCGAAGTCCACCCACCGCACCGTGCATCCCCGGTCCCTCGCCATCAGGACCCACGGAGAGACATTGGCATCGTGGTCCAGGCGGGTCACCACGATCTCGTCGCCCGCGGAGAGCTCGGAGGAGAGACAGCGCGAGACGTGGAGCGTGAGCGAGGTCATGTTCTGGCCGAAGGAGATTTCCTCGGGCCGCGCCGCGCCGAGGAAGTCGGCAAGCGCCGCGCGCGTGTCGTGCACCATTGCGTCGGACTCCCGGCTCGCCCGGGAGGCACCGCCGTGATTGGCGTTGCGGTGCACGAGATAGTCCTGCATGCGTGACATTGCTTCTCCGGCGATCTGGGTTCCGGCAGGATTGTCGAAGAAAATGGGCGCAATCCCGCCGTGATTGAGCGGGTCCAGCGCGGGAAAATGCAGGCGTACGGCAGCGGGATCGATCATTTTCATATCTCCTTCAGGCGGCGGCAGGCCGCGTAGTGGCCGGGCCCCACAGCCTCGAGCTCGGGTTCCGTCATGTCTGCGCATTCAGGCCGGGCGAATACGCACCGGGGGTGAAAGCGGCATCCATCAGGAATAGCCGCTGCAGAGGGAATCTCCCCCCTGATCGGGAGCTCCCTGAGGCGCTGCACCCTTCCCGGCACGGGCTCGCACACGGCCTCTATGAGGGCCCGGGTGTAGGGATGGCGCGGCGACTCGATCACCTCATCCGTCGCCCCGATTTCCACGATCCGGCCCAGGTACATGACCGCGATCCTGTGCGTAAAATAACGGGCAGTGGAGATGTCGTGCGTGATGTACAGGAGGGACAGCTCCATCTCCTGCTGGACGGCCTTCATCATGTGCAGGATCTCCGCCCGCGTGGAGAGGTCTATCATGGAAACGGGCTCGTCGGCTACGATGACTCGTGGAGAGAGGATGAGGGTCCGGGCAGTGGCAATGCGCTGTCTCTGGCCGCCGGAAAGCATGTGCGGATGGCGATCCAGGTAGTCCCGGACCGGGATCATCTTCACCTTCTCCATGACCTTTTCGATCAGCCGCATGCGCTCGGCCCGTGAGGCGCCGATATGGTGGATGAGGAGGGGCTCTTCGAGGACGTCCCTGATCCTGAATCGCGGGTTCAGGGAAGCATAGGGATCCTGGAATATCATCTGCACGCTTCTGCGATAGGCGGTCTCTTCCTCCCCCCCGGTTCCCGTGATTTCCCGCCCGTCCATCACTATGCGCCCCGAAGTAGGAGCGATCAGCCTCGTGATCATCCTGCCCAGGGTCGTCTTGCCGCAGCCCGATTCCCCCACCAGGCCGAGGATCTCCCCGCGGCCCAGCTTGAAACTGACGTCATCCACCGCATGCACGCGCACATGGTCGCCCCGGATCACCTCGCCCAGGCGCCGTCGAAGGGGAAACTCCTTCTTCACATGGACGAGCTCGAGCACCGGCTCATCAGGAGCGTTCATATTCCCCGTCTTTCATGGCTTTCCAGCAGGCCACGTGGTGGCCGTCCTCGATCGTCGCCATGGGCGGCTCCTGGAGCCTGCACTTCTGTCTTGCCCAGGGGCAGCGGGCGGCGAAGCGGCAGCCCTGCGGAGGGTCGATGAGGTCGGGAGGCGCGCCGGGAATGAAGGCAAGCTCGTGCGCCGCATCGTGCAGGCGCGGAGTGGCGTCGAGGAGCAATCGGGTGTAGGGGTGCAAGGGGCCCCTCTCACCGAAGATCTGTTCGTTGGTGGCGATCTCGGCCGCCTTCCCGGCGTACATCACCATGATGCGGTCCGCCACTTCCGCTTCGACTGCAAGGTCGTGCGTGATGAAGAGATAGGAGAGGTTCAGGCGATGCTTGAGCTCCTTTATCAGGTTGAGTATCTGGGCCTGGACCACCACGTCCAGCGCGGTGGTCGGCTCGTCCATGATGACCAGCTCGGGCTCCAGAAAAAGCGCAATGGCAATGGCGACGCGCTGCTTCATGCCTCCGGAAAGCTCGTGCGGATAGCGGTCCAGGACGTGCGCGGGCAGCCCCACCAGGCCGATGTACCGCCTCATGAGCTGTTCTGTCCCGGCAGTGTCAAGGTGCTCATTTCCGGCGTGTTCCCGGCAAGTCTCCGCCATGAGCGCGCGGATCGTGTACACCGGCGTAAGGCTGTTCATTGCGCCCTGAAACACCATCGAGATCCTGGACCACCTCACGCGGCGCCGAAGATCGCGGTCGCTCATGCCGGTGATTTCCGCCCCCTCCAGGAGAATGGAGCCTCCGACAATTCTCCCGGGGGGCGCCGGTATGTTGAGGAGCGCCGTGGCGCAGCTCGTCTTGCCGGACCCTGATTCCCCGACAAGCCCGAAAGTCTCGCCGGCCGCGATCTCGAAGCTCACGCCGTCCACCGCATGGACAATGCCTTTGGAGGTGAAGTAGTGGAGCTTGAGGTCGCGGACCACGAGGAGAGGCGCGGACATGGCGGTCACCTGGTCTTGAGCCGGGGGTGCAGGATCCGGTCCAGCGCCGTGCCGAGGAACGCAAAGGACATTCCCATGAGGGCGATCATGAGGCCCGGGGGAACCACCCACCACCAGAGGTTGTTGATGACCGCCCCCTGCCCGAGCGCGTCGTGGAGGATCTGGCCCCAGGTCACGATAGTCGAGTCTCCCAGCCCGAGGAGGCTCACGCTCGCCTCGTACACGATGACGGCGGGCACGCTGAGCGCCATGACCGCGAAGCTGTAGGGCAGGAGGAGCGGCAGGATATGGCGAAAAATCACGCGGCCGGGCCGCGCCCCCAGAGCGCGCGAGGCCTCGACGTAGGTCTCCTCTCGAATCTGAAGCGCCATGCTGTAGACGGGCTTGTAGGGCCCGGTCCAGAAAAACAGGCAGATGATGACGATCAATGTCCATATCGTCGGCTTGAAGATGGCGGAGATGACGATCAGGAAGGGCAGGACGGGAAGGAGATAGACGAACTCATACAGGCGGTTCAGCAGCCAGTCGACGGCGCCGCCGAAATACGCGGCACACACGCCCAGAACGACGCCGACGAAGACAGTGAGGATCGAAGTGAGGATGCCGATGATCAGCGCCCATCTGATGCCGACGACGATACCGGTGAATACGTCCCGCTTGGAAAGATCCGTGCCGAGGATGCCGGACACGTGGCCCGAAACGACGATCGAAGGAGCCTGAAAGGCGAATTGATCGTTGAGCAGCAGGGCGGTGACCGTGATCGTGTACGCTCCCTTGAGTGCCGCGGGGCTGTCCGGCATCGAGGGATCGAGCTTTGAAAACAGAATGCTCACGGGCTTGATCAGGTCAGGGTCCAGCCCCGCCGCCAGGTCCTCGTTGTGGGCCCGCACGAACTCGATGACCTGCCGCGCGCAGTTGCGTCCGATCGAGACGCGCTGAAGAACACCCTCCGCGATGTCGAGCTGCTCCCTGTACAGCGGAGCGTCCAGCCCGTCGGGCCGGCGGAGGCTGATGTCCAGCGGCACCTGGCCCTGGCCCTGAAAACGCACGACCAGGTCCCGCGGCGGCAGATCGGAATCGTAGCGATAGGCAAAGACGTATTTCCGGACCTTGACTCCGCTCTCCTCCTTTACCTCGGAGTACCCCGGATGTTCGAGGAGAGAGGATACGACGCCCCTTTTGCCCGTCCAGGGAAGAGCGTTGATCCACACGGGCGGAGCCGCCTGGGGATTGTCCTGCCAGAAGCTGATGTCGCGCCAGTGATCGATTGCGGAGGGAAAGGGAACGATCGACGGGCCGATGACGGCGAGGACGACGAAGGCGATGAGAATGCCCAGCCCGACGAGGCCGGTCCTGATTTTCGTGAACTCCTTCCAGAACTCTCTCATGCCCTGCCGCCGACCTTGATCCGTGGATCGAGGAACCCGTAGATGAGATCCAGAATGACGAACCCGAGCATATTGACCAGGGTTTCGATTGCCAGCGTTGCCATGAGGACCGGCACGTCATTCTGCTGGACGGCGATGAAGTAGAGGTTGCCGATTCCCGGCCAGCCGAAGATTCCCTCCACGATAATGTTGCCGGCAATCGAGGCGAAAAGGCCCAGCACGGCAAGGGTCATGATGGCCGGCATGGCGGTCCTCAGGGTATGTCCGAAAAGCACGCGGCGCTCCGGAATGCCCCGTGCCCGCGCGGCCATGACGTAGTCCTCCTGCAGCGTCGAAAGCACGATGTTGCGCGTGACGTACCCGGTGCCCCAGACGCCGAGGACGACGAGGGTGAGCAGGGGCAGCGAGAGGTGCCAGAGGTAGTCGATGATACCGGCAAGCCCCGCGGGAGCGGGATTGGAGTGCAGACCGCCGGAGGGGAACAGCGGCAGCGCGTAGGAGAAGACCATGATCGCGATCATGCCGAGCCACCAGCTCGGCAGGCCATTGGTGATCATCGTGACCGCGGATGAGAACCGATCGAGCAGCCCGCCGGGCCGCTTGGCCATGTAAAGGCCGAGAGCGACTCCCAGGATGGTCGTGACGATGACTTCCGAGGTGAACAGAAGGATCGTCCGGGGCAGCGCCTCCAGGATGATGCCGCTCACGAGCCTGTCCCCGTTGGAAGCCTTGATAATTGTCGCGTTGCCGAAGTCGAAAAGCAGCGTCCGCACGCTGCGCCAGAAGATCCGGCGGGGGAGGGGCTCGTTCAGATGGTACTGGTTGAGCTTTATCTGCCGCTGCACGTCCATGAGCGCGCGAAGCTGCTCCGCGCTGACGCTTCTGAGCCGTGTCGACTCCTGCCGGACCTGTTCCTCTATCTGCGCGCGCAAAGTTGCATCCGCCACATTGTTGAAGAGCGTCGAGTACACGCACACCATGACGATGTACATCAGCGCCCCATAGAGGACCCGTTTGAAGACGAATATTCGGTACACGCGTCAGAACACGATGAGATTGGCCGTATCGACGGCGCCCCCCTCGGCGCCGAGGGATGCTTCCACGATGAGGGTATAGCTTCCGGGCGCGAGGCCCGACAGGGCCGCGGAAGGGATCACCGCCTCGAAGCTGCCCGGTTTCACAAGGCGTGCAAGGGTCACGGTCTGCTTGTCGCCGACGAGCGTCACCTTCACGTTCGCGCGGGCGGCCGGCCGCGACGTGTTGGCGGGGAAAGCCACCTGGCTCACCGTGACGCCCACCGTGAGACTCGCGCCCTTCCCGTACATGGGCACCTTGATCGCGTCGATTCGGGCAAAGCTCGCCGCCAGCGCTTTGGCGAAGTATCCCTTCGCGTAAGGATACGCGGGATCACGATTGGCGACGAGGACGCCCGTGTTGTTCGTCGGGTCGAAGCTCTCGAGGATGAAGCCTCCGTTGGAGATGTACGCGTAACCGTGCGTCTCCACGAAGTCGAGGGCGAGCTTGTAGTCTTTGACCGCTTCCGCGGGGGTCATGGAACCCCGAAGGGCTGCCGGGACCCGTTCCGCGTCAATGAAATCCCTCAGCTTCGCCTTCAGGTCTGCCACGCACTTCTGGCTCAGGAGATCCACCTCGGTGAAGTCGGCGTTGGAATTGTATGAATAGGCCGTGTGAGACGCGCTGCCCTCGCTCACGATCCCCTTCACCGCTTCGAGTATCTCCCAGGGAACTATGGCGCCGTAATTGGCCCCCGCCACCATCAGAGAGGGGCAGAGCAGGCCGGCGAGCTGGTTCTGATCCATCGGGTAGTTCACATCGGCGTAGCTCGTGATGCTGTCGTCCTTGTTGAACACGATGCCCTTTGAACGGACGAGATTCGGGTTGACGCTGCCCGCGTATTCCTCTTCGAATACCCTGTCGTCCGCGCCTTTCTTGAAGGAAACGTCATAGGGCAGGGCGAGGGCGTAACGGTAGTCGTTGATGTCTACCGGCCGGCCATGGTGCCATTTTCCGAACTTGAAGCTGAACGTGCCCCTGGAAAAGGCGGTGAGGGTGTCCGGCTTCGTATAACCGAACGTGGTGCCGTCGCCTTTGATGTCCGTGTAGGTGAGGCCCGACTCCCATTTCTGGTCCTGCGCGTTCCACATCACGGCATCCGCCGGGACGGGGATTTTCCCCACGACGCGGCCGTCCGCCGAGATATCGATTTTCGAGGAGACCCCGGTCCACGAGGCGCGCAGCGGCATGCTGACGCCCGTCACGGGGTTTGCCTCCGCCTCCTGGTCGGACAGCTCCTTGATGATCACGCTCGAATAGATGTCGGCAAAGCCGTTCGTCCCGATGGGGTCCCATGAAGACATGAAGAGCGATCCCCGGGCCGAGAATGCCGACATGCGGAGGACCTTTGTCCCGTCCTTCTCCGGCTTGACGTCGGCGGTGTACATCGACCACTTGTCCAGCCCGTCACCGAGTCCGTAGACCATCCGGCTGTTGAAACGGGCCTTGTTCCCGGCCAGGTAGGTGGTCTGCGCCGCGATGAAGACGCGCACCGCCTCTTTCAGTCCGATCTCCACGGCCTTGAAAAGCTTGCCGTAATAGTCGGCGGTGTCTTTGACTCTGCCGTTGTAGGCGTCCCCGGTGAGCCGGTCCAGCTCTGCATTCTGGTAGTTCCAGAACGCGGCATTTCCCCCGCCGGGCATGTTTGCAAACCAGGGGGCGTACATCTGGGAGACGGAGGACTCCCAGTAGGCGTATGTCTGGCCGCCGTTCCACCCCTCGGTGTACAGATTCCATCCGTATTCCTTCGGATCGCTTTGTCCCCACAGCGAGCGCGCCTTTGCCCGGTCATACTCGAGCCGTTCGATCTTTATTCCCGACTTCTCGATCTGGTCCGCGATGTAGCGGCCCTCGGGCAGGCGGAGGGTCGGGTCGTCCACGCGAATGAGAAACTTGACGCTCACCGGCTCTCCGTCGAAAGTCCACCACGGGCCGTTCCTGGCCAGCCTGCCCTTGTTTTCCGGCAGGGCGGCTGCGGCCTTGAGAGCGGCGTCGATGTCCGCGAGGGCCTTTTTCTCGTTTCCCGCGGCGGTGAAGCCGAGCCTGCTCGCGATGAGCCCGTACTGCGAGCTGTTCGGCTGCCCCGGGGTCACGCCCGTATACATGGGCAGCCCGGCGCCGACCATGATCTCATCGATGATCTGCTTGCGGTTGATGAGGAAGTTCATGGCGAACCGGACCTCGCGGATGGCAAAGGGATTGAACCGCGTCCTGCCGTCCCTGGTCGCCACCGTATAGGGGGCGGCATTCGGATACGGGTTCATCAGGATCGACAGGGTCTGGACGCCCGTGACGCCGTACACATCGAGCCTGGACTTGACGTCGTCCGGCAGCGCTTTGAATGCGGCGCCGCTCGTGCCGTAGTTCCACAGGTCGCTCCGCCCCGCCGCCACGTCCTTGAGACCGATGTCCTCCTGTGTCTTTGCATCGAAAAGGATCTTGTCGAGAATGGGCCCTTTTTCACCTACCTGGGCGGACAGCAGGAACGCCGCCGCGACGCTGAGCCACAGGACAAACAGGAATCTCTTCATACTCTTAAGATAGAAGAATAGTGCACGCACGCACAAGTCTTCCTTGCACTCCCGCTCGCTTACCGGCTATAGTCGCCGCATGGAGAGCATGAAAAGATCCGTCACGTGCGGCGCGCTGCGCGCCTCGGACGAAGGCAGGACGATCACCCTCAACGGCTGGGTGCACCGGCACCGCGACCATGGCGGCATCAGATTTTTCGACATTCGCGACCGCTACGGCCTTACCCAGGTGGTGGTGGACGCAGATGCGCCCGCCCAGCTGCGCGCGGCGAGCGAGGAGCTGAAATTCGAGTACTGTGTCGCGGTGGAGGGCACGGTCCACACCCGGCCGCCGGCCATGGCCAATCCCCACATGCCCACCGGCGAGATCGAGGTGCACGCGGCACGGATCGTCATCCTCAGCCGCTGCGAAGTGCTTCCCTTCATGATCGATGAAAAGGCGGATGCCCGGGAGGACACCCGGTTCAAGTACCGTTACCTGGACCTGCGCACCGGCGCCATGCAGCGCAACATCGCGCTCCGCCACAGGGCGGCGCTTGCCACCCGGGAGTTCCTTTCCGCACGGGGCTTCCTGGAGATCGAGACGCCGATGTTCATCAAGTCCACGCCCGAAGGCGCCCGCGACTATCTGGTCCCTTCCCGTTTGAATCCGGGAAGGTTCTATGCGCTCCCGCAGTCTCCCCAGCTCTACAAGCAGATCCTCATGGTCTCGGGATTCGACAGGTATTTCCAGATTGCGCGCTGCTTTCGCGACGAGGACGCGCGCGGGGACCGCCAGCCCGAGTTCACCCAGATCGACATCGAGATGAGCTTCGTGTCGCGTGACGACGTGTTCGAGCTGGTCGAGGGACTCTTCCTGAACATTTTCACGAAATCCATCGACCGGGAAATCACCGTGCCATTCCCGCGCATTGCGTACGACGAGGCGATGAATCTCTACGGATCGGACAAGCCCGATCTTCGATTCGGTCTGCAGATGCAGGACTTCGGGCCTTTCGCGCAGCGGGGAGGGTTCGAAGTGTTCAAGAAGGTCGTGGAAGGCGGCGGCGTGATGAAGGCGCTGGTGGCCCCCGGCTGCGGAGAGTACTCGCGCAAGCAGATCACGGACCTGGAGGCGGTGGCGAAAGTATATGGAGCGGCCGGCCTGGCATGGATGAAGGTGACTGAAGCGGGATTGGAAGGCGGCATCTCCAAGTTCTACGCCGAGCAGGCTGCGGCAATCCGCACGGCCCTCGGGGCGAAGCCGGGAGATCTGATCCTCATGGTGGGAGCGGACTTCCGCAAGGCCTGCCTCTCTCTCGGCGCGGTGCGCGTGCAGCTCGGCAAGGATTTGAAGCTCGCCGAGTCCGGGGACTTCAAGTTCTGCTGGATCATCGACTTCCCCCTGTTCGAGTGGAACGAAGAGGGGAAGAAGTGGGACCCGGCGCACCATATGTTCACAATGCCCCAGGAGAGGTTCCTGGCGGACTTCGAGAAGAGGCCGGGGGAAGTGAAGGGCGACCTGTACGACCTGGTGTGCAACGGCGTCGAGCTCGCGTCGGGCTCGATCAGGATCCACGACCCCGAGCTGCAGAAGCGGATCTTCAGGTTCCTCGGCATTTCCGACGCGCAGGCGGAGCAGCGATTCGGCTTTCTGCTGGAGGCCTTCCGCTACGGCCCGCCGCCGCACGGGGGCATTGCTCCCGGTTTCGACCGGCTCGTGGCCATGATGGCAGGGGAGTCCACGATCCGCGAAGTCATCCCGTTCCCGAAAAACACCCTCGGCCAATGTCCCATGGATGACTCGCCCTCGGCGGTGGACCCGAAACAGCTCGAGGAGCTGCATATCCGGATCGTGGAAAAGAAGGATTAAGAGCCGGGGCCCTCGTGGCGCCGTAATCGGCGCCCGGCTCAGCCTGAAGCGTCTCTTTTTTTCAGTATTTCCACAACGACCTGCGCGATGACATCTATGAGCGCCGGGTCTACATCTTCCAGAACAGGCTTTGACCTGCCCCATCCCTGGCGCTCCCGGACCTTGTACAGCTCAGAGACCTCGCTCGTGCTCAGAGGCTTGGGCTCCCCGAGAATGCGGGTAACGAGCCGCACCCGGGCGTACATCTCGAGCACCTCCATGCGGTAGTAGGCCTGCATGACATCGGTGCCGACGGTAAGGGCCCCATGATTGGACAGGAGCACTGCCTCGCACTCGGGAATCTCCTTGACCACCGCGTCCGGTATCTCCTGCGTGGTGGGGGTGCCGTATTCGGCGAACCCTATTTTCCCGAGCCCAAAGACCACCTCGGGAAGTATCACGTCCTGGTCGAGGCGGATACGGCACGCGGCAAAACCGGTGGCTGCCGGAGGGTGGGCGTGCACGATGGCCTGCACGTCGGGTCTGGCCGCGTACACGGCGAGGTGCATCCTGGTCTCCGAGCTGGGCTTGCCGGCCCCGGTGAGTACTCTCCCCTGCATGTCCACCTTGAGGATCTGCTCGAGGGTGACATCACCCTTGTTCATGCTCGTGGGTGTGATCAGCAGCTCGTCTTTCGAAAGCCGCGCGCTTATGTTGCCGTCATTCGAGGCAACGAAGAACCTTTCACAGAGCCTCTTGCCGGCTTCCACGATCTGTCGTCTGGCTTCCTCTTCCTGCATGCCCGGCATTGTACCAGAAAAGTGGCCCGCGATCCTCCAGCGGCGTCAGGTGGGATCTCCTTCCTGACGGCCCTCCCAGTAATGGAGTAGATCACGGGCCGAAAGAGTGTTACTTAACTATCAATGAATTGAGATAATTGACCATAAAATGACATTTGTCAAGATATTATTGAACAATTAGTATCATTATTCGTATGGAAATGTTGATTTTTCTCATATATTGAGATACTCTGTTCGCGCCCAGGATATAACGGCAGATGCCTACGAGCAAAAGAAGGGAACGGCTTTCCCAGATACTCGGGATGCTCGAGCAGACGCGCGGCGCCACCATCGGGGATCTCTCCGAAAGGCTCGGCGTGTCGGAAATGACGATCAGGCGCGACCTCGAGCTTCTGACGAGCGACAACAAAGCGACTCTGGTTCGCGCAGGCGCGATTCCCGTATCGCACGCCGGCTATTCCCTGTCGGACCCGCGCGCCGCCGGAGCCTCGGAAGAGATGCGCATAGGCAGAAAGGCCGCGTCCCTCGTCGAAAAGAACGACGTCGTGATAATAGACTCCGGATCCACAACCGAATGGCTTGCACGGAGCCTTCCCCCGGACCTGCCCGTGACCATACTGTGTTTTGCGTTGAACATCCTGCTGGGAGCCGGCAAGGGCAGGGAACGCGCGATAGTGCTGGCAGGGGGAGTCATGCAGCAGGAAAGGCTGGTCTTTACAAGCCCTGAAGGGGTCGAGCTCGTCCGCCGCTACCGGGCGCACAAGGCTTTTCTCTCCGCTGACGGCGCGAGCCTCGCCCTCGGCGCGACATGCGCGGACGGGGCCGAGGCGGAGCTGAAAAAGGCCGCCATCGCGTCCTCCCAGTCGCGCATCCTTCTGGCGGATTCCCGAAAGCTCGGCAGGGTGAGCCCGTCGTGGTTTGCGGACCTGAAAGACTTCGACGCGGTCATCACGGACACGGGCATCACCCTCGAGTACGTGGAGATCTTCCGCACGCTGGGCGTTGCGCTGCACGTGGTGTGAGAGCCGAGCCGGGGATCAGCGCCGCAAGGCGGTGTGAATGACCTGCGCCTGCACGCGGAGGTCCTCGGTTTCCTTCATCCAGAACGCCTCGCTTCCCCATTCGGGAAAGCTCTCACGGAACCAGTAATCTCCGCGCTGGCGCGCGCGCCAGGCCAGGAAGTAGATCATGCGCATGAATCGAAGCGGCTCGATCAGCTTCAGCGTCTCCCGATCGAACGCGGCGAACTGCTCGTAGCCCTCCAGCAGGAACGCGAGCTCCCGCCTGCTTTCCGAGGCGTAGCCGGGGAGCACGAGCCAGATGTCCTGCGCCGGCGGTCCCATCATCATGTCGTCGAAATCGATGAGCACGAGGCCCTGCCCGGCCCGGTCGATGATGTTGCCGCGGTGGCAGTCACCGTGAATCCTGCTCGGGGAGAGACCCTCGAACAGGGGAGCGGCCGCCTGGAGCGTGGCGTCGCAGACGGCCTTGAACTCGTCACGGCATTCAGGATGCACCAGCTCATCGGCAAGGAGCTCTTCCACGAAGCCGGCGGTGAGGCCCTGAGGCGTGCAGACCGCGCGCTGCGGCGCCGTCCGGCGGGCGGCAACGGCATGGCACCTTCCAAGGAGCGCTCCAAGCCGGCGCAGGTCCTCGCCGGACTCCGGCTCGTAGGTGCGGCCGCCGGTCCTCGGAAACAGCGCGAAGAGGAATGCCTGCCCGTCATCCCTGCCCTCCGGCATCGTTTCGCGGAGGGTGCCGCCGTCTGCGGCGGGGAGCGGCGCAATGACAGGGACCTCCGCTTCCGCGCAGTCGAGCAGGAACTGGTGCTCGTCGAGGATGGCATCCCTGGTCCAGCGCCCGGGGCGATAGAACTTGGCCACGTAGCGCGCGCCGTCCTCCCCGCGTATTCCATACACGCGGTTGACGTAGCTGGGGTATGCCTCGAGGGTGCCGTCAAGGGGGAGGGCGTACGCGTCTTCCACGGCGCGCACCACGGCACCGGGGGAAAGCGACTCGAACGAGCCCGCGACCATCTCTGCCTCCCTGCGAGGGGGACTATATATGCTCGCGCGCCACGCGGATAGGCCGACAAATCCACCGGCTACGGTGGCGGGGCCCTTGCAAATCAGGCGATATTCTGCCAGAACGTGTGCACCGTGATTACCGTCAGCAATCTCGTTCTCTCCTTCGGCAGCCGCTTCCTTTTCAAGGACGTCAATCTCAAGTTCACCCCGGGCAACTGTTACGGGATCATCGGGGCGAACGGTTCCGGCAAATCCTCGTTTCTCAAGATCCTCTCCGGCGAGCTCGAGCCGGACAAGGGCGAGATCAGCGTGGGAGCAGGCAAGCGGATGTCCGTCCTGAGCCAGGACCATTTCGCCTTCGAGGAGCACAAAGTGCGGGACACCGTCATCATGGGCTCCCCGCGGCTGCATGCGGTCGGGCAGGAGAGGGAAACGCTGTACGCGAAAGCCGACTTCACCGACGCGGACGGCATGCGGGCAAGCGAGCTGGAAGCGGAGTTCGGCGAGCTCGGAGGGTGGGAGGCGGAGGCACAGGCCGCCACCCTCATGGCGGGGCTGGGCGTGCCGGAAGCCTTCCATCAAAAGCTCATGCGGGAGGTGGACGAGGGGGTCAAGGTGCGCGTGCTCCTTGCCCAGGCGCTTTTCGGAAACCCCGACATCCTGCTCCTGGACGAGCCCACCAACGGCCTGGACCTGGCATCCATCTCCTGGCTGGAAGAGTTCCTCATCGAGTTTCCCAACATCGTCATTGTCGTGTCCCATGACCGGCACTTCCTCAACGCGGTCTGCACCCACACGTGCGATATAGACTTCGGGCAGGTCCGCATGTATGCCGGCAACTACGACTTCTGGTTCCGCATCAACCAGATCCTCGCTCTGCAGCAGAAGGACGAAAGGAAGAGGCGGGAGGAAAAGGTCAAGGATCTCAAGGAGTTCATCCAGCGCTTCGCGGCAAACGTCTCCAAGAGCAGGCAGGCCACCTCACGCAAGAAGATCCTTGAAAAGCTCGAAGTCGACGACTACGTGCCTTCCAGCCGGCGTTTCCCTTACGTGGCCTTCAAGCCGGCCCGGGACGTCGGCAACATCGTCCTGGAGATCGCCGGCCTTTCGAAGACCCTCGAGGGCAGGCCGGTGCTCGCCGGTCTGGAGCTCACCGTCAATCGAGGGGACAAGATCGCCTTGGTCGGGCATGAGCACCTTGCGAAGACGGCGCTTTTTCGCATCATTACCGGGGAGGACACCTCCGACGCGGGCACCTACACCTGGGGCCAGACAATCGCATGGTCGTATTTTCCCCGGGAAAACGCCGGGCTCTTCGACTCGGATCTCACCCTCCTCGCCTGGCTCTCGCAGTTCAGCTCCAGCGACGACGCGACGTTCCTTCGTTCATTCCTCGGCCGCATGCTTTTCTCGGGAGACGAGGCGCTGAAGCCCGTGCGCGTTCTCTCCGGCGGCGAGCGGGTACGGTGCGTCCTGGCCCGGCTCATGCTTTCGGGAGCCAATTGCCTCATCCTGGACGAGCCGACGAACCATCTCGACCTGGAGGCAATCGAGGCGCTCAACGACGGCCTGGTCGACTTTACCGGCGTGATGCTCTTCACCAGTCATGACCACCAGTTCGTCACGTCGATCGCGAACCGGGTCATCGAGATCTGCCCGGGAGGCGTCATCGATCGGCGCATGGGCTTCGACGACTATCTGGAGGACAAGAAGATCTCCGCTCTTCGCGACAGCTATTACCATGGTCACGTCATCGCCGAAATCTGAGGCAGCCCCGGGGGCGTGAGGGGATACGTGAATCTGTCGAAGCCTGTCACGGAAATCATCCCGCGGCGCTTTTCCTGCCGGACGTACCTCGAGGCGCCCATCGAAGAGACCCCGCGCAAGGCGCTCGCCGAGGCCGCGGAGGCCGTTCGCGAAGGCCCGCGGGGCACACCTGTGCGCTTTCGATTGATAGCCTCGACCCGGGACGACACCGAGGCGCTCCGAGGCCTGGGAACTTACGGGTTTGTCAGGGGGGCGAGCGGATTCATAGTCGGGGCAGCGACCGTGGGTGAGGCCTGGCTGGAAGACTACGGCCACGCCATGGAAAAGCTCGTTCTTCTCGCAACAGACCTCGGCCTCGGCACGTGCTGGCTGGGAGGTTCCTTCACCAGGAGCTCTTTCTCCCGCGCCATTGCGGCCGCGGAGGTGGAGCGCGTGCCCGCGGTGGCAGCGCTCGGCGTGATGCCGGACCTGGACGCCGCCCGCAATGGGGTGATTCGCCGCCGGGTGGGCGGGGATCAGCGTCTGCCGTGGGAGAGCATTTTCTCCAACGGGAGGTTCGGGGTACCCTTGACTCCCGAAACAGCGGGAGCTTTTGCCGCGGTCCTGGATATGGTGCGCCTGGCCCCGTCGGCATCCAACAAGCAGCCATGGCGGATCGTTCGGGAGGGAGACTCATGGCATTTCTTCCTCAAGCGCACTCCAGGATATGCCGCCGGCCTGGCAGGCAGACTCCTCAAGGTGGAAGACATCCAGCGCGTGGATATCGGCATAGCAATGTGTCACTTCGAGCTTACGGCACGGGAGCTCGGCCTCCCCGGGGCCTGGGCGGTCCGCGCACCGCAGATCGGCGCGCCGGATCCGCTGGTCGAATACGTTGTGACCTGGGAGCACCAAGGCGATGAAATAACGGCCCCCCGGGAACGTCCCTGAGGAAGAGGAGTTCGTCATGTTCAAGCTGTTCAGGAACCTGAAGCCGTTCACGGCCGCGATCGTCGCGGTGGTGCTCCTCGTTGCGGCCCAGGCAATCGCAGAGCTGTACCTTCCCACCTTGTTCTCGGACATCGTGGACAAAGGCATCGTGAGGGGGAACACGGGCTACATCCTGCGCGTGGGAGCGCTCATGCTGCTCGTCACCCTGGGTGAGACGATCTGCGCGGTCTTTGGCGCCCTTCTCTCGGCGCAGGTGGGAATGGGGTTCGGCCGTGACCTGCGAAGGAACGTATTCGCGCGGGTCGAGGGATTTTCCCTTCACGAGTTCGACATCATCGGCACTCCGTCCCTCATCACGCGCTCCACCAACGACATCACGCAGGTCCAGATGTTCACGATGATCATGCTGCGCATGCTGATCATGGCGCCCATCATGGCGGTCGGCGGGGTCATCATGGCGCTGCAGAAGGACGCCAAGCTCACGTGGGTGCTCGCCGTCGTCATCCCCATCCTCGTGGTGGTGATCACGCTCGTGGCCACCCGGGCCCTGCCGCTGTTCCGCGCCATCCAGGCAAAGATCGACCGGATCAACCTGGTGCTGCGGGAGGGGCTCACGGGAGTGAGGGTCATTCGCGCATTCAACCGCGTGGATCACGAGACGAGGCGGTTCGACGCCGCGAACCTCGACCTGACCGCCACCTCCATCAGCGTGAACAAGCTCATGGCCTTCATGATGCCGGTCATGATGCTGATCATGAACCTCACGATGGCGTCCCTCATCTGGTTCGGAGCGAAGCGCATCGACCTGGGAGAAATGCAGGTCGGCAGCCTCATGGCGTTCCTCCAGTACGCCATGCAGATACTCTTCTCCCTGCTCATGGTTTCCTTCCTCTTCATCATGCTGCCCCGGGCCTCGGCCTCGGCCGGCAGAATCAACGAGGTGCTTTCGATGGTGCCGGGGATCACCGACGCCGTACACGTCCGCAGGGCGGACGAGGAGCACGGCTACATCGAGTTCAAGGACGTCACCTTCGCATACCCGGGCGCGGAGGAGCCCGCCATCCGGGACATTTCCTTCAGCGCCAATCCCGGTGAAGTGACCGCGATCATCGGCGGCACGGGCGCAGGCAAGTCCACGCTCGTGAACCTGATTCCGCGCTTCTACGATGTGGCAAGCGGGAGCGTCCTGGTGGATGGCGTCGACATCCGGGAGATGGCACAGGAAGTCCTGCGCGGCAAGCTCGGATTTGTTCCCCAGAGGGCAGTGTTGTTCAACGACACCATCGCGAGCAACATCCGCTACGGCAGGGAGACCGCGACGGAGGAGGAGGTTGCCCACGCCGCGGAGACGGCCCAGGCGCTCGAGTTTGTCCTCGCGATGCCCGAGGGCTTCCAGTCGGTCATTGCGCAAGGCGGAACAAACCTGTCCGGCGGGCAGAGGCAGCGGCTCGCCATTGCCCGGGCATTGGTGAGAAAACCGGAAATCTACATATTCGACGATACCTTCTCGGCGCTCGATTTCAAGACCGACGCGAAGCTGCGCGCCGCGCTCAGGAAAGAGACGGCGGACGCCACCGTGATCATCGTGGCCCAGAGGGTCAACACGGTCATGGACGCGGACCGGATCATCGTCCTGGACGACGGGGGGGTGGTGGGCATGGGCGCGCACAAGGAGCTCATTCGCACGTGCGAGGTCTATCGAGAGATCGTGTCGTCGCAGCTTTCCCAGGAGGAGCTGGCATGAGCGACGGACGCGGAAACCCACAAAGACCGGCGGGAGCACATGCAGGAGCTCCCGGCGCCGGACGCCCGCCCGGGTTCGGGCCGGGCCGGGGAGGGCACGGCGGCCACCGCGGAGGTCCCATGGGAGGATTCGGGGCACCGGTGGAGAAGGCGAAGAACTTCGGCACATCCCTGAAGAGGCTCGTCGGGTTCCTGAAGCCCCGCATGACGCGGCTGGTCGTGGTCTTCGTGCTCGCTATCGGCAGCACCGTTTTCGCCATCTTCGCGCCCAAGATCATGGGGAAGGCCACGACGAAGATTTTCGAAGGCTTGATGGCAAAAATGGCGCACGTCACGGGAGCGGCGATCGATTTCGGGTACGTCGGCCAGATCGTCGTGTTTCTGATCGGGCTGTACGTGGTCTCCGCCATCCTCAGCTACGTCCAGCAGTACATCATGGCGGGGGTGGCCCAGAAGACGGTGTATGACATGCGCAAACTGGTGGACGAGAAGCTGGCGCGGCTGCCGCTTTCGTTCTACGACGGCCGCACGCACGGGGAGATCATGAGCCGGTTCACCAACGACATGGACAACATCGCCGGCACCCTTCAGCAGAGCCTCACGCAGCTCATCACCTCCGCCGTGACCATCCTGGGCGTCATCATCATGATGTTCACCATCAGCCCCCTGCTCGCCGTGATCACTCTCGTCGTGCTGCCCCTCAGCTTCATCATGACACGGGTCATCGCCCCCAAGTCGCAGAAGTACTTCGGCGAGCAGTGGAAGCACATCGGGGAGCTCAACGGTCACGTGGAGGAGATGTACACGGGGCACAGCATCGTGAAGGCGTTCGGCCACGAGCGCCGGTCCATCGAGAAGTTCAACGCGGTCAATGAGAAGGTGTACGAAGCGAGCTGGCGCGCCCAGTTCGTCTCCGGACTCCTCTTCCCGCTGATGACCTTCATCAACAATATCGGCTACGTGGCCGTGGCCGTCGCGGGGTGCATCATGGTCATGCGGAAGGCCATCGCAGTCGGCGACATCCAGGCTTTCATCCAGTACTCCCGTCAATTCACCATGCCCATCGCACAGACGGCGAATATCGCCAACATTCTCCAGAGCACGGTCGCCTCCGCCGAGCGCGTGTTCGAGCTCCTGGACGAAACGGAGGAGCTGCCCGAGGCCGAACATGCGGTCGTTCTCTCCGCTCCGAAGGGGGACGTGCGCTTCGAGGACGTGCGCTTCCGCTACAAGGAGGACGTGCCTCTCATCGAGGCAATGAACCTGAACGTCAGGCAGGGTGAGACGATCGCCATTGTGGGCCCCACGGGCGCGGGAAAGACGACACTGGTGAACCTCCTGATGCGGTTCTACGAGATCCAGGGGGGACGCATCACGGTGGACGGCCTGGACATCCGGGACGTCCGGCGCGGGAATCTGCGCTGCACATTCGGCATGGTGCTGCAGGACACCTGGCTGTTCAATGGCACCATCCGCGACAACATCGCGTACGGCCGCGACGAAGTCAGCGACAATGAGGTCAGGCAGGCGGCCATCGCGGCTCACGCGGACCACTTCATCCGCACGCTCCCGGACGGCTACCACACGCTGCTCAACGAGGAGGCGTCCAACATTTCCCAGGGCCAGAGGCAGCTCTTGACGATTGCCCGCGCCGTGCTCATCGATCCCGCCATTCTCATACTGGACGAGGCGACGAGCTCCGTCGATACGAGGACCGAGGTGCTGATCCAGAAGGCGATGGCCACCCTGATGAGGGGGCGCACGAGCTTCGTCATCGCGCATCGGCTTTCCACGATCCGCGATGCGAAGCTGATCCTCGTGATGAACCATGGCGCGATCATCGAGACCGGGACGCACAGGGAGCTCCTGGCGCGCGGCGGCTTCTACGCGGAGCTCTACAACAGCCAGTTCACAGGGGCGAACCTGGAGGCGGAAGCAGTGTGAGGGAGAAATGCCGCAAGCTCGCGGCCGGCGAACGTCGCAAGTTCGCGACACAGTTGACACCAGTCTGGCTGCCGGGTACTTTCAGGCCATCATGAAAAGCACGAGGGACATCATCCGCAGGGCTCGCGAGCTCGGAGTGGGCCTGCCGGCATTCAATATTGCGCATCTGCCCATGACGGAGCCGGTCATCCGGGCGGTGCGGGACCAGGATTCGTTCGCCCTCGTAGAGGTGTCGCGGATCGACTGGGTCAAGTTCGGCGCAAAGAGTCTCGCCGCTGTCATCGAAGAGTACCGCAAATGGGACGACCCACGGCACGTGCGTATCCACCTCGACCACGTACCGGTGATCGACGAGGACCATGAAAAGGTCGACTACCGCGCGGTCATCGAGGAGGCGCTCTCCCTCGGCTACCAGTCGGTCATGATCGACGCTTCGCGGCTCTCCCTGGAGGAGAATATCAGGACGACACGCGAAATTGCGGAGCTTGCCCATGCATCCGATATTCCCGTCGAGGCGGAGCTCGGCGCCGTGCTGGGCCACGAGGACGGGCCGCTTCCTCCCTATGAGGAGCTTTTCAGATCCGGCCGGGGCTTTACGCGCAAGGAAGAGGCGGCGCGATTCGTGCGCGAATCGGGCTGTGACTGGCTCTCCGTGGCCATCGGCAACATACATGGCGCGGTCGGGGAAGCGACAAAGGATCAGAAGAAGCCGGAAGCGAGGCTTTCCCTGTCCCATCTCGAGGCCCTCGCCGGCATCACGGGCATCCCGCTGGTGCTGCACGGAGGCAGCGGGATCAAGCGGGCGGACATGCTCGCCTCGATGAAGAAGGGCATTGCGAAGGTCAACGTGGGCACGGAGATCCGACAGGCATACGAGCAGGCGCTCAAAGAGCGGGGCAGCGTGACGGCCGCGAAGGATGCGGTTTACACGCGCACCGTTTCCCTGATCAAGGACTGGTTCGGCCTGACCGGCATCAGGGCCGGGATTCTTGACTGATCCGCATCACCCGCCGCGCAGATAGTCCTTCATGAGGGGCCAGAGCTCCCGATAGCGCCCGTGCCGCTCCCGGTAAACGCGCTGGCGGTCCGGTTCCGGCTCGAACCTTTCTCCCAGGCTGACCATTGCGGCCACGCCTTCCGCAAGAGATGCAAACGCACCTATGCCCGTGCCCGCCAGGATGGCGGCCCCGAGGCAGCCGGCTTCCGCAACCTTCGCGCGCACGACGGGCATGCCCAGGATGTCGGCGGAGATCTGCAGCCACGCATCGGACTTGCTGCCTCCGCCCACGGCGCGCAGCTCCTGGAGGGCAATGCCGGCCTCAGCGACCGAGTCAACGACGGTCTTGTGATAGAACACCACTCCCTCCATGATCCCCTTCAGGATGTCGCCGCGCGTGGTGTCCAGCTTGAGTCCGACGATCACACCGGAGGAATCAGTGACGAACTCCGGGGGGCCCGTGACCGTGAAGTGAGGGAGCACGAATACACTCGAAGGGCCGGCGGGTATCTCGCTGATCAGGTCCGCATACACGTCTCTGCCCGATCTTTCCGCGGCCTCCTTGTCCGCCCGGGCAAACGTGTCCCGGTACCACTTCAGGAGCAGCCCGCCCTGGTTGTAGATAAAGCTTACGAACCGGCCGGGCGCCGCGTGGTGCTCAGTGTTCAGCCCCCACCGCATCATGACTTCGGGGGTCTTGCGCCCCGTGAAGACCGGCAGGATGGTAAGGTAGGTCCCCATGCCGCTCATGCCGAACCCCGCATCCGTGACGCCGCAGCCAAGCGCGTTGGCGCACTGGTCATGTGTGCCCGCCACGATCGCAGTGCTCGTCGGGAGGCCCAGCTCCTCCGCAATCGGACCGGAAACGGTGCCGATCCGGGTTCCCGCGGGAACAGGATCGGGAAGCTTCGAAAGATCGATGCCGGCGATGCCCGCGATTTCCTTCGACCACGCACAGGCGTCCACGTCGAAAAGGAGGGTGCGGTTTGCGAGCGAATAATCGACCGCGGGCTCGGCGCCGAGCATAAAGGAGACGAAGCCGCTCCACAGGAGGAACTTCCACGTTCCCGCGTAGATCTCGGGGGTGTGGTCTCTGATCCACATCAGCTTCGGGAGACTGAACTGGATCCCCAGGATGTTCCCGTTGATCCTGTAGAGTCTCTCGGCGCCGAGCCCGGACGAGAGCAGCGGCATGTACTCTTCACCGCGGCTGTCGATGAGCAGGAGCGAGTTGCCCAGGATCCGCCGATCACGTGAAACCGGAACCATCGCCTCGCCCATCGAGGAGACGGAAAGGGCTTTCACCGGATCCTCTCTCGCGCCTCTCACCGCGCTGCCGATCGACTTTCGCACGCGGGCCCACACATCCGAGGGATCCAATTCGAGCCACCCCGGCCGCGGCCGCACCATGTCGTATTCATTGTAGGCGAACGCAAGGCATTCACCTTTTGCGGAGAACACAGAGGCCTTGCAGCCGGTCGTGCCAACGTCGATTCCCAGGAAACTCATGCGCCAAACCTCCGCCGTAAGATAACTGTCACCAGTTGGACCATGCAGGTAGGGAATGTCGGCGTGGGTATGTTGTCAAGTCGACGACATCGAAGGCGTTTACGACCCACTCGAGCTGCCTGTGGGCCGCTCTACACAAGCGTTGACGGAAGGGAGTACTATGGGTGATTCTCGGGATGAAGATGAACACATTCTCGCAATTACTCGAACCTGATCTGGCAGAGATGCTCGATGTGCTCTTCCGCCGGAGAATACCTCACAGGGTGCACCACATCGAGCTGTTCCTGGATAGTGAGATCAAGGAGGCCGTTTGCACTCGGTTCGAACTTTCCTGTACACTGGACAGGTCCGACCCTTTGTTCGAAACGAAGCGGGACGTCACGCTGCACGCTTTCCTTGGCTACGACATGTTCCGGGTCGGTGTCGCGCGCAAGACGATCTTTCCAACCTCAACTTTGTCGGCCCCCGATACGACGGCTCTCCCTCAGCAGGAAAGGGCCGCTCGCGACTGGCAGGAGGAGCACGCGGGACCCATCCAGGGCTGGGGTGACTTTGATGCATACCACTGGCCGACGGTCGCCGAAATCGATTTCTCCTCCCTTGAATGGCTCGAGCGAAATCTGCCGCCAAACATGGGATGCTATGAGCTCACCGCCCATATCTTCGAGATCCTTTCATTCCTGCTGGGCTATGAAACACTCTGCTACTTCGTGGTAGACCAGCCCTCTCTCGTCGACGCGATTCTGGAGAAGGTCGGGGCTTTCTATGTGGATTTCACGAAAGCTCTTGCAGATTTCTCAAGGGTCGCGGTGATTTGGGGTTCGGATGACTTAGGATTCCGGTCAGGTACGATGATGTCCCCCGACTTTCTCCGACGAAAGATCCTTCCATGGCACAAGCGCTGCGCGGAGATTGCCCGGTCGAGCGGCAAGCCGTATCTCCTCCATTCGTGCGGCAAGCTCGACGAGATCATGGACGACTTGATCGATGACGTGGGCATACTTGGAAAGCATTCCTTCGAGGACACCATATTGCCCGTGACCGAGGCGAAGAGGCTATATGGCGACAGGATTGCTATTCTCGGCGGGATCGACATGGACTTCTTGTGCAGATCTGATGAATCGGCCATCAGGCGGCGTGTAAGGGACACGCTCGAGGTCTGCATGAAGGGCGGAGGCTACTGTCTAGGGACGGGCAATACGGCAGCGAACTATGTTCCTCTCGACAACTTCCTCGCGATGGTTGACGAGGGACGCAGGTATCGGTTTTGACGCAGACCCGGTGAAAGTACAGGTGACTCCATGATCACATACGGCGGGCTTGCCAAGGACGGTTTGGCTTTCCTGAAAGAGCTCATGAAATAAGGTCGGCCTCGAGGCCGTCCAAAGGAGAGAGATCATGCCGAGACCGGTAACGCTTTTCACGGGCCAGTGGGCGGATCTGCCCCTGGAGACGCTGGCAAAAAAGGCCGGCGCGTGGAGATTCGACGGGCTGGAGCTTGCCTGCTGGGGAGATCATTTCGATGCCGCGGCAGCCCTGGAAAAAGATTCATACGTAAAGGAGAAGCGTGCGCTTCTGGAAAAGAACAACCTGAAGTGCTTCGCCATCAGCACCCACCTGATCGGGCAGTGCGTGGCCGATGATCCCATCGATGACCGGCACAGGAACGTGCTTCCTGATCGACTCTGGGGGGACGGCAAACCGGAAGGCGTGCGCCAGCGCTGCGCGGAGGAATGGGAACCGTAGGCGATGCCTGCGACAACGCGATGCGCGAGTCGTTTTTTTTTGCCATACTTGAGAGCGAGCTCCGCGATCGGACCCGTCCCCGCACTCGGGAGGAGGCCGAAGCAGCTGTGTTTGAGTTTATCGAGGGATGGTACAACTCACACCGACGCCATTCAGCCTTGAACTACACTTCGCCGATGGAGTATGAAACCAAGCACTTGGGTGTTACCTAAGACACAAGTCTCGAACGGTACATCGAAACGGGATAACTGCAAAACGTGTACCTCAGTGATCGCGAGCCTACCGAAGAGGAGCAACTGCAGGGCAGGCAGCCAAAGACAGCATTCGGTTTGGCTTGTGAGAAACTGGGCATTCATATCATCAGCGCCCACTCCCCGCAAGCCAAGGGGCGTGAGGAGCGCAAGCACAGGGTGTACCAGGATCGCTTTGTGAAGGAACTACGCTTGCAGGGGGCCAAGACGATTGGCGAAGCCAACATGATTCTTCGGGGAGGCTTCGTCGGAAAACTGAACAAGAAATTTGCCCATCCGCCGGTCGCAGCGCAGAACCTTCATGTTCGGCTGAATGCACAGCAGGACCCTCGCGACGTCTTTTGCTCGGAGCAAACGCGCAGCGTTGGCCATGACTGGGTGTTGCGCAATGACAATCGTTTCTTCCAGCTGCTACGCGGCGAGGGGCCGTTGCCCAGGCGACAAGCAAAGTGACAGTCCGCACCTGGCTGGACGGCTCGATACACATCTTACATCGGAAAAGGAGGATACGCTGGGAGGAGTTCGATCCACAAGCGAAGGATCGACCTAAGGTCATCTAGGGGACATTTCTACTTTGCGTTGACACCTGTCCCAGCGAGCATTGACATTTCCTTAAGTATATTTTAACTTGGGAGCGTGATTGAACCGATCAGCAATATTGGAATGAATATCAAAAGGCTTCGCAAAGCACAGGGAATGACGCTTGAAAAGCTCTCAAAATTGACGCACGTCACGCGGAGCATGATAAGTCAAATCGAAAACAACAAGAGCCTTCCATCGCTTAAGACGCTTCAGCAGCTCTCCAGCGTCCTGAGGGTTGCCATTGGGTCGTTTTTTGAAAGCGAAGAGGACTCCGAGACCCCCGTACATAAGAAGAAGGACAGACAGCCTCTCAAGACCAAGAACGGAGTGAATTTCTCTCTGCTCACTAAGAATGTTGGACATCATAACATGGAGATTCTGTATAATGTCTACGAGCCCAACGGAACGACGGGGTCTCTCTACAGTCATGAAGGAGAAGAATGTGGGATTGTTCTCAAGGGAAAGTTTGAGGTCATTTGGAATCGGAAAAAGTACATCATCGAGGAAGGCGACTCGATTTATCTTGATTCATCCAAGCCGCACAAAATTTCGAATATCGACCGAGGTGAATCCATTGCCATATGGATCAATTCCCCGCCAACCTGGTAAGGCCTGAGTCCTTAATTGGTGGAGAAGAGGAACACAATCAGTCCGGATTTCTCACACTTTTATTTGAAAATGGCCTTTTGTTCCAGCATAGGTATTTTACCACAAAGCACTTATCAAGAAACGGAGGGTCAGTAAAAATATCGGTTTACCGAAAGGGAAATGAACCGCTTCTACGGCAAGTACCCGTAAAACGAAGAGCCTCCGCCAGCGTCCCATGAGAGCAATAGCCAACCCGATGAAGTAGCGTTGTTCTTAGGAGACGCCTTGCAGTCACGGTATGCCCCTTGTAACATATTTTGGATTTGGGGGAGACGATATGAGCGTTACAACGCGAAACCAGGAGGTTTTGATTGCCGCTCCACGGGCAATGGTAGTCAGAGCGGCAGTAGCGATCATAGTGGTCGCGGGAGCAAAAACGATTTGGGGCTTTTATCTCGGGAGCCGGCGTAGCCACGGTTGTTATCTTCGTCACCCTCACGAACAGGAAGCTACAGCGCGAGAGAAAGAAGTAAGCAGGGGCAAAGCTCTTGCGGAAAGGTTACGGAGGCATGTAGCGAACGAGATAATCGCTCGAATCGAGGAGAACTTCGCCAGCGCGCCTTCATTTATCGTTCCTCCAACCTGATGAACAGATATGATCACACTGTGAACATAGTTGTAAGCAAATAGTAGTAAATCAAGAGTGGGCTCGTTTAAATTACGGATTGCTAAGTACCATGTCAGACCGCTTTCCGAAGAAAGCAGAAATAGCCCGCATTGAAAAGTGAGTCCGTCGGAATGAAGATGTGATGTATGTCGAGTTTCAGAATAAGCATTCGAAGGTGAAGCAGGAAGCATTAGAGCGGTTGTGCGAGGAATTGAACAAACATGGGAGCCTGGAGAGCATCGGTCTCAGCTTCAAAAAGCTCGTTTTCAGCGTCCGGGAAGTTTACTGGAACCGGCCTGGATAGACTAGTTTTGAAATTAAGTAAAAATCAAATATATTTAAATTACACTTGACTTTCTTAGCTACTTATGTTACAAGCATGGAACTACTCTTTTTTAAGGAGGTACAGTATGAGACGGAACACAGAGCGAATCCTGGTTTTGGCGCTTTTGGTACTCATAGCGTTACCGACGTTCGCCGGAGGCGCTAACGAGAAAGGAAAGCAGGAGAAAGGAAAGCAATGGGAAATCGTCACAGTAGTCAAGCTCACTGGAATCCCCTGGTTCAACCGCATGGAGGAAGGTGTTAAGCAGGCAGCCAAGGATTTGGGTGTCAATGCTTATGAGATTGGCCCTGCCGATGCTGACCCCGCCCAGCAGGTTAAGATGGTTGATGACCTGATAAGCAAGGGAGTGGATGCGATCTGCGTTACACCTAACGATTCCAAAGCCTTAGAGCCGGTCTTCGCCAGGGCTAAAGCGAAGGGTATCCTAGTTCTGACTCATGAGTCTCCCGACCAAGTTGGGAAGGTCTACGACATTGAGCTGGCAGATGATCTGCAGTTCGCGCATGCCTTCTGGGACAAACTGGTCGAGATCGCGGGCGACTCCGCCAGGTACGTGGTCTTTGTTGGTGGCCTGACAGTGCCGTCGCACAACCGGTGGACCGATGCGGGGCTAAAGTATGCCAAGGATAAGTACCCAAAACTGCAGCTCGTAACTGACCGGATCCCCATCGGTGAAGACCAGCAGCTGGGGTACCAAAAGACTCTTGAAATAATTACGGCCTATCCGGATCTCAAGGGTATCATTAGTTTCGTTAGCCCTGCGACTATCGGAATGGCTCAGGCGCTGAAGGTGAAGGGCCTTGCCGGAAAAGTGGCACTCGTGGGTACTGCGATTCCTAATCCCTCTGCGCCCTACTTCAAAGATGACAGCATATCGTGGGGGTTCCTCTGGGATCCCAAGAATGCAGGCTACTCCATGACTTGGGTTGCTAAGCAAGTGTTGGACGGCCGGAAGATCACAGACGGCATGGAAGTACCGGGCGTCGGTAAGCTCACAGTGGTCGGCTCTTTGGTCAAGGTTGACGCTATCATGCAGATCAATAAGCAGAATGTAGATAGTTACGGCTTCTAGCAAGCTCCTTTGTAGTTAACGTATGAGATAGAGCCTCATCACCAGTGGGGCTCTATCCCCTGAGCGATACGCTTCATAGCGAACTTCGGGAGGAATGTCTTGGAAAAGTGTGCAAATCTACTGCCTAACATGAGGGCTGTCAGCAAAACACTACGGGGCGTTCAGGCTCCCACAAGACGGGGTCGATTTTCTATATCGCGAGTGGAGAGATCAGATCCGCTGTCTTGTCTTGTAGCCGAGGACAGATCGGTGAAATCAACGCTCATTAAGACAATCTCATGGGTGGAGCATCCTGATGACGAGACCGTTTATAGAGATGTATGGCCAGGCTTCACAGCCCCATCATCCGATAGATCCCAGTACAGATCGGCCCCTGCTGGAGATTTGTGCGCTGTGCATGCTTGGACAGTTCTGTGAGGTTAGCTTTAAATTGTGGCCATGGAAGATTTGGGCAAAACAAGATTACTCGGATCGAGTTCGCTCCGGGTTGGCCCAGGCAGTCTTCGAGATGAAACGGCGGGTGGTGGCGAGATCCTCATTCGAGGATCCAAGGTGGTGCTACGCTCTGTTCGGCAGGCAATTGCCAAGAGTGGTCGGTCATTTCCCGGAAAACCGAATGGTAAAGGGTCTGGTGATGCAACAGTTAGTAGGTAAAACGTCACCACGAAGTGGCTTACTTTATAAATCCCATCCTTGAAGGGGGGGCGGCATGGAGGAGGTTAGATATGTTTGGCATCAATGAAGAACTCATTAAGTTGCAAAAGAACAATACACCAATTCGAGTTTCAGTTGTTGGCGCTGGTTCTATGGGGTCTGGTATGGTTGCTCAGATGACGATGGCTCCTGGAATGGAAGTGAATATCATTGTAGACAAGAACATCGAGCGCGCGACGTCCGCGTATGAGATAGCAGGAGTTGATAAGAATCAAATTGTTGTATGCCAATCTCTGCAGGATGCTGAACGCGCTCTTGCTGCAGGGAAAAAGGTCTGTAGCAGCAAACCGGAATTGGTGTGGAGTATGAAGCAGACAGATGTAGTAGTAGAGGCGACTGGTGAGCCAGCTTTCTACGCTGAGTGCGCGTTGAATGCCATAATGAATAAAAAGCATATAGTCACACTTAGCGTGGAGGGTGATGTCTGTATAGGCCATATTTTAAAGATGCTTGCAGATAATGCGGGCGTTGTGTACACCGGCATTTATGGAGATGAACCTGGGTCGATTAAGAACCTGTATGACGAAGCCCAAGCTTTGGGATTCGAAATCGTTGCTGCGGGACGAAGTGACTTTGGCGGGTCAAGATTAGAGTGGAACAAGGAAACCATTCTGAAACCCCTTCGGGAAAGCTCCATGAGTCCAATTCAATATAACCCTGCTATGTATGCTTCCTTTTGTGACGGATCGAAGACTAATGAAGAGTGTTGCATGGTTGCAAATGCTACAGGGCTAATGCCCGATGTCCGAGGCATGCACGGGCCAGTGGTATCTTTTCAGGATTTCAGCCACAAGGTACCCGAGTTGCTCCGGAAAAAGGAAGATGGTGGAATACTAGATAATACCGGGATTGTAGAAAGAATAGACAAACCGGAGGGAGTGCCGGTCATATCAACTGTATGGGTATTCGTAGTTGTCCGTGCTCAGAATGATTATCAGAAGGTTCAAATGGCATGGGAACCTACTGAAGGCTCCAATCGGATTTTTTACACTCCTTATCACTACATTGGCGTACAAGCACCAATTTCTGTTGCATACGCTGCGATCCACAATCAGCCCAGCATAGCCCCTAAAGGAAAGAGTAGGGCGGCTGACGTAATCACAATCGCGAAGAAGGATTTGGAGAAGGGAGACGTAATAGACGAGATTGGCGGGTTCTGCGTGGCTGGGCGAATAGAGAAAGCGAGGATTGTTCGAAAAGAAAAGCTACTGCCGTATGCTCTCGCCAAAGGCGCCAAATTAAACAGATCTGTAGAAAAAGGTAAATATCTGACATATTCAGATGTTCAACTCGAGAACGATCAGAGTTTGACTATGCAATTGAGACGCCTGCAGGAAAGCCTATTCGGGGACCTGTAGGAGCATCGCGCGCTCATAGGTAGCTTCAAGGGCTTAATTGCTGCCCCCAAAAAGGATGAAAGGAAGATCGATTTGGGAAAAATGAGATTAGGTGGTGAAAGGTCGCTATGACTTAGGTCCATATACACCAGATCCGAGTGGGGCTGGAGTGGTTGTAGACGTGGGCGAGGGTGTGAAAGGCGTCAAGTCGGGAAACAAAGTGACTGGGGACTGCATCAGCTTCGCATGTGCAAACTGCAAGGAAGGATTGTTGCCATCCGCGTGCCTACACTTCAGAGAGGTCGGATTTCGTCCGGACTCCCCGGTAGGTATGGGCGAGTACCTAATTATAGGAGAGCCCTTTCGTCACAAATTTCCCGACTCGTGGCATTTTCGAGGAAGGGGCATGGGTCGAACCTTTTTCGGTCAGTTACTTTGGCATCCTGGGAAAACTCAGGTTATGTCGATGCAAGTGACGACGTGGTCATCTTTGGCGCTGGTCCGACTGGTCTTTCCGCTCTAGTGGTTGCTAAGACAGCTAATGCACATGTTATCACAATTGATCCTTTAAAATTTCAGCATGAGATAGCGCGGAAGTTCGACGCCGATGAAACAATAGATCCGACCCATGGGGATCTCAAAGATAAAATAATGGGACTGACCGGATGGCGGGGCTCCAGTTTGGTAGTCGAAGCCTCAGGCAAAGACAAGGCCATCGCTTCTATTTTCGACATCGCTGGTAACGGCGTGCGAGTGCGCCTTATTGGACACTCGATAGCCAGAAAGGTACCCGTGGAGATCGGATGGACTATCTGGAAGACTCTGGTCATTACCGGTTCCGGTGGAACCAGAAATTTTGCCCAGCGGGGAACAATTGCCCGCAAAGCAAGTATCCTTCATAGCCTCTTCTTAGAAGTACAGCATAACCTTCACGATTGGATATCAGCAATCCCATCACCCATCGCAACCCTATTTCCAACATGCATTTTCGGTGTAGATCTCTCTCCACGCATCTTAAGACATAACGCAATGTATATCCCTTGCGCGCTGAAGGGCGCGCCCGTCGATAAAACTTTACAGGGAGTATTGCATGCCGAGCAAAGAGTTGAAGAGCGTCCTCCTTCAAATGACACAGACCACTCCTTCGGTGCTATGGAACGATTCCTGCTCCATCCAGGAGCTGACCGCTTCCATCGAGACCAACGGGGCGGTAGGCGCCACCTGCAATCCCGTCATTGTCCTTGGAGTGCTGAAGAAGGAAATGCACCTGTGGAAGGACAGGATCCCCGCCCTCATCCGCGAGATGTCAGGCGTGAGCGACGACCAGGTCGCCTGGCGGCTGGTGGAGGAGATGTCGATTAAGGCCGCCGAGCTCCTGAAGCCGATTTTCGACCGGGAGAAGGGCAGGAACGGGCGACTGTCCATCCAGACCGACCCTAGGTATTTCCGCAATGCCGGGGCGATCGTCGAGCAAGCGGTGCACTTCAGCGAGCTTGCGCCGAACATGATCGTCAAGATCCCTGTCACCCGGGCGGGTGTGGAGGCAATCGAGGAGGCGACCTACCGCGGGGTGAGCATCAACGCCACGGTGAGCTTTACGCTGCCGCAGGCCATTGCCGTGGCCGAAGCGGTGGAGCGGGGCCTTTCTCGGCGGGAGAAGGAGAAGAAGGATGTCTCCCGCATGGGCCCGGTGTGCACACTGATGGTGGGGCGGCTCGACGACTGGCTGCGAGTAGTGGCGGAGAAGCAGAACATCATCGCCGATCCCTGGGTCTTCGACTGGGCGGGGGTGGCGGTGATGAAAAAGGCGTACACCATATACAAGGAGCGGGGGTATCGGCTGCGCCTGCTCTCCGCGGCGTTCAGGAATCACCTGCAATGGAGCGAGTTCATCGGAGGGGACGTGGTGATCTCCCCGCCGTTCGTGTGGCAGAAGAGGTTCAACGATTCCGACGTTGCAGTCGAAAACCAGATGGACCGGCCGGTTGACCCGAAGATCGTGGAGCAGCTGGAGCGCAAGTTCACGGACTTCCGCCGGGCGTATGAAGAGAAGGGGATGTCGGCGGCGGAGTTCGACGGGTTCGGAGCGACGCGGCGCACACTGCGGCAGTTCTGCAAGGCAACCGACGACCTTGTTGTGCTCATCAGGGACCTCATGATCCCCAACCCGGACAGCTAGACAATATGATGTGACCTCCGCTCTTGAAAGACCGTGGATTCGCCAGGAAACTGTTGCCACAATTCAAAGTTGAACGGAGGTAACAAAGGCAAACGTACATTTCATCGGTCGGGATGTCCATAAGGACCCACTTGATGTACAGTGATGTCGGGAAGGAACGGGGCTCCCGACTTCGAGAGGCGCGCTACGCCAACTCTCCAAAGGTCGTGCAAAAACTCTTCATGGAGTTTGGGACTTCCACCCCTAAGCTGCCGAACATGCCCAGCATACAACCACCACCGACTGAAGTCGGTGGGTTCTGCGCCTGTCGGCTAAAGCCGACTGGGGTGCCGTCACCATTTTTTATGACCAGGCGCTTGATTCTCAAGCAGGCCTCGCAGGGGCCGCAATCCCTTCATGCGTCAGAATTGCCCATGCTGTATCGCAGCTACTTTGCACTTTCCGACACAACATCCGCTTGCGGCACATTCGAATTCTTATTCTTTCTGCCGACCGCTCAATGTGCAGCAAGCTCGCTGAAGCCTTCGCCTAAAGGCGAGCGGCTTACTCCCCGTCAGGTGACTAATTCTGTACTTCTATCATGCATTCGAACATGTCTAGGGCATCTGCAAGCAACTGAATGGCGAATAGACTCCGGGTACTGGAAGCATTTTCGAAGCAGGAAAGACATGCTTTTTGATGGCAATGTCGTGAGATTCCTCTAGGAACTGCATGAGATTCGCGACGCGGCCGAGCACGCACAGAATCGGGACTTCATTCAGGGGGAGATCAATTACTTCGAGGCAAATAAAGAGAGGATGCAGTACGACAGGTATCGCGCGATGAGGCTACCAATCGGCAGCTTATACGTGCTTCCACATACTTTCCGACAGCTGTCAGGCGACATCGCAAAGTAACCGTCAAAACAACCCCACCTTGTAAAGAGGCCGGAGGGAATCAATTCTGAGTTCAAGACTCTGCAAGGTCAGGAGGTCATGCATGGAACAAGTCTCCGTGAAAACGAAGCAGCGGCATCGATCGGCAGAGGAATGGCGCGAACTGGTAAGCGCCTGGAAGCAAAGCGGCGAGACACGTGAGCTTTGGTGACGCGAGAATGGCGTGGGCAAGGAATATCTGAGGCAATGGATGAAGCGGCTTCGAGGAACAGACACAGACGCTTCATTCGTCCAGATCGAGCGAGCCGTTCCCGTTGCGGCGAACTCCGCCCCGATGCACCTTCGCATCTTGGCAAGCGGCGATGTGGAGCTCCCCGGGGAGTTCAGCGAGGAGGTTCTTCGCCAAGTGTTACGCGTAGCGAGGGAAGCCGCTCATGTTTCTTGAGTGGGATCGGGTGAAAGTGTTCGTGCGCCCGGGAGCCACAGATCTGAGAAAACAGATCAACGGTCTGGCGGCCCTGGCGCAAAGCGCCATGGCCGGAGATCCTCTCTCGGGTCACCTGTATCTGTTCAGCAATCAAGACCGACGTCTGTTGAAGGCGCTGTACTGGGATCGCAACGGATTCTGCCAGTGGCAGAAGCGACTGGAGCGGGACAAGTTCCCGTGGCCGCGCACACAGGAGGCGGCACGCGAGATAAGCATGCTGTTGAGCGGGATTAAGTTTGCGCGCATCGGAATGGAGTTGAGCCGTCAGGACATGGCCAACTGGAGCATCGCGGTGTTTGAGAGGCTTCAACTTCTCTGTGGGTGCTGATGCGCACGTCCGTCAATACTATCTCGTTTTATTTAAGCGTCGCTTGAATATGGATTTCTTGCGATGGCTTGCACTGTTTCGAAAAGCCTTTTTGTTCAACAGCCAACCAACGACGAACAACACAACCATCGCAAACCCACCAGTAATCAATTCCCTATTCGCTAACAGCCACTTCATTTGTCAGACTTTTTAAGGCACTCCAACTGATTTCTCTTTAGGCTTTGTCACTTCGGACTCAAGCCTCTATTTCGATAGGGTGTCTTCTTAATGGGGTCCTGTCAATCCTCCTCGTAGATGAATGCATCCCCAATCGGATTTCTCTCTATGCTACCGATTTCTCCTAAATCTCGTGTCAACGAATCGACGGCCTTCATGTACCAGCTGCAGGTGCTGCGAACCGTGACGTGTGTGCCAGTTCCTCTGCGCCTTCTGCATGAGCTTGAATACCATTTACCATTCTGAGTGTGACCAGCCTAGTTCCGCAGCCCTTCGTCTCGTCCAGACGTAGCCTCCTTGTTGCGAATAAGCTCTCGATGACGTTTGTGCTGCGGATATGAAGCCAGTGCGCCGTGGGCAAGTCGCAAACCGTGAATAGCGACTCCTCGTCCCTGCGCAGGCAACCGACCGCCTTGGGGTATCTGTCCTGGAAGACTCGAGCAGGCGAAAGCTTCGAAAAGGACGCAGATCCCCGAAATGATTGTCAGCGGTTATATGCTTCCTTGTAGATGACCCGCGCATCGTCCAGGGTGACCTTCCTGGGGTTGTTGTTCAGCAAGCGTGTGATCATGATCACTGCCTGGGACATCTTCTCCAATGAATCGGCCGGTATGCCGATCGCGGCCAGATTCGCGGGAAACTCAAGGAGATCCAGTAGTTCCTCAACTCGCTTGACTACCGTATCTGAGGTCGCGGTTTCACCCTTCGCGAATACTCTCCCGATTCGGGCGAAACGCTCCTGACAGGACGAGGCGTTGAACTTAATTATGGTCGATAACATAAGGCTGTTGGCAAGTCCGTGGGCTACGTGGAACATGCCACCGAGGGGGTAAGCGAAGGCATGCACCGCGGTAACACCCGCGTTGGCGAAGGCAACCCCCGCTAGGTAACTTCCCAGCAGCATCTTTTCTCGGACGTGGACGTTCTTGCCGTACTTGAATGCCTCGACGATATTGTCGTTCAGCAGCTCGACAGCCGCGAGGCTGAGAGGTTGGCTGTAGGCGTTGGCGTTGATCGAAGTGAAGGACTCGATCGCATGGCAGAGGGCGTCCATTCCAGTTATTGCTGTAATCGCAGGAGGAAGACTGATGGTGAGCTCGGGGTCGAGAAAGGCATAGCTCGGGACGATCCTGACCGAGGCAAAACCTTTCTTAACCTGATCCTTCTCATCTGAAAGAATAGCTACGTTGGTGGTCTCGCTTCCCGTGCCAGCGGTGGTGGGGACAGCTATGATAGGCAGCGGATCCTCCGTGAGCGCGGCGCCTCCGAGGTAGAAGGCGACATCCCCTTTGTTGGTCATGAGAGCGGCGGTAACCTTTGCGGTGTCGATAGCGCTGCCGCCTCCCAGACCGATAACAGCCCCAATCTGATTTCTACGAGCATCTTCAACAACCGATTGGACGAAGGTGATGGATGGGTCGGGCTGCACCCTATCGCAGAGCTTGATTTGGACCCTGGCCCCATCCAGAATCTCTTTTAGCTTGTCAAAAATGCCGGCCTTGATCACACCGGGATCGGTGACCACCATGATTGTCTTGACTCCAAGCTCCTTGAGAGCGTCAGGGATTTGATTGATGGCACCAACGCTGATAAGGCAGTTGGGTGTCGGTAATACGCGCATCTGTCTTCCTCCTCATGCTAGTGAGGCTTGCTAAAATAAGACGTACGCGACGACAGGATCGTACGAATGCGAGCCTCTACAGTGATGTTAGGCTTGAGCTTTCGTGCACAAACGTCACAACCTGCGATCACTATTAGTAAGCAAAAAAGCCCCTTCCACTTTTGCGGCCGAGGTAGCCTGCGGCTACCATTCGTCGAAGCAAGGGGCAGGGCCGATACTTCGAATCTCCGAAATCGGCGTGAAGCACCTCCATGATGTGGAGGCAAATATCGAGCCCTATTAAGTCGGCCAGAGCGAGCGGACCAATGGGATGGTTCGCGCCGAGCCTCATGCAGGAGTCGATGGATTCGGCATCCGCCACGGCCTCGTCCAAGGCATAGATCGCCTCGTTGATCATCGGGATGAGGAGGCGGTTAAGTACGAATCCGGGAGAATCGCTGACCATGATCGGCGTCTTACCGATCTTTTTGGCGAGAGCGACGACTTCGGCTGTAACCTCTTCGACGGTCTGCAGCGCAGCAATGATTTCGACAAGTTGCATCGCGGGCACAGGGTTCATGAAATGCATTCCGACGAACCGTCGCGGAACACTGATTTCCGATGCCAGTTCCGTGATGGAAATGGTGGAGGTATTGGATGCAATAATGCACTCGTCCGTCACCGCGAATTCGATCTTCCTCAGGACCTGTTTCTTGATATCTCGGTTCTCCGAGACCACCTCAATGACGAGGTGGCACGAGGCAAGGTCCGAGTAGTCCGTGGTTGCCTGAATTGCGGCTAGAGTGGCATCCCGCTGGGAGTCTGAAATGCTGTCCTTTCTTAACTGCTTTTCCAGACTCTTCGCGATGCCGGCGATCGCGCGATCCAAGTACTCCTTCGCCAAGTCCACTAGAACGACGCGGTAGCCGGCAAAGGCAAAGACCTGCGCGATGCCAGCGCCCATAGTGCCGCTTCCTACTACTCCGATTCTGATTTCCGTCATTGTAAGCCCCCAGTCCTTTCGACGCACATCGCAATTCCCATTCCGCCACCGATGCAAAGTGTGGCCAGGCCTTGGTCCACTTCTCGCCTCCGCATCTCGTAAAGAAGGGTCACCAAGATGCGCGCCCCGCTAGCGCCGATCGGATGGCCAAGGGCGATAGCGCCGCCGTTGACATTCACCCTCGCTGCGTCCCAGCAAAGTTCTCGGTTGACGGCTATAGCCTGAGCTGCGAACGCCTCATTGGCTTCGACAAGCTCGAGCTCACCGATAGACCACCCGGCTGTTGCCAGCGCCTTATGAACAGCACTCACGGGACCTATGCCCATGATCGCCGGGTCGATTCCTTGGTACGCATATGAGACTATTCGGGCAAGTGGCTTAAGGTTCTTCCTTGCCACAAACTCTTCACTAGCCAAGAGAACGCAGGCGGCCCCGTCGTTGACTCCCGACGCGTTACCTGCGGTGACGGACCCGTCTGGTTGAAACGCCGGTTTGAGCTTGGCCAGCGTTTCCACAGTAGTCCCAAAACGAGGAAACTCGTCCTTTTTGAATTCCAATGGATCGCCTCTTCGTTGCGGGACGCGCAGCGCCACGATCTCGTCGGCAAATCGTCCCTCCTTGATGGCCCTCTCCGCCTTATTCTGTGATTCAGCTGCGAAGGTATCCTGCTCCTGCCGCGAGATGCTGTATTTATTAGCTAGATTCTCTGCAGTCACGCCCATGAGATAGCGGTTGAACACATCCCACAGCCCGTCGTAAACCATTGAATCGACGAGCTCGCCATTGCCCATCTGATAACCGCTCCTCGCTTTCGGCAGGAGGTAGGACGCAAGCGACATACTTTCTGTACCGCCGGCGACGACAAGACTTGTCTCTCCAAGGGCGATGGCCCTTGCGCTGTCGATGACGCTACGAAGCCCGGAACCGCAGACCATGTTGATGGTCATCGCCGTCCGCTCGACCGGAATTCCCGCTTCATAGGCGACCTGGCGGGCGACGTTCTGGCCGTGCCCAGCCTGTAACACACAGCCCAGGTTGACCTCGTCGACGTCCTGAGGACTCAGCCCGCTGCGCGCAAGGCAGACGGAGATCAATGGCACGGCGAGCTTTTGAGGAGGAATCAACGCGAGGGATCCGCCGAACGAGCCGATCGCAGTCCTCGCAGCATCAACGATGTAGACAGCGCTCATGTTTGACCTCCCTCTTTTGCCCATGCGGGCTTGCGCTTCTCGAGAAACGCAAGCAGCCCCTCCCGCGACTCGTCATCCCCAAACAGTCCGCCGAAACTCTCGGCCTCTTTGGCAGCGCCCTGGGCGGCTTCCACCAACATGCACGCGTTGGCATGCCGCTTCGCCGCCCGGATCGCGCGCGGGCCAGCTTCGCCGATTAGGGCGGCTGTTTGCATTGACTGCACCATCAATTCGCCTGAGAGGACCACCCGGTTTACGATCCCAAGGTCGAGGGCCTCTTGGGCCGTTACTAAGCGACCGGTATACACTAGCTCCTTGGCCCGCGCCGTCCCGATTCGAGCGCAGAGGCGGCGCACCCCGCCGAAACCTGGCATTATCCCCAGCGTGACTTCCGGCAATCCCATTTTCGCGTTGGCAGAGGCGTAGATGAAGTCGGTGGCAAGGGCGACCTCCAGCCCTCCTCCAATCGCGTAGCCGTTGACAGCGGCTATTACGGGCACTGGGCAGGCCTCTATCGCTGACATGAGTCGATTGCCAAGATCGCTGAAACGGGAGGCTTCCCTGGGCTCCATCACGGCTATTTCCCGTACATCTGCACCCGAAATGAAGGCCTTTCCGGACCCAGTAAGCAGGATAGCGGTCAACTCCGGATCCCCAAGCCCCTCGAAAAAACGAAGGGCCTCCCGTATCCCCTCTGAGGAGAGCGCATTCATGGCTTCTGGTCGATCGAATTGCACTATTCCGATTCCATTCTTCTCCTCGAACTGAATATATGACACTTAGGCCTCCTATTTTGGCGCCGGCAGAATTGCGGCTACATGGCCTGCGACTTGAGCATTCTCCGAAAATCAGGGTGGGCAATGCTAATGAGCTCTTCGGCACGTTGACGTACAGTTTTACCCCGTAGGTCTGCGACCCCGTACTCTGTAATAACGAAGTGCACGTCGTTTCGGGAAGTCGTGACGCAGGCACCGGGGCTGAGGATGGCCACGATTCGGGAGACTGCACCATTCCTCCCAGTGGAGGGAAAGGCGATGATCGACTTGCCTCCCGGGGAGGCGCTGGCCGCGCGCACGAAGTCGACCTGTCCGCCCACCGCGGAAAACTGCTTCGGGCCGATCATCTCTGAGCAGACCTGCCCCTTCAGATCGACCTCCAATGCAGAGTTGATCGAGATGAGCTTCTCCAGCCTCCCGGCGACCATCACGTTATTCGTGTAATCCACCGGTCTCATGTCGACTCCCGGGTTGTCGTTTACGAAGTCGTAGAGACGCCGCGTGCCCATCAGGAAAGACGCAGTGAGCTTGCCGGGGCTGAGGTTGTTGAAGCGATTGGTTACAACTCCTTGCTCGCACAGCTGCACGACGCCGTCCGAGAACATCTCCGTATGGATGCCGAGGTCCTTCTTGTCCCCCAGGAACTTCAGGACCGCATCGGGGATCGCCCCGATGCCAAGCTGGAGATTTGAACCGTCCGGAACAAGGGAGGCGATGTTGGAACCGATGCGCTCTTCCACCTCGCTGATCGGCGGCGATGGGATCTCGGGAAGCGGGTAATCTGCCTCTACCAGAAAGTCCACCTCGGAGACGTGTATGAACGAGCCGTGGGTGCGAGGCATCTGGCTGTTTACTTCGGCAATTGTTAGCCGTGCCGAACGGGCTGCCTGCATTGTGTAATCAACCGAGACGCCGAAGCTCATGTACCCATGCTCGTCGGGCGGCGAGAGCTGGATTAGAGCGACGTCGACGGGCAGTATCCCTTCACGAAAGAGCCGCGGGATTTCCGAGAAAAAGCATGGTGTGTAGTCGGCGCGCCTGTCATTGATCGCGTCCCTGCTGTCAGCACCGACGAACAGCGCATTATGGGTGAAGATCTCTTTGTACTCCGGCCTCACGTATTCGCAGGAGTAGAGTGGCACCATGTGAACGATCTCCACCCCACGGAGACGGTCCGCCTGCCGGACCAGCTCCCGCACCAGATCCCGGGGCTCGCCGGCGGCGTGACCAAGCACGACACGGTTCCCGGACTGTACGGCCTCTATAGCACGGGCAGGACTCACGCACCGTACGCGGAAGGCGCTCTTCCATGCTTCCATGGGTCAATCCTCAATTCGCGCGATGCGCCTGGCCATCTCCTTCTTCTTGTCCAATTCCGCCAGTCGGGCGATCATGATTCGCTGCGCCTGCGGCGACCCCGCGCCGTGCATTGACTCGGTTAGATACCCGACTGCAGCCCGCCCCATCGTGAGGTTCTCGATCAAGCGCAGCAGCTTGAAGCGATTGCGCGCGGTGCCCTGCCCGGCGCCGGCGAGGTACAGCTCGATGTACCCGCGCGTCTCTGGGTTGTCGAACTCTTTCGCGCCCGGCATAGTGACCATCAGCCCCCCCGCGATGTCCTGCAACAATCGGGCGATCTCATAAGGGAAACGGGTGACATTCTGTTTTGTGACATTGGCGAGGAGCATGTCGATCAAATAGTTGCCCGCAGGCGTGCGGCTCCCCTTGTAGCAGCAGGCAACGCAGCTCGACCAGATCGTCTCGTTCAGATGGATCATCTCCACGATCTTATCTCGCACGTGGCTCGCGCCTGCTACGCCGTTGTATTCGGCGATCAGGGCGGCGGCTCCGATCGCCACGTCTCCGACGCCGGTCTTGCAGGCGTAGCTGGATCGATGATAACCCGCGAAAGTCTCAACCAAGCGGCCGGAAAAATCGTATTCTCCGTCCATGAACACCCGCTCGCTAGGTACGTATACGTCGTCGAAGACGATTATGCATTCCTGGCCGCCGTAGGCGCTGCCGATGTCCTGGCACTCCCCAGAGGAATCCTCCATGAGTCGAGTGTCGCATGATTGGCGGCCGTAGATATAAGTGATTCCCGGGGCGTACGCAGGAACTGCGCAGCAGATTGCGAACTCCTTCTCGTCTTGCTTCATCGCAACAGTCGGCATGACCAGGATCTCGTGCGAGTTGATCGCACCCGTCTGGTGCATCTTCGCGCCGCGTATGACCACACCGTCTGACTTGCGCTCTACCACTCGTACATAGCCGTCCGGTGCCTTGGAAGGCCGAAGCGAACGGTCCTGTTTGGGATCGGTCATGCAACCGTCCACAACCCAGTCGCGCTCCTCGGCAATCTTCAGATAATTAATAAACCGGCTGTGGTAGTCAGTCCCGTAGCTCTTGTCTATCTCATAGGTGATTAGGAAAACCGAGTTGAATGAATCCATCCCTACGCAACGCTGGAAACAAGTCCCGCATTTCTGCCCCAGAAGGCGTTGCATCCCACACTTGCGGTACAGCTCCTCAGGGCTTTGATGCAGATGGCAGAAACGGTTGATTGTCTTCCCCGTCAGCGCACTCTTCGCGGTCATCGTATCTCTGTATTTGGGATCTTCCGCCAACTCATAGGTCAGTGCTATGGAATTTATCGACGCGGCGACAATGGGATGTTCTGTGGGATCCTCCACAAGCGTTCCATTCATGAAGACCCGTAAAGGATTCCGTACCTTAAGGCTTTCTCTGTATTCTTTTGCTGTCATCATGGCCGTATGTCTCCTCCTGGAAAATTGATCATGCAAACTTAGTGAACGATTGGAGCAGATTTACTACTTCTATCTACCCTTCAAGAACTCCACTATTTCCCCGCAGATTTTTTCTGCGGTAAAGCCAAACCGATTCATCAGGTAAGCATCATTTCCGACTTCGCCGAATTCGTCCTGGATGCCTATCCGCTTTAGCTTCCCTGTGCCCGCTTCGGCAAGCACTTCCGATACTGCGGATCCGAGGCCACCACTAATTTGGTGATTTTCGCAAGTGACGACGGCGTTTGTTGCCTCCACTTGGGACAGAATGAGTTCCTTGTCAATAGGTTTTATTGTATGCATGTCGATAACCGTAGCCGAAACTCTGCTCTTTTCCAGCATTTCCGCTGCCTTCAGGGCCTGAAGAACCATGATGAACCCCGACGCAAAAATGGTGACATCCCCGCCCCAGCGAAGAATTTTGCCCTTCCCGAGCTGAAATTCCTCATGTTCACCGTATATGATATTTCCATCTTTCCGGTGAAGTCGCATGTAGGTACACCCTTTGCGCGCCGCGCTTTGCCGTACTAGGGCTTTCAGGGATACATTATCGCAGGGTTCGAATACCACTATGCCCGGGACTGAACGCATCATCCCGATATCTTCGAAGGCCATATGGGTTCCGCCGTTGTACCCGGCGGCAATACCTGGATCGCTTCCGACAAGCTTGATATTCAAGCGGGCATAATTTCCGGAGATGAAGAACTGGTCAAAGGTTCGACGAGACGCGAATACCGCAAATGTCGACGCAAAGGGTATTTTCCCTCTAGCAGAAAGTCCGGCAGCGACACCGATCATGTTTGCCTCGGCGACACCCACATTGAAAGCTCGGTCGGGAAACCGCTGTTCAAACCGTTTTGTTCCGACCGCGCTCGAAAGGTCCGCATTCAGAACGACAATTGCATCATTCTTTTCCGCCAGTTCGAGCAGTGTGTCGCAGTAGGTATCTCTCATGGATTTCAGGGCCATCTTTTGACTTTTCAGCCTTTGTTATTCAGCCGATCAATCGCCCGTTTAGCTGTTTCATAATCGAACGCCATGTTATGACTGCCTACCTTCCCTTCTGCGAAAAACGCTCCTTTTGCCTTTTTCGTATCGAGTATTATCACCGAAGGGCGATACATTTCTTTTTTTGCTCGCTCAAGGGCTGCGTCCATCTCATCGAAATCATGCCCATTGACCCTAAGAACAAACCATCCGAAGGCGTTCCATTTGGAGGACAGGTCGTCGATATTCATGATTTCATGAATGTAACCGTCTACCGTCATTTTATTGAAGTCGACGAAAGCTATGATATTATTCAGCCTATAATGAGAGGCGCACATGGCGGCTTCCCAAACCTGTCCTTCATGGTTTTCGCCGTCGCCGAGAAGGAGATATACCTTACGGGCTATATTGTCCATCCTGTTCGCCAGCGCCATGCCGACCGCAGCGGAGAGGCCCTGGCCTAAAGACCCGGTGGTCATGTCAATGCCTGGTGTGCGATTCATGTCGCAGTGGCTCGGAAGATTCGTGCCTCCCTGATTCAGAGTTTGAAGCCATTCTTTTGGAAAATATCCACGCAGCGTCAAAACTGCATACAAGCCCGGGCCTGAGTGTCCTTTAGACAGAATGAATATGTCCCGATCCTTCATTGCAGGTTGTTCGGGATCGATATACATGTGCCGAAAATAAAGGAGGGTTAGGATATCAATCATGGACAAGGAACCGCCGATGTGGCCGATCCCGACTCGGCCGATGGCGTCGATTGTAAGTTTCCTCGCTTCGGTGGCAATGCTCTGCAGTTTATCCTTTTCTTCGGTTGTAATCATGTTTCAACCTCTAACTCTTCAGCCTGTTCAAGTAATCACTTTACCATTGGGAGCGGTCTCATAATGTCTGATTTGCCGGAGATCAACTGCTTATTCACGTCTTCCGCTTGTTCAAGGTCAAATTTGCGAATCAACTCCCCGCTTGGATCGTGTCCCGGGCAGGAAGCTCCAAGGCCATATCGATGTCGTCAGGCGTATAAACCCGGCTCCAGACTATCGACAGTTCACCGCGGCATGCCTTTTTGCGATCCAGACCAATCTTCCCTATGTCACGCCCATTGACACCCGTTGCATGGAGTATGCCCGAGTACCAATCCCTTTCGAAAAGTGCCTACCAGCTTTTACGCGTGACCTTTTCCTGATCCCTCCTCTCTGAACTCATCATGCCGCCTTTGGGGCCTGAATACTGCTCACACTCGACCGGCATTAGATACTGCAAGAATGAGTGAAGCGGTCTCTCGGGCGGGACTGCCCATTATCAAATTTTCTTTGCCTAGTCACGAAGATTGAATTAGTATGAACCACTACGAGAGCATTGTCAAGCAAAATTTGATTTTAATTTATCTCGACTTAACACATGCTTCTTGCGTGTACCCAACAATTCTGCAGAACGCCCGACTGAAGTACCGCGAGAGCGGTGCAACCCATGGAAGTAGCTCTTTCCTTCCAGAGGAGGGCGTCCGCCATGAAAGTGCTTTCCTGGGAATTGTCCATTACGATTGATCAGTACTTCGTTACCCATGCCCCAGAAGGTGCTCGCGAGTGTTGCGGAGATCTGCAGATATTCAACACAGACCAGGGAGCCCATTTACCTGCCCGGTTTTTGTCGATCCTCTGATGGCCGCCGGTGTACGCATTAACATTGACGGCAGGCGCCGGGCGTTGGACAACGCAGCTGTAGACCGATTCTGGCGCAGTCTGAAGTACGAAGAGGTCTATCTTAAAGACTATATTGACTTGATCGAGGCTCGCCGAGAGATAGGCAGCTATATTGAGCGTTACAATGCATGCTGCCCTCACCAATCCTTTGGAGGGCGGACTCCCGATATGGCGTAAGCGGAAAGGCGGTCTGAAAACGCCGCTTGATCAAACAAAAGACTCTCAGGACGTTGTCCTGACTTTGGGGTCCACCTCAGCGAACCTTGCCAAAATGAGCTAAAAGGATGCTGATGCGCGATGGACCAAGGAGAACGAGCACACCTTCTTCGGCTACAAAGATCATGTAAAAATCGACAAGGCGGCATACTTATTGCCGCTTACACCGTGACGGATTCAAGCGTACACGACTCTCAAGAGGTGTATGCCGATAGCGCCTATGTGGGTCCGCGTATGAAGAAGATACTGGAAAGAAGGAATATCCAAAATCGTATTCATGAAAACGGATACAGGTATTTACCGTTGACGATGCGTCAAATGCAATCCAATCGTAAGGAGTCCAGCATTTGTGCGCGGGTTGAACACGTGTTCGGACATATTACCAACAGCATGAACGGTTTGTGCATTCGTTCTATTGGTATTGTGCGAGCTCGGGCTACGGTTGGCAAGATAAGTCTGACGCACAACATAATGCGCTTCATTCAGCTTCAGATGATGTAGTATGCTAGCAAGGAAGCGGCCGATAAGTAGGCCGAATGGGGACCCCGATTAAAGAAGCGGAGCCAAAATCTCCTGGAAAACACACTGCAAAACTCATCGGAGACGCATAGAAAGCTATACTTCTTTATCAATCATAAGTTTTTAGAGGTGTCCTACACTAAATAATTCACCGCGAGAGGCGGTGGCTTTGGCCCTGGCCTCTAAAAGAAGCCTGTTTTTTGTGCTCTTTCTCTTCGAGCCGCTAGTTTTCTTCCTGATAGCGCACGAAGCGCCGTATCTTCTCTTCATCCAACCCTATCGTCGTTACGCAGTAGCCGCGCCTCCAGAAATGATTTCCGCAGTATAGTTTCCGCCAAGTTCTTGTAGGTTTGAACACTCCTATTGCTGTATTGTCTTTCAAAAATCCCATCAGTTCCGATATCGATACTCTTGGCGGAACGCTTAACAACTCTTGGCGGAACGCTTAACACCAGATGCACATGGTCTTTCAGCACCTTCATTTCTTCTATCTCACGATCCTTTCACTCGCAAATAGCCCTCATACGTGCTTCCACATACTTTCCGACTACACCTTCAAGTATGCGAAATCGATATTTGGGACACCAGACTATGTGGTAGCTGCATTGGTAGACCGCGGGCGATTGCGTTTTCCATTTCGTTCGTGCCTTTATTTTATTCGCGATCGGCCTTACGGCATAGTCGTCAGGACATGACCGCCGCCAAAGGCAGTGGGTTATTAGGTTTTACTTAAGACAATGTCAATGACGGGGCACGGACTGTGCCATTTAAGGTTAAATAAAACTGACTTTATTTAAATTGTACTTGACATGGGCCCTGAGATGGTTTACACTGTCTCGAAATCCTAGAATAGAGAGGTGCTGTATGGGCAAGTGGGTGTTTCCCGCAAAGACTGGTCACATGGATATGCCATCCGGGATCTACTACCAGACTATGACCGGTAAGGAAATAGCTGACAGACTCCAAAAGAACGATGTCATAATTCTGCCGGTTGGAAGCACCGAAAACCATGGTCCGCATGCCTGCTCAGGTGAAGACACTTTCTTGGTTACACGGATGGCAGAACAGGTGGCTCAAGCTACAGGGTGCACCGTCGCGGAGCCCATCTGGTACGGTTCACATCCTCTTCACCATCTGGGAATGCCGGGGACGGTTGTCATTCCCGAGGAAGACCTTGCCGCCTACCTCCGGGCCGTGATCGCCGGCTTCTGGAACTCAGGGTTTCGGAAAATGATCCTCCTGAACGGTCATGCGCAGGATTACGTGATTCCCTTGGCAATTCACCAATTTGGTAAGAAGTACCAGGTTCCTGCTATCGTAATTGACATCAACTGGTGGTTTGTGATTCCCGAGCATCTTCGCGATAAGGCGCATGGGGGCCCATTCGATACCCCTTTTATCCACGCGGACGAGTGTGAAACATCCTATGCCTTGGCGCTGTTTCCGGAGATGATCAATCAACGATACGCCCCATCGACAAAACCTATCAAAATTTTCCC